>Ga0310811_10000007_pt1 | contig 457976 bp, 421 predicted proteins | sample YCmetagenome_FD_207642 | JGI IMG/M metagenome (GOLD analysis project Ga0310811, IMG submission 207642) | Soil microbial communities from experimental microcosm in Duke University, North Carolina, United States - YC | ecosystem: Engineered > Artificial ecosystem > Soil microcosm > Unclassified...
TCCGCCGTCGAGATTTACTGCTACGTCGCCCTCAGGAAATTCAAAAACGCCTATGAATAAGATTTAAAACCCACCCTATTGACACGGGGAGTCATATCAACAGGACGATTACGGCTTTCTCGCGCGTCTCGATGCAGCGGGGCTGCAACCGGGCAAACGCGTTGCACCAGGCGAGAAGCGGCACGCGACCGACTTCGCGCTGTGGAAATTCAGCCCCCCGGATACCGTGCGGCAGATGGAATGGGATAGTCCATGGGGCCGGGGCTTTCCGGGGTGGCATATCGAATGCTCGGCGATGTCGGCGAAATACCTGAGCCCGTGGTTCGACATTCACTGCGGCGGAGAAGATCACATCGCCGTGCATCACAGCAATGAAATCGCGCAAACTCTGGCATGCCATGGAACCCGTCTCGCCAACTTCTGGATGCACGGTCATTTCCTTATGCTGGATGCCGGCAAGATGTCGAAGTCGGGTGGCGACTTCGTGCGCCTCTCGACGTTGACCGGGCGGGGCATCGATCCGCTTGCGTATCGTTACTTGTGCCTGAGTGCGCATTACCGCAGCAACCTGCGTTTCAGCATGGAGGCGCTCGATGCCGCGCAATCCGCGTTGGACCGTTTGCGCCGCGCGTATGTGCAATGGCCGGAAGGGGGAACACCCGATGACGTGTACGTCGATCGTTTCAGGCTCGAGGTCGATCAGGATCTGAATCTGCCACGTGCGCTCGCCGTGCTGTGGGACCTGGTGAGAAGCGATCTTCCGGCGGCCACGCGGCGGGCAACGGTCGATTGCTTCGACGCCGTGCTCGGACTTCGGCTTGCCGACTGGAGGGAGGACGTGTCGGCGATTCCCGCCGATATCGCGCGTCTCGCCGCTGAACGCGAAAGGGCCCGCGCGGCGAAGGACTGGAATGCGGCAGACCGTCTGCGTGACCGTTTGAAAACCGAAGGCTGGCAGGTGGAGGACAGCGCGAGCGGGCAGGTACTGCGTCGGCTCGACAAGGCGCAATAACGAGCGGAGCGCGTTGGCAGTCCCCCGTCGCGCGGGCGCACGTCATTGTCATGCCCAACCTCACGTCTACTGCGATTACGCTCCACCGTCATGCACAAGCGCATTCGGCTTGGTCAATGGAGGCTTCAGCCCTGCACGCCGCGCCATCCGGCGAGCAGGGCGGGCAATTCGGCCATGTCCCGGAAGACGTGAACCGCGCCCGCGCCATGCAGCGCAGTCGCGCTGCTGTGGCTCAATTCTTTCGGGCAGTAGCCGAACACCGTGGCGCCTGCCGCCACACCAGCCGTCACGCCCGTGACCGTATCGTCCACCACGGCGCAACGCTGCGGGTCTACACCCAAGCCTGCGGCTGCGGCGACATAGACATCGGGATAGGGCTTGTTGCGCGGCGTTTCGTGACCACTGGAAATACGCCCTGTGAAGCAGTCGAGAATACCGGCCTTGGCCAGTTGCAACTCGACCTTGACGCGATCGGCGCCTGAAGCAACGGCAATGCGGCCGTCGAGTGTCGCGTAAAGCGCGCGCACGGCCGAGGCCGCGCCGTCAATCGCCACCAGTTCGCGGTCGAGCGCCTCATTGCGGCGCGCGCGAAACTGCATGAGCCAGTCCGCGGTAATTGCGAAACCCGTGCGCGCCTCGATGAGTGCGGCTTCATCTCGAACGGCCTTGCCGACAAAAATCTGCATCGCCTCTTCGACGCTCAATTGCCAGCCTAATTCGCCGAGCATTTCGGTGAGCACGCGATTGGTGATGGGTTCGGAGTCGACGAGCACGCCGTCGCAGTCGAAAAGTACGGCGTCGAAAGGGAAATCAGCCATCGGGCAGGGTACGGAAAGTGGTCGCGGAACCGGCAAGGATACCTCACCGGCTCGCGCGGCGCCGCGCAGGCCGCCGCGCAAACATTATGCAAGCGCTACGCAACCGTTGCCCGTAAGCGCTCAGGAACCGGGCTTGTACCCGTCACTCAGCGTTTTCATAAACGCAATGATGTCCTGAATATCCTGATCCGTCATGGCCGGCTGATCGCCGAATTTACGATCGAACGGCGCGTCGGCGACGTCGACATTGGCGTGGTACTGCGGCGGCAGATCGTTGTATTTCTGTACCTTGCCCGACGCATCCCGCGGATAGATCTTCTCGGGCGCCGTATTGCGCAGGTTGTAGAAATCCATGACCTGTTTGAGGTCGTGATAAACGCCGTTATGGAAGAACACCTTGCGTTCGGCAACGTTACGCAGGGTCGGCGTCAGGAACATTCCGCAATACTGCGTCTCCGTCTTCATGTCGTCGCGGAACGGCCCGCACACGCCCATATCGAAGAACTTCGGATCCTTGTTGGCGGGAATCGCCGGATTGCGCGGCACACCAAGCGCCTCGTACTGCGTATCGGTAAACACCGGCGGCAGACCGTCCTTGCTGGGCTGGCTCAGGTGACAACCGGCGCAGTTAGCCTTGTCCTTGTCGTTGAACAACTGCAAGCCATGCAGCTCCGCGTGCGTCAGGCGCGCCTTGCCTTCGAGCCAGTAGTCGTACTTGCTGTTAAAGGCATGAAACGACTGATCCTCGGTCTGATACCGTCCCACTGCGAACATGGCTTCCGAAATCAGCAGACTCGGATTGCTGACGATGCCCGGCCCGAAGATCTGTTTGAACTGGTCCAGATACTTCGTTTGCAGCAGCTTGCGCGCGACATCTTCCTGCGTCGCATTGGCCATCTCCACCGGGTTGGTCAGCGGACCGATTGCCTGGATTTGCAGCGTATCGGCGCGGCCATCCCAGAACAGGCCGCCTTGCGGCACCATTGCCGGAGCGGCCGGCGCGGCGAGCGCCGTCTTCTGTGCACGCTGTACGCCGGCGGCCTGCGAGGCCAGTTGCGTCATATCCACCGGCACGTCGGTATCGCCCTGATCCGGCCCGATGCTGAACGGAGCCTGGCGATACAGATAGGCCAGCGACGGCGGCGGCCGGTAGCCGGCCTGATTCATGTGCGCGCCGCCCAGTTGCACCGGAAACGCGTTATCCGGTGCGTACGAATGCTGTGGCGAGTGGCACGACGCACACGATTGCGTACCCGAAGCCGATAGCGACGCGTCGAAAAAAATCTGTTTGCCGAGCAGCGCAACCGCGCTCAGCGGCGCGTCTTGTGGACGCATCAGTTGAACCGGATTCGGATTCGCGCCGGTGATTTCTTCGACGATCGCGCCGACGGCGGGCGGCATCCGTTCCGGATAGACGAGCGCGTACGCGCAAACCACGAAGAGCGCAAGCACGATGCCGGCGGCACTCCACACGAGCAGCCTGAGCCACGAGCGACGGGTAATGACGGGACCCGGCTCACCGCCGGCAGGCAGGTGCGAGGGCAGGGCGGCGTCTGAAGGATGATTCATGGCGGTAGTGACAAATAATTCGATCGGGTTCGATCAAAAAGCAAATCGAGCCAGCACGTTTGCACTGGCTCGACGCCCAGCTACAGCTTGATGTGCTTCATACCCTGCTGGTGCCGCGCTTCGTCAGGTCACGCACGAACAGCACGCGTGCATGACCTGAGGTCGAATCCATCGGGAGCGCACCATAAGAGCCATTCACACGTGTCGCTCAGCTCGCCGGCGGCGCCGACAGCCTGGTGCCCAGGTTCTGGTCCAGATACACCGTCGGATTGTTGCCGGAGCCCGAGAAGTTGAACATGTTCATGATGCTGCCGGCGGTTGCATCGAACGAACCGTTGCCAAGGCGTTGACCGCCAAGCCAGTTGTCCTCGATGAACTTCACCACGGAGGCTTGGGTGATCGGCGTATCGTCGACGTAGTTGACCTTCGCCCACGGCGACACCACGATAAACGGCGTACGCGTACCCGGGCCGCAACGGCCGTTCACCGTGCCGCCGTTCACGCCCTGCGGTTGAACCGCGCCCGTTGCCGTGCACTGACCCGTACCGCTCAGGTTGTCGGAGCCTGCGACCGTCACGCCGCCCGCGGATTGCGCCGTGGTCGAATCGAACGACGAGTTCTTCGGCGCCATGAAGCGGTGATCGTACCAACCGTCCGAATCGTCATAGGCGATGATAACGGCGGTGTTCTTCCAGTCAGGCTGTTGCTGCAGGAAGTTGATCACCTTCGTGACGAAAGCCTGTTCGTCGATCGGGTCCGAGTTGCCCGGGTGACCGTCGCCGACCGCCGGCGCCTTCAGGAAGCTCACCGACGGATAGTTGCCGGCCTTCACCGCGGCGAAGAAGTCGTCGGTGTCGTACTGGTGGTGAACCGGCGTAGCCGAGTTGTCCAGCGGATCGGTCATGCCGATTACCGCCGTCGACGTCGGACGGGTGTGCGCGAGGTTGGCCGTGCTCGCGTAGTACTGGAACCACGCGTGATGCTGCACGTAGTCGGACTTGCTCGCGTTCAGCACTTGCGAGAAGGTCGAACGTGCGCAGCCGGTGGTGCCGTTGGCGTTCACCGTGCTCAGGTTGAAGCCGCCCATGAAGCCGCCCCACGTGAGGCCCTTCGCGTTGAGCAGGTCGCCGATGTTCTTGTTGGCAGACGACATCGCCGCCGTCACCGTGCTCTTTGCCGCGATCGTGCAGACGTCGCCGGTCGGGTCCAGGTCGCCGACCAGCGTGAAGCCGCCGGTCGAATCCGGAATCGCGTTGGCCGAGGTACCGCCCGTCACCACCACGCCGTTGTTCTGGCCCGAGACCACTTCAATCGCGCCCGGCGTCGACGGACCATACGTGTCCGTGTACGCGTTCTGGTTCATCGCGAAGTTCTGCGCGTAGTTCCACATTGCCGTGACCGTGTTGCCGTCGAAGTAGCCGAGCACCTGGCCCTTCGTGGCGAACGCGCCGGTGCTGCCGGCAATCGTCGAACCGGCCGCCGTGAACAGCGGGAACGAATCCATCGCGCCGTTGTTATACGCGAGCTGTTCCGCGGCATACGCGTGGTTCTGGCTCGACGTATTGGCTTGCGAACGATCGAGACGGAACGGCAGCAGGTCGGCAGCCGGTAGACCCAGGCCCGCGACTGTCACGGAGCCGACCGTGCGGCCCGCCGTGTTCGGCGAGGTCGACAGCGCGTTCGGGTTCGCGGTGATCAGATTGTTGCTGGCGAGGTTGTTGACCGTGGGCGTGCCCGCCGCCGCGGTGAATTGCGGCTCGCCGACCGGGTTGGAGGCCTGCGGGTAGGTGGCGAAGTAGTGGTCGAACGAAACGTTCTCGCCGAAGATCACCACCACGTGCTTGATCGGCGTGGCCGTCGCGACGGCATCCTGCGCCGATACGGTTGCTGCCGGCGTCGAAGCGGTAGCCGGGGCTGACGCCGGCGTGCTCACGTTATTGTTGCCGCATGCTGCGAGCGCAAGCATCGCGGCAAACGGGATGGGTAACAGGGTTCTACGGAACATGTGACTGGCTCCAGATTCGACTTCGCCGTTCAGCGTTTCCAGTGATGCACGTGTGGATATTCGCTGGGGATATTGTTAGGAAGTTAGAAGGACAACTGAGACGTCTTACCGCTAGAAACAGCGCGCATTGAAACATCGGCTGATTAAGATTTCGGGGCGCGAACATTACGTTGCCTATCGGTTGCCATTCATTTGAATAACTTTCGCTGTCGTTCCACTTTCTGCGAGTCGCCCCGTGAGGGTGGCGCTGCCGGTCACGACCCGTACGCCACATTGCGTTTCTTTCAGTGCAAATCAAAACGACGGATTTCTCCGGCTGTTGCGTTCAAGAAGAAACGCAGCCGCTTCTGGCTTCGGCACTTAAGGGAGAAACCAGCATGACATCGACCAGACCGGTCCGCCTTCTGACTTCCGTTCTCGCTGCGGGGATCACGTGCGTTGCAGCGCTGACGACCGTGCCCGCTCTGGCGCAAGCGGTGATCGTCGCACCCATGGCGCCGCCGCCGCCGCGCGTCGAAGTGATGCCGGCGCCGCGTGCCGGCTACGTCTGGGATCAGGGTCGCTGGCGTTGGGACCATGGCCGTTACGTATGGGTGCCCGGCCACTGGCGGCCGGTCCGGGCCGGCTATCGCTGGGTGCCGGGGCATTGGGTGCAGCGCGGCCCGAACTGGCGCTGGGTCGAAGGGCATTGGGCCTGAACGTCGAGCGCCGTGGCGCGCTTTGTAATCCCACAGGACAGGTTGCCATGAAAACGCTTGTGATCATTCTGCTGGCCGCTACACTCGCCGGTTGTGTCGTCTACCCGGCGCGGCCGGCCTACTATCGGCCGGCGGTCGTCGTATATTGAGCTCAATGCACCTTGCCACCTGCCCGGCGCGCACTGTTCGTAACGGTGCGCGCACAACCGATCGATCCGCGCTTCGCATTTTGCGTGCGTTGTGGAGCCGCATGCCTTGAGCGAACGCGATCCTGATGCGGAGCTGTTGGCAGGGGTTGCCCGGCAGGACCCGGCCGCCGTCCGTTCGCTCGTCGCGCGCAAACTGCCGCGTCTGCTCGCACTCGCCACGCGCATGCTGGGAGATCGCATGGAAGCGGAAGACGTGGCGCAGGAGGTCTTCGTGCGGATCTGGAAACAGGCCCCGCGCTGGCGGGAAGGTGAGGCGAAGGTCGATACGTGGGTGCACCGCGTAGCGCTCAATCTTTGCTATGACCGGTTGCGCGGCCGCCGCGAAGTCCCCGACGACGACCTGCCCGACGAAGTCGACCCCGCCGCATTACCCGATGCCGCCCTCGAAGCGCGCGCCCAGGACGAGCGCGTTCGCGAGGCGCTCGCCGCATTGCCGGCACGACAGCGCGAGGCACTGGTGCTCAATTACTACCAGGAGATGTCGAACATCGACGCTGCCGCCCTGATGGGCATCACGGTCGATGCGTTGGAAAGTCTGCTGGCACGTGCGCGCCGCAATCTGCGCGCCCAACTGGCCGGCAGCGGCCTTAGCAAGGACAAATCATGACGCCCGAAAGATTCCATCAGATCGTCGAAGCCTACGGCGCCGATCCGCGCCGCTGGCCGCAACAGGAACGCGCAGCGGGGCAGGCGTGGGCCGCTGCGCACCGTGCCGAGGCCGATGCGATGCTGGCGGACGCGGCCAGCATCGATGCGTGGCTCGCGTCCGACAAGGTCGAGCCGCCGGGCGCGGCATTGCAGCAGCGCATCATCGGCAGCGCGCCGGCGCGGCGGCCCAGTGTGCCGCGCAAACGGTTATGGTGGTCGGGCGCGGCGGTGGCGGGCGTTGGACTGCTGGGCGGCGTGGCCGGCGCTTTTGCGGTGTCGTTCTTCGTCTTGACGTGGACGGCTCCGCCTGTGCATGAGTCTTCTTATTTAACCTCGAGCTTCGGTGGTTCATCTGCCGATTGGAGCGGCGAATGAACGGCCGGTCATGGAAAATCGTGCTGGTGGCTTCGCTGGTGCTTAACGTGTTCCTGGTGGGTGCGATTGTCGGTGGTGCTTATCAATGGTTCGCGGCGCATGGCGCGATGACGCCGGTACAGGCGCAGCAACGCACGGCGCTGCGTTTCGCGGCCGAAACGCTGTCGGCCGAGCGTCAGAAGGCCTTTCTCGACGGCTTGAAGAAAGCGCGCCGCGAGGGTCGCGATTTTGCCCGCGATGCCCGCGAAGGGCGACACGAAGTGTTGCGGCTGCTCGCCGCGCCACAGTTCGATCGCGCGGCGCTGGATGCCGCGCTGGCCCGCACGCGTGAAGCGGACAGCAGCTTGCGCGCGCAAGTGGAGGGCAGTGTGGCGGATTTTGCGGCCACGCTGTCGCCCGAGGAGCGCGTCGAATTCGCCGACAGCCTGAAGCTGCGCGGCCAATGGCGTGAGCCGCAAGCGGCCGCCAATGCGAAAAAGCCGCCGCAGCCGGCGGCCTCCAGTCCGACCTCGAGCGATGCTTCGAGTACGGCATCAGGTGCCGCTTCGGGTGGATAAAAATTTCTGGGCGAGCGCGACGGATTTCATCGCCGCGCTCGTTTAAAGAATTATCCAACGCCGAAGAGGACGGTATGTCTACCTCACCGAACATGAATGCCGCGGCGATTGCACTGAACCGCTTCGGCCTTGGCGCGCGTGTCGACGACACGCCGCCCGCCGACCCGAAGGCGTGGCTGCTCGCGCAGTTCGAACAGTATCAGGCGCGGCCTGCCGCATGGGCGAACCAGCCTGACTCGGTGACGCTGTCCACCGAACTGATCCAGCAGCGCATGGAGCTGAATCAGTTGGCCCGGCAGAATCAGCAGAACGCCGGCGTGGGTGCGCTCGCTAGTCAGAGCAATGCGCAGACGAATGCGCAGACGGGCACGACAACTACCGGACAGGCTGCAACAGAAACTGCGGCCCAAACTGCTAAGCAAGCCGAACGAAAAGCGCTGCGCGGCGAGATTGCCGCAATGTACCGTGCCTCGGTGAACGCGCGTGTCGCAAGCGCGCTGACCACGCAGACGCCTTTCGTGGAGCGGCTGGTTCATTTCTGGGCGAACCACTTCGCGGTGTCCACGGAAAAACCCGGCGTCGCGGCGCTGGCCGGCTCATTCGAAGCGGAGGCAATCCGTCCGCATGTGCTTGGCCGTTTCGAAGACATGCTGGTCGCGGTCGAACGTCATCCGGCCATGCAACTGTTTCTCGACCAGACGCGCTCGGTCGGACCGGACAGCATGGCGGCCATGCGCGCCGAGCAGCGTAATCCAAACGTCAAACGCGGGCTGAATGAGAACCTCGCGCGCGAAATCATGGAGCTGCACACGCTCGGTGTTCGCAGCGGCTATACCCAGGACGACGTCACCGAATTCGCCCGCGCGCTGACCGGCTGGAGCCTCGCCGGAAATCCTGGCAATCCCGGTAATGCGGCTAAGCGGGGCCGGTTTGGCGCGCAACCGGACGCGGCCCCTGGCACCTTCGTGTTTCGCGTCGCGCTGCACGAGCCGGGCTCGCGAACCATCATGGGCCGCCGCTATGACCAGCCCGGAGAAGAGCAGGCCCTGGCGGTCCTGCACGACCTCGCGAGTTCGCGGGCGACGGCGCAGCACATCGGCGGCAAGCTTGCCCGTCACTTCGTCGCGGACAATCCGCCGCCTGAAGTGAGCGAGCGGCTGGCGAACGCATTCGAGCGCAGCGGCGGCGATCTGCCGACCGTGTACCGGACGCTGATCGACCTGCCGCAGGCGTGGTCACCCGTCGCCACGAAGTTCAAGACGCCGTGGGAGTGGACCATTTCTTCGATGCGCGGGCTCGGCTGGCAGGACCTCGGCAATCTGCAGACCGCCCCTATCCTGACGCAACTCGGCCAGCCGGTATGGCGACCGGGGTCACCCGCCGGCTACGACGACATTGCCGCGAGTTGGGCGGCGCCCGATGCACTCGTGCGCCGGGTCGATGTCGCGCAGCGCTTCGCGGCCCGGGTAGGCGACCGGCTCGATGCGCGCTCGCTCGGGCAGACCTTGCTGGCCGGCTCGCTCAGCGCGCCGACCGCCACGGCTGTGTCGCGTGCCGACAGCGCGTCGACGGCGATCGCGCTGCTGCTGGTCTCGCCGGATTTTCAACGGAGATGAATGCCATGCTTTCACGCCGCAAGTTTTTGAGCGTTGCCGCCGCAGGCGCGGGCGCGATTCTGGTGTCGCCGCAGATCGCTTTTGCAAGCGTCGCAACCGAGCGCCGCTTCATATTCGTCATCCAGCGCGGCGCGGCCGACGGGCTGAGCATCGTCATGCCGTATGCGGAACCCACCTATGCGTCGCTGCGCGGCGCACTCGCGATCGACACCGGCAACGCGACAAAGCTCGACGGCACCTTCGCGCTGCATCCCGCGCTGGTGCAGACCGCCGCGATGTATGCGAATCGTCAGGCGCTGTTCGTCCACGCGGTCGCGTCGCCGTACCGCGACCGCTCGCACTTCGACGGGCAGAACGTGCTGGAGACCGGCGGCACCGCGCCGTATCAGATGAAGGACGGCTGGCTGAACCGGCTCGTCGCGTCGCTGCCGGCCACGCGCGAGAATGCGGTTGCCTTCGCGCCGACCGTGCCGATGGCGCTGCGTGGCAAGGCGGCGGTGACGTCGTACGCGCCCTCGGGCTTGCCGCCCGCGCCTGACGATCTGCTGATGCGAGTCTCGCAACTGTACGACCAGGACGCGCAATTGCGCCCGCTGTGGGAATCGGCGATGACCGCGCGCGGGCTCGCGGGCGAGGCCGGTGCGCGTCAGGACCCGGCGAGCCTGGGCAAGCTTGCCGCTGGCTTTCTGTCGCGCGACGACGGTCCGCGGATCGCGATGATCGAAACCGGCGGTTGGGACACGCATACGGCGCAGAACGCGCGTCTTGCCAATCAGTTGAAAGCGCTCGATACGATGCTCGCGGCGCTGCGCGACGGCATGGGTCCAGCGTGGAACAAGACCACCGTGTTGGTGGCCACCGAATTCGGCAGAACCGTTGCCGTCAACGGCACGGGCGGCACCGATCATGGCACAGGCTCGGTGGCGATGGTACTGGGCGGGTCGGTAGCGGGCGGACGCGTGCTGGCTGACTGGCCCGGCCTGAAACCGGCCGACCTTTACGAAGCGCGCGATCTCAAACCGACCATGTCACTGGATGCGCTGATTGCCGGTGCCGCCAGCGAAAGTCTCGGCCTCGATCCGCAGCGTACGGCGAATACGCTGTTCGGCCAGATCGCGGGAATGCGGCCAACTACCGGGCTCGTGCGGGCATAACTTGAAAACTACCAGGGAGAGCGTATGAAAATCAGATTGACGATTCGTGCCGCTTCGCTTGCGGGACTGTCCGCTGTCATGTTGTCAGCGTGCGTCGTTGAGCCGGCGCGGCCGCCACAGCCCGCTCCGCTCGTCGAGGTGATGCCGCCCGCACCCGCGCCGGGTTATCACTGGGTGAAAGGCCACTATCGCTGGGAAGGCAATCACTGGGCGTGGGTGCCGGGACACTGGGCAGGTTGAGCGAGCGTTGCCTGCGCGCCGCGCGTGCCGACCCGGTGATAACGGCGGCCGTAGTAGATCAGCGCATCGCCGCCGGCCTGCGTATGCGCGGCCTTCACCGCGCAAAAGAACACCGTATGCGTGCCGACTTCGGTGACTGATTCGATCTCGCAGTCGAGCGAGGCAAGCGCGCCGAGCAGGACGGGCGCGCCTGTCGCGAGCGTGTTCCATTGCGCGGCCGCAAAGCGCTCGGTCATGGGCAGCGAGCCCGTGGCGAAATGCGCCGCAAGGGCTTGCTGGTCCGCGCTCAAGACGTTGACGCACAGCGCGCCATTGGCGCGGAAGGTCGCGTTGTTGCGGCTGCCGCGATTGATGCAGACGAGCAGGGTAGGCGGCTCGTCCGTCACGCCGCATACCGCGGAGGCCGTGCAGCCTGCGAGACCTGCGACACCGTCGCTGCTGATGATGTTGACGGCGGCGCCAAGGCCGGCCATGGCGTCGCGAAAGATGTGCTTGTCAAGCATGGGGATCCGCGCCTCCGCGAAACCGGGCCGCCGTGTGGCTGGCAGGCAAACGTGCGTGGCCGAATAGTTTTTCACGCAATGTGCCGTCGCGATATGCGTGTTTATAGGCGCCACGTTCCTGCAGAATCGGCACCACGAGTGCGATGAAATCGTCGAAGCATTCCGGCGCGACCGTGCGCGAGAGATTAAAACCGTCCACGCCAGTTGCTTCGGTCCATGCGATGAGTTCGTCGGCAATGTGTTCGGCCGACCCGACGAGCGGTGCCTGACGGCTGCCGAGCACCATCTGTTCGAGCAGTTTGCGCCGGGTCCATTGCGGGCCGGCGGCACGCGTCATCGCCTCGACGTTCGAGACGATAGCCTGGCTCTTGCCGGTGTCGATCGGTTCGTCGAGGTCATAGCGCGCGAAGTCGATGCCGAGCGACGCCGCCGCATGCACGAGCGCTGCCTCGCTGCTCACGTAACGCCGGTATTCGGCGTACTTCTCCTGTGCTTCGCGATCCGTGCGGCCTGTGATTACCGTTTGCCCGAGCAGCACCTTGATATCGTTCGCATGGCGCCCATGCGCCACGGCGTGAGCGCGGATATCGTCGACGATGGTTTTCACGGCGGGCTTCGCCTGGCCGTTGACGAACACGCACTCCGCGTGCGCCGCGGCGAACTGCTTGCCGCGCGCCGACGAACCCGCCTGGTAGAGTACCGGCGTGCGTTGCGGCGACGGCTCGCTCAGATGCATGGCGACCACCCGATACTGCTTGCCGTGATGATGAATCACGTGGACTTTCGATGCATCCGCGTAGATGCCTTGGGTTTTGTCACGCAGCACCGCGCCGTCTTCCCAACTCCCTTCCCACAGTTTGTAGACGAGTTCCATATATTCGTCGGCGAGATCGTAGCGGTCGTCATGGGCCATTTGCCCGGACAGACCGATCGCGCGCGACGCGCTGTCCAGATAGCCCGTCACGATGTTCCAGCCGACCCGGCCGGAGGTCAGATGGTCGAGCGTCGACATGCGCCGCGCGAACAGATAGGGCTGCTCGACGGTGAGATTGGATGTAACGCCGAACGACAGGTGACGCGTAACGGCGGCCATGGCCGGAATCAGCAAGGTGGGATCGTTCACCGGCACCTGCACCGCACCGCGAATCGCCGCGTCGGGATTGCCGCCGTAGACGTCGTACACGCCCGCCACGTCGGCGAAAAAAATGCCGTCGAACAGACCTGCCTCCAGCGAGCGCGCATAGTCGGTCCAGTACTGAAGATCGGTATAGCGGGTGGACTGATCGCGCGGATGAGTCCACATGCCTTGCTGGATGTGGCCGACGCAGTTCATGTCAAAAGCGTTGAGAACAATTTCCTTCGGCATGGTGTCTTCCGGCTGAGGTGGACGGATGCTTACGGGTGCAGTTCAGAACAGGCGAGCGGGCGGTGAAGCCGGGCGGGTATCGTGCGTTTAATATAGTGGACGAAAAATCACTATGCAAGACATTGATTCTGGCCTTTAATGAGGGCTCAAAGTGAACGAGCTCACGGTAAGCTCACCTTTTTCCGGTTCCGATCCTTTCATGTCCGAATCCTCTGCTATCGATTTGACCGAGGCGATTTCCTCACGCGTCAAGACGGAGCGCGAAGCGCGTAACTGGTCGCTAAGCGAACTGGCGGAGCGCTCGGGGGTGTCGAAGGCGATGATCAGCAAGATCGAGCGGGGCGAGGCGAGTCCAACCGCGACCGTGCTCGGCCGTCTCTCCGGCGCTTTCGGTCTGACCTTGTCGACCCTGCTGGCGCTTGCCGAACAAAGTGGCGAGCGATTGGTGCGGCGGGCCGGGCAGCCTGTCTGGCAGGACCCGGAAACGGGTTATACGCGGCGGCGGATTTCACCGCCTACCGGCGGGGTGCTCGAGTTGCTGGAGATCGAATTGCCGGTGGGGGTGCGGGTGCCTTATCCGCCGGATGCCTTTGCGTTTCAGCATCAGCAGATCTGGGTGACGCGAGGGGTCCTGACTTTTCGTGAAGGCCGGCAGGTGTATCAGCTTGCGGAAGGGGATTGCCTGCAGCTCGGCGCGCCGCTCGAGTGTGAGTTCTTCAATGGCGGGAACACAGTTTGCCGCTATGTCGTCGGCCTGGTTCGACGGTGAAGGTTTTGTTAAATGCCGGAGCGGAACAGAACGAGGCGGGACGACAGGCAGCGCCGCAAATGGGCGCTTGCGACGCTCTCTGTCGTAACCCGCCGTCGCTGATCAATTGCGCGGCGCGATCAACCCCCACCGCCGCCCTGCGTGCCGAGTGTCAGCTTGTTGTTCACCGATTTCACGCCTGCAACACCCTTGGCGACTTCCTCCGCCTGCGAAATCTGTGCGCCGTCGGGCACTGTGCCAGTGAGCGTCACCGCGCCGCCACGCGCGCGGACAAACACGTTCGACACATCAAAACCTTGGGCTTTCGACAAAGCCTTGCGTACGTCCAGACCCAGCTTGCGGTCCGCCTTCTTGACGGTTTTAGGGCTGGCAGCCGGGGCGGCCATGCTGTCGGAGGCCATGGCATCGCTCGCCTGGGCATAGGCGCTGGATGCCGTCGCCACACACAATGCGATGCCGAGTGCCTTCAATAGATTGACTGTTTTCACGTTTTCTCCATTCCTCGAAAAGTTGATGTCGCATCGTTGCATGCAAAAAACACGCGCCTGCAAGCGCTTTTCCGCCTGCACGGAGCTCCCTGTCTTGTAGAAGAGTGACGTCGTGAAGCTTCCAGCGCGTTTAAACAATACTCCAGCAAACGCGCAAGTGCTGAAAAAACTCACCCTGCCGCCCGTTGCCGGTTGCCCTATCATGGCGGCTTCGATCATCAAAGGCGCACCGCAGATGTCCGATGGCGTACAGCAACGATTGCACGAAACACGCACGGAACCCACCGGATCGTCGATCGATTACGGGTTGTGGGCATTGACTTTCAGCTACGTGCTCAGTCAATTTTTCCGCAGCTACATCGCCGTGATTGCCACTCAACTGATCGGCGATTTTCATTTCTCGCCGCAAATGTTCGGCTGGTTCGCGGGTTCGTTCTTTCTCGTGTTCGCCATCGCGCAACTGCCGGTCGGTCTGATGTTCGACCGCTACGGCGTACGCGGACCCACCGCGTTTCTGATGGCTATCGGCGCCGCCTGTGCCGGCGTCCTTTCGATCACAACGAGCGCAACCGTGGCGCTTGTCGCGCAAGCCGGCATCGGGCTGGGTTGCGCGCCCGTCTTCATGGGACTGCTCAATCACGTGCTGCGTAGCGGCCACGGCACGCGCAATGTGCGCGCGGTCACGACGGCGAGTGCGATCGGCATGGCGGGTGCCTTGCTTGCCGCGTTTCCGCTGAGCCGGGCGACGGCCAGCTTCGGCTGGCGTCCGGTCATGGTCACCGCCGCGCTCGCCATGCTATGCGCAACGCTGGGCGTCTTGGGCTTCGTGCAGCGGCGCGATGCCGTCGAGCATGCGCGAAACCTCGCTGCATCGCAACATGCGGCCGGCGCGGTGAGGCGGTACACGGGTTTCTGGACCTTGATGCCCGCCTGCCTCGCGCTCTCGGTCGGCAGCACGTTTCGCACGTCATGGGGCGGACCGTATCTTGCCGACGTCTACGGCTTCGACGTCATCGCGCGCGGCAATGCGATGACTGTCACCAGCGTGATCGGAATCGCCGCTTCGTTTGGCATCCCGCTCGCCGTGCGATTCTGCGCGCCCAAGCTGATCTCGTTGCTGTGGCTGATCGGCGGCGTGCTGGCGGCACTCGTGCTTGCGCTCGTTCCGGACGGCAACTGGGTACTCAGCGTCGCGTTGATCTGTGTGTTGTTCTCGGTCGGCTCGATCCATCCGCTCGTGATGTCGCAAGCGCGTGCCATCGTCGCGCCGCGCCGGCTCGGACTAGGCCTGGGGCTGCTCAATAGCCTGGTTTTTCTCGGCGTGGCGCTAACCAGCAGTTGTTTCGGCTGGATCGCGGGCGCCGCAAAGCGAGCGCATCTATCGGACGCGGGAATCTACTCGGCGCTGTTCGCCGTGACTGTCGTGCCGCTTGCGATCGGCGCGATCGTCTATTTCTTCAGCCCGGTGGTGGCTGCGCCGAAAGAAGAGGCCTGAGCGGCGGCTTGCGTTTGTCTATAATTCCGCAGCCGGATCACTCGCGATCCGGGCCACGGTTTGTCTTTCAGATGGTGCCGTTTCGCAGGAGCGCGTTTCATTTTGAGCAAAACCAGTCAGAGCCCAATCGATAATCCGGCCGAGAATCTGCGCGCCGGCGACACTGCATCGCCCGCGGCATCCGCGAGGACAAGTTCAGTCCTCGCGAGCCGGACGGCACACGAGGCGCATAAGGACGACCGGCATTTCGTTACGGCGCTCGCGCGCGGACTCGAAGTGCTGGCGTGTTTCCGCTCGGGCGACAAGTCACTGAGCAATCAGGAGCTCGCCTTGCGTTGCAAGTTGCCGAAATCGACGGTCTCGCGCCTCACTCACACGCTCACACTGCTCGGCTATCTGATTCATCTGAAAGAGAGCGGTAAATACCGGCTTGGCACGGCCTCGCTTGCGTTGGGCAGCGCGATGCTGGCGCGGCTCGATGTGCGCAAGATTGCGCGGCCGGTGATGCAGGAATTGGCGGAGACCATCGGCGCGAGCGTGTCGTTGGGTACGCGCGATCGCCTCTCGATGATCTACGTGGAAAATTGCCGGGGCTCGGTAGCGCTCGCATTGACCCTGGAAGTCGGTTCGCGTATTCCGGTCGCCACGTCGGCGATTGGCCGTGCATGGCTTGCGGCGATTCCTGAACACGACCGTCTCAGCTTCATGGAGCAGGTGCGTGAGCTCGATCATGTGGCGTGGCCGAAAACCCGCCGCGGCATCGAGAATGCGCTCGAAGACTACCGCACGCTCGGCGTCACGACTTCGTTTGGCGACTGGCAGAAAGACGTGAACGGCATCGCGCGCGCTTTCCAGCCGGGCGGAGAATTGCCGATCATGGCAATCAATGTCGGCGGCCCCTCATTCAGGCTCTCGAAAGAATTCCTGCTCGAGGAGGTGCGCCCACGCCTGATCGACGTGGTGACGCAACTGGAAAGCGCACTGTCGCATTGAGCAGGCGAGGGCGTTCAGAACCACTGCGGCGCCATGCTGAGCGTCGTATCGTCGAGATCGCGCAGTGTGGCAAGCATTAGCGACACGCGCGGCAATTCCCAACGGAAGAACCACTGGCACGCATGCAGCTTGCCGCGATAGAAGTCGCCGTCAGCCTGGTTCTTCGCTTCAGCTTCAGGTAAGGCTGCGCTCGCAACGAGCGCCTGGCGCAACCAGGTCCAAGCAAGCACGATATGACCGAACGCTTCGAGAAAAGCGTTTGCGTTGGCAAGCGCGCGTTCGCTTTCGCTTGCCAGGGTGGGCAGTAACGCTTCGACGGTGCCGGTCAATTCGCTCCATGCGTTGGCGAGTGAATCCGCGTGCGCCTGCAGCGCCGGATGAACGCGCGCCGCCTCGATGCTGCGCTGTATTTCACGCCCCAGCAGTGCGAGCGCCGCGCCTTGTTTCATCACGACTTTGCGGCCGAGCAGATCGAGCGCCTGGATGCCATGCGTGCCTTCATGAATCATGTTCAGGCGGTTGTCGCGGTAGAACTGTTCGACCGGATATTCGCGCGTATAGCCATAACCGCCGTGAATCTGGATCGCCAGGCTATTCGCCTCGAGGCACCACTGCGAGGGCCACGACTTCACGATCGGCGTCAGCAGATCGAGCAGCAGGCCCGCTTCGGCGCGCGCAGTGTCGCTCTCGCCGGTGTTCTGTTCGTCGACGAGGCGCGCCGCGTACAGGCACAGCGCGTAGGCGCCTTCCACATACGCTTTTTGGGCAAGCAGCATGCGGCGCACGTCGGCATGTTCGATCAGCGGCAATTGCGGGTCGAGTGGGTTCTTGTTGTCCGGGCGCCGTCCTTGCGGCCGTTCGCGTGCGTAATCGAGCGAGGCCAGGTAGCCGCGATAGCCGAGCATGACCGCGCCGAGGCCGACGCCGATGCGCGCCTCGTTCATCATGTGGAACATATACGCCAAACCATGATGCGGTTCGCCCACCAGTTCGCCGATGCATTCGCCGCGTTCGCCGAACGACAGCATCGTCGACGTGGTGCCGCGCCAACCCATCTTGTGAATCAGCCCCGCCAGCGCGACGTCGTTGCGCGCGCCGGGACTGCCGTCGTCATTCACGTGGAATTTCGGCACCGTGAAGAGCGAGATGCCTTTGACGCCCGGCGGCCCGCCAGGAATGCGCGCCAACACCAGGTGGACGATGTTCTCGCTCAGTTCGTGATCGCCGCCCGAAATAAAAATCTTGTTGCCGCGGATCGAATAGGTACCGTCTTCATTGGGCACCGCACTCGTGACGAGGTCCGACAGGCTCGAGCCTGCTTGCGGCTCGGTCAGCGCCATCGTGCCGAACGCGCGGCCCTCCAGTAATGCCTGCAGATACTTGCGCTTTTGCGCCGCGCTGCCAAAACGTTCGATCACGTTGGCATTCGCCGTGGTCAGCATCGCGTAAGACGAGGTGGCGATGTTGGCGCTCTTGAAGAGCGACAGGCACGCAAAGGAAATCACCGCGGGCAACTGCATGCCGCCCCATTCGTAATCCTTGCCGGCGGCAAGAAAACCTGCGCCGCGCAATGCATCGAGCGCTTCCTTCACCGCGGCGGGAATCGTCACGCGCTGACCGTCGAATTGCGGTTCGTGTTCGTCGCAGAGGCGGTTGTGCGGCGCGAATTTTTCGCTGGCGACCGCGTGCGCTGTTTCGAGCGCCGCGTTGAAGGTCTCGCGGCTATGGTCGGCATGGCGCGCGCGCTGCGTGAGCGTCTCGGCCTCGAGCACTTCGAATAGCTGGAACTCCAGATCACGCGAGTTGATGATCAGCGCATCTTGCATGGGAGAAGACCCGTCCAGAAGTGAGCCGCTATGCAGAACAACTACGCCGCACGCGTGTCGGCACGCACGGCTCGCATGGGCGCGGCTCGATTGAAAAGTGCGGTATTCGGGTAAGTCCCGATGATCCGCCCATCGGCGATGCGTGTCAGTTTAAAGCAAAAGTGAATGAGCGTGCTTTTATTTACACGGTGAATTTCGGCACGTATGATGGTTGAAAAATCTGGAATGAAAGTCTGCATTGCAGAACAACTGGAGGAGCGGCGTAATGTCTGTGAAAGACCTGTTTCAACTGGACGGCAAGGTTGCACTGATCACCGGCGGCTCTCGCGGGCTGGGCCTGCAAATGGCCGAAGCGCTGGGGGAAATGGGTTGCCGTGTGGCGATCACCGCGCGCAAGGCCGACGAACTCGCCGAGGCGAAAACGCATCTGCAAAGCCTTGGAATCGAGGTGCAGACGCTGGTCAACGACCTGCAGCGCTTCGAGGGCATCCCCGGCCTCGTGGATGAAGTGATCGGCGCGCACGGCCACATCGACATTCTCGTGAACAACGCGGGCGCGACATGGGGCGCACCGGCTGAGGACTATCCGGACGAAGCGTGGCACAAGGTGATGAACCTGAATGTCCATGCGCCGTTTTTCGTCGCTCGTGAAGTGGGCAAGCGCAGCATGATCCCGCGCCGCGCCGGCAAGGTCATCAACATCGCTTCGGTGGCGGGCCTGAAAGGCTCGCCACCCGGCATGAACACGATTGCGTACAACACGTCCAAGGCCGCGGCGATCAACTTCACGCGGGCGCTCGCGGCGGAATGGGGCAAGTACAACATCAACGTCAACGCGATCTGCCCGGGATTCTTCCCCTCGAAAATGTCGGCAGGACTGCTCGACAAACTCGAAGGCGCCATCGTGGCGCGCACACCGTTGCAGCGCCTCGGCGGCGACGAAGACCTCAAAGGCCCGGTCGTGTTCCTCGCGAGCGAGGCGTCGCGTCACATCACAGGCCAGTATTTCGCGGTGGACGGCGGCTCGATCATCGTCTGACTCATGGTTCAACTGAGCGGTTTCGCGGCCCGGCGCGCGGCGTGAGGCGCGCCGGGCCCACGCACACAACAGCTTTGCATGAGACAGGAGACGCCGCATGGATTTTCAGCACTCGGACAAAGTCAGGAATTTGCAGCAACGCCTGAACGCTTTCATGGACGAATACGTGTATCCGGCCGAGGCGGTTTTCGACACGCAGATGGACGCCGCGCGTGAATCCGGCAACCGTTGGCAGCCCGCGCCGGTGATCGAGGATCTGAAAAAGAAAGCGAAGGCCGTGGGTTTGTGGAACCTGTTTCTGCCCGAGTCGAAATACGGCGCCGGGCTCACCAACCTGGAATACGCGCCGCTGTGCGAAATCATGGGGCGCTCGCATATCGGTGCGGAGCCGTTCAACTGCTCCGCGCCCGACACCGGCAACATGGAAACGCTGGTGCGTTACGCCACGCCCGAGCAGCAGGAGCAATGGTTGTTGCCGTTGCTCGACGGCACGATTCGCTCGGCCTTTGCGATGACGGAGCCGGAAGTCGCTTCGTCGGACGCGACCAATATCGAAGCGCGTATCGAGCGCGACGGCGGCGACTACATCCTGAACGGCCGCAAATGGTGGACCTCGGGCGCCAACGATCCGCGCTGCAAGGTGCTGATCTTCATGGGCAAGTCGAATCCGGATCACCCGAACCGGCACCAGCAGCAGTCGATGATCCTCGTACCGATCGACACGCCGGGCGTGAAAGTGCTGCGCCATCTACCAGTATTCGGCTATGACGACGCTCCGCACGGCCACGCCGAAATCGCTTTTGAGAACGTGCGAGTACCGGCCGGCAACATGCTGCTCGGCGAGGGACGCGGCTTTGAGATCGCGCAAGGGCGGCTCGGACCGGGTCGCATCCATCACTGCATGCGTTTGATCGGGCGTGCTGAGCGCGCACTCGAGGCGATGTGCCGCCGCTCGCTCGAACGCGTGGCGTTTGGCCGCCCGATCGCCGATCAGGGGGTGACGCGCGAGCGGATCGCGAACGCCCGCATCATGATCGATCAGACGCGTTTTCTGGTGCTGAACGCGGCGCACAAGATGGATACGGTCGGCAACAAGGACGCGCGCCAGGAAATCGCGATGATCAAGGTGGCCGCACCGGCCATGGCGTGCCAGGTGATCGACTGGGCCATGCAGGTGCACGGCGGCGGCGCGGTCAGCGACGACTTCGGCCTCGCACGCGCATACGCGAGCTCGCGCACGCTGCGGTTTGCGGACGGCCCCGACGAAGTACACCGCAATGCGATCGCGAAGATGGAGCTTGGACGTCACCTCGGGCGTTTGTGAAGCCGCCGGCGGCCACCTCTGATTCACCGGATTCATCAGTTGGCCGCATCCGCCATGCGGCGGATGTGAACGAAGCGCGTGCCCAGTGCAACGCGCACAGACAGTCAGGCAGGAGACGCCTATGAACGAACGCCATTATCCGCATTGGCCGCCGCACGTGCCAAAGCATCTGACGCTGCCCGAAACCAATATCTTCTATAACGCAGAGGTGTCGGCGGCACGCTATCCCAACAAGCCGTTCATCATCTTCTATGACACGCCGGTCACGTTCGCCGCGTTCAAGGACGAAGCCGAGCGGATTGCGGGATTTCTGCAACAGGAGTGCCACGTCAAGGCCGGCGACCGCGTGCTGCTCTATATGCAGAACAGCCCGCAATGGATCATCGCCTACTACGGCATCCTGCGCGCAAACGCCGTCGTGGTGCCGGTCAACCCGATGAATATGAGCGGCGAACTGGCGCATTACGTCGAGGATAGCGGCGCGACTACGATCATTGCACCGCAATGCCTGTTCGCGAACGTCGCGCCGCTGATCGGCACTGGCCCGGGGCGCGGCATCGAGCATGCGATCGTCGCAACCTATAGCGACTACGTGAAGGGGCCATCGTCGATTCCCGTGCCGGAACTGGTGGCGGCGCCGCGCAAGACCTTCGATATGCCGGGCGTCACGCCGTGGCGCGAGGTGCTCGAAAAACATCTCGCGCCGGGCCCGCTCACCACAGGTCCAGATGATCTGTGCGTGATGCCTTACACCTCCGGCACCACCGGTAAGCCGAAGGGCTGCATGCACACGCACCGCAGCGTGATGAGCACGCTGCTGGGCGGTTGCGTGTGGTTCTCGGCGCCCTCGGACGGTGTGTATCTCTCGGTATTGCCGTTGTTTCATGTGACCGGCATGCAAGGCGGCATGAACAGCGCCGTGTTCTCCGGGGCAACCATCGTTATATTGCCTCGCTGGGATCGCGAAGCGGCGGCGCTATGCATGCAGAAATATCGCGTGAGCGCGTGGCAGTCGATCACGGCGATGATGGTCGATTTTCTGTCCAACCCAAAACTGGACGAATACGATCTGTCGAGCCTGACAGGCGCGCGCGGCGGCGGCGCGGCGATGCCGGAGGCCATCGCCAGAAAGCTCAAGTCACTGACGGGGCTCGATTACGTCGAAGGCTATGGCATGTCCGAGACGATCGCCGGCACGCACATCAATCCGCCGCATCGGCCCAAGCCGCAGTGTCTCGGCATTCCGGTGTTCGACGTGGACTCGCGCGTGATCGATCCGGTCACGCTGCAGGAACTCCCGCAAGGCGAAACCGGCGAGATCATCGTGAATGCGCCGCAGGTGATGCAAGGCTACTGGCGCAATCCCAAGGCGACAGACGAAGCGTTTATCCAACTCGACGGCAAGCGTTTTCTGCGCACCGGGGATCTCGGTCATATCGACGAGGACGGCTATTTCTTCATGACGGACCGCCTTAAACGGATGATCAACGCATCGGGCTACAAGGTCTGGCCGGCTGAAGTCGAGGCGCTGATGTACCGGCATCCCGCGATACACGAAGTGTGCGTGATCGGCGTGAAGGACGCGAAGCGCGGAGAAACCGTCAAGGCGCTGGTAGTGCCCGCCGCGGCGCATGCCGGTGCGATCAGCGAGCAGGAGATTGTCGACTGGGCGCACGAACAGATGGCGTCTTACAAGGCGCCGCGCATCGTCGAGTTCGTGACGTCGCTGCCCAAGTCGGGTAGCGGCAAGATTCTGTGGCGCAAGTTACAGGAAGAGGATTCGGCGCGCACGGCGGCGGCCAGTCAGAGCGAAGGCGGCGCCTCATAGCGGTGGCAGTGCCGGAAGCGCATCGAGCAGTGATATCTGACTGGACATGGCAACTGGAAACGGGACAACGCATGAACAATTTTGCACGCAAGGTCGCGGTGATCACGGGTGCGGGCTCCGGTTTCGGCCGGGAGTTTGCTCGGCTCGGCACGAAACTGGGGATGCGCCTCGTACTCGCCGACGTGCAACAGGACGCACTCGACGAAACGTTTGCCGAAGTAAGCGCGGCCGGCGCGCAGGCGATCGCGCGCCGTGTCGACGTGGCGAAAGGCGAAGAGATCGACGCGCTGGCGCGCGCCACGCTCGACGCTTACGGCGGCGTGCATCTGGTCTTCAACAACGCGGGCGTGGGCGGCAGCGGCGGCCTTGTGTGGGAGAACACCGAGCGCGACTGGCAATGGCTGCTGGGCGTCAACCTGTGGGGGGTGATTCATGGCGTGCGGGTTTTCACGCCCCTCATGCTGGAAGCGGCCAGACGCGATCCGGACTATCGCGGGCACATCGTCAATACCGCGTCGATGGCCGGCATGCTCAATCCGCCGATGATGGGCCCGTACAACGTGTCGAAGCATGCGGTGGTGTCGCTGACCGAATCGCTGTATCAGGACCTTTCGCTGGTCACGCAGCAGGTGGCGTGTTCGGTGCTGTGCCCGTACTTTGTGCCGACGGGGATTGCGAAGGCGCATCGCAACCGGCCGTCCGAACTCGCCAATGACACGCCGCCGACCTTATCGCAGCGTGTGTCGCGTGTGATGAGCGAGAAGGCAGTGAGTTCGGGGAAGGTGAGCGCGCGGGAGGTGGCGGATATGGTGTTCAATGCGATCCGCGAAGAGCAGTTCTATATCTTTTCGCATCCGCACGCGTTAGCCGCTGTGAAAACGCGTGCCGAGGATATCGTCATGCCGCGCAATCCGACGGACCCGTTTGCGGAGCGGCCTGAAGTGCGCGCGCAGATTATCGAAGCGTTGAAAGGGTAGCCGGGAGCCGGCGGACGCTTCGCAAGGAGGTCTCGGACACGCGAGGTTTCTAAAATTCAAGGCGCCGTGAAAATCACGGCGCCTTTCCTGAATCCTTCTCCGTTCCTATCGCGTCATTACTTCGCCGCGGCCAACGAACTCAATCCCGCCGACTTCAACTGTCCGCCCTGAACCACCGCCGCCAGCGGATTGCCGAGCACAAAGCCGCCGCGTTCGTCGACGCCGCTCACACTGTTCGGATTGGCCTGCGGCGGCAGCGCTTTCACGGCCTTGTCGAACTGATTGCGGATCGCGGTCGCGTCGCTGACCGTGCCGGCCAGCTTCATCGCAAGGGCCGTTGCGTAAACTGCGGTGTAATTCAGCGAGACCTCCTGGCTCGGATCGCGGCCGCCGTGGCTCTTGCGGAAGCGTTCCACAAACGCTTTGGCGTTCGGCGTTTCGTCGCTGGCCAAGGGCAGTACCCCGATCGCGCCGTTCAGCGGCGCATAGCCGCCCGTGACCTTGGCTACTTCGTCGAGCTTGGCCTGGTCCATCACGATAAAGCCGCCCTTGAAGCCCAATTCGCGCGCCTGCTGTGCAATCAGCCCGGTCGGCTCGGATGGGCCGCCGATGAACATCACGTCCGGTTTGGCCGCCAGCACGCGGCTTACGCCGCTATAGAAATCGGTGGCGCGGTTATACGACATTGCATTGTCCGCGACGACCGTGCCGCCGGCCGCCTCCCATGCGGGTTTGAATGCGGCAACCCAGACCTTGCCGTAATCGGTATCGGTGGCCGCAAGCGCCACTTTCTTGCCGTACGTCGCCATTTCGTACTTGACGAACGAGTTCAGATACGACGTGAACGCGGGCGGAATACGTACGGTGAGTTTGTTGCCGCGCTCGCTGATCTGCGGCACGCTGGTGTAGGAGAGCAACAGTAGCTTCTGCTGTTCGTTGCTGGTCTGCACGGCGAAGCCGCCGCCCGAGTGCGGCACGAGCACGACCGTGGCCTGCTGCTCCTGCGCGAGACGCCGCGCATTGATCGCGGTTTCGGCGGGGTTGTACTTGTCGTCGAGCGGCACGATTTCGAACTTGATCTTCTTGCCGGCCACTTCGATGCCGGCCTGATTGACATCGGCTGCCGCCATCTGCATTCCGTCGAGCACTTCCTGACCGTACTTCGCCGCGCCGCCGCTCAACGGGCCCGAGTAGCCAATATGAACCACCTGTTGCGCCATTGCGGCGCCCGTGCCCAATAGCGCAGTCGTCGCGACAGCCGCGCACAGGGCCGCCTGTGCGTACAAGCGTTTGATCGTCATACGTGTCTCCTTTGGGATTATTCGAATCGCCCCGGTGCATGATCTTCATGCGCCAGGCCATGCGTCAATTTCGTTCAACCGCCGACATAAGCGCGCCGGATCGCTTCGTTGTTCATCAGACTCGCGTGATCGCCTTCCAGCACGATGCGGCCGTTCTCGATCACATACGCACGGTGCGCGATCTTCAGTGCCGCAAACGCGTTCTGTTCGGCGAGCAGCACAGTCGTGCCCGCGCGATTGATCTGCTGGATGACCTCGAATACCTGTTTGACCACCAGCGGCGCGAGACCGAGTGACGGTTCGTCGAGCAACAGCACCTTGGGCCGCGCCATCATCGCGCGGCCGATCGCCACCATCTGTTGCTGGCCCCCTGATAGCGAACCCGCCGGATGGTCCTTGCGTTCGGCGAGCAGCGGGAAGAGTGCGAACACCTGGTCCAGATTGCGCTGATTGCCGGCTTTGTCGCCGCGATGCACGTAGGCGCCGAGCGTGAGATTCTTCAGTACCGACATACCCGGGAACAGCTTGCGGCCTTCGGGACATTGGATCACGCCGTTCTTCACGATCTGCGCGGGCGTCATGCCGAGCAGCTCGCGCGTGCCCAGGCGCAGGCTGCCGCTCGCGGCGCGCCGCAGGCCGCTCGTGGCGAGGAAGATCGAACTCTTGCCCGCGCCGTTTGCGCCAAGCAGCACCACCAGTTCACCGTCGTTCGCGTGCAGATTGATGCCGTCCAGTGCGCGGAAGCTGCCGTAATCGAGCGAGACGTTGTCAAACTTCAGCATGCTCGCTCCCCAGGTAGGCGTCGATCACGGCCGGGGTCGCGCGAATTTCAGCGGGCGTGCCTTCGGCGATTTTCTTGCCGTAGTTCAGCACCATGATGCGCTCGGCGAGCTTCATGATCATATTCATCTTGTGCTCCACAAGGCACACCGTCACACCGTGTTTCACCAGCTTGCGGATCAGTTCGGCAAGCCCTTCGGTCTCTTCGGGATTCACTCCGCCCGCCGGTTCATCGAGCAGCATCAGGCTCGGTTCAGTGGCAAGCGCGAGTGCCACGGCCGCGCGTTTGCGCTCTTCCTGCGAGATGTCGCCCGCCATCCGTTCCGCGATCGCCGACAAGCCGACGAAGTCCAGCGCCTCGCGCGCCTTGTCGCGGCAGATGCGTTCTTCCTGCTTGAGCCGCGCCGAATGAGTCAGTACGTCCCATAGCCCCGAGCGCGTCCGCAGCCGGTGACCGACGATCAGGTTGTCGAGCACGCTGGCTCGATCGAACAGCGCGGTCGATTGAAAGGTGCGCGCGACACCGAGGCGCGCCATCCGGTCGGCGCCCAGCTTTGTTACATCCTGGCCTTTGAAGAGGATGCGCCCTGAACTCGGCAGATGAGTGCCGCTGATCAGATTGAAGAAGGTGGTTTTGCCCGCGCCGTTCGGCCCGATGATCGCGTTGATCTTGCCGGCTTCGATATGCGTGCTGACGTCGTCCACTGCGACGAGGCCGCCGAAGCGTTTGCTGAGCGAGTGGATTTCAAGCATGGCGGTCTCCGCGCGCGCGTTGCGCTTGACGTGCGGCCATGCCGTTCTTCGGCGAAGCCGATTTCGCACGCCGGTTTTTTCTTGCGATATACAAACCGACGATCCCGTTCGGGAGAAAGATCACGAGCAGAATCAGGATCGGGCCGAACACGACGAAGCGGTACGCCTGCAGGAACTGCAGATACTGTGTGAGCCATGGTATGGCGAGCGCGCCGAGCAGCGGGCCGGCGAGGGTGCCGATACCGCCCACCAGCATGTACATGGTCATGTCGAAGGTGTGCTCGACGCCGGCCAGATCCGGGCCGAGAAAGCGCACGGCGCCCGCATAGAGACCGCCCGCGAACCCGGCATAGACGACCGAGAGCACGAAGGCCAGCACCTTGTTGCGCATCAGGTTGATGCCGAGCGATTGCGCGAGGCCGTCGCTATTGCGGATCGCCATGAAGGTCCGGCCGAGCAGCGAATTGACGATGCGATGCATCAGCCACACACCGAGCACGAGGAACGCAAACACCAGGTAATAGAGCGGCAGCGGGTTCTCAAACGACACGATGCCGAAGCCCGACGGCGCCGGAATGCCGACGATGTCCGAGACGCCATGCGTGAGAGCGTCCCACTTCTCGATCACGAGAAACATGATGTAGCCGACGCACAGCGTGAAAATGGAAAAGTAATGGCCACGCAGACGCAACGACACGAGACCGACCAGCGCGCCCAGTATCGCGACAACCACACCCGAGGCAATAAACGCGAGCCAGAACGGCACCTGATGATCGACCGTCAGAATGCCCACCGTGTATGCGCCCACCGCCATGAAGCTGCCGTGCGCGAGATTGAACTGTCCCGTATAGCCGGTAATCAGATTCAGCCCGACGGTGGCCAGCGCAAAGACGTAGGCGGTGGACATCACCGTGAGCATGTAGTCGTTGCTGGCCAGAAACGGGAACATGAGGCCCAACATGAACAACAGCATCCATCCACGCTTGCCCTCGAATATTTTCATGGCTGATTTCACGATGCGCGCAGTTCCCTGGTGAACAGTCCTTGAGGACGAACCGACAGAATCACCACCAGCAGCACGAAGGCGATGATGTCCTTGTAGTCGGTCGAAATGTAGAACGCGCCGAAGCTCTCGGCCATGCCGATGATCAGGCCGCCCACGATCGCGCCCGGCACGCTGCCCATGCCGCCGAGAATGATGATGACGAAGGCCTTCAGGATCACCAGTTGGCCCATCGCCGGATAGACGAGGTTGATCGGCGCGTACAGCGTGGCCGCCACGGCGGCAAGCAGGCCCGAGATGCCGAAAGTCAGCATCGTCACCTTGTTGGCGTCGATGCCCATCAGCGAGGCGCCTTCGCGGTCCTGCGCCATCGCGATGATGCTTGAGCCGATCACCGTGTACCGGAGGAAGAGTTGCAGCAGCACCACCAGCGCGAACGCCGCGCCGATGATCAGCAGACGCTGCAACGGTGCGGTCACGCCGCCGAGGTCGACGATTCCGGCGTAGGGCGTAGCCATGCGATGAAAATCCGCGCCCCAGATCGCTTGCGCGCCGGCTTCGAGAAACAGCAGAAGGCCGATCGCGGCGATCATCGGATGCAATTCGGACGATTTGCGCAGCGGATTGAACACCAGTCGTTCAGCGAGGATCGCGAGCACGGCGACCGCGAGGCCGGAGCCGATCATGGCAAGCCAGTAGTTCAAGCCGAGCCTGCTCATCAGGTAGAACGAGACGAACGCGCCGACCATGTAGAACGCGCCGTGGGCGAAGTTCGGCACCGCGAGAATGCCGTAGACCAGTGTGAGTCCGAGCGCGACGAGGCTGTAGATGCCGCCCAGCGTCAACCCGTTGAGAACCTGCTGCAAAAACATATCCACGCTTTTACACCCTCCAACGGAAGGCGCGCGGTGCAGTGCTTCCCCCGGTTTCCAGGGAGGCATCGCCACACGCCTGACTACGGACGGGACAACAGCCGCTGCCCGAATCCGGCGGCCGTGATCGACGTTTGTCGACGCTCGTGAACGGTTTGAAACACGCGCGCATCGGCGTCAGTTGCAAAGGCTGCGCGAGAGAAATTTGGCACGGGCGTTCGCTTTCCGTCAATAGGTTTTTCCATTTGATTGTTCTGCAATGCAGATTATTAGGGAAGTCACTTAGATAGCGTATGCACTGAGCCAGTGCGTTTGACGAAGCGTGAGCATCGCCCGGGAGCCGCGCCGTTACTTGTATTCGGCATAGATAGAAAATTCATCCGCTGCGCTCAGGAGCAGCGTTGCTGAAAAGCGAAGTCGGCTTGACTTCACTTTGTGCGCACCAGTATTCTGCAATGCAGAAATGAATCACCGCTAACGCGCTCCCACATCCGCGCGCGAATGCTTCACAAAGCGGCTGTCAACATGATGCTCATCGCCTGGCTCAAGGTGTCCCACATGAACTCCGCACTTGATATCCCCAGCGTTCGTCAGATGGTGTCGCCAGAAGAGTGGCAGGTCCGTGTCGAACTCGCCGCAGCCTACCGGCTGGTGGCGTTGTTCGGTTGGGACGACCTGGTGTTCACGCATATTTCGGCACGTGTACCAGGCCGCGAGCATGAGTTTCTGATTAACCCGTACGGCCTGTTCTTCGAGGAAATCACGGCATCGAGTCTGGTCAAGGTGGACCACGAGGGGCAGCCCGTGATGCCGACTCCGTTCGACGTGAATCCTGCCGGCTTCGTGATTCATAGCGCCGTGCACGAAGCGCGGCCTAACGTGAACTGCGTGCTGCACACACATACGGCGCACGGCGTCGCGGTCGCAGCGCAAGAGGCCGGCTTGCTGCCGTTGTCGCAGCAATCCGGCTTCGTGCTGACGAATCTCGCCTATCACGACTATGAAGGCGTCGCGCTGCGCGATGCGGAGAAGGCGAGGTTGGTCGCCGATCTCGGTGAGGCCAATTACATGATGCTGCGCAATCACGGACTACTGACCTGTGGACGCACTGTCGCCGAAGCATTTCAGGCGATGTATCTGTTCGAAACGTCATGTCGTATCCAGATCCTCGCGCAAGCCGGCGGCAAGCTGATCGAAGTGCCGCAATCGATTATCGAAACGATGGGTGAGCAGGCGCGTCAAGTCAGCAAAGGCAAGGGCGCCGATCTGGTGTGGCCCGGCCTGCTGCGGCGTCTGACACGGCGCAATCCCGGCTACGATCTGTAGCGCCCCATTCCGCACGATCCGTCCGGCGTGCCGTTTCGCGCGGCACGCCGGCCTCTCGCGTTGCGCACCTGCGACTAGAACATGTGCCGGATACCGAGGCTCACACCGGCGGTTGTGCCGGTCGCTTCGTTCAATGCGTTGTTGACGGACAAGCCCGTATGCATCGCGCCATGGTTGGTGACGAAGCCCGCTTGTCCATACACCACGGTAGCCTTCGACAACGAATAATCGAGCCCGGTGGACGCAAGTATCGAATTGTTCGACGAGTTGTTGCCGTCGCGCGTGACCCACACGCCCGCATCGACGGTCAGCGCGGGGGTGAAGCGATAGCTGGCGCCGCCTGAATAGACGCGATCGTTAAACGACCCCGCCACCTTGTACTGCACGTAGGACGCCTTCACGGTCAGGTTGTTGAATACGTAGCTGGCGCCGATTGCGCGGCCGTCGAATTCGACCACGCTCGGAATGGCGATCGATGCCGCGCTTCCGCCGGCGTTGCCGCTGTAAAGCGCGGCATCGACGGTCAGCGAGCCGAGGTGATAACGCAGGCTCGCCGAGTACTGGCGCCCCGCCTGAAAATCCCCGGCTGTGCCACCAAGCGCCATCATCGCGCTGGCTTGCAGGCCGGCGATTTCCGGCGACGTGTACGAAATGCCGTTCGGGTTGAACAGCCCGGTCACATAGACGTTGTTGAGGTAGGTGACGAGCCCGCTGCCGAAGTACGACATCTCGCGCGGATCGAAGTCGTACACCGCGAGGAAGAAAGGCGAGAACTGCAAACCGGCCTTGACCGTACCGTAGCGGCTATCTATGCCGACCCACGCCTGACGACCGAATTCGTTGCCGTTCGAATTGCTGAGCGAGCCGTTGGCGATGCTGATACCGCTTTCGAGTTCGAAGATCGCGCGCATGCTGCCGCCGAGATCTTCCGCGCCACGCATGCCGAAGCGCGAACCCGACAGGCCGCTGTCGGTAAACGAGTATTGATGGCCGGCGCTCTGGCCGGTCGCAGGATTGAGTGTTTTACTGGTGTAGAGCAGGGAGCCGTCGACGATACCGTACAGCGTGACGCTGCTTTGCGCATGGGCGTTTTGGGCGGCGCCCAGTGCGCATGCGCCGACTAATCCAAGGACGGTTCCAAGCCGATTGCGATAACTTGCCTGCATGCTTCGTGTCTCCGTGTTTATTGGAATCGAGTGAACTGGCGAAGTAATGCGTGTGCTGCAAGGTTCTGGCGATCTGTTGCGCAATGCGATTTCAATGGGCGACGAAAGACCTTCGCAACCTGCTCAGGATTGCAAAAGAATGGGTCTGCTGTAGCGTACTTCGAGTCCGGTTGCCTGCTGGCTTGTCTCCTGATCTGTGGGGTGGCTCGGCGCGGCTATGAGTTCATTGGTCGCGTGCTTGCGCACAGGATGCAGGCGCAATTTGGCACGACCGTTCGTTCTGTGTCAACGGGGGAAATCGCTCGATTGGACTGCAATGCAGGCCAGAATAGGGAAAACACCTGGCGTTTTCAGTGCGCTTGATTTGCACCGTAAGGCTATGTAATACAAGGAGATTGCGGGAATTATCCGGTTTGAATTGCCACCTATCCGCGTGACGTGGATGTTCTGCATTGCAGAATTACCCGGAATCGATTCAACGCGCGCCGAGTGCCTCGATCAGCATGTCGACGAATGCCTTGACCCGCGCGGTCATTTGCAATTGTTGCGGATACACCGCGTAAATATCGGCGCCCGGTGTGCGGTATTCCGGCAGGACATGGATCAGGCGGCCATCGGCGAGATACTCCGCGATATCCCATTCCGCCCGCATCAGAATGCCGTGGCCGTCCAGCGCCCACTTCACCGCGATCTCGCCGTCATTGGTGGTGAGGTTGCCTCGCACGCGAACCGTCTCGGTTTTTTCGGCTGAACCGCGTCCGCTGGTTAGGCGCCATAGCCCATAGCCGTCGTCGCCCTGACGGATGCCGATGCAGTTGTGTTGCGATAACTCCGCCGGGCTGCGTGGCGTACGCCGTTTAGCGAAATACGCCGGCGATGCGCAAAGCAGCCGCCGGTTGGACGCGACCCGCCGAGCAATCACGCGAGCGTCCGGCGGTTCGCCGAAACGCACGCACACGTCGAACGCATCGTCGCTGATCGGCGGTGGGTCGACGGAGAGTTGCAGTTGCACGTCCACTTCGGGAAAGCGCCGCACGAACCGCGAAATCAACGGCGCCACGTGACTACGGCCAAAGCCGAGGGTCGCGTTCACGCGCAGCAGACCTTTCGGCGCCGCCTGCGAACCGCCGAGCAATTGAGCCAGGTCGTCCATTTCACTCAGGATGCGCCGTGCGCGGGCCAGATAAAGCTCGCCCTCCGGCGTGAGGCTCATGCGCCGCGTTGTGCGGGTGACGAGCGACACCCCCGCGCGCGATTCCATTTGCGCCAGATGCTTGCTCACGGCCGCGGTGCTCAAACCCAGTTCACGCGCAGCGGCGGTCAGGCTGCCGCTTGCGGCGAGCGTGGAGAAGAAGGCGAGGTCGTCCGGGTGTATCGCTGAGGTCATCTTGGTTGGGCAATCGACGGGCCAATGCGCGGGCTGAGGAGTGGGCTAAGAAGCGGGCCCATAAGCAGATCGGTCAGTGGGGCCATGTGCAGGCCGGCGAGCATCTCCGATCGGAACCCATTGTTAACTTCAGGTTAAGGATGCTTTGAGTTTAGCAGCGTTTTCACGAGCGGTCCTCGTTCTAGGATTGCGGTCAACCATTCAACATCCAGGAGACGCCCATGAAGACCTACCGCATCGCAACCATCCCCGGCGACGGCATCGGCAAGGAAGTCGTGCCGGCAGGCCAACGCGTTCTCGAAGCGATCGCCGCGCGAAGCGACGCCTTTCAGTTCGAGTTCGAGAACTTCGGCTGGGGCGGCGATTTCTACCGCGAACATGGCGTGATGATGCCGGCGGACGGGCTCGATGCTATCCGCAACAAGGACGCCATTCTGTTTGGCTCGGCGGGCGACCCGCATATTCCCGATCACGTGACGCTGTGGGGACTGCGCCTGAAAATCTGCCAGGGCTTCGATCAGTACGCGAACGTGCGCCCCACCCGCATCCTTGCCGGTATCGACGCGCCGTTAAAGCGCTGCGGGCCGAAGGATCTCGACTGGGTGATCGTTCGCGAGAACTCGGAGGGCGAGTACTCCGGCGTAGGTGGACGCGCGCATCAGGGCCATCCGATCGAAGTGGCAACGGATGTGTCGATGATGACCCGCGCGGGTGTCGAGCGCATTCTTCGATTCGCGTTCCGCCTCGCCCAGTCGCGGCCGCGCAAGCTGCTGACGGTGATTACCAAGAGCAATGCGCAACGTCACGCGATGGTGATGTGGGACGAGATCGCGCTCGAAGTCTCAAAGGAATTTCCCGACGTCAAATGGGACAAGGAACTCGTCGACGCCGCCACCGCGCGAATGGTCAACCGTCCGGCGACGCTCGATACGATCGTCGCGACCAATCTTCACGCGGACATTCTTAGCGATCTGGCCGCGGCACTGGCCGGCAGCCTCGGCATTGCACCGACCGCGAATCTCGATCCCGAGCGGCGCTATCCGTCGATGTTCGAACCGATTCACGGCTCCGCTTTCGACATCATGGGCAAGGGTCTCGCCAATCCGGTCGGCACGTTCTGGTCGGTGGTGATGATGCTCGAGCACCTGGGCGAGGTGGCCGCCGCGCAGCAATTGATGAGCGCGATCGAACGCATCACCGCTGATCCGGCGTTGCACACGGGCGACCTTGGCGGCACGGCGACGACCGTGCAGGTGACCGATGCCGTCTGCGCAATTCTCGCAGAGGAACCGGCGGCGCAGTTCAAGGCAGCCTGAATCCGGAACCCCGCAACACGCAACACGCAACGCACGCATTTCAAAAGAACATACCGCCCGGACGCACACGTCACGGGCGGTTCAAAGAATGGAGACTCGCATGGCCAATGAATTGCAAGCCCGCGTGGTTCGCAAGCTGACGTGGCGCATTTTGCCGTTCGTCATGCTGCTTTACTTCGTCAGCTTTCTCGATCGTGTGAACGTCGGTTTCGCCGCGCTCACGATGAATAAGGACCTGGGCCTTTCGCCGACCATGTTCGGACTTGGCGGCGGCATCTTCTTTCTTGGCTACTTCCTGTTCGAAGTGCCGTCGAACCTCATTCTGAACAAGGTCGGTGCGCGTATCTGGATTGCGCGCGTGATGGTGACGTGGGGGCTGGTGTCGGCGGCATCCGCGTTTGTTGTTGGGCCGAACTCGTTCTACGTGCTGCGTTTTTTGCTCGGGGTCGCGGAAGCGGGTTTCTTTCCCGGCATCATTCTCTATCTCAGCCAGTGGTTTCCCGCGCGTCAACGTGCAGTCGCGGCCGCGGCGTTCATGGCGGCCGCGCCTTTGTCGACGGCAATCGGTTCGCCCATCTCAGGCGCCATCATGCAGATGCCGGCGCTGTTCGGATTGAAAGACTGGCAATGGCTGTTCATCATCGAAGCGATTCCCGCTGTCATTCTCGGTTTCACCGTGTTGAAAGCGCTCACCGATTCGCCGGAGAAAGCGGCATGGCTCGCCGCGGACGAGAAAGCGTGGCTGATCTCAACCTTGCGTGACGAGCGCGCGGGACGTGAGTCGCAAGCAGGCCACGCAGCGGGCGCGCTCGCCGCCTTACGCGACCCGCGTGTGTGGATCATGTCGATGATTTACTTCGGCACGTCCGCGGGTCTTTATACGCTCGGCTTATGGGCGCCGCTGATCATTCGTCAATTTGGCTTTAGCGCGCTCGGCACGGGCGCATTGAATGCAATTCCCAGCGTGCTGGCCGTGCTCGGCATGGTGATGTGGGCGCGCCACTCGGATCGCACGGGAGAGCGCACGTGGCACGTGGTGATTCCATGCATCGCGGCAGGCGTCGGGCTCGCATGGGCTGGCTTTGCGGACACGGTCGTCGCGGTGGTGCTTGCGCTGATCGTCGTGAACGTGGGCATTAGTGCGGCGAAGGCGCCGTTATGGGCCATGCCGAGTACCTTCCTATCGGGCGCCGGCGCGGCGGCCGGTATTGCCATGATCAATTCGATCGGCAACCTCGGCGGCTTTGTCGGCCCATTTGCGATTGGCTGGCTGAAGAGTCTGACTGGGGGATATGCTGCCGGACTCTACGTGGTGGCGGCAAGTCTTGCGGTATCCGCCATACTTGCTCTCGCCGTCGGCCGGCGAGCCTATCGGGCAGCGCCGGCGCCGCAATGACCTCGCTCGCGAGCGGCAAGCGCAGCCCGTCATCGCGCGTATTCAATGATTGAACAGGCGCGAGTTCTTGCCCGCGAAATGCATCGTTGACGATTGTGAAAAGCTTGTCGCGGGTGCGCCGTAACCCGAGCTGTCGCCGTAGCCCGACATCTTGTGCGATGGCTGCTGATTTTGCGTGCCCGGCTGATTGTTCTGCGTGTCGTGCAGCGAAACCGCGGGTGCGGGTGTGGCGCCGTTCGTGGGTGTGTTCATTTGTTGGGCGAACGACAGGGTCGGGATCGCGATGAACGAAGCGATGAGCATGACGTGTTTGAGTGCTTTCATGACGGTTCTCCAATTGGGTGAGGGTGCCGCACCGGCCATTTCCGGCCAGCGCATGTCTACACAATAAGCAGTTTTCCTTAACTTCTCCTTAGGGGAGGCGAAGGACCTTTTTCGTCATTTCGAAGACGGTGCGCCGTCAGCCTCAATCCCCATCCCACCCCTGTCGTTCACGCCATTCGCGGGTGCGCTACCATGCCCGCTGGGCACCGGTGCGCTTGCTGCACCGCCGCAAGTCCGCCCGCCGCTTCTCCGGTTCAGGCGTTTTTTCGCCGGACCGCCCCGACTTGCTCTGGCGCGACACGCACGGCGAGCCCCCTCCATACCCCGCAAACCCTTGTCCAGCCGGGTTTTGGCCGCCGCCGGCCGGAACCCGCGCGGCCGCGGTGTCGTATTTCCACATGTGGTTGTCGCAAATAGTCGGCTAGGCGTACTTTTTTCTGGCAACTATGTATGCACAGCGCGGACGGACGTCCGCCACGCACGGAGAGCATTCAATGAATTCCCCCAAGGTCGTGGTCGAAGGGCTGTGCAAGGTGTTCGGCACTAACCCGAAACAGGCGATCGGCATGCTGGCAGGCGGCGCGACGAAAGAAGAAGTGTTCGCGCGCACCGGTCAGATAGTCGGTGTCCACAACGTATCGTTCGAAGTCAAGGAAGGCGAGATCTTCGTCCTGATGGGGCTGTCCGGCTCCGGCAAGTCGACGCTGATTCGCCTGATCAATCGGCTCGTCGACCCGTCGGCCGGCAAGGTGCTGATCGACGGCCGCGACGTGGTGAGCGTGCCGCGCCGGGAACTCACGGCGTTGCGCCGCAAGGACATGAGCATGGTGTTCCAGTCCTTCGCGTTGATGCCGCAGCGCACGGTTCTGTCCAATGCGGCGTTCGGACTGGAAGTGGCGGGCGTGGGCAAGAAGGAGCGCGAGAAGCGCGCCATGGCCGTGCTTGAACAGGTCGGCCTCGCACCGTTCGCGGAAAAGCTGCCGGCCCAATTGTCCGGCGGCATGCAGCAGCGCGTGGGTCTGGCGCGGGCGCTGGCCGTCAATCCGTCGCTGATGATCATGGACGAAGCGTTCTCCGCACTCGATCCGCTCAAGCGCAAGGAAATGCAGAACGTGCTGCTCGATCTGCAACGCGAGCAGCAACGCACGATCCTGTTCGTCTCGCACGATCTGGAGGAGGCGATGCGCATCGGCACCCGGATCGCGATCATGGAAGGCGGCAAGGTGGTGCAGATCGGCACGCCGCAGGAAATCATCACCAATCCCGCCGACGACTACGTGCGCGCGTTCTTCGAAGGCATCGACACCAGCCGCTATCTGACGGCCGGTGACCTGATGCAGACAGACGCGGTGCCGCTCATGCAGCATTCGCCGCAGATCGACGCCTCGAGCGTGGCCGCGACGCTCAACGGCAGCGCCGACTACGCGTTCGTGCTCGACGCCGAGCGCAAGATTCGCGGCTTCGTGTGCCGCGATGCAATGGGCAGTGCGTCACCGCAACTCAATCACATCGAGTGCATTCGCCGTACCACGCCTCTGGACGACGTCGTCGAACGCGTGGTGGCGAGCCGTGCGCCGCTGCCGGTCGTCGAAGCGGACGGCTCCTACTGCGGTTCGATCAACAAGACGAACGTGCTGCACGTTCTCACGCGCCATCGAGGTTCCCATGTCTGAAGTCATTCCACTTGGCGCCTGGGTCGATCACGGCGTTCACTACCTGCTCGACCACGACGCAAAAACCTTCGATTCGATCGGCAAGGTTATCGAAAGTTTTGCCGCGTTGATCGAGCACGGTCTGCAAGCAGTCCCGATGTGGGCCCTGATGGCGTTTTTCGTCGGGATCGGTTTGTGGCGGGTTGGCTGGCGTTTCGCGCTGTTCACGCTGCTGGCAATGTTGCTGATCTATGGCACCGGCTTCTGGGACCAGATGGTGATCACTCTCGGCCTCACGCTTTCGTCGACTCTGATCAGCCTGCTGTTCGGCGTGCCGCTCGGCATCTGGACCGCGAAGAGCCGCACCGTCGAAATGATCGTGCGACCCGTGCTCGATCTGATGCAGACCATGCCCGCGTTCGTCTACCTGATTCCGGCGGCGATGCTGTTCGGTCTTGGCCGCGTGCCTGGGATTCTCTCCACCGTCATTTTCGCCATGCCGCCGGCTGTGCGTCTCACGTCGCTCGGCATCAAGCATGTGAATCGCGAGATCGTCGAAGCTGGCGAGGCGTTCGGCTGTACGCCCTGGCAACTGCTCTACAAGGTGCAGTTTCCGAACGCGCTGCCGTCGATCATGACCGGTGTGAATCAGACCATCATGATGGCGCTTTCGATGGTGATCATTGCCTCGATGGTGGGCGCGGGCGGTCTCGGCAACGACGTGCTGGCGAGTATTCAGCGGCTCGATATAGGTCTTGGCTTCGAAAGCGGTCTCTCGGTGGTGATGCTGGCGATCATTCTCGACCGCATTACCGAAAGTTTCGGCCGTTCGCCGGGCACAGCGCGGGCGCCACTGCTGTCAGGCCTGCGCAGCGTCATGAAGGTGCGCCGCGCGCCGACGGCGCAGCACAGCTGAGCCGCCTATGAAGCGCGACGCGATTCCTACTGTCGAGGCCCCAACCGATTCGCCGTTGTCCGGGCTCGCGCACTTTGGTTTTCTGACGCTGCCGAACTTTTCGATGATCGCGTTCACGAGCGCGGTCGAAGTGCTGCGCATGGCCAATTATGTCGGCCGCGCGCAGCACTACAGATGGTCCGTGATTACGCCGGACGGCGAGCCGGCGCGAGCGAGCAACGGCATCACCGTGAAGCCGACCACGACGCTCGCTGAAGCGGGTATGCCGGACGTGCTGATCGTCTGCGCCGGCTGGCATGTGCGCGATTACGTGAACGAGACGGTGATCGCGTTGCTGCAGGACGTAGCGTCGCAAGGGATTCCGCTGGGCGGACTGTGCACCGGGCCCTACGCGCTGCTGGCCGCGAACCTGCTCGACGGTTATCGCTGTACCGTGCATTGGGAAGATATGTCGCCGTTGCACAAAAGCTACCCGCACGTGCGTTTCGCCGATGAGCTGTTCGTGATCGACCGTGACCGGCTGACGTGCACGGGCGGCACCGCGCCGCTCGACCTGATGTTGAACCTGGTGGGCATGCGCCTCGGCCATGCGGTCGCGGCGCAGGTGTCCGAGCAGTTCATCGTCGAACGGATTCGCGGTTCGACCGACTATCAGCATATTCCGGTCGATGCGCGGGTGGGTTTCTCACGAGCGGAATTGATCGAGGTCGTGCGCCTGATGGAGGCGAACATCGAAGAACCGTTATCGCTCGATGAGCTTGCGCGGCTCGTGCAACTGTCGCAACGTCATTTGCAGCGCATGTTCAAGATGTTCCTGAGCGTATCGCCGACGCACTACTACCTGACTTTGCGCTTGCGCCGGGCGCGCGAGCTGCTGCGCAATACGGACGCTTCGATTGCACGCGTAACGGCCGTGTGCGGCTTTCATTCGCCGTGCCATTTCAGCAAGGCCTATCGCGCGCAGTTTGGGCACGCGCCAAGCGTCGAGCGGCGGCTGTCGGCGTGACCGGGTTGACGTAAAAGAGTTGGCTTCGAGTAAGTCGGCGCGATTCATCGCGCCTGGAAATTCCGCTTGATAAAACCAGTCTAGCTTCAATCACCCTGAGGGAACGCCATGAAACGTTTGTGGGCTGCGTCGTTGTGCGCGCTGTCGGTGTCGTCTGTCTTTGCCGTGGAACCTGCCACCTGCCGGGACGTCCGGTTCGCCGACGTCGGCTGGACCGATATTGCGGCAACCACCGGTCTCGCTTCGACGGTGCTCGAAGGACTCGGCTACAAGCCGACCAAAACCATCGCCTCGGTGCCGATCACCTTTGCGGGCGTGAAGAGCAAGCAGATCGACGTGTTTCTCGGTTACTGGTCGCCGACCATGGATCCGATCATCGATCCGTTCAGGAAGGCCGGTCAGCTCACCGTGCTGTCCACGCCGAACCTGACCGGCGCGAAATACACGCTGGCGGTGCCGGATTACGCGTATCAGGCGGGTATCAAGAGCTTCGCCGACATTGCGAAGAACTACGACAAGCTCGACGGCAAGATCTACGGCATCGAACCAGGCAACGACGGCAATGCGCTGATCAAGAAGATGATCGACAGTAACCAGTTCGGCCTTGGCAAGTTCAAGCTGGTGGAGTCGAGCGAGGCGGGCATGCTGGTCGAAGTGAATCGCGCGATTCGCGATAAGAAGCCGATCGTGTTTCTCGGCTGGGAACCGCATCCGATGAACGTGCAGATGAAGATCGATTATCTGTCCGGTGGTGACGACGTGTTCGGGCCGAACTACGGCGAAGCCAAAGTGATGACGGTCGTGCCGACCGATTACTCGACGCGTTGCCCGAACGTCGCGAAACTCGTGTCGAACCTGCACTTCACGACCGACATCGAGAACCACGTGATGCTGCCGATCATGAACAAGACGGATCCGAACAAGGCGGCCAGGGATTGGCTGAAGGCGAATCCGGGCGTGCTCGACAAGTGGCTTGCGGGCGTGAAGACGTTCGATGGCAAGGACGGCTTGCCGGCGGTGAAGGCGTACGTCGCAGGGCAGTAAGAGGGACTCGGGCCTAGATCGCCTGGGCCCGCCCCGGAAAAGTCTCGTCGTAGCCCGAGCCGTCATCCGCTTCCGCCGCCGTGCCGCGTTGCTCGCGGTACATCATCGGCGGCAAGCCAAACTGCTTGCGGAACTCGCGGCCCAGATGCGAGGCATCGGAAAAGCCGCAACTGGAGGCAATGTCCGCGACCGTCTTATCCGAACTCGTCAGCAGCCACGCGGCGGTGCGCAAGCGTACCTGCTTCGCGTAGGCCTGCGGCGCCTTGCCGGTTTCCGCCTTGAAGAGCCGCTCAAGCTGACGCGGTGACAGATCGAGCTTGCGCGCCAGTTCGTCGAGCGACAGCGAGCGGCCCACGTGCTGTTCCATCAGCAGAATCGCGCGCTTCACCTTCGGATGCGCCGCGGGTGCAAGACCTGGTGGATGCGGCTGTGGCGCATTACCTTTCTGCATATCGTCGACCAGCAGAATGCGCAGTGCCTTCTGTACCGTGGCCGTTTCAAAGTGGCGCAGCAGGATCGCCGCCGCCACGTCGATCGACGCGCGTCCACCCGAACACGTGATGCGCCGGCGGTCGATCACGAACAGCCTGTCCGCCACCAGCGTCTCTTCATTGACCGCCGGAAAGCGTTCGATGAAATCCCAGTAGTGAAACCAGCTCACGCAGATGCGATGGCCGTCCAGCACGCCCGCGCGCATCAGCGAAAACACGCCCGTGCACATGCCGACCAGGGTTGCGTCGGTAGCGGCGGCGCGGCGGATGAAGGCGAGCGTTGCGTCGTTCGCGGCCGGCCCGGAATGCAGCAGGCCGCCCACCACCACGACGTAATCGAACGGCTCGGCCTTGTCGAAGGTTTCCCACGGTGTGATCTGGATCCCGCAACTCGCACGCACGGGGGCGAGGGTTTCCCCTATCACGCTCCACGAACAGCGCACGGGTTTGCTGAAGTCGCCTTCGTCCGCGGACAGGCGCAACAGGTCGACGAACCCGGAGAACGCCGTAAGCGTGAAGTTCGGCAGCAGGATGATGCCGAAGCGGATGCGCTGCTTCGAGGGGCCGTCGATCGATTGAAGGGGACGCGGTTCAGCGGAATTCATGCATGCAGCCAGCAAAAGAAAAGAGTTGAATCAAGCATAGCACCGGGGATAGCGGCCCATTCAGCGTTGTTCCGAGCATCGCGAACCGCAAGTCCGGCGCCTGTCGAAAATGCGTCAGAAGTCATCGCAAATGCGCCGCTGCGCGTGACCGGCGCTCCGCTTGACGTCACTATCCCACTGTCATGCCGTTTTTATTCTATCGGTCCAATTTGACGTGCGGTGCAATAGCGGCTAGTTGAAGCCAAACCGGCAACCCCGCTAAATCTGGTATCGCAACGTACAAGGCACACCATGAACGTCAGCGTTTTCGATCTGTTCAAGATCGGCATCGGTCCCTCCAGCTCGCACACCGTCGGGCCGATGATCGCTGCGTGCCGCTTCGCTTCGCACATCGAGGACGCCAATCTGCTTGGCTTCGTGCGCCGCGTCAAGGTCGAACTGTTCGGCTCGCTTGGCGCGACGGGCAAGGGGCACGGCACGGACAAGGCGGTGCTGCTCGGCCTCGAAGGCAATCTGCCCGATCTGATCGACCCGGACGTGATCGAGCCGCGCCTGCAAGCGATTCGCGAAACGAAGCAACTGATGCTGCTCGGCAAGCACCCGGTCAAATTCGACGAGCGCGAACAACTGGGCTTCTTCCGCAAGCTGATGCCGGGTGCGCCGGGTTCGAGCGTTGTGCATCCGAACGGCATGCGTTTTCAGGCTTTCGACGAAAACGGCCAACTGCTGGTGGAGAAAGAGTATTACTCGATCGGCGGCGGCTTCGTGATCAATCGCGAAGGCGATCGCGTCAACGGCCTGCGCGCCGGCGCGGACGTGCCGTATCCGTTTCGCACCGGCGACGATCTGATGCGCGTGTGCCGTGAAACCGGTTTGTCGATCGCGGAGGTGACGCTGCGCAACGAATGCGCGTCGCGCTCCGAACAGGAGGTGCGCGAAGGCTTGCTGACGATCTGGCGGGTCATGTCGGCATGCGTCGAACGTGGCTGCAAGGTGCGTGGCGAACTGCCGGGCCCGATGCACGTGAAGCGCCGCGCCGCCGACTTGTGCGCGCAACTGCGTTCGCGCTCGGAAGAGTCGTTGCGCGATCCGCTGTCGATGCTCGACTGGGTCAATCTCTACGCGATGGCCGTGAACGAAGAAAACGCGGCGGGCGGCCGCGTCGTCACGGCGCCGACCAACGGCGCGGCCGGCGTGATTCCCGCGGTACTGCATTACTACGTGAAGTTCACGCATGCATCGAACGACGAAGGCATCGTCACCTTCCTGCTGACGGCTGCCGCGATCGGCATCATCTACAAGGAAACCGCGTCGATCTCGGGCGCTGAAGTGGGCTGCCAGGGCGAGGTCGGCGTCGCTTGTTCGATGGCCGCTGCCGCGCTCGCCGCCGTGATGGGCGGCACGCCGACCCAGGTGGAAAACGCCGCCGAAATCGGCATGGAACACAACCTCGGCATGACCTGCGACCCGGTTGGCGGCCTCGTGCAGATTCCCTGCATCGAGCGCAACGCCATGGGCGCGATCAAGGCGCTGAACGCCGCGCGCATGGCGATGAAGGGTGACGGTCAGCACTATGTGTCGCTCGACAACGTGATCAAGACCATGCGCGAAACCGGCGCGGACATGAAGACCAAATACAAGGAGACGTCGCGCGGCGGTCTCGCCGTGAACGTCATCGAGTGTTGAACGGATCAGGAAGCAAAGAGTAACAACAGGACCCAAAGGACCAACGATGAGCCGCTATTCGATATTCAGCCTGTTGCGCAACGGGATGTCGTATCACGAGAACTGGGAGCGTCAGTGGAAGAGCCCGGAGCCCAGGCGCGAGTATGACGTCGTGATCGTCGGCGGCGGCGGGCACGGTCTCGCCACTGCCTATTACCTCGCGAAAGAGCACGGCGTGCGCAATATCGCCGTGCTGGAGAAAGGCTGGATCGGCGGCGGCAATACCGCGCGCAACACGACGATCGTGCGCTCGAACTACCTGTGGGACGAATCGGCCGCGCTCTACGAGAAGGCGATGAAGCTGTGGGAGGGGCTGTCGCAAGACCTCAACTACAACGTGATGTTCAGCCAGCGCGGCGTGATGAACCTTGCGCATACGCTGCAGGACGTGCGCGACACGGAACGGCGAGTGAACGCAAACCGGCTGAACGGTGTGGACGCCGAGTTCCTCACGCCGGAGCAGATCAAGGAAATCGAGCCGACCATCAATCTGAATAGCCGGTATCCGGTGCTCGGAGCGTCGATCCAGCGGCGCGGCGGTGTGGCCCGGCATGATGCGGTGGCGTGGGGTTTTGCACGCGGAGCGGATCAGCATGGTGTCGACATCGTGCAGAACTGTCAGGTCACGGGAATTCGCCGCGACGGCAGCCAGGTGGTCGGTGTGGATACCACCAAGGGCTTCATCAAGGCAAAGAAGGTCGCCGTGGTGGCGGCAGGCAATACGTCCACGCTCGCCGACATGGCCGGCATCCGCTTGCCGCTGGAGAGCCATCCGTTGCAGGCGCTGGTGTCGGAGCCGATCAAACCGGTCGTCAATACGGTGGTGATGTCGAACGCGGTGCATGCGTACATCAGTCAGTCCGACAAGGGCGATCTGGTGATCGGTGCGGGCGTCGATCAGTACACGGGCTTCGGTCAACGCGGCAGTTTCCAGATTATCGAAGGCACGCTCGAAGCGATCGTCGAAATGTTCCCGGTGTTCTCGCGCGTGCGGATGAACCGCCAGTGGGGCGGCATCGTGGACGTGTCACCGGATGCATGCCCGATCATCAGCAAGACCGACGTCAAGGGGCTTTATTTCAATTGCGGCTGGGGTACGGGCGGATTCAAGGCGACGCCAGGGTCGGGTTGGGCCTATGCGCACACGATCGCGAAAGATGAACCGCATCCGCTGAATGCGCCGTTCTCGCTGGATCGCTTCTACACCGGCCACCTGATCGACGAACACGGCGCTGCCGCTGTTGCCCACTAACGCTCACGCCGAGGAAAACCAGATGCTGCTGATCGAATGCCCATGGTGCGGGCCGCGCGCCGAAACCGAATTTTCCTGCGGCGGCGAAGCGGATATCGCCCGTCCGCTCGATACGGAAAAACTCACCGACAAGGAATGGGGCGACTACCTGTTCATGCGCAAGAACCCGCGCGGCGTGCATCGCGAGCAATGGATGCACACGCAAGGATGCCGCCGCTGGTTCAAGGCGCAGCGCGACACGGTGAGCTACGAGATTCAGGGCTATGAGACCTTCGAGCGTCCGCTGCTCACGCTGGACGCCAATGAGGCAAACGCACAAGGCAAGACAAACGAGGGTAAGGCACCATGAGCCAGAAAGACCGACTCCCCAGCGGCGGCCGTATCAACCGCGCGATCGTCCTGAACTTCACGTTCAACGGGCGCAAATACCAGGGCTACCAGGGCGACACGCTCGCCTCCGCGCTGCTCGCGAACGGTGAGCACTTCGTGGCGCGCAGCTGGAAGTATCACCGGCCGCGCGGCATCGTGACGGCGGGTGTGGAAGAGCCGAATGCGATCGTGCAGCTCGAAACCGGTGCTTACACGGTGCCGAACGCGCGCGCGACCGAAGTGGAGCTGTATCAGGGACTCGTCGCGACCAGCGTGAACGCGAAGCCGAGCATCGAGAAAGACCGCATGGCGATCAACCAGAAGTTCGCTCGCTTCATTCCGGCGGGCTTCTACTACAAGACCTTCATGTGGCCGCGCAAATTCTGGCCGAAATACGAAGAGGTGATCCGCGATGCGGCCGGCCTCGGCAAGGCGCCCGAGCAAACCGATGCGGATCGATACGACAAGTGCTTTGCGCATTGCGACGTGCTGGTGGTCGGCGGCGGCCCGACGGGTCTGGCGGCCGCGCATGCGGCGGCATTGTCCGGCGCGCGCGTGACGCTCGTCGACGATCAGCCGGAGCTCGGCGGCTCGCTGCTGTCGTGCCGCGCGGAGATCGACGGCAAGCCGGCGCTGCAATGGGTCCACAAGATCGAGGACGAACTGCGGCAGATGCCCGACGTGAAGATTCTGTGCCGCAGCACGGCGTTCGGTTACCAGGACCATAACCTCATCACCGTCACGCAGCGGCTCACGGAACATCTGCCGGTGTCGCAGAGAAAGGGCACGCGCGAACTGATGTGGAAGATTCGCGCGAAACGCGTGATTCTCGCAACGGGCGCGCATGAGCGGCCGATCGTGTTCGGCAACAACGATCTGCCGGGCGTGATGCTGGCCTCGGCGGTGTCGACGTACCTGCATCGCTATGCGGTACTGCCGGGCCGCAATGCCGTCGTGTTCACGAACAACGACGACGGTTATCAATGCGCGCTCGATCTGAAATCAGCCGGCGCTCAGGTGACGGTCGTCGATCCGCGCCCGGGTGAATCGAAGGGCTCGTTGCCCGCGCTCGCGCGCCGCTACGGCGTCAAGGTGATGAACGGTGTGGCCGTGACCGCGGCGCACGGCAAGCTGCGGGTCGCCTCGGCCGAGGTGGCGTCGTATTCGAACGGACAGGTAGGCGCGAAGCAGGGCGACCTGCCTTGCGATCTGCTGGCGATGTCCGGTGGCTGGAGCCCGGTGCTGCACCTGTTCGCCCAGTCGGGCGGCAAGGCGCACTGGCATGACGACAAGGCCTGCTTCGTGCCGGGCAAGGCGATGCAGGCGGAGACGAGCGTCGGAGCATGCGCGGGCGACTTCACGCTGGCACAAGGCATCCGCTTTGCCGTCGACGCGGGTGTCGAGGCGGCGCGGGCGGCGGGTCATATCGTTGCTCGGCCGAATCCGTTGCAGATCGCCGAGATTACCGAAGCGAAGATGCAACCGCTGTGGCTCGTCGGCGGCCGCGAGCTCGCAACGCGCGGACCGAAGCAGTTTGTCGATTTCCAGAACGACGTGTCGGCAGCCGATATTTTTCTGGCTGCGCGCGAAGGCTTCGAATCGGTCGAACACGTGAAGCGTTATACGGCCATGGGCTTCGGCACCGATCAGGGCAAGCTCGGCAATATCAACGGCATGGCGATTCTCGCGCAGGCGCTCGGCAAGACGATTCCCGAAACCGGCACGACGACCTTCCGTCCCAACTACACGCCGGTGACGTTCGGCACGTTCGCCGGCCGCGAGCTGGGTGAGTTTCTCGACCCGGTACGTAAGACGGCCGTGCACGAATGGCACGTGGAGAACGGTGCGGCGTTCGAGGACGTCGGCAACTGGAAGCGCCCGTGGTACTTCCCGAAACCGGGTGAGAACATGCATGCCGCCGTGGCGCGCGAATCGCTGGCGGTACGCACGAGCGTGGGGATTCTCGACGCCTCGACGCTCGGCAAGATCGACATTCAGGGGCCCGATTCGGCGAAATTGCTGAACTGGGTCTATACGAATCCGTGGAGCAAGCTGGAGGTCGGCAAGTGCCGCTATGGTCTGATGCTCGACGAAAACGGCATGATTTTCGACGACGGCGTGACCGTGCGACTCGCCGACCAGCACTACATGATGACCACCACCACGGGCGGCGCGGCACGCGTGCTCACGTGGCTCGAACGCTGGCTGCAAACCGAGTGGCCGGACATGCGCGTGCGGCTCGCTTCCGTAACGGACCACTGGGCGACGTTTGCCGTGGTCGGTCCGAACAGCCGCAAGGTCTTGCAGAAGGTGTGTCAGGACATCGACTTCGCGAACGCGGCCTTTCCGTTCATGAGCTATCGCGAAGGTACCGTGGCGGGCGCGGCGTCGCGCGTCATGCGGATCAGTTTCTCCGGCGAGCTGGCTTATGAAGTGAACGTCCCCGCGAACGTGGGCCGCGCGGTGTGGGAAGCGCTGATGGCCGCCGGCGCGGAGTTCGACATCACGCCGTATGGCACGGAAACCATGCACGTGCTGCGTGCGGAGAAGGGCTACATCATCGTGGGCCAGGATACGGACGGTTCGATGACGCCGTATGACGTGGGGATGGGTGGGCTGGTCGCGAAGTCGAAAGACTTTCTCGGCAAGCGTTCGTTGACGCGGACGGACACCGCGAAGGCGGGGCGCAAGCAACTGGTCGGGCTGCTTCCGGACGACCCCTCGTTTGTGATCCCCGAAGGCTCGCAGATCGTCGCCGGTCCGTTCCAGGGCGATACCGCGCCGATGCTCGGCCATGTCACGTCGAGCTACTACAGCCCGATCCTGAAACGCTCGATTGCCATGGCCGTGGTGAAAGGCGGTCTCGACAAGATGGGCGAAACGGTCACGATTCCGCTCGCGAGCGGCAAGCAGATTGCGGCCAGAATCACCAGCTCGGTGTTCTACGACAGCGAAGGAGCACGTCAACATGTGGAATGAAACAAGAGGGACGGTGGCGGCGGTGAACCGCGCTGTCGGCGAACAAACGGGCGTGTGGCAGGAGTCGCCGCTGGTGGGGGTGGATGCGCTGCTGAAGAAGCATCAGGCGACGGCGTCGGCTGCGTTCCGCCTGAACGAGCGGCCGTTCCTGGAGCTGGTGAACGTGCGCGGCGACACGCGCGACGCGGCGTTCGTAAGCGCGGTGGAAAGCGTGCTCGGCTGCCGGCCGCCCGAGAAGGCGAACACCCTGGCGCGCGGCAATGGCTACGACATGCTGTGGCTCGGTCCGGACGAATGGCTGGTGCGTTCGGCGACAGCGCACGACGCGACCCGCACTGCGCCCTTGCAGGCGAAGCTCGGCGCGGCATTCGCGGGCGTGTTCGCGTCGGCGGTGGATATCGGCAGCGGCTATACGGTGCTCGAAATCAGCGGCACGCGTTCGCGTGAAGTGCTGGCGCGCGGTTGTCCGCTCGATCTGCACCCGAAACTGTTCGGCGTCGGACAGTGCGCGCAGAGCCACTATTTCAAGGCATCGATGACGCTTTTGCCCACCGGCGCCGACAGCTTCGACATCGTTGTGCGCCGCAGCTTCGCGGACTATTTCGTCAAGATGATGCTCGACGCGGCTCAGCCGCTCATGTCGTGACAGGCGGCGAACGGGGGTCTTCTTATGGCACCGTTCGCGGCTCTTCCGGCCACCGACTGACATGACGTCGACACGTCTAGCCACCGCGCGTCTCACCGAGCGCGCGTGTCAACAGGGCGATGCCCACGCCGCACTCGCGCTGCTCGATCAGAGCATCGAGTTGCGGCACCGGCGCATCGCCTTGATCCGTTATCTCCTCGCGCAGCAATTGGGTGCGCCGCTGCAGTCGCGGCATCACGAATACGTCGAGAAAATCGCCGCTCGCCTGAGTGCGGACGTGCTCGCGCGCATTGCCGCCGCAGCGAGGGCGCGGCTTCGGCCGTAAGGAGCGCCCCTGCGCCCGCGTAGCTGAACGCGCGCATTGAACCCAGGCATTGAACCCCCGCATAAAGCGAACGACGCCCCCGTTCCATCCCGATGACGTATTTCTTCTATGTGGCCGAATTATGTCGGCGTCTACTGAAAATGCACTGATCGGAACGTCCACGCGGCAACCGCCGCATCAACGAGGGGATGACATGTCTACCGCTTTTCAGCCTCGCGCGAGCGCAGCCGCCAGACTCGAGCGACTGCCGTTCTCCGGATACCACCGGACCATCTTCATCATCATCGCGATCGCGTTCTTTTTCGACTCGGTGGATCTCGGCACGATGACCTTCGTGCTCGGTTCGATCAAAAGCGAATTCCATTTGTCGAGTGCGACGACGGGGCTGGTTGCGAGTGCGAGCTTCTTCGGCATGGTAATCGGCGCGGCCGTCGCCGGATTGCTGGCGGATCGCTTCGGGCGGCGTCCGGTGTTCCAGTGGAGCATGGTGCTGTGGGGCCTGGCGTCATATCTGTGCTCGACCGCGCAGAGCGTCGAAGCGCTGATTTTCTATCGCGTGCTGCTGGGTTTCGGCATGGGCATGGAGTTTCCCATTGCGCAGACGCTGTTGTCCGAGTTCGTGCCGGCAACCTCGCGAGGCCGGCTGATCGCGCTGATGGATGGCTTCTGGCCGCTTGGTTTCATCACGGCGGGCGTGGTGTCGTATTTCGTGTTGCCGGCGTTCGGTTGGCGCACGGAGTTCGCCTTGCTGGCGATTCCCGCGGTATTCGTTCTGATCGTGCGCCGCGTCGTGCCGGAATCGCCGCGCTGGCTGGAACATCGGGGGCGCCTTGCCGAAGCGGACAAGATCCTCGCCGAGGTCGAAGCAAAGGTTATGAAAGCGGCCGGCCTGAGCCAGTTGCGCGCGCCGGTCATGTTGCAGGAACCGCCGGCCGCGAAGGGCACGAGCGCGTTTCGCGAGATCTGGAGCGTGGCCTACCGGCGTCGCACGATCATGGTGTGGACGCTGTGGTTTTTCGCATTGCTCGGTTTTTACGGGCTGACTTCGTGGCTCGGCGCGTTGATGCAGCAAGCGGGCTTTGCGGTGACGAAGTCGGTCCTGTATACGGTGCTGATTTCGCTCGGCGGGATTCCCGGATTTATCTGCGCAGCGTGGCTGGTCGAACGCTGGGGCCGCAAGCCGACCTGTATCGCATCGCTGGCCGGCAGCGCGGTGATGGCCTACGTCTATGGACAAACCGCGCTGCACGCGCAAACGCCGACCTTGCTGATCTGTGCCGGACTTGCGATGCAGTTTTTTTTGTTTGCGATGTGGGCAGTCCTTTACACCTATACGCCGGAGCTTTATGGCACGGGAGCGCGGGCGACAGGTTCGGGCTTTGCATCGGCGATTGGACGCGTGGGGTCGCTGATCGGCCCTTATGTAGTCGGCGTGGTGCTGCCGATTTTCGGGCAAGGTGGCGTATTCTCGCTTGGCGCGATGTGCTTTGTGATCGCCGCTGCGGCGGTGTGGATCATGGGCATCGAGACGCGTGGGCTGGCCCTGGAGACGCTGGTGTCCGAAGCAGTAGAGGCGGACGCGCAGGGGGTGTTGAGTCCTGCGCGCGAGTGATTGTCCTGGCGGGGACTAAACCGCCGCCGCTTCGCGTTTTCTCGACGCCACGCCGCGGGCCACGAAGTACGGCGTCTCCACCCGCGCCAGCGCGTCCCGCCCGCGAATCCGGTCGGCGATCTTCTCCGCCAGCATGATCGTCGGCGCGTTCAGATTGCCGGTTGTGATCTGCGGCATGATCGACGCGTCGACGACGCGCAGCGCTTCCATCCCGTGCACGCGGCCCTCGCCATCCACCACGGCCATATCGTCGTAACCCATCTTGCACGAGCACGACGGATGAAATGCCGTCTCCGCCCGCATCCGCACAAACGTGTCGAGTTGCTCGTCGGTGGTCAAGTCCGCGCCCGGATTCAGCTCGCGGCCGCGATAACGATCGAGCGCCGGCTGCCGCATGATGTCGCGCGTAATGCGGATGCCGTCGCGGAATTCACGCCAGTCGAGCGGATCGGCCATGTAGTTGAACAGAATGCTCGGATGCGCGGCAGGATCGCGTGATTTGAGCTTCACGCGGCCCCGGCTCGGCGAGCGCATCGAACCGACATGCGCCTGGAAGCCGTGCATCTTGATCGCGTTCGAACCGTTGTAGTTGATCGCCACAGGCAGGAAGTGATACTGGATGTTCGGCCACAGATCGTCGTCGCGGGTACGGATAAAGCCGCCCGCTTCGAACTGGTTGCTCGCACCGATCCCTGTGCCGTTAAGCATCCATTCAAGTCCGATGGCGGGCTGATTCCACCATTGCAACGCGGGATATAGCGAGACCGGTTCCTTGCATTCGTACTGGATGTACATCTCCAGATGATCTTGCAGATTTTCGCCGACACCTGGCAGATCGTGCACCAGCGGCACGTCGAGTTCGCGCAGCCACGTCGAGCGGCCAACGCCTGAGCGCTGCAGCAATTGCGGCGAGGCGATCGCGCCGCTGCATACCAGCACTTCGCGGCGCGCGTGCGCAGTGACGGCATTACCATGATGCAGATACGCCACGCCAATCGCACGCTTGCCCGAGAACAGCACGCGATCGGTCATGGCATGCGTCACGATGGTCAGATTCGGACGCGCCTTCGCACGATCCAGATAGCCGCGCGCGGTGCTGGCGCGTCTGCCGTTCGCCGTAACCGTGCGATCCATCGGACCGAAGCCCTCCTGCTGATAGCCGTTGAGATCATCGGTACGCGGGAAACCCGCCTGCACGCCGGCCTCGACCATCGCGGCGAACAGCGGATTGTTGCCGGGCTTGCTGGTCGTTACATAGACCGGGCCGTCACCGCCGTGATAGGCATTTGCGCCGACATCGCGCGTCTCGGCTTTGCGGAAATACGGCAGGCAATCCAGATAGGTCCAGTTTTCCAGTCCGGGACGTGCTGCCCAGTTGTCGTAATCGAGCGCATTGCCGCGGATATAGCACATGCCGTTGATCAGCGACGAACCGCCGAGCCCCTTGCCGCGCCCGCATTCCATGCGCCGGTTGTTCATATGCGGCTCGGGATCGGTTTCGTACGCCCAGTTATAGCGCCGCCCTTGCAACGGGTAGGCGAGGGCCGCGGGCATCTGCGTGCGAAAATCGAAGCGGTAGTCGGGGCCGCCTGCTTCGAGCAGCAGCACGGTCACGTCCGCGTCTTCGGTCAGGCGCGAGGCGAGCACGTTGCCCGCCGACCCCGCGCCGACAATGATGTAGTCGTATTCGTTCGAAGCCATCGCCACCTCTCCTCAGAACACCGGTTGATACGGGCCAAGTTCGACCTGCACGGACTTGATACGTGTGTAGTGTTCGAGCGTGGTGATGCCGTTCTCACGGCCCACGCCCGACTGTTTGTAGCCGCCCACCGGCATTTCCGCCGGCGACTCGCCCCACGTATTGATCCAGCAGATACCCGCTTCGAGACGATGAATCACGCGATGCGCGCGCGCCAGGTTCTCGGTGACGACGCCAGCTGCGAGACCGTAAGCGGTGTGGTTCGCCCGCGAGATTGCCTCGTCTTCGTCGTCGAAAACGAGGATGCTCATAACGGGGCCGAAGATTTCTTCACGCACGATACGCATCTCGTCGTGGCAGCCGGTGAATACCGTCGGCTCGACATACTGGCCGTTGCCGAAATGGCCTTGTGTGAGCCGCTTGCCGCCGGCGATCAGCCGCGCGCCTTCCTGTACACCGCTTTCGATGTAGCCGAGCACTTTCTGCAATTGCGCGGCGCTGACCAGCGGACCGAAGTTGGTATCGGCGTCCGTGGGTGCGCCGACGCGAATCCGCTTGACGCGCTCCAGCACCAGCGCCTCGAACCGTTCCAGCACGCTGCGCTGCACGAATACCCGCGTGCCGTTGGTGCACACCTGGCCGGAGCTGAAAAAGTTGGCGCTCATCGCGATGTCGGCGGCGCGTTCGAGGTTGGCGTCATCGAAGACGAGCAGGGGGGATTTGCCGCCCAGCTCCATCGTCACCTCTTTGAGCGACGAGGCGCCCGCCAGCGACATCACTTTCTTGCCTGTTTCAACGCCGCCGGTGAACGAAATCTTCTCGATGTCGGGATGCGCGGCGAGCATCGCACCCACGCGTCCGTCGCCTTGTACGACGTTGAAGACGCCCGCCGGTACCCCGGCTTCGGTATAAATCTCAGCGAGTTTCAGAGCCGACAGCGGCGTGATTTCACTTGGCTTGAAGATCATCGCGTTACCGGCCGCGAGCGCCGGCGCCGACTTCCAGCACGCGATCTGGATCGGGTAATTCCACGCGCCGATGCCGGCGCATACGCCCAACGGTTCACGCCGCGTATAAACAAACGACGACGGCCGCAACGGAATCTGCTGCCCTTCGATCGCGGTAGCCAGCCCCGCGTAGTACTCGATCACATCCGCGCCGGTGACGATGTCGACCGCCAAAGTCTCCGCGATCGCCTTGCCGGTGTCGCGAGTTTCAAGCAAGGCGAGTTCGTCGTTGCGTTCACGCAGAAGCTCGACCGCGCGGCGCAGAATGCGCGAACGCTGCATTGCCGTGAGTGCGGCCCATTCGCGTTGACCGGCACGCGCGGCTTGCACCGCGCGATCGACGTCCGCTGCCGAGGCCTGTTGCACGGTCGCGAGCGTTTCGCCGGTGGCGGGGTCGAACGTATCGAAAGTTTCGCCGCCGGTCGCGTCGACGTAGCCGCCGCCTATGTAAAGACGTTGCGTTGCGAATACCGCCATGACTTGCTCCTTTTTCTGAAAATGCCGCCGCTCTGGACGCGTGCTAATTGCGTGCTTCCAGCAGCAGATCGATGTAGTCGTTTGCCACGCGCAGCGCGGCCTTGGTGTCGAAGGGCTCGCCTGACAACGCACCGCGCAGCCATAGCCCGTCGATCAGCGCCGCGAGGCCGCTTGCCGCGCGGCGCGCCGCCGGACGGGGCAACGCTTTGGAAAAATCCGCGCACAGGTTGGAATTCAGGCGCCGGGTGTTCACGTATTGAAGCCGCCGCAACTGCGGCTTGTGCATGCTTTCGGACCAGAACGCGAGCCAGGTTTTCATGACCGGGCCGCTGGTCTGTTCGGCGTCGAAATTCGCCGCGACGACCGCGCGCAGTTTCGAGCGGGGATCCGCCTTTGCCGCACTGCGCCGCCTCGACGTGGCCTGCCACAGATCGCGCAGCACATGACGCATGGTGGCTTCGAGCAAGCCGTCCTTGTCGCCGAAATAGTGGCTGACGATGCCGGTGGAAATGCTCGCGCGCTGCGCAACCGACGCAAGCGTGGCGCCGGCCAGACCGGTTTGGTCGATGGTCAGCAGGGTGGCGTCGATCAGTTGAGCGCGGCGGATTTCGCGCATTCCGAGTTTGGGCATGGTGCTGGAGGCGGCGGGCGCAGGCAGGCCGCCCAAGTGTTCGATGGCGCATGTTAGTTTTTTTATATTGAACGGTCAATCAATAAAAAACGGGTTGCATCCGTGCGCGCGCGGGTTGCGCCCGGCGTGTCGGTTCCAGCCAAACCCGTGTCGCGTTCGGTGCATGTCCTTTGTTTCAGCGGGCGCTACGCTCGTTGAACGGCGCGCCACCTCGAATCGGGCGCGCCGCTCACAGAACATGGAGACAGGCAAATGAGCAGCAATCGCGGCGTCGTGTATCTAGGGCAGGGCAAGGTGGAAGTGCAATCGATCGACTTTCCGAAGATGGTCGATCCGCGTGGCCGGTCGATCGGCCACGGGGTGATCCTGAAAGTGGTCAGCACGAATATTTGCGGTTCCGATCAGCACATGGTGCGCGGCCGCACAACGGCCGAAATCGGCCTCGTGCTCGGTCACGAGATCACCGGCGAGGTGATCGAGGTGGGCCGCGACGTCGAAACCTTGAAGGTCGGCGATCTGGTGTCGGTGCCCTTCAACGTGGCTTGCGGACGCTGCCCGACCTGCAAGGCGCAGCATACCGGCGTGTGCCTGAACGTGAATCCGTCACGGGCCGGCGGGGCCTACGGCTACGTCGACATGGGCGGCTGGATCGGCGGCCAGGCCGAGTACGTGCTCGTGCCGTACGCGGACTTCAATCTGCTGAAATTCCCCGACTACGCGCAGGCGATGTCGAAAATCCGCGACCTGACGTGCCTGTCGGACATTCTGCCGACCGGTTATCACGGCGCGGTGATGGCAGGCGTGAAGCCCGGCGCGACCGTCTACATAGCAGGCGCCGGGCCGGTGGGTATGGCGGCGGCCGCTTCCGCGCGTTTGCTGGGCGCGGCCTGCACGATCGTTGGCGATATGAACGAGGCGCGGCTCGCGCATGCTCGCAAGATGGGTTTCCAGACCGTCGACCTGTCGAAGGACGCGACGCTCGGTGAGCAGATCGAGCAGATTCTCGGCAAGCCCGAAGTCGACTGCGCGGTGGACTGCGTCGGCTTCGAGGCGCACGGTCACGGCAGCAGCGGTTCGCATGAAGAAGCGCCGGCCACCGTGCTCAATTCGCTGATGGAAATCACCCGGGCCGCGGGCGCAATCGGGATTCCGGGGCTGTACGTGACGGACGATCCGGGCGCCACCGACGCCGCTGCGCGCAAAGGCAGTCTGAGCATCCGCTTCGGTCTCGGCTGGGCCAAGTCGCACTCGTTCCACACGGGGCAGACACCGGTGATGAAGTACAACCACAATCTGATGCAGGCGATCTTGTGGGACCGCCTGCCGATTGCGGACATCGTCAACGTGACGGTGGTGTCGCTCGACCAGGCCCCGGACGGTTACCGGCAGTTCGATGGCGGTGCGCCGAAGAAGTTTGTGATCGACCCGCATGGGCTGTTGAAAGCGGCTTGACGTCGGCATCGCGGTGCATGCGTTGTTTGTTCTTCAACGCATGCACAACGACGGCGATACGATCCAGCGCGTACGTCTGGCCCGCCGTGCTGCCTTTAACTGAAGCGCCGACCGCGAATCACGCCGCCATGACAGGCGCGGCGGCGAGGGAGGGGGCCTGCTTGCGCCGCTCGCGAGTCGGGGCGGTGCCGAACGCGTCGCGATAGCTCTTCGAGAAGTGGCAAGCCGACTGGAAGCCGCAGGCCATCGTGATATGCATGATCGACATGTCGGTCTGCAGCAGCAATTCGCGGGCACGCCGCAGGCGCAGCGTCAGATAGTAATGCGTGGGCGTCATGCCCAGATGCTCGCGGAACAGGCGCTGCAATTGCCGTTGCGACATGCCGGCGAGCCGTGCGAGTTCTTCGCGCGAAAGCGGCTCTTCGATATTGTTCTCCATTAGCGCGATCACTTCGAAGAGCGACTTGTTGGCCGAACCGAGCCGCGCCACCAGCGGCATTTTCTGTTGTGCGCTCGTATCGCGCACATGTTCGACGATGAACTGCTCGGCGATCTGCGTGACCCGTGCGGTGCCGACGCGCGGCGCGATCAGGTTGAGCATCATGTCGAGCGGCGCCACACCGCCCGTGCACGTCACGCGATCGCGATCGATCACGAACAGTTCTTTCAGAAAGCGCGTGTCGGGAAACTCCTCCTTGAGCGCCGACATGTTCTCCCAGTGAATCGCACACGCATAACCGGCCAGCAAGCCGGCACGCGCCAGCGCATAAGTGCCGGTGCACAGGCTGCCGAGCACGCTGCCCATGCGGGCGAAGCGGCGCAGTGCGATCAGATGCTCGGCGGTGGTCGCGCGCTGCACGTCGATCCCGCCAACCACGAATACGATATCCGGTTGACCGACGCATTCGACCGGTCCGGTATCGACCGCGAGGCCGTTGCTGGCCGTCACCGGGCCGCCGGTGGGGCTCACGATCGACCAGCGGTAAAGCGTTTGCCCTGTCAGGTAGTTCGCCATGCGGAGAACTTCGATCGCGTTGGTAAACGCGATCATCGTGAAGTTCGGCACCGGCATGAATGCAAAGTGCGACAACGACGCCGTGCGATCGGTGGACATGGGGGAAATGATTCCTTCGAATCTGTAATATCGCGTCGCCGTGGGGAGCAGCGACTGCTGCAATTTTGAGGACGGGCGCAACTAACGTGCCATCAGGCTAAACCCTCAGTTGCTTGTCAATAATGAGGGATAGCTAAACAAACGGCACCAGAACGGAGCCGTCAGCGCCTGCCTGCGCACCCGAAGCGCGCACGACGATCAGTTGCAGTGCAGCAAAAACGCGAATCGCTAACGACCGTTCGAAACCCCTCATCGCGACTTGTCGAAAAAGGACGCGAATGGCGGAAAAGGCAAAGAACGCGTCTGAATTCGTAAATTGGCGCGCGGGGCTAACGTCAAGAATAGACCCAATGCAGAGCGGTGACAGCAGGGCTTGTTAGCCCGCCCGGCAGCCGCTTGCGGCCCATCGCCAACCTCCTCACGGACCTACCATGTCGAACCCGAATCCTTTCTTCGAAGAATCGCTTGCCACGCGTGATGCGGCGGTGCGCGGCGCCATTTTGAAAGAGCTGGAGCGCCAGCAGTCGCAAGTCGAATTGATCGCGTCGGAAAACATCGTGTCGCGCGCGGTGCTCGAAGCGCAGGGTTCGGTGCTGACCAACAAGTACGCGGAAGGGTATCCGGGCAAGCGCTACTACGGGGGTTGCGAATACGCCGACGTGATCGAAACGCTGGCGCTCGACCGGATCAAGCAACTGTTCAACGCGAAATTCGCTAACGTGCAGCCGCATTCGGGCGCTCAGGCTAACGGCGCCGTGATGCTCGCGCTGGTGAAGCCGGGCGACACGGTCCTCGGCATGTCGCTCGATGCCGGCGGCCACCTGACTCACGGCGCCAAGCCGGCGATGTCGGGCAAGTGGTTCAACGCGGTCCAGTACGGCGTGAATCGCGACACGATGCTGATCGATTACGAGCAGATCGAGGAACTCGCGCAGCAGCATAAACCGGCGCTGCTGATCGCCGGCTTCTCGGCCTATCCGCGCGCGCTGGATTTCGCGCGGCTGCGTGCGATCGCCGACGGCGTGGGCGCGAAGCTGATGGTGGATATGGCGCACATCGCCGGGGTGATCGCGGCCGGGCGTCACCAGAATCCGGTCGAGCACGCACACGTCGTCACGTCGACCACGCACAAGACGTTGCGCGGTCCGCGCGGCGGCTTTGTACTGACGAATGACGAAGACATCGCCAAAAAGATCAACTCGGCTGTGTTCCCCGGCCTGCAAGGCGGCCCGCTGATGCATGTGATCGCCGGCAAGGCGGTGGCGTTCGGCGAGGCGCTGCAACCGGGCTTCAAGACCTACATCGACAACGTGCTTGCGAATGCCCAGGCGCTGGGCGAAGTGCTGAAGGCGGGCGGCGTCGATCTGGTGACGGGCGGCACCGATAACCATCTGCTGCTGGTCGATCTTCGTCCGAAGGGCCTCAAGGGCAATCAGGTCGAGCAGGCGCTGGAACGCGCGGGCATCACCTGCAACAAGAACGGCATTCCTTTCGACAGCGAGAAGCCGACGGTCACCTCCGGCGTTCGCCTCGGCACGCCGGCGGCCACGACGCGCGGCTTCGGCGTGAGCGAGTTCCGCGAAGTCGGGCGGCTGATCGTCGAGGTGTTCGACGCGCTGCGCGATCACCCGGAAGGCCATGCCGCCACCGAACAACGCGTGCGCCGCGAGATTTTCGCGCTGTGCGAACGCTTTCCCATTTACTAAGCACGCCTGGAGCAAACGATGAGCACTTTGCACGACAACAGCATCATCATCGACGGTCTGAACATTTCGAAGTTCGAGCGCTCGGTGTTCGAAGACATGCGCAAGGGCGGCGTGACCGCGGTGAACTGTACGGTGTCGGTCTGGGAAAGCTTCCAGAAGACCGTCGACAACATTGCCGAGATGAAGCAGCAGATTCGCGAGTTCGGTGAGATTTTGACGCTCGTGCGCACCACCGACGACATCCTGCGCGCGAAGAAAGAGAACAAGACCGGCATCATTTTCGGTTTTCAGAACGCGCATGCGTTCGAAGACAACCTCGGCTATATCGAGGCCTTCAAGGACCTTGGCGTGAACGTGGTCCAGCTTTGCTACAACACGCAGAACCTGGTCGGCACGGGTTGCTACGAGCGTGACGGCGGATTGTCGGGCTATGGCCGCGAGGTGATTCAGGAAATGAACCGCGTCGGCATCATGGTCGATCTCTCGCATGTGGGCGGCAAGACGTCCTCCGAGGCGATCGCAGCGTCGAAAAAGCCGGTGTGCTACTCGCATTGCTGCCCGTCGGGATTGAAAGAACATCCGCGCAACAAGAGCGACGAACAACTGAAAGAGATCGCCGATGCGGGCGGCTTCGTCGGCGTGACGATGTTCGCCCCGTTCCTGAAGCGCGGCCCGGACGCGACCGTCGACGACTATATCGAAGCAATCGAATACGTGGTGAATCTGATCGGCGAAGATCAGGTCGGTATCGGCACGGACTTCACGCAAGGCTATAGCACCGAGTTCTTCGACTGGATCACGCACGACAAGGGCCGTTATCGCCAGTTGACGAACTTCGGCAAGGTGGTGAACCCGGAAGGCATTCGCACGATCGGCGAGTTTCCGAACCTGACGGCCGCGATGGAGCGCGCCGGCTGGAGCGAAACCCGCATCAAAAAGATCATGGGTGAAAACTGGGTGCGGGTGTTCGGCGAAGTCTGGAAGGTCTGATTCTTCATTCACCGAACCTGAACACATAAAAACGGAGCCCCCACATGCAACCCCAACTGCCTATCGACGTCGATCCGAACACCGGCGTCTGGACCACCGATGCGCTGCCGATGCTGTACGTGCCGCGTCACTTCTTTACGAACAACCACACGGCCGTCGAGGAAGCACTCGGCCGCGACGCGTATGCCGAGATTCTCTACAAGGCCGGCTACAAGTCCGCCTATTTCTGGTGCGACAAGGAAGCAAAACAGCACGGTATTGCCGGCATGGCCGTATTCGAACATTACCTGAACCGCCTGTCGCAACGCGGCTGGGGACTCTTCACGATCACGGAAGCCGATCCGTCCAGCTCGCGGGCCCGCATCGAATTGCACCACTCGTCGTTCGTGCTCGCGCAACCGGGCAAGGAAGGCAAGCTTTGCTACATGTTCGCGGGCTGGTTCGCGGGCGCGATGGACTGGGTGAACGATACCGCGCCGGCTGGACAGCGCAAGGGTCCGCCGTCCCATTCGCAGGAAGCGCGCTGCGCGGCCGAAGGCCACGATTACTGCGTGTTCGAAGTGTCGCCGCTCGCGTCGTAAGCGCAACGCGCGCCAGGCCGTACACAGCACTCTATTCCGAGGTCGATCTCGATGCGTTACCCGAACCTTTTCAAGCCTCTCACGCTGAACCAGCTGACCTTGCGCAACCGCATTGTCAGCACCGCGCACGCGGAGGTGTATGCGGAGCCGGGTGGTCTGCCCGGCGACCGTTATATCCGTTACTACGAAGAGAAGGCCAAGGGCGGCGTCGGCCTCGCCGTGTGCGGCGGCTCGAGTCCGGTGTCGATCGACAGCCCGCAAGGCTGGTGGAAATCGGTGAATCTCTCGACCGACAAGATCGTCGATCCGCTCGCGCGGCTGGCCGAAGCAATGCACCGGCATGGCGCGAAGATCATGATCCAGGCCACGCATATGGGCCGCCGGTCGGCCTTTCACGGTGAGCACTGGCCGCATCTGATGTCGCCCTCCGGCGTGCGCGAGCCGGTGCATCGCGGCAACGCGAAGATCATTGAAGTCGAAGAGATTCGCCGCATCATCTCGGACTTTGCCGCCGCCGCGAAGCGCGTGAAGGACGCGGGGATGGACGGCATCGAGATTTCGGCGGCCCACCAGCATCTGATCGATCAGTTCTGGAGTCCGCGCACGAATTTCCGCACCGACGAATGGGGCGGCTCGCTCGAGAACCGTCTGCGTTTCGGCACCGAAGTGTTGAAGGCCGTGCGCGAAGCGGTAGGCGCCGATTTCTGCGTCGGTCTGCGCATGTGCGGCGACGAGTTCCATGAAGACGGTCTCGATCACGAACAACTGAAAGAAATCGCTCAGGCGATGAGCGAAACCGGCCTGATCGATTACCTCGGTGTGATCGGTTCCGGCGCGGATACGCACAACACGCTGGCGAACTGCATGCCGCCGATGGCGCTGCCGCCCGAACCGTTCGTGCATCTCGCGGCGGGGATCAAGTCGGTCGTGAAGCTGCCGGTGATGCACGCGCAAAGTATTCGCGACGCGGGGCAGGCCGAGCGCCTGCTGGCGAGCGGCATGGTCGATCTGGTCGGCATGACGCGCGCGCAGATCGCCGATCCGCATATGGTCATCAAGATTCGCGATGGCCGCGAGGACGAAATCAAGCAATGCGTCGGCGCGAACTATTGCATCGACCGTCAGTACAACGGGCTCGATGTGCTGTGCGTGCAGAACGCGGCGACCTCGCGCGAAGAAACCATGCCGCACGTAATCGCGAAGACGCGCGGTCCGAAGCGCAAGGTGGTCGTGGTCGGCGCGGGTCCGGCCGGACTGGAAGCGGCGCGCGTGGCGAAATCGCGCGGTCACGACGTGGTGCTGTTCGAGAAGAACGACTACGTGGGCGGCCAGATCATGCTGGCCGCGAAAGCGCCACAACGCGAGCAGATGGCAGGCATTGTGCGCTGGTTCGATATGGAGACGAAGCGCCTCGGCGTCGATCGCCGCCTCGGGGTTGCCGCCGACGAAAAAACCATCATGGCCGAGAAACCGGACATCGTCGTGCTGGCCACGGGCGGCTCGTCGTTCACATCGCAAGTCGCGGCGTGGGGTGTCGAAGAGGGGCTCGCGGTCAGTTCATGGGACGTGCTGTCGGGCAAGGTCGAGCCGGGCAAGAACGTGCTGGTGTATGACGGCGTCAGCACCCACGCCGGTGCGGGCGTGGCGGATTTCATGTCGAGCCGCGGCTCGAACGTCGAGATCGTGACGCCTGATGTGAAGGTCGCCGATGACGTCGGCGGCACCACGTTCCCGATCTTCTACCGACGCCTCTACGCGCAAGGCGTGATTCATACGCCGAACTACTGGCTCGACAAGGTCTACGAGGAAGACGGCAAGAAGATCGCCGTGATCCGCAACGAGTACACCGAAGAGCAGGAAGAGCGCGCGGTCGATCAGGTGGTGATCGAGAACGGCAGCACGCCGAATGACCAGCTCTACTGGGCGCTCAAGCCCGAATCGGTGAATCGCGGCCAGGTGGACGTGCACAAGCTCTTCGCTTCCGAGCCGCAACCGTCGCTCAGCGAAGAACTCGGCAACGGCCGCTTCCTGCTGTTCCGCGTCGGCGACTGCATTTCCATGCACAACATACACGGCGCGATCTACGACGCGCTGCGCCTTTGCAAGGATTTCTGACGATGAGCCCCGTGTTTGTCATCACCGTCCTGTTGTGGTTGTCGGTGGCGGGTCTGGCGTTCGCGCTCGTCAAGCGCGCCGCGTACTGGCGCGAAGGCCGCGCCACGGCGGCGGGCGCGTACGGCTGGACCAATCTGCTGGCGATTCCGAAGCGTTACTTCGTCGATCTGCATCATGTGGTGGCGCGCGACCCGTACATCGCGAAAACCCACGTGGCGACCGCGGGCGGCGCAATCCTGGCGATGGCGCTGGTGTTCGTCAACTACGGTCTCGCGATCTATTCGCCGTGGCTCGACAAGCTGATCTTCCTGGCGGCACTGGTGATGCTGGTCGGCGCGGTGTTCGTCTGGCGCCGGCGGCATGGTGCGAAGGCCGTGCCGGCAAGACTCTCGCGTGGACCGTGGGATCATCTGCCGCTGCTGCTCGGGTCGTTCGCGCTCGGCCTGGCGTTGTTTATCGCGCTGCCGGCCGCCGCGATGTCGGGGGCGCTTGCGATTATCGTCGCGCTGCTGATCGCGGTCGGTGCGTTCACGATGACCTTTGGCGCAGCGCGCGGCGGCCCGATGAAGCATGCGCTCGCCGGTCTGCTGCACCTCGCGTTTCACCCGCGTCAGGAGCGCTTTGCCGAGCGTAACGACAACGACCTCGTGCCGCCGACCGCATTGAAGGTGCCGCTGCTCGACGCGAAGGAATACGGCGTGGGCAAACCGGTCGAATTCCGCTGGAACCAGTTGCTGAGCTTCGACGCCTGCGTGCAGTGCGGCAAGTGCGAAGCGGCATGCCCCGCGTTTGCCGCCGGGCAGCCGCTCAATCCGAAGAAGCTGATTCAGGATCTGGTCACGGGCATGGTCGGCGGCACGGACGAAGCCTATGCGGGCAGTCCGACCCCCGGCATTCCAGTGGGCAAACACGGCGGTGCGCCGGGCAAGCCGCTCGTATCGAGCCTGATCGAAGCGGATACCCTGTGGTCGTGCACCACCTGCCGTGCCTGCGTGCAGGAATGCCCGATGTTGATCGAGCACGTCGACGCGATTGTGGATATGCGCCGCAACCAGACCTTGGTCGAAGGCAGCGTACCTGGCAAAGGCCCGATCACACTCGCGAATCTGCGCGAGACCGGGAGTTCGAACGGTTACGACATCGGTGCGCGTTACGACTGGGCCGTCGATCTGCAGGTACAGGTCGCGCAACCCGGGCGTCCTGTAGACGTGCTGCTGATCGCCGGCGAAGGTGCGTTCGACATGCGCTATCAGCGCACGTTGCGCGCGCTGGTCAAGGTGCTGAATCGCGCGGGAATTGACTACGCGGTGCTCGGCGGCGTCGAAACCGATACCGGCGACACGGCCCGGCGTCTGGGCGATGAAGCCACCTTCCAGCAACTCGCAGCGAAACTGATCGGCACGCTCTCGCAGTACGCATTCCGCAAGATCGTTACCGCCGATCCGCACGTGCTGCACAGCCTGCGCAACGAATACCGCGCACTCGGTGGTTTCTACGAGGTGCAGCACCATACCGCGTTGATCGAAGAACTGGTGGCGAGCGGCAAACTGTCGCCGAAGGCGGTTGCCGCGTTCGCGGACCGCAAGATCACGTATCACGACCCGTGCTATCTGGGCCGCTATAACGGCGAGACCGAAGCACCGCGCCGGCTGCTGAAGAGCATCGGCATCAAGGTGGTCGAAATGGAACGCAACGGCTTGCGCGGGCGGTGCTGCGGAGGTGGCGGCGGTGCGCCGTTGACCGACATCCCCGGCAAGAAACGCATTCCGGACATCCGTATCGACGACGCCCGCACGGTAGGCGCCGAGATCGTTGCGGTGGGCTGCCCGAATTGCACGGCGATGCTCGAAGGCGTGGTCGGCCCCCGTCCGGAAGTGCTGGACGTCGCCGAACTGGTTGCGGCAGCGCTGGAGTAACGCCATGAACATGCTCAAACGAATCGACCCGCGCCGGCCGTTCACGATCACAGCCGACGGACTCAGGCGCATTACGCTCGGCATGACGGGCGTCGCCGGCGCGACGGAATTCGCGGTGCATGGCGCCTCGGGGCCGGCGCATCGCGAGCATGCGAAGCCGCGCCGCACAACCGCGGCAGCGCAGCGCGTGCTGCTGGTGGCCGCGCACGCGGATCGCGGCGCGCTGGACGATCACGCGCGCCAGGCTCTCGCCGCGGCCGCGTTGATCGCGAACCCAACGACCGAAGTCGTACTGCTCGTATTCGGCGAATTCGCGGGCGATGCCGCCGCGCTCGGTGCCGACAAGCTGATCGAACTACCCATGTTCGACCGTCGTGTCTTTGCGCCTCTGGACGAACTGAACGCACTGGCCGCGTGCGTCGCGGCCTATGCGCCAGCGCACATTTTCCTGCCCGACAACGTCACCGGCGACGGCGATCTCGGCCGCCGCTATGCGGCAGCCGCGAACGCGAGCGTCGCGACGCACGTGGTTGAAATCGATGCCGCACATGTCGCGTCTTATATTCAGACGAATACGGAGTTCGCCGTGCGTGCGTTGCCCGAGGTCGTGCTGCTCGCGCCGAATGCGGTCGATCCGAAGTTGCCGTTCGTCGGCGCGGGCGAGCGGGTGGTGTGGCGTTTCGATGGCGAAGCGGCTTCCTCGAAAGGCATCGTGCGCGATCTCGGCATCGAGGAGATGGACGCGGCGCAGCTCGCGCTCGAGGAAGCGGATTTCATCGTCTCGGCAGGTAATGGGGTTAGCGATGTGCCGGCCTTCGAACGTCTGGCGGCTACGTTAGGCGCCGCGATTGGCGCAAGCCGCGTTGCCGTGGACGATGGCAAATTCACCCGCGACAAGCAGATCGGCGCGACCGGCAAGACCGTCGAGGCGAGCGTCTATATCGCATTCGGCATTTCCGGCGCGGTGCAGCATCTGCAAGGGATCAAGGATTGCCGGCATGTGATCGCCGTGAATCTCGACGCCAGTGCGCCGATCGCCAAACGCGCGAATCTGACCGTTATCGGCGACGCGGGGGAAGTCATCGCGGCGCTGAATGAAGCCGCGGCGGCTGCGCGTACCGCACGCGGCACCGGTGCGGCGATATTGAATTCAACGGCTGTTGCGGAAGGAGCACTGGCATGAAGATCGCCGTACTGGTTTCGGTGGGGCGGCACCCGGTCAGCGGCACTGCGCGTTACAGCCGTAACGACGCCGCCGCGCTGACAATGGCGCTTTCGCTCGCCAGAACACACGGCGCGACGCTCGACGTACTGCATGCGGGCGATGCGTCCAATCCGGCGTTGAAGGAATACCTCGCGCTGGGCGCCCATGCGGTCGAAGTGCTCGAAGTGCCTGCTTCTGCCGGACTGCCAGGCGATGCGGCAGCGCCGCTCGCCGCGCGGCTGCGCGGTTACGACCTGGTGTTGACCGGCACTCGTGCCGAAGGCGCATTCGACAGCGGCATGCTGCCGTATCGCGTCGCCAGTGCGCTGGAGATGCCCCTGGTCGGTGCCGCCGTCGATCTGACACTGCGCGACGGCTGTGCGGAAGTCCGGCAATTCATGCCGAAAGGCCTGCGCCGGCGCGTTGAAGTGCGGCTGCCGGCTGTGATCGCGGTGCACCCGATGGCCAACGCGGCGCCGACCTACGCCTATGCGAGGTTGCGCGAAGGCACCATCCGTCCGGTCGTGGAGAAAACACCGGCAAGCCCGGACACTGCCAATGCCGACGCTCTCGCCTGGACGACCCGTCCCGCGACCGCCAAACCGGTGCGCCTCGCCGCCGCCGAGAAGCGCTCGGGCCATGCCCGCATGCTCTCGGCGACGACCACGGAGAGCCGTGGCGGCAGCGTCGTAATTGAAGGGAGTTGCGTCGAAAAAGCACAAGTGATCCTCGCGTATTTGCGCGAGCATCAACTCGTGGATTACTGATTTCCGGTTCGGGCGAGCATGCGACCAGGAGGGCCTGGCGCGGCGCCAGACGTGACATGCAACGGAGCACACAATGAAAGTTTCGGCAGACGTTCGCGCAATGATCGAACGCCGCAAGAGGAATCACACGCTGGAAGCGCCGTTCTATACGGGCGAGGAAATTTTCGCGCTCGACATGGAGGCGATTTTCCGCAAGCACTGGATCCAGGTCGCGGTGGAACCGGACGTACCGGAACCGGGCGACTACATCACAGTGGAAATCGGCAGCGACTCGATTCTGATCGTGCGCGACGACGACATGCAGGTGCGGGCGTTCCATAACGTCTGCCGCCATCGCGGCGCACGTCTGTGCAATACGGATAAAGGCTCGCTCGGCAATATCGTATGCCCGTATCACAGCTGGACCTACAACCTGAACGGCGATCTGATGTTCGCCGAGCATATGGGCGATCAGTTCGATCGTTGCAAGCACAGCCTGAAAGCGGTGCATGTCGAGAACCTGGCCGGGCTCATCTTCATTTGTCTCGCGGACGAGCCGCCCGCCGACTTCGCCGTGATGCGCGCAGCGATGGAACCGTACCTGTTGCCGCACGATCTGGCCGGCTGCAAGGTCGCGGCATCGATCGACATCATCGAAGAGGGTAACTGGAAGCTCACGATGGAGAACAACCGCGAGTGCTATCACTGCGTCGCGAACCATCCGGAGCTGACGATTTCGCTTTACGAATACGGTTTCGGCTATCAACGCACGCCCGCCAATGAAGAAGGCATGGCAGCATTCGAAGCAACCGTGGCGCGCCGTACCGCGCAGTGGGAGGCGATGAAGCTGCCGTCGGCGGAGATCGACCGGCTGGCGGATCTGGTGACGGGTTTCCGCACGCAACGCCTGCCGCTCGATCGCGACGGCGAATCGCAGACGATGGACGCGAAGGTGGCGTCGAAGAAACTGCTCGGCGGTTTTGAGCAGGCCGATCTCGGTGGTCTCTCGTTCTGGACGCAGCCCAATTCGTGGCATCACTTCATGAGCGATCATATCGTCAGCTTCTCGGTCATTCCGTTGTCGGCGGGTAAAACGCTGGTGCGTACCAAGTGGCTCGTCCACAAGGATGCGCGCGAAGGCATTGATTACGACGTGAACAATCTGACGGCCGTGTGGCGCGCCACCAATGACCAGGACCGTGCGCTCGTGGAGTACTCGCAACGCGGTGCGACCAGCAGCGCCTACGAACCGGGCCCGTATTCGCCTTTCACCGAAGGCCTCGTCGAGAAATTCTGCGAGTGGTATATCGGCCGTATTGCGGAGTACAGCAATGCACCCCAAACCCATGATGCCGGTGAAGCGCCGGTTTCGCACGGCGAAAAAGTCGTGTCTTTCATGCGCTGAGCGCGATACCGCAACCAGGAGCGGGAGAAAACAATGATGCGCGATCAGGCGACGCTTCAGCTCAGTCCCGAGCTGGTTGCGAATCGTGAGCTTGCAGGCAGCGAGACTTCAAGCCGCGTGACGCAGCCGCGGTTCTGGGAGACCTTGCCGGCGCGTTGGAACAGCGATACCGACGACACGCTGGTGTGTTGCCTCGTCCGCCAGGAAACGCACGACGTCAAGAGCTTTTTCTTTCGTGCACCGTCCGAACGCGCGTTCGTGTTCGAACCGGGGCAGTTCATTACGCTGGAACTCGAGATCGACGGCGAGGCGGTGAATCGCTGCTATACGATTTCGTCGCCGCCCACCCGTCCGCACACTATTTCCATCACCGTGAAGCGGGTGCCGGGCGGCAAGGTGTCGAACTGGCTGCACGACAATCTGCACGCGGGCATGCAGGTTCGCGTGCTGGGGCCGTCCGGCGAGTTCACCTGTGCCCGGCATCCGGCGCGTAAGTTTCTGTTTCTGTCGGCGGGATCGGGCGTGACGCCGCTGATGTCGATGAGCCGCGCGCATCATGAACTCGGCGAAGATAGCGACATCGTATTCGTGCACAGCGCCCGGACCCCGGACGACATCATCTTCGCGCGCGAGCTCGATCTGATTGCGTCGAATCAGGCCAATTTTCGCACCGCCTTCGTCTGTGAACGGCTTGGCGCGAGGACCAATTGGCCAGGCATCACCGGCTTTCTGAGCTTGCCCTTGCTTAAACTCATTGCGCCGGATTTTCTGGAACGCGAGATTTTCACCTGTGGTCCCGCGCCTTATATGCAGGCCGTCCGGAACCTGCTCGCCGAAGGCGGTTTCGACCGCAGCCATTATCACGAGGAGAGCTTCTCGTTTGAGACGATCAGCGAGGTGGCCGCGCAACTGACAACCGCGCATGTCGCGGATGCGTTACAGGCACCGACAGTCGCCGCTGAGCGTTTTACCGAAACACGTGAACAGGCGGCCGGATTCACGCCGGCAGAAATACCGCTCGAGACGGAAACGAAATTCAAGGTGAGCTTCGTCAAAAGCAACCGCGAGATCGAATGCGGCAGCGGGCAGCATGTACTGGATGCGGCAAAAAAGGCGGGCGTGCGGCTCGCAGCTTCGTGCACGCAAGGCATGTGCGGCACCTGCAAGGTCAAGCTGGTGTCGGGCGAAGTCGCCATGAAACACGCGGGCGGCATTCGTCAGCGCGAAATCGATCAGGGCATGGTGCTGCTGTGTTGCAGCAAACCACTGAGCGATCTGGTTGTCGATAAGTAAGACGAGAGCAGGCCCCGGGCCCCGCCCAAGGTCGCCTGCGGACAACTGGATGTCGGAAAACGACGCTACCCGGCAATTCTGGCTGGCGATTCTAAATGCTCAATGGGTACAGGTTGTTTGGACGGCAAACGGGAGAAGGGCGATGAGACTGGTCAGAAAGATATTGATGTTGAGCGTGTTGAGCGCGGCGCTGGCGGCAAGCAGCGTAAGCGTGTCGGCCGATACCAAGCCGACCATCAAGATCGGTTACGTGGAGGGTTGGGACGACAGCGTAGCAACCTCGAACGTGGCCGCGCGCGTGATCGAAAAGCGCCTTGGCTATCAGGTGCAGCTCGTGCCGGTCGCGGCCGGTGTGATGTGGCAAGGCGTGGCGCGCGGCGACCTCGACGCGACGCTGTCCGCATGGTTGCCGGTCACGCATGGCGCGTACTGGAACAACTTCAAGGATAAGGTCGTCGACCTCGGCGCCAACTTCAACGATGCGAAGATCGGCCTGATCGTGCCGGAGAACGCCGACGTGAAGAGCGTTGGGGATCTCGAAGCGAAGAAGGCGGAATTCGGCTCGCGTATCGTCGGTATCGATGCCGGCGCGGGCGTGATGCAGAAAACCAGTGAAGCCATCAAGGCGTACGGGCTCGACTATCAATTGATGCCGAGTTCCGGCAGTGCGATGACCGCGGAGCTGGCTCGTTCGGAGGCGGCGAGCAAGCCGATCATCGTAACGGGTTGGAAGCCGCACTGGATGTTCGCGAAGTACAAGCTCAAATTCCTCGACGATCCGAAGAAGGTGTTCGGCGAGGCGGAGCATGTGGATAGCGTCGTCAATCCTCAACTGGAGACGAAGGCGCCTACGGTTGTCGCGTTCCTCAAGAAGTTTCAATGGAAACCGGGCGAGATCGACAGCGTGATGCTTGCCGCGCAAAACGGCGAGAAACCGACAGCCGCCGCCGATGCCTGGATCAGCGCGCATGGGGATCGTGTGGATAGCTGGCTGAAGTGATTTCGTGCTTCGTATGAAAGAGACGCCGCTCACATCGAGCGGCGTTTTTTTTCGTCAAGGAACGCCGCTCTTTCAGCGGCGTTTTGTTTGGCGGCTATTGCAGCACCACGGTCCGATCGCCGTTGATGAATACCCGTCGCTCGATAAATGCCTTCACGGCGCGTGCAAGCGTGATGCATTCGACGTCGCGTCCTGTCGCAAGCAGGCGCTCCGGGCTGTATGAGTGATCGACGCGCTCCACGACCTGTTCGATGATCGGACCTTCGTCGAGATCGTCGGTCACGAAGTGCGCGGTGGCGCCGATCAGCTTCACGCCGCGCGCATGCGCCTGGTGATAGGGCTTCGCGCCTTTGAAGCCGGGCAGAAACGAGTGATGGATGTTGATCGCGCGGGCTGCGAGCGCGCGGCTCGTTTCACCCGAAAGAATCTGCATGTAGCGGGCAAGGATCATCAATTCGGCGCCTGAGGTGTCGAACAGATCGAGCAGACGCGCCTCCTGCTGCGGTTTGGTATCGGCGCTGATCGGCAAATGATGGAACGGCAGGCCGTGCTGTTGCGCGAGCGGTTCCAGATCGCGATGGTTCGAGCCGATGCCGACAATATCCATCTTCAACTCGCCCATTCGCCAGCGGAACAGCAGGTCGGCGAGACAGTGTTCGAGCTTCGACACCATGATCAGCACCTTCGGCCGCGTGCCGACGTCATGCATCGCCCAGGTCATCCGGAAACGTTCGGCGATCGCTGCGAATTCGCGCTTGAGTGTCGCGATGTGCAGGGTCTCGTTGGGATCGACGCCATGAAACACGCAGCGTACGAAGAAGCGCTCGCTGAGGTCGTCGTCGAAAACGGTCAATTCGTCGATATAGCAATGATGCCGGTCGAGAAAGCCGACGACGGCGGCAACCTGGCCCGCCGCACTCGGACAGGCGACCGTGAGAACCAGTTGATCGGGACGGGAATCGACGGACATGCGCACTCCACTTGGGGCTATGGGGCACACCGCGGGGCGCGGTATGCATCATCGCAGTAGAGCAAATCGGCGGGGTACGGGGATAGAAGCTAAACGCCGTCGCGCTGGAATGGGAGCGTCAGAGGCGGGCGGGGCGGCGGAGGCCCGGAGCGCCCCGGGCACAGCTCAATTTCAGGCGTGAGCAGGCGCCGCGTGCAACTCCAGACCAAGAGCGCGGATCACCTTGATGATCGTCGCGAAGCTGGGGTTGCCATCTTCGGAGAGTGCCTTGTACAAGCCCTCGCGCGAGATCCCGGTATCGCGGGCGAGTTGCGCCATGCCGCGCGCACGCGCGATCACGCCCAACGCATGCGCGAGGAATGCAGGATCGTCGCCGCCTTCGACCAGACAGGCCTCGAAATACTCTGCCATGTCCGCTTCGGTCTTCAGGTGTTCGGCCGAATCCCATGGCCGGGTTTTGATTTTTCCCATTGTTCACTCCGATTCAAGGTTCGCCAGCATCTTGTGTGCGGCTTTGATATCTGCGGGTTGAGTCGACTTGTCACCACCACACAGCAGGATCACCAGCACTGCGCCGCGCTGCACGTAGTAGACGCGATAGCCGGGACCGTGATCGATCCGCAGTTCGATAATTGGCGCACCTGCGGAGTTCGTGTCGCCGGGGTTGCCCATCGCCAGACGGTCGATGCGGGCCTGAATGCGGCGCCTCGCGATCCGGTCTTTCAAGCCGTCGAACCAGGCGTCAAATGTCTCGGTGGTGCGGATTTTCAACATTCAGAAAGTGTAATCCATGGACTACACATGTGTCAACCGCAGTTCACACTTCGCTTCCGGCTCTCCGATGCTCGGCCCTCACTCTGCGTCGAGCCCGCACTCACCGATTAACCATTGGCGGAATGCGCTGACCGCCGGTGTTGCCGCGCGCTGCGTGACGAGCAGATAGCCGCGCTCCGTGACCACGGGCGTGTCGAACGGTTCGACGAGTTGGCCGGTGGCGAGCAGTTCGTCGATCAGCGGCGCCCAGCCGAGCGCGACGCCCTGGCCCATGATCGCTGCATGGGCGACTAGCGTAAAGCTGTTGAAGGTGATGCCGCGATGCGCGGCGGGCGCATCCAGGCCGTGTGCCGTAAACCAGTCGGCCCACGACAGCCAGCGCGCCGGCTGGGTGGGTTCGAGATGCAGCAGCGGCAAGCTCGTCAGATCGGACGGCGTACGCAACTGCGGATGCGCCGCCAGAAATGCCGGACTGCACACCGGCGTGACACGTTCCGGAAATAGCTTGAGCGCGCCTCGCGCGGTCCAGTCGGCATCCTCGTCGCCGAACGCAATCACAACGTCCGCCTGATCGTGCGAGGGATCGAATACGGTTTGCGACGTGATGATCTTGACGTCGACGTCCGGCATCAGCGCCTTGAATTGCGACAGGCGCGGCATCAGCCAATAGGTGGCGAAGCCGAAATCGGTGGAGAGCGTGAGGGTTTGCGGCGTGCGCCGTGCGCGAATCTCGGCGGTGGCCACGCGGATGGTGTCGAGCGCGTTGCGCACTGCTTCGAAGAGGCACACGCCGTCTTGCGTCAGCGTGACACCACGATGGCCGCGTTCGAAAAGCGGTGCGCCTACTGCTTCTTCGAGTTGCACCACACGCTGACTGACCGCCGGCTGCGTCGAGCCCAGTTCGCGCGCGGCCGCCGTGAAACTCGCAAGCCGCGCGGCGGATTCGAACATCGTCAATGCCTGCATTGGCGGCAAACGATCCTGCCTCGACATAAGGCCCCCTTATAGGCACATAACGATTTGCCGTCTTCACAGCTTCGAATTGGACGGCAATAGTGGTGTTCATGCGGAAGCCGGCGTGCCGGCTATTCCGCTTGCAACGACACCTGCATCCGCATTTGCGATTCTATTCGAGGCGCGCCCCAATGCTTGAAACGAAACAGAATATCCTCATTCTGATGGCCGATCAGATGACGCCGTTTGCGCTGGCCGCATACGGACATCGTCTGACGAAGACCCCCAATGTCGATCGCCTCGCCAAGCAGGGCGTGGTCTTCGACTCGGCGTATTGCGCCAGTCCGCTTTGTGCGCCGTCGCGCTTTTCTTTTCTGTCCGGCAAGCTGCCGTCCGCGATCGGCGCCTACGACAATGCAGCAGAATTTCCGTCGCAAACGCTGACGTTCGCGCACTATCTTCGCGCCCTTGGGTATCGCACGATCCTGTCCGGCAAAATGCATTTCTGCGGCGCCGATCAGCTGCATGGTTTCGAAGAACGGCTCACCACCGACATCTATCCCGCCGATTTTGGCTGGACGCCGAACTGGGACGATTTCGAAACACGTCCTACGTGGTATCACAACATGAGTTCGGTGATCGACGCCGGTCCCTGCGTGCGCACCAATCAACTGGATTTCGACGATGAAGTCACCTTCACCACGCGCCAGAAGCTTTTCGATATCGCGCGTGAGCGGCATGCAGGCAAAGACGAACGGCCGTTCTGCCTAGTCGCTTCGCTGACGCATCCGCACGACCCTTACGCGATTCCTCGGAAATACTGGGACCTGTATGCGGATGAAGACATCGCATTGCCCACGCATCGCGATTCGCTCGATGAAGCCGATCCGCATTCGAAGCGTTTGCGGCATGTATGCGAAACCGACCGCACGCCACCGACCGACCAGCAGATCCGTCATGCACGGCGTGCTTATTACGGCGCGATTTCCTACGTCGACGACCAGTTCGGTGCGATTCTCGAAGCGCTCGATCAGGCGGGGCTTGCCGAAAATACCATCATCGTGGTGACGTCGGATCACGGCGAGATGCTTGGCGAGCGCGGACTCTGGTACAAGATGACTTTCTTCGAAGGCGGCTGCCGGGTCCCGCTGATCGTGCATGCGCCGCAGCAGTTCGACGCGCATCGGGTACGCGAGTCGGTCTCGCATCTCGATCTGTTGCCCACGCTGGTGGAACTGGCGCGCGGCGGACAACCGGCGCGTTGGCCGGATTCGCTCGACGGTCAAAGTCTCGTCCCGCATCTGCGCGGTACCCAAGGCACCCATGAAGGGCACGACGAAGCGATTGGCGAATACCTGGCCGAAGGCGCTATTGCACCGATTGTGATGCTGCGGCGCGGGCGCTTCAAGTTCATTCATACACCGGCCGATCCTGACCAGCTCTATGACGTGGCAGCGGACCCGCTCGAACGTGAGAACCTCGCGACGCACGCCGCCTACGCCACCCAGGTGGCGGCATTGCGCGAGGAAGTCGCGCGGCGCTGGGATCTTGCCGTGCTGCACAACGAAGTACTCCGAAGCCAGCGCCGCCGCCGGTTCCATTTCGAAGCCACGACACAAGGCACGGTCGCGTCATGGGACTGGCAGCCGCATGTCGATGCGAGCCAGCGCTATATGCGCAATCACATCGATCTCGACACGCTCGAAGCAATGGCACGTTTTCCCGCTGTGACGCGTTGATTCTCCACTTACGATTCAATCCATTTATCCTCTCAGCTACAGGAAGCCGACATGATGAAAAAGCTCTTCAAACAGGCTGTATCCGGCGTTGCGCTGCTATGCGCGGCGGCCACCTTCGCCGTGGCGGCCGAGCCGCAATCCTGTACGCAGGTGAACATGGCGGGGCCTGGCTGGACCGACATCGACGCCACCAATGCGATGACCGGCGTGTTGCTGAAGGCGCTCGGCTACCATCAGAACGTGGCGAACCTGTCGGTGCCGATCACCTACCAGGGCCTCAAGAAAGGGCAGATCGACGTGTTTCTCGGCAACTGGATGCCGGCTCAGGCACCGCTCGTCAAGCCGTTCGAAGATGACAAGTCGATCGAAGTCGTGCATCCGAACCTGAGCAATGCGAAGTTCACCCTCGCCGTGCCCGACTACGTCGCCGCCGCAGGGGTGCATTCGTTCGCGGACCTCGCGAAGAACGCCGACAAGTTCGATAGCAAGATCTATGGCATCGAACCGGGCGCGCCGGCCAATCAGAACATCAAGAAGATGGTCGACGACAAGGCGTACGGGCTCGGCAACTGGAAGCTGGTCGAATCGAGTGAGACCGGCATGCTCACGCAGGTCGAGCGCGCCGTGCGGGACAAGAAATGGATCGTGTTCCTTGCATGGGAGCCGCATCTGATGAATACGAAATTCAAGCTGACGTACCTGGACGGCGGCGACAAGTACTTCGGGCCGAACTACGGCGGCGCCACGGTCAATACCGTTGCGCGTAACGGCTACGCCGAGCAGTGTCCGAATGTGGGCCGCCTGTTCAGGCAGCTCACGTTCAATGTCGATCTGGAGAACGGCGTGATCACCGAGGTGCTGGAAAAGAAGACCGGTGTCGATGCGGCCGCCACCGAGGCGCTCAAGCGCCACCCGGAATTGCTGAAATCGTGGCTCGACGGCGTGAATACAGTCAACGGCGCCAACGGCCTGCAAGCCGTGCAAGCCGCACTGGGCGTGAAATAAGCGTGGCGTTTCACACATCGAGGTCGCTACTCGACAGATTCATGTCGCATCCGGTCGAATCTTCATAAATCTGGACTCGTATTCTTTAGCCGTCGATGCAAACATGACAAATCGTTACATGCATCGCCGATAGCTTCAATTCGTTTCAACCAGTCTCAGCCGATTTCGAACTGCCCGTCATGCGAGAAGCGCGGTGCGTTGCAAGACAACGCGCAGCGGAGATCGCTTTATCCAACGAAATACGCAGGCAAAGAGCAGGGGAGAATTAGATGAAGAAGAGAAATGCCGTTAGTCTTTCGGGACTTGCTCTCGCGGCAAGCGCGGTATGTGCACCAACGGTGGCCCATGCGCAAAGCAGTGTCACGCTGTACGGGATTCTGGATGCCGGCATCACCTACGTGAACAATGCCGGGGGCGCACACCAGTTCAAATTCGACGACGGCATTTCCTACGGCAACCGGATCGGCTTTAAAGGCGTAGAAGATCTGGGCGGCGGTTTGCAGGCGGTCTTCGTACTCGAATCGGGTTTTCACCTGGGCAATGGCCAACTGGGATTCGGCGGTGCTGAATTCGGACGCCAGGCTTACGTGGGTATCAAGAACGGCTGGGGTACTTTCTCGTTCGGCAATCAGCTCGATATGACGGAAGAGTTCGTCTACCTGTACAACATTTCGGCATGGGCGAGCGGTTACGCGATCCACCAGGGCGACTTCGACCGGATGAACGGCGATCGTCTGCCGAATTCAGTGAAGTTCCTGTCGAACGATTTCTCCGGCTTCACCTTTGGCGGCATGTACTCGTTCGGCAACACCGCCGGCGACTTCCATCAGAAGAGCGCATGGAGCGTCGGCGCGCACTATGACCACGGCCCGTTCAACATGGGCCTCGCGTATACGCAGTTGAACAATCCGTACGGCATCTATGCTTTCGACCCGTACGCGATGATCGGCACGCGGACCTTCCTCGGCCAACCGACCGTGTCCGTCGATCCGGCCACGGGCGCGGTGACCGATCTGTATAGCGCGTCGGCATTTCCGGTGGATAAGCAGGGTGCGTTCGCGGTCGGCGCCGCTTATACGATCGGCAACCTGATGCTCACGGGCGACTTCACGTACACGACGATCAAGGGCTTCGGACAGACCTCGCATATGCAGGTGTACGAAGCGGGCGCGTCGTATAACTTCACGCCGGCGTTGTCGCTTTACGGCGGCTATCAGCACACGAGTTTCGAAGGCAATCACTGGAACCAGGGCTCGCTCGGCTTGCATTACCTGCTGTCCAAACGTACCGATGTCTACGTTTCCGGCGACTACCTGCGCGCCTCGAATGGCGTGAACGCGGTGATCGGCTACAGCTTCGCACCGTCGACGTCGAATACGCAGTCTGACGTGCGGATCGGCATGCGGCATTCGTTCTAAGGGTTTTCAGCGAATTGACGCGGGCGGCTTCCCGGATAGCGGGAGCCGCCCGCTGTCGTTTCGGCGGCCATCGAGGCGGCCGCCGTTATGCATCCGCGTTTTCCTTACTCCAGAAATCCGGCCGCGCGCCGATATGCAGCCGACCGCCGCGAATCGATCGCGTCTTGTCTGGCGCAAAGCCCGCGCTATGCGCTCAACGTGTTCCAGTTCTCGCACGCGGCAACGCACTGAGCGTGCCCGCCGAGCTGCGCCCCTCTCGGTACTGACACGCATTGCGCCCGCTCGTGAACATGTGCGAGATTGCCGTCCAGATCCCGGCAAAGAATCGCGTTGCGGACCGGTTGCCGCAGCCTTACCCGAAAGTGCCGGGATGCCAACGCCGACGGCGCGGATAACGCAAAGCGAGGAATCCTATGTCCCAGCAGAAAGCAGCCGAAATTGCCGCGCGGCTCGACCGTTTGCCGCCATCGCGCACCATCTGGACGATGGTGATCCTGATCTCGCTTGGCGGCGTGTTCGAGTTCTACGACCTGTTCTTTACGGGTTACGTTGCGCCGGGTATGAACGAGTCCGGGCTTTTCAAGCCTGAATCGCTGGGCTTTCTCGCGTCGCTTCAACCGCTGGCCGTGTCCGGCTTTGGCACCTTCGTGTTCGCTACGTTTGCCGGTCTGTGGGTGGGCACGCTGGTATTCGGTTATGTCGCCGACCGCTTTGGCCGCCGTCTGGTCTTCACGTGGTCGCTGATCTGGTACATGGTGTGCACGATCATCATGGCCTTCCAGTCGTCCGGGCTGGGCCTCGATATCTGGCGCTTCATTGCCGGAATAGGGATCGGGGTCGAGCTGGTGACTATCGATACTTACATTTCCGAACTGATTTCAAGCGGCCAGCGTGGACGCGCTTACGCGGTCAATCAGTTCATCACGTTCTCCGTTGTGCCGGTGGTGGCGTTCCTTGCCTTCGTCTTGAAAGGCACCCGGCCGCTAGGGCTCGACTATTGGCGCGTCGTCATCCTGATTGGCTCGGTAGGTGCAATCGTGGTCTGGATCCTGCGGCGCCACATTCCTGAAAGCCCGCGCTGGCTGGCGCGGCATGGCAAGGTCGACGAAGCCGAGCGCATCGTTGCGGATATCGAGCGCCGCGTGGTCGCGGAAAAAGGCATTCAACTCGCCGCACCGCAGGCCGTCATGCCGGAGAGTCAGGCGGCGGGCACGTTGCGAGAAATTTTTACGTCCCAGTATCGCCGCCGCACGATCATTCTGTCGATTTTCAACATGGCCCAGGTGATCGGCTTCTACGGCTTCGCGGCGTGGGTGCCGACGCTGCTGATTCACCGCGGCATTCATGTGACTGCCAGCCTCGGCTACGCCTTCGTCATTGCCATTGCCAACCCCTTTGGCCCACTGCTCGGTACCTGGTTTGCAGACCGGGTGGAACGCAAGGTTCAGATCATTGGCGGTCTTGTCGTCATGGGCGTGGTGATTGCGGTGTTCTCGCAAGCTTCCGAGCCCTGGCTGCTGATTGCGCTCGGCGTTCTGTTCACGCTGTCGTCGAACATCATGTCCTACGCGTATCACGGCTACCAGGCCGAGCTATACCCGACTCGGGTGCGCGCGCGCGCCATCGGGTTCGTCTACTCGTGGAGCCGGATTTCCGCGGCTTTCGCCGGTCTTGCGATCGGGGTTTTGCTGCACGGCTACGGCGTACCCGGCGTCGCGGTCTTTATCGGTATCTCGATGATCGTCGCGATCTGCATGATTCTGCTTGGACCGCCTACTCGCGGGCTGGCTTTGGAGGCGATCAGTCACTGAGTTTCGGGCACCTTTCTTTGGGAACGGCATCGCCTGCGCCGGCGCGCGGCGTAGGCGTTGGCCGGCCGCGATCGGCTCACTGCCACGCCGGTCGATCCTCTTGCACGGCTTAATGTGTCCGCAAGGGTTTGTCTCTAGACATATCCGCACCGTCCATGTCGATAAACAGAGCGGGTAGCCGTGTTCAGGCAACGGCTCGCCGATCCCCGGGTCGCAGCAGCACGGCCGTAACGAGACCTGGGGCGAACCCTCGATAGCGTTGTGGAGCGTGCATGCACCGATTCAGTTTCACGCAAAAGCTCTGGCTGCCTCTGATCGTCAGTCTGATGGCACTCCTCGTGGTGTCCGTGTCGGCGGCATGGTTGTCCCGTCAGACTCGCATCGAAGAGCGTAAGAACGATCTGGTCAATGTCGCCCATGTAGGGCTCAGCATCGTGAAGGAATACGCGACACTTGCGCAGAGCGGCGCGCTCGCCGAGGCGGATGCCCGCAAACAGGCACTCGAGCGGCTGCGCAATATCCGCTATGGCGAAGACGGTTATTTTCTCGTCATCGATTCCAAACCGAGGATGGTCATGCATGCGATGAAACCCGCATTGAATGGAAAAGACCTCGCGGGAACCGCCGATGCCGATGGCCGCCATCATTACGTGACGTTCGCTTCGGTCGCGCAGGCGCCCAACGGTGGTTTCGTCGATTACGTGTTTCCCCATCCACACGATCCGGCCAATGCGGCGGTCGACAAGATCGGCTACGTCGTGCGATATGCGCCGTGGGACTGGATTATCGCTACCGGCGCTTATGTGGACGATATCGACGCGGCGTTCAAAGAGTCGCTCTATCTCGTGGGCGGCATATTTGCCGGACTCGCGGTACTGCTGTCGACGCTGGTCTCGTTCACTAACCGCAGCATTCAACGCACGATCGGCGGAGACCCGGCCTATGCAGCCCAGGTGGCCGGTGAGATCACGCTGGGTAACCTCGCCATCGACATCGATACCCGCCGGACCGACGATTCCAGTCTGTTGCATGTGATGCAGCGTATGCGCGACGGGCTCGCCGACACGATTGGACAGATCAAGGACGCCGCCAGCAAGGTGGCGATGGGCGCGGGCGAGATTGCCGCGGGCAACGCCGACCTGTCCGCGCGTACCGAGAATCAGGCCGCCTCGCTCGAGCAAACCGCTGCCAGCATGGAGCAAATGACCGCGATGGTCAGACAGACGGCCGAGAACGCTCAAACGGCAAGTGAAATGACGGCGAATGCGGAGGAAGTCGTCAATCGCGGTGGCGAGATGGCAACGGCAGCGGCGTCGACCATGCAGGAGGTGTCGAGCGAATCGCACAGGATGGTGGAGATCATTTCAGTAATCGAAGGCATTGCGTTTCAGACCAATATCCTCGCGCTCAATGCCGCGGTGGAAGCGGCGCGAGCCGGAGACGAGGGGCGCGGTTTCGCTGTCGTGGCCGGCGAAGTGCGTACGCTGGCGCAGCGCAGTGCGAGTGCGGCAAAAGAAATTCGGGTTCTGATCAATCGCGCGGTGGGAAAGGTGCAGAGCGGCGTTGAACTCGTCGATAAAACCGGGCAGACAATCGAGGCTGCGCGCGATGCGATCGCGAGAGTGTCCGGGGTCGTACACGAGATCACGGCGGCCGCCAAAGAGCAAAGCGCCGGCATCAATCAGGTCAACATTGCCGTTACGCAGATGGATAGCATGACGCAGCAAAACGCCGCGCTGGTCGAACAGGCGGCGGCAGCGGCGCAGTCGTTGACGGAGCTGGCGCAACTGCTGCATGTCTCGACAGATAAATTTCATCTGCGGGAAGCGCCAGGTGGGTTAAGTCGGCCGGAGATGAAGGTCCGGGCGGAAAACAGGGCGTCGCGCGGGCTGTCGGCAGTTTCATGATTGCGGCGGCACGGCACAGGACGTGCTTCGCGTGTTGGTAAACCACGCCAGCGTGAGTCCTTTGTCCTGGGCTGCACTGTGGCCGGCGCCTTCTCGGTAGAGAAGGGCTGCATGACAAACGCTCACGAGTCCGTGCCCGCAGCGCGTCGGCGTTTGTAAATGATGCGCGCAGCGATGTAAGGTTTTCCGCCGAGGTTGATCGTGCATCGTCGAGCAAGACGATGCTTGCGGGCACACAGCTTCGCAAGCAGGGAGTCATATGCGATACGAGCGGCAGATAGAACGGGGATACTACGAAGCGTTCACGCTGGCGCCACGCGACTGGGTGCCGAACAACAGCAAACTCGCCGTAGCGATCTATCGAACGGCGATACCGGGTGCAGGCGGCGATCTGGCCGCCGAATTCGAGGCGCTTTTCGAGCATAACCAATGGCCGCCGCAATGGCGCGACGGTATTTTCGACTACCATCATTTTCATTCGACCGCGCACGAAGTGCTGGGCGTCGCGTCGGGTTCGGCCGATGTCATCATTGGCGGCCCGGGCGGAAGCGTGGCCACCCTGCATCCGGGCGATGCGCTGTTGCTGCCTGCCGGCACCGGACATTGCCTGCAGGCGTTCAACGGCAATCTGCGCGTGGTGGGCGCGTACCCGGCGGGGCAACAATGGGACATCAGGCGCGACAAGCTGACCCCGGAAGAACTCGCTGCAATGGAGTCGCTGCCGTTTCCCCCCAGCGATCCGGTGCTGGGTGAGCGTGGTCCCGTTATCGAGCAATGGCTCGGCATGGCTTGAACCGACAGGTCTTGCGCCAGTCTCCCCGGAAGGAGCGCGACATGCCGGAGATCGCGCGGCAGGAAAGGATTTCGCGCGATGGCAACGGACGGACGCTGACCACTCAGCGGGCCACGCCACGCAAACGCTGATACCAGTTCATCAACGGCGTTGCGGAGATACCGTGCACGACCACGGAAGCGGTCACCACCGCCAGTGCGAGTGGCACGAGCGGCAGCACGTCGGCGCGCGGGCCATGTTCGAGTGCGTACGCGAGATAGTAAAACGAGCCGATCCCGCGAATCCCGAACCAGCTCATCAAGCGCCGCTGCGCGGGTGAGGCCGGTGAGCCGATCAGCGACGCTTCGACGGCGAGCGGCCGCACGAGCACAAACAATACGACGATCAGCGCCGCGTTCGACCAGGTGAAGAGCGCCACAGGGAGTGACGCAAGGACGTTGCCGATGATCATCATCGTGGCCAGTTCGGCGATCCGCTCGAGTTCAACCGTGAAACCCAGCACCGATTCCGCCATGTACGCATGTGCTTTGCGCGGATGCGCGGCGGTCGCCTGGATGTCGCCCGGATCGACGGCCCCGATTGCGGCGGGCGCCGACCGCTTGCCGCTCGCGCGGTGTTCGGCCCGGCGCATCGCGACACCCGCCGCGAATACGGCGAGAAATCCGAACGTGTGGAGCAGTTGCGCAGCGCCGTAAGAAAGTGCGATCAGGCCAAGCGCAAAGAAACCTTCGAGTCCAAGGGCCTGGGCGTGATGAGTGCGCAGCCAGGTGACCGCGTGGGTCGTCGTCCAGCTCAGCAGGGCGCCCACGGCTATTGCGCCGCCGATACCCCATATCGTCATGCCCAGAAAACCGATCGAAAACACCCGCTCGACGCCTGCTTGTGGGTCTGAACACAGCGCGAGGCCGGCGAGTACGAACGGTAGAGCAACACCGTCGTTCAGACCGCCTTCGCCGGAGAGCGCGAAGCGCACCCGGTCGAGATCGCCGGAATGGCGGACTTGCACATCATGCGCCAGCACCGGATCGGTCGGCGCCAGAATGGCGGCAAGCAGCAGCGCCGGTCCCCAGCCAAGCTTCAATATGCCGACGCCAGCCAGGGTCAGGAGCGGCACGGTGACGATCATCGCAAGGAATCCGAGCCGCAGCGGCAGGCTCCACATCGCGTCGAGCACCGGTACCCTCAGTCGTAAGCCGATCGCGAACAGCGACACCAGCAGCGCGATCTGCGTGAGGATGCGCAGCAGGGCGGCGTCGTGGGGAAGGGACAGCGCAAGCAGCCCGACGCCTGCCGGGCCGAGCACGAAGCCGGCAGCCAGATAGAACATCGCCGTGCTGCATGGCAGGCGCTCGAACATTGAACTCGCAATGCCCATGACGACGAAGATGCCGCCGGCGATCAGAAATGACGCTGTTTCGTGCATACCGCTGAACCGGGGTGATCGTGTCAGCGGTACGTGCAATGCCTATGCCTGGGCTTTATTCGAGCAATCGTAGCGTTGCAAAGCTTCTGCGAGGTGAGGTGAGGTGAGGCGAGGGGATAGCAGATCTACGGCTGCTCAACTGCCACCGGTGAGCACGCCGGATTCTGTCCGGTGACGACGATACATTTCGATTGTCAGCGCTTCGGCGTCGTGGGACAGAAACGTCGCGGCGCCTTCGGCTGAAGCTTCGGCGGACTCGATGACACGCGCGAACATCAATGTTTCATACTCCGAAACAGCGTCGTCCCACGATGAGTGCGCAGCCAGCAGCCGCGCAAGTTCGGCGGCGTCGAGCATCGCATTGTTCACGCCTTCGCCGCCGAATGGCGACATCACATGCGCCGCATCACCAATCAGCGTGAGGCCAGTGCGGTGCGTCCAGCAATGCCCTACGGGCAGGGCATGAATCGGCCGAACGGCAAATTGATCGTTGCTGGCGCGAAACAGATCCAGGATGCCTTCGGCGAAGCCCGAGTATTCGCGTATCAAGCCTTCCCGGACCGCTTTCGGCGACGTGAAATCAAAGCGCCGTTCCACCCAGCCAGGCGGAACGCGGAAGATTGCGTAGCCGCGCAAATGCGCGTTACCGTTGCGCTGGACGATCAGCCCCTTGCCGTCGCTTTCCACGCCCATCTTGCCGCGACCGACCAGGCGCGCCAGAACGGGATGAGAGCGGTCGACGTCGTCGATGCCGAATTCGACGAAACACAGGCCGCTGTATTGAGGCATGTACGGCGACAGCAGCGGCCGCACCCGTGACCATGTGCCGTCGGCGCCGATCACAAGATCGAATGGACCTTCAATGCCGGCATCAAACAGCAGGTTCCAGCGTCCGTCGCCATTGTCCAGTACTTCGCCCAGCGGCCGGTTCCACTGAACCATGCCGTCCGGCAGGGCATCGAGCAGCATGGCGCGCAAAGCCGTGCGGTCGACTTCGGGCCGATTTCCGCTCGCGGTGTCGGGGTCCTCAAAAAGTACCTGCCCGTGTTTGTCGAGCAGACGTGTGCCTTGATCCTCATAGCGGGCGACCGCCTGGAATGCATCGGTCAAGCCGGCACGTTGCAGTGCCAGCAGGCCGGACTCTTCGTGCAGGTCCAACGTGCCGCCTTGCGGTCGTTCGAGCGGATGCGTATCGCGCTCGAATATCGTGGCGGTAATCCCTTGAAGATGAAGCAGACGTGCAAGCGTGAGTCCCGCGGGTCCACCGCCGACAATGGCAATCCTGGGGTTTGCATTCATGAGAGATTTCATTAATATAGGCACCTATGTAATATATATAGGTACCTATTGATATGTCAAGCGAATCGCACACCGAAGATCCGGGCCGGCCCATGAGGCTGATCGGCCAGGTGTATCGAAGCTTTGCGAGGCTGGTCGACACGCCGCTGCGTCAGTTGGGATTCGCGTATGGCCAGTTGCCCGTTCTGGTGACGCTGAAAAAAGCCGGCGCCCTGTCTCAGGCAGAGTTGGCGCGTACGGCGCAGGTTGAGCAGTCCAGCATGGCTCAACTGCTGAGCCGGATGGAACGCGACGGGCTAGTCAAACGCGTGCCCGATCCGGCCGATGGCCGAAGCCGGCTCATCTCGTTGACTCCCCATGCCGCGAAGCAGATGCCCAACGGCAAGCGGGTCATGGACGAGGTTTGCGAAACAGCCTTGAGCGGCTTTACATCCGAAGAACGAACCCAATTACTGGCGTTGTTGCTGAGAATCGACGCCAATCTGGAACGGTCGCTCATCGATAGGGATAATGGCTGATACGCAGACGTATCGGGAGAGGGCGATGATAGAACGGCATAGGGTTACGACAGCATTTGAGCTTCCGGGGCACCGGATCGAGCGGTCCTTCGGCGTCGCTCGCGGGATCGTCGTTCGGTCGCGATCCATCGTTGGCTCGCTTGGCGCATCGCTGCAGACAATTTTCGGCGGCAACATCTCGCTGTACACGTCGCTGTGTGAGCGAACGCGGCAAGACGCGTATGAACGGATGCTTGCCGAGGCCGCGGATCTGGGGGCGAACAGCATCATCGGCATGCGATACGACGCGACCGAGATTGCGAGGGGTATTACCGAGGTGCTGTGTTACGGGACCGCAGTCCACGCAACCGTGCTGGATTGAAGCGCATGTGACGAGCGAGGCTGACGGCCCCGACACGCGGTCATATTTAGCGCGCGGCGTGCCGTACCGAAGAGGCACCCGCCGCACTCCGCATCTGGGCCAGCAGCGCTTCGCCCGACCATGACGGCCGCACGTCGCTTCGCTCGGCTTCGCGCACGAGCTCGCATAGCCGTTCGTTCACCGGCGCCGTCCGGCCAAGGCGATCAGCTAGCCGCACGACTTCGCCATTGATCCAGTCGATTTCCGTGGTGCGGCCCGCGGCCAGATCGTCGGACATCGACGAGCGCGCGAGCGGATCGATCGTCAGCATCGCGCGGCCCAGCCGTTCGAACAACGCATCAGGTAGGCCGAGAACACGCGGTAGCCAGGTGGCGGGAAGTGGCGTCACTTTGGCCGGCCGTATGTTGGCCAGCTTCAGAAGCACGAGTGCTTCTTTCTGCGCCATGCCGAGGCAGATCCGGTAGGCGCGCTGCGAGAGTTCCTCCTTCAGTGGCCGGTTGGACAGCGCGTTGATCGCGTTGTTGAGATTGAGCAGCAGCTTGGCCCACTGCACCGGCAACATGTCGGCGTGCTGGATCAGCGGCAGATCTGCATTTCTGAAATCGTCGACGAACGGCTGCAAGGCCGGCGTTTGCCGGATCTCCAGTTTCCCCGCCGAGCCCTGATGAAACGCAGCCGGGCTGCGTTCGACGACATTGAACGGCACCATCCCCTCCAGCACTGTGTGGTGCGGCAGCGCCGCGCGCAGCACCTGCGCATTACCGACGCCGTTCTGGAAGCTGACGACCACGGCGCCCGGACGAAGCACGCTCGCCAGTTCCGCCGCGGCGGTGGGTGTCGCGGCGGACTTGACGGTCACCAGCACGAGATCGGCTGCGGCTGCCTTTGCCGCCTGCGTGGATATGTCGATCCGCTCTGGCGGTACGAACCAGTGTCGATTGTCGTAGTGCGACAGGGTGATGCCTTGCTTGTGCAACAGGTCGGCGACGCGGGCACGCCCGACAAAATCCACCTCGCTGCCGGCGGCAAGCAACCGTCCGCCGATATAGCAGCCAATGGACCCCGCCCCGTAGATGCAGATTTTTGCCATGTGGATTCTCGAGTGATCCGTCCAATTACAGCAGAATCGCTACAGGAAGCGAGTCGTGGCAAGTACTTTTCTCTGTCACCGGGCAGTCGATGAGTGCCGGCATTGACCGCATCGGCGTCGTCAATCCGCCCCGCGTGGAGGAAGTGGCGGAGTCAGAGCTTTCTTCATCGATGGCGCCGCGTGTAGCACGTAGTTCTCGCGCTCATAGAACGCAATGGCGTCTGGCCGCGCGTCGAGAAAAATCGCGCTCATACCGTGAGCACGGGCGTCGATTTCGGCATATTCCATCAAGGATCGACCGACGCCGCTCCCTCGGCCCGCCGCATCGACCACGAGGTCATCGATATGCAGATGCGCCCCGCGCGCCAGAGTGTGAACGGGCCGCATGCCCATTACCCCGACAATCTTCCCGTCATCGAACGCGGCTACAAGCTCATAGCCCGAATGCGATTGGCGGCGGACTCGCTCCATGAATTCGGCTTCTTCAAGGGACCGAAGTTGAGTGATGACAGGGTATGCGTGCATCCATTCCGGTGGCGAAAGTCTTCTAATTTCCAACTTGCTGCGGCTCTGTTCAGTCATGGCTCAAGTCGATTCTCACGCGGAAAAACCAGATTGTTGCATGGAGCATGCGTAGCGAGGTTTTTTGATGGGATGGAGGACACGGAAGCAGCCGCGCGACATTGACGTTGCCTTGCGCGCTTCATCCCGGCGATATGCGATCGTGGGTAGTCGGCCCATGTGACGAAGCTGGATCTCGGCATAAGCCGTCTCACCGGGGCCACCGAAGTTTTACGCTCCACCGCGTCACACCCCGAGCGCACGGCCGTCGCTGCGTGGATCGTGCGCGCCCGATGCGGCACCGTCCGATTCGATGCGGATCATGCCCGGGTGGCCCGCCAATGGGCTCTGTGCCGGAATAACGCTCACCTCATGTCCGCGTGCAGCGAGTTTGGCGAACACCTCGGCGCCGGCGTCCTCTTCGAGCTTCAGGGCATCGCGCGTATCGGAGAAGGTCTTGCCGAGCAGAAAGCGCGGACGGGCGAGGGCAGTGAGCGGGTCCATTCCGTAGTCGATCACGCGCGTGAGAATCGCGGCCAGCGTTTGCGGCTGACCGTCGGCGCCTTGCGTGCCAAATAACAGGTGTGGCCGGCCATGCTTCAGGTACATGCCCGGGTTGAGCGTGTGGAACGGACGCTTGCCCGGTTGCACGACGTTGTGATGCACGGGATTCGTGCTGAACGACGCGCCGCGATTGTGCCAGAGAATTCCTGTATCGCCTGCCACCACACCGCTGCCCCAGTCGAAGTAAACCGTTTGCAGCACGCTGACGCTGCGGCCTTCGCTATCCGTCGCGCCGATAAACACCGTGTCGCCCGGGCGGAACACATGAGGCCATGGGCGCGCTTCACGCAAGTTGATCGAGCGCGCATGCGCGTCGAGCACGGCGGCCGAAAGCATGTCGTCGACCGGCACGGAGTTGAACTCAGGATCGGACACGAAGCGGTCGCGCTCTACGAACCCGCACTTCACCGCTTCCACCAGCAAGTGGTAGTAGTCGGCCGTGCCCTCGGCGACTTGCGCGATGTCGAAACGATCGAGCATGCCCATAATCTGCAGGGTCGTCACCCCTTGCGTCGGCGGCCGCATGCTGACCAGTTCGCCGCCACGATAGGCCACACGCAGCGGCGCCTCATCGCGTGCCTGCGTTCGCGCCAGATCGTTCAACGTCAGCGGCGAACCGGCCTCGCGCAAACCCCGAGCGATCCGCTCCCCCAGCTCGCCCTCATAGAACTCGCGCGCGCCGAAGCGGGCAATCCGGTGGATGCTCTTCGCCAGCGCCGGTTGCGCGAAACGCTCGGCAATGGCAGGAATACGGCCGTGCGGTGCGAAAGTTGCCGCAAAGCCTGGCAAGGAACGCAATTCGTTCGCGCGCAGTGTGTGCCAGAAATGCTGCGAAGGCGTGACGGGAAACCCCTCCGCTGCATAGCCGAGCGCGCGATCGAACAGCGATGCCCACGATTGCTGCCCGCCCCATGAGGTCCGGCTGATTTGATAAGCCTGATGCCACGTGTCGACGGTTGCCGCCGTGGTGATCGCTGACGCAGCGCCGCGCAAAGGAATGGCGCCGCCGTACGGCGGCAGTTGCGCCGCGGCCTGGCCGATGCCCGATACCGTGCGCAACATGCCTTGCCGGTCGCCGATCACCCAGAATGCGTCGCCGCCGAGTCCCGTGAAATGCGGATAGGTCACGCACAGCGCCGCGCCGATGGCAATCGCGGCTTCGATCGCGTTGCCGCCCGCACGCAGTACGTCCAGACCCGCGGCGCTAGCAGCGGCGTGCGGGCTGGTGACCATGCCACGCGTGCTGCTGGCGAGTTTCAGATTGTGCATCAATGTTCCGCTACTGAAGATTCGCCAAGGTGTGTTGCGAGTATAGATCGCGCGCGAGGGCAAGCAACGCGCGGTCGCTGCCGCGCGCGCCGATGAGCGACAGCGCAAGCGGACGATCGATTTCGTCGGTGAAGGGGAGCGTGATTTGCGGCAGACCGCCAATCGCCGCGATCGAGTTCATCGTGAGCGCATCGTCATAGAAGCGGCCGATTGCGGCGCCCGATACGTCTTTCGGCAACAGCGCAACGGGCGTGGTCGGCATGAGCAGCACGGCATCGGGCGCGAAAATCGCATCGAGCACGCGGCGTAGTTCGTGTTGCACGGCGCGCCATTGCGCAGCCCGCTTTCGATCGAGCGTCTCCAGCCGCGCAAAGCGGGCCGCAATGGAGGTGCCGAAACGCGGCCGCGCCGAACGGATCCAGTCGCCGAGCGAGGCGTCGATTTCAAGGTCCTGTACGGCCTGATAACACGCGAGCCAACTCGCCTCGTTCCCCGCGAACAGCTCGAGCGACGTGTGCGCGCCTAACGATTCAGCTAGCGCGTCAAGGCGCAAAGCATCGTCGGGCTCGTTGCGCGCACGCGCGGCGAACGCCTCGGCGATACGAACCAGGCGCGTCGGCTGCCCGGACGGGAAAGCAGACGGAGGCGCTTGCGGCAGCAGTATGTCACCCACCGCGGCAAGCACATCGATTGATCGCGCGAACCAGCCGACCGTGTCGAAACATGGCGCGAACGGCAACACACCCTCAAGCGAAATCGCATCGTGACTCGGTCGCATGCCCCACAATCCGCAGAACGCAGCGGGAACGCGCACCGAGCCGCCGGTATCGGTGCCTAACGCAAAGTCCACCTCACCGCCGGCCACTGCCGACGCGGAGCCGCTCGACGAGCCGCCCGGCAACGCATGCGGCCAACGCGGATTGAGCGGCGTGCCGTCATGATGGTTCGCGCCTTCCAGGCTATAGGCGAGTTCGTCGGTAATCGTCTTGCCGTCGAGCGTCGCGCCGGCCGCCAGCAGCGCGTCGACACAAGGCGCATGACAACGCGCCGGCTCGTGGCTTCGCCGCCAATCGGGATTGCCGCCACCTGTCGTCACGCCCGCGACGTCGATCAGGTCCTTCACCGCAAAGCGCAGACCGTCGAGTGGCCCGGTCGCCGTCGCAGCCACCCGTACGCGAGGGCCAGGGATAAATGCACTCATGCGGCTTCCGCCAGGGCATCGACGATACGCGTCGAATCGGTGACGAAGCCAAAGCACTTCTTCACGTTCCAGACGGTGGCCTCCGTGCAGAACGCCGGCGACGACGTCGCGCAGCAGTCTTCCACCAGCACGCAGCCATAGCCGAGAAAGTTGGCGTCAGTCAGCGAATGCAGCACGCACTGATCGGTGTTCACACCCGCGAACATCACCGTGCGAATGCCGAGATTGCGCAGGATGCTGTCGAGCGGCGTGTCCCAGAAACCGCTGATGCGGTACTTGTCCACGCAGATGTCCTCGGGCAGGGGCTTGAGTTCGTCGACTACCGCGGCCGCCCAGGAATCCTTTTCAAGCACATGCGCGCCGTTGCTCGCGAGCGGTTCGCCGAGGCCCGTGCCGGTTCCGGTCGGTTTATATAGATGCAACTGGTTCGGCGGCATGTTGGCGAGGTCGGGCCGGTTTCCCCAGTTGACCCAAATAACCGGCACGCCGCGGTCACGCAGCGCCGGCAGCAGGCGCTGCAATGGTGCAATCGGTGCGCGGTCAACCTCGAAATCTCCCCCAATCTGGGCAACCCACCCTCCGTTGGTGCAGAAATCATTCTGCATGTCGATCACGACGATCGCCGTGCTACGCAGGTCGATGCGCACATTTTGCGGTTCGCACGACAGTGTCGCGACGATTGGTTCGGGCAGAGGTAACGACATGTCGACCAGTTTCTCGCTGGCACTCCAGCGATAGCGGCCGTCGCGGCCCAGCTGGCCGGAAACGCTTGTGCCATATGCGTCGTGCTGTTTCATCGGAGGTTCTCCATCGTGTCTGAATCGCCATAAAAAGGGTGCTGCCAGGACCTTGCCGCACGGTGCGGCTGAGGTGCGCAGTCCGTTGTTTCGAGCAGATCGGAACGAAGTCCGGCGCCGCTCAAAAGCACGGCATGGCATCGAAGTTGCATCTGTCTCGTTCATGAATAACCTACTTACCGAAACCAAACGCAAGAGGAATGCCAGAATGTCGATCAGCAGATTCAAAACCCTCGCCACCTGCGTCGCAGCGCTCGCCGTATCCACCAGCGCGGTTCATGCCTTCGCTGCCGATCCGTTACGGGTCGGCGTGCTGATTCCCGGCTCGAAATCGGACAAGGGCTGGATGGAGTCAGGCTATGACGGACTCGTTGCCGCGCAGAAGGAACTGGGTCCGAAGCTCAAGACGCAGATGATCGAAAACATCAATTACGCCGACATGGAACAGGCGCTGACCAACCTCGCGTCGAAGAACCAGTTGGTGATCGGCGTGGGCGGGCAGACCCAGGCGTCGGTGCTGAAAATCGCCAGGCGCTTTCCCAATGTGAAGTTCGCGATCGTCGGCGGCAACAAGGGGCAGGACATGCCGCCGAACGTGGCGGGCTATGACGTCAAGCAGGCTGAGATTGCTTACGTGGCCGGCGCGGCCGCGGCGATGCTGTCGAAGAACGGCGCGGTCAGCTACGTGGGCGGCATGGAGATTCCGTCAATCGTCAACGCCGGCAAGGAGTTCGGCAACGGCGCGCGCTCGATCAATCCGAAGATCAAGTACTTCGAGAGCTACACGGGCGATTTCGATAATGTCTCGAAGGCGAAGGAAGCGACACTCGCGGCCATCTCCCAGGGCGCGGACGTTCACTATCACATCCTCAATCTCGGCTTGCGCGGCATGGAGCAGGCAGCCAACGAAAAGCACACACATGTGATCGGCAGCTACACCGACCGCTGCGGCACGGACCCGCTGTATATCGCGTATTCGATTACCGGCGTCGGCTATCAGGTTCAGTATGCAATCGACCAGATGGCGGCTGGCACGTGGCAACCGGGCTATAAGGCGTTCGGCCTGGCAATGGGGCCAAAGGCGTCGGGCATGGTGGTTTGCAAACCGACGCCGGAAATGTCGACGAAAATCAGGCAGATCGAACAGGACATCGAGAGCGGCAAGATCAAGGTCTCGGAAGGCTGAGATGGACGTCACTCCAGCTTCTGCCGCTTGCGCAACGGCGTTGGCCGGTGAGGGCGCCACGGCCCACGCGGGTCACGACGCGCCGCGCACCGCGGTCCTGCGCATGGACGGCATCGACAAGCGTTTCGGCCAGTTTCAGGCGCTGAGCGACGTCTCGCTCGAACTCTTCGCGGGCGAAGTGCATTGCCTGCTGGGCGAGAACGGCGCCGGCAAATCAACACTGTGCAACGTGGTGTTCGGCGTGCATCAGCCCGATGCGGGCTCCATGTGGTTGGACGGCGCGCCGTATCGGCCTCACAGTCCGCGCGACGCCCTTGCGCACGGCATCGCGATGGTGCATCAGCATTTCAGTCTCGTCGAAGACGTGAGCGTGCTCGACAACCTGCTGCTCGGCCAGGTCCGCGGCTGGCTCGACCGCAAACGCGAGGCGCAACGGGTGCGCGCGCTGGTGGCGGATCTGGGTCTGGCACTCGATCCCGATGCGCGGGTCGCGGATCTGGCGGTCGGCGAAAAACAGCGCGTCGAGATCGTCAAGTGTTTGATCCGTGAGCCTCGGCTTCTCGTGCTGGACGAGCCGACCGCCGTGCTGCTGCCGGCTGAAATCGATGCGTTGCTCGACACCTGTGCGCGGGTTGTCGCGCGCGGTTGCGCGGTTGTACTGGTGACGCACAAGCTGGCGGAGATCCGTCGAATCGCAAGCCGTGCGACGGTGCTGCAAAGTGGCCGGGTGGTCGCCCGTTCGAGCACGCCGTCAGCCGATGTCGATACGCTCGTGCGGGCCATGATTCAACGGCCGGGGACTGAGGAACACGGCACGGGGCACAGCGCGAATCAAACTGCGAGCCCCGCGCCGCTGAAAAGCCGCAGCGCGTCACCCTACGGCCGGCCGCTCGCCGACGAAGCCTTGCAGATCGACGGTCTTACGGTGCGCGATGCCAGCGGCGTGACGCGCCTTGAAGACTGCACGCTGGTGGTCAACCGCAGCGAGATCGTCGGCATCGCCGGCGTGGAGGGCAATGGTCAGAGCGAACTCGGTGCGGTGCTGGCCGGCTTGCAGCGCGCGAGTGCCGGGCGCTTTTTCGTGCAGGGCAAAGATTGCACACAGGCTGCCCCGCAGACGTTGACGAAGGCGGGCGTCGGCGTGGTGCCGGAGGACCGGCACGCGGTTGGTTGTGTGCCCGACATGAGTCTGACGGAAAACCTCTTTCTCAACCGCCTCGACGATTACACGCGACGCGGCTTCATGCGCCGACGCGCGATGCGGCGCGACGCCCGCGCGCTGATGCAGCGTTTCGATGTGCGTGCCGCGAGTCCCGATGTCGCGTTTCGCGGCCTGTCGGGCGGCAATCAGCAAAAAGCGGTGCTGGCGCGCGAGCTCACGCTCGAAGGGCTCGCCGTGCTGGTGGCGGCGCAGCCCACGCGAGGCCTCGACGTCGGCGCGGTCGCGGCGGTGTATGAGCACATTCGCGCCGCGCGCGACCGGGGCGTGGGCGTGTTACTGATCTCGTCCGAACTCGACGAGCTGATGGCGGTGGCCGACCGCGTCCTCGTCATGTATCGCGGCCGCATCATGGGCACCTGCGTGCCGGATGCGTCGCAAGTCAATCTTCAACGCGAGCGCATTGGCGCATGGATGGCAGGCCAGACAGCATGACTCCCACGACCTCTTCGACCTCTTCGACTTCTTCAACCTCGTCGACTTCTTTGTCTCTGGTCTCATGGCACGGTTCGCGGCGCGTGCGAACCGCGGCCGTGCTGGGAGGTGCCGCGCTCTTCGCGGTTGCAGCGGCGCTCGCGTTGATCGCAATCGTTCACGTGCCGCTCGGCGACGCGCTCGCCGCTTTCGCCGACGGCGCGTGGGGCTCACCTTACGCGATCGGCGCATCGATCAATCGCAGCCTCGTGTTCGCGCTGGTCGGCAGCGGCTTCGTGCTGGCGAACCGCGCGCAGTTGACCAACGTCGGCGGTGAAGGGCAGATCGCGATGGGTGGCATCGCCGCCACTGCGGTCAGCCTCTATGGGCACGTCGCGCACTTGCCGCTTGGCATGTCGTTCATCATGCCGATGCTGGCGGCCGCGCTGGCCGGCGCGGCATGGGGCGCGATTCCTGGCTGGCTGAAAGCGCGCGCCGGCACCAGCGAGGTGATCAGCACCTTGCTGCTGACGTTCATTGCGGTGTGGTTTCTCTACTGGTGCGTGCAATCCGAAGCGCTGCTGCGCCAGCCGATGACCAACGCAGCCACGCTGCCCGAGTCGCTGGATATTCCCGACTCGACCAAACTTCCGCTGCTGTCGAGTGCAAGCTCCACGGGGCTGCATATCGGTTTGCCGATCACGCTCGTGCTGTGCATCGTGGTGGCGCTGGTGCTGGTGTATAGCCGGTTCGGCATGTATCTGCGCGCGGTCGGCCTGAACGCACTGGCGGCGCGGCGCGCTGGCATGCCGATCACGTCGACCATCGTCGGCGCGCTGGCATTGGCCGGTGCGCTCGGCGGTCTCGCTGGCGCATTGATGCTGCAAGGCGATCAATATTCGCTGAAAGCCGGCTTCTCGTCGGGCTATGGTTTTGACGGTCTCGTGGTCGGCTTGCTCGCGCGCGGCTCGATAAGCGGCGTGTGCGCGGCGGCGTTGCTGTTCGGCTTTCTGCGCTCGGGCGGCATCAATATGGAAATGGTCGCATCCGTGCCGTCCGCGCTGGTGCTGGTGGTGCAGGGCGTCGTGATCGTCGCGCTGGCCGGCGGGTCGCTGTGGCTCGAGCCGCAAGGAGCACGTCGATGAACGCGGAATTCGTAGCGGTTTTCGTCGGCTCCTCGATCCGGTTTGCCGCCCCGCTGATGCTGGCTTCGACCGGTGAACTGATCAGCGAACGGGCCGGCGTGCTCAACATGAGCGTGGAAGGCATGATGCTGTCGGGCGCATTTCTCGGCGCGGCGGGCGCATGGGCGACCGGCAATGCGGCGCTGGGTCTGGCGATCGGCATGCTCGGCGTGCTGCCGATCACTTTGCTGCAAGCGTTCCTGAGCGTGACGTTGCGCGCCAATCAGATCGTCACGGGCATCGGCATCAACATCCTGGCGCTCGGCGCGACGACGCTCGCTTATCGCGAACTGTTCGGCGAACGCTCGAGCGCGGTGATTCCCGGCCTCGCGCGCTGGTCGCCGCCCGGTTTAGGTGCGATTCCGGTCATCGGCGAGTCCGTGTTCCATCAGGTGTGGCTCGTCTATCTCGGCCTCGCGATTCTGCTGGCAACCTCGTTCGTGATGCGGCGGACCGCGCTCGGTGTGGCGCTGCATGCGGTGGGCGCCGCGCCGAGGTCGGTCGATCAGTCGGGGCTGTCGGTGACACGGCTGCGTTATGGCGCCGTGCTGTTTTCAGGCGTTATGTCGGGTGCTGCGGGTTGTTTCATTTCGATCGGCGACATTCACACCTTCACCGAAGGGATGACTGGTGGCGCTGGCTACCTCGCAATCGCGGCGATCATCTTCGGCAACTGGAAGATCGGCCGCACAGTCGGTGCGTGTTTGCTGTTCGGCGCCGCGAGCGCGTTGCAGTTTCAGTTGCCCTTGATCGGTGTGCATGTGCCGACCGCGCTGCTGGCGATGCTGCCTTATCTGCTTGCGCTGATCGCGGTGGCGGGGCTGATCGGCCGGCAAACCGCGCCGCTTGCGCTAACCCAGCCGTTCCGGCGCTGACGCCGCGCTTACAATCCCGTGAAGTTACGCAACCCTGACGCATCCTCTTGACGCAACCCAGCCACCGCCAGGCTTTTCACCGATATGAAACGTGCTTCCGCCCGATCGACCTCCGCTGCACCGGCCATGCCCACGACCCAGCGTCAGAAGCTTGCCGCGGCGACCCGTCAGCGCATCTTCAAGATTGCGATCGCCGAGTTTTCCGACAAGGGGCTAAGCGGCGCGCGCGTGGAGACGATTGCGAGCCGCTCGAAGGTCAACATCCGGATGATTTACCACTACTTCGGCGGCAAGGAAGCGCTTTATCTGGAGGTGCTCGAGTTCGTGCTGGGGCGCCTGCGGGAAGCCGAACTCAAACTCAAGCTCGATGTCGACCAGATCGAGCCCGTCACGGCCATCGTGCAGCTTTACGATTTCATCGAGGGGCACTTCGCGACCCATCCCGAACTGTCGAAGCTCCTGTCGTTCGAAAATCTGAACCGCGCCCGGGTGATGAAGCGCTCGAGCGCGATTCCCGAAATGTCATCGCCGGTGTTGAGCCTGCTGCGTACGGTGATCGCGCGTGGCGAAGACGACGGCTCGTTGCGCAAGGGCATGGACCCGCTTCATCTGTATGTCGCTCTGGTGAGTCTGTGTTCGTTTCACAAGTCGAACGCATTTACGTTGTCGCGGATTTTCAACACCGACATGCTCGCCACGCAGTGGCAGGAAGATCACAAGGCGCAGGCACATGAGATGGTGCGCGCGTTTGTCGCTGCTGGTGCGACGTAACGCCTGCCGCGCTGTGCGCCAGGTTCGAATGCGGGGCGCAGGAGCCCCGAGTTGGGGAGCGCTGCACCATGACGCGATGATCGAAGGGCTGCAGCACGGCCCGTCCGAGGCTCCGGGAATCGTCGCAAAACCAGGCCAGATAACGCTGACAGCGCGTTAAGCTGAGTCTCGAACCCACTTGGCATAGCGCGTGCTTATTGAGTTCAAACTTGTATTCAAGATTGAACTCAAGGAAAAACCTGTGTCCGTCCCCTCGCTCCTGAAGGTCCGCGGTCTCCTCTCGGCCTACGCCGCCAAACGTCTTACGCCGACAGAGGTCGTGGCGTCGGCGCTGGCTCGCATTGCCGACATCAACCGGCCGGAAGTCTGGATTCTGCGTGTGCCCGCAGCGGATCTCGAGGCCCGCGCCCGCGCGCTCGAAGCGCTTTACGAAGAGCAGGGGGGCGCCGTCTTCGAACGGATGCCGCTGTTCGGCGTACCGTTCGCGGTCAAAGACAATATCGACGTCGCCGGTTTGCCGACCACCGCCGCATGCGAGCCTTTTAGCACGACACCGGACACCTCGGCGTTCGCCGTGCAACGCCTCATCGACGCCGGCGCGATCCTGATCGGCAAGACCAATCTCGATCAGTTCGCCACCGGCCTTGTCGGCACGCGTTCGCCTTATGGCGCGGTGCGGAACACCGAATTTCCGCAGTATGTGTCGGGCGGGTCGAGTTCAGGCTCGGCGGTTGCGGTCGCGACGGGTTGCGTGGCCTTTTCGCTCGGTACCGACACGGCTGGCTCAGGCCGAGTGCCGGCCGGGTTCAACGGGCTTGTCGGGCTGAAACCGTCGCTCGGCCTCGTCAGCAAGCGCGGCGTCGTGCCGGCGTGCCGCAGCCTCGACACGATCTCGGTGTTCGCGCACGACGTCGACGATGCCTGGCGCGTGTTGGGCGAAATCGCGTGCTTCGATCCGCTCGACGGATACTCGCGTAGGGTGCCGGGTCTGGGTCTCCTGCGTGGCGCGCCGCGGATCGGCGTGCCGGATCATCTCGAGTTCTTCGGCGACGCGGCGGCGAGCCAGGCGTTCCGCGCCGCACTCGATACGCTCTCGACCCGTCTGTCACTCGAGCCCAAGCCGATCGATTTTCAGCCGCTCAAGCAGGTCTGCGCGCTGCTCTACGACGGTCCCTGGGTGGCCGAACGGCGCGCCGCGCTCGGTGCGTTCTTCGACACGCATCATGACGCGATCGATCCGGTCGTGGCCGCGGTGATCGGCAAAGCCGACGGCTACAGCGCCGTCGACGCGTTCAACGGCCAGTACGCGCTAGTCGAGCTGAAACGCCGCGCCGAACAGCTTTTCGAGGCGATTGACGTTCTGATCGTTCCAACCGCGCCGACGCAACCACTGATCGCCGATGTACAGGCCAATCCAGTCGAGTTGAACAGCCAGCTCGGCTACTACACGAATTTCGTCAACCTGCTCGATCTGTGCGCGTTGGCCGTGCCGTGCCAGCGTCGCCATGACGGCTTGCCGGCCGGCATCACGCTGATTGCCCCGAGCGGCGCGGACCGGCGTCTCGCCGAGTTGGGCGCCCGGATCCAGGCGCTGTTCGCGGGCGGCAACGAACTCCCGAGCGCGAGCGAGACTGCAGCAGTTGCCGAGCCGACAGCCCGAACCGGGGCCGCGGCGAATGCACTCGAACCGCTGCCGTTTCAGGAGCCGACTGTTGCGCTCGCTGTGGTCGGCGCGCATCTGCGCGGCCAGCCGCTGAACTGGCAACTGCAGGAAGCCGGCGCGCGTTTCGTTATGGTGACGCATACCGCCGCCGATTACACGCTTTACGCGCTTGCGAATACGCAGCCACCGAAACCGGGCCTCGTGCGCGTCACCGACCGGCAAGGCGCACCGATCGCCGTGGAAGTCTGGGAAGTGCCGCTGCGCAACTTCGGCAAATTCGTCGCCGACGTGCCCGCGCCGCTCGGGATCGGTACCGTGCAACTCGCCGGCGGCCTTGCGGTGAAGGGCTTCATCTGCGAGCCGGCGGCGATCTGCAACGACAGTGGCGCACTCGATATCACCTCGTTTGGCGGCTGGCTCGCTTATCTCGACAGCCTGAACGCCGACTAAGGGCCAACGCTCTTCATCTCTCCACAAGGAATTGGACACCATGACCAGTCGCCGCAATTTCATCAAGAGCGCCAGTCTGCTCACGCTCGGCAATATCCTGCCGATTCAGTCGGTATTTGCCGCGCCGAAGACGACGGTCGGCGTGATCTACGTCGGCGCGCGTAGCGACTACGGCTACAACCAGGCTCAGGCGAGCGCTGCCGCCGTCATCAAGAAGATGCCCGATGTGAAGGTGGTGGAAGAGGAGAACGTGCCTGAAACCATCGCCGTGCAGAAGACCATGGAAGCGATGATCGAACAGGACGGCGCCACGCTGATTTTCGCGACCTCGTTCGGCTACTTCGATCCGCATGTGCTGAAGATGGCGGCGAAATACCCGAAGGTGCGTTTCGCGCATTGCGGCGGTTTGTGGAAGCAGGGCAATCCGTCGAACATCACCAGCTACTTTGGTTACATCGACGAGTGCCAGTACCTGAACGGCGTGGTCGCGGGTCATATGACGAAGAGCAAGAAGCTCGGCTTCGTCGCCGCCAAACCGATTCCGCAGGTGCTGCGCAACATCAACTCGTTCACGCTCGGCGCGCAGTCGGTCGACCCGTCGATCACCACACAGGTGATTTTCACGGGCGACTGGTCGATGCCCGTGAAGGAAGCGGAAGCCACCAACAGTCTCGTCGATCAGGGTTGCGATGTGCTGACCTGCCACGTCGACGGTCCGAAGGTCGTCGTCGAGACAGCCGAAAAACGCGGCGCGATGAGCTGCGGTTACCACGCGAGCCAGGCGGCTCTGGCGCCCAAGGGCTATCTGACCGGCGCGGAGTGGGACTGGGCGACGCCCTACAGGCAACTGGTCGCCGGCGCACAGGCCGGCACCGCGCAGCCGAACGTGTTGCGCGGCGGCTTGAAAGAAGGCTTTGTGAAGATGTCGCCGTATGGCGCGAAAGTCACCGCGCAGGCGAAGCAGAACGCCGACGCGATCAAAAGCAGCATGGTGGCCGGCAATTTCGTGATCTTCAAAGGGCCGATGAAGGACAACAAAGGCGGCACCGTGATCGCCTCCGGCACGAGCCATATACAGACCGACTACACGCTCGAAAGCATGAATTATCTGGTGGCGGGTGTCGTCGGTCAGATCTGATGACGGCCTGTGCGGTTGAGTGAGTGTGCATGCGCGAAGGAGCCGTGATGCGTCCCAATGCCCCTACCGCGAGAGTGATCCTGTCACTCTTGCCCGCGCTGCCGACCGCGTTGGCGGTGGTCGGCACGCTGCTGCTGTTCTCGCTGTTCCTGCTGGTGCAGGGACAGCCGGCGCTCGATGCGATCGGGCTGATCTTCGAAGGCGCTTTCGGCTCGTCGTTCGCGTGGCAGAGCACCTTGCTGCGTGCGGCGCCGCTGATGCTGACGGCGCTATGCGTCGCGCTGCCGGCCCAGGTCGGACTGATCGTGATCGGCGGCGAGGGCGCGCTCGCACTCGGCGGCATGTGCGCGGCAATCGTCCCGCAGATACTGCCGCACGGCACGCCGTGGCTCGTCGCCACGCCTTTGATGGCGGTGGCCGGCATGCTGGCCGGCGGCGTCTGGATCGGCGCGGTCGGCGCGTTGCGGCAATGGCGCGGCGTCAACGAGACGATCAGCAGCCTGCTGATGTCGTATATCGCAATCGCGCTCTTCAAGCATCTGGTGGAAGGGCCGTTGCGCGATCCCGCGAGCCTGAACAAGCCGTCCACCTATCCGGTACCCGATGCGATGATGGTTGGGTCGATCCCCGGACTCGACACGCATTGGGGGCTGTTCTGGGGCGTCGTTGCCTGCCTCGCGGCGTGGGTGTTCGTGAAGTTCAGCACCAAGGGCTTCGCGATGCGCGTGGTGGGCGGCAGCCATCGCGCGGCGCGCCTGGTCGGCTTGCCGGTCAATCTGCTGGCCTTGACCGCATGCATCCTGGGCGGCGCCGCTGCCGGACTCGCCGGCATGTTCGAAGTCGCGGCGGTGCAGGGGAGTGCGAATGCGTCCTTGCTCGCGGGTTACGGCTATGCGGGCATCCTCGTCGCGTTCGCCGCGCGCCAGAATCCGCTCGCGATCATCGCGTGTGCGCTGATGATCGGCGGCATTGAGGCGAGTGGGTCACTGCTGCAGCGGCGGCTCGATCTTCCCGACGCCACCACGCTCGTCCTTCAAGGCCTCCTGTTCGCGAACCTGCTCGCGTGGGAAGCGCTTGGCGGGCGCATCGCCGCGTGGCGCGTCAAATTGCAGGCCGTCGCGCAGACCGACCTTCCCGTGCAACTGGAGCAGACCCATGCCTGATATGCACTCGCCCATCGCGATCCTGCTGCTGTCGCTATTCGCCGGTGCGATCCGCGTCAGTACGCCTTATCTGTTTGTCAGCCTTGGCGAATGTCTGACCGAGAAAGGCGGCCGTGTGAATCTCGGCCTCGAAGGCATTCTGGTGTCGGGCGCGATGAGCGGCTATGCGGGCGCTTTTTTGACCGGCTCGCCATGGGCCGGCGTGCTGATCGCCGGCATCGCCGGTTTGCTGCTCGGTTGCCTGCATGGCCTCGTGTGTTCCTTGCCGCGCGTGTCCGATATCGCTTTCGGCATCGCGTTGATGCTGCTCGGCACCGGGCTCGCGTTCTATCTCGGCAAGCCCTTTATCGAACCGCAGGCGCCGATGCTGCCGTTTATCGATCTGGGGATGTGGACCTCGTCGCCGCAATTACACAACGCGCTGCATATAAACCTGCTGTTCGTGATTGGCGTTGCACTGGCCTTCGTTCTGCAATGGGGTTTGCGCAATACCCGCTGGGGGATGGTGCTGCGGCTCGTCGGCGATCACGCTGAAACGGCGCGTGCCATGGGCTACCCGCTCACGTCCGTGCGTATCGCGGCGACGGCGGTGGGCGGTGTATTCGCGGGCATCGGTGGTGCGTATCTGTCGCTCGTCTATCCCGGCAGTTGGAATGAAGGACTCTCCAGCGGGCAAGGGCTGATGGCGGTCGCGCTGGTGATTTTCGCGCGCTGGCAGCCGTTGCGTTGTCTGTGGGCAGCCCTGCTGTTCGGCGCGGCCGGCGCGCTCGGCCCCGCGTTGCAGGCGATCGGCGTGACGAGCGGCTATTACCTGTACAACGCGGCGCCGTATGTGCTGACTCTCGCGATCATGATCGTCAACTGCCGTCCGGATCGCACGCTGGCGGGCGCGCCGGGCGAGTTGAGCCTGACGCGCTGAGCGTGCGCTTGTGCATGCGTTTTTGCGTGCGCTTTTGCGTGCATCAAGGAACCTTATCAGGAACCCAACGAGGACCTCACCACCATGAACCGATTCATCGAAGCGAAGCCCTATCCGTGGCCCTACGACGGCAACCTGCGCGCGGACAACACAGCGCTGGTGATCATCGACATGCAGACGGATTTTTGCGGCCACGGTGGTTATGTCGACAAAATGGGCTACGACCTGTCGCTGACGCGCGCGCCGATCGAGCCGATCAAAAGCGTCCTGCAACTCATGCGCCAATCGGGCTTCACGATCATTCACACACGTGAAGGGCATCGCGCAGACCTCTCTGACCTGCCCGCGAATAAACGCTGGCGCAGCCGCCGCGCGGGCACCGACGGCGTAGGCATCGGCGACGACGGCCCGTGCGGCAGGATCCTCGTGCGCGGTGAGCCGGGCTGGGAAATCATCGACGAACTGAAGCCGCTGCCAGGCGAAATCATCATCGACAAACCCGGCAAGGGCTCCTTCTGCGCGACGGATCTCGAACTGATCCTGCGCACCCGCGGCATCGTCAATCTGGTGCTGACGGGCATCACCACCGACGTCTGCGTTCACACGACGATGCGCGAAGCCAACGATCGCGGCTTCGAATGCATGGTGCTGGCCGATTGCTGCGGCGCGACCGACAAGCGCAATCACGACGCCGCGTTGCACATGATCACCATGCAAGGGGGCGTATTCGGCACGGTATCGGACTCGCACGCGTTGCTCGCCACGTTACTGGCCACGACGACGGCGCCGGCAGCGGCGCTCGCCATTTCAGGCAGATAAATCATGACCACGGCGCCGAAGGCATTGGGCGTGGAAGTGCTGAACGCAAGCAAATCGTTCGGTGCGTTTCGCGCATTGGATAGCGTCTCGATCAAGGTCAAGGCCGGCACGATTCATGCGCTGCTTGGCGAGAACGGGGCGGGCAAGAGCACGCTCGTGAAAGGGCTGGTCGGCTATGGCGTACTCGACAGCGGACAGATCGCCGCCGACGGTCGCGAGGTCCATATCGCGTCGCCGCGCGATGCACAGGCGCTCGGCATCGGCATGGTGTATCAGCATTTCACGCTGGCGTCCGGCCTGTCTGTCGAAGAAAACCTGTTGCTCGCGCGCGGACGCATGCCGTGGAAAATCGACTGGAAGGGCGAGCGTGCCGCGCTTGCCGCATTCATGCAACGCATGCCGTTTCGCTTGCCGCTCGACGCGCCGGTGGCCATTCTCGCTGCGGGTGAAAAGCAGAAACTCGAGATCCTGAAGCAGCTCTATCTGCAGCAGCGTTTCCTGATTCTCGACGAACCCACCTCGGTTCTGACGCCGCAAGAAGCAGACGAAGTGCTTGGCCTGATGCGCGATCTGAGCTCACGCGGCGAGTTGACGGTGCTGATGATCACGCATAAGTTCCGCGAAGTGATGGCCTATGCCGACGATGTCACCGTGTTGCGCAAGGGCAGGCAAGTCGGCACAAGCGCGGTTGCCGACACAAGCCGCGACGAACTCGCAGCGTGGATGATGGGGACCGTCGCCAGTCATGCGCCGAACGAAATCCATTCGGAAAACGAAACGTCATTGATGGCCGCGGTGACCGTCGAGCGTCTGCCACGCAAACCCGTCGACGACATGGCGCAAGTGCGTCTCGCACTGCGCGACGTATCAGTGGAAGACGATCGCGGCCACACGGCGGTCAGGCATGCGACTCTGTCCGTGCGGGCAGGCGAAATCCTCGGGCTGGCGGGCGTTTCCGGGAACGGACAGAAGGAACTGGTGGAAGCGCTGGTCGGTCAGCGCCGTGTGAAGACCGGCGACATGGAAGTGGCGGGCAAGGCCTACCACGCAACGCGCGAAGAAATGACCCGAAGGCGCGTGTTCGCCATTCCCGAGGAACCCCTGAAAAACGCCTGCGTCGCCGCGATGAGCGTGGCGCAGAACCTCGCGCTGCGCGACTTCGATCGCGAGCCGTTGCGGCGCGGCGGCTGGTGGCTCGACCGGCGTGCTGTGCGCGAGCGCGCCGCACAGCTGATCTCCGAGTTCAATGTGCGTCCGCCGCTACCCGAGCGCCCCATCGGCACGCTGTCGGGCGGCAATGTGCAGCGCGCGGTGCTGGCGCGCGAACTCGGGCAGCCGGTGGATGTGCTGATTGTCGCGAATCCCGTGTTCGGTCTGGATTTCGCTTCGGTCGCCGATATTCATGCCCGTCTGATGGCCGCACGCGATGCAGGTGCGGCGGTGCTGCTGGTTAGCGAGGACCTCGACGAACTGCTCGAACTGGCGGACCGTATCGTGGTGATCGCGGAGGGCAGGCTGGTGTTCGAGACGCTGGCGGCGCGCGCGGATCGGGCCGTGCTCGGTCAGCATATGGCAGGGCACGGCGATACCGCGGCGCATGACGCCGTACCCACGGAAAGAATGAAGGAAGCCATCGGATGACCCAGCAAACCGAGTTGACAATCGACGCCCAACCGGGTCCCTTCACCCTGGACTCCACAAAAACCGCGCTGATCGTAATCGACATGCAGCGCGATTTCATCGAACCGGGCGGCTTCGGCGAATCGCTGGGTAATGACGTGTCGCTGCTGGCCGAAATCGTGCCGACTGTCGCCGCATTGCTCGCTTTCGCGCGCGGGCATCGATGGCTCGTGGTGCATACGCGTGAATCGCATGCACCGGATCTGTCCGACTGCCCGGCGGCGAAACGGCTCAGAGGTGCGCCCAATGCCCGCATTGGCGATGCCGGACCGATGGGACGCATCCTGATTCGCGGCGAGCCGGGCAATGCGATCATCGAACCGCTCGCGCCGCTAGCCGGCGAACTCGTGATCGACAAACCGGGGAAGGGTGCGTTCTACGCCACCCGGCTCGGCGAAGAGCTCGCGATACGCGGCATCACGCATCTGGTGTTCGCGGGCGTGACCACTGAAGTTTGCGTGCAGACCTCGATGCGCGAAGCCAACGACCGCGGCTACGACAGTTTGCTGATCGAAGACGCAACCGCCAGCTATTTCCCCGCGTTCAAACAGGCGACGCTCGACATGATTAGCTCGCAAGGCGGCATTGTCGGCTGGACCGCGCCGTTTTCATCATTGACGAAACTCGACGAGGCAATTCCCGCATGGAGATAAATCAGCCCGAAGTGGTCGCTCAAGTGCAGGCAGCCTTTGTCGAATACGAGCGCGCGCTGGTCGACAACGACGTCGCGGCAATGAACGCGCTTTTCTGGCACACGCCGGAGACGGTCCGCTATGGGATTGCCGAAATCCAGCATGGCGGCGAAGCGATCCGTGCATGGCGTGAGCGCTGCGATCCGGTGCCGAAGTCGCGCAAGCTGCATCGCACCGTGGTAACGACCTTCGGTAATGACTTCGCCACCGTCAGCACTGAATTCACCAGCGACGCCACGCCTTTGATCGGCCGTCAGATGCAGACATGGGCGAGGCTTGGTCCCGCCGACGGCTGGAAAATCGTCGCGGCTCATGTCAGCCTTATCGCGATGCCATGAAACGCCGATAATAAGAAAAAGGGGGATGAGGCATCAATGAACGACGATACGACGAATCTGCTCGAGCCCCCCGCAGGGCCTGAAACGCCGGGCGCTGCGGGAACGCAGGGCATTCCTGCCGTGCCGGCCGCCGCCAATCCGCTTGCCGAGCAGGTGTACCAGCAACTGAAGAACGATATCTTCAGCTTCCGCCTGTTTCCCGGCGACCGCTTTTCCGAAAACGGCATCGCGCAGCACTACGGCGTGTCGCGCACGCCGATGCGCGATGGCCTGTTTCGTTTGCAACGCGAGGGCTACCTGGAAGTCGGCTTCCGGCGCGGCTGGAAAGTTGCGCCGATCAATTTCGATCAACTCGATCAGCTCTACGATTTGCGCATTGTGCTGGAAGTGGCGGCTGTCGAACGGGTGGGGGTGGGCGGCGACGTCGCCCATGCGGCCGTGGAAGCGCTGAAGGCGATATGGTGCGTCGAGCCCGAATTGCGTGAAAGCGACCCGGTGAAGATGTTCGGCATGGATGAGAACTTCCACCGTCAACTGGTCGCGGCGACGGGCAACGCGGAGATGCTGCGCGTACATAACGAAGTTACCGAGCGCATTCGCATCGTGCGTCGACTGGATTTTCTGAAGCCGCACCGTACGAGCGCCACCTACGACGAACACTCGACCATGCTGAACCTGATCGAGCGCAACCGGTTAACAGAGGCGATCATTCTGCTGCGTGCGCATATCACGCAGAGCAAACTCGAAGTGCGCAAGATCACGCTGTCCATGCTGGCCGCCGCGCGCGATAGCAAGTTGCCGTTTGTGTCGTGAGTGAGTTCGGCAAATCGTGGACGGTGCGGCTATTGGGCGGAGCGCCTGTGCGAATGGCTTGCGGAATTCGATCCTCGATCGGGCCACAGCGATCAACTTGCCGGAAAAGTTTCAGTTCGGTTTCGCCGTGTCGAGGTTGGATAAGTGATTTTACATAATATAAATCGACGCACCGTTATCAGAGTTCTGTGCTGCTTGCGATGGGGTAGGGGCTACCGACAAGCCAACCACGCACGCCGTCAAAGTCACTGCTGCTGTAGCCCCAACCGCTTTTCCCCAAGCACGCTCCCAAAGTGAGCGAGTTTCACCATCCCGAGCGCGTTCGACGTTCGCGGCCGCAATGACCTCAAATGGTTGAATATCAAGGATTTCTGCGACTCGCAGAGCCGTCAGATTATCGAACGAGGTTCGTCCGACGCGATAGCTGCTGACAGCGGCGCGCGTGACGTGCAACGCCTTTGCAATTGCATAGTCGGACGGCAAATCAAGCCGGTTTTTGACCGCGTTCAGATAGTCGATTGTGGTTTTCATCCCTCGCCCCCCAGCGAAAAAGATCGGTTCACAGCCCAGAGAATAGGGCAACCGTCAACACCCGACAACAGTATGCGGCTGTTGACATGTATTCAAATGTTGACGTAATTTTCGGCTGTCAGGCCGCTGAAAGAACAGCATGACCCCGCTGTTTTAAGGCTGATCCCCTTTAGGGCGGTCTGACACCGTCAATTCCTTGGGGTCGCAGGGGGTTCGTCATGAGTCACAAGCCGTTACAAATTCGTCTCGCAGCGCCGGTCGATCGCTCGGAAAGCGTTCGCCAACTCGCTCATTCAAAGCTCGTTTTCCGCATGCGAGTCCGGCGCGCCGAATTAGCCTGACAGTCAAAGGAGCTGAGATGAAAACGATCAATCACAAAGACTTTCGTACGTCGCCGATGGGCGGTTATGCCGGTGTCAGTTCTTATGAGCGCCGGAGATCAGGCGGTCTTTCCCGGTTCGGTAAAGATGCGATCGCGATCGACTTCGAGCGTATGCAGAAGCGCATCCAGAACAATGACGCTGTACGGGGAAGTCCGCTCGTACTCCGCGGCAAGCGCTTCAAGCTCTTTTTGAAGTGTCTCGAAGTTCTCCGCGTTGATGAGCGGATAGCGAACGAAGAGCGGGATAACGCGCGCCATGACGGCGCCAGCGAAACCGAGCGCAGCCTCCGTGCCGCCGAAAACGTCGTTCATCGTCGCAGGCGAATTCGCCAATTTTTTCTTGGTCATGTCGGTCCGATGGAAAGTGGTGATAGCGACGGAGATTCTAGCGCGGGTGACCCAGAGAGCCTCGACGCTATCAAAGACGAGAATTTTTGGCCGCATCGCCGTCACGCGCTCTACCGCGATTGCATGGCACACCGTCTAGCGATCAAGCGCCGAGCGCAAGGTATTGAGGCTGACTTTCTGCATGACGCATGGGTCAACCTCGACCACGCATATTCAAAGTCCACCTATGCACAGGTGGCGAATTGACGTCCGTCCTCTGCATTGTCTTTTTTTCGGGCCTCGCGTCCGGCGTCCTGTTGATGGACGTTCTCACGAGCCGCAACCGCAAATGAAGCGCGCTCTCGTCGCCCTCGCGCTCGTAGTAGCTGGCCTTTTAGCCGCGGCTTCACAAGCCGATCGCGACATAGTCGCATTCGCTTTTCTGATGACGGCCGGCGTTGTGCTGGCCGTTGCAGCGGGTGCGGTTCTGTACAGACACACGAAGGAATGGTGTGCGGATGAGTCCTGATTGGTGGGTTGGGTTCGGCGTTGGCCTTATTGGCGGTTGGGCCGTTGCCTTCGCATTTGTCGTTGCGGCGATCTCGTTTGTTCGCGTTGGCAGCGATGGGAGCGTGACGCGATGAATTCTGAAAACGCAGAAGACGTGTCTTTCGGCTTCGTGCCCGGTTCGGTCGGCTCTGCCGGTCCTGTCGTGGTTCCTTGGGCGCCGCGAGCGACGCCGGCGAGCGATCGCGCTCGCGCCGAGGCTATGGAGGCATTGAGGCCAATGCTCGACAAGTACCGAGCGCCCGCCACCTCGCGCGCGCCGGTGCGGCTCGAACGTTACACAGAAGCACGCGAGCGTGTCCTTAAGGGGCGCGGCTGGTGATGCGTCACTCATACGTTGAAGCCTCAACAACCATGACGAAGCACATGGTGTGCAGCATTAGTTCCCACAGAGACGCGTGTGCAACTTCGTCATCGTCGGAAGCGTTGGCCGGCGTGATTGGCCAGGGGGCATACCAGACAAAATATCCGTTCTCGTCGGGTGGGCCGTCTATCTCAGTAACGATGATGCATTCGCCTGAATCGGACTGCCATATCGATAGTTGTAGCGGTGGCGGTGGGTACATGGTCCGGGCTCCAGAATGATCGACCGTAACGCAGAGTGGGCAAACTCCATGGTCGCTGATCTGCCGCGCCGATGGGCTATGCGCATTCTATCGACGTGGGAGGGGCGGAGATCACGCTTCGATCGACGGAAATCGACCGGGGAAGGCACGGCCCAGCGCATCGCCAACGAGGAATTGCGCGCGAACGTAGAGCGACTTTTGCCGTTCGCGGTCAATGACGATCTCACGCTCGACGCCGACGACGGCGCCGTGGTCGACGCGGCGTGGAAGGGTGCCGAACGATGCCGCGTGCGCCTGCTCGAACTGGCGGACATGCAGCAGCACGGCCGCGATGCATTGCGCGCGGCCGGCGTGTCGGCCGACGAAGCGGAGGCGGTCGAGGCATGCGAGGCGAGGTGTGAACTCGCGCGTTTGTGTATGACTCGCGGCATCGAGCCGGCCGCCGCGCGATACGACGACACGCCGGCCGTGCGCCGCATGATTGCGCCCAGGTGGTGGACCGGACAAATGCGTAAGGCGCAGGCTAAGGCGCTTGAGTCCGCGGCGATTGAGTTAGGCATCGTCAACCGGTCAAAAGACTGCTATGTGTCGAACGAATCGCTTGCCGCGCGACGTGCGCAGAACGAGCGCAACGCGGCGACGCTTGAGGCGACCATCGCGCGCAACGTCGAGACAGAGCAGGAATTCACGCTGGCGGAACTCGCGGCCAAGGGTCCGGCCAACCGCGCCATCAAGCGCGCGGAACTCATGACGCGCATTAACGGCTTTGAGCGTATCGCCATCGCGCATGCGCATGCCGGGCTGTTCCTCACGATCACCTGTCCGTCGAAGATGCACAGCCATCGCATCATCGGTGGCCGCGCCGCACGTAACCCGAAATACGACGGGACCAAACCGAACGATGCACAGAAATATCTCTCTGGTGTGTGGGCTCGCATCCGCGCGGCTCTGGCTCGGATGGGCATTGCGCTATATGGCTTTCGCATCGCGGAGCCGCAGCACGACGGCACGCCCCACTGGCATTTGCTGGTGTTCTACCCGCCGGCCAACGATTCGAAGATCCGCACCACTATCCGCCGATACGCGCTCCAGATGGACGGCGATGAAGCGGGCGCGCAAGAGAAGCGGTGCGACTTCAAGACCATGGACCCGTCGATAGGAACGGCGGCGGCCTATATCGCCAAATACGTGGCGAAGAACATCGACGGGCACAAACTTGAGAAAGATCTTATCGGTAACGACGCGCTTGAGACTTCGGCGCGCGTCGAGGCGTGGGCAACCCGCTGGCGCATCCGGCAATTTCAGCAGGTGGGCGGGCCGCCCGTCACGGTGTGGCGTGAATTACGCCGTGTGGAAAGCGTTCCGTCTGATGCGCCGGGTTTCGTACAGATGGCATATCGCGCAGTCAACAAGGTTGCGGTTATTGAAGGCCGGGACCACGCTTCGGTGGCATGGGATCACTACGTGCAGGCGCAAGGCGGGGTCTTTTGCGGCCGTAACTACCGGCTCCGGCTTGCGACGGTTGCAAGCGACGCGCGCACGGCGTACGGCGAACCGGCCGCGGCTAGACCGGTAGGCGTGGAGTACTTCGAAGTGGCAAAGCGCTTCGACGCGATCGGAAACTGGGTGGACGTGCTACCGCGCACCGTGACGGTCGAATCAAAGCGCTTTACGTGGGAAATTTTGCGGCCGGCCGCAAGCGCACGGGCAGGCCACGCGGCTCGCCCGGTGGTCGGCCTGGATTTGGGTTTGGGTTTCAAGCGCGAGCATCGCGCGCCTTGGACCTGTGTAAATAACTGTACGGATTCGGCGCTCGATCACGCCGAACCGTTTGAGGCAGACTATCCGAACGAACGTGAAACGTTTGGAATGTATGAGAGAACAGCCTGGGGCGGCTCTCTAAGCACGGATTGGAGGCCGAAGTGATGCACATGAAAATTGATTGTCCTTGCTGCGGCGGTGAAATTGACGCTCGCCATACCGAAGGTTTGTCCACGACGCTGCGGCGCATGTACTTCGTCTGCGAAGACTGCGGCTATCGCACGCCAGCGGGCTTCGAAATCCTGTTTTCGCTGTCGGCGTCATCCCGACCGCGCGAAGGCGTGGCACTAGAAGTGCGGCCATCGCCCATGTTGCGCGGCGCGGTGAATGCGCGCACGACGATGAATCGGGAAAAACGGCCTTGAGATTCACAATTGCTTGCCCGCATTGCGGCGCTCGCGGTATCGCGCGAGCGATGGAAAAGAAATCAGAAACCGATTGGGAAATTGACTTTCAATGCGATGACGTGACATGCGGTCACACATATCGGACGAAGCTCGAAATGTTCCCGCCCGAACTGCCAATACCAAAACGCCAAAGGCGAAGTAACAGCGAATTGCAGTTTGATCTTTAACTAGCTCGGGGGAGCGATGAATCACAGCGGCAAGACTATGCCAATGAAGGCACTACCGGCGCTACTCGCGCTCGCAGCAACGGCGACCGCTACGTGTTTGGCGATACTCGCCGGCTGGCAGCGCGGTGGCTTGCTCGCAGAGCGCGTGCTTTTGACCTGCATCGGCGTCGTGCTGGTTGTTGCAGCTCACCTGCTTCCTGCTTTGTGCCGTCCGCATGGCAGGCGAATTCGGGCACTCGGCGTAGCGCTGTGGATCGGCTGCATGGTGGCAACTTGCTACGGCCACGCGGTTTTCTTCGTCATGGCACAGAAGCACGCAGGTGAAGCCCGCGCAGCGGTCGTCCCGGTAGCAGTTGCGCCCGGTCGCAATCCAGCAGAGATCGCCGGTGATCGTGCTAGCGTCGTGGCACGACTGGCCCGCGCGGCCGAGCGGAAATGCGGCGACCGGTGCGCAGCCGTGCGCATTGAGCGCGCGACGTTGTCGGCCCGGCTCGATGCGCTCGACGTCGAATCAGGTGAGGCAAAGCGTCACGAATTGATGGTAGATCGGGCAGAGGCCAAGCGCGCTGCGGCGAAAGCTGATCCGCTTGCCGGGTTATTGACCGCGTTCGGTGTGGCCGCCAACCGCGTGGATTTGGTCATCGGTTTGGCGTTCGCCGCGGTGCTTGAGGGTGTCGCGTGCTTTTGCTGGCTCCTCGCGCTACGGCCTACCGACGTATCCACAAAGGCATCCGCGCCCGCGCTGGAAGCGAGTCGCATATTAAGAGTCACGCCAGTAACGCCCGGCAGTCAGGCGGTCGCGCCCGGTCGTAACGATTCAACCGGAGCGAAGGAAACGGGCAACTTACCGGCAGTCGTGCGGGCGGCTGACGTGACTCGCGTGCTGATCGCGATCCGCGAAGGACAGTTACGCGGCACGGTCACCGAAATACGGAAGCACCTTGGATGCTCGCAAGCGAAGGCAGCGGCAGTCAGAAGGCAAATCGTCCTAGCGGAAAACAGAGAGCTGTAACCAACATCACATGACCGGCGCCAACAAGCGCGGAAGAAAAAGGTGACTGCAGAGTCTAGAATGATCGCCAACTGACTTTTCCAGTACCCTTGCAACTGGCCGGAGTCCCACTAACCGGCGCCGCCGACCAGCGGATACACTTGACTGCGACTCGCGGCGAGTTCAACAGGAGCAACGAGTGTCACAAAAGAAGCCTGGAACGCTGGCTGATGAATTGGAAATGCGGCTCCTGAAAGCATTGGAGCCTCACGCGGATACGATTTCACGCGGTCTTGCCCTGATTGACGAATTTCGAGGGCGAGTCGTTGCTGCTGCAGAAGTCGTTGTCAGCCGAATAGATGGCCCGCTGGCTGTATTGAGCAATGTCGATTGGGTTGACGTAAAACGGCGGCTAGATGAACTTCCTGCGAAGTCAAAAAAGGCCATGATCTTGGCCTCGTCAAAAGGATGGTTTTTCGGCTGGAACGATTCTTTGGAAGACCTTTTTTCACTTGTTGAAAAACTTGAAATCGTCGATATCAATGAAATTGACGATATTCTCGCAAATTACCACCGGGAAAATCTTGAATCTGGCGCCAAGAATTTAATCGCAAGGCATCCCAAAAGGGCCGCAGCCATATCGGCAGCAGTTCATGCGCATAAGGCACTGGGGCAAAGCGGGTATTTTCTCTCGATACCTGTATTTATTGCTCAAGCAGATGGACTGCTAAGTGAAATAAGTAGATTAAAGTCTCCGATGAGCGCAAAAGGCCTGAAGGATCTGCGAGCTAAAATTGAGAGAGATCCGGAATCGTCCGATCTCTTGTATCCGCTGCTGATCTTGGATCAACTAGATTTTTTAAAAAGTGAGGCCAGTCGCGATTTGTGGTCTGAGGCTGCAGGGCAGGCTTTCAGCGCGCTTAATCGGCACCAGGTTATACATGGCGAATCCTGGGATTACGGTTCTGAGATTAACAGCCTGAAGGCATTTTCATTTCTCGTTTTTGTTGGCCTACACCTTCCTTTGATTCTTGAAGATCAGCATCCTACAGGAATCTTATAATTAAATCGACTTTCGTGGGAGATTAATCATCGACGCTCTTGACAAGGCTTTGTCGTTCTACGCCGAACATTACGAGGTGCTTGGCTCCTGGCAATTGGAGTCCGGGATAAAACTCCCAATCCTAGGTGATCCCGTTATTCGGGTGTGTCGTTTCTGCGGAAAACGGCCACCGGAGGTCACATTTAGAAAGATCGCGCACGCCATTCCGCAGTCCTTGGGTAATGACAGTCTTTTCTCCGCTTACGAGTGTGATGATTGCAACGAAAAATTTGGCAAAGGCATAGAGAATGACTTTGGTAAATGGTCGATGCCAATGCGAACCTTTGCTCGGATCAGTGGAAAAAAAGGCATCCCAACCCTAAAGAATGAATCGGCAGGATGGCGTATTGAGTACGAAGACGAGAAGAATGGCTTCATGGTGAATCATCGTGAAGGCGACCCGGTGTTTTCTGTAAATGAAAAAGAAAAGACAATTACAATTCAAGTTGAGCGCGAACCTTATACGCCAATTGCTGTTTTGAAGGCTTTTGTAAAAATGGGTCTATCCGTAATGCCGGAAGTTGAAATGCCGAATTTTTCAGAAGCTGTTGAGTGGATCGGGCAGGCTGAGCATCAGGACAGTTTTATATCAGAACTCTCCGTGATTTATACAATTGCGCCAGGCTCTCTCCCGAGCGATAAAATTACACTTCTGATGCTTCGGCGGCGTCCTGAATACATCGGAGTTCCATACGCCTATTTTGTCCTAATTTACGGCAATGAAATGTTTCAGGTGATGCTGCCCTCGCGCGAGCGTGACCAAGCGCTCGACAGCAAACTGCTTTCGCTAAATCCCTTTCCACACCCAACGGTCCGGTTCGGGGCGCCCAGGTTTCGCCTGCTAGACCTGACCGGCCGGGACATAGTCCGCGGAGAAGCCGTTGCGCTAACGATGGCGTTTTCTGATCGTGTGGCGGTCGATCCAAAGAAATAATTTGGCCGATCCAGCAACCGCAAGGACCTGACCTGCGCGCATCACATCGCATCATTCGGCCAGCCATGAGATCACCCCGAAGCCCTCACAGATTGGCGCTGCGGCGGCCGGGGGTATGGTGCATCAAAACCAGCCACCCAAGGGGAGGGCAGGCGGGGAGGGGGACTGCGATTTTGAAGCCTGGGACCACCCACGGGCCGCAAGGTCACGCGGCCGTATTGCAGCCCGGACCGCCAACATAGCGCTGTAGGCGGGGAAAGCGGGCCTCCCCTTTCGTGGTCACGCCTTCGCCCCCGATTTCGTCTTGACCGCCTGTGGGCTGCCTGCCAGCTGAACTCGAAAGCCCTTCCGGGGTACCGGCTGCTCGTGTCGTGGTATTTTTACGATCGCTACGGTTACCCGTCAGAGCACGAGAATGCATACGCAGTGGCATCAGCGCTTGACGCTGTTGCTGAACGGACCTTTAACCTGTCGAACGAACAGGTCACTTATGCGACAGCCGCACAATAAGAAGGGGAAGAAATGTTTGGTTTCTTTAAGAAGAAGACCGCAGGGAAAAGCAGTTCCCCGGAAGCGGATACCGAAGGCAAGGCTGCTGCCGCAGCCCAGCCCGAGAGTGCAGTTCAGGACCAGTATGTTGCGGATCAACCCATCACCAGCAAAGCTGAAGATCGCTTCAACCGGGCATTTTTCGCCACGCGGATAGCCGAGACCATCGCTACCAGGGTGGATCCGTCAAGCATCGTTCTTGGCATTTTCGGTCCATGGGGCGACGGTAAGACCTCCGTGCTTGAAATGATGCAGGAGGCTCTTAGGCCTTATCCGAATGCCATCGTGGTTCGCTTCAACCCTTGGCACTTCCAGAGCGAGGACCTACTTCTTCGAGGTTTCTTTGCGACACTTGCCGACGCGATGGGAAAGTCTCTCCCCAACATGAAGGAAAGAGCTGGTGACCTACTAAAAAAGTACGGGAGCGTGCTTTCCCTCGCGTCTATAACAGTCGCCGGCGTGGTCCAGGTGGCGCCAGGTAATGCAGCCAAAGGTGTCGGCGAGGCAATGTCAAATGTTGGATTGGACGAGCTTCGGAGGCGAATTGAGGGAATGCTGGACGAATCGAACAGACGCCTCGTTATTCTGATTGACGATATTGATCGCTTGGATCGCGAAGAAACTCACACCATTTTCAAACTTGTCAAACTATCTGCCAGCTTTAGGCATACCTCGTACGTTCTTGCTTTTGATGACGTTGTTGTCTCTGCTGCACTCTCTGAGCGGTACGGGGCGGGCGGTTTGCCCGATGGTCGCGCCTTCCTTGAAAAGATCATCCAGGTACCACTACACCTGCCACCAGCAGACGAGAATAGCTTGCGGCAGCTTGCCCTAGAGGGCGTACAGAATGCCCTGAATCAAGCTGGCATCGAATTGACGCAGGCCCAAATCGACGCATTCGTTAGACACTTTGACGACGCACTTCTACCTCGCTTGGAAACACCGCGCCGCGCTAAGTTGCTCTCAAATGCATTAATGTTCGCGCTGCCGATCCTCAAAGGCGAGGTCAATCCGGTTGATCTTATGCTCATTGAGGGGATACGAGTCATGTATCCGCAGCTCTACACCGGCATAAGGGAGAATCGGTCGCTTTTCCTTCGTGGCGAGCGCGATGAGCGCCGCAACGCTCGTCAAGGGGACGGCAGTCGAATCGACCGCCTTATAGAGCACGCAACTCCAGACATAACCACCGAAGAGCGGGAAACATTAAAATCGAGGCTTCTCGAACCATTGTTTCCACGCATCGGTAACACGATCTATGATGGGGAATGGGACGAGATTTGGGGAGCGGACCAGAAGGTCTCTTCAAACGAGTATTTCAAGCGCTACTTCACGTATAGCGTGCCAGTTGGAGATGTGCCGGATGCGCAAGTAGCGGCCCTTTGCGAGGCAGCTCCAACTGCTTCCGATACGGAGAAACGAGCATTGCTGGAAGCCTTTGCCACGCGGCAAGGCCTGCCGCGTGTGATTTCAAGGCTTCGTCAACGAGAGGAGTTTCTATCGCAAGTTCAAGCCTCTGCCTTGATTACCGCCTTTGCATCGAATGGGGACCTCCTTCCCCGTGAGCGCGGCATGATGGTTTTGGCTGACACCCGAGCTAAAGCGGCGATGCTTATTGCAGGTCTGTTGCGACGAGTACCCGCAGGGCAGCCACGACAGGCAGAGGCCGAACGAGTTATTCAAAGCGCAATGCCACTTGGTTTTGCGAGGGAGTGCATACGCTGGATCCGCCACTACGAAGGGAGATCTCCGGAAAAGAGAGTTCTGGCCGACGAGGGCGAAGCGCCGCTACGTGCGATTCTCACCGCTCGCATTGAGGAGGCCGATGCCGTGTCACCCCTATTCGTTGCGCATCCGAAAGACGCCCCCTCTCTGTACTGGTCTTGGGTCGACGGAACGTCGGCGGCTCACGTTGGACAGAAACTGGAGGCACTCTTTGATGCTGCTCCTGATCAGCTAGACGCCTTTTTAGGTGTTTACGTAGGAGAGGCTTGGGTCATGGCGAGCGGACTTCCAAGGCCTGCCGACTTTGGGAGGGACGAATACAACTCGGTGTCCCATTTCATTCCAGCAGAATACGTGGCCACGAATTTGCGGCTTCGGTACGGCGCGGAGCTTGATACTCCTCAGTTCCATCCGTCCGACACCATGGCGCAGCCCCGCCGGGTCGCGCACCAGTTCATGGCTGTCCATCGGCATGTATTGGAGGAACAACACGCTGTCGCGCATCCTGCAGCAGAAGGAGAACCTACCGATGACGACGACTAAGTTGTGGCCTGGTCGCATTGATGTTTGTCCTCGCCAGTCGTGTGGGATTAGGTTCGAAGCGAACACTCGGAAATACGCCAGCCCATCGCGAGCGGCGAAAGCCGCTTAAGCTGCTGTGGCCGCCCGCCTAATGCTATAGGGATTGAACCGTACGACCTCGTCCCCGACCCACTCATTTAGCTGCGTAAATCGGCGCTGTAGCGGTTCGATTTCATTCGCACCGAATACCTCGGCCGCCGTGTCTGCGGCCCCAAACCCACCCGTATTGCTCGGCACCACGCCGATAAGCTGCGGCGGGACACGATGCGCGGCGAGCAGGTCGTCGCGCGTCACGTTCTTGATGTTGAAAAACTCGTCTTTTGCCGTGACCTCGGACACCGGGATGAGCTGAATCCCTTCCTTTTTTCCGTTCGGCGCGTACATGAACAGGTTACGGAAATTCCCCGGTCCCTTGCTGTTTTTCAGCGCCTCGCGCAACGCGTCTACGTCTTCCTGCTTCTGCGCTGCATCCGTCATGTAGAGGATAAAACCGGCGTGCGATCCGTTCTCGTAGTAGCGACGACGAAACAGCGTCGCGGACTCGTTCAACCATGCCGCGTGTAGTGCGCCGAGGTATTCAGGCAGGCCATACACTTCCTGATTGATATCCGGTTCCATCAGGTTAAAAATCACGCCCGGTTCGAATTCGTACCTTTCCTGTATGCCGTTGACCTGAAAGAAGCGCTGCAGATCGGTCGCACGTCGCATGTATTTAGCCGGCGCCCGCTTGAGCGCGAGCGTGCCGCCTAGCCGGTTCCTTTGCCTCTCGATCGGCCCATTGCCAAACACTAGGAAATCAAGCGCCCATTTGTCGAATTCCTGGCGCGTGAGCAACTTGTGAGGGATGAACGTGGACGACAGCACATTGCGCTTGAAGTAAATCGCGGAGCTGTGATGCACGCCGGCCCGAAATGACTTCGCGAGGCCGGCAAACGACACCGGCGGCTCGAACCATTCGCCGGCCGACCAGCTCTCGACGTAATCAAGAATCTCGGCGCGGTCCATAACGGGCATGGCGTCGCCAAACGTGAAGGCCTCGGCCTGTGGTGGCGTTGCGATCGGCGCCGGGGGTGTTGCGGCGTATCGGTTTTGTTTGCGCTTGCTCAATTTGAAAACTCCATAAAGCCTGTGTTGTTGGCGGTAATGCCCTCTAGCGGTTCATTGCCGAGCGCGTGCAGGCAAGCCCATGCAAGATCGGCGTGCCCGGTTTCCTCGCTGCGGCTCGCTTCATAGGTGACGTGCTTTCCGCTCGCGGTCATGGTTTTGCGGATAGCCATGAAGGATTGCGCCAGGTCCGTCCATCCAGCATCGAACTCGAGTCGGCCCTTTCCGATCACCGACAGGCCTTTAAGAACCAGCCGCCCCTTGACCTCTGGCGAGTAGTTGAGCGCGACAACGTTCGGGTAGAACTGGCGAACGAGCTGGTACACGCCCTGGCCGATGCCGGTCGTGTCGATCGCCATGTATTCGACGTTGAAATCCTGCGTGATGCGCCTGATCGCATCGGCCTGGGCTTCGAAGTCCATCCCGCGCCATTGCTCCTTCTGCAGCACGCGAAACTTGCCACCGGGCACCGCCGGCGGCGCCACCACGATCAAGCCGGCCGAGTCGCCGGATAGCGCTGGGTCATAGCCGACCCAGACAGGCCGGTATGCGAAAGGGCGGGGCGCCAGGGGCTTGAAGTCTTCCCACAGCTCCCATGAATCGACCATGCAGCGCTGCAAGTCGGCGAGCGGGAAAATCGATGCCGTGTCATCAATGAAATGACACATCAACAGGTTGAGATATTCCTCGGGGCTGTATTCAAGCCCCAGCTCGGCAAGGTCGAACAGGTTGCAACCGCCGGCAACCGCGTCTTCGACCGTCACGATCTGGCGCCACTGCCGATCCTCGCAAAGCCGGCCGCGTGCGAGTGCCTTGTGCGTTACGTCAAGGTGTAGATGATCAGCCTTGGCGCGGCCGCGGTTGAAATGGTCGCCAGTCCAGAAGGAATAGGCCTCATGCTGCATGCTCGATGGCGTGGAGAAATAGGTTTTTCTCCACTTGCTATGCATCGCCATGCCCGATGCAACCTTGTTCAGCTTGCGAAAGCCGCCGACCCAGAAATACTCATCGAAATAGAAGTTGCCGTGATAGCTCTGTGCCGTGCGCGCGTTCGTGCCGAGAAAGTAGAGCATTGCCTCGTTCGGCAACAGGATCGGCTCACCGGACAAATCAACGTCCGCAGCCTCGCGCGCAAACTGACACATGTACTGCCGGAACACATGCGCCTGTGCCTTGCTGGCCGATAGAAAGATCTGATTCCGGCCTGTCTCGATAGCGTCAACCAGCGCCTCGCGGGCGAAATACCACGTCGCACCGATCTGCCGCGATTTCAGGATATTGCGCGTGCGCTGATCGCGCTGGCGATACCAGACCTTCTGATAGTCGAACAGCGAATCCCGGAACGCCTCGACGATCCTGTCGCGCTGTTCGTCGCTGAATTCATTGCGTGCTGCCTTGGCTTTTCGCGGCGCCGTGTTGCGCGCCTCGATCGCGGGGTTTAGATCGCTCTCCCTGCCTGTTTCGCCGTACTTGTGGACACGTGCCATGCGCTCAACCTGCCGCATGAGCAAATCGACCTCCTTGAAGTCGCGACCGTCCTTTTCCGGCTTGGCAATCAGTACCGCAAGCCGCGTCTCTAACGACGACTCGATGCGCTCGATCGGCGTCGCCTTATCCCATTCGTCGCGCTGTTTCCATGCCTCGACTGTCGCGCGCTTGATCTCAAGATGACGCGCGATCGACGTGACCCGCCAACCCTGCCAGTAGAGCGCGCGGGCTATACGGCGGGGGTCGGCATTCGATTCAAGGACAGGGGGAATTTCAGCGGCTTCTAGCATGGCCCCAAGTTTCTCGCGACGCGCACGCGCGAGCATCTCCGGGCGTCTGTACCCATATCGGGAACATGTGCCAACCGTTGAGCCGCAGCACGCACGAACGCAAGATATGGACTCACGCTTAACCAACCTTTTAAACCTGCTGGAGACCTAACACATGCAACCTCGCAAGCTGTCGCTCATGTCTTTCGCTGCTGCGGCGATCGCGTTCGCTTTCACGATGGACGCGCACGCGGCGACGCTCGCCGTGAGTAGCGTTCTCAATCATTCCGATTTCATCGGCGGCCACCTCGGCGCCGGCGCGCTTGCTATCGGCTCGGTCGCCGCGGCTGGCGCCGGCGAGTCGGTCAAGCATGCGGCAACGAAGTTTTTCCGCATCGCTGTCGAAGGCGCGACAAGTGACGGCCGAAGCATCGATCGCGCATCGCTGGTACAGATGGCGAAGAACTACAACCCGGACGTGTACGGCGCACGGCTGAACCTCGAACACTATCGCGGCATCATTCCTGACAGCCCGTTCAAGGCATACGGCGATGTGATCGCACTGGAAACCCGCGATGAAACCGGCCCGCTCGCTGGAAAGCTCGGCCTGTATGCCCAGATCGCCCCGACGACCGACCTCGTCGCACTGACGAAAGCCAAGCAGAAGATCTACACGTCGTGCGAAATCGATCCGTCATTCGCCGACACGAATCAGGCCTACCTGGTCGGCCTCGCCGTGACCGACAGCCCGGCAAGCCTTGGCACGCAGATTCTGTCTTTCGCAGCTCAGAACCCGGCGACCTCGCCGTTCGCGAGTCGCAAGCTGTCGCCGACAAACCTTTTCACCGCGGCCGAACTGGCGACGATTGAGCTGGATGAAACAGCCCCTGCGCTGAGCATGGGCGTGCTGTTCTCCCGTGTCGCCGAACTTCTCGGCAAGTCAAAAAAGAAAGACGCGAGCGACGAAACGCGATTCGCCGACGTTGGGCAGGCGGTCGAAGCGCTCGCCGCGCACGGCAAGGAACAGGCCGAAGCCGTTGCCAGCCTTACGCAAACCGTCGCGGAGCTGACCAGGCTGCGCGAGACCGATCGCCAGGCATTCGACGAACTGCACACGCAGCTTTCGACAACCCGCAACACGCCGACGCGGCCGCCGGCGACCGGCGCCCCCGCTGCTGTTGTCACCGACTGCTAACCCGCATTCGTCCCCAACCGACCCCGGAGAATCCTTAAATGCGCAATGAAACCCGGATTGCTTTCAATAAGTATGTGGAAGCGATCGCACAACTGAACGGCGTGCAGGATGCCACGCTGAAATTTGCTGTCTCGCCAAGCGTTCAGCAAAAGCTCGAGACCCGTATTCAAGAGTCGAGTGATTTTCTGAAACGCGTCAACATGATCGGCGTGACGGAACAGCAAGGCGAAAAGCTCGGCCTTGGTATTGGCTCGCCGATCGCCGGTACGACCGACACGACGAAACAGGATCGTGAGACGACTGACGTTAGCGACCTCGACGCGAAAGGGTACATCTGCACGCAGACGAACTTTGACTCGCACATCACGTATGCCAAGCTCGACGCGTGGGCGAAGTTCGCCGACTTTCAGGCCAAATTGCGTGATGCGATCGTGAAGCGCCAGGCGCTCGACCGCATCGCGATCGGCTTCAATGGCACCTCGCGCGCGGCAACGTCCGACCGCACGAAAAATCCGCTTCTACAGGACGTGAACAAGGGCTGGTTGCAGAAGTATCGCGACGAAGCTGCAGCGCGCGTTCTGCACGAAGGCAAGGCGGCCGGCAAGGTGCAGGTAGGCAAGGGCGGCGATTACGAAAACCTCGACGCGCTGGTTTTCGACATTCTCGCGAGCATGGTCGATCCGTGGCACCAGGACGATACCGGCCTGTTTGTCTTTTGCGGCCGTGGCCTCATGCACGACAAGTATTTCCCGATCATCAACACGACCCAGGCACCGACTGAAACCCTCGCGGCTGACGTGATCGTGAGTCAGAAACGCATTGGCGGCCTGCCGGCGGTTAGCGTGCCTTTCTTCCCGGCCAATGCGCTGCTGATTACGCGTTTCGACAATCTGTCGATCTATACGCAGGACGGCGGCCGCCGGCGCAACATCGTCGATAACTCGAAGCGTGACCGGATCGAGAACTACGAATCGAGCAACGATGCGTATGTCGTCGAAGATTTCGGCTGCGGGGCGATGGCTGAAAACATCGAGCTTCTGCCGAAGGCTGCATGATGAAAAGCCCCGCCCAATGCCATTACGAACGCGTCTCGGCTGAACTGGCGGCGGCCTCGGCCGCGCCTGGCGGGTCGCTCGCCGGCGCGAGCGCGTACGAGCTGATGCTTGCGAAGCTGGCGACCGATCGTCGGCGACTGAAGGCGATCCAATCGATCGAACGCAAGATCGACGTGAAGCGCGCCGAGCTGCTGCCCGAGTACGTTGAGTACGTCGCGGGCGCACTGCGCGGCGGGCGGGGCGCACAGGACGACGTGCTTACGACCGTCATGATCTGGCGCATCGACGCGGGCGACTTCGCCGGCGCACTCGATATCGCCCGGTATGCACTCGCGCACCGCATGACGCTGCCTGACCAGTACGACCGGCCGCTTGCAACTGCGATCGCCGAAGAATTCGCACAGGCTGCACTGGCGGCGTTCAAGCTCGGTGAGACGTTCGACGCGAGCCAGCTCGCCGAAGTGATGACGCTGACCGAATCGGCCGATATGCACGATCAGGTACGCGCCAAGCTGCATAAGGCGCTTGGTAAAGCGCTGCAGGAGTCCGACAGCATGTCGGCCCTAGATCACCTACGCCGCGCGTTGCAGCTCGACGAACGCGCTGGCGTGAAACAGGACATTGCCCGGCTCGAAGCCGAATCGGGCAATGCGGCCGGCACCAAAGCCGGCCGCAAGTAAGGAGCCCCCCCGGCATGGCGGCGCCGGCTGACGAAACGCAGCACCTGACGGAAACGCGTTTCCGACGCCGGCCCACCGCCATCATTTTCTGAGCCATGTCCCATGAGTAGCTTTCTCGCGACCGCCGAACCGACCACGCCCCAGACACCTGGCTCGCCGGCCAATGCCGCGATCGTCACAAACGATGGCTGGTTTCCCGACATCGACATGAACGCCTTACGCGCCTCGATGCGGCTCGACGGCACCGCGACGCACGAGCGCTTGCGCGACGCCACGATCGATGCGATCACGAGCGTCAATGCGGAGCTGGGCACATGGCAAGCCAACCACATCGCGGCAGGTTACGCCGATCTGGCCGCCGTGCCGGCACCGCGGATCGGCGGCGAAAGTGTGCAACTCGCGCGCTATCGCCGGGCCGTGTTCAATCTCGCACACGCTGACCTTACCGAACGGTATCGCGACTTCGATTCGACGAAATCGGGTGGCCAGAAAGCCGAAGACCTCGAAATGACGATCTGCGAAGCCCGGCGAAACATCCGTTGGGCGCTGAGTGATATGCGCGGTTTGCCGCGCTCGACGATCGAGCTGATCTGATGGAAGTGAAAACACTCCAGGGCGATACCGTCGATCTGCTTTGCTGGCGTCACTACGGCCGCACCGATGGAACTGTTGAGGCAGTACTGGAAGCGAATGCAGGCCTCGCCGATATGGGCCTCGTGTTGCCAATGGACACGGTCGTCTATCTGCCGGCGATCGACACCGTCGAAAGCACCGCGCCACTTGTGCAACTGTTTGACTGAATGGAGCCGCCATGGCTGAACCGAACACCACCACCGCTGCAGCGCTATCGGCTGCGATCGGCCTCGCAGGCCTCGCGCCTGGCATCGACGGTAATGCACTGATCGGCGCTTTCACCGGCGCGGCTCTCGTCGTTGTCACATCGAAAGATATCGGCGTAGCGAAACGTATCGCGTACATGCTGATTTCCCTCGTCATGGGCTATCTCGCTGCGTCCGAAATCGTCAATGCGACGCCGATCCGGTCAACCGGCGTGGCTGCGTTCTTCGCGGCCGCGCTCGTGATTACCGTCACGCTTCAACTGATCGAGCGGGTCAAAACGGTGGATCTGTTCGGCTTTCTCAAGAAAGGGGAGTGACATGCACATCTCTTTCGCACTGATCGCACTGGCGGCGCACATTGCGGCGCTCGTGCGCGTGCTGACCTACCGGAAGAACGGCGCACGGCACCGGCACCGCGTCTCATGGGTTGCGTGGGCGCTGGTGGCTGTATCGGGCGGCTCGGCGATCGAGCTGACCCTACACGCGGCCGAAGTCGGTTTTTTCGAAGCTGGCACCGCTGTGCTGCTGGCGCTGTTCGTGTTTGGCGCGCGTGGGAACGTCGCGCGGCTTCTGCGGAGTGACGAACTATGAAAACGCATCGCCTCGGCGACATTGGCGCGGACGTTGGACTGCTGCAAAGTCGCCTGATCCGGGCCGGCTACAAACTCACCGTAACGCACGTCTACGACGAAGTGACCGAAGCAGCAGTGATCGCGCTACAGACGAAAACAGGACTCATCGACGATGGCATCGCAGGCCCGAAAACGCTGGCTGCGCTCGCGACCGGCCGGCGCGATCCTAAACACCTGTCCATCGCCGATCTGGTCGCCGCCGCTGACAAACTCGGCGTGCCGCTCGCAAGCGTGCGCGCAGTCAATGAGGTGGAGTCAACTGGATCAGGCTTTCTGCTCGACGGCCGCCCGAAAATCCTGTTTGAACGTCACATTTTCTGGAAGCGCCTGCAGGCGCGCGGCATCGACCCGGCACTGATCGCGGCAAAGTATCCGAATATCTGCTCGCAGACGCGCGGCGGCTATATGGGCAACGCGGCCGAATACACCCGCCTTGCAACAGCCGAGCTGATCGACCCTGCTGCGGCCTATGAGTCGGCGAGCTGGGGCGCGTTCCAGGTGATGGGTTATCACTGGCAACGGCTCGGCTATTCGTGCGTCGATGAGTTCGTTGCACGCATGGAGAACAGCGAGGCCGACCAGCTCGACGCGTTCGTACGCTATGTGGCGGCCGATGCGGGCTTGCTGGCCGCGCTCAAGGCCAGGAAGTGGGCGGCGTTCGCCAAGGGCTACAACGGCCCGGATTACGCCAGCAACCTGTACGACGCGAAGCTCGCGCAGGCGTGGCTCAAGTACGCCGACACCGACAGGGCGGCGGCATGAATGCGATCGCCGCGAAGTGCTTCGCCGGTTTTATCGCGCTGCTGCTGATCGTCGCCGGCGTGCTGTACGTGCGCGAGCTGCGCGCCGTGCTGGCCGACACCGCGCACCAGCTCGACGACGCGAAACAGGGCATCGCGAACCGTGATGGCGTTATCAAGCGCCTGCAGCAAGACGCCGCCGACAAGGCGAAGCAACAGCAACAGCTCGACACTTCGACCAACAAGGTTGAGGTCACCACGGCCGCACGTCGTCAGGAAATCAGGAGAGTAATCAGTGAAAATCCAATCGTACGCACCTGGGCCGATACTCCTTTGCCTGGCGACGTTGCCCGCTTGCAGTCAAGCCCCGCTTTCACCAGCGCCGACGATTACAGTTCTGCAATGCCAGCGAGTGACGCCGTGCGTGCTGCCGACAATGGCTCCGAAAACTAATGGCGAGCTGGACGCCGCATTCACGAGCGCGAAAGACGCATGGGCCAAGTGTGCGGCCAAGGTTGACATGATCGTGACATGCCAGGAAAAAACCCAGCCGAACCTCGACAGGCATGATTAAGCCCGCAAGCTTACGCGCGGCACTCGTTGCGGCGATTCCCTCTCTCAAGGTCAACCCTGACGCGCTAACCGTCTTTATCGATCGCGGCTCGATCGCGGCCACCGGCGCACACTCGCTGTCGTTTGAATATCGATACGTGTGCAATGCGCTCCTGCTCGACTTCGCCGGTGAAGCGGACGATGTTTTTATCGCGCTCGTCGCCTGGGTTCGTGAGAATCAGCCAGACCTCGTGACAAACCTCGACGAACGCGCAAAGGGCATCACGTACGAAATCGACATACTGAACAATGCGACGGTCGATATCTCGATCAAGCTGACACTGACAGAGAGTGTCGTCGTGTCGGTCGATCCGGACGGCAAGCGCACCGTGACGCACGTCAACGATGCCGCCGAAGAATGGGTGGCTACCTGATGGACGAACTGCACGCCGTTGAGAAATTTCTAGGCGGCCTGCTCGGCAAGCTCGAACCGGCCTCACGGCGGGCCGCGATGCGCGACATTGCGCTCGAGCTGCGCCGCAGCCAACAGGCGCGCATCGCTTCGCAGAAGAACCCGGACGGCAGCGCGTACGACGCGCGCAAGCCGCGCCGGAAGCCGGACGGCAAACTGCGCGACAAGCGCGGCCGCATCAAACGTGCCGCGATGTTTGCGAAGCTGCGCACGGCCCGCTATCTCAAGACCGAGGCAGATTCGAACGGACTCGCGCTCGGCTTCGCCGGCCGCATCGCGCGCGTGGCGCGGGTCCACCAGTACGGGTTGCGTGACCGCGTCTCACCGAAGGGCGTCGAATACCAATACCCGGTTCGCTCCATACTTGGTCTCGCGATTACAGACCGTGAGTTGATACGCGACAAATTGCTGAAGCACATCACAAAATAGGACGCGCTTCAGCACTTTCCGCGATTGCCATTCTGGTATCGGTACATTCGAGCAAGTTGGGCCACTATAAAACTTTGACGTGCACGTTGTCAGAGTTCCGGTCAACTTCACCATAACCGTTGATACCGCCGAACAGATTGGAACTCTCAGTGTGGTAGAAGATGGTTACGCTTGCGAGCCCTAGCGCAAGATAGTACGTGTTGAACTCTTTGATTGCCTGTCGGCAGCCGACACAAGGTCCGTAGTGAGTCAGGATGAAGAGCCGCTGATTGGTCAAGGCGAGATTGTGATATAGCCTATCCTGGATTTCACATTCCAGATCGTACAAGACTTTCAGCTCGGCATCGCCTCTACGTCGGGAATCAACTCCTTGCAGCTGATACACCCAATTCGGGATAGTGCCACCCGCACCATTGCTGTAGATGCCGCTAGTGTAAAGAATCCCGTTGTTAGCATCGCAGAGGCAGCCTACCGCCTTCATGCCCGAGTGCCCGAGTAATGTATGGCGTAGATGCGCGTACGAAGTGTGTTCCCATCCGCTAAATGGCCGGTAATTGACTGTTGTCGCCACGTCCTTCTCCTTTCCTTGGTTACGGGTTGTTCTCACCTCAGTTAATAGATTCCAGTCGCTGTACTTCCTGCGCCAGCTAAACGCACCGCGACGGACCTTCGACACGTTCATCCCTCTGACAAGGTAGATTCCGTTCTAAGAAACGGTGCAGATCTTCATGTCCACAGGATCAAAACCTAGAGTACGTGCGTTTCCCTAGCGTTTCCCAGCTCGCTGCTATCCGCGACAGACGACAACCCGCTTGCCGCCCGCAGGTAGGCATGCCAGATGAGTCACGTTTTTGCCGGCAGCGGGCCTGTTTGGTCCAATGAGCGGCGCAGCCATCGGGTGTTTTTCCCGGAGTCAAGTGCTGGAAAGCTGGCCTTGTTTGGGACTTCTTGTACTGAAACCCGTTACATACCCCACGACTCGCATCGCGCGCGTGTGATCGGCAACATGTCCGGATGGACGCTAACGAAATCCGCCGACTCATCATCAACCTGATCCGCAAGGGGTCAGTGATGAAAGTTGACCTCACCAGCAAACCGCCCACGTGCCGCGTGTCGGTCGGCGACCCCAACGATCCGGACGGCGAAGGCCTGCAGACGAACTGGCTGCCGTTTCTGTCGCTGCGCGCCGGTAAAACCCGCGAATGGAATCCGCCGACCGAAGGCGAGCAGGTTGTTCTGTTCTGCCCGATGGGCGATCCGGCGCAAGGCGTCGTTCTTTCCGGCCTGTCATCGGACGATTACCCGGCCCCTAGCGATAGCCCAGACAAGCATTTGCGCGCCTATCCCGATGGCGCGACGGTCGAGTACGACCATGCATCTCACTCGCTCAAAGCCGATCTGCCAGCCGGCGCGACTGTCCTGATCGTCGCACCCGGCTCCGTCAACGTGCAAACCCAGACCGCGACCGTGAAAGCCGACGACGTGACGCTCGACGCGAAACAAACAACCGTCACGGGAGACCTGCTTGTTAAAGGCGCGTTCGTTTTCGAAAGCGGCATGAGCGGCAAGGCCGGCGCAAATGGCGGCCCTGCCGCGATCATCGCCGGCACTGTCGCCGTGAGCGATGACGTGATTGCCGGCGGCAAGAGTGGGGCACATCACTCGCACATGGAACAGGGCGACGGCAAGCCCGTCAGCGAGCCGATATGAAAGGCATGAACGCCACCACCGGCCGCGCAATCGCCGACCTCGATCACCTGTATCAGTCCGTCGGCAGGATCATCGGGACGCCGCTTGCCACGTGTGTCAAACGCCGCACGTTCGGCTCCGACCTTTTTTCGTACGTCGATGCAGCGAACAACGGCGCAACACGCACGCGCCTCTATGCCGCGATCGCCACGGCCCTGATGTTGTGGGAACCACGCATCACGCTTACGCGAGTCCAGCTCGTCGTCGACGAATCGGCGATGGACGGCGGAACGTTCATCGATATCGAGGGCTTCACGACCGAATCCGGCGATGCCGTTCGCACGCGTGCGCCGCTCAATTTTGGAAACGTCACATGACCACATCGGCACTAATCGACCTTGCGAGCCTGCCGATTCCCGACGCGCTCGAAATGCTCGACTTCGAAACGATCTATGCGACGCGAAAGGCCAGCATGATTGCGCTATGGCCGGCTGAAGAGCAAGCCGAGATTGCCGCAACGCTTGAACTTGAATCTGAACCGCTCGCGCGGCTGCTGCAGGAAAACAGCTACCGCGAACTGGTATGGCGTCAACGCATCAACGATGCAATCCGCGCCGTCATGCTGGCGTTTGCAAAGGGTAACGACCTCGAACATCGCGCGGCGCTGTTTAACCTGAAACGCCTGGTTATCACGCCTGCCGATCCAGCCAATAACATCGCCGAAGTTGACGAAGCCGACGACGACTTGCGCGAGCGTATCCAGCTCGCCCCGCAAGGCTTTAGCGTCGCCGGCCCGAGCGCCGCCTACGTGTCGAAGGCGCGCGCGGCTGATGCTCGCGTTCTCGACGCCAGAAGCTCACGCCCGGTTCCGGGCGACGTGCTTGTGACAGTCCTCTCACGTGAAGGCGACGGCACGGCCAGCCGGGAACTGCTCGATATTGTCGAAGCTGCATTGAGTGCAGAGGATCAACGTCCGCTCAATGACACGGTCACCGCGGCGTCGGCCGAGATCATCCGCTACCGGATTCGTGCGAAGGGTTACACGCGCTCGGCCGTTGGCGCAGACGTGCTTATCGCGCAGGCCAACAGGAACACACAGGCTTACACAGTCAACTGTCACCGCCTTGGGCTTGGCATTGCTGAATCAGCAATCAAGGGCGTTTGCCAGGCTGCAGGCCTGTCGAAAACAGAGCTACTGGAACCGGCGGGTGACCTTGCTATCGGCCCCACACAGGCCTCGTATTGCGAAGGCGTCGAGATCGAATGGGGTGGCGTCTATGAATAGGCTCCTGCCGCCCAATGCGACCACGCTCGAAAAGCGCACCGCGGCCGCGTTGGCTGTCGTCGACGAAATTCCGATTCTGATCCGCGATTACTGGAACCCTGACAAATGCCCGTCCGAACTGCTGCCGTATCTGGCGGCCGAGGTTTCGGTGGATGGCTGGGAGCTGGCCGAGTCCGATGACGCACGCCGCGCGCTTATCAAGGCCGCGATCCCGCTGCACCAGAAGCGCGGCACACCCTGGGCGATCCGTGAGGTTATCCGTCGGCTTGGATTCGGTGAAGTGGATCTGATTGAAGGGCGTAACGTGCGCCGGCGTGACGGCACGGCGCTCTATAACGGCGATTGGGTCCACGGCCGCGATCGTGGCGAGTGGGCGCAATACATCGTTCGCCTCACACAGCCAATTACCCGTGACCAGGCAGACAACCTGAAAGCCGTTCTCGACCGGTATGCGCCGCAGCGCTCGGAACTTTACAAGCTCGACTACACGGCCGCACCGCTTCGCCGGAACGGTGCCGGCCGCTACGACGGTCAATACAACAGAGGGAGTATCAACGCATGACGAACCTTGTCGAAACCGAACAGTGGGAAGAAGGTATCCGGCAGTTCGAAACGTCTGACCCTGTCGTGGGCGGCCCTGATGGCATAGACAATATCCCGCCGCGCCAGCTCGCAAACCGCACGAAATTCCTGCGCGCCCGACTGCAGGACGGTGGCGCAACTTATGCGCCCGACACCGGCACGAAGAACAACATCGTCGTCAACCTGACGCCGGCTGTCGCCCAGCTCGTCGAAGGCATGGAAGTGAGTTTCGTTGTCGGTGTTACCAACGACGACGCATGTACGCTCACACCGAATGGGGCGGCCAAGGGCGGCATCGCGCGGTTACCGCTTTATGGTGGCGACAATGCGAATCTGTCGGCGAACGATCTGCCGGCGGGCGCGCAGGTTCGCGCGCGCTTCACGAAGGTTCTGAACGTCGCCGCCGGCGGCGCTTGGGTAATCCAGTCCATTACCGGCGGTATGGCGCGCGTGGTGACCCCGCCTGCCGGCGACATGTCCACGCGGGCCGCGAACATGGCCGCGCTGTTCCAGGCGACGGACGGCCGGCAACCGGTAGACGTCGCCGGCGGCGCTGCCACAAAGCTGACTGCCGACCAGTACGGCGCCGCGATGCTATCGCTTACCGGCGTGCTGACGGCATCGAAGGATTTACTTTTCCCGGCTCAATCAGGCCAGTGGATCATCGAAAACAACGCGACCGGCAATTTCAACATCACGGCCAGGGTCGCCGGCGGTGGCGCTGGCGTAGTGCTGCCTATTGGTTCGCCTGTGATCGTCTGCAGTGATGGTGCGACGATGAAGTTTGCGAGCGCCGGCGGCCAGGCCGGATTTACCGGGATGCCTGTTACCGGAAAGGCCGGCACCCGCCTGACCATTATCGGCGGCTATACGCCTGGCGCGTTGCTGATCGAGAAGAACGGCGCAATGCTCAAGCCGGGCACCGCAGCATCGCCCGACTTCATCGCCACGGACGGTTTGAACGTCGATTTTGCCGTCCCGCTCGTCGCGGCCGATGACCTGATGATTTACGCATTCTCGACATTCAGCGTCGCGAATGCCGTGAAGAAATCGGGCGACAGCATGGGCGGCCCGCTCGCGCTGTATGACGGCTCCACGGCACCGACGCCGGCACCTGGCGACAACAGTCAGAAGGTCCTGAATACAGCCTGGTTCAAAGCCGAACAGGCTACCGAGACCAATCAGGGAACCGCCAAGGTAGCGACACAGGCGCAGACCAACACAGGAACCGACGACACGACGATTGTGACGCCGAAGAAGCTTCGGGCCGGGTTCTCGATTTCCTTGGCTGCTACTGGATTTCTCGCTTTCCCCACGTGGCTGGGCGGCCTGATTTTTCAGTGGGGAAAGATGAATACGGCAATCGGACCTCTAGGGGCTGCAAATCAGGCGCTACCGCTTACGTTCCCTAGCACCGTTTTGATTGCGTTGGGTTCCCCCATCCAGACCACTTCGTGGGGCGGAACAAATCCGAGCATCGGCATGACGGCGAGCAACAGCCAGATTACCGTCTGGAACAACAACACGACTGCCGTATCGCCGTACACATGGTGGCTCGCAATCGGTTACTAGGGAGGTAACAAAATAATGTCACTCGCATCCAATCTTGCACTACTCGCGCGCCTGTTGACGGCCGCCGCAAATGGGATCGTCAACGGCCCCACGCCGGCCGCCGGCGACAACACGAAGGCGTTCATCACTTCCGAATGGTTCAAGGCCGAACAGGCTTCTGAAGCCAATCAGGGAACGGCGAAAGTAGCCACGCAGGCAATTACGAACGCAGGCACTGACGACACCACGATAGTGACGCCCAAGAAGCTGCGCGCTGGATTCGCCTTTTCATTCGGCACCATCGGATACCTTGCTTTCCCGACATGGCTTGGCGGTCTGATTATCCAGTGGGGGTTTTACTCCCTGCCGCCGAGTGTCTACGCCGTCACTATCTCGCTGCCAATTGCGTTCCCGAACGCTTACATGATGGGTGTGATTTGCGATTCAGGGCAAAGCGCTTACCCGTTCGGGATGACAGCGGCAAGCAAGTCACAAATCAACCTTTATGTCACCACCGCCAAGGGCGCGAATGCGTCCGGGGCTAACTGGATCGCAATCGGAAATTAATCATGGGCCAAAAATACGCAGCATATGACGATACCCGGGCCATCACCGGCTTTTACGACTCATCCATTTGCCCCCCACCTAAAGGGCTCAAGACGATCGCGATTACTGACGAACAGCATGCGGCATTGCTGGCCGGTCAGTCTGCAGGGAAACGCATGGCGGTTGACGCGGACAACAAACCTGTCCTGCTCGACTCCCGGCCGCCTACCGACGCGCAGCTCGATCCTGTGAAGCGTGGCGAGCGAGATGCAGCACTAAAAGCGAGTGACTGGTTCGCCGCTCGTCACCAGGACGAACTATTGATCGGCAAAGGCACATCGCTCAATGCCGCCCAGCTCGACGAGTTGCTGATCTATCGCAAGGCCTTGCGCGATCTGCCTGAGTCACCCGACTGGCCGAACGTCGAACTGCCGGTGGCACCTTCTTTCGTGACCGCGATCGCCTGATCGTTTTTCTATCTCTGCCTTCTTAAACTGGAGTCATCAATATGGCGCAAGACCAATATCATCACGGCGTAAGTGTCTACGAAATCAATCAGGGATCGCGTCCGATCCGTACGGTTTCGACGGCAGTACTTGGCCTTGTGTGTACGGCCGAAGATGCCGACGCCGAAACTTTCCCGCTCGATACGCCCGTCCTGCTGACGAATGTCATTGCCGCACTTGGCAAGGCCGGCACCAAGGGCACGCTTCGCAAGGCGCTGAACGCTATCGGCGCACAAACGAAGCCCTTCACGATCGTGGTGCGCGTTGCAGAAGGCAAGGACGCGGCCGAAACGTCAAGCAATGTGATTGGCACCGTCACGGCCGCCGGCAAGTACACCGGTATGAAAGCGCTGCTCACGTCTCAGGCGAAGTTCGGCATGAAGCCGCGCATCCTCGGCGCTCCGTTCCTCGACACGCAGGCCGTGACCACGGCACTCATTCCGATCGCGCAATCGCTCGGCGGCTTTATCTATTCGCATGCAAACGGCTGCAAGACGAAGGAGGAGGCGACCACCTACCGCAAACAGTTCGCCGCGCGTGAGCTGATGGTGATCTGGCCGAATTACCTCGCATGGGACGATACGACCAGCTCGACGGTCGAAGTCCCGGCCGTAGCCTATGCGATGGGTCTGCGCGCGAAGATCGATAACGAAATCGGCTGGCACAAGACGCTGTCGAATGTCGCCGTGAATGGCGTGACCGGTATCAGCGCTGACGTGTCGTGGGATTTGCAGGACCCGGCGACCGATGCGAACTACCTGAACGAACAGGAGGTAACGACCCTCATCAACGCTGACGGGTTCCGTTTCTGGGGTTCGCGTACCTGCTCGGATGAACCGAAGTTCAAGTTTGAGAACTACACGCGCACCGCGCAGGTTCTCAAGGATTCGATCGCACAGGCACAGATGACGGTCGTGGATGGCCCGCTGAATCCGTCGCTGATGCGCGACATTATCGAAAGCATCAACGGCAAATTCCGCAGCCTGATTTCGCTCGGCTACCTGATCGGCGGCACCTCGTGGTTCGACCCGGAACCGAACACGACCGACGAGCTGCAGGACGGTCACGCCTACGTCGATTACGACTACACGCCGGTTCCCCCGCTGGAAAACCTCACGTTGCGTCAGCGCATCACCGATCGCTATCTTGCCGACTTCGCCGCCCGCGTGAACGCGTAAGCACCGGCACAACCAGGAGAAAACAAACATGGGTATGCCTCGCAAACTCAAGGGCTTCAATCTGTTCCACAACGGCAACAACTTTCGCGGGCAGGTGTCCGAAGTCACGTTGCCGAAACTCACGCGAAAAATGGAGGATTACCAGGGCGGCGGCATGAGCGGCCCGATCAAGGTGGATTTCGGCCAGGAAGGGATTCAGATGGAGTGGACGTGCGGTGGCTTCATGGTGGACGTGCTGAAACAGTACGGCATCACCACGCACGACGGCGTGCAGCTCCGTTTTGCTGGCGGCTATCAGGCAGAGGATTCGACCGCGTACGACTCGATTGAAGTGGTCGTCAAGGGCCGTCACATGGAAATCGACCCCGGCACCGCGAAAACGAAGGATGACACCACGTTCAAGATTACGACCGTCGCGAGCTATTACAAGCTCACCGTGAACGGTGAGGACATCATCGAGATCGACTTTGTCAACATGGTCGAGAAGATCAATGGCACCGACCTGCTTGCTGCACTGCGTACCGCGATCGGCCTCTAACGCGGCCACCTTGCGGCCGCCGTGCGTCTGCCTGCCCGATGGTTCGGGCAGGCCTTTCTCTCTCATATCAAGGGCAACACCATGCAAACCGTAGACCAGGCACTGAACACGAACGACTTGACCGACACGAACGCGCCGGGGAGTGTCAACACGGACCCGAACACCTACACGCTCGATGAGCCGATCGTGCGCGGCAATCAGACGATCACGCAAGTCATGTTGCGCCGCCCGAAATCGGGCGAGCTGCGCGGCGTGACGCTGTCGGACCTCGTCAACCTCGACGTTACGGCACTCTCGCGCGTGCTGCCGCGTATCAGCTCGCCGACGCTCACCGAACAGGACGTGGCAAACCTCGACCCGGCTGATCTGGTGCAATTGGGGGGCATCTTTTCCGGTTTTTTAATGACGAAGGCAATCGCCTCGAAAGTGGCATCCCTGACCGCGTAGAGGATCCGATGGCCGATATCGCCACCGTGTTCGGTGGCTGGACGCCGGCAGTGATGGACGAGTTCTATCTGGACGAGTTAATGGAATGGCGTGAACGTGCGCGCCGACGAAGCGGAAGCGAATAACGATGGATAACGCCCTGAAACTTCGCGTCATGTTCGACATGATCGATAACATGACGAAGCCCCTTAAAACCATGCTGGCGGGTCATAAGGGGCTTGCCAACTCGCTTAAGGACACCCGGCGCGAGCTGGCCGAAATGGGCAAGGCACAGAAGGCCGTCGCCTCATTCCGCGAAATGCGTGCCGGCCTCGACGCCACCGGCACGCAGCTCGCCACCGCGCGCGGCAACGTCAAGAAACTGGCCGACTCGCTGCGCACGATGGGGCCGCCCTCGCAAAAGATGATTGCCGACCTGCAGGGCGCACGCGAAGCGGCGCGCGCCGTATCGCAGCAACACAAGGCACAAACGCAGGCGCTGAACGAGCTGCGCACAAAGCTCGAAACGGCCGGCATCAATACCCGCAACCTCTCACAGCACGAGCGCAACCTACGCGCGAATATAGCCTCCACCACGGCCGCCATGAACGCACAGGCCGCAAAGCTCGAGCAAATCAGCGAGCGCGAGCGGCGTGTCGCCACCGCGCGCAAGAGCATGCAGGGTATGCAGGGCGTCGCTGCCGGCATGGCTGTAGGCGGCTATGCGGCACGATCGACCGGCATGCACATAATCGGCGATCTGCGCGAGACGCTTGACGAATCGAAGAAGGCCGAAAATGAGGTGATGCGTATCAAGGCGCTAGGCTTGGGCGATCACGCAGCGGCAGACGCGGTCAAATACGCCGAAGCCATGAAGGTGTACGGCACCAGCACGACCGATAACCTCACCATGATGCGCGATTCGCTATCGATTTTTGCGGACGAGCATCATGCGCAAATGGTGATGCCGACGCTCGCAAAAATGAAGTTCGCCAATGAATCCATGTTTGGTGCGGAGGATGCGCACGCGAACGAAGAAAAGTTCATGAACATGCTGAAGGTGATCGAGCTGCGCGGCGGCACGAAGAACGAAGCCACGTTCAAGGACGAAGCGAACATGGTTCAAAAAGTTCTCACGGCCACCGGCGGCCGTGTGGGCGGCGACGAGTGGCGCAACTTCATCCAGACCGGCGGCGTCGCTGCCAAGCAGATGCGCAAAGACGCGTTCTATTACCAGATGGAGCCGTTGATTCAGGAAATGGGCGGGCATGCTGTCGGCACCGGACTTATGTCCGCATACAGCAACGTCTACCAGGGTAAAACCACGGTCAAAGCGGCCAAGGTCATGATGGGCCTCGATCTGCTCGATAAGAACAAGGTCGAATACAACAAGATCGGCATGATCAAACAGATCCGGCCGGGCGCGCTTGCCCGCGGCGACATGCTCAAGGCCTCGCCGCTTGAATGGCTCGAAAAGGTTCTCTTGCCGAAGCTGGCCGCGAAGGGCATCACCGACCCGGACAAGGTCAAGGACATGATTGCGACGATTTTCACGAATCGCACTGCCGCGAATCTGTTCACGACCATGTATATGCAGAAGGACCAGATTCACAAAAACGAAAAACTCAACGCTGGCGCCGATGGCATCGACCAGCTCAACGAGAAAGGACAACAGACGACGCGGGGCAAGGAGATACAGCAACTCGCCCGGCTGCGCGACCTGAAACGGGAGATCGGGAAGACCGTAACGCCTATCTATAACGCCGCGCTACAGGCGACCGCGGTCGCTACGGATAAGGTCGTCCGCTTCATGCGCGAACACAGCACCGCCGCGAAAGCGATAATCGTCCCGCTCGCCGCGCTGGCGGCCGTCCTCGTTGTGGCCGGCACCCTGACGATCGCGCTCGCCGGCGTGCTCGGCCCGATGGCGATTCTCAAATTCAGTATGACGACGCTCGGCATGCAGGGCGGCATTCTGGCTCGTGCGCTCGGCATGGGCGCGAGCGCTTTCCGTATGCTCGGCTCGGCGATCATGTTTGTCGGTCGCATGATGCTGATGAACCCGATCGGCCTCGCGATCTCAGGCATCGCGCTCGCCGCGTTCCTGATCTATCAATATTGGGAGCCGATCAAGGGGTTTTTCGGCGAGCTATGGGAAAACGTGCGCGGCGTGTTTGCCGGCGGTATTGGCTCGATCAGCGCATTTATCCTTAACTGGTCACCCCTTGGCCTGTTCTACCAGGCATTCGCAGGCGTGCTGTCGTGGTTTGGAATCGACATGCCGGCGAAGTTTGCGGAATTCGGTGCAAACATTCTTTCCGGCCTTGTGAGCGGCATTACATCCGGCCTCGGCGCGGTTAAAGACGCGATCGTGAATGTCGCAGACTCTACCGTTGGATGGTTCAAGGAAAAGCTAGGCATCCATAGCCCGAGTCGCGTTTTCGGCGAGCTGGGCGGATTCGTGAGCCAGGGCGCGGCGATCGGCATGGAGAACGAACAGGGCAGGGTAGCCAGGGCAGCGATCGGCCTCGCAGCAGTCGCGGCAACCTCGTTCGCAAATGGGGCCGCTACGCCGCTCGTACGCCCGAGTGTGCCATTCGATACCCGCCCACCTCTCACAGCGGCACCAGCGGGCGGAAATGCGGCCGGCGCTGCAGGCCAGACGATCATCAACATCTATCCGCAGAAGGGCGACGACCCGGCCGCGATCGCGCGAGCGGTTGAGGCGGCACTGGATCGCCGCGATCGCGCGAAGCAATCGCGCATCGGCTCGCGCCTGTCTGATAAGGAGTAATCCGACATGATGCTGTCACTCGACCATTTCGTTTTCAGCCTCACGACTGCCCCGTACAAGGAGCTGCAGCGTCAGCGCAACTGGAAGCACGCCACCAGCTCACGCGTCGGCGCGCGCGCCGCAAGCCAGTACGTGGCCCCTGGCGATGACACGATCACGCTTGCCGGCATGGTCGCGGCCGATAACAAGATCGGCACGCGCGCTTCGCTCGACGATCTGGCCAAGATGGGCGATGTAGGCGACGCCTATGTACTGGTCGATGGGATGGGGACGGTATTCGGTGCGTTCATCATCGACGGACTGAACGAAACGGCGACCTATCACACGTCCGAAGGCATCCCCCGCAAGATCGAATTCAACCTGACATTGAAACGTGTCGCCGATGAGACACTGGCGGCACAGCAGGGCGACGGAAAGAAAACAGAGGACGCGGCTGCGAGCCGGCTGAACGATATCAAGGCCGTTTCCAGGGTGGCATCCGATGCGGTGGACCGGGTTAAGAGCCTGTCGCTTAACAGCATCAAGGCCGGCGCAATCACGGTCGCCGCGACGATGGCACCCGGCGCAGCAGAAGCCGCGATCAAGGGGCTATCTACAGGGAACGGCGCAGCGCTCGACAAGGCGCTCGGCGCGGCTAAGGATATTTCATCGGGCAATGGCGAAGCGATCGCCGGAATCGTTTCCTACATCCTCGAAAAGACGAGCGGCACATGACAGAACAGACTCCCGCGATCGCACGCCGGCAACCACAGTCCGATTACAGAATCACGCTCGACGGCCGCGATCTTTCCCGCCTGATCGCCCCTAGCCTCATTAGTCTGTCGCTCAGGGAATCACGCAGCGACGAAGCCGATACGATCGACCTCGTCATCGACGACTCTAAAAACACGTTCGCCATTCCGAAACGCGGCGCAAACATCAAGGTAGCGATCGGATGGGTCGGTGAGCCGCTTGTCGAAAAAGGGACGTTTTCCGTCGACGAAGTCGAGCATAGCGGCACGCCTGATATTCTGACGATCCGCGCGCGGTCGGCGTCGATGACAAACCAGATGCACGAGCGGCGCGAACAGAGCTGGCACGGGCTGACTATCGGCTCGATCGTGCGCGCCATTGCCGGCCGCCACTCGCTCAAAGCTGCGGTTTCCGATGTGCTCGCCAGGATCGTGATCGCGCACATCGACCAGACGCACGAAAGCGACATGTCTTTTCTGACACGGCTCGCGAAGCGTTACGACGCCGTGATGAACGTCAAGGATTTAAACCTGCTGTTCATGCCCATAGGTAGCGGCAAGACGGCGAGCGGCAAAGCGCTGAGTGTGTTGAATCTCACGCGTGCTGACGGCGACTCACACCGCTATCACGTCGCGCAGCGTGAGAGCTATTCGGCCGTTCGGGCGCACTACCACTCAAACACGAAGGGAAAGCGCAAGTCCGTCATCGTCGGTGGCGACAACAATAAGAACGTGAAAGTACTGCCGGAGGACTATGCGACCGAAGCCGAAGCGCGGGCGGCCGCCCAGGCCGAGTTTGCGCGCACGCAGCGCAGTCAGGCGACGTTCTCTTACCAGCTAGCCCTTGGTCGGCCGGAGATTTTCCCGGAGCTGCCTGTGACCGTCGCCGGATTCAAACCGGAAATCAACGAGACGCCCTGGCTGGTGAAACAGGCAACGCACACGCTCAACGGCGATGGCGGCCTGACCACGTCACTCGAAATGGAAGTGCGCGACGACCCGACGACCGACCGGCACCGCTCCCACTTCCGTAAGGGCGGTTAGCACATCCTCTGGTAAATTAACGGTCATAAAATAGCCAATCGGGACCGTTTATGCCTGTTACATGCACCTTTCGGCTAAGCGCCAAACCGACGATTATCAAGGGCATTCACCGCGGCCGGTTCCGTTTGCACCCGACCGGGCCGCAAGGATTGAGCGAGGAGTGCATCACGCTCACCAGCCCACGTCGTTTTGCGCAGTTTGCGGCGGACCTGAGGAAGCAGGGAGCTACCTGGCCGGTCCCTGGTAGCTCACTTGAAGCGTACGGCTGGGTGAACGTGCAATGAAAAAATCCGCGCACATCGCCCTTTACGTCGTGGTAGCTGTCGTTCTGGGTGACCTGTTGGCGCGTTATATCGCCGGACTACCCTATGAGATGACTCCGCTCACCGATTCGATTGAATTTGTCCTGCGAGTTCTTGGCTTTAAACAACTGGACAACGTTGATGACATGGAAATGGTGACGCTTATTTTCATATTGCTTGCGTCAATCGTAGCGACGGCCGTGGTCATTTGGCTTGCGATACGCGGCAGTCGCGCACTGTTGACCCACATGGGGAAGTAGTTTCTGGGGCTGCATAGATGACCAACACGACTAACCTGGACCACGAAGCCCGCGCTGAACTGCTTTGCTATCTGGTAGCCGGGCAACTGGTTGCTCGAGCGCGGACAGGCGATTGGCTGCGAACCGACCATATGGTGGAATTACTGAACATCTGGCTAGGCGGCAATGGTGGTCACGCCAACTGGCAGGACCGTGTACAGCTTGGCATCCTGTCGCAAAAGGCAGCGCTGGACTTTGTTGAGCTGCCGGAGTCCGCAGATTCGAATTCGCTGGCGCAATTATTTACCGATGGCTGGCGCATGGACTACCGGTCGCCGATTGTCCGGGCAATTTATGCGGCGTGCGAAGCCAGGTTGACAGAAGGCTAGGGACCTTTGATCTCCGTAGTACCTCAAGAGCGACACAATCACAGCTAGCGCCCGCTTTAGACGATGAGAAAACATATAGTCGATGATCCACTGGAGCGCCGTAGGGCTCTCGCTGCCGAGCTTCTGTTAAATGGTGAAGGCATCAGCGAAGTATCCAGGAAGGCCGGGCTAAGTCTGCCGACCGTGAGCAAATACAAGCAACTCATAGAAAAGGGTGGACCGGAGGCACTGGCGAAGCTCCGTTTCAATGGAAACGTTCCACGCCTGGATGATGCTTCGGAAAGCTGGCTTGTCAGTGCAATCAAGCATTCACCTGGCCTTCACGGCTATCCGGGACCGTGCTGGACCATCGGTCAACTGCGCGAACTGATCTTTCAACGCCTCGGTGTCCAGTTTTCGGCTTCGCATGTTGGCCACCTGGTTAGGGGCTATGGCCTCGCATATCGGCTGACCTATTCAACGCAGGAAAAGGCGTCGCCCACAACTGCCGAACAATCGCAGAGTGACGCCTACGCAGCCCGTCGAAAAATCGCGGCGAAGATGCTGTTAAAAGGGGAGAGCGTCAGACACGTTGCGGAAGCACTCAACATCAGTGTGCGAACCATTGAAAAATACAGGGCAATGGTAAGGGCTGGCGGCGTTGAGGCTGTCGAACAGCTCAAGTCATCCGGACGCAAAGCTACACTTGGCCCCGAAGCCCTTAAATGGTTGCGGGAGGCATTGGAAGGGAGCCCCATGGCCTACGGCTATGAAACTCGACTCTGGCGAAACGGAGATGTTCAGCGGCTGATCAAGGAGCGGTTCGGTATTTACCATTCCAACGGCCACGTGAGGACTCTGGTCAGCAAGCTCGGGCTGGAGCACAGGATGAACCCCGCCAAAGCGCGCACGGAGAAAAAGCGCGTGACGATGAACGATCTAACGCTTGCATGGGTCGCCGCTACACTCAAGGAGTCGCCACGAGCACACGGCATCGACGCCGATCACTGGACGAATGCGCGCTTGCGTATCGTGCTTCATCGTCGGCTGGGCGTTGAGTATTCTCGAGGTTATGTTTGGGAAATTGCCACTCGGGCCGGCGTGGCAGACCTGCTCACAAGGTTCCGTAGCTGACCAGCAGTTCTGTGCAAAAATATGCCATCGAAACTTCCGCAGACCTCATGAGTTCGAACTCCGGGCTGAAGCCAATCGCCGCAAAGCGCCTTCAGGCAGCAAAACTACTCGAGAGAGGCTGGCCTGTTGATAGCGTGGCCGAGACCGTGGGGATGAACGTTCGAACGGTCAAGGAATACAAAGCCATGCTAGATGCAGGTGGCATCGAAAGAATCGAACGAATCAGCGTGGGCGGACGAAAATCGGTGCTGGATGACAAAGCCCGAGCCTGGATCGTCAGAACGGTAAAGGGGTCGCCCCGGTTGCACGGTTTTGAAACGGATCGCTGGTCAAATCCGAAATTGCTGACTGTTATCGAGCGCGAGTTCGGCCTGCGGTTTTCCGACGTGTACATCCGTAAACTCACCATTGATCTCGGGTTACTTGACCGGATGCAGCCGCACAAGGCGCCGAGCCGACGAGCCCCCGGAACTATCGACGCTGCGGCGCTTGCCTGGATCGCGTCAGCCTTACGCCAGTCCCCCCGGGAACAGGGCATTGATGCTGACCATTGGTCGAATGGGCGCCTTAGAGCAGCCATCGAGACGAAGTTCGGTGTGCGCTACTCGCGCTTCTATATCTGGCATCTCGCTACAGGATTGGGCTTGTCGCATGTGCTGATCAATATGCGAAAGTAATTGCTGGCCAACGCGAATAAGTCGCCACCCGACGAACCGGATCGATCCGGTGCCGCGTATACAAGAGCAACAAGCGTCCCAACTGCGGACCAAAAAATTGAAGTGCGTGACGACCCGACCACTGGCCGGTACCGCTCGCACTTTCGAAGGCGCGGATAGAAAAAGCCCGCACGCGGCGGGCTGATCGACGGACCGTGAGGTAAGGGCGGACTATAGTCGGCCTACGTGCGCCCGAACATCCAGCACGTTTTTCGATGCCGGATCGAAGTCGCATTCATAGACGACGTTCTGCCACGCCCCAAACCCGTTCTGAAATTGGGCCTTATCACCCAAGTACGTTAAAACTCCGTTCGCTTTGTCTTTCCAGCGAAACCGCGTCATTTTCATGTCGAACGTACCATCGGTCCATTTAACGCTGTATTTGGCGATTCGTTCGATATCGTCTTTGCAGTAGATAGACGCACCGACAATATTCTTGTTACCCCAGCACTGAAGGTCGGTTTTGCAAGCCGCGTCGTCGGCCGCTTGTTTCGCCGCATCAGCAGATTTGGCGTCGTCGTCGCCACTACTGCATTTGACGACCGCGAATATGACGAGCGCCACAACTCCGGCGCCGACGAGGGCGTGACTTGTTTTCGTCGCCGGGTTTTTGACTCCGCAATGCGGACAAGCCTTTGCCGAACTGGCAACCTCTTTTTTGCATTCTTTGCACTTGACGAGTGCCATGAATTTCCCCGAATGGCTATTGATATGTTGTGCTTTTGTAAGCTGGGGGATTATAACGAAGGCGATCCACTAGAAAAGGCCGCCGAAGCGGGCTTTAAACTTTCAGAGACACGCCGGCGCGTCGGACCCTGCCACCATTTACGCCGCCATCCAGGCATGACGTGCAGGCGCTTACGCAATTCCGCCCAGATGACGAACCCGTCCGGATTCTCTTAGATAAGATCAGGTACGCACATGCGTTTGTTCTTCGTGTCGAAGAACTCCACACGGTTATTCAGCGCTGCTGGCAAGCAGAAACGAATACCGAGCTTGCTGCACCTCTAGCCCTGAGGGTGCTGATTGAAACCGAAAAAACCCGCGCCGGCGTTATAGCGCGGTCCGAGCCCGCCAAACGTGAGCAGTCTGGTCTGACGGGGCGCATCCCGCTTGATTTCCCTTGATACCCCGAGTTGCGGGAGCAGGGAAGTATGGTCTGCTGGCGGATTGGCGCACATTTAGTTTTTGTATGTACAAAAATAGCTTGCGGCTCGTAGTTTTTGTGCATACAATAATTAGATGCAAATCGAATTCGACCCGGTCAAAGACCAAATCAATCAGGACAAGCATGGCGTTTCACTGGCGATGGCCGAAGCATTCGAGATGGAGTGCGCGCTAATTTGGCGAGATGAGAGATTCGACTACAGCGAAGAACGGTTTAACGCGCTCGGCCCGATCGGTGACCGCGTCTATTCGCTTTCATTCACCATGCGCGGCGACACGCTGCGCGCAATCAGTCTGCGCAAAGCTAACCGTAGAGAGGTGCTTAAATATGTCAACGAAGCGTAAATTTCATATCCCTGACGCCGCCGAAGATGCGGCGCTCACCAAGGCGGCTGAAAGCGATGCAGATAACCGGCCGCTCACGGATGCGCAACTGAAGCGCATGCGTCCGGCGCGTGACGTGCTGCCGGCGATGATCGGCGAAAAAGCGGCGGCCGCCGTGCTAAGAGGCCCGGGCCGTCCATCGAAGCCGATCGACCAGCACAAGGTTCGCACGACGATCCGACTCGATCCCGACCTTATCGACGCTTTCAAGAATACCGGCGACGGATGGCAATCACGTATGAACGATGCTCTTCGCGAGTGGGCCAGCTCACACGGCATGATTCGCGTCTGAACAGAAAAGCCCGCGGAAGCGGGCTTTCTCTTAGGAGGGACGTCTTGGTGTGGTGATCGCCGCGTGGACGCCGAGCCGTTTGGCGAGCGCGGCGTGACGGAGACGGGCTCGCTCGATTGTGGTATCAAACGTTCCGGCGCGCTTGGCGACGCGGATTTTATCTATGACCGACCAGCATCGAACGTAAAGCGCAAAACTGCGCTGATTGGAGGCGAAAGCTGGGGCCACAGCTTCAACCCATGCTTGCACGTCATCTTCGGTTACGATGACTTCCCCGAATAAATCTAGCATGCCGTTATTTTTACAAGTTGTTTTCGGCTTCTTACGGTATCGTAAGACTGTGCGACTTGCAGGGCGGACGGCATGACGGTCAGGCGGCGAGGGGCAGCGAATGTGTTGCATCGTTACCACGCCGTTTCCTGCGTTGATAATTTGACATAATATAAATTATCAACAAATCGTGTGTAAGACCAAAGTTGTAATGTCGTATCTGGGCAAAGTTCAAATGTCGTAGCTGGGGCTTTTTCGGCTCATGCTGGATGCCGGTTCTGACTGCCGGAGTCCATCGTGGCCCAACCCGGAACGATTACCATGAGCATGCGCGAACTGGATCGACTGAAGGTTATCCAGGCGGTCGTTGAAGAGCGGCTGATGCCCTGGCGGGCTGCCAATCCGCTCAAAGCAGTCGTTACCGTAGCATCCCCGGCGCCAGCTCCACCCACCCAGGCCACCATGGAACAACAGAATTCCTATCGTGCTCTTCTCAAGATCCCCAGCCTGTCTTCGCTCATTCTTGCGGCGACTCTGTCGCGCCTCGCCGGGCGCATGTTCACCCTGACATTAGTGCTGTTCGTGCTGACGCGATTTTCGTCGCCGGCGTTGGCCGGATGGCTGACATTCGCCGCGATTGTCCCAGGCTTGGTCGTAAGCCCCATCGCGGGTGCGCTGCTTGACCGTATGGGCCCGACAACGGCATTGAGGATCGATCTGATCGCGAGCGCGATCTACATCGCCGCCATCAGCATGACCAGTTGGGTTGGCTGGGCCAGCATACCGGTTCTGTTTGTGCTGGTCGTGCTGCTCTCGCTTACCGGTCCGTTGGGCGCGGCGGGAACGCGAACCCTGCTGCCGCGTCTGGTGCCGGCCCACGCGCTCGATCGGGCCAATGCGCTGGACACCGCGGTCTACGCCGTGGTCGACGTGGTGGGACCCGGTTTGGCCGGGCTGATCGTTGCTTCGTTCGGACCCGAGTCCGCACTGTCCGTCATCGCCGCGGCTTACGCGGGTGCGGCGATCTGTTTGTCTTACGTCCAGAATCTGCCCGGCCTCGCCTCCACCCAGACATCTCTGCTGCGCCAGACGATCGAGGGCATCCAGATGGTCGCGCGTCAGCCGACGCTGCGGGGACTCGCCATTTCCTATTCGTTGTATCAGGCCACCTGGGGCGTTCTCGTTGTGGTGGTTCCGGTATTCGTGGCCAATCACTACGCCAGCGCGGTGGGCAGTTCAGTAACCGGCTTGCTGTGGGCCGCGATGGGCATGGCCGGTGGCTTGGGAGCGCTTCTCGCCGGCCATCTGCGGACCACGGGCCGTGAACGCCTCATCATGGCGGCCGGGATGATCGTTACCGCCCTGGCTGCATGGCCGGTTGCAGCGGAATTCGGCTTTGGCGGCTTAGCCATCGGATTGATGCTTGCCGGCGTGGCGTCCGGTCCAATCGACGTCGCGCTGCTGACCTTGCGTCAGCGGCGCACCGATCCGCGTCAGCTCGGCCGGGTGCTGTCCATCTCGATGAGCCTGAATCTCGCCGGCTTTCCGCTCGGATCGGCCATTGCGGGGATGGTGATCACAACCTCCCTGTCCGCGACGTTCGTGATGGCCGGCCTTGCTTCAATCATTGCCGCCATCGCGACTGCATCCATACCCCGCGACCTTGATCGACCGGCCGTTTAGCGTCCTGTCGAGTGTGCCCCCCGCTTTCAGTCGGTGATCGGACTTCAGTTCAGCCGACTGGACGCGATCCCGGCCGGAGCGCACTCCTCCCCACCCGACGACCCACCAGGGAAAAAACCAGTGGACTGGTCTTTTTCATGGTGTAGCATCCAATCGTTACATCATTCAATGTAACAATAAAAAATGTCATCGTGCTGGGCTGCTGTACGCCCGTCGGACAGCATATTGGGAGGCAGGCATGGGCGAGAAGGCCATTCCACACGTCAACGTGGACGAGTTGGCGCAATTCCGCGAAGTCCAGCAACTGGCGTACCGGTGCGTCGAGAGCATCGGCGACCTGCTTCGACCGGGCATGACGGAAAAGGACGCCGCCCGGCTGCTGAGCGAATGGTTACAGGACCATGGCGTGCATGACTGGCTGCACAAACCCTTCGCCTGGTTTGGTGACCGTACCGCTTTTGAGGGCTTCTCCGGGCTGTCGCACATGGCCGGCTTCAATCTCGCCTTCTTCCCGGGTTCACGCCGTCTGGAAGAAAACATGCCGGTCATTCTCGACGTGGCACCCGTGTTGAACGGCGTGATCGCCGATGTCGGCTACGCCACCTGCGTCGGTACGAATCCGATTCTCGAGCAACTGAAAGACGATCTCGCGGAACACCGCGAACTGATCGTCAGTATGGTCAAGCAACGGCGCACACTTGCCGACGTGGCGCGCGCGGTCGACCTGCTATGCAGGCAACAGGGCGTGGAGCCGCGCCATAAGGCCTATCCGTTCAAGGTGCTGGCGCATCGTGTCGCGAAGCTGCACAACCCCGCCAAGCCGCGCTTCGTGGCGCGCTTCGGTCTGAACGCCACGCGCAATCTGGTCCTCGACCAGGTGAGCGCCGGCAGGAAAGAAGGCTGGTCGCCGCTGTGGTCGATCGATCGCCGTTCCGATCATGCACCGACGCCCGGCTTGTGGGCCGTCGAGCCGCATCTCGGCTTTCAGGGCGTGGGCGCCAAGTTCGAAGAACTGCTCGTCATCACCGAAGACGACGCCTACTGGCTCGACGACGACCTGCCGCATGTGCGCCGTTGGGCGCAGCGCGGACGGGCGTTGGCCGCGGCATGACGGAGGCGCATATGCAGCTTTTGACCGAACCCGTGCCGCTCACGCTGTACGAGGCGCCGCCCGCGATGCATCGCACGAGTTTCGCGGTGCGCCCGGGCGACGTGACCCTGGCCGCCAGCGCATGGGGCGGCCCCGCCCGGCCGACCGTGGTCCTCGTGCATGGCTACCCGTACCGCGTCAACTTCATCCGCTGCCTGTGCATGCCGCGCAAGCGTTACGCGCACGCCCCAGTCCAGGCGATCGTGCCGACGCTGGACAAATACGTCAGCCCGGCACTATCCGAAGATCTCTCGCGATGGGTGCCGAAGTACTGGCGCCGTGAACTGACCGCACGGCACCAGGTGCCGCTCACCCGCGCGATCGCCCGCATCAGCATGATGCCGCGCTGAACTCAGTGGGCTCACCAATCAGACGCCGGAGACCGTTATGAACCAGGAGCAAACCCAGCACAAGATCAAGGCCCGTCACGTGAAGTTCGACTGGAGCCAAACACCGATTCAATGGATTCCGGGCGATCCGTCGAGCACGCACATCATCAATGTGCTGAACCTGCTGTTCCCGGCCGGCGAGCTATGGTTCTGCCGCGTCTACAACAAGGCGCTGCCGCTCATTACCGACCCGGCCTTGCGCGACGACGCCGAGGGATTTCTGCGTCAGGAAGCGGTGCATTCGCGCTCGCACGGCGGCGTGCTCACGCATTACTACAAGGCACACGACATCGATACGCAGCCCTTCACGAAACAACTCGACTGGCTGTTCGGCAAGCTGCTCGGCGAACAGCCGCTTGGGCTGAAGATCGGGAAAACGCGCTTCTGGCTGCGCCAGCAGCTTGGCGTGATCGCCGCGCTGGAGCACTTTTTCGGCTATCTCGGCAACTGGGTGCTGAATGCCGACGGGCTCGATGCAGCCCACGCCGACCCCACCATGCTCGACCTGCTGCGTTGGCACGGTGCCGAAGAGGTCGAACATCGCACGGTGGCCTTCGACATCTTCCGGCATATGGGCGGCACCTATTTCGAACGCTGCTTCCATATGCTCTCGACCGTCATGCTTCTGCTGTACTTCCTGACGCGCGGCGCACGCTTCATGCATCAACGCGATCCTGCTGCCGGCAGGTACTACGGCTTTATTCTCGCGTGGCGCGCCGGAGCGCGGCGCCGTTGCCTGCCGTCGTTCTGGAAAATGATTTCGGCGGCGTTGCGCTATTTCAATCCACGCTACACGCCCCATCACGAAGGCTCCACTGAACAGGCGCTGGCTTATCTCGCGACCTCGCCGGCAGCGCGAGCCGCGGCACACGGGGGCAACTGGGTTCGTAAAGCAGGCTAATGCATGAGTCGATGCCTTTCCACCTTACATTTTGACATGTTATGATGCGAATCATTCTCATTTACAAAGGCGTCGCATCCGCGGATCTGACGCGCCCGGTGGGTCATGGCGGCAAACGAATCGGCCCTGCATCACGAGATGCAGGTGCTCTACAGCAATCATCACGGCTGGCTCCACGCATGGCTGCGTAAGAAGCTCGGCTGTGCGCATCGTGCGGCCGACCTCGCACACGACACGTTCCTGCGTTTGCTCGCCCGTGATGAACCGCTGGGTCTGCAAGAGCCTCGCGCGTTTCTAACCACGGTCGCGCAACGCGTGATGGCCAATTACTGGCGTCGCGAGCAGATCGAGCGTGCGTATCTGGAAGCGTTGGCGCTCGTGCCCGAGAATTTCGCGCCCTCACCCGAAGAGCGCGCGCTGCTTCTGGAAGCGCTGTGCGAGATCGACAGCCTACTGGAACGGCTGCCGCTCGCCGTCAAACGTGCTTTCCTTCTGGCCCAGCTCGACGGATTGACCCACGCCGAGATCGCCGCACAACTGAAGCTTTCCATCTCGACCGTGAAACGTCATCTGGTGCGCGCCGGCGCACAGTGTTTCTTTGCGCTGAACGTGGCCTGACGGATCGACGGATGAACGCGAGCGCCAGACCCGATATTCCGCAACACATCGCCATGCGCGCCGTGCAGTGGTGGATGGAATTGCAATCCGGTAAAGACACGCGCGCCCAGCAACTCGCGTTGGCGCGCTGGTGCGCCGAGCATCCCGATCACGAACGCGCGTGGCAGCACATCTGCAGCGTCAGCAGTCGCTTCAGGGGACTCACCGAAGCAGGCACGGGCGTTGTGGACGCAGGCGGCGCAGCGGCCGCTCGCGCGGCGCTGACGCGTACCGGATCGGCCAGGCGCCGCGCGAGCGTCAAAGTCCTCGCGACCTTGTTGTTCGCCGGCGGCGCGACATGGCTCGCCGGTGAACACGTGCCGTGGCGCGCATGGAGTGCGGATGCGCACACCGCGCCCGGCGAGCGCCGCACCCTCACACTTGCCGACGGCACCCGCGTCACGCTTAACACCGACAGCGCCATCGATACCGGCTTCAACAGCACCGAGCGGCGCGTGCGCCTGATCAAAGGCGAAATCATGATCGCGACCGGCCATCCCGCCGGCGTACAACGGCCGTTCATTGTCGAGACCGCGCAAGGGCGTTTGCAAGCCTTGGGGACACGCTTCGCCGTCAGGCAGCAGAGTGCGCTTAGCCGCCTCGATGTATTCGAGGGCGCGGTGCGGGTCAGCCCGCGCGACGCAGCCGGCCTTGCGCCGGTGGTCCGTGCCGGACAACGCGTCCGCTTCACGCACGACACCGTCGGAGCGGTCGAGCCGCTCAGCGAGAACGACGCGGCCTGGACGGATGGTCTGATCGTCGCGAGCGGCATGCGGCTCGGCGATTTCGTAGCCGAACTGGATCGCTATCGCGCGGGACATCTGGGTTGCGATCCGTCCGTGGCCGATTTGCGGATCTCGGGCACCTTCCCGCTCGCCGACACGGAGCGTGTGCTCGACACCCTGGCCGCAACCTTGCCGGTCAAGGTCGTATTCATTACGCGCTACTGGGGCACCGTGCGCGCGGCGCGCGCCTGAAACCGGCGAACCCTGGCGTCGCTGAAATTTTTTTCATCTGTTGTGAGCTGTTTTCGAATCTCGCGTGACAAGGGAGATGAGAGCAACACATCGTCACCCTTCCAGCGAGCTTTGAACATGGGACAGTATCGAAAGACCGGCGCCGGCAATCGCCGCCGTGGCAGTCGTGGCGCTATGCGCGCGCGGTACATCGCAACGGCCGCACTGATCTCCGCCGGACTGCCGTTCAACGTGGCGCTGGCGGCCGATGCGCCGTCTTCCGCCGAGGCGCCAGCGCGCAAGAACTACGACATTCCGGCCGGGCCGCTCGAAGCGGCGCTCAATCGCTTCGGGCGCGAAAGCGGGCTGTTGCTGTCCTTTCCGGCGGCACTGACAGACGGGCGCACGAGCGCAGGCCTGCACGGCGATTACGACGTCAGGCAAGGCTTCGAGCGAATCCTGCGCGGCACAGGACTCGGCGCGACGCAGCAGGCCAATGGCGGCTATACGCTCGTCCCGCGCACTGAGGCGGCAGCGGACGACGGCGACCCGCACGGCACCACCCTCCCCGCCGTCACGGTCAGTTCGACAATGGTGAAAGCCGGCAGCTACCGGCCCCCTGCCGACTCGGTGGTAACGCGTTCGGACACGCCGGTGCTTGACACCGCCCAAGCCGTCAACATCGTGCCGTCCCAGGTGCTGCATGACCAGCGTCCGCGTAATCTCGACGATGCGCTTGCGAACGTAAGCGGCATCGTGCAAGGCAACACGCTGGCCGGCACGCAGGACACCTTGCTCAAGCGCGGCTTCGGCGGCAATCGCGACGGTTCGATCATGCATAACGGCATGCCGCTGGTGCAAGGGCGCGCGCTGAACGCGGCGGCCGACAGTGTCGAAGTGCTCAAAGGCCCGACCTCGCTGCTGTACGGCATCATGGACCCGGGCGGCGTCGTCAACGTGGTGAGCAAGCAGCCCTTGCTTCAGCCCTATCACGCGATCTCCGTGCTCGGTTCGACCTACGGACACGGCCGCAACGGCGCCGGCGCCACGCTCGATACAACCGGGCCGATCGGCGACTCCGGTCTCGCCTACCGGCTCGTGGTCGATCAGACCGACGAGCAGTATTGGCGCAACTTCGGCGAGCACCGCGAGACGCTCGTGGCGCCGTCGCTCGCGTGGTACGGACGCGATACCCAGGTGGTGGTGTCGTACGAATATCGCAAGTTTCTCTATCCGTTCGACCGCGGCACCGCGCTCGATCCGAAGACCAACCAGCCGCTTGCGATTTCGAGCCGCGAACGTCTCGACGAACCGTTCAACGAAATGGACGGCGAATCGAACCTCGCGCAAATCAGCGTCGATCATCAGATCAACGCGAACTGGAAGGCTCATTTCGGCTATAGCTACAACCGCGAGACCTACGACGCGGGTCAGTTGCGCGTGCAGGGTATCAACAGCACGACCGGCGCGGTGTCGCGCAGCAACGACGCGACGCATGGCGCGCTCAGCACGGACAGCTACGCGATCGCATACGTGGACGGTCATTTCAACCTGGCGGGTTTGCGCAACGATTTGCAGGTCGGTGTCGACAGCGAGTACCGCCGCATCTATCGCAAGGACCTGCTGCGCCAGGCCACGAAATATCCGTTCAACTATTTCAATCCGATCTACGGACGCGAGAGCCCGTCGACCACCGTGTCCGCAAGCGACAGCGATCAGACCGACACGCTGCACGACCGCTCGTTCTTCTTCCAGGACAATTTGCATCTCACCGACAAGTGGATTCTGATCGGCGGCGCGCGTTTTCTGAGCTACAACCAGATCGCGGGAAAGGGCCGGCCGTTTGTCGTCAATACGGACATCAACGGCAGCAAATGGCTGCCGCGCGCGGGCGTGGTCTACAAATGGACCGACACGGTCTCGCTATACGGCAGCTATACCCAGTCGCTCAAGCCGACCTCGACGATCGCGCCGCTTGCCACCGGCGTGGTGATCGATTCGTCGGTGCAGCCTGAAGAAGCCACGTCGTGGGAGCTCGGCGCCAAGATTGCGATGCCCAATGGCCTCAGCGGCACGCTGGCGCTTTTCAACATCGACAAGAAAAACGTGCTGGTGCAGCAGTACAACGACGCCACCAAACAGACCGACTGGCGCACGGCCGGCAAGGCACGTTCACGCGGAGTGGAGCTCGATGTGGCCGGGCAGATCGGCCAGCACTGGAGCGTGATCGCAAGCTACGCGTACATCGACGCGAAAACCACCGAAGACCCGTTGTATGCCGGCAAGCGCCTGTGGAACGCGCCGCAGAATACGGCATCGCTGGCTGCGGTCTATGACTTCGGCACGATCTTCGGCGGCGACCAGTTGCGGGTGGGCGCCGGCGCGCATTATGTCGGCCCACGCCCCGGCGATTCGGCCAATAGCTTCACGCTGCCGGCTTACACCGTCGCCGATGCCTTCGCCACTTACGAAACAAAACTCGGCAATCGCCATCTGTCGTTCCAGCTCAACGTGAAGAATCTGTTCAACAAGACCTACTACCCGTCGAGCGCGAACCGCTACTTCGTCGCGGTTGGCGACGCGCGCCAGGTCTCCTTGCTGTCGACGCTCGAGTTCTAGGCGTGCGCACGGACACCGTACGCACGATATGTGGGTTCAATGGATCAACAGGATATGGGAGTCACGATGAAACTCTGGAACCGTCGCGCTAACAAGGGTCTGGCGCCCGCCCGCAAACGCCGGATCTTTCTCACTACCGCGGCGAGCCTCGGTGCGGTGCTGGCGGTCGCGACACCCGCCGCGCGCGCCGCATCGAGCGATCCGCGCGCGGGCAAGAAAGTCGTGATGCTCGTGCAACTGAATGGCCCGAGCCTGGCCGTCGACCAGAAGATCGCGGCGCACCTGACCGCGCGCGGCTACAGCGTACGCATGCTGGATCAGGCACAACCGCCCGAGGCGGTGGGCGATGCGGATCTGGTCGTCATTTCATCGACGGTCTCATCGAAACAGGTGGCGGGAGGCTGGCGCTACCTGGCCAAGCCGTTATTGACATGGGAAAACGATTTGCTCGACGACTTCGCGATGACGGGCAAGCGTCACGACGTCGATTTTGGCGAAGCGGAAAAGGAGCGTTACCTGTGGCTGGTCAACGCGCCCCACCCTATTGCGGCCGGCTTGCCGGCGGGCGTGACGAACGTCTACGTCAAGCAGGCCGCAATGAGCTGGGGCAAACCGGGCTTGGGCGCGACGACCATCGCAACGCTGTATGGCCAGCCTGAAAAGGCGGCGATCTTCGCCTATGAGAAAGGCGCCACGATGGACTACGAGTCGCTGGCGCCGGCCCGGCGCGTGATGTTCTTCCTGAACAACGACACCTTCGGCAACCTCTCGCCGGCGGGTAACAGTCTGTTTGATGCGGCCGTGGATTGGGCGCTCGGTTTAGCCTGAATGAGGCCTTTCCCATTCACGTTGAACGCTGGGCGATAATAAAACCTTGCCTCGCGCTGTAGTCCGTCGTCAGTTCCCGTCGGGAAGCAGACCGGGCATCAGTTAGAAGCCGCCCCCGCATCCGCGGCCGGTACGCCAGCCGTCTTGACCGCGCCAGCGCCATCCGTGTGATGCTGAATGTCATAAATCTCCCGATTACGCGCAATCTCCACCGCGGTAGGGGGATAGTCGTTATTGGGCGTCGGCACGAGCCCTTCGGCCTGAGCTTGTTTCAACTGAGCCATAACGTCAGCCCGTGTGAGTCCCGACGGATTGGATTGCGCAAACGCATTCGCTCCGAACGGCAAACTGAGCGCGGCAACAGCAATAGCGGTAAGCAGTTTCATGATGTCTCTCCGGTGAAGTGCAAGAAATGAGTGGTCTGAACCACGTTTCCTATTCTTGTCATTTCAGCTGTCGGAGCACTGACCCGAGGATTACCGTTTTGTTATCTATACGTCGCGCTTAAACAAAAGAACTCAAAGAAGAACGGCAGATAACAGAACCGTAATCTAGCGGACCGTCCCCGGTAAGCGCCTCTTCTCCACACTCCTGACTCATCAAGAAGCCCGCGTCGCGTGCCGCCAGGCGCTCCAGCAGGACGCTCGCCTCCCTCTGCCTCTTTTCAGGAAACCGTCATGTGGATCGTCAAGCTCGCGCTGCGCCGCCCATATACCTTCGTGGTTCTCGCGGTGTTGATCTTTATCGTTGGGCCGCTCACGATACTCCGCACGCCGACCGATATTTTTCCGAACATCAATATCCCGGTGGTCAGCATCGTCTGGACGTACAACGGCTTTTCCGCCCAGGACATGGCCAACCGCATCACGTCGAACTATGAACGTGCGCTGACCTCCGACGTCGACGATATCGAGCACATCGAGTCGCAATCGCTGAATGGCGTCTCGGTGGTCAAGATCTTTTTCCACCCGGGCGCGGACATCAATCGCGCGATCGCCGAGGCGGCTTCCAATTCCGCGTCGATCCTGCGCGTGCTGCCGCCCGGCACCTTGCCGCCGAACATCATTACGTACAACGCGTCGACAGTACCGATCCTGCAACTCGGACTCTCCAGCAATACGCTGTCCGAACAGCAGCTCTACGACCTCGGCAACAGCCAGATCCGCACGCAACTGGCGACGGTGCAAGGCGCATCGGTGCCGCTGCCGTTCGGTGGCAAGGTGCGCCAGATCATGGTCGATATCGATCCGCGCGCGCTGCAGGCCAAAGGCCTTTCTCCGCTTGATGTGGTCAACGCCGTCAACGCACAGAATCTGATTCTGCCGGGCGGCACCGCCAAAATCGGCACGAAGGAATACAACGTCCAGATGAACGGCAGCACCGACACGGTGGCCGCGCTGAACGACCTGCCGATCAAGACGGTAGCGGGCGGCGTGGTGTACGTGCGCGACGTCGCCCATGTGCGCGACGGCTACGCGCCGCAAACCAACATCGTGCGCAGCGACGGCAAACGCGCCGCGCTCCTCACCATCGAAAAATCCGGCAGCACGTCGACGTTGACCATCATCCAGCAGGTCAAGGCGATGCTGCCGCATATCGCCGCCGGTTTGCCGAGCGCGCTGCATATCACCGCGTTGTCCGACCAATCGGTGTTCGTGAAGTCGGCGGTGATGGGCGTGGCGCGCGAGGCCGTGATCGCCGCCGCGTTGACCGCGTTGATGATCCTGCTGTTCCTCGGCAGTTGGCGCGCCACGCTGATCATCGCGGTGTCGATTCCGCTTGCGGTGCTGACCTCATTGATCGCGCTGTCCGCGCTGGGCCAGACCATCAACATCATGACGCTCGGCGGGCTCGCGCTCGCGGTGGGGATTCTCGTCGACGACGCCACGGTCGCGATCGAAAACATCACCCATCATCTGGAAAACGGCGAGCCGCTGCACGACGCGATTCTGAACGGCTCCGGCGAAATCGCCGTGCCGACGTTCGTCTCCACACTGTCGATCTGCATCGTGTTCGTGCCGATGTTCCTGCTTTCCGGCGTGGCGCGTTATCTGTTCGTGCCACTCGCCGAAGCGGTGGTATTCGCGATGATCGCATCGTACTTCTTCTCGCGTACGCTGGTGCCGACCCTCGCGATGTATCTGATGCGTGCGCGCAGCAACGCACCGGTCAAGGGTAATGGCCCGATCGCGCGCCTGATCCGCTTCCAGGCCGCCTTCGAACATCGCTTCGAGCGGTTGCGCGAACGCTATCGCGGCGTACTCGGCTCGGCGATCGCGACGCCGCGCCGTTTCATCGCCATCTTCCTGTTGCTGTGTATCGGCTCGCTCGTGCTCGTGCCATTCGCCGGCCGCGATTTCTTCCCTGCCGTCGATACCGGCGAAATTCGTCTGCATTTGCGTGCGCCGACCGGCACGCGCATCGAAGACACCGCGCGCATCACCGATGAAGTCGAGGCCCGCGTGCGCAGCGTGATCCCGAAGCAGGAACTCGCGGCCATGCTCGACAACATCGGTGTGCCCGTGAGCGGCATCAACCTGACCTACGATTCCTCCGACCCGATTGGCCCGGAAGACGCCGAGGTAATGATCACGCTCGCCGCCGGCCACAAACCCACGGCCGCCTATGTGACGACGCTGCGCACCGTGCTATCGAAAGATTTTCCCGGCGTTACGTTTGCGTTCCTGCCCGCCGACATCGTCAGCCAGATTCTGAACTTCGGGCTGCCCGCGCCGATCGATATCCAGATCGTCGGCAACAAGCTCGACGCCAATCGCGTCGTGGCAAACCGCTTGCTCGAACAACTGCGCGGTGTGCGCGGGCTCGTCGATGCGCGCATCCAGCAACCGGGTGACGAACCCGCGATCAACGTGAATGTCGACCGCACCCGGGCGATTCAGGCCGGCCTGCTGCAACGCGACGTGTCGCAGAATCTGCTGATCGCGCTTTCCGGCAGTTCGCAAACCACGCCGAATTTCTGGCTCGATCCGAAGAACGGCGTCAGCTATCCGCTAATGGCGATGATGCCGCAGTACGACATCAACTCGCTGCAGGCGCTCGCCAATATTCCTGTTGCACAGAGCGGCGCTGCCGGTACGGGCGCGGCGGCAGCGTCCATTGCGCCGACCGGCAACGGCCCCGCGCCGCAGAACCTGCTCGGCGCGCTGAGCACGCTGACGCGCGTCACGCAGCAGGCCGTCGTCTCGCACTACAACGTGCAACCGGTGCTCGATATCTTCGCGTCGGCACAAGGGCGCGATCTCGGCGGCGTGGCGGCGGACGTAACCCGGCTGGTCGATCAGATCCGCCCGCAATTGCCGCCCGGTGCGTCGATTGTGATGCGCGGCCAGGTGCAGGCGATGCACGATTCCTTCAGCGGACTCGCCAGCGGTCTGGTGTTCGCGATCGCGCTCGTCTATCTGCTGATGGTCGTCAATTTTCAGTCGTGGCTCGATCCGCTCATCATCATCAGCGGCCTGCCGGGCTCGCTCGCGGGCATTGCCTGGATGCTGTTCAGCACCGGCACGAGCCTGAGCGTGCCGGCACTGACCGGCACGATTCTGTGCATCGGCATTGCCACGGCCAACAGCATTCTGGTGATCAACACCGCGCGCGAATTCCACCACGGCGGCAAACCACCGCTGCAAGCCGCGCTCGAGGCGGGTTTCAGCCGCTTCCGGCCAGTACTCATGACCGCGCTCGCGATGCTGATCGGCATGCTGCCCATGGCGCTCGGCCTCGGCGACGGCGGCGAACAGAATGCGCCGCTTGGCCGCGCCGTCATCGGCGGCCTCGCGCTCGGCACGATATCCACGCTGCTGTTTGTTCCCGTCGTCTACGGGACGGTGCATGCATGGCTCGACAAACGCCGCGCGGCTCGCACCGCCGCCCAGGAATCCCGCGTTCCCGCCCGCACACTTTGACTCCGACGAGAGCCCGCTCATGAACAACTCATCACTTCCACCCGATCTCGGCGACGGGCTTGAACCGGCCCGCGAGGCTGATCGCGCCGCCACGGCTGCCGAGGGCAGCGAAGCGTCACGCGCAGCCGACACCGCGCATGCCGCCGAGCCGGCCCAGCCGGCGAGCGCCAGCGAGGACCCACGCGCCGCCGGTTTGCCCACCAGCCTCAAGCCTCGCCGCCGCATGTGGCCGCTGGCATTGACCGGCCTTGCCGCGGCGCTGCTGATCGCCGGCATCGTGCCGCGGTTGCATGCCAGCGCCGCGCTCACGCAACAGACGCAAGCGCAAAGCGCGCTCAGCGTGTCCGTGGTCTCGCCGCGCCCCGCGCCTGCTGTCCACGAATTGCTGCTGCCCGGCGCGGTGACGCCCTTCGCCGAAGCATCGATCTACGCGCGCACGAGCGGCTACGTGGCGCACTGGAGCGCCGACATCGGCACCCAGGTGAAAGCCGGTCAGACGCTCGCCACGATCGACGCCCCCGATCTGGACGCACAACTGCGTCAGGCGCGTGCCGACGAAGCCACCGCGCAGGCCAACTTCGACTTCGCGAAAACCACGGCGCAGCGCTGGCAGGAGATGCTGAAAACCCAATCGGTCGCGCAGCAGGATGCGGATACGAAGGTTAGCGACATGGAGGCGCGGCGCGCGATGCTGGCGTCGGCGCAGGCCAACGTCGCGCATCTGGCCGAGCTGGTGTCCTACGAAAAGATCACCGCGCCGTTCGACGGCACGATCACCGCGCGCAATGTCGATGTCGGCAGCCTGGTGACGGCGGGCGGTACGCCCGGCACGCCGGGTATGTCGGGCGAGCTGTTTCATATTCAGCAGACGGGCGTGCTGCGCGTGTTCGTCGACGTGCCTCAGAACGACGCGCCCTACGTCACGCCCGACACCGGCGTGTATCTGAGCGTCCAGCAGTACCCCGGGCGGCACATCGCGGCCAGGGTAGCGCGCACGAGCGGCTCGATCGATCCGGCGAGCCGCACGTTGCGCGTCGAGGTCGACGTCGACAACAAGGACGGCGCGCTGCTGCCGGGCGCTTACGCGCAGGTGCATCTGCAGTTGCAATCGACCACCCCGGCGCTCGATCTGCCGGTGAGCGCGCTGCTGTTTCGTCCGGATGGCGTGACGGTTGCCGTGGTCGACGGCAATGGCCGTGCAGCGCTCAGGACGGTGCACATCGGCCGCGATTTCGGCACGCATGTGGAGATCACCACGGGCCTCGCCGCGACCGACCGCGTGATCGACAACCCCGGCGATTCGCTGAGTACCGGTCAGCTCGTGCAGATCGCGCCGGCCGCGCATGGCTGAGCGCCTGTCATGGAAAGGATGAGCCTAATGTCTTCAAACTCGCCGTTGCGTCCGCTGTTGCGTCTGCAATTACGCCCGCTGTTACGCCGCTCGTTGGTGGCCGTGCTGATCGGCGCGCTGCTGAGCGCCTGCTCGACGTTGCCGCCGTACCAGCGCCCCGCCGTCCAGATGCCCCCGCAGTACGCAGGCACGGCGCCGGGTTGGGCCCAGGCCGCGCCGGCTGACACCGCGCCGCGTGGCCCCTGGTGGACGATTTTCAACGACCCGGTGCTGAATCGACTCGAAGCCCGCATCGACGTCTCGAACCAGACCGTGCGCAAAGCGGTTGCGCAGGTCGAGCAGGCACGTTCGATGGTGGATTATCAGCGCGCCGGTTTTTTCCCGACGATCACGGCCGGTGCCGCGCAGGACCGTTTCCGGACCTCACAGAACGTCGAGGGCAAATCACTCGCGGGCAAGACCGTACCGGACTATTCGGCCGGCGTATCGGCGAGTTGGGAACCTGACCTGTTCGGCCGCGTGCGCGACAGCGTGACCGGCGCGCGGGCCGATGCCGCTGCGAGCGAGGCCGATCTCGAAGCCGTGCGTCTGTCGATGAGCGCCGATCTCGCGGTCGACTATTTTTCCCTGCGCTCGCTCGACACGCAAAAGAAGCTGCTCGACGACAGCGTAACCGCCTACGCCGCCGCCCTGAAGCTGCTGCAGCAGCAACTGAAAGACGGCGCGATCGACGCCTCCGCGGTCGCTCAGGCCACCACCCAACTCGAAGCGACCCGCACGCAGGACACCGACATCGACGTCACCCGCGCGCAGATGCAGCATGCGATTGCCACGCTGATCGGCGAGCCGGCTTCGAGCTTCACGCTGCCGCCGAACGGCTCGGCCGCGACGCCGCCGGCGATTCCCGTCGGCGTGCCGTCGCAACTGCTCGAACGCCGGCCTGATATTGCAGCCGCCGAACGACGTGTGGCGGCGGCGAACGCTCAGATCGGCGTGGCGCACGCGGCGTTCTTCCCCGATCTGGTGCTGTCGGCGAGCGCGGGCCTGGAAAGTACCTTCTTCGCGCCGTGGTTGAGCGCACCGAGCCTGTTCTGGTCGCTCGGCCCGCAACTGGTCGGCACGCTGTTCGACGGCGGCAAGCGCACCGCCAGCCTGCATGGCGCGACGGCGCAGTACGACGGCGCGGTCGCGGACTACCGGCAATCGGTGCTGGTGGCTTTCCAGCAGGTCGAGGACAATCTGTCCGCCCTGCACTCGCTCGCCGACGAAGCCGCCAGCCAGCAGCGCGCGACCACCGCAGCCGATCTGTCGTTGCGGCTCACGACGAATCGCTTCAATGCGGGGGCGGTCAGTTATCTCGACGTGGTGACGGCGCAGACGATCGCGTTGACGAATCAGCGCATGGCGGATCAGATCGCGGCGCGACGGCTGGAGGCGAGCGTGTTGTTGTTAAAGGCGCTGGGCGGGACGTTGCCCGCCCTTAAACCCGCCGGAACGTAAGCACGAAGCGCGTGCTCTGCGCATCGCTTTCCGCATGCACGGTGCCGCCGTGTAACTCCATGATCGTGCGCACGATGGCAAGCCCGAGCCCCGTCGAACCCGGCGAGCCTTGCGATTCGCCGGACGAAGGCAAGGCACTGCGCGACGGATCGATGCGATAGAAACGGTCGAAAATCCGTTCGAGATGCTCGGAGGCAATCGGCTGCCCCTGGTTCGATACGGTGACGCGTACCCTGTCGGCGAAAGCGTGGACATCGAGCGCGATCTCGCCGCCACGTGGCGTATAGCGAATCGCGTTGGCAAGCAGATTGCTGACGGCGCGGCGGAACAGTTCGAGATCCGCCGTCAGCATCGCGGAACCGAAAACCTGCACGCTGACATTAGCTTCCTCGGCAATACCTTCGAAGTATTCGGCGATTCGCGTCAACTCCTGCCCCGCATCGAACTCGCGCATATGTTTGACGAATTGCGGATGCTCGGCACGGGCCAGAAACAGCACGTTTTCGATCATTCGCGCGAGGCGGTCGCATTCCTCCAGATTCGATGCGAGCAGCGACTCGTATTCCTCGGTGGAGCGTGGCCGGGCGAGCGCGACTTCGGTGGCGCCACGCATATTGCCGAGCGGCGTGCGCATATCGTGCGCAAGATCGGCGGTGAAGCGCGACAGGTGCTGAAAGCCGCGGTCGACGCGTTCGAGCATCGCATTGAGTGCGTTCACCAGGGCTTCAAGTTCGCTCGGGACGCGCGCCACCGCGATTCGCGTATTCAATCGATTGACCGTGACACCGGCCGCGCTCGCCGCGATATCGCGCAGCGGCCGCATCGCGGCGCGAATCAGCAGATAGCTCAGCAGCACCGCGAGAATCACACCCACCGCGCCGGCGATGTGGAGCTTGTCGCGGTAGCGGTCGAGCAGCCGCCAGCGGTCGCTCATGTTGCGCGCGATCAGCACGGTCGCCGTGTCGCCGTCATGCAGGCGCGCATCCGCGAGAATGCCGCGGATCGGCGCACCGTGCCGGCCGGTCCAGGCGCCGATATCCGCGTCGGTAATGCGTGCAGAAGCGGCAATGCGCTTGAGCGGCGGCAACGCGTCGAGCGTCTGGACGCCGCCTGGTTCGGCGGTCTCGCCGGGATCCTGGAGATCGCTTGTCGCGCTCGCGTCGTCCGGCTCGCTTGCCCCACCCACTGCTATGGGAGCACTCGACGCACTGGAAACAGCCGAAATCGCGGAAACCGCGCTGCCGGCCGTGCCGCCCGGCGCCGGGAAGGTTTCCCCGGCATTGTGTTCGATCGCCATATGCCCGTCGGGACCGAACACCTCCATCGACATCGCTTCATTACCCAGCACGAGACTGGTCAGGCGGTCGCCGTGCTCGCGGATCCCCTTCGCCGCGTCAAGCTCCTCAGCAAGCCGCCGTGCGTGGCGTGCGGCGAGCACGATGTCGAGATCGTCTTGCGCCTTGATCTGTTTTTCCAGCGCAAGGTACAGAAAACTCCCGACGAGCACGAAAACCGCGAGCGTGGTGACACCGAAGGCAAGCGCGAGCGTTGCGGCGAGCGAGCGGCCACGCATCAAGCGGTATCCTTCAGTTCGAGTACGTAGCCGACGCCGCGCACGGTGTGAATCAGCTTGACGGGAAAGTTATCGTCGATCTTGGTGCGCAGCCGGCGAATCGCCACCTCGACGACATTGGTATCGCTGTCGAAATTCATGTCCCATACATAGGACGCAATCTGCGTGCGGCTCAGCACTTCACCCTGACGGCGCGCCAGCAACTGCAACAGCGAAAACTCGCGCGGCGTGAGATCGATACGCGTGCCGCCGCGTTTCACGCGCCGGCGATTGACGTCCATTTCCAGATCGCCCACCTTGATCAGTTCGCTTTCGCGCGGCGGCCCCCGGCGTGCCAGCGTGCGCACGCGGGCCAGCAATTCGACGAAGGCGAACGGCTTGACGAGATAATCGTCGGCGCCGAGTTCGAGACCGCGCACGCGGTCGTCGACATCGTCGCGTGCGGTGAGGAACAACACCGGCGTGGTCCGCGTGCTGCGCAAGGTCTTGACGACAGTCCAGCCGTCCATGCCGGGCAGCATCACGTCGAGCACGATCACGTCGTACTCTTCTTCCTGTGCGAGGATCAGCCCTTGTGGGCCGTCGTTCGCGACATCGACCGCGTAGCCCGATTCTTCCAGGCCTTTCTTCAGATAAGCCGCTGTTTTGAGCTCATCCTCGATCACCAGGATTCGCATGGGAGTGCTCCGCTGTGCTTGATCGCTAGATCATACCGGCAAGCGAAGCGCGAGATGATTACGATCCGGTAATGTTGGCGGCAGCACGCCGCGGTGCAGCACAACGCCGTTTTCAGGCTGGCCGCGCCGGCCGGTGGAAGCTCCAGCCAGACACGGTAAGATGGATGGCAGCAGCTACTGCCGTCCTACTCGCGCACTACTCGCGCACTACTCGCGCGATCCCCGCGACTCGTTGCGGCGCCGGAATACGGCCAGAAGGAGCCAATCGTGTCTAAAAACCAATCTTGCCGCCGTCCCCTGCTCGCGCTGGTGCTCCTGCTACCGCTTCTGCTGCTGGCCCAGCCACGGCCCGCGTCCGCCAGCGAGGACAGTGCCAACGCCAGCGCGGAAGCCGCGGGCCAGCGTGCCCGCTTCGACCGGGAATTCTGTGGCGTCTCCGCGCAGGAGGTGGCCGAATACAAGGAGAAGCTGAGAAAGGTGCTCACCGAGGCCAGCCAGTTCGATACGCGCTGGCAGAACGGCTGGCGGCGCGGCGATAGCGATACGATCCAGATGCGCTCGCTGCAACTCAACAGCCCGGCGGAGTTCGCGGCGCGGGTCAAAAGCAATTGCGAACGCATCAAATGGCAGGCCGGCAACGCGCTGCGAGTACGCGCACCCCGGTAGTCCGCCTGCCGAAACTGTTATTCTTCCCTCTCTGCCGACCGCCACCTGGTCGCCTGCCGCCTCCGGGCGGCATTCCTAAGCGGCGCGCTCACGCGTCCGGTATCAGCGAGACAGGAATTTGAATGTTCGGTTTTCTGCGTGGCTATTTTTCCAACGACCTGGCAATCGACCTCGGCACGTCGAACACCCTTATCTACATGCGTGGCAAGGGCATCGTGCTGGACGAACCGTCGGTGGTGTCGATTCGTCAGGAAGGCGGCCCGAACGGCAAGAAGATCATTCTGGCCGTCGGCAAGGAAGCGAAACAGATGCTCGGCAAGGTGCCGGGCAATATCGAGGCGATCCGCCCGATGAAGGACGGCGTGATCGCCGACTTCAACATCACCCAGCAGATGATCAAGCGCTTCATCCAGATGGCGCACGAATCGCGAATGTTCGCACCGTCGCCGCGCATCATCATCTGCGTGCCGTGCGGTTCGACCCAGGTCGAGCGCCGCGCGATCAAGGAAGCCGCGCATAGCGCCGGCGCCTCGCAGGTCTATCTGATCGAAGAACCGATGGCCGCGGCCACCGGCGCCGGTTTGCCGGTGTCGGAAGCGACCGGCTCGATGGTGGTCGATATCGGCGGCGGCACCACCGAAGTGGGCGTGATCTCGCTCGGCGGTGTGGTCTACAAGGGCTCGGTGCGCGTAGGCGGCGACAAGTTCGACGATGCGATCGTCAACTACATTCGCCGTAACTACGGCATGCTGATCGGCGAACAGACCGCCGAGGCGATCAAGAAGGAAATCGGCTCTGCCTTTCCGGGCTCCGAGGTCAAGGAGATGGAAGTCAAGGGCCGCAATATGTCCGAAGGCATTCCACGCAGCTTCACGGTGTCCAGCAACGAGATTCTCGAAGCCCTCACCGACCCGCTGAACCAGATCGTCTCGGCGGTAAAGATCGCGCTCGAACAGACGCCGCCGGAACTGGGCGCCGACATCGCCGAACGCGGCATCATGCTCGCAGGGGGAGGCGCACTGCTGCGCGACCTCGATCGCCTGCTGGCCGAAGAAACCGGCCTGCCGGTGTTCGTCGCCGAGGCGCCGCTGACCTGCGTGGTGCGCGGCTCGGGCATGGCGCTGGAGCGGATGGACAAGTTCGGCGGCGCGTTTTCGTACGAGTGAGAGGGGCGTGGCAGTTGCTTTGCCACGCATCGCGTTGCTTGCATCAGACGCATCGAGCGCATTGTGCGGCTCCAGCGCACGGGCGAACAACCCATTTCACGCCACCTTCTAAGAAACGACCAAATACTTGGTTGCTAGTCCCTGCCCCCCTCCCGTACCGTTCCCAGTTTGCGGACCCGTATTGGAGGACTCATGCCAGCATCCCAATCGCAGCAAAACCAGCATCCCGCTCATCCCGATCATCCCGGCGCAGACGCAGCGGAACTGTTCGCTGAAGACGAGCTGACCCGTCGTTTCATCCCCGTCTTCACCCGCATCGCCGAAGGCGCGGTAGAACGCGAGCAGAATCGCGAACTTCCGTACGCGCCCGTGGAATGGTTGCGCGAGGCCGGCTACACCAGACTGCGCGTGCCGAAACAGTACGGTGGCGAAGGCGTCACATTTACAGCGTTCCTCGCGCTAGTCACGCGGCTTGGCGAGGCCGACTCGAACCTTCCGCAAATCCTGCGGGTACACGGCGGGTTCATCGAAGCACTGCTGGAAAGTAACGACGAACCGCTGCGTGACCGCTGGTTCACGCGCATCGCACAAGGACAGATCATCGGCGGCGCCGTATCCGAGCGCACCGGCACCACCAGCAACAGCGTGCGTCTCACGCAAACCGACGGCGCCTGGCATCTGGACGGCGAGAAGTACTACACCACCGGCACGCTCTACGCGGACTGGGTCGACGTCACCGCACACGACGGACAGAGCGACGTGCGTGTGCTCGTCAGGAGCGACACGCCAGGCCTCTCGCGAATCGACGACTGGGATGGTTTCGGGCAGCGCCTGACCGGCAGCGGCACGGCGCGTTTCGAGCATGTGTCGGTCTCGCTCGACAATCTGTACCGCCGCTATAGCGCGGCCGAACCTCGCCGCAACAGTCTGCTGACCGCGTACTATCAGGCGTTGCATATCGCCAATCTGGCCGGTATCAGCCGTGCGGCGCTGCGCGATGCCGTGACGTTCACGCAAGCCAGGACGAGAACCTTCGGTGTTCCCGGTGAATCGAGTCCGCGTGACAATCCATTGGTGCATCGTGTCGTCGGCCGTCTCGCGAGCCTCGCTTACTCGACACAAAGTATCAGCGCATCGCTTGCCCGCTCGATCGATGCGGTATCCGTGGCCCGGCAGGAAGGCCGGGCCGACGAGCAAACCTATATCCGCCTCGATATCCAGACCTTCCAGGCGCAGCAGATCGTCATCGAGCAGACCCTGCAGGCGGCGACGCTGCTGTTCGAAGTAGGCGGTGCATCGGCAACCAGCGAAACGCGCCGCTTCGATCGCTACTGGCGCAATGCGCGAGTGCTCGCATCGCACAACCCGGCGATCACCCGCGAAGCCGCGATCGGTGACTTCTACCTGAACGGAAAAGCCCATCAGGAAAGGTTCGGTGTGGCGCGGAATCCGGAAGCCGCCACCGCTGCGGCGCAGCTTTAAAAGCGCGCGCTGAAAGACCAGGGCCGCGCAAGCGGCCTGAAGAGTGCCGGCGGGAGGGAGGGGAATTTATGCTGATCCGCCCGGACGCCTGCGTGGCCTGGGTCGCTGGAGAAAACAGCACCGAAGGCCTGGAAGAAACGCTGCGTCGCTGGTTTATCCCACACCGAAGCTCGGCTCGACGGCGCGGTCCGGATACGTGGATCACTTCGCCGGAGGCGTCCAGATACGGATGTCCGTCGCTTTCAAGGCGGCGGGAATCAGCCCGGCCGCGCGGTAGGTGTCGGCGATGCGCTGCTGCTCAGCCAGCTGATCGCGTTTCACCGGCACGATCTCATAGCTGCGGCGGCTATTGGCCAATTCGACAGTCGGCCCCGGAATGTTGCCCCACACCGGCCCGAGAATCTGCGCGGCTTCCTGGGGATGCGCTTTGACCCATTTGCCGGTGGCGTTCAATTCATCGAATACGACGCGCAGCACGTCCGGATGCTTGTCGGCGAAGGCCGTGGTCGCCGTGTAAAAACGGTTGTATTGGGCGACCCCGCCGCTGCCGTCCGCCACCACGCGAACGTGCGCATCACGCTGCTGTGCGGCGAGGAACGGGTCCCAGATGGCCCATGCATCGATGTTGCCGCCACGGAATGCAGCGAGCGCATCGGGCGCCTCAAGATAGCGCACCTGGATGTCGTTGATCGTCAGCCCTGCTTTAGCCAGAGCGCTCAGCAGCAGGAAATTGCATCCCGAGCCTTTGGATACCGCCACGCGCTTGCCCTTGAGGTCGGCTACCGAATGAATCGGCGAATCCGGCGGCACGATGATCGCCTGGGCGGTGGGCGCGGAGGTTTCTTCGGCGTAGTACGTAAGCGGTGCGTTGGCAGCCTGCGTGAAGAGCGCAAACGCATCCGCGACATCCGCATGCAAATCGACGCTGCCGGCGTTCAGCGATTGCAGCAGGCCCGTTGAAAACTCGTGCCAGCTCACGTCATAGCCGAGCGCGTTGAGTTTCTTTTCCAGCGCGCCGGTTCGTTTCAGCAGGATGAACAGCGTCGACGACCGCTGGTAGCTGATCGACACGGTTTCATTAGCGCTTGCCACGCCGGCCGACAGCACGCCGCCGATCAAGGTCAGGCACACGCAGAGGCGTCGCAGGATTCGGAAGCGGGAGAAAACGGGTGGCATCGATCAACGTCCAAGTGCTTGGGGGAATTAACGAATATATAAAAGAACGACGCCCGCCCAAAGACCGATTTCATCGATCGATATGGGCAGAAATTGGAACGCGTGACGGCGGCATCGCTCATCATTCGAGGTTTGATACGAATTGACGGACACGCTTTCCCGTGGAGATTTCTGCATGACCTCGGCACTCCCTCCCCGCTTCGGCATCTGGGCATTGGTTCACGGCAGCCGTGCCGCGTTGCAGGACCCCGATGAACCGTACGACGCGTCATGGGCGAGAAACAAGGCGCTCGTTCTCGAGGCCGAACGGCTCGGCTACGACTCCGTGCTGGTCGCGCAACATACGATCAACCCGCACAATTCCGATTTCGATCAACTCGAAGCGTGGACTGCATCGGCCGCGCTCGCGGCACTGACCGGGCGCATCGAAATCATCGCCGCGATCAAGCCTTATCTGTATCACCCTGTGGTGCTGGCCAAGATGGCGCAGCAGATCGAGCACATCAGCGGTGGGCGCTTCGCCATCAATCTTGTCAACGCATGGAATCGCCCTGAACTGGAGCGTGCCGGCATCGGCTTCGCGGAGCACGACGCGCGTTATGCCTACGGGCGCGAGTGGATTACGGTGGTCGATTCCTTGCTGCGTGGCGAACGCACCCGGTTTCGCGGAGCGCATTTTAATGTGGATGACTATCTATTGCGGCCCGCGGACCCGTTTCGCAGCCGTCCGCGCATCTATGTCGGCGGTGAATCGGAACCGGCGCGGGAACTGGTCGCGGACAAAGGCGACGTCTGGTTCATCAACGGCCAGCCCCTCGCCGATGTCAAAGCGCTGATTGCGAATGTCGCGGGGCGCAAGCGCCCTGAGTCGCACGAGCCGTTGCGATTTGGTTTGTCAGCGTTCGTGATTGCGCGCCAAAGCGATGAGGCGGCCAATCGACACCTCGATCATCTCTTCACGTTGGCCGCGAAAGACGCCCCGTTGCGCGAGCAACAGAAATCGAACATCGACCCGAAGGCGGTGATGTTCCAGACCTTCGCGCAAACCCCACGTGTGGGCTCGAACGGCGGCACGGCCGCCGGCCTCGTCGGCAGCTACGACACCGTCGCGCAGCGGATCGCCGCGTTTCATCGCGCGGGAATCGAACTGTTCATGCTGCAATTCCAGCCATTCGAGACCGATATGCGTATTTTTGCCGAAGAAGTTATTCCACGGGTGCGCCGCCTGCTCGGCTGATCCACCACGCCGGTTACGCGGCGATCAGTTCGTTGCCGGCATGTGGCACAGTATCGTCAACCCCATGCGCTACGCTTGGCGACACTGAATAGCCCCGACGAGCCCCATGAAAAACCCGACTGCCTACGAGCCCCCGGTCGACGAAGACCAGCTTCTGCTGAAGTGGATCCGGCGCGCGCGCGAATCCCAGATGAGCCATTACGACATGGCCGACCTGCTCTGCGCGCGAGAGCGCGGCATCGGCTGGCTGGTTACCGTATTGACGGCCTTTGTGGGCACGGCCGTGTTTGCGTCGTTGAATGCGACAGCTGTGTCACCGGCGCTCAGGATTTTCGTGGGCGCGGTCAGCGTGGCGGCGGCGGTCTCCGCCGCGCTGCAAACATTCTTCCGCTACGCGGAGCGCGCCGAGAAGCATCGCGCGGCCGGCGCGCGCTATGGCGCGGTGCGGCGCAAGCTTGAAGCGATCTACGCCGGCGACGCGGATGCCCGCGACGGCCACTATCTGAGCGCGATTCGCGACGAACTCGACCGGCTCGCTGAAGATTCGCCGAACGTGCCGCCCCGCGTCTTTTACCGCACGCAGCGAACCCTCGCCGACGAACCGCGCAGAAGCCGCGACGCCTGAGCGGCACCCCCTTGCCTTAAGGCTGGCGTATCGCGGACACCAGTAGCAGCATCGGCCGTTCGCGCTCTTGCGCCAGTTCAGGCCGCGCGGCAAGATCGGCCCCGGTCGGCCCCCACTCGTCGACATGGGCGATAGTGAGGCCCGCGCCGATCAGGTGATTGAGCAAGGTGCCGATGGTGCGGTGCTGCTTGACGACGCCGTCGGCCAGCCAGTTCGTCACGCGCGGTCCTTCTAGCTGGTAGCTGTCGAGTGGCCAGTGCTTATGGCCATCCGCATCGACCGACCAGCCTGGCTCACGCGGCGCCATGAAAATCGGGTGTTCGATCGAGAACACGAGGCGCCCGCCCGGCACCAGCGCGCGGTGCACCGTGTCGAACAGGCCGCGCAGATTTTCGATGTAGTGGAACGCGAGCGAGCTATAGACGAGATCGAAACCGGCCTCCGGCAAGTCGAGATGTTCGAGATCGGCTCGGGCATAGGTCACGCCGGGATCGTTGGTCGACGATTCCGCCCGCTCCAGCATCTTCTGCGAAACATCGAGGCCGAGCACCGTGGCTGCGCCCGCTTCGCGCGCCCACCGGCAGAACCAGCCGTAGCCGCAGCCAAGATCGACCACCTTCAGGCCAAGCATCTCCGGCAGCATCGCGCGCAACGCCGGCCATTCGGCGGCGCCGGCAAGGCCTTGCGTCGAGCGACCCAATTGACTGTAGTTCTCGAAGAAAATGGGGTCGTCGTAAATGTTCTGTGTCATTTGTAAATTGGCTTAACTTCAATTGAAGCAACGGCGCCGCCTGCTGCATACCTGCCAAACCCGCCAGCGCGCGATGTGCCGGTGAGAATATCCCTATTCGCGAGCACGTTTTTCGATCGGCGGTTTGCAACACAATACGACCGCCGGGCCGCCGGTATTTACTTCTGTCGGGGCCCTTCTTTCGGGGCCTTCACGCCGCTCCGATTATGGTATTGTCCGACCTGCGCTTTAAAGCGCATTGCCACACTCAATCGGGAAGCGCAATCGCTCCCTAAAAAAAATATTATGGAAGTCCAAAACGCCCGTCGTTGGGCACCACGGGGAACACGCGTCTGGCTCACCGCGGCCGCCGCATTGGCGATCGCCAGCGGTGTGCGCATGTTGCTCCATCCGCTACTCGGACCGATCATGCCGGGCACCGCGTTCTGCATCGCGGCGGCCCTGGTCGAGTATTTTTGCGGGCTGGCGCCAGCGCTCGCGGTCATGCTGCTCGGCCTGGGTATCGCCGACTATCTGTTCGTCCCGCCCTACGCAGCCATCACCGTATTCAATAGCGCCGACCTGCTTCTGCTGATCTCGTATCCGCTGGTGACGCTGCTCGTCATCGTCTTGATCGAACGTCTGCGCCGGTCGCAGTTTCGCGCCGAACTGATCGCCTCGGTCGCGCAGTCACGCTATGAAATGCTGCTGCGTCACGACAACGAACGCTTGCTCGCGCGCCGCGCCGTCGACGAAACGCACCGGCTGCTGCGCCATCTGTCGCACCATCACCGGACCTTCATTTTCATTCAGGCGCTCGAACGCGATGCGCTGCAGCAAGTGGACGACGTCAGGACGCCCGGCCTGTTGCCGCGTCTGCCCAACGAAATTGCGCCAGGTCCGCGTTTTGCCGACGTCGATACCGAAGACATCCAACGGCTCAGCAAGGCGCTGTGGCCCGGCAGTCATCGCGTCCGCATGAAAGGCGCCGACGGCGCGTCGAGGCTGACCGAGTGCATGTGTGAACGCTTCACCACGCACGCCGGCGAATTCCTCGTGCTGCGGATCGGAGACTGATCCATGAGCCAGCCTACGAGCCTGTTCTTACCCGGCGACGATCATGCCGTGCTGATGCTGCACGGACTGTCGAGTTCGCCACTCGAATTACGCTTTCTCGCGCGCTATCTGAATGCCGAGGGTTTCACTACTTGCGCACCTGTTCTGCCGGGCTATAGCGCCGGTTCCGAAGAAGCCGCGATGGAAGCGTGGCTCGACGCCGCCGTGCGCGAATACGACGCGCTGGCCGCGCGCTTCGCTCACGTCTCGATCTGCGGGCTGTCGATCGGTGCGGCGCTGGCGCTCGCGCTCGCGCATCGCCGTCCCGCGGCGCGCTCGCTCGTGCTGTTGTCGCTGACGCTCTCTTACGACGGCTGGGCGATCCCCTGGTATCGATTCCTGCTCAACTGGGCGTACTTCACGCCACTACGCAAACGCTGGCGCTACCGCGAGGAAGCACCGTTCGGTTTGCGCAACGAAGCGCTCAGGGCGAAGATCGCCCGCGCCATGCAGCGCAGCGACTTCAGCGAAGTCGGTCCGTCGACGATTTCATTGCCGGCATTGCACGAGGCAAGCCGCCTCGCCGCGAGTGTGCGCACGCAGGTGCGCGACATCAAGACCGATTGCCTGATTGTTCATGCAATCGACGACGAGACGTCGAGCCCGCGCAATGCACGCTTTGTCGCCGCGAATATCGGCGCTGCCTTCTTACGAACAATCTGGCTGGACGATTCGTATCACATGATTACGTCGGACAACGAGCGCGAAATCGTCGCGCGTGAAACCGCGCTGTTTCTGCGCGAGAGTGAAGTGGCCCATGGCGGCGACGACAGCGGCAAACAACCGGTGGTCTCGAAGGCGCTGGCGCGGCGCCTCAGACAACTCGCGGCACTCGGCAAGGAGCGCGTATGACCGCGCCGGCCAAGGCCACGCGCGCGTCGCGACGCAGCACACGCAGATTCGGTCAAACCGCACGCCGGTCGCTGCTGCTCGCCGCGGCTCTCGGCCTGTGCGCCGCGCGCGCGGCCTACGCGGACGATGCAAGTCCGAATGCGACGCCTGACGCGGGCACTAGCGCGGCTGCCGACAGCAAATGGAAAATCGGTGTGGGGCCAGGTCTCGTGATCACCCCCAAATACCCGGGCTCGCGACAGCTAAGCTTCTTCCCGTTTCCCTCGCTGGACATCTCCTACGACGACCGGATTTTCTCGCAGGGTCCTGACGTGCTCGGTGTCAACGTGCTGCGCGGTCCGGCCTATCACGTGGGCGCGGCGTTCAGTTTCGACTTCCAGACTCGCAAGGAGTCCGACGACCCGCGTTTGCATGGACTGGGCGACGTGCATGGCGGCCCAAAACTGAAGCTTTTCGCCGACTACACGTGGTGGGCGTTTACCGGCTCGGTGGCGTTGTACCAGGATATCGCCGGCCATCACCAGGGGACTACGGTCAGCACGGATTTCGTGGCGTCCGCGCCGGTTGGCGGCTGGCTGTTTTCCGTGGGCCCGGGCTTTACGTGGGCGAACGGGACTTATACCCGGACTTTCTTCGGCGTATCCGGACAGCAGAGCGCGGCCTCGGGATTGCCTACGTATAGCACCAGCGCCGGCGTACGGGACATCCACATGAACGCCATGGTGACGTACGACTTTTCCAAACACTGGAATGGCTCGGTTTCCGCGACTTTCGGGCGGCTGGAACACGACGCGGCCAATAGCCCGATTACCGAAAAAAGATTCGAGCTCAATACGCTCGCTTCGGTGAACTACAAGTTCTAGTTTCCGGCTGCTCGCGCGCTCACTCGCAGCGCGCGAGCAGCACACGACCAGCCAAGCGGACTTCAGTCTTCCGTGCCGGACGGTTGATCGATTTCAATGCCCAGTTCAGCGGCCATGCGCCGTACCACCGCCTGAAGCCGGCTCAACTCGTCGGCGAGCCGTTTCTGCTCGGCTTTTACCGCCTCGAACGCCGACAGCGGCACTACCTCGTCTTCCCCACCCGGTTGCGCGAGCTCACTCGCGCTGACTTCGCCGCATAGCAGATGCATCCAGCGGTTTTCGCGTTCGCCCGGTGTGCGGGCCAGTTTCACTACGCGCGGCGGATCGTTGGCCGCCAGTTCGTCGAGGAACGCCTCGACCGACGAAATATCGGCAAATCCATGCAGGCGCGCGCTGTTCAGGCGCAACTCGGCGGCGGTCTGCGGGCCGCGCAGCAGCAAGGTGGTCAGCAAGGCCGCCGACTGACTCGGCAAGCCCAGGACACGATTCATGTTGTGCTCGAAGCGCGGCACGCGGCTGCTGCTGCCTTCCATCACGAGGCTCAGGCGCTTCAGGCCATCAACCGCGGTCAGCACTTCGGCTTCGGTCGCGTTGATCACGGGCGATCGGCCGGTCTTCTGGTTGCAGCCCAAGGTCAGTGCGTTCAGCGAAAGCGGATAGCTGTCCGGCACGGTGTGCTGCTTTTCGACCAGCACGCCGAGCACGCGCCCTTCAAGCAAGGTCAACGCGCGGATGGAGGGGCGGGAAACAGCGTCGGGAGTGGAGTTCATAGAGGATGTCGCGGCAAGCGCCGCCGGGTCTCGTGGACAGTGTGCGTGATCGATGCACAGCCCCGTTGCGCAACCGGGCGGCGGGTTTTAGTTGGTGGGCACCATCATAAACGCCCAAGCCGCGCGGGGTGTACGAATCTCTGCGATGCCCCGGCCGTTCTGAACGCGTTCGCGTCCCTCGGGTGTTTTTTTCTCGTTGACGAATTCCCACATCGGAGATAATTTCCCGAATATGGAAAACACACCCTCCGACGACAACGCCATCGACCGCCGCATTGCCCAGCGTCTGCGAGCGCTGCGCGCCGAGCGCAACTGGTCCCTCGACGATCTCGCGAAACTCAGCAACGTCAGCCGCGCCACGCTGTCCCGCCTCGAAAACGCCGCCGTGAGCCCCACGGCCAGCGTGCTGGGCAAGCTGTGCGTCGCCTACGGCTTGCCGATGTCGCGCCTCATGCACATGGTCGAAGAAGACTTCGCGCCGCTGGTGCCGCGCAATACGCAGGCCGTCTGGACCGACGCGAGCATCGGCTTCCGGCGCCGCTCCGTGTCGCCACCGGCTCAGGCGCTGAGCGGCGAGGCGCTGGAATGCGAACTCGATGCTGGCGCGCGAATCGATTACGACGCATCGCCGCGAGCCGGCCTCGAACATCATCTGATCCTGCTCGAAGGGCAGTTGCAGATCACCGTCGACGGCCGGAGTCACGACCTGCAAGCCGGCGACTGTCTGCGGTATCAGTTATTCGGCCCCAGTGCTTTCGCCACGCCCGCGCACAGCGCGGCCCGCTACATTCTCTTCATCGTCTGAGTTCCAGCTACCATGAGCGCCCCCACCATCACGACCTTCTCCGCCGACGACCTCGTCCGGCATCTGCCCGAACTCGGCGCGCTGCTGCGTGCCTGCGTCCATGACGGCGCGAGCGTGGGCTTTGTGTTGCCGCACAGCGTGGCGGAGAGTGAAGCATTCTGGAGCGGCAAGGTGTTGCCGTCGCTGCGTGCGGGCGCGCTGGTCTTGTTCGTCGCGCGTCATGGCGAGTCTATCGCGGGCACCGTGCAACTCGATTACGACACGATGCCGAATCAACGCCATCGCGCCGAAGTGCGCAAGCTGCTGGTTCACCCGGCGTTTCGCCGCCAGGGCATTGCCAAAGCGCTGATGGCGGAGCTGGAGCGCCGTGCGCTGCAACTGCAGCGCAGCCTGCTGACGCTCGATACGCGCACCGGAGACAAAGCGGAGCCGCTTTACGCCGCGCTGGGTTATCAAACGGCCGGTGTGATCCCGCAGTTTTGCCGCGACACGCAGGAAGAGCGGCTCGACTCGACCACCATCATGTACAAGGCGTTGTGACGAGCCGGCGCGCAGGACAGCGCTGAAGACTCGCGCGAGTCTTCAGCGCGTGATTTAACGGCGCGCGTCGAACGCGATCCGCACGGCCAGGCCGGCGAGCACGGTGCCCATCAGCCAGCGTTGCACCAGCAGCCACACCGGCCGCCCGGCGAGAAAGCCGGCGATCGAACCCGCCATGCTGGCAATCAAGGCATTGACCGTGACCGCGATGACGATCTGCACGCAGCCGAGCGCGATCGATTGCGACAGCACGCTGCCGTGCCCCGGCGAAATGAACTGCGGCAGCAGCGACAGGTACATGACCGCGATCTTCGGATTCGCGAGGTTCGTGACGAGGCCCATCGTAAAGAGCTTGCGGCGGCTGTCGTGCGGCAGGTCGCGCACCTGGAACGGTGAGCGGCCGCCCGGCTTGACCGCCTGCCAGGCCAGATACAGCAGGTAAAGCGCGCCGCCGAAACGCAGCGCGTCGTAGGCATAAGGCACCGTCAACAGCAGCGCCGTGATACCGAATGCGGCACAAAACATATAGAACACGTAGCCGAGCGCGACGCCGCCGAGCGACACGAGCCCGGCGCGCCGCCCCTGGCAGAGCGATCGCGAGATCAGGTAGATCATATTCGGACCCGGCGTAAGCACCATGCCGAGTGAGACCAGCGCGAAAGCGAGCAACGTTGTAGCAGTGGGCACGGCGGCTCCTCTGGCGATTGAAGGCGGGCACTATGCCGCCGAATATAGCCGATGTCATAGCCGATGTCGCCCCCGCCAACCCCAATCGCCGTCCTGCCGATGGGGCTTTTCAGCTTGCCCGGCGCAAGTGCTCGGCGCAAGTGCTCGGCGGATCGATTGGGCGCTGCATCACACGAAACACTTGCGGCGAAATTTTTTGCCCGGTATTGTCGAGCCGTTCTGCAATGCAGTGCGGGAGAGATCGTCAGAGGCTTGTGACGACGCCGACGGAGCAACCGCCCCGGAAACTCTCAGGCAAAAGGACCGCGCAGCAGGAACATCTGGAGAGCGGCGCCGTGCGCGCCCACCGAAGGGGATTCCCGGCATGGCGCCTAGATCGCGCTCCTTTGCTCGCGGGAAGAAACTCTCAGGTACATGGACAGATGGGGCATCGACGCCGGTTTCGACACGAAATCGACACCGGTGATGCCCAACTACTCTGGATCATGTCATGTCACGAATCGCCATTATTGGCGCCGGCATTACCGGCGTCACGACTGCTCACGCCCTCGCGCAGCGCGGCCACCACGTCACCGTGTTCGAGCGTCATCGCTATGCTGCGATGGAGACCTCGTTCGCCAATGGCGGGCAGTTGTCCGCCAGCAATGCGGAAGTCTGGAACAGCGCCGCCACCGTACTGAAGGGCCTGCGCTGGATGCTCACGCGCGACGCCCCGCTGCTGCTCAATCCCATGCCCACGTGGCACAAGTATTCGTGGATGGGTGAGTTTCTGCGGCAGATTCCGCATTACCGCGCGAACACGGTCGAGACCGTCCGGCTCGCGATTGCGGCGCGCGAGCATCTGTTTTCGATTGCCGAGCGCGAAGGGATCGACTTCGATCTGGAGCGGCGCGGCATTCTGCACATCTACAAGACCCGCAAGGAATTCGACGCGGCGAACAAGGTGAATGCGTTGTTGCGCGAAGGCGGCCTCGATCGCAATCCGGTGACGGCCACGGAGTTGCAGCGGATCGAGCCTACGCTGCATGGCGATTTTTTCGGCGGGTTCTTCACGCCCTCCGACTCGACCGGCGACATTCATAAATTCACACGCGGCCTGGCCGACGCCTGCGCGCGGCACGGCGTCGAGTTTCATTACGATGCCGAGATCACAGCGATCGAGCAGCCGGCCGAAGGACGGTTTTCGCTGACGGTCAATCTCGAGGGCGAGTCGCAGCGTTTTGCCTTTGAGCGGATCGTCGTGTGCGCGGGAGTGAAGAGCCGCGACTTTGCGGCGATGCTGGGCGATCACGTGAACGTCTATCCGGTGAAGGGCTATTCGATCACCGTGTGCCTCGACGATGAAGTCAGCCAACAACGTGCGCCGTGGGTGAGCCTGCTCGACGACAGCGCGAAGATCGTGACGAGCCGGCTCGGCGTTGATCGTTTCCGCGTGGCGGGCACGGCGGAGATCAACGGCTTTAACCGCGATATCCGCTCGGACCGGATCGCTCCGCTGGTGGACTGGACGCGCCGGCATTTTCCCGAGGTGTCGACTTCGCGCGTGATTCCGTGGGCGGGCTTGCGGCCGATGTTGCCGAACATGCTGCCGAAGGTGGGCCGCGGCAAACGGCGTGGCGTGTTCTACAACACCGGCCACGGGCATTTGGGCTGGACGTTGTCGGCAGCCACGGCGCAGGCGGTAGCCGGGGTTATTGAATAGGCCCACGCACTCGCGGGCATGCCGTTACCGGAATGCGCGCTTGAAAAGCCAGGTTAACATCATGGCTTCGTTCGGCCGATGACATTAAAGGTGCGCTCACCATTGAGCGCACTGCGGAACGCACTGCGGCACTACGCGAGTTTCTGCCGTAATTCCGGGCTCGGACGAGATGTGCACCGAGCCTATTCGCCGATAGTGAAACAAACAGGAGAGCGTCATGCCTCGTGACCGCCTCACCGTGCGCAGCACCGGCAGCCCACGCTTCAGCGATGACCAGATCGCGGCGGAAGCCGTGAGGCGGCTCTCCTGGGACGCGGCCGTCCCCAGGGATAAGGTGAAAGTAAAAGTCGAGCGCGGCAGAGTCACCTTGCGAGGTGTTCTCCAGGACGCTCATCAGAAAACCGCGGCGCTCGAAGACGTATCCCGCCTGTTCGGCGTCGCGGGTGTCACCGATCGAACCAGAATAAAGCCGGATAGCATCAACCAGCCTGCAACAGTGCCCGGCAATGCCGTGCAATCTGCTTTTCCTCCTCGGTGTGAATCGCCCTCACCTTCCCCGCCGGATCGCCCTCCACCAGCCCCATGAAAGCGAGCCCATCACAGACGCGACGGCGAATCTCCGCGCTGTGCTCGCCGATGCCGCCCGTGAACACCAGCAAGTCGATCCCGCCCAGCAAGGCCGCATAAGCGCCGATCGTCTTACGCACGGCGGTAGCAAACGCCTCCAGCGCCAGCGACGCATTCGCATCCCCCGCCGCGGCGCGCTTCTCCAGCGCCTGCATATCGCTTTCGCCATCGGCGTAACCGGCCAGACCGCTCTGGCGGTTCAACAGCGTCTCCAGCGCATCGGCATCGAGATGCTCCACGCGCATCAGATACAGCAGCACGCCTGGGTCGAGATCGCCACTGCGTGTGCCCATCGGCACGCCGCCGGTCGGCGTCAGCCCCATCGACGTATCGACGGACTTGCCGTTCTGCAGCGCACACAAACTCGAGCCGTTGCCCAGATGCGCGAACACCGCTCGCGCTGGCAAATCGGCGCCAAGCCGCGCGACCAGCGATTCGTAAGAAAGGCCGTGAAAACCGTAGCGAATCACGCCCGCACCCAGATAGCGGCGCGGCAATGCAAGCTGCGCCGCACGCGGCGGCAGTGTCGAATGAAACGCCGTGTCGAAGCAGACGAAATGTTGCGCGTCGCTGAAGATCGAGGACGCCTCGTCGATCAAGGCGAGCGCCGGCGGAATATGCAAAGGCGCGAAATGCACGGCATCCTGCAAGCGCTGGCGCACTTCGGGTGTCAAGCGCTGATGCGCCCGCAGGTGCGGGCCGCCATGCACCACCCGATGCCCCACCGCCGCCGGCTGCGGGTGCTTCTGCTCCGCAAGGACGCGCGCGAGCACCTGCAACGCGTCGGTCTGCGATTCCAGCACGCGCTCCTGCTGCACCAGCACGCGGCCGTCGGGCGACGTGATGCGCAAGCTGCCGTCACTACGGCCAATTCCTTCCGCACTGCCGGCGAGCAGCAACGATTCATCGCCGCCCGCGTGTGTAAACAGCCCGAACTTCAGCGACGATGAACCGCTGTTCAGCACCAGAATCGTCGGAACCTGGGTGGCGTCTTGAGTATGCATGGGCCGCCTCGCTCAGCCTTTCCATGTCCAGTTGCGGATCTCTTCCTTATCGATGCCCTCGGCATGCGCATAAGCCAGATGTTCGATGATCTGCCCACGCAGCCATTCCTTCGCATGATCGCCGACGCCGCGCAACACCGGCACACGGTCGATCACGTCGATCGCCAGCGAGAAACGGTCGACCTGGTTGATGATCGCCAGTTCGAGCGGCGTGTTGATGTTGCCTTTCTCGCGATAGCCATGCACGTGCAGATTGTCGTGGTTGGTACGGTTGTACGTGAGCTTGTGCACCAGCGACGCGTACGAATGGAAGTTGAAAATCACCGGCTTGCTGGCGGTGAACAGCGAATCGAAATCGCGGCTGGACAGGCCGTGCGGATGCGCATGTTCGGGCATCAGGCGGAACAGATCGACCACGTTGACGAAACGGATCTTCAACTCGGGAAAGTGCTCCTTAAGAATCTGCACGGCGGCGAGCGCTTCCATGGTCGCGATGTCGCCGGCGCAGGCCATCACCACGTCCGGTTCGACGCCCTGATCCGTCGACGCCCAATCCCAGATGCCGATGCCCTTGGTGCAGTGCGTGACCGCGGCCTCCATGTCGAGATACTGCAAATGCGGCTGCTTGTCGGCCACGATCACGTTGACGTAATCGCGTGAGCGCAGGCAGTGATCGGCGACGCTCAACAGGCAATTCGCGTCCGGCGGCAGGTAAATACGCACCACGTCCGGGCTTTTGTTGGTCACGACGTCGAGAAACCCCGGGTCCTGGTGCGTGAAGCCGTTGTGATCCTGACGCCATACCAGCGACGTGATCAACAGATTGATCGACGGCACCGGTTGCCGCCAGCCGAGATCGCGCTTCGCTTTCTCCAGCCACTTGGCGTGCTGGTTGAACATCGAATCGATCACGTGGACAAACGCTTCATAGGTAGCGAGCAGTCCGTGCCGGCCGGTCAGCACGTAACCTTCGAACCAGCCTTCGAGCGTGTGCTCGCTCAGCATCTCCATCACGCGGCCGTCCACCGAGAGCTCGCCGCCGTCGGCGTCGCTGGCCATCGTTTCGGCCAGCCAGGTTTTCCCGGAGGCCTTGTAGATGGCGGTCAGCTTGTTGCTGGCGGTTTCGTCCGGGCCAAACACGCGGAAGTTCGTCATGTTATTGCGCGTCACGTCGCGCAGAAACGTGCCGAGCACCTCGGTGGGCGACGTGTACGAACCAGCGGGCTTTTTCACCGCCACCGCGTAATCGCGAAACGCCGGCAGGTTGAGCGTCTTGCACAGTGAGCCGCCATTCGCATGCGGATTGGCGCTGATGCGGCGCGTGCCTTCGGGAGCGAGTTCGCGCAATTCCTCGACCAGCCGCCCTGCTTCGTCGAATAGCGACTCCGGCTCATAGCTGCGCAGCCAGTTCTCGACGAGCTTGAGGCTCTTGCTGTTCGTGACCGGATCGAGCACCGGCACCTGGTGCGCGCGCCACGAACCTTCCACCTGATGGCCGTCGACTTCCTTCGGCCCGGTCCAGCCTTTCGGCGAGCGCAGCACGATCATCGGCCAGCGTGGCCGCGCCGCGTCATTGGACTCGCGCGCGTGCTGCTGGATGGCGCGGATTTCGCCGACGCATTGCTCGAGCGTCGCGGCCATCTGCTGATGCATGGTGTCCGGATCGTCGCCTTCGACGAAATACGGTTTGTGGCCGTAGCCGATCAGCAAGGCTTCGAGTTCCTCGCGGGGAATTCGCGCAAGGATCGTCGGATTGGCGATCTTGTAGCCGTTCAGATGCAGAACCGGCAGCACCGCGCCGTCGCGAATCGGGTTGAGGAACTTGTTCGAGTGCCAGGAGGTGGCGAGCGGTCCGGTTTCCGCCTCGCCGTCGCCGATCATCACCGCAACGATCAGGTCGGGATTGTCGAACGCGGCACCGTAGCCGTGCGACAGGCTGTAGCCAAGCTCGCCGCCTTCGTGAATCGAGCCCGGTGTTTCGGGCGTGCAATGCGAACCGATGCCGCCCGGAAACGAGAACTGCCGGAAGAAGCGCCGCATGCCGGCTTCGTCCTCGCTGCGGTCGGGATAGATCTCCGAGTAATGGCCTTCGAGGTAGCTGTGGGCCAGCGTGGCAGGCGCGCCGTGACCCGGGCCGGCGAGATAGATCACGTTCAGATCGAGCTTCCTGATCAGGCGGTTCAGATGCACCAGCAGGAAGCTTTGCCCCGGGTCCGAGCCCCAATGGCCCAGCAGGCGGTTCTTGATGTGTTCGGGTTTGAGCGGTTCGCGCAACAGCGGGTTGTCGCGCAGGTAGATCATGCCGGCCGAGAGGTAGTTGCAGGCGCGCCAGTAGCGGTCCATCTTGCGCAACGTGTCGGGGTCGAGGGTGGTCGGCGGGGTGGGACGGGAGGTTGCTTCGGCCATGGCGTCACTCCTTGAAAAGGACTGTCAGGCAGGTTAGCGGGTGCTGCAGCGATTGTTCGTGACGCGGCCGATGAAGAAAACCCGCAACGCTAGCCGATCTGTCATGCGCATGACATAACGCTGAGGGATCGGCAAAGGTCCGTTGCTTACGGTTTTTGGGAATGTGGCCGGGAATCGTCAGGGGTGTGACAGGAAGTGCGCGTCATGGTTCGACGCGATTGTCCAACGTCTGATCTTGCGACGGATGTGCGTCGCTTTTGTGTACGCGCGGTGTATGCGCGGTGTATGTGTGAACAGGAAGCATCGCGCGTGGAGCGGCCGATCCGATTGCCGGCCCGAACATCGGCCGGCGCCGGTTCGCTGGTATCCAGCCAGACGCTTTACGCCTGCTCTTTCTCTTTGCGTTGAGGTGGCTGGTAGCGCCATTTGCTGGCATTGGGATCGTTGCGCGCGTCGTCGCGTTCGCGTTGTTCGGCGCGCGCTTCGTCGGCCCGGCCGAGTTCGGTGCGCCGGTCGCGCACAGCGCCTGGCGAATCGGCTTGACGCAACGGCGATGGTGAGCGCCGCTGAGAAGGTAGTGACATACAGCCTCCCTTTTCGAGGATGTGGGGCGAATCAGTGTTTTTTTCCTGTCCAGCGGCGGTCCGGGCGACGCAGGAGACGAAGCTCACGCAGGTACAGTGAAGCGCCGAACATCAACGCCATGCCACCCACGATGCCGAGGATTGCCGATACCATGATTTCCCCCTGGCGGGCCCGCCCGCCGCGCAGCGTTTGATCGCCGGCGACATGAAGATGGGCACCCGGTTGAGCGCGCGGCTGGTTCTGAACCAACCTGACAAAAATGCACGCCAAGCAAGGATCATGCGCTCAATTGGCCGCCGTGTCTGTAAGCCATTGTGCAGCCGGGCCGTTGGCGTGCCAGAGACTGCTGCTCTTGCGCTAGACTTTAAGCGCACATTAAGTGAAGGCGCTTAAGCTTCGGGTGCCAAATGCGCTATGGCGGATCGCATCTGCCGCGTCCTCTACTGCTCGCCCCTCCTCTAGACGGTCACCATGTCGACAACCAGCCGCTTCAAAACGCCCCTGATTCTTGTTCTGTCGATCGTGCTGTTGTGCGCCGGCGTTGCCGTCCTGGTAGGCGTGTTCGGCTTGCTGGTTAAACTGTTCGGCGTTGGCTAGCACGCCACCGGTTCGACCGGCCCTAACGGGAGACAAGCTAGGCACCCCCTGCTGTCCCTCCGCGCAGCAGCATATCGATGTCGATATCGGCCAGTTCCCCAATCCTCTCGATCGTCACGTCCGCGGGCGGATTGCTGGAAATCTCTTTGGGATCGAAAGCGTAATGTCCCTGGCGAGGAAAGACCGTGGTCAGCCGCTCGCCCCAGGCCTTCTTCATCGCCGTCAGAATCCTTAGCTTGTCGTCCACCATCACGTACTGCCGGGCCGGATAACATTCCATCACCTGATCGAGCATCTGCTCCTTATGGATGTAGATCAAAACCCGGCCCTCGACCTCGTCCCATAAGCCCGAGCGGGCAATCTTGCGCGGCTGGAACACCACGTCGCCGTCGGACAGAATCACCGACGGGCCGTAGCTGGACACATGTTTGATCGTATCCAGCGCCCCCGGATACAGCCGGTTCGCAAACGGATAATCGATCAGGAACGACGACATCAGCAGCAGACGCGTGTCCCGCGGATGCTCCAGCCGGTAGCGCTGCAACGCCCCAAGGTAATCGGCGTAGCCCAACTCCGCGCGCAAGCCTTCGAAAATTTCCCAGTAGCGCGCGCTGTTCTGTTCGCCAAACTCGCGCACCATATGCGCGCGCAAATCCGCCAGCACATGATCGTTGTCCAGCAAGGTGTTATCGCAATCGAACAGGAACACGACATCGTGAGACGTGGCGTTAGCGGTTTCCATAACGGCTCCCGTGAATTAGCTCTTATGCCCGTCGACCGGCGTGGCCGCTTTTTCAACGTGGCCGCCGAAGTCGTGCCGCATCGCCGATAACACCCGGTTCGCAAAGTCCGCGTCACCCCGCGAACTGAAACGCGCGAATAGCGCGGCGCTCAGCACCGGTGTCGGCACGCCTTCGTCGATTGCCGCCGCGACGGTCCAGCGCCCTTCGCCCGAATCTGATACGCGTCCTGCATAGCTTTGCAGATCGGCGTCGCCGGCCAGCGATCCCGCTATCAGGTCCAACAGCCACGAACCGATCACGCTGCCGCGCCGCCAGACCTCGGCGACCTCGGCGAGATCCAGGTCGTATTGGTAAAGCTCGGGACGGCGCAGCGGCGATGTTTCGGCATCGGCTTCGCGCGCGTGTTTGCCGGCGTCGGCATGGCGCAGAATGTTCAGGCCTTCGGCATACGCGGCCATCATGCCGTATTCGATACCGTTGTGAACCATCTTCACAAAGTGCCCCGCGCCCTGCGGGCCGCAATGCAGGAAGCCCTGATCCGCGGTGCTGGCGCCGGCTGCGCGGCCCGGCGTGGCGGGCGCGGCGCCCGCACCCGGCGCGAGGGTCGAGAAAATCGGCTCGAGCCGCTTCACGACTTCGGCCTCGCCGCCGATCATCAGACAGTAGCCGCGCTCACGTCCCGCGACGCCGCCGCTGGTGCCGACGTCGACATAGTGAAGCTGACGCTTCGCCAGCTCGGCGCCGCGGCGAATGTCGTCGTGGTAATAGGAGTTGCCGCCGTCGATCACGATGTCGCCGGGTTCGAGCAAGGGCACGAGCTTGTCGAGCGTCTGGTCGACCACCGCGGCGGGCACCATCAGCCACACCGCGCGCGGTTTTTGCAATTGCGCGACCAGATCTTCAAGCGACGCGGCCCCTGCCACGCCTTCCTGCTTCAGCTTGTCCACTGCGGCCGGCTGTACGTCGTAAGCGATGCATTGCTGACCGCCCTTCGTCAGGCGGCGCACCATGTCCGCGCCCATGCGTCCCAATCCAATCATGCCTAGCTGCATATCTCGCTCCGGAAAATGTCTCGTTGCGCGTTCCGATCTGGTTCGGCGTGCCGGGGTCTTACCGCACGTTCCGTGCGCGGTAAGCGACTTTCCTAACTGTAGTTGCTGTAGTTGCGTTTTGCGTGATCCGACGGACACACGGTAGCAGCCCCGGATCGTCCTTGCAGCGAATCGGGCCCCGCATGCGTCAAACGACGATACGCTTCTTTGCAGAGGTTTTGCGCAAGCTAAAGTTCCGGGCGTGGCCGGCAAGACGCCGTCGTCGTGAGGCAGGCTTCGATTTGGCCAACTATCTTCTTACACTTTCGTTGGGCGCTAAAACACTAAAGGACCGGAGCACTGGAGCACCAAAGCGCGATCGCGTCGCGACCACCCTCGCAGCATTGGAGCAGTGAGGGCGACACCGGACGTGCGCAGAGGTGGCTGTACGACTGGAGTCTCAACGCCGCCGTGCCTGAACCTTCCGGTACTGCGAGCGCGCAAAACGCCGCACCGCACGCCACATCTGCGGATAGCGCTCACCCGGCACGGCGAACAGCACCAGCGCGCACAGCGCCAGCAAACCGCAGAACAGGAACGTGCCGCGATAGCTGAACGCCTCCACCAGCAAACCGGACAACACGCCGGAGAGAATCGAACCGACCCGCGCCGCGTTAAAGAACAATGCGGTCGCGCGGCCGGGCGACTGCGGCATCAAGTCCTGCACATAGGTCATGCCGAGGCACGAGGTGACCGCGACCACGAACGCGTTGAGTATCTGCATCGGGATCAGCACATGGACGCTGCCCGCCAGCGACATCGCCACGAAATACACCGCGTGCACCGCCGCGCAGGCGCCGAGCCAGTTGGGCTTGTGCAGCGTCGACGACTTCGCGCCGAGCGCGAGCATCATCGGAATCTCCGTCAAGGCGCCGAGGCCAAGCATGACCGACACGTCCAGATGCGTGCCGCTTAAGCCATGCACGATGTAAAGCGGCAGCACGATCATGGTGGCGTTCGCGGCGAGTCCGAGCAAGGTCAGCGCGGCTACGGCCCGGCGAATGTCGTTCGGCGAAGCAACACCCGGCAGGTCCTCGTGCGCATCTTCACCGGGCGCGATCAGCGGTGGGACCGTAATCGAGGCTGACGGCTCGGCGGCCGTGTCTTCCACCGTGTGATCGCCCAGATGGCCTTGCGGCTCCCGCATGCGCCAGACGATGCTCGCGCAGGCCGCGAAACTCGCTGCCGCGAACAGGAAGAGCCCATAGAAGCCGGCGCCGGCGAGCACCAGTGCCCCCACCGACGGGCCGAACACCCACGCCGCCGACAGAATGGTCCGCAAGGTGGCGCTGGCGAAGGCGCGCTCCGCGGCACTCGATACCGGCAGCGCCGCGCGGCTGAACGAAAACACCAGCGACATGGCCGAGCCGCCCGCGCCGATAAAGACAATGCCGACTATCAGCAATAGCCGGTAGTCACGCACCACGCATAAACACAGATAGCCCAGTGTGGTCGCCACCAGTGCTGCCAGCAGCAATGGCCGGTGCCGTCCGCTCGCATCGCTCCAGCGGCCGGCGAAGGTGCTGGCGAGCACCCCGCTGGCGGCGATCAGCGTCATGAAGAGGCCGAGCCTGAGCGGCGTCATGCCGGCGCGTTCAACGCCGAATAGCGACAGATAAGGCGCGGTGAACGACATCGCCACGCCGAGCATCAGGGTCGCGGCGGCCAGTGGCTTGAAGCCCGGGATGTGCAGCAGGTCGAAAAAACGGGAGGTTTTCAACGCAAGTAGCGGTGGGTCAGGGAAAACAGGTTCGCGGCGCGTGACGCAAACCGCGGGTTTCATGGCCGGAACAACCGGAGGATTATCGGCTTGGCTTGCGGGAACGTAAACCTGTGCGCCTCACATCCCAAATTCGGGACACAAAAGATCGCGGCGGGAAAGCTGACGCCACCGGCACCGTTACCTCCCCTCGCCCGTCTGCTGCATGACTACGTAGCCACGCTTCTCGAGCGTCCAGCGATGCCACTGGTTGCCGTAGACACCGCAGGCAACACCGAACAGCACGGACAGCACCAATCCGATCGTGCCGATCGTGTCGCCCCATAAGCCACTGAGAAACAGTATCGTGCTGACACCCAGCATAACGAAAGCGGCGAACCACATTCTCTTCGACATCGCCCAGACGAAGCCCAGCAGCAACGCGCCCCAGCTGAAGCCCGTGGCGACCGCGACAACGTCGTCCTGCCCGGGGCGCTGAAGATAGATCCTTTCTGCCATGTCCTTTCCTGAATGCGATGATGCGGCTAGAGCGAATCATGACGTTTAACATGTCACGCTGGCAAGCGTACGCGCCTGCGTGACATCTTGGGGACGCCGCAGCCGCCGGCCCTCCTGGCGTAGCGCAACATCGCTCAGCGCAGTTCCGCATCGCTTGACTTACCGCACCTGATGCAGCCCGATTGCGCCGTCAAATTTTAGTTGCCTTGCTAACCATATTGCGTTTCAATAGCAGCCATGTTCGATCACTGCCTTTACTTCAATTCGTCCGCCTTGTCGCGGCTCGTCGAGCGCGAATGGGGCGCCGTGTACGCCGGCTTCGGGTTGACGCCGCCGCAGGGTTTCGTGCTGCGCGTGGTCCTTGCCACGCCCGGTTGTCTGAGCAGCCAGGTGGCCGATCTGCTGGGCATCGCGCGCCCTACCGTGACGCGGCTGATCGACAACCTGAACGACAAGGGGCTGGTGGAGCGCCGTCAAGGCGAAACCGATGGCCGCGAATGGCGGGTGTATGCCACCCGCGCGGGTAAGGCGCTTGAGCGGCCCATCAACGAAGCCAGCGCGCAAATAGCGAAGAATCTGCGCGCCAGGGTGGGCCCGGAGTTGTTCGAAGCGGCCGTTACATCCATGCATGACGTGCGTAAGGCGCTGGGATGAGGTGCCTCGTCAAGGCGCCTCGGCATGGCGCTTTTTTACCAGATAGTTGTCTTGCTAACCATATACGGAGAGAAAATCGAATGAACCATCTGGCGAGTCAGCGCGGCACCGCAACGGGTAGGGTCACAGCAAGCGTGTCAGGCGGCACGCGAGTCGCGGCGAACTGGATATTCGGCGCCGCGATCGGGTTGTCGCTTTGTATCCTGTTGGGCATTGCGATTGCCTGCGCGCCCGCAGCGGTGCGCAGCAACAACGAGCGCTGCTTGCAAGCGCTCGCGAACGAGCAGCATGTCAGCGTCGAGGACTTTTTTCAGAACCCCGCCAAACAGGACGCTTTGGCCCTCGCGGCGGAGCAATGCGCGCGATGACGGCTTTGCGTCGCATTGCGTTGCCCTCGCCACTGACGATCCCGGCCATAGCTGATACTCTTTACCTAATCCACCCACGGCAGCGTCGCGCGCGAGCGCAAATCGCTGTCTGCGAAGGGAAAAAAGTATCGGAGCATTTATGGCAAGCCCAATCCCCTATTCTCCGCACGCGCCCTCCCGAGCGGAGATCGACGCCCTGCCGGGCGCCACGGTTATAGAATTCGGCACGAACTGGTGTGGTTTCTGCCAGGGCGCGCAAGCGTCGATCGCCAAGGCTTTCGAGCCTCATGCCGGCGTCCGGCATCTCAAGGTCGAAGACGGGCCGGGGCGCCCACTTGGCCGCTCCTTCAAGGTCAAACTCTGGCCCACGCTGGTCTTCATGCGCGACGGCGCCGAGGTCGCACGCATCGTGCGCCCAACCAGCGCCGCGGATATCGCCAGCGCTTTCGCTTCACTTTGATGCAGGAATTCGTCCGCAACCCGGACTAAAGAACGCACACCAGGGACGCACATCAGCAAAGACACCAAGGGAGCACACCTCATGGACACCCGTAGCGAGCTGCAAGCCACCGTCAATGCAATGGTCCAACCCGGCAAAGGTCTTCTCGCCGCCGACGAAAGCGGTCCGACCATCGCTAAACGCTTCAAGACCATCGGCCTCGAATCCAGCGAGGAAAACCGCCGCGCTTACCGCAACCTGCTGCTCACCACGCCGGGGCTCGGCGCCTTCATAAGCGGCGTGATCCTGTACGAAGAAACACTCGGCCAGAAAGCGGACGACGGCACACCGTTTCCGCAACTTGCCGCCAGCAACGGCATCGTGCCCGGCATCAAGGTGGACCTCGGCAAGGTTGCGCTCGCACTCGCGCCCGGTGACGAAATCACCGAAGGCCTCGACGGTCTCGCCAGGCGCTTCGTCGACTATAAACGGCAAGGCGCGCGCTTCGCGAAATGGCGCGCGGTCTACAACATCACGGCGAGCCTGCCGAGCCGCCTTGCCATCGAAGCCAATGCCGACTCCCTCGCGCGCTATGCGGCGATCTCGCAGGAAGCGGGCATTGTGCCGATCGTGGAACCGGAAGTGCTGATGGACGGCGACCACACGATCGGACGCAGCGCGGAAGTAACCGAAGCCGTTCTGCACGAAGTCTTTCACGCGCTGGACCGGCACCGCGTGGTGCTCGAACACATCCTGCTGAAACCGAGCATGGTGCTGGCGGGCGCCGAGCATGCGCAGCAATCGTCGGTTGCCGATATCGCCACGCACACCGTGCGGGTACTCAAGCGCACGGTGCCGTCGGCGGTGCCTGGGATCGTGTTCCTGTCCGGCGGCCAAACGCCAGAAGAGGCAACCGCCAATCTCGATGCGATGAATCGCCTCGGGCCGCTGCCGTGGAATCTGAGCTTCTCGTATGGCCGCGCGTTGCAGGAACCGCCGCTGCAAGCGTGGCGAGGCCAGCCGGGCAACGTCAAGGAAGCGCAGGCCGCCTTGCTCAAGCGCGCCCGTCTGAACAGCGCGGCGGCGCTCGGCAAGTACGACGCAGCGCAGGAAAAGGGCTAGGCTCTACCGGTCGGCTCCATGACGGGTGCCCGGCGGGCCCAGTCTTACGGCTCGCAAACCACCAGGGCGTGCAGTTCGTCGATATTGAAGGGTTTGGCGAGTATCGCCACGCCGAGGCGGCGCGCCCGTTCGAGTTCGTCGGCGTAGCCCGTCATCAGCGCGATCTTCTGCGCGGGCCAGGCGCTGCGCACCTTCTCGGCAAGATCGATGCCGTTGAGCCTGCCTGGCATCTGGATGTCGGACAACACGAGCTCGAATGTCGCGCCGCCGCTCAGCAGATCGAGCGCCTGATCGGCGGTCGGTTCGTGGTGCACTTCGCAGCCAAAGGTCTCCAGCACGGCAGCGACGCCGGCCGCCACGTCTTCGTTGTCTTCCACCAGCAACACCACGCCTTTTGACGCCAGCGCGGGCTGCTGCGCCGCTTCCACCTCCGGCACCAGGGCTTTTTGCCGTTCGCGATAGCGCGGCAAGTAAAGTCTGACCGTCGTGCCGCGGCCCGGCACGCTGTCGATTTTGGCCGTGCCGCCGGCCTGCTCGCACATGGCGAGAACCTGGGCGAGGCCGAGACCGGTACCCGAGCCGCGCAGCTTGGTCGTAAAGAGCGGCTCGAACGCGCGACGGACAACCGTATCGGGCATGCCCTCGCCGTCGTCGGAACAGGTGATCAGCACATATTCGCCGTCCGGCAGCAAGGTGTCGCTGCCCACCAGGCGGTTATTCTGGCAACGGATCACGAAGCGCCCGCCGCGCGGCATCGCATCGCGGGCGTTGACCGCCAGATTCATGATCGCGAATTCGAGGTCGGTCGGATCGGCCAGCACCGGCCAGATGTTGTCGACCATGTTCAACGCAAATTCGATGTTGTCGCCGAGCGATGCGTCGATCAGCGGCGCGGCGTTCGGCAGCCACGTGGCAAGGTCGACCGGCTGCTGTTTGAGCGGCTGCTTCTTCGCCACGCTCAGGAGCTGCCGGGTCAACGATTCCGCCGTGGCGGTGGCGCGCTCGATGGCTTGCACCTCTTTTTCGAGGCTGTTGTAACGCTTCAAACGCGCAAGCTCGGTGTTGGCCGACACCACCATCAGCAGATTGTTGAAGTCATGCGCGACGTTGGCGACCAGATTGCCGAGCGCGCCCATCCGCTGCAATTGCCGGGTCGATGCCTCCGCGGAAAGACGCATGGCCACTTCCCCTTGCCAGCGCTCCCACGCGCGGCGCTCGTCGGCGAGCTGGCGTAACGAGAAAAACACCAGCAGCCAGATCGCGAGGCAAGGCACGGCCGTGATCCCCGCGATCACCATGAAGTGCTGGCGCCATGCGTCGGCGATCGCGGCCGTCGCGTAGGCGCTCATCACATAGAGCGGATAGTCGCCGACCCGGCGAAAAGCCAGCAGCCGTTCGACGCCGTCGACCGAGGAGGTCAGACGAATGTGGCCGAACAACTGCTTGTCGCGCAACGCCGCGCTAAACGCGCTGTGCGGGGTCGGCTTGGCGCCCTTGGGCCACGGGGGATAGCGCACCAGCAGACTGGCGTCCTGGCGGTACAGCCCCAACGAGAGCGACGGATCGCCATTCGTCAGATCGCGATAGAAGCGCGAAAAGTACTCGGTGCGCAGCGCCACGGACACCACGCCGAGGAATTGCCCGTTCTCGCCGGAACGGCCTATCGACGTATTGAACACATTGGTCTGCGACAGCGGCCCGAACATCGGCTGGGAAAAGTACGGCTGCGGCCGCATCGCCTTGGCGGTAACGAAGTCGTCGCGTTGGCTCGTCGACATGACAGGCGCCGGATAAGCGCGGCTCGACACCAGCAGATCGCCGTTCGCACCGAGCAGGTAAATCGACGCGACTTGCGGAAAGTCGCCGCCGATTTGCCGCAACCGGTCGTGCAGGCTGGCTTCCTGCATACGAATCCGCGTGTCGTCGTCATTGCCTAGCAGATCGACAATGCGCGAAGCCATCTGCTGGTTGAGGTCCAACACTTTGACGGCCTGCTCCTCGGCCACGCGCGCGAGCCGGTCGATCACGTCGTTCGAGTCGGCAATCCGGCGCTGGTAGTCGAAATAGCCATAACCCGCCAGACAGGTCAGCGGGAACACAATCGACACGGCAAGCACGATCAGCAGCACGCGCCGCGTCGCCGCGAAATTACGCGACGGCATGGGGAAGTCGATTGCGGCACGCTCCGCACGTTGCACGGTCACGATCTCCATGAAAAATGAGTGGTCGGGTGGCAGTGCACAACGCCCCCACGTTGTTCGTGCGCTATTTCCTTTCCACGGAATTTACCGCACTTCCGCCGTTCTCCATAGGGTGCCGGGCCGTGAAAACGTTACACGCGCCGCGGCAGGGATTACAACCGGCTCACGCGAAAGCCACGCCTCGCTCACGTGCCGGCGGGCTGTTCGCCTTCGTCGCTGGTCAATTGTTCTTCCAGACGTTCGAACACGCGCTGGGTTGCGCGGCTCGGCGCGTCGAGTGCGAACAGCAGCAGGGATCGGCCGGTTACCTGATAGGCATCGCCCGCGCTGAATTGTGGCAACTCCGGGCGCACCGGCATGTTCGTATCCAGCAGACAGGTCCACTGATCGCCTTCGGGAATATCCGGCAGCGTGAAATTGACCACGTCGTGATGGGCATTGAGCACCAGCAGCAAGGTCGCATCGGACGCGGGACGCCGGATGCCGCTCGCCTGCGCGCGCCCGTCGATCACGAGGCCGAAGCAGCGCATTGCCGGGTCGTCCCACTGCTCCTGCGAAAGATCGGTACCGTCGGGCGAAAGCCAGCGCGCGTCGGTCACCTCGAGCGCCTCGTTGAATTCGCCGGTGAGAAAGCGTCCGCGACGCAATACCGGCAGACGGTGACGCAGCGTGGTCAGATTCTTGACGAACTCGGTCAACGCACGTCCGTCGTCGTCGATGCCTTCCCAATCGACCCAACTGATCTCGTTGTCCTGGCAATATGCATTGTTATTGCCCTTTTGCGTGCGGCCAAACTCGTCGCCCGCAAGAATCATCGGCGTGCCTTGCGAGAGCAGCAGCGTAGCCAGCAGATTGCGCTTCTGACGCTCGCGCTGCTGGCGGATTTCCTGATCGTCGGTCGGGCCTTCGACGCCCATGTTCCACGACTTGTTGTCCGAGTGGCCGTCCTGGTTGTTCTCGCCGTTGGCCTCATTGTGTTTGTCGTTGTACGAGACCAGGTCGTTGAGCGTGAACCCGTCGTGCGCGCTGATGAAGTTGACGCTCGCCCATGGCCGCCGGCCGCGATGGTTGAACTTGTCGCCGGAACCGGTCAGGCGTGTCGCGAGATCGGGCACCTTGCCTTCATCGCCCTTCCAGTACTCGCGCACCGTGTCGCGGAAACGGTCGTTCCATTCGGCCCATCCCGGTGGGAAGCCGCCTACCTGATAGCCGCCGGGGCCGCAGTCCCAAGGCTCGGCAACCAGCCGCACACTCGAGAGCACCGGGTCTTGCCGGCAACTGTCGAGAAAGCCGCCGCCTTCGTCGAAACCGTGCGCTTCGCGGCCGAGAATCGTGGCAAGGTCGAAACGGAAACCATCCACCTTCATCTCGGTCACCCAGTAGCGCAGACTGTCGGTCACCATTTGCAGCACGCGTGGATGAGACAGATTGAGCGTATTGCCCGTGCCGGTGTCGTTGATGTAATAGCGCGGCTCGTCAGGCATCAGGCGATAGTAAGACGCGTTGTCGATGCCTTTGAAAGAAATCGTCGGGCCGCGCTCGTTGCCTTCGGCAGTGTGGTTGTAGACCACGTCGAGAACGACTTCGAGGTTCGCGTTATGAAAGCGGTCCACCATTTCCTTGAATTCGCCCACCGGGTCGCTCGACGACGCGAAATAGCGCGGATCGGCCGCGAAGAAGCCGATCGTGTTGTAGCCCCAGTAGTTGGTGAGCCCCTTGTCGAGCAGGTAGCTGTCGTTGACGAAGGTCTGAACCGGCATCAATTCGACCGAGGTGACGCCGAGCCCCTTGATGTAATCGAGCACGACCTGCTGGCCGAGCCCCGCGAAGGTGCCGCGCAGATTTTCCGGTACGCCGGGGTGGCGTTTGGTAAAACCGCGCACATGGGTCTCATAGAAGATCACGCGCTCCCAGGGCAGCGCATTGCGTTCCGGATGACTCCACGAAAAATTGGCGTCCACCACCTTGCACTTCGGCACGAAGGGGGCGCTATCCCGTTCGTCGAATGACAGGTCGCCCTCTTCCGAATCCAGCGTATAACCGAAGATTTCCGGCGCCCACTTCAGCTCGCCGATATGCGCTTTGGCGTAGGGATCGAGTAAAAGTTTGTTCGGATTGAAGCGATGTCCATTTTCCGGCTCGTAAGGACCGTGGACCCGATAACCGTACACCGCACCCGGTTTCAGACCTGGCACGAACACGTGCCAGACCTCGTCGGTGTACTCCGGCAGTTCGATGCGTTCGATTTCCGTCTCGCCGGTTTCATCGAACAGACACAGTTCGACCCGGGTTGCGTGCGCTGAAAACAGCGCGAAATTGACACCGTTTCCGTTCCACGTCGCGCCGAGCGGGAACGGTGTGCCTTCCGCGATGCGCGTCGAATAGCTGGTCTGGGATGACATAGGGATTCCTGTGGAAGCTGAGAATGCCGCACATGTGTTTGGCATGTGCAAGCTTGCTGCTCCAGCAAATTCCGGACCCAGACACCGCTTAGGCGTAAATTTTATGGTGGCCCGAGCGCAGGCATCGCGGCAGCCGATTCGAGCACGCGCAAGAGACGCTCCGGCGTCAGGGGTTTGGCACAATGCGCGTCGAAACCCGCTGCTTTGGCACGCGCCCGGTCGGCGCGTGAAGAAAATGCCGTACAGGCCACCAGCAGCATGTCCGAAGTCAACGGATCGGCGCGCAGGCGGCGCGCCAGTTCGAAGCCATCGAGACCCGGCATCTTGATGTCGAGCAGAACCGCGAACGGCTGCCATTCACAGGCCGCCTCGCAAACGGCAAACGGGTCTTCAAGCGCGCGGCACTCGAAACCGTCGGCAGCCAGCAGCATTTGCAGCGCTTCAGCCGCTTCCCGGTAATCGTCGACCACGAGCACGCGACGGTTTGAGGCCATCGCATACGGGATGGGCCGCCAAACCACAACGTCATCGTTCTCGTCCATTCTGTTGTCGAACGTCACCTCATTCTCCCTGGTCTGCGCTGCCACTTCCTGTTTCGTCAACATAGCTCACCGGGCGCGCTGCCGCTTCCTGATTTATGCTGTCTTGACTCGCCCCGATACATCGTGCGCAAGCGCGGGTTGTTGTGCGGAAAGATCGATGAAACGCCCTTCCGCCGTGCATATCGTGCTGATTACGTGCATTGCGCATAACTTTGCATTCACTTCGACGTCATTATCCCGCTGTATACGGACGGATATAGTCCGCTCGGGTTGGGGAAAACACTCAAACTTCGGTAACATTCCCTATTCGCGCCGGGCCATGGAGTATTTACCGCCATATTTACCGCAGTATTTATCGCTTACCCTGGCCCACTGGCAGGTCACAGGATTCGATCATGAGCTTCAGCAAATACAACGACATAAAGATTTGCGCTAGCGGCAAGCGGACCATGGTGCCGGCGCATGGCGCTGGCTGCAATCCGTGCATGCCCCGTAGCGCCGAGCCGCTGAGCCCATAAGACGATGCAGAGCGCGCACCGTCCGCTGCCCTCCTCCGATGCCCTGTTCGAGCATGCCGCCTGCGGCCTGCTCGTGACCACTCCCGATGGCTGGATCCTGCGTGTCAACACCACCTTCTGCACATGGCTCGGCTATAGCGCGGCGGAACTCGCCGAGGCGAAGTCTATTCAGGATCTGCTGACTACCGAGGGCAAGGTGTTCTACCGGACGCACTGGTCGCCGCTGCTGCACAAACAAGGCTCAGTGGCCGAGGTCAAACTGAACATGCTGCATCGGGACGGCCACGTCGTGCCGATGCTGCTTAACGCAGTGAGCCGCCGTCATGGCGAAAGCAGCTACGTCGAAGTGGCGGCGCTGATCGTCGCGGATCGTCATAAGTACGAGCAGGAATTGCTGCTTGCGCGCCGCAACGCGGAAGCTTCCCTCGCCGGGCATCAGCTCGCGCAGAAAGCTTTGCAGGAAAGCCGTGACGTGCTGAGTCTCGCCATGCGCGGGGCGCGCATGGGTGCATGGTCGCATGAGCCGGAATCGGGCAAATTCTGGTGGAGCCGCGAACTGGAAGCGCTCGCGGGCTATGCCGAGGGACGTTTTGCAAAAATGCCCGAGGGCTTTTTCGAACTGATCCACCCCGGCGACCTGAGCGCGCTCAAGCAGGCGGTCGACCTTGCCGTGGCAAACGGCGATGATTACGTCGCCGAATTCCGCTTCCTGCATGCGAGCGGCGACTGGTGCTGGATGGAAGGCCGCGGCCGCGCCACCTACGACCAGCACGGCGAGCCGCTGACGATCTACGGTCTCGGCATCGACATTACCGGGCGCAAGGACGCGCAGACCGTGCTGTTGCGTCAGGCTGCCATTTTCGAGCATCTGAGCGACGCGATCGTCATCACCGATCTGCGCGGCAACATCACCGATTTCAACGCCGGCGGCGAGCGCATGCTGGGTTACCGGAGGCGTGAAATTCTCGGCAAGCCAATTGCAATGTTCAATCTGCCGGAAGACGCATTGCGCATTCGCCGGGAAGCGCTCGCCGCCCTCGCCGCCGAGGGCACGTGGCGCAGCGAACTGGTTTTCGTCAGGCGCGATGGCACCCACGGCGTCTGCGAAACGGTCGTCAAACCGCTGGCGAACGCGCGCGGTGACATCTATGGCGCAGTTAGCGTAAACCGTGACATCACCGGGCGCAGACGTGCCGAACAGCAACTGCAACGCCTGAACCTGGAACTCTCGAAGGCGGACCGCCGCAAGGACGAATTTCTCGCCACGCTCGCACATGAGTTGCGCAACCCGCTCGCGCCGATGCGCAATGTGCTCGAAATCCTGCGTCTGAAAGATTTTGCCGACCCGCAGCTAAGCTGGTCGCGCGACGTGTTCGAGCGGCAATTGCAACACATGACGCATCTGGTCGACGACCTGCTGGAAGTGTCGCGCATCACGCAGGGCAAGCTCGAATTGCGCAAACAGCGGCTCGAACTCGCCCGCGCGATGCAGGCGGCCATGGAAGCGGCGCGGCCCACCGTGCAGGCCTCGGCGCATCATCTGAGCGTGACCTTGCCGCGCGAGGCGCTCTATCTCGACGCCGATCCCACACGGCTGTCGCAGATGATCCTGAACCTGTTGAACAATGCCGCCAAGTACACGCCGCCAGGCGGCGACATTTCGCTCGCCGCATCGCGCGAAGGCGATGAAGCGGTGATCTTGGTGCGCGATTCAGGCATCGGTATTCCGCGCGAGCATCTGAACAGCGTGTTCGAAATGTTCTCGCAACTCGCCCCTGCGCTGGACCGCTCGCAGGGCGGCCTCGGCATCGGTCTCGCGCTGGTGCGCGGCCTCGCCGAACTGCACGGCGGCACCGTGGCCGCATTCAGCAACGGTCCGGGCAGCGGCAGCGAGTTCGTGATCCGTCTGCCCTTGTCGAAAGCGATCCCGCAGCCTTCCGGTAGCGCGCCGCTCCATGTACCGCGCTCGCAGGGCTTGCGTGTGGTGATCGTCGACGACAATGCGGACGCCGCCGATAGTCTCGCCATGGTGCTCGAACTCGAAGGCCACGAGGTTCGCACAGCCGGTGACGGTATCGCCGGGCTGCAACTGATCGGCGAATTCGCCCCGCATGCGGTGATTCTCGACATCGGCTTGCCGCGCCTGAACGGCTATGAAGTGGCGCGCCGCGTTCGCAGCGATTATCACGATGCCGGCATGCTGCTGATCGCCGTCACCGGTTGGGGCCAGCAGCAGGACAAGCAGACCGCCGAAGCGGCCGGCTTCGACCATCATTTCACCAAGCCGGTCGATCCGCGCGAATTGCAGCGGGTTTTGAGGCGCTGACCCGGCGACGGACAAAAAGCGCACAGGAACAACAGACAGAAACTTCAACCGATGCTCGATGAAACCCAGATAGTCAGTGCCCTCGCCGCGCGCCAGATCGTTCCCGATGCCACGCAGCGCGATGCCATTGCGGCGCTCGTCACGTTGCTCGGCGCGAATGATAACGGGCACCGGCTGAAAACCGACGCCGCGCGCGCGCATCAGGGCGTGTATTGCCATGGGTTGCCTGGCCGGGGCAAAAGCCTGGTGGTCGATACGGTGTTCGAGTTGGCGGACTGCCGCAAACGGCGCGTGCACTTTCACGAGTTTCTACGCGAGATGAACCGGCGTCTGGTGAACGAGCCGCGCGGCGACGATCGGCTGGGCTCGGTCTCGAAACAATGGCTCGACGGCGTGGAGTTGCTGTGCTTCGACGAATTTCATGTGCACGATATCGCCGATGCATTCCTGATGGGCCGCTTTCTCGATGCCGCGATCGGCCAGGGCACGCGCATCGTGCTGACGTCGAACTACGCACCGGACACGCTGTTGTCCGACCCGGAGTTTCACGAGCGCTTCCTGCCGACCATCGAACAGATCAAACGCTGCTTCACTGTGATTCACTTCGACGGTGCGCGCGATTACCGTTTTGGCGCCGAAGAAGCGGCACTTCCGCATTTTTTTGCACCGCTCGACCCGGCGACGCACGACGCGCTACTGGACATTTTTGTGCGCTATGAAGGCAACGAGACGCTGGAGTCAACCACCGTCAGCGCGGCAGGCCGGCCGCTCGTTGCACGTGCCGCGGGCGCGGCCCTGCTATGGGCGGACTTCGAGAGCCTGTGCGTGGCGAGCCGTTCGCACCTCGATTATCTGGATCTCGCCGAGCAATGGCATGGCCTGATTCTCGACCGCGTGCACACCGAATGGCTTACCAAGGCTCATACGCTGCAACGGTTCATCTGGCTCGTCGACATCTTCTACGACCGCAAATGCGCGCTGTTCATCGCCTCCGATCAGCCGATCGAGGCGGCGCTCAGCGGACTGGAAGGCGCGCACGATCTGTCGAGAACACTCAGCAGGCTTGCGGAAATGCAATCGCATGGCTATCGCAACACGCTCGACGGTACGGCCGGTAGCGTGGAGATTGGAGCAACGGCGGTGCAGACGCTCGCCTGGCCATACTAGCCGCGCGAACGCCTGCAAACAGGCCCTGCTACTGCTTGCCGGTCTTGCCCTTCACCCGCGCAATCTGCTGCTTCGCGGCGTCATACACGCGCTCGGGCGTGAAGCCGAACTTCTTCTTCAGGTCGGCCAGCGGTGCGGACGCGCCGAACGTATGCATCACCACCTGCGCGCCGAGCCGCCCGACATAACGATCCCAACCGAGCGTTGCCGCCTGCTCGACGGCCACACGTGCGTCCACATCGGACGGCAGCACGGCCTCCTGATATGCCTCGTCCTGACGCTCGAAAAGATCCCACGACGGCATTGACACCACTCGCGCGGCAATCCCTTCGCTTTTCAGCTTCTCGTAGACGTCGACGCAAAGCGACAACTCGCTGCCCGTGGCGAGCAGAATCACCTCGGGCTTCTGCCCGTCCGGCGCGTCGGCAAGCACATACGCGCCCTTCTGCACGCCGCTGGCCGGTGCATAGCGCGTGCGGTCCAGCGTCGGCAATGCCTGGCGCGACACGACAATGCACGACGGCCGCCGTGGATCCGACATGGCTACGCGCCATGCCTCGGCAACTTCGTTCGCGTCGCCCGGGCGCAATACGGTCAGCCCCGGCACCCCACGCAGCGACGCCAGTTGCTCGATCGGCTGATGGGTTGGACCATCTTCGCCGACGCCGATCGAATCGTGCGTGAACACAAAGATGGACGGCACCTCCATGATCGCGGACAGGCGAATCGGCGGCTTCATGTAGTCGCTGAAAATCAGGAAGGTCGAACCGAACGGCCGCAAATTCGACAACGCGAGACCATTCACCGCCGCGCCCATGCCGTGTTCGCGAATCCCGAAGTGCAGATTGCAGCCGCCATAGTTGTCGTGCTCGAAACTACCCGCGCCTTCGAATTTCAGATTGGTCTTGGTGGACGGCGCGAGATCGGCCGCGCCGCCGATCATCCACGGCACGCGCGCGGCAATCGCGTTGAGCACCTTGCCGGATGAATCGCGTGACGCGATTCCCTTTGGATCCGCATCGAAGGTTGGGATATCGCTGTCCCAGCCCGCGGGCAATTCATGCGCTTCCATTTGTGCGAACTGGCGTGACAGGTCCGGATATTTCGTGCTGTATGCGTCGAGCTTCGTCTGCCATGCTGCGCGCGCCGCCTTGCCGCGCGCACCGATACCCTCTGCGAAGCGTTCACGCACGCCGTCCGGTACGTAGAAAAACTTGTCTTCCGGCCAGCCATAAAACTTCTTGGTCAGCGCCACTTCTTCGACGCCGAGCGCTTCGCCGTGCGCGGCGGAGGTGTCCTGCTTATGCGGCGCGCCCCAGCCGATAATGCTGTGCACCACGATTAGCGTCGGCCGGTCCGTGATGCTTTTCGCTTCGACAAACGCGGCCTCCAGCGCCGCGGCGTCGTTCGCGTCGTTCACCCGAAGCGTGTGCCAGTTGTAACCGCGAAAGCGGCTTTCCACGTCGTCGCTATACGCGAGATCCGTGTGGCCTTCAATCGTCACGCGATTGCTGTCGTAGATCCAGATCAGATTCGACAGTTGCAGATGTCCGGCGAGCGAGGCCGCTTCGTGCGAGATGCCTTCCATCATGTCGCCGTCGCCGCATAGCGCATAGACGCGGTAATCGAACAGCGGCACGTCCGGTTTGTTGAAGTGGCTTTCGTACCAGCGCGCCGCCATTGCCATGCCGACGCTATTGCCGAGCCCCTGACCGAGCGGACCGGTCGTCGTTTCCACACCGGTGGTCAAACGGTACTCGGGGTGGCCCGGTGTCTTGCTGTCGAGCTGGCGGAAATGTTCTATGTCGTCGAGCGAGACGGCGGGCGAACCGGTGGGCTTGCCGTGCTCATCCACGGCCTTTACGCCGGCCAGATGCAGCAGCGAGTACAACAGCATCGAAGCATGCCCCACCGAGAGCACGAAACGATCCCGGTTCGGCCAGAGCGGCTCGTCCGGATCGTAGCGAAGGTGGTTTTGCCACAGATGATAGGCAACTGGCGCCAGTGCCATCGGCGTGCCGGGGTGACCGGAATTAGCCTTTTGCACTGCGTCCATCGACAGCGTGCGAATCGTGTTGATGCACAACTGATCGAGGGCGGGATCGTTTTGCATAGGGACACTCCTTGTTCGGCGGTTGGGAACTCTTCGCCGGGACGACGTGCATCGGCCGTGCCCGGCGAACCGTGTTCGCGCGGAAGAACGTGGAAAGGACGCTTGAGGACCGCAAGGCCTATCGATGATGCGCCGATGCGCACAAAACTGCACGGCACGTTACATCGAATGCCCCGTTGTACCGATGATTGGCGGCGGCCCTTTCATTCGGCTTGCGGTTTTAATGGTGACCCAGCGGCCTCGTACGCATGCCCCGGTTGATCGACCTAACGCAGCTTCGCGACGTCCTTATCGGTCACCCGCGTGGCCGCCGGATTGCCGAACTGCGTCGTCACATAGTTGGTCAACGCGGCGACTTGCGCGTCATTCAACTGCGTGGCGAAAGCCGGCATGCCGACGTCGTTGGCGGCCGTTTTGCGCTGCACGCCGTGCAGGATCACCTGGACGAGGTTGCCCGGATTGGACGCACCCACCGTCGAGTTGTGCAGCAGCGGCGGATAGTAGCCATCCGGCGTGCCCTTGCCTTGCGCCTGGTGGCAGCTTGCGCAATTGCCGAGGTACAACCGTGCCGGGTCGAGCGTGCCGTCGCTCAACGCAACGCCGCGCAAGCGCGTAACGTCGGTCGATGGCTTGCCCCACGTGCTGCGAGCTTGCGAGCTGCCGCCCTCTACGGCGGGCACCGTGTGAACATACGTGGCGATTGCATCGATGTCCGCGTCGCTCATCTTCGAGAAACTATGCTCAACGGCCTCGCCCATCGGACCGGCCGCTTGCGCGAGACCCGGCACGCTGCCGCTTTGCAGATACTGCACGAGTTGCGCGTGGTTCCAGCCGCCAATGCCGCTATTGACCGACGAGGTGATGTTGTAGCCCTCCCAACCCGCCAGCACCGAACCGCCGAGGAAACCGCTGCCGGTTTCATCCAGTGCCTTCTCCTGCATCGCGAAGCCGCGCGGCGTGTGACACGTGCTGCAATGCGCGAGGCCCTGCACGAGATACGCGCCGCGATTCCAGGCGACGCTCTGATTCGGCTTCGCTTCATACGCACCGTTTTTCAGGAACACCCAGTTCCATACGGTCAGCGGCCAGCGCATGTCGAGCGGCCACGGAATGTCGCTCGCGCGCATGGCCTCGTTCACCGGTGCCACGCCGTAACGGAAGTACGCATATAAGGCCTTCACGTCGTCGTCGCTGACCTTCGCGTAAGACACGTACGGCATCGCCGGATACAGATTGTGGCCGTCCTTCGAGACGCCCTTGCGCAGCGCGCGATCGAAGTCCGCAAGCGTCCACGCGCCGATACCCGTTTGCGGGTCCGGCGTGATGTTGCTCGAATAGATCGTACCGAGCATCGGCACTTTGAGCGGCAGGCCGCCGGCATAGGGCTTGCCTTTGGCGGTGCTATGGCAGGCCATGCAATCGCCCGCGGTGGCGAGGTACTCGCCGCGTTTGATCAACGCGGTGTCGGTGCCGCTCACCGGACTCGCGGAATCATCGGCCTGCGCCAATGCGGGCGAGGTCAACGCACCGGCCAGCAGCCAGAAAAAGGTCTTTTTCAGCACGTTCAAACTTCCTTCTTCAACTGGTCGGCCATGCGCAGTGCCAGCGCGGCGATGGTCAGCGTCACGTTGACGGTGCCCACGGTCGGCATCGTCGCGCTGCTCGAAATAAACAGGTTCGGGTGATCGAAGGTCCGGCAATGTTTGTCGACCACCGAGTCGCGCGGGTCGCTGCCCATGATCGTCGCGCCGGTAATGTGATTGTTCGGCGCGAATTCGTCCTGATACTCGATCTCGGTGCCGCCCAGCACTTTCGCCGCGTTCGTGTAGACCTCTTTGGTATGGACGGCGCCGCGTTTCACGTAGTCGTCGATCGCGTACGTGATCTCGGGGCGCGGAATGCCGATCGCGTCGACCTCCGTTTTGCTCGGCACGATGCGGTTTTGCGGCTGCGGGAGGATTTCGTGGAAGCAGTCGAACTCGACAAAGCGCGCCGAACGGTCGCGAATCTGCGCGTCCAGTTCAGCCGGCTTGATCAGCTTGCCCTGCTTGAAAATCTTCTGCGTTTCCTGGTCGATGCGTGACAGGTTCGACAGGTGGATCTTCTTGGCGGCCTCGTTCGCGCGGAACGGGCCGTCGCGAAAGCCGATCAGCGAGGTCATTTCCTGTGGACCGCGGCCCGGCCAGAGTTTTTCGTCCGCGTAGAACGTAATGCCCGTGCCCGGATGGTCCATCAGATTGCGGCCCACCATGTCGGAGCTATTGCCCACGCCGTGCGGGAAATCGTGGCTGGTGGACATCAGCATGATCTTCGGCGTTTCGATACCGTTCGCGGCCAGCACGAAATACTTGCCTTCCACGCGATGCTCGTTGCCTTGCGGATCTTTGTACAGCGCGGCGGTGATGCGCTTGTCCGCACCCACTTCGAGCTTGTAGACGACAGCATTGACGATCAGCTTCGCGCCGGCCTGCTCCGCTTTTTCGACGTGTACGATGCCGTTGTACATTGCGCCGATCGGGCAGATCGGCATGCAGTTGTTATTGCCGCAACAGGTTGGGCGGCCGTCGTACGGACGGCTGTTACGCGCAACCGGTTCGGTCACGACGTGATAACCCGAGTCGAATGCGTTCAGCTTGCTCTTGATGGTCTGCTCGTTATACGAGAGCGGCAGCGGCGCCATCGGATACGGCTGGCTGCGCGGCGAACCGAGTTCTTCGTCCGTCGGCCCCCACACACCGAGCTCTTCTTCGGCACGCTGGTAGTACGGCTCCAGTTCCTCGTAGTCCATCGGCCAGTCGCGGCCCACGCCGTAGGTGGTCTTCATGCGGAAATCGTTCGGCATGAAGCGCCACGCGGACGCGGCCCAGTGCCATGTCGTGCCGCCCACCGCGCGGATGTACTGCGAGTTGAATTTGTGCTCGCCCTTCAGGATCAGATAATTGTTCGGCGGACCATATTCCGGATGCGGCGCCCACGCGCTGGACGGATACGGCGCGGAGTTGTCCGACTTGTCGAACTGATTGCGAAAGCGCTCGACGATCTCCCAGCGCGGCATGCGCGGGCCTGCTTCGAGCAGGATCACGGACTTGCCGGCCAACGCCATCTGATGCGCGACGATCGCGCCCGCAACGCCCGACCCGACTACGACGATATCGGCTTGTTCAGCCTGGTTTTGTGCATCGGCCATAGCTCAGGCTTGCCTTTCGATGGGTTTGGCGGCCCAGAAACCGGGCTTGTTGGGACAGTACGAACGAATGATCAACGTGTCGGACACCACGTCGTACATCAGCGCCTGTTCATATGTGACAACCTGATTGTCGACCGTGCCGAGATACCAGGCTTCCATGATCTTCAGCGCGAGCGCCTGCTGCGCGGCGTCGGCGGAACCGGCGGCGAGCGCGCCGGCCAGCTTCGGCAACTGCTCCGCGAGATCGGGCGTGGACTTCTGCAACGCGGCCAGCAGGCGTGTGCCGACATCGCGATCGAGAGCGGGTCTCGCCGTCAGCGATTGCGACAGCGTCATGAAGGCGTCGATGGGTGACACGGCCGAGTCGTCGGCCAGCGCCTTGAGCGTGAGCGAGCCGGTGAGGCCCGCGGCGGTCAACGCGAGCGCGCCTTGCAGCCAGCGGCGGCGCGTCATCGTGGACGGTTCATCGCTCGCGGCGAGCTCGCCGTGAGAGTCTTGTGGAGTCAATGTTGTTGTTCCCTTGTGAGTCGTTTTACTGCGTCAAAACTGATGCAACATCCCGACGTACGCACCGGTTTGCGATTCACCCGCGAGTGGGCTTGTGTTATTGGTCGCATCGCGCGGCGACGCTTCGAGCGAGAAATTCGAATTGCTGCCGTTGCGCACATAGCCCACGGTGCCGTACACGAACGTGCGTTTGGAGAGGTTGTACGTGGTGCCGAGCACGTACATCATCGCGTGGCCGGACGGGTCGTGCGCGGCATCGCCGCCGCCGTCGCCGACCTTGATGTAATAGCCGCCCGCCGTCACCGCCCAGCGCGGCTGGATGTTGTACGTCGCGCCCAGCCAGTAGTGATCGGCGCTATCGGCCACGCCCACCGGTGAATCCGGCGCCGCGTAGTGCGTATAGGCGCCCTGGATCTTCCACGCATCGAAATGCACGTTCGCACCGGCGAAATATTCGCGCGAGGCCTGGAAGATGTTGCTGAAGCGGCCATTGCTGTCGCGCAGTTCGTCGTAGATGCCGCGCACGTCGAAGAGCGGTGAGTGATACGTGAGCATGATGCCGTCGGAGCGGCCAAACTCGCCCGCCGCACCGTTGTTGAACGCGCCCGCCTGGTTGCCGAACGCGTACTGCGCCTGGACGTCGAAGCCGCATAACACCGGGCTGTGATACTCGACGTTGTTGCTGGTCTGCTGCCAGTTGCGTCCGCGCACGAGCGAGGCCGAAGAAAACGCCTGCTGCACGAACGGGTCGAATTCCCACACGCCGTCGCTGTCGATAAACAGATTACGCCCAGCCTGCAATGTGCCCCACTGATTGTCCTTCAGACCGACGAACGCGCGCCGTGACCACAGGCGTCCGCCACTGGTGGTGCCGTTCATGACTTGCAGACCGGTTTCCAGATTGAAGATCGCATTCAGGCCGCCGCCCAGATCTTCGTTGCCTTTCAGGCCCAGCATGCTGGTGCCCCAATCGCCGCCTTCAGCGCTCCAGCGGTTCGATGTGCCGCCCGCGCCGTTGTTGATGTGATTCAGATATTCCACGCCGCCGTCGAGACGGCCATATAACGTCACGCTGGTTTGACCGTATGCCAGCGGACTGACCACCGCCAGCGCCGCCATTAATTTTGTAGGTAGTCTCATTGTTTTTGCCGTGAGTTTCTTTTGTAGAAATGATGCGCAAAGCCGACTGCCGATGATTCAAAACTACTCAGCGTGTCGCACCGCGACCGACTCTGCGTCAAGCCACGGTCACCTGGCGCCAGGCCCGTCTGCGAGGCCTCGTGCATACAACGGAACGGTATGGGCAATGACCTGTTGCACCTACCGGGTTACACCGGCGTAATGCTTGTAATGCTGGAGCGAACACCGGATCCAGCCAGTTTGCGATTGAGATGTTGCAAAACTACACGCGTCGCGCACGAACTATAGGTGATCGGTGCTTGATAGCCTATCCATTTCACGCAATAAACTTTTGCGATCAGCGCGCTCGACATTGAGAATCCTCAGTTGAATCCGCATACGCTGCAAATGAAATGCCTGGCGGGGAGAACGAAAGGTACTCACGATAAGATAGTCGGTCATTCGGCCTCAGCCAAATCGAAACGCATTATTTGTTATTTGATCCATCAACATTCACCATTTGCCACTCGCCATGAACGCGCCTGAATTGACCGAAGACGAAAACCTTGGCCTTTACCAACGGGCGACCGAAACCGGCGCGGAATGGTGGCGCGTCAGCGTGGCGGACCGGCCGGAAAACTATCGGCTCGAGCATGGGGTCAATGAAGGCGCCGGCATCGGATCGGTGGATATCGATCTGGTGGTCGACGCGGAGAACCTGCGCGCGAAGCTGAAGAAGTGGCGCCGCGAGGGCTTTGCCATCGATACGCCCGATGCCTCAAATGAAGCAGGGACAGCGGAGCGCGTGGCCTTCATTCCCGAGTTGCAGCGCGTCGCGGCGCGAGCCTCGGCAGCAAAACATCATTTGCAGGAACAGGAGGATGCACGCGAAACCGTGCGCATCGGCCGGGTCGACGTGCCGTGCGGTGTGGACAATCCGCTCGTGCCGCGCGTCAATCCCGCTTATCTGTTCTCCGAGCGCTTTAACGACATTGTCGAAGATATCGTGGAGAACCGGCGCGTGATGCTGATCGGTCACACTGGCGCGGGCAAGACCAGCTTGATCGAACAGGTAGCCGCACGCTCGCATCACGGTGTGTTGCGCTCGAACATGAATGGGCAAACCACCGTCGGCGATTTTGTCGGCTTCTGGACGGTCAAGGGCGGCGAGACGATCTGGGTGGACGGCGTGCTGCCCACCGCAATGCGCGAAGGTCTCTGGCTGATCGTCGACGAAATCGATTTCGCCGAACCGTCGATTCTCGCCGCCCTCACCGCCGTGCTCGAACCGCACGGCCGCCTCGTGCTGAAAGAAAAAGGCAATGAGATCGTCGCGCCGCATCCCGCCTTCCGGCTGTTTGCCACGGCGAACGCGGTCGGCGCGATGAGCCAGTTCCGTCACCTGTATCAAGGTGCGAATCTGATGAACGAGGCTTTTCTCGATCGCTGGCGCGTCTATATGCTCGACTATCTGACGCCCGCCGAAGAAGCCGACGTGCTGATGCGTACCCTCGCGCCGCATATGACACGCGCGCTCGCCACCACGCTTGCCGCGATTGCCGCCGACTGCCGCGCGGCGTTCGCCCGCGAAGACCTGTCGAGCGCATTCTCCACGCGGCGCCTGCTCGACTGGGCCGAACTGATGCTGCGTACCGGCGACCCCGAACGGGCTGCCGGTCCGGCGATTTACGCGAAAGTCAGCCCGGAAGACGCGGCGCTGATTCGCGGCATCGTTCGCCATCACATCGCGCCGGCCGCCTGACGCCCGCTGTGCACCCTAGGCGATCGCCATGAACGCAAGGCATCTCACCCGCGACACACAAGGTTTCGCGTTCGAATCGACGCTCAGCAAGGTCGCGCGCGTGCTGACCGGACAATATGGCGTGACGGTCGCGTTCAGTCCGGATGGACCGCGTGTCGAACCCGGCCGCATCGTGATTCCCGACTATGAGTTGAGCGGCGGCGTCGAGCGCGACGTGCTGATCGGCTATCTCGATCTGCTGGTAGCGCGCGCCAAGCACTCGTCGCTCGCGCAGATGGATGCGCAACCGGCCGGCGTGAGCGCGAATCTCGCACAGGTGATCGAGGACCGCCGCGTCTGCATGCAATTGCTCGACGAGTATCCGGGGGCGCGCTGGTTCATCGGCAAACTGCGTGCACATGCCGCCGAACAGGCGCGGCAACGCTGGCCGAAGCTGCATTGGCGCGACCGGCTGGTCTGGCTGGTGGAGCGCACGCTATGGGACGAGCAGCCGACCCGCACCGAAGCGGTCCACTCATTGCTGGCCGCGCTGCACGCCTCGCAGGATCTGCTGGACGAAGCGCGCAGAAGCCGTTCGAGCGCGCATAGCATTGCGGCGGCGCAAGCCCTGGTGGCGCGCGTGCGGGCTTTGTCGGCGGGCGATGTCAACAGCATGGTGTTCACTGCGAATCCGGTTGAAGACCTCGACACGGAAACCGCGGCTTCTTCGTCCGAACCGTTCAACGACGACACAGCCTTGCCCGACCAGGACAACGCTGCCTCGCCTCCGTCCGACAAAGGCGGCGGTGCGCAGGCGGAAAATGCGGTCGGCATGGGGCAATCGCTGGCCGATGCGCAGCAGCCGTCCGCGCGTTCCGAAGGCGAGGCCGGCGCAGTGTCAAACGCATCTCGCGACCGGCTATCGATTCCGCTTGCCACCGAGTTCGACGAAATCACCGACGTCACCGGCCAGGGCGACAGCGCAACCTGGCGCGAGCTTCGCGCGCAGGCCCGCGCGGATACGGCGCCACTCAAGGAAAAACTCGAACGCGCGCTGAGCGCCGACGAACGCACCCGCTGGCGCCGCGAACAGGAGCGCGGCGAAATCGATCGCACCGCGCTGGCGAAACTCGCCACGTCGCCGGGTTACCGTACGCCGTTTCGCACGCAGCGGGCGGCTAAAGGGCGCGACGTCGCCGTGAGCTTGCTGATCGATCGCAGCGGATCGATGGCCGGGCGCAAGATCGAACTCGCGCGCCTGTGCGCGAGTGCGCTGTGCGATGCGCTTACGCAGTTGTCGTTCGACTGCGAAGTGCTCGGCTATTGCTCGCTCGAATCCGCACCGATGAAGCAACTGTATGAAAGGCAACTGGCGGGCGGCGCGGATTTGCGGCGCTATAACCGCTTTGTCGAGCGGCTCGACCTGAAAGTCTACAAACGCTTTGGCGCGACGGATCTGAGCGGCATTGCCGAAATCGACTGCGGTCACGAGAATCCGGACGGCGAGGCGCTCGCCTGGGCCGCGACGCGGCTCGCCGATCATCAGGCCGAGCGGCGCATCCTGATCGTCTTCTCAGACGGCTATCCGTCGACCGGCGACGGCGATCCGCAGGTGCTGCGCTACGATCTGCGCGAACGCGTCGCGGCGATCCACAAACGCGGCATCGAACTGGTCGGCATCGGCGTGCTGACCGATGCAGTCGAGGATTTCTATCCACACAACGTGGTAGTGAGCCGTCTCGCGGAATTGCCGTCGACGGTGTTTTCGGTGCTGAGTTCGATGCTGCTGACGCGCTAGCGCGGCACAACGCGGGGTCACGGATCGCGGCGGCCCGAACCGAAGTATCGCTGGAACACAGCTACGCCGATTTGATCTCGACCAGTTTCGGTTCGAACGAATACTGCTCTATCTCGCCACCCCGGGCGATCACGGCCGTGCTCTCGGGAATCTCCTCCCACCAGCCCGGCAGATCCGAAAGCGGCTCCGACAACACCAGGAAGGCGTTATCGCCCACCGCCGTGATGCGCGGGTCGTCCGGATACAGCTCGTGCAAATGCTGGAACGAGGTGCTGTGAAAGAGCGAGCGCGACTGTCTTTCACTCGAATAACGAACCGCGACGATCTGTTCGCCATCCGTCGCGCAGACCGTCATGTTCAGCGGCTCATCCACCCCTTGTCTGCGCCCGACGTCTTCGACAAATCCCACCATGCGCTCGAGCGCGGTCACCGGCGCAAGTTCGAGACCAAAGGTCAGCGCGAGATAAAACAGCACCTCGGAATCCGTCGAACCTTCAACCGAGGCGAATAACTCGGGATCGATCGCCAGCATCAGCTCGCGGCGCACCAGAGGGAAGTTGCGCACCAGCCCGTTATGCATGAAGAGCCACCGGCCATAGCGGAACGGATGACAGTTGGTTTCCTGTGACGGCGTGCCGGTAGCCGCACGGATATGCGCGACGAACAATGGCGCGCGGATGGCCCGCGCGGCCTCGCGCAGATTGCGGTCGCTCCATGCGGGCTGGATACAGCGGTAGCGAAACGGGATATCGGTGGGATGGCCGTACCAGCCGATGCCGAACCCGTCGCCGTTCGTGGTGGTATGGCCGAGCCGCGAATGCAGGCTCTGGTCGATCAGCGAATGTTTGGCGTTGAACAGCACCGTTTCGAGTTGAAGCGGGTTGCCGGTATAAGCGAGCCAGCGGCACATGAGATTCCCTCCTGTCTTCGCTATTTGACCACGGGTTGCATCTGCGCGATCGGTATCAGGAACTCCGAAAAACCGGTCAGGATAATCTGCACGCCGATGCACAGCAGCAGAAACGACGAGACGCGCATCGCGACCTTGGTGCCGTCCGCGCCGAGATACTTTGCGAAAACCACGGCTCGGCTGTAGACCAGATAGACCGTGACCGCCACGAGGATCGAGATCCCCACCGAAGCGATGCCCGAGAGCACGAACTCCGAGAGTTTGTGCGTGCGGTTCGCGGTCAGCGCGATCGCGGTAGCGATCGAACCCGGCCCGGTAGTAAGCGGAATGGTGAGCGGAAAAAATGCCTTCGACATCGCGTTATCGGAATCCACCCGCTTGACGGCCGGTTGTTCGGCCGGCGTATCGGGCGCATTGAGCATCTGCCAGCCGCTCACCGCTACCGCGAGGCCGCCGCCGATCCGCAAGGCCTGCATGGAGATGCCGAAGAAATGCAGAATCGGGGTGCCGACAAAGAAGGCAACCAGCAACACGCACATCACGTTGAAGGCGATCTTCTTGGCGAGCGCGGTACGGTCTTCGGTGGTGAGCGATGCGGTGCGGTCGAGAAAAACGAACGCCATGCCGATTGGATTGATGATGCTGATCAGCCCGGTGAAGCCAAACAGGATATCCGAGACCAGACTTTCGACCATATGCGATCCGTTTCGGGCAGCGGCTCCGGCGGCTTGATTGACTGACTGCCCGCCGGGGCGCTACGCTGAGTTGAAGTGCTGGGGCGCTCCTCGCCCCAGAGCGATGCCCGCGTTGTGTGAGGCAGATGATATCGCGGCGCGGCACGCAAATAGGTAAAAAAGGGACGATGCAAGCCACGCGCGGCGTTGCACCGCAGCAGACAGGCGCGGAAAGATGCGCGTGCAACTTTCAGAAAGCCTACACTTTTTTGACGGACTTTACGGGCTCGAAGCATCAGGCATAAAGTCCTCAGCGAAGCTGCACTTTCAACGAGACGTACTTACCGGTTCGAGGAGTTGCCCCCATGTTGCTTCGTGCACTTGCCGCGCTGCCGTTCATCGGCATTCTGCTCGGCGTCCCGTTTGTGAATCGTGTCGAACCGCTGGTATTCGGCATGCCATTCGTGCTGGCCTGGATCGTCATGTGGGTGGTCCTGAGTGCCCTCATCATGGCGATCGTCTACCGTCTGGATCCGAGCAACCGTCAGCTTGCGGCTGACGCCGAGGAGGCCCACTCATGAGCGCCCTCATCATCATTGCGGCCATTACGCTGTTTGCGCTGTACCTGGGCGTGCGCGCGCGGCGCGGCCACGACATGAGTCTCGAACAGTGGACCGTGGGCGGCCGCAGCTTCGGCACCGCGTTCGTGTTCCTGCTGATGGCCGGCGAGATCTATACGACCTTCACCTTCCTCGGCGGCAGCGGCTTTGCGTACGGCAAGGGCGCACCGGTCTACTACATTCTTGCCTACGGCACGCTGGCGTACATCCTTTCGTACTGGATGCTGCCGCCGATCTGGCGTTACGCGAAAAACCACCGCCTCGTTTCGCAGCCGCATTTCTTCGCGCGCAAGTACGATAGCCCGGCGCTCGGCACGCTGGTCGCGCTGGTCGGCGTGGCCGCGTTGATTCCGTACCTCGTGCTGCAACTCAAGGGCCTGGGCATCATCGTTGCGACCGCCTCGTATGGCGCGATTTCCTCGACAACCGCCATCTGGATCGGCGCCGCGGTGGTGACGGCTTACGTGACCGTCTCCGGGGTGCGCGGCTCGGCGTGGAACTCGGTGGTGAAAGATATCCTGATTCTGGCGATCGTACTGTTCCTCGGCATATACCTGCCGTTGCACTATTACGGCGGCTTCGCCGACATGTTCCGCGCCATCGACACCGCGCGCCCGGGCTTCCTGAGCTTCCCGGCCAAGGGGTCGAGCGTGATCTGGTTCCAGTCGACCGTGCTGCTCACCGCACTAGGCTTCTTCATGTGGCCGCACTCGTTCGGTTCGATTTTCACGGCGAAGAACGAGCGTATTTTCCGCCGTAACGCAATGGTGCTGCCGCTCTACCAGCTCATTCTGCTGTTCGTGTTCTTCGTGGGCTTTGCGGCGACGCTGAAGGTGCCGGGCCTGAAGGGCGGCGACATCGACCTGTCGCTGTTCCGCCTGTCGTTGCAGACTTTCGACCCGTGGTTCGTCGGCGTGATCGGCGGGGCCGGGATTCTGACGGCGCTGGTGCCGGGATCGATGATCCTGACGTCGGCATCCACGCTGCTTGCCAACGACGTGTATCGCGGCATGGTAAGCCGCAATGCGTCCGACGCGACGGTAGCCAACCTCGCGCGCTTCCTGGTACCGGTGGTGGCGCTGGTGGCCGTCGGCTTTACGCTGCACGGCGGCGAGACGATCGTGGCCTTGCTGCTGATGGGCTACAGCTTTGTGACCCAGCTCTTTCCGGCGGTAATCTGCAGTTTGATGCCGAATAACCGGGCGACCAAGTACGGCGCGTTTTGCGGGATTCTGGCGGGCGTCGCGGTCGTGACCCTGACCACCACGCTCCATCTGAGCATTGGGCAGTTGATGCCGTTTTTGCCCGACGCGCTAAAGGACATCAATATCGGCTTCCTGGCCCTGGCCGTGAACATCATCGTTTTCTTCCTGGTGAGCGCCGTGACGCAGCCGCGTCCGGCCGAGCAGACTCACGCGCCGGTGCATTGAGGCGTTCCGCGTAGCTTGCCGCATCGTGGTTAAAGGGGCTGGCCGCCTTAGGCGCCAGCCCCTTCTGTATTTTGGACTCGCGTGAAACCGTCGGCGCTCCACTCTTCCGAGTTCACGCCGTGATGGACGAAGAACAGGCCGTCAGGATCGTATTGGCGTTTCACGGCAGCCAGCCGCGCGTAATTGCTTCCCCAGTTCGCGTGCTGCCAGTCGGCTTCGAAGAAATTGCTCTCGGACAAGTAGGTGCCAGGCTCCGGGACAACCGTACGTAGTGTCTGCGCAGCCTGCGCGATTCGCGTTGCAGCACGTCGTCCCCGCGCTACATCGGGTTCGTGGCCCGGCATGCCGGGAAAGGCCGGAGCACCCTCGCCTGCAATGATCGCCAATGCAAAGGCGTCGAGTACGGCCGGGTTCATCGGGGTATCCCGGGTTGCGTTCAATGCGTCCGCTGGTGCCCCCGCGAGGCCCTTATTGAAGTGCAACGAGACCGTCCAGTGCCGGGTGCTTGCGAACAGCGCATCGGTCAGGCGCCCCCGCTGAGCGGGAGCCACCAGCGCGACAGGCAGCCAGGTCGAGGTATAGCCGTACAGATATTGCCCCGCTTCGCCGACGTTGCTCGTCCAGAAAACATTCTCTGCCGGCGCGCCCGGACGATCGTCAATCTTCAGCACGCCGGGCAGATGCTGCATGATGAACTCAGCGTCCCACAAACGTCGCGCCGGCAGGCTTAGCACCTGGGGCGGTGTTGTCGTGCAGCCGTGGGCGGGCTCCGCGATCCAATCGAAAAACGGTTGCCAGACTCGTGCGGCATCGTCCTGGTTCATGCCCTGAAACAGCATCGAAATGCCTAACGTGTTGTCGGCGTGGAAGGCGACCGTTTCGCCCCAATGCTCGCTCACCAGATGGTCGGCGCTGAATGCGACGAACTCGCCGATCAGCGCTTTGAACGCGTCATCCGACGATGCCTTCACTGTCGCGCGTACCAGACCGAACTGATCGGGCAACTCATGCGTGCGTAGCGTCAGGCTCGTAACGACGCCGAGACTGCCGCCACCGCCGCCCTTCAACCCCCAGAAAAGATCCGGGTGCGAGCATGCATTGACGATGCGCACCTCGCCATCGGCCGTGACGACTTCCGCCTGCAACAAACTCGCGGCGGCGGTGCCGAACCGTTTCGAAAAACTGCCGAAGCCGCCCCCTTGCACGAGCCCGGCCACGCCCACCGTCAGGCAGCCGCCGCCTTGAACATAGCGGCCGCCACGCGTGGTCACGGCGTCGTACACGTGTCCCCACAGCGCACCGGCGCCTACCGTCACCGCGGGCGCGGGCTTCAGGCGCCCTTCGCATCCTGCCGGCACGAACGCATCGTGCAGGGTGATGTCGCGCATGGATCTCGTCCAGACCAGCAGCGAATCGGCCGCGTTCGACGTGCCCTGGTAGCTGTGACCGCCGCCTTTAACGACCAGCCGCAGACGATGTTCGCGCGCGAAATCGACTGTGCGCGCGACGTCGTTCGCGTTGGCGACAGCCACCACGTAGGCGCTCGGCGCCGATGTCCATGCATCGAGCCATCCTGATGCCTGCGTCAGCGCCGGGGTGTCGCCGAGGTAGTACGGGTTTTTCAGGCGACCGAAGACTTCCGTGCAAGCGGTGCTTGCAGGCGTTTGCGCGCAGATCGCCAATGGCGAAGTGACAGCGCTCAGGCGGCCCTCGACGGCCCGGTTCAGCTCCTGCCAGGCCTGCGCCGACGGCCATGACGGGTCGCCGGGCCGCACGCGGCGTTGGGTCGGGCCCAGCGGCGGCTCAGTTGGACCGTTCGAAGCGTGCTGGGCGTACGCAGGAGAGCGCGCTGCTACGCGCAGCAACGGCGCGGCGAGCGCGCCTTTTAGCAAAGTCCGCCTATCGAGTGCACACATCGCGTTGCGTCACCTTCGAACATGGACAGGGGCAGCATAGGACCATTAACGTCCGATGGACTACCCACGAGTTTTCGTAAGGACGGCAATCGCGCGCGCCGGCCGGGCGGTTGAGCGGCCGATATCATGCGGCTCTTGCGGGACCGCTGAGTCCCTGCCGAGTGCCTGCCCGGCACGCATGGCGTTAGACTACGCTCCACTTCAGCCAACCTCGTCAACCGACAAATGAGCTACCTTCTTTGCTATTCGCCCGGCGCGGCCAGTATGGCGGTTCACTGGATGCTGATAGAAATGGGCGTCGAGTTCCAGACCCGTCTTGTCGACATCAACGTCGGCAAGCAGCGCGACCCTGAATATCTGCGGCTGAATCCCTCTGGCCGCGTGCCCACGCTGATGGTCGACGGCACGCCGCGCCATGAGTCGGCCGCGTTGCTCATGCTGCTGGCCGAACGGCATCCCGAAGGGGGCCTTGCCCCCGAGCCCGGCTCCGCTGAGCGCGCGGCGTGGCTGGAGTTGATGATCTATCTGGCCAACACGGTGCTGCCCGCCATGCGCGACTGGTTTTACGCGGATAGCGACGGCGATCCCGCGGGGGCCGAAGGCGTTCGGGCGCTTGCGAGACGCCGCATCGAAGAAGCCTGTGACCGGCTCGACACCGAGCTCGCCGACGGACGCGATTATCTGGTCGGCGGCAAGCTCAGCACAGCGGATTTCCTCGCCGTCGTGCTAATGCGCTGGACCCGCCATATGCCGCGTCCGGCACTCGGCTGGCCGCATCTCGCGCGCTATATCCGCGGACTGCGCGCGCTGCCGTCGTTCATCGAATTGAATGCGCGCGAGGGGCTCACCGAGTGGCGCAATCAGGACGATTGAGGCGCGCTCAGTTCAATCGCGCGCCGGCAGTAGCCATAGCCATAGCAATCGCGCCGGACAGTCTGCGGGACCGGCAAGCCGGGAGAAAGCGTTAGTGCGCTCGCGTGCCGACGATCACAATCCCGCGCGAAAGTCCACTGACGTAGTCGACCGCCAAGGCTCCCGCGTACAGTTGCGCGACCGGCACCCACGCCGCCGGATACTTGTAGCGCGCGACATCGAGCAACAGCGCGCTATCGCTTGCGGCGTCGTAGGCGGCCAGTGGCGACCAATGGCCGCCGCCTGTTTCACCGATGTCCACGCGCCTGAAGTTCAGCAACGCAAAGCGGCCGCTGCGGCTCGTCGTGTCGCGAATCAGATCGCGAAACTGGTCGAGCGTCAGATCGTTGGCATGGAACGCCTTCACCTCGACAGGAAATGCGCTCAGGGCCACGCTGAGCTGGTCGAGCGTCATGCCCTCCTTCGATACCCGCGCGGCATTGGCTACCTGTGGATCGACGTTGCGAAAGAAATCCTCCTGCGAGAAATATGGGAAATCCGGATACAGCGTCGACGCGGGACGGCGAATGCCCAGAGCATTAAGCGCCATCACCGAAGTCGCGACCGAACAGTAAGCCTCGTTGCGCTGCGTTTCGAAGTATTGCGAAAGCGGCCAGTACGAGCGGTTGTGGACGGTGCCCATCAGGCGCTTCTGGCCCGCCGGCTGCGTCAACGCGATGAGATTCGGGGGAACCGGCAGCGGTCCGTCGGCTGAGCGCACCGCAACCGAAGCAGGCGCTTGCGGCGCGTCCTGATGCTGGGCTTGATCCGCAGCCGGATTTGCAACCGGATTTGCAGCCGGCGGTAGCGGCGCGCAGGCCGCCAGTGCCGCCGTCAGCACAGCAACGATCCACTCAGGCCGGCTTGCACGCTCCAGGGCGCGCATCAACGAATATCTGGACATTGACCCTTCCGCTGCGGATGACTTCGGAACACGGCAGCCGTGCCGACGTATTTCATCGCATATCGGCAGGCCCCGATTTTTTAACACGAAATAAGTCGGCGCGTGCGTTCGCGCGCGAGGCGCAGGGTTGTGCAGCCGCTTGCTATACTCCGCGGGCCAATTCTGGAGCGCGTGGCCGAACGGCTGGTCGCCGCGCTCACAGCCAATTCAAGTAGAACGGATCCGGAAATGAGCGACTTAAAGAGCGCTGCGTATGACACGGAATGCCAGCCTGGCTCTGCGGGGGCATTCGATAAAAAGCAGGATCAAGCCAGCGCAAGCGCCGCACCGATCGAATCGATTGCACCGAGCGCACCGATCGCAACGGTTCCCTCGCCTTGCATCGACATCTGCAAAATCGACAGCAATACGGATTGGTGCATCGGCTGTCTGCGCACACGCGACGAAATTCGCGGATGGAAACACCTGTCCGACGAGTTGCGCATCGTATTGATCGACGAACTATCGCGCCGCAAGTTGACGCTGACGTCTGAAAAGGCCGCGACGCTCTAAGCGGGTGGCCATCATCAAAGGCGTGGATCAACCCGCCCCGTTTGCGAACGCGTAACTGTTCTTGCCACTACGCTTGACCCGGTACATCGCCTCGTCGGCGGACGCCACCAGGCGCTGATAATCGTCGACAGGCTCAGGAAAACTGGCAATCCCGATGCTGGCGCGAACCCCGCCGACCCCTATCTCCCGGTCCGTTTGAGCGACGCAGGCAATCAGCCGCCGGGCGATTTCGCCCAGCTCCGCATTCGTCGAAAACTCGCACACCAGGATGGCGAATTCGTCGCCGCCGATCCGCGCAACCACATCGCCTTTACGCACCGACTCACGAAAGCGCTTCGAAACGGCGATCAGAAATTCATCGCCGACGCGGTGGCCGAGCGAATCGTTGACGTGCTTGAAGCCATCCAGATCCACATACAGCACGGCGATTTTGCAAGGCGCCGCGAACGCGCGCGATTTCGTCACCACCTCTTCGAGTGAGGCGAACAGCTTGCGCCGGTTCGGCAAGCCGGTCATTGCGTCGTGCAGCGCCGCCCATTCGAATTCGTTCGACCTGCCTGCCAGCAGGCGATTGCGTTTCGCATACATCCCCAGCGCGGTGATCAGCATGCAGAATAGCAATGCTGCCAATGCGATCAGCGTGCGCGCAATGTGAGCAATTCGCACGCGCACGTCGGCGCTGTCCGCGTCGCGTTGTGCTCGCCACCAGGCCGACGCGGCACCGAGCGCGGCATCCGTATCGCGCAGATCGGCGTCGGGTCCCAGCGAAGATGCGGGCAAACGCGGCGCCGCCGATGGACTGGCATTCACCAGCGCCGCGAGTGACGCGAGCCGCTGAGCAAGTTCGGTTCGCGCCTGCCGGTACCCCTGAGCCCGCTGGTATCCGGCGGCTCCGGCTTGCGCGGCGTCGGGCAGTTGCTGCCAGATGCCGACTACGTTTCGCGCGCTTTCCGCGCGTTCGACCGCTTCGAGAACGAGCCCCGCATACTCCTGCTTCAACTGATCGGAGAAGATCGTCCGGATCTGCAGCGCCAGGTACAGAAGTCCTGTCAGCAGACAAATCAGCGCGGCCGCGGCGATCACAGCCGGGCCCGGCCTGAAGCGGATGGCGAGCGTGGGCCTCCCGGCAGCGAACCGGTTGCGCGCTCGCTCAGGGATGGGAATAGATGTCTTGCTGGCTTCCGGTGCCATGCTGACGATAGCTCACGCGACGAAAGAACGAACCCATCCGGGCGAACAGACTGCTCTTGTGCCGGGCACTGGCCGTCGAAGCCGACCGGCGATCCGACTGTGCAAGACGCGCGTCTCTGCCTGATCGGGCGACGCCCGATTGCTGCACGGGAGGATTGGCGGGAGACGCCGCGTGAAGAACGGCAGGCTGCGAAGCGGTGGCCGGAGTCGCGTCGGCTACGGCGGTCCGGCTGACCGTCGGCGCGGGAGGCCGCGTAACCGGGCCGGACCAGGAGGCCTCTTTTGTCCCAGCCTCTTCCAGGGGTGATGCTGCCGCTGCTGTCTGCACGGGTACTGCGTGCGCGGGTACTGCGGCCGATCCGGGCGGTGCGATCGAATGCGCGGGTTCCGCGATCGCCTGTCTGACCACCGTCGACCCGGCCGTGCCGAGCGCCTGCCGCGCGCCCGAGATAGCGTCGGCATACCTTTGCTGGTCGTGGTTGAACCAGACGCCATACGCGACCGTACCCACCACGCCGACAGCTAGCGCACTCGCTGTTGCAACGCATAATGCAAGACGTCCGAACCGCATGGGTGGCGGCGCAGCCGACGACGGCCGGCTGCCGGCGTCGAAGCGAGTATCTGGACGCTCCATGGCGGATTTTGGCAAGTCAGTATCGTTGGACATCGCAATACTCTCCGGAATCCCTATGTCTGCCTATAGGTCAGACTTTGTTCGTACGATTCAACGGCGGGTGATGTTCGAGAAATTTATTTTGTTGGATGAATCTATTTCGCGTCTCGTGCAGCCTCGCTACGGCAATGCTGCACTTTAAACAGCAGCTTGACGAGTTCGGTACACCTCGGCGAAACAGGTAAAAGATTCAACGCCGCATGTATCAATGGGCGACACCGCGAGCACTTGCGGTACAACTCCTAGCTGGGCTGATGGGACGCGGTACGAACATGCGCGGTGCATCCTTATTATGCAATAAGCACGCCAACAGGCGCACTGCCTGCGGGCATTTGCCGCTTTAAACGCGACGCATGACTGCGTGAGCGCGTAGCGCCCACGCAGGATCCGGCACCTATTGCACGGTGATCGTTTCTTTCATATTCGGGTGGATGCCGCAGAAGATCTTGTACACCCCGGGCTTGTCGAACTTGAACTGGTAGGTATCGTTTTGATCCAGCGCGGCAGAGCGAAACATGCCGGCGTCGTTCACGACAGTGTGCGGCTCGCCGTCGAGGTTTTTCCACGTCACCGTCGATCCGGCTTTGACGGTGAGCTCCATCGGCGAAAACATGAAGTTCTTGATGACCACGGTGTTGGGCGTCTGGGCTTGTGCAACGGAAAACCCGGCCGATGCGGCGACGAGCGCCGAGCCGCCGAACAACATCACAAGCGTACTGCATAGAGAATTATTTCGCATAACTGATCTCCTGCGTGAAAGAAAATCCTGCAATCAAACGAGTGTTGTATCGTCAAGCGTCGCTTTGAGCGGATGGCGCTCGATCTTGATGCTGGTCACGCCGAGCATCTTTGGAAGTTGATCGCTCGCTACCGTGAGCGGCCCGGGGCCGGGACCATTGCCGGCGGTTGGTTGCGGATAGGCGGTCGAGCGAGCGGTATGGAACGTGATATTGCCTTCGACCTTCGACACGATCTGATGAATATGGCCGTTCAGTACGGTCACCGAGCCAAAACGCTTCAGATAGCTCATCGCCTGACCGGCGTCGCCCGTGCCCCATCCCCAGGGCTCGTAGATCGTCCACATCGGCATGTGGGCAAAGACGACGATCGGCGTGCTGGACGAGCGGCTCTTGAGGTCGTTTTCAAGCCAGGCGAGTTGATCGTCGCCGAGGCTGCCCAGGCCGTTAGGCTTGAAATGCATCACGTTGACGAGCGCGACGAAATGCACGCCATTGTGGTCGAAGCTGTAATAGCCTTTGTTGTCCGAAGCCTTGCCGAAGCGGCTGAAGTACTCGGTTCCTGGCCCGTCCGTCACATCGTGTTCGCCCGGCACGGTATGAAGCTCCGTGATATTCAACCCTGACATCAGCTGCGCCGCGAGATCGAATTCCGCCGGCTTGGAAAGATGCGTGATGTCGCCCGTGTGGATAGTCAGCGCGGGCTTGACCGGCATGGCATTGACGTAGTCGATCGTTTGCTTGAGCGTGCCCGCGACGTCCGGATTCGCCTCTTTATTGAAGCCGATATGTGAATCGCTGATCTGCAGGAAAAGCGGCACACCCATCGATGTCGCGGACGATTTCGCGTCGGCCGCAAGCGCCAGCTCCACGGGCGTGAGAATGCCGCCCGCGAGCACGAACACCGTGCCTACGCCCCCGAAAGCAAGACATTTCAGTGCGCCGCGGCGCGATGGGTTGAATGAATGATGTGACGACATGTCGACCTCACGATAAGGATTCGCAGGCAAACCGCGGGATCATCCGGCGGGCCACACGACTCGGTTCACCTGCAAGACCACGGTGTCGCCGGCTTTATTCCCGGAAAAACGAAAATAGTGGTGGCGGGCGAATTCAGTGCCGGCGGCTTACAGGCTAAATACGATCGTCAACGCGGGAATAGCCACGCCGCGTCCGCAGTCTTGCAGGTGAGAGAACCTGAAAGGAGTAGTCAACATGGACATCATCGACATGGCTCGTACCTCGGGCATGGCCGTCATCCTCGACGGCAGGATCGGCCGCGAGGAATATCAGAGCGTGTGCGGCTCGCTGTCCGCGCTACAGCGATTCGCCGAGGCGGTGCGCCAGAGTACGGCACACGAGAGCCGATCCCGCAAGCGCGCGCTTACGCCTGCTCGCAAAGCATGAGGAACGCAGAAACCCGGCAGGCGCCGCGATATGCTCGACGTGACCCGGCTGCGGCGGCCCCTCAAGCCGTTTCTACGCAGCTTACGAATGGAAGGGAGGGTAAAGTGCGAGCGGAACTACGGCCTCTTCTGCGCCGCCTGCAACTGGGGTCCGGCGTCGTGCTGCTCATCTATCTGTCTTTGCATCTGGTCAATCATGCGCTCGGAATCTGGTCGCTCGATCTAGCCGGGCGCGGACTGATGCTGGCTCTATGGGTATGGCACAGCGTGCCCGGCACGATCCTGCTGTATGGTGCCGCCCTGCTCCATTTCGCGCTGGCTGTGCGCACGATTTACGGGCGGCGTCACTGGGCGCTCCCGCCGGACGAATGGATTCGCCTGTGGGCCGGGCTCAGCCTGCCTCTGCTGCTCATCCGGCATGCGGTCACAACGCGCCTTGCGGCGTCGCTATATGGTTTCGAGCCGAACTACGAGCGGATTGTGATATCGCTGATCACAAGCGGCACGCAAGGTCTGCAACTTGCGCTGCTTGCGCCGGGCTGGATTCATGGTTGCCTTGGCGTGTGGTTCCGCTTGCGTCATCATCCGGCGGCGCAACGCGCCAGACCGGTACTGTTTGCCCTGCTCGTTCTTCTGCCGTTGCTTTCGGCCGTGGGTTTTCTGCGAATGAAGCGGGCGGTCGTCGCAATGCATGCCGTTCTCCCCGCGCCCGATTCGAAACTGCTGACGCATCAGCTTGCGCTCGATACATGGCGTCACAGTCTCGTTACGCTGTATCTTGCCGTGCTCGCTAGCGCGCTTCTGGCGGGCTTGTTGCGAAACTGGCTGGAGAGCAGACCACGTTCGGCTTGAGGTGGCGATGGCACGGATCTGATCGTTCGAGATGGCGCCTTGCTCGATGAGCACCGCTCGCGGCGTATGGCTCCGATGGATGCAGTCGTACCGTGGCCCGCATCGCGAAGAATGCGGGCCACGTGACGGCTCTTTCACGACGGCGCGAGGCCGTCTGCCCACCCTGCCAGGCTTATTGCGCCTGCTGCGCCTGCGGCTTCAGCTTGAACTTGCCCTGATAGCGGATCGTCGGACGCAGGGACTGTGTCGTCGGCGCCGTCATCAACAACTGACGTGCGAGCGGCGTAGCCGTTGCGCCGCCCAGCGAACCGATACTGCTTTCACGCGACGGATCCGCCAGACCGTTCTTCACCAGCAGTTTGGCCTCGAGCTGCAAACTGGTCAGCAACACCGGGTCCTTCAGCGCGTTACCTTGCGTCAGCAACTGACTCCACGCGTTGTTGCTGTAGTTCGTCACGTAGTAGTCGAGGCCGCTCGGATCCGCGAGCACGGCAGAACAGCCGTTCAGACGCACCTGCATTTGCGTGTCCTTCATCGCAACCGTCTTGCGCGCGCTCAGTCCATCACCGTAAGCGAGCGTCAACGGAATCGTCCATTGCGTGCCGGGGTACTGGTTCTGGTTAGGGAACGGCGACTGCTTCAACGTGACCACGGTCTGATTGGTCGTCAGATCGCACTGGGTGTCGAGCGACAGCAAAGGCACGCCGGTTTGGCGCACGAAGCTGTCGCCAATCGCGACCATCGGCTCGCCGCTGGCCTTCGCCAGTTCGTCCCACAAACGCTTAGGCGTGCCGTTGCCGAGCGCGTAGTCGGCCAGATACGACTGCAACCCCTTGCGCAACACCTCTTCGCCGAGATAGTTTTCCAGCATCTTCAGCACATGGCCGCCCTTGTCGTACGTAAAGGCGCTTGCGCTCAGCACGAAGTCATTCGAGGCCCAGCCGTTAAAGTTCGGCTGCACCGGGAAGGAAGTGGACTTCAGATCGGCATTGATCACCGCATACTTGTTCTTCACGTCGTCGACCCAACTGAAGCGGTCCGGGAAGAAGCGCACCTTGGTCTTGTTCTCGAAGAACGTCGCGAACGATTCGTTGAGCCACACGTCGTCCCACCAGTCGAGCGTGACCAGATCGCCGAACCATTGGTGCGCGGCTTCATGCGTCAAAACCGTCACGCCATAGTCGGACATCGGGGTGCCGGGCGGCGGCAGAATATCGTCGGCGAACTCGAGAATCGCGCCCCAGTTCTCCATGCCGCCGAAGTTCAGATCTTTTTGCTCCTTGAAGGCGTCGTTCGCGGCAATCGTGTCGAACTTGGTGAGCGGCAACGGAATACCCGTGTATCGATAGTAGTAATCGAGCGCCTGCTTGGTCTGCTGCATGGCCAGTTTTGCCCAGTCACGCATGCCGGGTGGCGTGAAGATGCGCAGATGCAGACCCTTGTGATCGGGCAGCGGGCTCGCGAAGTCGTCTTCGAGAATGTCGAATTGACCACCGCCGAAGAAGAGCAGATAGGACGGCATCGGCGGGGTCTTTTCGAACGAGACCAGCTTGTAGCCGCTATCCACGTTCACCGCCGGTTTCTCCGCCGCGTTCGACACGACGTTCCAGTTTTGCGGAACTTCAGCGCTGACCTCATAGGTGGGCCGGAACGCCGGCTCATCCCAGCCCGGGAACCATTGGCGCGAGAGGTTCGATTCCCCTTGCGTGAGAATCGCGCCGCTGGTCGTGCCATCGGTCGACTTCAGATCGACGCGGAACACGCCCTCCGCCGCGGAGCAACCCGGATAGGGATCGTTGCCGCAACTGCCGCCGGTTTTGGCGACCGGGTCGTCATAGGTCTTGAAGTTGATGATGCCGCTCCACTCCATGTGCAGCGAGTAGTTGCCGGCGGCGATCTGCCCGCTCACGGGCCGAAGCTGGTAGAAATCGCCGTCATCCTGAGGCGTGGCGATCAACTGGATGTTGCCCGGCTGCAGCGTGATCGAGCCGTTGGTGAACTTGATGCGGTGGCCGGCGATCGTGATCGCGTTGACGGACTTCAGCACCTTGATCTGAACGTCCGCGCGGCCGTCGAAAGAAGACAGCGCCGGGTTCGGGCGGAACCACAGCTTGTAGTTGATCGGTGTGACCGTGTCGGGCAATTCGACCGGCGGCACGCTCTTGTTGATCGAGGCATCCGCGACGATCGGCGCGGTAGGCGGCGCGAGCGCCGCGTCGGAAGCGGCCGTGGGCGCCTGGGCGGACTTGCTCGAAGGCGTTGACGAGCCGTCTGAACCGCCGCAGCCTGCCAGGACCATTATCCCGGCTAACGCCAGGCACTGTATCTGCAATCGGAAATTTATACGCATTATTAATCCTCGACTGACAAAATCGGCATAAAGAAAGTGCGTTGAGTGCTTAAGCTGTGTTTCTCTTTTTTCAGCGAAAAAGGTCTCCCGCACTAGCCGCAGATTGCTAGCGAGAATATATGGACGTGTTACTACCTCAGCACTTGTGGCTGATTTTTAAATCGCGCTGGCTTATCTTTACAATCCTTTCGAAAAGCTGGCGTGAGCCATTTTCTTCCGTGTTGAAGCGATCGCCGGACTGACAGACAACACAACGGCATACCTGCGTCTCCGGGCAGGTGAACAGGAACAAGGTCAGTTTTAGCGATAGTGCGTAGCCTAGTTTGGCAAACGTTCCCGTGTCAACTTCCTTTCACAATCTTTCCTGCACTAGTGCATGGTGTATGCAAACAGAATGACTCACGTAATAAACGGAGTTAATGCTCTAAAGGCTCGAATGCACGCCGGCTTCTACGAGAAACTTTATTTTATTGCGGTGCGGAGTGTGATAGGACGCGGGACAGCAGTCAATGCGCTGACGAAATTAATCCGCTGTCGAGTCCATGAAAGAAAATCCGCTGCTAACGGATGAAATGAGCGCAAATCGGCGTTGCCCTCAGGCGGGTATAAAACGCCGACTGCCCGCCACGAACCTCGGCAAATTGATCGGCTGCCAGCGCGGAGCCGGCGGCCGCGCCGATCGCAATCGACACGATCGCGATGCGGCGTAGCCATCCGGCGCGGCCGGTCAGCGTGCCCGACACGCTGCGCCAACTGGCGAGCAAGGTCATGGCGAGTGCAACGATCGCGCAGCACATGACTGTATTTTCACGCGTTGAGCGCAGCGTTCGCGGCTGAAATTGCCGAACGCACCGGAAACGGATTGCGCCACGCTTCGATCTCGTTCAGTTGATCGTGCCAGCGCTGCATTTCCGGAAATTCGTCAAGCGGCATGGCTGCGTTTTTTGCATAGGGCAGCGCAATGGCGACGGAGAAATCCGCAACGCTCAGGCCGTCACCAAGCAGCCATTTACGGCCTTTAAGATGCTGCTCGAGCACGCTGGCGGACTTGCGAAACATACCCTGCTCTTCAGCCACTTTCGACGGATCGGGGCCGCCGAGTCCAAACACCGGCTTGATAATGGACTCGAAGTAAAGCATGCCGGCATGCGGATAAAAATGTTGGTTGTTCCAGCTAAACCAGCGCAGCACGTCGACCAGCCGGTCGTCGGCCGGCCAGAGGTTGGACTCCGCGCGCCTCGCGAAATGGCTGATGATCGCGTCGGCTTCCCAGATACTTCTCCCGCCATCGACAAGACACGGCACCTTGCCATTCGGATTGATCGCCTGATAGTCCGGCTTGCGATGCTCACCCTTCGTCAAATCGACGAAAGCGTATTCGATTGGCAAACCTAAATATTTTGCCACTGCACAGGTTTTTCGCGGAGCCAGTGTCTCCGCGTAATAGAGCTTCATATTCGACCTCGGTATGAGTTGAATGTGTTTTTCGACGTGCGTCAGTTGCCTTCGTCTTCCAGTCGCGCCATGAACGCGTCGAGCTTGTCGAGGGCCGTGCCCCAGCCGCTCCGATGAGCATCGCGTGCGGCCTCGTCGAAGAACTGTGCGTGCGTGAGCGTGAGTTCGGTCCCCTCCTCGATCGGGCACAGCCTGAGCGTGACCTGCGAGCGGCGCTCGGGCAGCGTGACCCATTCCCACGTGAAGACGAGCTTGCGGTCCGCTTCGACCTCCAGGTATTCGCCGCGACAGTCGTGCGTTTCGCCATCCAGTGTCTGGAACACCACGCGAAAGCGGCCGCCCACGCGCGGATCGGCTTCGGCGCTGAGTACCGGCCCGGCGTCGGGCCCCCACCAGCGCACCATCAGTTCGGGCCGGGTCCACGCTGCATACACTCGGGCTGGCGGTGCCTTGATGCGCCGCACGATAGTCAGGCTCGGCTTTTCCTGGGTCATTGCCCGTCTCCCTCCACAAAATCGGCGAGCCGGTCGAGGCTCGCGGACCAGAAACGCTCATAGCGTCTCAACCATGCCATTGCCTCCTCCATCGGCCCCGCGACCAGATCGACCGACACCGTCCGCCCGCTCTTGGTACGCGATACCAGACCCGCGTCGCTCAGCACGTCGAGGTGCTTCATGACCGCGGGGAGCTTGAGCGGCAGCGGCCGCGCGATTTCCGTGACCGACAGCCCGGGCTCCCGCTCAAGGCGAGCGAGGATGGCCCGCCGTGTCGGGTCCACAAGGGCGGAAAACGTGCGATCGAGCTGACTGACTGGAGACTTTGCCATATGGTGAACTATAGGTGGATCACGAGCCCTGTCAAGATTTTCCGCAGGCTGCCCGGATCGCGCGGACTTGTGTATGCGGCGTATCGCCGGTCCGCTGAAGATCGCGAATCAGCCAAATTCGAGGGAACTGCTAGAGCCGCTCGCCGCAAAAAGTTTATCGGCTCTGCTGTCAGAATTTGTCATCTGGTCCGACTAAAGCCGGCGTAGACTTTCGCGGCGAGGAACTTATGATGAATGACATCGATTTCGAATGTACTGAATGCGGCAAATGCTGCCACGACCTGCGCCTCGCGCTGACGGTTACCGAGGCTATCGCGTGGCTCGAGCGCGGCGGGAAAATGGAACTCATTTGCGAGGCCATCCCGTGGCCGGTCGAGCCCGAAGCCGGCAATGCGCAAGCGGAATACAAACGGGCCCGGTCGTCACCGGCCATGAGCGGAAGCTTGCCGGTCCGCATTTCGATCGTGCTCGCCGCGGCATTCGAAGGAGCCTGCCCCAATCTGCGCGCCGATATGCGCTGCAATATCTACGAGCAACGGCCGCTGGTCTGCCGGATCTATCCCGCGGAAATCAATCCGTTCGTCGAGTTGGCGCCGCAGAACAAGGGCTGTCCTCCTGACGCGTGGCAAAACAAGCCGCTGCTCCGGCAGGGAATCCTTGTCGACGCGGCAACCGTCGAGCAGATCGAGCAGTCGCGGCGCGCGAATCAGCTCGAGGCGCCGCTGCGTATGCAGGTGTGCACCGAGCTCGGCCTGAACGAGGCTGCGCTTGCGAACGAGGGCTTTGTGATGGTTTCGCCGGATAGCGAGGCGCTGTTGAGCGCCCTGCGCAAAATACACGCGAGCGACCTGTCGCAGGACGCCGCCACGCAGTGGACCTTCGTGTCGAATCGCACTGGCACGGTTGAAACGCTCCAGTCGGTAGGCGCGGCCGGCCACCTCGTTGAAACCAGCGTTGCCGGCAACGCCCGGTATCACGGTTTTTTCCCGCCGTCATAGAGGCAAAATCGCCGGCGCCCGCCCGCGCACAGTTAGACGCCGCTGCTGCCGCCCACCGTCCTGATGCTCTTCCATTGTCCTTGCTGCACCTGGAACAGTGTGTACGGCGGCTTGATGAGATCGCCATACGGGTCGAAGGTGATGTTGCCAGTCACACCGGTCACCGTCACTTTCGACAGCGCGTCGACGATCTTTGCCCGGTCGAGCGAATCAGCATTGTGAATCGCCTTGATCATTGCAAGCGCGGCGTCGTAGGCAAACGGTGCGTACAGTTCGACATCCTGATTGAAGCGCGCCTTATAGCGCTTGCCGAATGCCTGCGCGGCAGGCAGCTTGTCGAGCGCCGGGCCGGGCTCGAGATCCTGCGTGCCGTCCCCTGCGGTGCCGGCGATTTGCAGGAACGCATTGCTCTTCAGCGCGCCCGCGCCGAACAGTTGTGCCTGCATGCCTAGCGAGCGCATCTGCTTGACCAGCATCGCGCCCTGTTCATCCAGGCCGCCGAAGAAAATCAGATCGACGTTCCTGCTCTTGAGCGTGGTGAGAATGGCGCGAAAATCCACCGCTTTGTCGTTAGTGAATTCGCGGTCGACGATGTTGCCTTTCGCTTCTCTCGCGCCTTTTTCGAACGCATCCGCCAGCCCTTGCCCGAATGCGGTACGGTCGTCGATGATGCCGATGCGCTTCGCCTTCATCTGCTCCACCACGAAATGGCCGGCTACGACTCCGCCGATGCCGTCATGCCCCATGGTGCGGAACACGTTTTTGTAGCCTTGCTTGGTGAGTTGTGGATTAGTCGAGCCCGGCGTAATCATCGCCACGTTTGCCTGGTGATAAACGGCCGAGGCGGGAATGCTGCAGCCCGAATTGTAGTGGCCGATCACGCCGACCACGCCGTCGTCGACCAGTTTCTGCGCCACCTGAATTGCCACGCGCGGGTCCGCCTGATCGTCCTGTACATCGAGCACGAAGGTGACCGGCTTTCCGCCAATCGTCGGGTGCTTCGCATTTTCTTCGTCGAGCGCCAATTGAGCGCCGTACTGCAGGTCCTTGCCCACGCGTGCGACGGGACCGGTCAACGGTCCGACGAAACCGATCTTGACGACTTCAGGATCGGCCGCCCACGCCGACGACATGGCCGTGGCGAGCGCGCAGACGGTGACACTCAACAACCAATAGCGGCGATTCATGATGCGCTCCTTGCGAGATATAACGTCGCGCGATGTGAAGGTTGGCCGATCCGATGCGCGACGCGTCGAAACCGTCCTCAGATACTGATCGTGAAGCGAGAAAACCTGTGCGCTCAAAGCCTCGATGAAAGTCAAAAACGCGTGGCCGAGTAAGGCGGGAGATAGAGCGGCGGCGCGCGCCGCGCGATCAGATCGGCGACGATGCGCCCGCTCACCCCGGCTAGCGTCAAGCCGAGATGCTGGTGGCCGAATGCGTAGATAACCCGTTCGCTAGCGCGCGAGCGTCCGAGCACCGGCACGCCGTCCGGCAAGGTCGGACGAAATCCGAGCCAGCTGCTATCCGGCCTATCGAGCGCGGGTAAGGCTCGCTTCGACGAAAACGTCAGCAGATCGATGAGCGAACGGTTGCGGGTCTCGCCGAACCCCGCGAGTTCGACCGTGCCGGCAACGCGCAGGCCGTCGCTCATCGGCGTCATGTAGAAGCCGCGCTCGGCCCAGCCGACCGGCCGCGACACCAGTTGCTGCGCGCCTGGAAAGCGGACGTGATAACCCCGTTCCGTATCCAGCGGGACGGGGTCGCCGCATTGTTTGGCAAACTGGGCGGAGCGAGCGCCGGTTGCGACCACCACGTGGCTGAAACGCCGCGTGGCGCCGGCGACGCTCAGGGCAGCACCGTCCCCGGCAGGCTGCACGGCGTCAACAGTCGAACGCTCGAGCTTCAATCCTTGCGCGGCAAGCTGTTGATAAAGCGTCTGAAGAAAACCGTGCGGATCGGAAAAATGCCAGCTATTGCTGAACAGCACAGCGCGCTCGAATATCGGTGCGAGGAACGGTTCGAGCTCGCGGATTTCGCTGCCGCCCAGCACCTCGAAGGTAACGCCTAGCTGCCGGCGCAGATCGAGTGCGGGACGCGCGGCATCGAACGAAGCCGCGCTCGAATAAAGATAAAGACATTCGTGGGGCCGGACAAAACGCGCCAGTTCTGCGTCCGCCAGCAGCGGCGCATAACCGTCATGCGCGCAATCGAGCAGCGCGGCGAGCGCGCCGGCGCTCGCTTCGTAGCGCCGCGGCAACGAACTCATCATGAAACGCACCAGCCATGGCGCAAGATGGGGCAGATAGCCCCAGCGCACTCTGAACGGGCTGTCTCTGGATAACAGAAAGCGCGGCAAGTCGCGGAATACGGACGGATTGTTGATGGGAATGCACGCATAGTGCGCGAAGGTCCCCGCATTGCCGAAAGACGCGCCCTGCCCCACGCCCGCCGGGTCGAACAGCGTGATTCGATGGCCGTCGCGCATCAGCGCCGCAGCGCTCGCGAGGCCGATGAATCCCGCACCGATGATGGCAATCTCCGACATCACTTGCGTCCTTCCATCGAAGCGACGCCCATCCGCGACAGATAGCCGGTTGCGCTGCCTTCGCTTTGCCAGCGTTTGGCCGCCAGCAGATACGCGGCCGAGACGACGGCGAGACTCGCGAGGCTTGCCTCAGGAAAACTCATCGGAAAACTCCTGCTGACAGAATCGGGACACTGTTCGGCGACAGCGCGACATGCACGCCGCCAGACAAACTCTGGCAATCAGAATCACACAATATTTTTTTGTGTGCAATTAAAAGTCACATTGTGTGGCCCTGGCATTTTCCCTGGATGGTCTGTGGTTCGATCCTTGCAGCCAAGGGCACTGCAACAACCGTGCAGTCCCGGCACGCTGGTTTTTAAGCGTTGCGCGGACGCTTGTCTGGTATAGAATCGGCAAAATTCCGCACAATCGCGGACAAAGTCGATTTTGTATGGAGACATCGGTTCTTATGGCTTCTGACAAAGACACGGCGCGTGGGTCCAACGGCGCGCCGGCGCAGATGAAGCGCTCCACCTACGTCGAGGTGTCCAGCTCGATCGAAAACGAGATTCGCAGCGGTGTTTATCCGCCGGGCAGCCGCCTGCCGCCGCAACGGCAACTGGCCACCGAACTGGGCATCAATGTGTCGACCGTGTCCCGCGCATACAAGGAATTGCAGTTGCGCGGGCTGGTGATCGGCAGCAAGCGGCGCGGCTCGCTCGTGACCGGCGGCGCGATGCCGAGCGTCGAACCCGCGCAGGCGGCCAGCAACGCGGCGATCGATCTGACCGTCAACCGGCCGGCCACGGGCGAATTCCTGAACTGCCTCGCGCGCACGCTGGCGGAATTGCCGCGTGATCCGCGTTACCCGCAATTGCAGGAATATCAGCCGCCGCAAGGCCCCGTCTGGGCGCGCGCCGCCGGCGCGCGCTGGATGGCCGCGCCGGGCTTCACGCCGGCACCCGACCACGTGGTGGTCACGAGCGGTGCGCAACACGGTTTGTATGCGGTGCTGAACAGCCTGATCGGCACGGACGGCGTGATCCTCGCCGATCAGCTCACCTACTACGGGCTGAAAGCGCTGGCGCCGGTGTTCCAGTTCGAGATCGTCGGCATTCCGAGCGACCGCGACGGCCTCCTGACCGACGAGGTGGAGCGTGCCTGCCGGCGCATGCCGGTGAAAGCCATCTTCACGGTGCCGAATCTGCAGAACCCAACCGTGACGACGATGAGTCTCGAGCGTCGCATGGCGCTCGTCGACATTGCACGTCGGCACGGCGTGGCGATCATCGAAGACGACGTCTACGGGCCGCTGGTTTCGCAGCGGCTGCCGACCATCGCGAGCCTGTGCCCGGAACTGACGTTCCACCTCGCGGCGACCTCGAAGATTCTCGCGCCCGGCCTGCGGCTCGGCTATCTGCTGAGCCCGCCGGACAGTTCCGCGCTGTGTGCGGAGGCGGTACGCACCACCGCCTGGATGCCCGCGCCGATGTCGATGCTGATCGCGTCGATCTGGATCGAGGACGGCACCGCGCGCCACATCATGGACGCGCAGCTCGCCGAAATTCGTGCCCGACAAGACCTCGCTCGCGAGTTGTTGCCGCAGGAATGGCTGCAGACCGATCCGGCGTGCATGTTCGTGTGGCTCAAGCTGCCGCCGCCGTGGCGTGCCGACGACTTTGCGGCGAATGCGAAGGCGCGTGGCGTGGTGGTGATGCCGTCGTCGGCGTTTGCCGTGGACCGCTCGGAGATCGAGCACGGGGTACGGATCAACCTCGCGTGCGCCGCGAGCCGCGATCAACTCGTGAGTGCGTTGCGGCTGCTGACGGGCACGCTGAAGGATCGCCCCCGGGCTTTGTTCGGCACGATCTGATCGACATCCGCCGTGCCCCGCGGAATGCGATGGCCTACCGCTTCACGCCGTACAGGTCTCAGGCAGAGCGCGTGGCGAGACGCTCCACACTCAACCACCGAGCGATGCGTTTCAGTGCGTGGCGCACGCGGCCACGCAGATGCGCCTGTCGCATATGGCGCCAGAAGCGGTCCGGCACAAAATCCGCGAAACGCGCTTCTCGTTCCAGCAAGGCCTTACCACCTGGCAAGTGGACAAACGAACAGCAGCGAAACCAGCGCACGTCCCGATAGTTATTGCCGGGCCAATGGCGGCCCACCGCCTGATAGGCGCCCACTTCGATCAGGCCCTGCCCCTCGTCGGCCAGGATGTTGAGCGCCGCCGAAATGAACGCTTCGTCGCCGTGATGTCCGAGCCGCTCGATTTCGCTGATATAGCGGGTGTAGCTGGCGCGAGCGCGCGGCACCAGCCGGCGCAATGCAGCGGGCGTCGCCATGAGAAACTCGCCGCCGTACCAGCGCGGATTTTTGAGCCGCCTGTCCGCGACGATTTCCAGGTCGGCGACAACGCGTTCGCTGCCGTACGGCGGAAATACCTGATCCGAAATATCGAAGGCGCCGAGCCCTGCTTCAGCGCAGCGCCCGATCAGATCGCGCGAGAGCGGCTGCAGCGCGACCATGTCGGCGTCGAGCAGCAACAGCATCGTGTCGGCTGGCAGCCGGCCGGCTATCTGGTCCATCAGGTCCAGCTTGAAATGCGCGGCGTAAAACGGCGTGTTTTTCGGCAACTCCATGGTCGCCTTCAGGGTCATCAGTGCGGGCCGGCGCTCGGGCGTCACCTTGTCGAGCCGGGGCGCAACCAGTGCCGGCGCATTGGTCACGATGGTCAGCTTCGGCATGCCGACCTGCCGCAAGCTGTTGTTCAGGCAGATCGCCTGACTCACGTACGACAGCGGATCGCGATTCCTCGAGTTGGGCCCCGGATTCGCATCGACATCCACATACACCAGCGTGCAAGGAAAAAGATTCACGTTGTTCCTCACCATGTGTGAGAGACGGTTCGCTTTTTCCAGCGCTGCCGTAATCGTTCGCGGATTGATCCACAGGCCGCATCGGGCGGCAAGCCAGAAGCCCGCGCGAGGTGGTGCGAGAGCCGTCGTGCCGCGGCTCGCGCCCTGGTGGCGTCACGCTCGAGCCGGGTGATGATCCGCGGCGATGGAATCGGATGAACCGGGCCGCGGCTATCAGGTATGAGCTATCGTTTCACGTCCTTGCATCCCCTTTCCGCCAAAAGCCAGCGAGACGCAACGCGGGCGCCGTCAATCGGCTTTCGGGAGGTCGAAAGTACGCGCAGCGATCCGGTGTTTTGACATTTGCGTGAATAACTTACTTGGGTGCAGCAGTTGGGTGCATTAGCTGAAGTGAATTAGCCGGGCAGATTGGCTAACGCCCGGCAATCCTCGCATCAGCTTTCGGCCACGCTGCTATCTTCCCCCTCGCGCATACCGTGCGAGATGAGCAAACGGTACAGCGTGGTGCGCGAAATGCCGAGTTCGCGCGCGGCGTCGCCGAGTCGTCCGCGATGGCGCAGCAGCGCGAGTTCGATGGCCTGGCGTTCCGCCGTCTCGCGCGCCTGGGCGAGCGTCACGGGCACGACTTCGACGTAGTTGGAGAGTTCGAGGTCGTCCGCGCCAATCGTTCGCCCTTCCGACATCACAATCGCGCGGCGCACCCGGTTAATCAGTTCCCGCACATTGCCGGGCCAGTCGTATTGATGCATTGCTGCGATCGCGTCCGGCGAAAAACCGTACACCCGCCGGCTCGCATCCTTCCGGTAGCGGTCCAGCGTGTACAGCGCGAGCAGTTCGATGTCTTTGCCGCGCGCGCGCAGCGGTGGCTCGTCGATTCTCAGCACGCACAAACGGTGGTACAGATCCGCGCGGAAACGCCCGTCGCTAATCGCGGCCTCCATATCGACGTGGGTAGCGGAAATGATGCGCACGTCGACATCGATGGAGTCGATGCCGCCCAGGCGGTCGATCGTGTTTTGCTGCAGGAAACGCAGCAGGCTTGCCTGACTTTCGAGCGGCAGGTCGCCGATTTCGTCGAGAAACAGCGTGCCGCCGTGAGCGGCCTCGACGCGCCCTATTTTGCGTTGACTCGCGCCCGTGAACGCGCCGCGCTCGTAGCCGAACAACTCGGACTGCAGCAGATGCGGCGGTATCGCGCCGCAGTTGATGGCAACGAACGGCTCGTTACGGCGGGGCGAACGCGCATGAATCGCCGCCGCGGTCAGCTCCTTGCCGGTACCGGATTCACCGTAAACGAAGACGGACGCGTCGGTCGTCGCGACCTTGCGGATCGAGCGGAATAGCGCGAGCATGGCATCGCAACTGCCGATCATCTCGCCTTCCGCCATCGACGTATCGACGAACGCGGGTTCGCCGAGCGCGATCATGCCGCAGGCATGGCCGACGGTATCGACAATCCTGGCGTGCGCGGCAGGGAGTGTCACATAATCGAAGCAGTAGTCGCGCACCAGTCGGCGCACAGCGGGCTCATCAAGCTCCGGCGTCGCGGTCATTGCTACCCAGCCGACGTTCGGCATTGCCAGGCAGCCTTCCAGCGCGGCAATGTCATGAACGTCGAACACGCTCGACAGATCGACCAGTCCGGCCGCCAGCGAGCCATCGTCCACGGCGCGCCGCACGTCTTGAACCGAGCCGATCACCTCGACCTCCCAATCGCGTTCCTCGAAGCTCGCCAATAGTTCTGGCGAGGCGTCGCGCGTGAAATAGATGACACGCCGCGTCATGGCCTTCATTGTCTGCATTGTTTTTGGTTTTCCCGCAGAGCCTGCTCTGAGACGCGTTGTGCCCAGACCTGCGTCACTGCGTTGTTCTCGTTGCCCTGCCGATCATACGCGGCCTCCGTGGCACCGCAATGCGCCCTGACGATATTTGAAGATTCGCTTCGGAACACACGCCGGTCGTGTCGGCCAGGCACATCATCGCCGAACCGATCACGCCATTGAATCGACACCTAGTGCCTCAACTTCCTGAAAAATTTGCGAATCTCGGTTGCGAGCAGATCCGGTTTCTCCATCGCGGCAAAATGGCCGCCGGCCGGCATGTCGCTCCATTGCACCACGTTGAAGGTCCGCTCGAGCCACGTGCGTGGCGGCTGATTGATTTCCTTCGGAAAGCAGGCGAATCCTACCGGCGGCACGACGCGAGCCCCATCGGCGAAACGCATCGGCTGCAGCCGGTTTTCCCAGTACATCTGCATCGACGAGCCGATACTCTGGGTGTACCAGTAAAGCGAAATATTGGTGAGCAGCTCGTCTTTCGAAAACACCCGCTCGACGTCGCCGTCGCAATCGCTCCATGCGCGAAACTTCTCGCCGATCCATGCGGCGAGCCCCACCGGCGAATCGTTCAGCGCCGCCGCCGCGGTCTGCGGTTTCGTGCCGTGCATATGCGCATAGCCGCCTTCGAGCGCGGCCCATTCGTTCTTGTGCCGCAGATAGGCTTCCTCCGCGGGCGTGAGCGGTGTTTGCGCGGCGCCGCTTGCGGGCTCATACGAGCTCGGCAGGAAGTTGAGATGAATGCCATCGACGCGTTCATGATGCCTTGCCGCGAGCGCGATCGAGACACCCGCGCCCAGGTCGCCGCCCTGGGCGCCAAAGCGTTCATAACCGAGACCCCGCATCAGCGAGGCCCACAGGTCCGCCACCTGAAACGCGGATGTTCCGGCCTCTGTCGGAGCCTGCGAGAACCCGAAGCCGGGCAGCGACGGAACGACGACGTCAAATGCATCGGCCGGATCGCAGCCGAAGGCGGCCGGGTCGCACAGGCGGTCGAGCAACGCGTGGAACTCGAAAAACGATCCGGGCCAGCCATGCGTGACGACGAGCGGATAGCACGCTGGGCCGACCCCGCGCCGATGCACGAAGTGCACGCGCTGTCCGTCGACCTCCGCGAGAAATTGCGGCAGCCGATTCAGCTTGCGCTCGGCTTCGCGCCAATCGAAACGCTCGGCCCAGTACTGCGCGAGTTCGCGCAGCCACGCGGAATCGGCGCCTTGCTGCCACGCGGGCGATGGCGTCGCCGGGGCCCAGCGGGTTGCGCGAATACGCCGGCGAAGATCATCTATGTCGGCGTCAGGCACGGCAATCTGAAACGGCTCTATCTGCATGTCAGTTCATCCGGCACAGCGTGTGGGGGAATAACGGGCGCTTCACATTCGACCTTCGTCGTGCTGACCAGGTCCACCCGGCGGCAGCGAAGGCACAAAGCGGGCACGGCAATCCGCATGGTACACAATGAGCGGCCTCGGAGCATGAGGGCGGGACCGCTTCGTCGGCGAGAACAGAAAAGCCCGCAAAATGCGGGCTTTTCTGCTTACCTCTGCACCGGCCGGTTAGAAACGGTGACGGATACCCACCATGCCGACCACCTGCGAAGTGCCGCAGGTGCAGTTGCCCGCACAACGCTTCAAGGACGCGGCGCGAGGGTCAGGCTCGGCGCGCCGCCGGGTCCGGCCGGGTCCGGATTGCCGAACGCGGGCAGAGCGCCGTCGGCACGGGCACGGGCGATCTCCGCGCGCACCTGTGCACGTGTTTTCACCCCGCCTTCTGAATTCGCCGACGTGCCGGCGGCGGGCGTGAGTTGCGGCGCCGATTGCGCCGATTGTGCCGATTGTGCCGATGCGGCTTGCGCGGTTAGCTCGGCTCGCGGTACGGACTGCGCAGTTGACGCTGGCACGGTCGGCTTCGAGTCAGCCGGCGCGTCGGCCACGTTAGAGACTTCCGCCACCCCAGCGGGAACTGAGGGTAATGCGCGTCCAGTCGCAGGAGCGTCAACGGCACTCGCTGCCCCGCTCAACACGCTGCCCGCGCCAGCCGTAGTCACCGCTGTTTCTGGAACCCGCCGGGTCTTCGCATAGCTTGCGGGCACGCGCTTCGGCTGTTCGCGCGTCGCCACGTGACCCTCACTAGAACGGACCGTGTTGCTGGAAGACAGCGACGCAGCGTGAGCCGGTTTGATCGCTTGCCGCGTCGGCTTGCGCACCTGCACGGCGGCCTGCGCTTGCTGTGCCTGCTCCATGCGTGCCGCGACTTCTCTTTGCAGCGCGCGAACCTGATCGTCGCCCCGATGTGCCGGCCGTACCGCGTCCAGTTGCGCTTGCGCGGCAGCCAGATCGTTGCGCTGCAGACTATGGCGCGCCGCGTCGAGATTCCCGGCAATAGCTGCCGCCGAGCCGCCGGATGTCAGGACGGGTCCCGAACTTACCGAACCGCTGTTCGTGCCGCCGCCTGCGTCGCGAGCCAAAGTGTTTCCGTGCTCGAGACCCAGGTCATCCGCCGGCAGCCAGTTTTTATCCGACTGCGAAATATAAGCCGCGATCCCGAGCGTGCCGACAATCAGGCTCGTGAGAACGATCTTGCTGGGTTCACTAATCATGACGTCTCCCCTCGAATCGTGGACGTGCGCGTGCGCGTTCGCGGTATCGCAAACGTGCCCGAATTCATCGGAGGGTTCGTAGCGAATTAATCGATGTCGCCGCAACGACCGCAAGTTCGGGCCGATACAGGCACGTACGAACAGGAGTGCAAGCTGGATGCGTGCTACGTGCTATTTATAGCCACCAAACGTCGATCTGTCCGCATGTGTCTGGCGTGTTGTCCGAAAAAGCCAGCTTGCTGGCCAGCCATTTCCAGGACGATTGTTTGAACTGCGAAGCAATCAGCAGCGAATTTGAATTCAGCGTTTGAATCCGGCGCATGCGGGGAGCCCGGTACAGGCCTACACGAGCGGCCCTTCCGCCTGCTTGCCTCGCACCGCAACCACAATCGAGCTGCCGACAATCAAGGCAATGCCGAGCAGCGACATGCTGCCGATCGTCTCGCCCCACGCGACATAGCCGAATAACGCGGCCCATACGATGCTGGTGTAGTTATACGGCGCGAGCGCACCGGCGTCGGCCTGTCTGAATGCCATCGTCATCAGCAACTGCCCGGCGGTGGCAAATCCGCCCAGCAGGGCCATCACCGCGAGCGCCTGAAGCGATGGCGTGCGCCACGCGAAAAATAGCGACGCCCCGGTGACGATCGTGCCGATCACCGTGAAATACAGCACCGTGGTGCGCGAATCGTCGGTGGCACGAATCCGCTTGATCTGAATGATCGACAACGCGCCGCAAAATGCGCTCGCAATCAGCAGGACCGGGCCGAGCCAACTCGAATGCGAACCGTCCGGCCGCACCACGAAAAGTACGCCGATAAAACCGATCGCGGCGGCGAGCGCATCGCGTGGCTTGAGCGTCTCCTTCAGAATAAGCGGCGCCAGAACGATCACCAGCAAAGTCTCCGAGTAGACGATCGCCACCGCCTCGCTGAGCGGCACATAAGGCAGTCCGGCAAAGAACAATCCTGAAGCGCCGAGCAAGGTCAGCGCGCGCACGGTCTGCCCCCGCACATCCATATGCCTGAGACGCTCGATGAGCGGTTTGCCGCGCAGGCAAACCGCGATGGCAGGCAGCAGGCCGAATAGCATCCGGAAAAAGGTCACTTCATTGGCCGGATAGGCGAGCGCCACCGACTTCGCCAGCGCATCGACCAGCGCGAAGCAGAACATCGAGACGAGGATCAGCGCAATGCTGCGCAGCGGCACGGCGGTGTTCCGGACTGCAGTGATGGGCGGCATGAGTTTTCCTGACGGCGCACCCGGCGGTGCACCGCCTGGATTGCACCCCAATGAAAGGGTTGTGTAATCGGAAAACGGATTATGCCTGCCGCGCCTCCTTTGCGCCGCCGGCATCGGCTGCACCCTCGCCTGACACCCTGCCCCCGCGTCTACGCCATTCCGGGTAAGTACCGATACAGGTCTCGCCAACTAATAATATTATTCATATCGATTTCCGCACTCATAGGAGCCAGACCCACTGTCTTAGGCCCTATGCGAGTTTAATAATAATTATGACCATCAATTAAGCGGGGACATCAGGAGATACAGGTGCGCAATTACTTTGTGCTGGCAACGCTCGCCATGCTGGGCGCTTGCGGCGGCAATGATGGTTCGCCGGACGTCGCCGCGTCGACGAACAGGCAGATCGCGGCAGTCGATTCCTCAGCAGCGTCGGCGGCAGCCGCGGCCTCGGCAGCGGCGCTGGCGGATACGGCCAACGTGGAAGCCGAGTTCAGGGCGGCGAAGACCATCCCCCTCGGAATGAAGACAACGACGCCGCCGCTCGTGATCGCCGACCCCACCCTCAACCTTCCGCCGTACACGCCACCACCCCCGCCCACACCGGTTTCCACCACGACCCTCAACTTCGGCGACTTCACGAGTTACCTCGCGCCGGGGTCGACCCAAGGCTGGCAGCCCGGCACGAGCAGTTCGACCATCACGATTCCGCCGCCGGCCACCAACGGCACAGGCGCCGGCGACAAAACGGTTGCGCTCGCCAGCACCTATGCCACCGCGTCTTACGAAGCGGATGTGACAGTCAGCGCGCCGGTGGGCAGCGGCGCGGCGAACGCCGGTTTTATCGTCCGCACGACGAACCCCACCGCAGGCGGCCCGGATAGCCTGACCGGTTATTACATCGGCCTCGATACGGGTTCGCACGTGCTGCAGGTCGGCCGGGAAAACAACAACTGGACGAGCTTTATCGCGTACCCGATGAGCACGATCGTGGGCGGCAGCACGCACCACCTGAAAGTCACGACGAGCGGCACGGCCATCACCGTCGATCTCGACCAGCAGCGCGTGATCAGCGTCAACGACGCCACCAACGCGCTCCCCACGGCCTTCCAGTCGGGCAGCTTCGGGCTGCGGCGCTTCGGCGTCGGCGCGAGCTTCAGCAACATCACGATCCGCACCTATCCGACCGTTACGTCGCCCCGCTTCGATTTCTCGAAGGTGGTCGGCGCGGTCTACACGCCGTCCAACGCGGTGAACGCGATCGACTTCTGGGAGAACTACGACCCCGAGATCGTCAATCGCGAGCTGACGTATGCGCAGACATATGGCATGAACACCATTGCCGTGTATCTGCACTACCTCGTGTGGGCGAACGATCGCGTCGCATTCCTCAGCAAGTTCGAAAACCTGCTGAAGATCGCCGCGCGGCATGGCATCAAGGTCTCGCCGATCTTCTACGACGACTGCTGGAACCCGACGCCCGCGTATGGCCCGCAACCCGCGCCGATCTGGGGCGTGCATAACAGCCAATGGGTGCAGTCGCCAGGCACGCCGGTCGAGCAGGCGTACTTCCAGCCTACAGCGGCCAATGCCGGCACCACGTATAAGGCGAGTCTCGCGAGCTACATCACCGACTTCGTCGCACCGCACCGCAACGACCCGCGCATCATTTTCTGGGAGCCGATGAACGAACCGGGTTGCAGCGGCAACGGTTCGTTGCAGCAAACCCGCGCCGTGATGATGAACGACGCGCGCATCGCAATTCTGAATGCCGGTGCGACGCAACCGATCAATTCGCCCCAGGTGCAGGAGGACGAAGGCACGTATTTCTCGGACTTTTATGCATTCCATCCGTACAACAATCCGTACACGGGACCGGTGAACGGCAGCAATGTCAGCGCCTTGAATTCCGAAACGCTGCAGCGCGGCTTCCCCGGCACGACGGGACAGACGATGCCGGGCATTGTGTCGAACTACGGCGGCACGACGGGTTTCGTCGTGTGGGAACTGATGATCGGCCGCACCAATACGCGCTTCCACTGGGGTCAGGTGCCGAGCGCGCCCGCCACCGTCGAACCGGCCACGCCCTTCCAGGGGACGATCTATCCGGATGGCCACCCGTGGCAGACGTCGGAGGTCCAGGCCTTGACGGGCGGATTCGATGTGAAGCTGCCGGTGCTGCAAGTCGGCTACTACAACGATCCGACTTTCAACAGCGCGCCGGTCAAGACCTCGGTCACGCCGTTGATCGACTTCGACCTGAATACCGAGCGCGGCACCGATTCGCCTGATGCCTCCGCGGGCGTCAACGCGACCGGTTATGGCGTGCGGTGGACCGGCGCAATCGAGGCCGCCAGAACCGGGCTCTACACGTTCTCGATCAATAGCGACAACGTTGCGCGCCTGTGGATCAACGGGGTGCGGGTCATCGACAAGAAGACCTCGGCGCTGGCCACCGTGAGCGGCACCACGTGGCTCACCGCGAAGCAGCGCGCCTCGATCAAGGTGGAGTATGTGCACGGGTCGGGCCCGGCGAGCATGCACCTGTCGTGGTCGAGCCCAATGGCGAAGAACCCGGCGGCACTGAGGATCGTGCCGTCGGACTCGCTCGTGACATCGAACTAACGGAGCGATCGTTGCGCCAGTCGGCAGCGCGGCAGCCCAGCAACAACTGCCGACTGGTGGTGTCGTCAATCCGCGGGTTCAGCCGTTACCGCCGTGCCACAGCGTGAGCTTGTTCACCACGACCAGCACACCCGGCACGGTTCGGGCGATCTGCTCCGCCTGCCGGATCTGCTCGGCGCTATGCACCGTGCCGCTCAAGATCACCGCGCCGTCCCGTGCGCGCACGAATACGCCCGCCACATTGAAGCCTGGGGCCTTGTCGAGTGCTCGCCGGACTGCTATCGCCAGATTGTCATCGGACTGCGACCCAGTTTTACCGCTTGTCGTTGCGGGCGGCACGCCGGCGTTCGCCGTCCCATCACCGGTTTGCACGCAGGCCGAAAACGCCGCCGTCATGCAGACGGCTGCCAACAGACCGGGTACTCGTTTGCGGTTCACGTGGATGTCCGGTGGAAATGCGCGGCCTTGCCTCGAAACACTGTATAAAAACACAGTATAATAGCCTTTACGGATGGCCCCATTGCTTCTGTGCGGGCTATCGCTCCCCAAGGTTTGAATCATGGTGTTCCAGCCAGGCCTGTTTGCCCCCGAACCCTTATCCCTCGTCAATGACGCGGAAGGCGGAATTCGATATTTACCTGATTCGATCCCCGCAATTGCCGCGCAACAGTGGTTCGAGCAGTTACTTGAAAATATCGGCTGGGTGAGCCAGCAGCGCATGATGTACGACCGGGAAGTGGCGGTGCCGCGCCTGCTCGCCACCTTCGCCCGCGAAGCCGAAGATCTGCCTGCGCCGCTTGGCGAAGCATTCGACGCCGTACGCGCGCTGTTGGGCGCGCCATTCAATCGCGTCGGCCTGAATCTCTATCGCGACGGCAACGACAGCGTCGCGCTCCATGGCGACAAAACCGAAAAGCTGTTACCGGGCCAGCCGATTGCCATCGTCTCGCTCGGCGCGTGCCGCCGTATGTCGATCCGGCCAAAGGCGGGTTCCGGCCGGATCGTGCATGTGCAGTTGGAGCCAGGCAGTTGCATCGTCATGAGCTACGCCTCGCAGTTCACCCATGAGCACGGCATTCCCAAACTGGCGGGCGTGACCGAGCCGCGTATCAGCCTCGCGTTTCGCTGCTATGCGGCTTGAGGCCGACTGAGCCTGCCGCTAACCGAGCTTCGCGAGCAACGCCTTGGCCGCCGCTTCCGACGACGCGGGATTTTGCCCCGTAATCAGATTGCCCGCGATCACCACGTGCGACTGCCAGTCCGGCCCCTTCGAATAACGTCCGCCATGTTTCTTCAACATATCTTCCACGAGGAAAGGCACGACGTCGGTAAGACCAACCGCCGCTTCTTCGGAATTGGAAAAACCGGTAACCGGTTTGTCGCGCACGAGCGGCGCTTGATCCGCCAGCTTCGTATGGCGTAGCACAGCGGGCGCGTGGCATACGGCGCCGACCGGTTTTCCGGCGTTGTAGAGCGTTTCGATCAGCGCAATCGAGTGCGGGTCTTCCGCGAGATCCCATAACGGTCCGTGGCCGCCGGGATAGAACACCGCGTCGTAGTCCGCGGCCGACACGGTGGAAAGTTTTACGGTACTCGCCAACGCGGCTTGCGCGTCCTTGTCCTTGCCGAACCGGCGCGTCGCATCGGTCTGCGCATCGGGATCGTCGCTCTTCGGGTCGAGCGGCGGCTGGCCGCCTTTGGGCGAAGCAAGCGTCATCTCGACGCCGGCATCCTTGAACACGTAATACGGCGCGGCAAACTCTTCCAGCCAGAAACCAGTCTTCCGGCCGGTATTGCCGAGTTGGTCGTGTGAAGTCAGCACCACCAGGATTTTCATGGAAACCTCGCGAGTCAGTTCAATTCGCGTGGCGCGGCACCGTGCAACGGGATCGCCGGCGCCGCGCGTTCTGGCAGTATAGGCGGCTATCCGACGCGCAGAAGCATCCCGCTCAAACTAGACGGCGTAAATTTCCGTGTTGTCCACTAAAGGCAGAAACTGTCCTGTACGCCCGTCGAGCGCGAGCATCGTGCCGCTTTCGATATCGAAGATCCAGCCGTGCAGCCGCACCGTTCTGTTTGCCAGCCCCACGGCCACGGATGGATGCGTGCGAATGTTCGCGAGTTGAGCTATCACGTTATCCTTGACCAGCGCTTCGAGACGCTCGGTGTCCGATGCGTAGGTTCGTGACGCGTTGATCGCTTTCGCGGCGTCGGCGTGACGCAACCAGCCTGCCACTGCTGGCAGATGGTCGAGGTTCTTGCACGTGCAGATTGCCGTCATTGCGCCGCAATTGGAGTGACCGCAAATCACGATGTCCCGCACGCCGAGTACCGCCACTGCATATTCGACCGTGGCCGATACCCCGCCCGGCTCGGGACCGTATGACGGCACGATGTTGCCCGCGTTGCGAATGACGAACAGCGCGCCCGGCTCCACCTGGGTCAGTAATTCGGGGACGACCCGGCTATCCGAGCAGGTCACGAACAACGTCTTCGGACTTTGCGCGGTCGATAAGCGCTTGAACAAGGCGCTTTGCTGCGGGAAGACTTCACGTTGGAAGCGGATGAGCCCTTCGATGATTTCTTTCACGATTTTCTCCGGATAGTCAAAGCCTTAGCCTGCCGGAACTGCGGCAAAGGTCCAAGGCGTGTCTGCGATCGGTTCGCGGGACTATACCGCAGTCGCGGTTGCCATTTCATCCGGCGGCAAGCAAGCCGCAAACAAAAAAACCCCGGCTGTTACCAGCCGGGGCCAACTCTCTCGTCCGCACACCGGAAACCGTGCGGGCATGAATACTGTATCTGCGCAGACGCAGCGGATATACACGCGACTCTGGAAGAGTCCTTTCTACCAGTCGTCTCCGCTCTACATCGCTCTCCACCGCTCGCCGGCTGCGCGGCGAAAACCCGAACGCGTTGCGCTAATGCGCGCTGCCACATTGCTGCATCGCCAGACGGCAACACGCACCGACACGCATAAGCGCAACACAACCAGGTCAGTCAATCCGCGCCGCGTTTCCGGCAAAGCTCACGGTTTAACGGCTGTACATGGCATTCCAGTCCGCGGCAGATACTGCCGGACGGCCGCTTTGCGACGATCCCGCAACGCTCCCACCGTAGCCGCTCATGTCGCCATTGCGGGCGGCAATTCGTGCCTCCGCAGCCTGAATCGCTTCAGGATAATGCGCCTGGTCGCCGTCACCGACGTGATACCCGGCCTGCTGGAGTTGAATCAGTTCGGCACGCACCTGCTCGCGGGTGATGCGGGAATTCGATTGCGCAAAAACGGTGGCCGAAGCGGCAAGCGAAGCAACGATAACGACGGCCTGGATCAAAGACTTCATGATAAAAAACAACCTCCGATAGTTAAGGGTGGGCGGTCAGTCGATTCATACTCGTCGTGCCCGCTGAACCCAATATAGGCGCCGCTTCCTCACGGAGTAACGGGCGCTCATCGAAGGGATTGTTGTTGAATCTGGAGAAATCAGCCGGTGCGCCGGCGAAAAGCAATCAGAGCGGGCCCGGCGCATAGATGCCGGACCGCCCTCCTGTGTCAGAATTTGGGCCGCTCAGGCCTCAGTTGAAATCCCCGGTTTCGAGTTCGACTGACCGCCCCCCATTTTTTTCGAGGACGCGCCGCGTAGCATTTTCAATCCGCGCGCGATTGGCCTCGAAGGTCCCGACCAGATCGTGGGCCGACGGTCCCTCGTTGCCGAAATGGTTATTCAGCGCGTCCAGCGACACGCTGCACCAGACGTCGGCTCCATCGACATTGGCTTCGAAGGCGACGCGCGCCGCTGCCACCACTTCACGGCGTCCGGTGAATTCGATCCTCATAATGACCCTCCATTTGGTGAAAGTAATGCCGACGCCGCAATGGCCATGCCAAGCCGATCCGGTGCCACTTCAATACCGGCCTGACCCGCGCCGCCGCTAGCCGCGTTCAGCACACATTCTCCGCAAGGTGCATACTCGAGATCGGCCGCCTTCGGGCGGCCGCGCTTATGCGTCGCGGCACGCGTGTTGCCTGTTGTGCCGTCAGACGCTTCCAACATCCTAATACTACCGCCCCCATGTCCCGCAGCCCGCAATCGTCGCGTCGTTTAGTCATTGCCGCCGTCATGGCTTCAATGGCAATGGTCGCCATTGAAGCCACCATCGTTTCCACCGCCATGCCGCAGATCGTCGCGCAACTCGGCGATCTGCATCTGTATAGCTGGGTCTTCTCGTCGTTCCTGCTGACCCAAACCGCAATGACCGTGGTATTCGGCAAGCTTGCCGATCTGTACGGACGCAAGCCGGTCATGCTCGCCGGCATCGCGATCTTTCTGCTCGGCTCGGTGCTGGCCGGCTTCGCGTGGTCGATGCCCGCGATGATCGTGTTCCGTCTGATCCAGGGTGTCGGCGCGGGTGCGATCCAGCCGGTCACGCTCACCATCGTCGCCGATCTCTATCCGGCGCGCGAACGCGGCAAGGTGCAGGGTTATCTCGCCAGCGTGTGGGCGATTTCAGCGGTGGTCGGGCCCATGGTGGGCGGCTTCATCATTCGCAATCTGTCGTGGGCGTGGATCTTCTGGATGAACGTGCCGATCGGCCTTGCTTCGGCAGCCGGCTTCATTGCGTTCCTGCGCGAATCGGAACGGCATGCGCGGCCGTCGATCGATTTCGCGGGCGCGGCGCTCTTCATGGCGGCGATCGCGGCACTGATGATGGCGCTGACCTACGCAGGCGACGACGACCTCGTCAAAGCCTCGCTCGCCGGTGGCGCATTCATGCTGTGCCTGCTGTTGTTCGTGTTCCAGGAACGCCGCGCGGCCGAGCCGATGATCTCGTTCGCGCTCTGGAGCCGGCGGCCGATTGCGGCGTGCAATGCCGCCACCGTGCTGGCCGGCATGATCCTGATGGGCGCCACCACCTTCCTGCCGATGTATGTTCAAGGCGTGCTGCACCGTTCGCCCGTGGTCGCGGGTCTTGCGCTCACGATGATGATGGTGGGCTGGCCGGCGGGCGCGACGCTCGCGGCGAAGTCATTTCACCGCATCGGCTTGCGGCGCATTCTGATCGGCGGCAGCGCTTTCGTGCCGCTCGGCGCGGTGTTGCTGCTGTTCCTGCAGCCTGGCGGCTCGCCGCTCATTGCAGCGTTCGGCTCGCTCATCATGGGCTTCGGCATGGGTACGTCGAGCGTCAGTTCGCTCGTGCTGATCCAGGAGATCGTCAAGATGGACGAACGCGGCAGCGCGACCGCATCGAATCTTTTTTCGCGCAATCTCGGCAGCACGCTGGGCGCGACCTTGTTCGGCGCGGTGCTCAACTTCGGGCTCAGCCACTCGAAGGATGTGGCCGTGGTCACTTCGGACCAGTTGAAAGCGCTGCTGCAGAATCAGGTGACGAGTCTCGCCGACAGCGACATGATCCGCATGGTGCTGCATCAGTCGTTGCACCTGACTTTCATCTCGATCTTCGCGATTGCGATTTTTGTGGTCGTGCTGCTCGGCTTCGTGCCGCCCATCTCCATCGGGCCGACCAAGCAGATTCCGCTTGAAGCGTTGTCGCCGCTCGAGGATTGAGCGCCGCCGCGTGATATGTGGCGCTACGCGCCGCTCGCCGGCAACGCGGCGGCGAAGAAATCGATCGCCCGCTGGGCCGTTTGTGCGTGTACAGCATCCCGATCGACACCCGGATTGTCCTTGCAGATAGTCGCAAGGCGATCCATTACACCGGGCAGGCAGGTATCGAGAAAGGTGTAGTGCGACGCGCCCGGCACCATCGTGACGCTTGCCTTCGGCAGCAAACCCGCGATGCGGTGAATGTTGGTGTCCAACGGCGCGGTCACGTCGGCCTCGCCCGCGAGCAGCGAGACGGGAATGTCGACGTCCGCGAACGAGTGGCTATCGAATGCCTCGCCTAGCGCCGGCGCGATTGCAAAGACCGCCTTGACGCGCGGGTCGCGGTACGAGTCGCCGGCGCGGTCCCGCGACGCCTTCGTTTCCGGCGAAAGCGTGGCGAGTGTCAACGCTGGGGCCTGAGGGTCGTCGTGGATTCTGGCGGCTTCCGGCGGATGACAGATCGCATCGGCCTGCGGCCCGGAGCAGAAACGCTCGAAGGCCGGTAAATCGGTTCGCGCGCCGGCCAGTTCGAGAACCGTGTAGCCACCGAGCGAGAAACCCACCGCGCCGATCCGGTCACGATCGACATGCGGGCCCAGCATCGGATCGGCAAGGACACCGTCCAGCACTTCGCTCGCGTCCGTGGCGCGCTCCCACCAGAGCATGAAGCCGTCGCGCGTCATCGGCTCCAACGCGTTGTTACCGGGATGATTCGCGCCCGCCACGATATAGCCCTGGGCCGCGAGCGCCGAGGCCAGCCAGTCGAGACTGTCCGCGCTACCGCCGGTGCCGTGCGACAGCACGAGCAGCGGATACTTCGCTCGCGCGCCCGACAGCGGCACATCCACGACGGCCGGGTGCCCATGAAACAGCGGACGTCCCGGTGCGCCAAGATCATGGGCGAGTTCCGGGCTCGCCGGATCGGCCGGATACCAGATGGTCGTCACCAGCGCCTGGGTCCGAGCCCCGCGCCAGTTACGCGCCGCGGCCGGGTGCAACACACGCGCGGCCTCCCCCACATGCCAGGCGGGCGGATCGGCCGGCGCAGCGGCGTCTGCCCACAGGAAGGCCGCCGAACACGCGATGGCGGCACAGCAGAAACGAAACATGACTAATCCTTGCGAATGGGGATCATCAGATCCGTGACGCACGCATGCTGCAACCCGGCAATCGCCGGGTTCCGGTACACCTCGAGCAACGGACGGTTGTCGCGTGCATAGCCGCTTTGCGGCAGCCAGCCGCGGTAAAGCGCATGAAAGGTCGGTGCGATCAGCGCATACGGGCCGACCAGCCGATGGACCGCGTACAGCCCGCCCTCCACGCGCATAGGCTCGATTGCCTCGCCCTGTTGCGGCACGTCATGAGGCGACGCGACGAGGCCCGCGTGATAGTGGAAACCGGCAGGCTGCGCCGGATCGCGCGTACAGACGCCGACACGGCGAACTTCGCCCGCGTTCGCGCCGCAGCCGAGCCGCTCCATCAGCGAGCGAAAGGTCTGCCCGATCGTCGCGACCGGTCCTTCGTGGCGAAGACACAGCAGATCGAGCGGCGCGATCTCGGTGAGTTCAACCGACGGCAGAGCCGACATCCGGCTTTCAGCAGCGTGTTCGCTGCCGGCCCCGTTTGCCTCATTATCCCGGCGCCCTTTGAACGGCGTAGCCAGTCGCTTCTGCCGCGCCTTGAATTCGCTCGGCGTTACCCCGGTGAAACCGCGAAACGCGCGCGCAAAAGCCTGCGGACTGTTGTACCCGGCATCGTGCGCGACCATCGTGACCAAAGCCGCGGCATTGGTCAGCCGTTGCGCGGCCTGGGCGAGCCGCAGGCGCTGCACGGTCTCGACCACGCTTTCGCCGGTTAGCGCGCGATAGATCCGATGGAAGTGATAAGGCGACAGATGCGCCACCGCGGCAAGACTCTCGAGCGTATGCGGCGCGCCGGGTTCCACCAGAATCGCCTCGATTACGCGGGCGATCCGTCGACGATAATCGCGTTCGGTGCTGGGCTTCATCATGGCGCTAGGATAGCGGTCTCATGGACGGAAGACGGTGCAGAACTTGCGGCATTTACCCGGGCGCAGGCTCGGGTTTCAATACTACAAATGGACGGGTCTGGCGGGATGCGTGACGGCATCTGCTGTGCATCAAGCCGTCAAGCGCCATCCCGGCAGAGCTTCATCATCCACGCATAGACCGCGTCCACTGCAGCGGAGCGAGCCGGCTGAGCCGAGCGCATCAGCCAGAGCGGCGCCAGCGCGAACCCGGGCACCTGCGGCAAGATTTCCACGCGCCCGCTCGTCAAGGCCTCGCCCGCGGTTAGCCGCGACACCATCGCGATGCCGGCCTCCTGCTCGGCAGCCGCCACGAGAAAACGCGAGTCGCTAACCGTCATCGCCCGCCGCGTAAGCAACCCACCCCGCCTCAACTCGGGCAACCACGGTGCCCAGTCCGCGTGCGCCTCGTGAACCAGCAAGGGAGCTTGCGTCAAAACATCCGGAAACGGCATAGAGCGCAGACGGCGTGCGGTCGCAGGGCCGCAGATCGCAAGCGCCTCTTCTTCAAGCAGCAATTCGCACACGACTTCCGGCGTGCGAATCTCTTTCTCCGACACCACCAGGTCGACGTCGACACGATCGATCTCGTTGACCTCTTCGCCCGTCACGAGCCAGATCTCGAGGTTCGGCAATGCCTCCGAAAAAGCCCGCATGCGCGGCATCAGCCAACCGGATGCGAACTGCGGCGCACACACGAGGATCACCGAATCCGGATTGCCATACGGCTCGATCCGGTCGCGCCCGTCGGCAAGCGTAGCGAGCGCGGTCGTGACGGTTTGCGCATACAGCACGCCGGCGGCCGTCAACGCGACGCCGCGTCCGATCCGCCGGAACAACGGCTGGCCGGTCCATTCCTCGAGTTGCAGGATTTGATGACTGATCGCCGATTGGGTCAGCGCCAGTTCTTGCGCGGCACGCGTGAAGCTGCCGAGACGCGCGGCGGCGTCGAAAGCAAGCAAAGCCTGCAAAGGGGGAAGTCTACGCATGGACATGGGGCATGGGGGCTCACGGCCAGATATTAAGAATATCGATACTTCCAGCAAGATTTTTCGCTTTTCGCCGGATTATTGCCCCGCAATCATAGCGCCAACGCCCTTCACGTGGTCTTAGCCTTTTCGCCAGACATGAACAGTATTTGTGTCATGGCGTCCTTTGAAACCGACCGGATCGATCTGTATGTCCCAGACCCTTCACCAAAACCTGCAAGCCCCGCACGCCGAAGCCATGCCCCCGGCGCGCGCTGACACGGCCACCGCCGGGCACCCCGCCGGGCCCACCTACGCCGGCGTGCTGTCCTTCATGCGCCGCCCTTATAAGCGCGATCTCGCCGGCGTCGACGTCGCCGTATCGGGCATTCCGCTCGATCTCGCGACCACCTTCCGCCCCGGCACGCGTTTCGGGCCGGCCGGCATGCGCGCGGCCTCGGTGCAATTGGCGGACCTGGGCGCGTTTCCGTGGGGCATCGATCCCTTCGACCATCTCAACGTGGTCGACTACGGCGACTGCTGTTTCGACGCCCACAACCCGCTCGGCATTCGCGACGCGATCGTTGCCCACGCCCGGGAAATTCTTGCCGCCGGCACGCGCATGCTGACCTTCGGCGGCGATCACTACATCACCTATCCGCTCCTGATCGCGCACGCTGAAAAATTCGGCAAGCCCTTGAGCCTGATCCATTTCGATGCGCATTGCGATACCTGGCCGGACGACAACCCCGATTCGCTGAACCACGGCACGATGTTCTACAAGGCCATTCGCGAAGGGCTGATCGACCCCGCCCGCTCGGTGCAGGTCGGCATTCGTACCTGGAACGACGACTTCATGGGCGTGCGCGTTCTCGACGCGCCGTGGGTGCATCGCAACGGCACGCAGGCGACCGTCGACGAAGTGTTGTCGATCGTCGGCGATGCGCCGACCTACCTCACCTTCGATATCGACTGCCTCGACCCGGCCTTCGCACCCGGCACGGGCACGCCGGTGGCGGGCGGTCTGAGCTCGGCGCAGGCGCTTGAAATCGTGCGCGCGCTGGGCGCCGTGAATCTGGTGGGCGCGGACGTGGTGGAAGTGTCGCCGCCCTACGATCACAGCGACGTTACCGCGCTCGCCGCAGCGCACCTTGCTGCCGACATGCTGTGCCTGATGCGTAACCAGAAACTGCAACGTCAGCAGCGCGAGTAAGCGCCTGCGTGTAAGTGTCGTTACTCCTCCGTTGAAATCTCTCTGGATGATCACCATGCCCCATACCGTCATGAAACGGACGCCCGCCGCGCCAACGTTGTCCGCGCTGTTGCTCTGCGCGTTCTGCACGTTCAGCGCGTTCAGCACCGCCGCGCACGCGGACGACAAGCAGCTCAATCTATACAACTGGGCTGATTACATTGCCAAGGACACCGTGCCGAACTTCGAGAAAGAGTCCGGCATTCACGTGCGGTACGACGTCTACGACGGCGACGAAACCTTGCAGGCAAAACTGCTGACCGGGTCGACCGGCTACGACGTCGTGGTACCCACCTCGAACTTTCTCGCGAAGCAGATCGAGGCCGGCATCTACCAGAAACTCGACAAATCGAAGCTGCCGAACCTTGCGAACCTTGACCCCAGCCTGTTGAAGCTGGTCGCCGACGCCGATCCCGGCAACCAGTACGCCGTGCCGTGGGCGTGGGGTACCACGGGGCTCGGCTACAACGTGACGCGGGTCAGGAAGATTCTCGGCAACGACGCGCCGCTCGATAACTGGGACATCCTTTTCAAGCCCGAATATCTGAGCAAGCTGAAAAGTTGCGGCGTATCGGTGCTCGACGCGCCAACCGATGTATTCGCGGTCGCGCTGCACTATCTCGGCCGCGATCCGAACAGCGCGAACCCCGCCGACTACCAGGCCGCGTACGAAGCGCTAAAGAAGATCCGCCCGTACATCACGCAGTTCAACGCAACGAGCTATATCAACGATCTCGCAGGCGACGATATCTGCTTCGCGCTGAGCTGGTCAGGCGACGTGTCGATGGCGAGCCATCGCGCGCGCGAAGCCGGCAAGAGCTACGAGGTCAAATATTTCATTCCTCAAGGCGGCGCGCCCGTCTGGTTCGACATGATGGCGATTCCGAAAGATGCGCCGCATCCGCAAGCCGCGCTCGACTGGATCAACTACATCGAACGGCCCGAGGTTCATGCCGGCATCACGAACGAGGTGTTTTATCCGAACGCGGACGCGGCCGCCCGCAAATTCGTGCGCCCGGAAATTCTCAACGATCCGACCGTGTACCCGCCTGATTCCGTGCTGAAAACGCTGTTTCTGCTCAAGCCATTGCCTGCCCCGATCAAGCGCCTGGAAGGCAGGCTGTGGGCGCAGCTAAAAACCGGAGGGTAACGAGTCGGCGCCGCGCGAATCAGGCGCCTTTCGCGTAGAGCGTGGACTCGGCGAACCCGTCCGCGGCAAGTACCTGCCCGACCAGAATCAGCGCAGTACGCTCGATGGAGGTCGTTTGCACTTTGCCCACGATATCGTCGAGCGTACCGACGATCTTCTCCTCATCCGGCCAACTCGCGCGATAGACCACCGCGATTGGACAGTCGCCGCCGTAATGCGGCCGCAACTCATCGACGATGCGTGCCAGATGACGCACGCCGAGGTGAATCGCCATCGTCGCCCGATGTCTCGCGAGGTCGGCGAGTTGCTCGCCTTCTGGCATCGTTGTCTTGCTGGCGAAGCGCGTGAGGATCAACGTCTGCGAGATATCGGGCAGCGTCAGTTCGCAACCGAGCGTCGCCGCGCAAGCCGCGGTTGCCGTTACGCCCGGCACGATTTCGTAGGGAATATCGAGTTCGCGAAGCCGGCGAATCTGCTCGCCGATTGCGCCGTACAACGACGGATCGCCTGAATGCACCCGCGCCACGTCCTGGCCTTTGTCGTGTGCAGCCTTGAGCAAATCAACGATCTGATCGAGATCGAGTTCGGCGGTATTCACGACCTGCTCGGCACTATGCCCGTCCAACACGGCGGCCGGCACCAGCGAGCCGGCGTACAGGATCACCGGGCAGCCGCGCACGAGGCGTTGTCCTTTTACTGTGATCAGTTCCGGGTCACCGGGACCCGCACCGATAAAAAACACCGTCATTCAGTACTCCATGATTCGATTGGCCGGAATGCCATGCATGTGCCATTCAAGCTGAGACTCGCAACGCTTCCAGCAAGTCGGCCACGCTTGCAAACTCGCGATCGACCGCGGGCAATTCAGGGCGACGCAGCATCACGACCGGCAAGCCGCGTTCGCGCGCGACTTCGAGTTTCGCCTCGGTGGCGCTACCCCCGCTGTTTTTGCTGACGATGACATCGAAGGCTTCCGCGCTGAACAGCACGCGTTCGCCTTCCAGCGTGAACGGGCCACGTGCCGCCAGAATCCGCGCACGCGGATGCGCTTCGTGTGCTTCGAGACAGCGTATCGTCCAGAACTGCAGCGGCGGTATCTCGTCCAGATGCGCAAGCGGTTCGCGTCCGAGCGTGAAAAGCGGCCGCTTGAACGAAGCGAGCGCCGCCGTGAGTTCGGCCCAATCGCCGACGATGCGCCAGTCGTCGCCGGCTTGCGGCAGCCAGGCTTCGCGCCGCAGTGCCCAACACGGCACGCGCGCGACGCCACTCGCTTTCACAGCATTAGCGCTAATCCGCGCGGCGTACGGATGCGTCGCGTCAATCACCAGGTCGATACGTTCGTCCGCGATGTAGCGCGCCATCCCATCGCTACCGCCGAAGCCGCCCACACGCACCGCGCACGGCAGATCGTCCGGCACCTTGCCGAGGCCCGCGAGACTGTACACGTGCTCATGACCGAGTTGTCTGGCGATCCGCACAGCATCGCCGGTGCCGCCGAGCAGCAGAACGCGCTTCATTGCACGGCTCCGATTACGGATGAGGTGAGTTGCCGGACGCGCCGTGCGCGCCGTCGGCCTGTTTTGTGACCTCCAGCAACGTAATCGGCAACGCCTGACGCCACGTATCGAAGCCGCCGAGCGGCTGAGCCTCGGCCAGCGCGATGCGGGTCAGCGTGCCGCCATGCTGCTCCCGCCATGCCGCGAGCGCCGCCTCGCCCTGCAACGTGACGGCATTGGCGACCAGCCTGCCGCCTTCGCGCAGACTCGCCCAGCAGGCGTCGAGCACGCCCGGCACCGTCACGCCACCGCCGATGAACACGGCATCCGGCGCGGCCAATCCTGCCAGTGCCTCGGGTGCGCGGCCGGCGACCAGTTGCAAGCCCGGCACGCCCAACGCATCGCGATTGTGTTCGATGAACCGCTGACGCTCCGCGTGCCCTTCGATCGCGATCGCGCGGCAGCCCGGATGCGCACGCATCCATTCGATGCCGATCGAGCCACTGCCCGCGCCGACGTCCCAGAGCAATTCGCCAGGCGTCGGCGCGAGGCGCGCCAGCGTGATCGCGCGAACGTCGCGCTTGGTCAACTGACCATCGTGGCGAAAGGCGTCGTCGGGCAAGCCGGTGGTCAACGGCAAACGCGGCGCGCCTTCCGTTGCACGGCATTCGAGCGCCACCAGGTTGAGCGCCGCCACGTCGCCCGCGGACCACTGGTCGGCGCGTCCGTCGATACACCGCTCCAGGTCGCCGCCCAAATGTTCCAGCACGCTCATTCGTGTCGCGCCAAAACCGCGCGCGTTCAGCAACTCAGACAGCGCTGCGGGCGTACGCCCGTCAGCGCTCAGAACGAACACGCGCGCGCCGTCGTACAAATGGGCATTCAACGCCGGCAATGGCCGCCCCACCAGCGAAACGGTGGCCACCTCCTGCAACGGCCAGCCGAGCCGCGCAGCCGCTAGCGATATCGACGACGGCGCCGGCAGCACCCGCAATTCACCGGCCGGCAATTGCCGCGCCAACGTGGCGCCGACGCCGAACAGCATCGGGTCGCCACTCGCCAGCACACACACGGGCCCACCACGCTCCGCCAGCAAAGGTGCAAGATCGAACGGCTTCGGCCATGCTGTCCGGCGCGCGGCCAGACGCCCGGGCAGCATCGCCCGATGACGTTCGCCGCCATAGATCACCGACGCTTCCAGCAAAGCACGCCGCGCGGGCCTCCCCAAGCCGGCGAAACCGTCATCGCCTATGCCCACCACAGTCAGCCACGCCGGCATGCATCCATCCTCATTCTGTGTCTTCAAATCTTGTGCTGGGCCACGCCGGTCAAAGCGTCCAGCCTCGTTGTGCTGTTCGAAAAAAGGCATAATACAGCCGCCGGTGCCCTTCGGGGCCGAAGAGGGAACACAGTATCGCTGTGGCTGCCCCCGCAACTGTATGCAGCGAGTCCGCCTGCGCTGCGCGCCACTGGTTTAACCGGGAAGGCCGCGGCGGACGATGACCTGCCAGCCAGGAGACCTGCCGGCCAGACTGTTCGTGCCAGCCACCATCGGGCGGGGTGTACCGATGCCGCAGCAATGCCCGCAAGGGCGGCGCTCGGGCTATCGCGCGACGCTCAACCCGGTGTCCGTCTTGAATCAAGCTTCGCCCTCCACTGTTTTGCCTGACGCGGCGCTCGCGCTGCGGCCCTCCGCATGTCCGGGGCTGCTGCGCATCGTCGCCGCGCGCGACGGTGGGATCTGCCGGATCAAACTGCCCGGCGGCGAGTTGAGCGCCGCACAGGCCATCGCGATTGCCGAGGCCAGCGGGCGGCATGCAAGCGGTGTGATCGAGCTGACCAATCGCGCGAATCTGCAGGTGCGTGGCGTGCGCAGCGGGCAAGAAGCGGCACTGATCGCCGCGTTGCTCGACGCGGGCCTCGGACCGGCTATCGAGCCGATTCGAGCCGACGCTGCGGTAGATGCCGCCAAGTCGCTGCTCGCGACTTCGGCGGACGACGTGCGCAATGTGATGCTGAGTCCGACTGCCGGGCGCGATCCATTTGCACTGTTCGACACGCGGCCTCTTTGCGCCGAACTGCTTGCCTTGCTGCAGACCGAAGCGCGTTTCGCGGCGCTGTCGCCCAAATTCGCGCTATTGCTCGACGGCGGCGAGCGCCTTGCGAGAGTCGATCATCCGCACGATGTCTGGCTGGCGGCGACGCAAGCCGAAGACGGCGTGCGATTTGTGTTCGGCCTGGCCGGTTGCCCCGCTGGAGAGACGAACGCGAAACCTGGCGCCCTCGGCGCCGTTCTGCCTAAGCAGGTCACCGGCCTGGTTCGCGCGCTGCTGCATACGTTCCTCGACCTGGGCACCGCCGATGCCACGCGCATGCGTCATCTGCTTACCGCGCATTCCATCGACGCCGTCTTGCAGCACGCTCGTCAGTACGTCGATTTCCCGCTGGCACGCGACGCGTCGCTCGCACATTGGCAACGCGACACGCTTGCCGATGCCACGCTGCGGCTCGGCGCGCATGCTCAACGCGTGGTGGGCCTGCAGCACGCGGGCGGGCAGCCGCCGCTTGGGCGCCTCGACGCCGCCGCGTTACGCGGCCTCGCGGAACTCTCTCAGCAGCACGGCAACGGCACGCTGCGCATCACGCCCTGGCAAAGCGTATTGCTTCCCGATATCGCGGCGCATAACGCGTCCGCCGTGCTCGCGGAAATGAATGCGCTAGGTCTCGCCTGCGATCCCGCGCAGCCGATTACGCACCTGATCGCCTGCGCAGGTTCCACGGGTTGCGCAAAAAGCCTCGCCGACACCAAGGCCGATGCACTGCTTCTGACGAATCGCTTGCCCGCTGGCGTCGACGTTCATCTGAGCGGCTGTCCGCGCTCATGCGCTGCGGCCCATTGCGCGCCGTACACGCTGCTGGCCACCGCGCCCGGCCTCTATGACCTCTATCGACGCAACGGCGAACCGGATTTCGGCGCGTGCGTCGCGCACCAACTTACGATCGAACAGGCCGCCGACATGCTCGACTCATTGGCCCACCCGGCCCGGAGCCCTTTAGATGCTTGATTACATTCGCGACGGTCAGGAGATCTATCGCCAATCCTTCGCGACGATACGTGCTGAGGCCGATCTTTCGCGTATTCCCGCCGACCTCGAAAAGCTCGCGGTGCGTGTGATCCACGCCTGCGGCATGGTGGACGTCATTGAAGACCTGCGGTTTTCCGCGGGGGCGGGCGCCGCGGGCCGCACGGCGCTGGCACAAGGCGCGCCGATTCTGTGCGACGCCGGCATGGTGGCGCAGGGCATCACGCGCGCACGATTGCCCGCGAATAACGAGGTAATCTGCACGCTCACGCATCAGGACGTGCCCGCTCTCGCGCGCGAACTCGGCAATACGCGTTCGGCCGCCGCGCTCGAATTGTGGCGGCCGCATCTGGGCGGCAGCGTCGTGGTGATCGGCAATGCGCCGACCGCCCTCTTCTATCTGCTAGACATGCTCGACGACGATGCGCCGAAACCCGCGCTGATTCTTGGTTTTCCAGTCGGCTTTGTCGGCGCCGCCGAATCGAAAGCGATGCTGGCGGAAAATAGCCGCGGCGTGCCCTACGTCGTGATTCATGGCCGGCGCGGTGGCAGCGCGATGGCCGCCGCCGCGGTGAATGCGCTGGCGACGGAGGTCGAGTAAATGACCGTGCGAGGACGCTTATTCGGCCTGGGTGTCGGCCCCGGCGACCCGGAACTCATCACGCTAAAAGCGCTGCGCGTGCTGAAAGCGGCCCCCGTGGTCGCGTATTTCGTCGCGAAGGGTAAAAAGGGCAATGCCTTCAGCATCATCGAGGCGCATCTGCATGACGCTCAGCAGCATCTGCCGCTCGTGTATCCCGTCACGACCGAAGCGCTCGCACCGCCGCTTTCGTATGAAGCGATCATCGCCGATTTCTACGACACCGCCGCGGAGATCGTTGCCGGCCATCTCGACGCCGGCCGCGACGTCGCGGTGATTTGCGAAGGCGACCCGTTTTTCTACGGCTCCTATATGTATCTGCATGACCGCCTTGCCACGCGTTTCGAGGCCGAAGTCGTGCCCGGCGTGTGCTCGATGCTCGGCGGCGCGGCCGTGCTCGGCGCGCCGCTGGTATATCGCAACCAGAGTTTGTCGGTGCTCTCCGGCGTGTTGCCCGAAGACGAATTGCGCCGGCGTCTTGCCGACGCCGACGCCGCGGTCATCATGAAACTCGGCCGCAATTTCGAAAAGGTACGGCGCGTACTCGTCGAACTGGGACTCGCGCATCGGGCGCTTTACGTCGAACGCGCGACGATGGGTAATCAACGTATTGTGGCGCTCGACGAAGTCGACCCGATGGCTTCGCCGTATTTCTCGCTGCTTGTGGTGCCGGGGGAAAAATGGCAAGGATGACGCCGCCCGCCATCGTCATTCTCGGCACGGGCGCGTTGGCAACCGCACGGCGTATCCAGACGCTGTATGCCGGTTCCCAGGTGCACGCCTTGCAGGGGCGCGTCGAAGCTGACGTCTCGTATGCGGAACTCCGCGCGCATCTGTGCGATCTGTATGCGCGCGGTACGCCGATCGTTGCGCTGTGCGCCGCTGGTATCGTGATTCGCTGCATCGCGCCCTTGCTGTCGAACAAGGGCGTCGAACCGCCCGTGCTGGCCGTCGCGGAAGATGGCAGCGCGGTCGTGCCATTGCTCGGCGGCCTTGCAGGCGTCAACGTGATGGCGCGTGAGATCGCAGCTGAATTGGCTGTGCCGCCGGCGATTACGACCAGTGGCGAACTGCGCTTCGGCACCTGCGTGCTCAATCCACCCGAAGGTTATGCACTCGCCGATATCGCGCAAGGCAAGCGCTTTGTTTCAGACCTGCTCGCTGGAGAAAGCACGCGCATCGAGGGCGAGGCGCCGTGGCTCGACGATGCGCAACTGCCGCGCTCCGAATCGGCACGTCTCGCGATTCGCGTGACACCCCGTGCGTGGGATGGGCGTGATGATGAGCTGGTGATCCATCCTCGGAGCGTGGTGGCGGCAGTCACCGTGCCGGGTGCGGGTGCGGGTGCTGGCTCGCCCTCTGCTACGAACGCAAATCTCAGCGCAAATTCCAGATCGGATTCCCAGACGGGTTCGGGCGCGCGAATCGCTGCCTTGGTGCGCGACGCATTGGACACGCACGGTCTTGCGCCGCTTTCGCTCGCGGCATTGCTAGCGCCTTCCGAACACATGTTGGACCCGGCGCTCGCCGATGCCGCAGCGAGCCTGAACGTGCCACTGCGTTTTGCCCAGCCGCGCCCGCAGGACGGCGAACCGCCGAGCAATCTGCTGCACGCCGCGCTGCGCGTCCCTTATCAAACGCTGCACGACGATGCGGACGCAGGCGTTGCCCTCGCGTTGGCCGCGCTGGCCATCGACCCGCACACGATTGGCCGCGCGCGCGGCCGCCTGACCGTGATCGGCCTGGGCCCTGGCCGCGCCGACCTGATGGTGCCCGCCGCGCGAACCGCGCTGAACGAAGCCACCGATATCCTCGGCTACGAAACCTACGTGAAAATGGCCGGCCCGTTGCGCGCCGATCAACGCGTGCACGGCACCGACAATCGCGAGGAAATGCAGCGGGCCCGCCATGCGTTCGAACTTGCTGGCACAGGACGGTCGGTGGTGATGGTGTCGTCGGGCGATCCTGGCGTGTTCGCGATGGCGGCTGCGGTGCTTGAGGCGCTCGAAGAAGGCGGTTCGGCGAACGCCGATTGGCGTGCGGTCGAACTCGCCATCGTGCCGGGGGTGTCGGCAGCCATGGCGACTGCCGCACAGGCCGGCGCGCCGTTGGGTCACGATTTCTGCATGCTGTCGCTATCCGACAATCTGAAACCGTGGACCATCATCGAAAAGCGCCTCCGGCATGCGGCCGAAGCGGATCTGGTGATGGCTTTCTATAACCCGATCTCGCGCGCACGACCGTGGCAACTGGATAAGGCACTGGATATCCTGCGGGAATATCGCACGGCAGCAACGAAGGTGGTACTCGGTCGCGATATCGGCAGACCGGGCGGCGCACTGCGTACGGTCACGCTTGGAGAACTGCGCTCGTCCGATGTGGATATGCGGACGATGGTGATCGTCGGCTCGTCGACCACGCGCGGGTTTACCAACGGCGTCGACGGTGGCGAGTGGGTGTATACGCCGCGCTGGTATGAGTGAGCGGTCGGCTCGCTCATACCGCCCTCCTTTGGGGGCAGCCGCCTGGTTCAACAAAGGCGACCCGCTTAGCCCGCTAAGCCGCCACCTTCAGATCGTCAATCGCCCGCTGCCGCACCCCCAGATCGTCCCAAAGCTCCGGATGGCACGTGAACACCAGAATCTGGTGCCGCGTGGCCGCGTCGATCAATGCGCGCTTGATCGCGTCGCGCCGTGCCGCATCGGTATGCACGGCGGCATCGTCGAGCATCAGCAAGGTCGGGCGTCCCGATGCCTGCAACAGATCCGCATAGGCAAGCCGCGTCAAGATGCCCAACTGTTCGCGCGTGCCGAAACTCAACGCATCGAGCGTATCCGCTCGACCATAACGATCCAGCGTCGCGGGACTCAGATCGTCGCCGAGCGCGATCGTCGACTGCGGGAAAATCCGCTTCAGGTAGTGTCCGAGGCGTTCGGTCAACGGCGCGCGCAGTTGGGCCACCGCGGCATCGCGTTCGTCGACCAGCACCTCGTCGAGCAAACTCAACGCACCTGCCCGCAAGCTCAGTTCGTCTTTACGGCGCGTGGCCTGTTCCAGCGAAGCGTTCACGGCGGCGAGACGTTCGCCAAGCCCGGACGCGCCAACCGTCTCCAGTTGACTGCGCAATTGCGCAATCCGCACCTGCCGCTCATGCTGCTCGTTGCGCGCAAGCTCAGCCGACGCGCGATAGCGTTTCGCTTCAGCCGCCGGATCGTCGAGACGCGCCGCTTCCAGTTCGCGCTCACGTCCTTCGAGCTGTTTTTTCAGCGCTTCGACCTGCACACGCTGCTCGACGATTTTCGTCTGCCACTGCGCACGGTTGCGGCAAAACGCTTCGTCGCCCAGCTGGGCTTCCTTGCGCTGCAACTGAACCGCGAGCGACTCTGCCGTTGCGGTAGCGGTGGATCTGCTTTCCGCGGCCTGCGCCAGCACCTTTCTGGCGGCTTCCAATGCATCGCGCGCGATGTCGGCATTGCGGCGAGCTTCGTCGAGCGGCAGCGCAGCGGACGCATCGGGCAATAGCGCCAGCCGCTCATTCGAGGTCTGCAAACGTGCAGCAGCCGTCGCCAAGGCGGCACGCAACGCGTCGATACCCTGCGGCGCATGCACTTCGAGAATCTTCGCCTGACTTTTCTGCTGCGCGACCAGCGTCTTCCACTGCTCGTGTTGGGCCTCGGCCTCGCCCAGCGACGCCACGCCCAGCGCCTGCAATAACTGCGCATGCCGAGCTTCGAGCGACGCCAGCTCGGACAACTGCGCCGACAGATCGGACACGCCCGGAATCACGCGCAATTCGCCAAGCTCGCCAAGGCCGATCCGCTTCTCCTCATCGACCCGTAACACACCATCACCGCTTACCTGCGTATCGCCGACGCTAATCGCACCCGTCAGCCGGTATTCGATGCGCGTCATCGCCGCTTCGGTACGCGCGCGCAGCACGGTCAATTCGGCATCGAACGATTGCAGCCGCTTCAACTGCGCTGCGTCGATTTCGAGCGCGGCAGCCGCGCGCGTCGCCTCCAGCACGGTCTCATTTGCCTTGTCGGCAGCCACAATCGCTGCTTCAAGCCGCTCGCTTTCGGCACGGTGCAGCGCAATCTGACTGCGCAGATCGCCCGCGGTCACTGCGGCGTTCGCCAGTTCCTGCGCACGCGTGGCGTCGGCATACACCTGCTCGAGTTGCGTCACGCTCGCCTGAGCCTGCGCATGTTCGTTCTGTATCGCCGCCACGTTGGCGCGCGCGGCATCGAGTTGCTGCCTCTCGCGTGCGACGGCCGCCTCCAGTTCGTTCGCCGCCTGCTCCTGTTGCAGCGAGAGGGCCAGTTCCGCGTCCTTCAATTGCAACGACTGTGAGAGCGCCTGAAGACTACGCTCGAGTTCCGCCGCGGCATCGGCACGCTGTTGCGCCTGCACCGCTTTCTGCTCGTGAAGCTCCCAGGGGCGTTTGCGTTGCGCGTCGTCGAAAGCTTCCTGCTGCGCGGCAAGCCGCACGATGTTGTCGTCGAATTGCTGGCGCTGCTGCTCCAGTTCGTCGCGTTCTTGCTGCAGCGCCGCCAACGCCTGTTCGGCCTCGGCCAACGGCCCGGTGGACTTCTGCGTACGCGCGGTAAGCAGTTGCCGCAATTCGCGCTGCACGGCAGCGATCAACGCGTCCTCGCCCGCGGACTCGCTGCTGCCCGAGAGCTGTGAAAGCGCGTCGCGCAGATAGTGCGCCGCGTGCCCAGTGGAGTCGCGCACCTCCTGCGTGGCGCCCTGCTGCACCCACAACAAACCGGGGACGCCGGCGTTTTCCGCCTTGAGCGGCCCACGCGCGGCACGCGAAAAGCCGAGCAATGCGGCGAGCTTATCTTCGGCTTCATCCTCACCGAACACCGCCTGACCGATCTTCAACTCACAGCGCTGCCGTGTGACGAACTGCTTCGACAGGCGGCACGCCGTGCCGTCCAGATCGAACGTCACTTCAACCGAGGGCTGCCCACCCGCCTTGCCCCACGGCAACAGGTCCTTCAGATGCGAAGCCTTGTAGCGTTCGAGGAACACCGCTCGCACCGCTTCGGCGATCGTGCTTTTGCCCGCCTCGTTCGGGCCGGTGAACAGGTTGAGCCCGGGCTGCAGATCATCGATGACAAGGCGGCCGGTGAACTGCCTGAATTCCTGAATCGCAATACTTTCCAGCTTCATGCGGACCTCGCTTCGCGCGGCAGTTCACGTTGAAAACGCGCGAGAAGCAATAACGCCTCCGCCGCGCGCTTGACCTTCTGCGGGTCGGATTGCGGGTCTTCCTGCAAGCTTCGCAGACGCGCCACCACCTTCGCGAGGTAGCCGCTCTGCGCGCCGAGTTCGGCGAGGTCGGCGGCGGTAGGCAGCACCTGCAGGCCGCTCAGATCGACGCGCAGCGCACGCACCCGCGCGCGGGTTTCTTCCACCGCGACGTGAATCGCCTCCGCGTCGGCCAACGCGGCCGTGCCGCTTACCGTGACCCGCAGCACGTCGTGACTGCCCAATGCGCCAAGGCGCGTTCTGAGCGAATCCACATCCGTCGGCACCGAGATCGTTTCCTCCCAGCGATGCCATTGATATTTCCCCACCCGCACCGCTTCGACGACCGGTACGGCGCCAGGCTCGCTCAGCGTGACATCGAGCATGAAGCCCGGCTCGTTGGCGCGAAACCGGTCCTGCTCGTGCGTACCGGCATACCAGGTACGCTCGTCGACCCGCAGATGACCGTGCCAGTCGCCGAGCGCAAGATAGTCCAGACGGGCGCTGGCAGCACGCGTCGCAGCGATGGGGTTCGACGAATCGATACCCTCCTGCAGGATTCCGCTCACGCTGCCATGCGCGAGTCCGATGCGGTGATAGCCCGGCGGCGTTTCGGTTGTGTCGAAGAAGCCCGTGGTGTCGTCGTAGGTGATGCGTTGCGTGAGCGGCGCGCACAGCAATGCGCATTGGCAGGCGTCGAGGGTCACCACGCCGGGTTCGAGCACCACCCGCACGTTCGGCGCGATGCAGTTCAGGCGCTGTGCACGGGTCCACACGCTCTCGACCAGCGCGGCATCGTGATTGCCGGGCAGCATGATCCATGGGCCGGAAAACGCCTGCAACGCGCCGAACAGACGGCGAATCACTGTATCCGAGACGGTCTGCAAGTCGAATACGTCGCCCGCGACCAGCACGGCGTCGACCTTGCGCGCGGCCGCTTCCCCGGCGATCCGCCGCACGGTTTCGAAGCGCGCTTCCGCGAGGTGCGCGGCATCGTCCGGCTCGAACTGGCCGAATTGCGTGCCTATCTGCCAGTCCGCGGTGTGCAGAAACCTGATCACTGTGCCTCCATTCCGTTCAATTGCCTCGTGACTCAACCGTCATTCGGCGCTCATGTTACCGCGCCGACCGCTCAAAGAAAGTCCCGGGCCGGTGCCACGCAGCAGGAACGGCGGCGCTACACTCGCGTTTCCGGACGATCGGATCAATCGCACCGCAACATTTAATCGACCTGGCCCACGCTGCCCTGCTGCCGATGAACAAAGAAACCGACCTGAAGAAGGCCAAACGCACCCCCTTGCTGTTGCTGGCGGCCGCCACCTGCATTTTTGTCGTAACCGCTTTCATGCCACGCGGCCTCTGGGTGGACGGCATCAAGGCCGTGGCGGAAGCCGCCATGGTTGGCGCGCTCGCCGACTGGTTCGCGGTGGCCGCGCTGTTTCGCCGTGTGCCGATCCCGCTCGTCTCCGCGCACACCGCGATCATTCCAAGGAACAAGTACAAGATCGCCGACAACCTCGCGGTGTTCGTGCAGGACAAGTTTCTGGACGTGCCCTCGCTGGTCGGGCTGATCCAGAAGCACGACCCGGCGCAAAGCATCACCGGCTGGCTGACGAAGCCGGCCAACACGGCGCGCCTGGGCGACTACGTGGTCAGGCTGACGGGCGGCATTCTCGAGCTGACCGACGACGTGCGCATCCAGGTCTTCATCAAGGACGCCTTGCGCGACGTGCTGGCCAAAGTCGATCTGTCGCAATCCATGGGTGCGATTCTCGACACGCTCACCAAAGACGGCCGCCACCAGGAACTGCTCGATGCCGGCATCGAACAGGTCGTGGCGCTGCTGAGCGAGCCGCAGGCGCGCGAGTTTATCGCGGAACGCATCGTCGAGTGGGTGAAGAACGAGTATCCGAAGATGGAGATGATTCTGCCGTCCGCATGGCTAGGCGAGAAAGGCGCTGAAACGATCGCCAATGTAGTGAACCGGATGCTCGAGCAGATCAGCGAGAACCCCACCCATCAGTTACGCCAGAAGTTCGACGAGGCCGCGCAGAAGCTGATCGTCAAACTCAAGAGCGATCCCGCCTTCCTGCAAAAAGGCGAGGAACTGAAGCGCTACCTGGTGGAAGGCGAAGCGCTGAGCACGTATGTGAAGGACATGTGGGGCGAATTGCGCGCATGGCTTAAGCGCGACCTGCAAAGCAGCGATTCGGCCCTGCATGCCCGGGTGATGGCCATGGGTCAATGGGTGGGCCGGGAATTAGCGCACGACCCCGCGTTGCGCCAGTCGCTCAACGACCACATGGAAGAAGTGGCGCGCGGCATGGCGCCGGACTTCGCCCAATTCCTTACGCGCCACATCAGCGATACCGTGAAGAACTGGGACTCACGCGAAATGTCACGACAAGTCGAGTTGAATATCGGCAAGGATTTGCAGTACATCCGCATCAACGGGACGATCGTGGGCGGCTTCATCGGTTTGCTGCTGTATGCGAGTTCGCGCCTGTTCGAACTGTTGCGGCTGCACCTGGGCTAGGCGGAAACGGCGCCGCCCGTCAAAACGCCTACAATCCAGGCATATGAATTGCTCGGGCGCTTTATCCATCCGCCGCCTTGCCATTCGCGCGTGCCTCCAGACCAAGCGGCAGCGCCACCATATCGAGAAGTGTGCTTATGAAAATATCGTTACCGCCGCATGGGCGGCCGAACCGCGTATACCCGCCGGGCACGCCCAGCCTGCATGGCCTCGCCTCGGTCATCACCGGCGTGGTGGTGGTGTGTGCGCTGTACTTCGGCCGCGCGGTGCTAATCCCGATCACTCTCTCCGTGCTGCTCAGCTTTCTGCTCGCCCCGCTGGTGCAGGCGTTGCGGCGCCTGCACATGGGTCAGTTGCCGTCGATCTTTATCGCCGTGCTGTTCGCCCTTGCCGCGTTGCTGGCCATAGGGGGGCTGATCGGCGCGCAACTGGTGCAACTGGCGGGCGATCTGCCGCAGTACCAGGAGGCGATCGAGCAAAAGATCGAGACGGTGCAGGAAAAAACCGTCGGCCGGGCCGATTCGCTGATGAGCCGCGCCGCCGCCGCGCTGCAGCGCGTCGCGCCGACCAAGCCGGCCCCGCCGCGCCTGACCGGGCGCGCGGCGCGCAACGCACCCCCTGTACCGACGCCTGTGGAAGTGCACGAACCCTCGCCCACGCCGCTGCAACTCGCACAACGGGCGCTGTCGCCGGCGATCGCCCCGATCGAGACGACCTTCATCGTGCTGGTGGTGACAATCTTTATCCTGTTGCAACGCGAAGATCTGCGCGACCGTTTGATCAGTTTGTTCGGCTCGCGCGACCTGCACCGCACGACCACCGCCATCGACGACGCCGCCGGGCGCCTGAGCCGCTATTTCGTCGCGCAACTGGGCGTGAACCTCAGCGCGGGGGGCATCATTGCGATTGGCCTCGCGATCATCGGCGTGCCGGGGGCGCTGCTGTTCGGCGTGATTGCCGCGTTGCTGCGTTTCGTGCCGTATATCGGCATCTGGATTGCCGCGATTCTTGCCGTGTTTCTCGCCGCCGCCATCCAGCCCCAATGGACCATGGCGGTCTACACGCTGATCCTCTTCATCGTCGTCGATGTGGCGGCCGGTCAGATCGCCGAGCCGCTGCTGTATGGCCATCGCTCGGGCCTGTCGCCGCTGGCGGTAGTGGTGGCGGCGATTTTCTGGAGCTGGCTGTGGGGGCCGATCGGCCTCGTGCTGTCCACGCCGCTCACGCTGTGCGTCGTCACGCTGGGGCGCTACGCCGACCGCCTGAACTTCCTCACGGTGCTGCTGGGCGACCAGCCCGCGCTAACGCCCGCGCAGAACTTCTATCAGCGGCTTCTGGCAGACGATACCCACGAGGCCATCGTGCAAGCCGAGCGCCTGCTGCGCGAGATGTCGCTGATCGACTACTACGATAACGTCGCGCTGGAAGGCCTCAAGCTCGCGCGCAACGATGCGATGCGCGGGGTATTGATGCCCGAGCAACTGGCGCGCATCAACGATGCGCTGGTCGATATCGTCGAGAACCTGGAAGTCGCCGACGGACTGCCGGATCGCCTGTCGCGCACGGAACCGGCCGGCTCGGCGGGTGCGATGCTGGCTTCGGCGTCAGCGGACCTTTCGGACCGGCACGACAGCCACAATCCGGCCCATACGCCGCCGCGCCACGAAAGAGAAAAGACCTCGGTGCTGTGCGTGCCTGGACGTGGCGCATTCGACGAGGTCACCGTGGCGATCGCCGTGCAATTGCTCGGCCGCCACGGGTTTGCGCCGATCATGGCCACGCACTCGGGTTATCGCAGCGCCCATGCCGACGAGCCGACCTTCAGGGACGCGCCGATCATCTGCATCATCTCACTCGACGCGCCGGAATCGCCGCCGTATCTGCGCAATATGCTGCGGCGTACGCGGGAATGGCGGCCGAAGGCGACCTTGGTGGTTGGCGTCGGCGGAGCGCCCGAGGGCAGTCCGGAAACCGGTGCAACCAGCGCTTCGCATGCGGCGCCGACCTTCCGCGCGATGATCGAGGAATGCCAGGCGACGACGAGCGCGTACCACCTGCGCCAGCCCTTGCATGCGACCGGCGCGGATTGAGGTAGTCCGCGCGACGCCGGCATGGATCGAATGAAAGAGGCCGTGAGGTGCTGGCGCACCCCGCGGCCTTTCTGTTTGCGCGGCTTCGATGCACCGAAACGCGAATACACCCATGCACCGGCGCAATGTACCCAAAATGAGGACAGCCGCGGGGCACCCCTCCTGCATACTTCATCGATCGATTCGCACCGTCTTTAGAGCGCGTTCAACGCCGTGGCGGGCGATCCCCGGCATTGAAGATCCAGGAGACATGCATGAGCCGCAGCTTCAAACCCTATCCCTTCACGCCTCGTCACTACGCGGGCGCGGTGCCGCCGCTGGTCGACGGACGCGACCCCGTGCGGCGCGCGGTGGCGATTGTCGGCGGCGGTCCCGTCGGCATGACGCTGGCGCTTGCGCTGGCTCGCCTGGGCGTGCGCTCCGTGCTGATCGAAGCCGACGACGGCGTTTGCACCGGCAGCCGCGCGATCTGCATTTCGCGGCGCAGTCTGGAGATTTTCAAACGCCTTGGTGTCGTGCACGGCTTCCTGCAAAAAGGCCTGCCATGGACCGGCGGCCGCAGCTTCTACCGCGACGCTGAAGTGTTCCGCTTCGCCATGCATCAGGACGACGAGCAGTCGCTGCCGCCGATGATCAACATCGCGCAATACCAGATCGAACAGTTGCTGCTCGACGAAGTGGAACAGCACGCCGATCTGATCGAGGTGCGCTGGCAAACGCGCGTGACCGGCATCGAGCAGCATGCAGGCGACAGCGCCACGGGCGCGACGCTCGCCCTGAGCACCGGCGACACCGCATGGAAGATGCGCGCGGATTGGGTTGTTGCATGCGACGGCGGCCGCAGCACGATACGCGAGGCGCTTGGCCTCAAACTCACGGGCACGACCTACGAGGGCCGCTATGTGATTGTCGATATCGAGCTGGAGAGTGCGCGCGCCACCGAACGCCTCGCCTATTTCGATCCGCCCTCCAATCCCGGCTCGACCGTGCTGGTGCACAAACAGCCTGACAATGTGTGGCGCATCGACTACCAGCTTGGCGACGACGAAGACCCCGAAGCCGCGGTCAAACCTGAAAACGTAATGCCGCGCGTGCAAAGCGTGCTCGATTCGATGGGCGAAACCGGCGCATGGTCGCCAATCTGGATTACGGTCTACAAAGCCAATGCGTTGACCCTCGAACGCTACCGTCACGGCTCGGTGCTGTTCGCGGGCGACGCCGCGCATCTCGTGCCGATCTTCGGCGTGCGCGGCGCGAATTCCGGCATCGACGACGCGGACAATCTCGGCTGGAAACTCGCTTGCGTGGTCAATGGCATTGCGTCGGCGCGGCTGCTCGACAGCTACAGCGACGAGCGCGTTTTCGCGGCACGTGAAAATCTGAGCTACGGGATGAAAAGCACGGAATTCATGGCGCCGCCGTCGTTCGCGTTCGACCTGATGCGCAAGGCCGTGCTGGGACTTGCCGAACATCATCCCGCCGTGCGGCCACTGATCAATCCGCGGCAGACGCATGCCATTGCGTACACCCAGTCCCCGCTCAATCAGGTCGCGGCCGCAGCGTCGGACGCGTTCGCCAAAGGCCCCGCGCCAGGCACGGTGCTGCCGGAGTGCCGCCTGCAACGCCTATGCGACGGCGCACCGGTCGACATCCATCTCACCGACCTGCTTGGGCCATGCTTCACCGCGCTTCGCTTCGGCCCGAACGCGGCACAAGACGAGGCGTGGCAGCAACTGCATCATGCGCTCGGCGAACACAGCATTCCGTTCAAGGCGGTCACGCTGGTCATGGCCGACGCGCCGCGCACCGCCTGCCCGAACGTGGTCGATCCGGCGGGACGCCTGCACGAGATGCTCGACGCGACGCCGGGCACCGTCTATCTGATCAGGCCCGACGGCCACGTGCTCGCCCGCTGGCGCAACGGCAGCGCGGCGAATGTGCAAAGCGCCGTGACGGCCAGTCTGACGAAATGACGCAAGAGGAATCCACACCATGACCGATAGCGAACTCGACCGCGTCTACACGACGCTCTGCACGACACTCACCACCGAAGGCGAAGCGCAAGCGCCTTTGTATCTGGCGCGCCTTGCGCTGCTAGCCATGACGGAGCTCGGCGATATGCAGCGGGCGTTGTCGCTGATCGAAGCGGCGAAGCTGCCGGATGCCTCGGCCGTGAGCGCCTAACGCGTATCGCGTATCGCGTATCGCGGTAGCAATACGGCGCAGCGCTGCCGAAGCAAACCATCTGACGAAAAAAAACCGCCCCGCGAGTGAACTGCTGACGCGGGGCGGTTTTCTATGACTACAGTTCACTGTCGTGGGTACAAGCCCAATGTGCTCGCATGCAAGCGCGCGAGCCCGAGTAGCGCGTCCGTGTACGGCGTCGGCACATCGGTGAGTTGCCCCAGTTCGCGCACCGCGGCCACCAGCGCGTCGAGCTCGACGGCCTTGCCCGCCTGCACGTCCTGCAGCATCGAGGTTTTCATCGCGCCGAGTTTGAGCGTGACCTCGTGCCGATCCGCCGGCGCCTGCTCGATCGGAATACCAAAGCGTGCGCCGATCTCCTTCGCTTCCAGCATGATGCTGGTGACGAAGTTGCGCACCAGTTCGTCGCTGAGAATCCGGTCGGTAGTCGCGCCGGTGATGGCGCTGATCGGATTCATCGTCATATTGCCCCACAGCTTGTACCAGACGTCGCGCTGAATCTGCTCCGACAGCGACGCATTGAAGCCCGCGGCGCTCAGCGCGGCGGTGAGCGTTTTGACGCGTTCGCTCGGCTGTCCTGACGCCTCGCCGATAATCAGCCCATTGCCCTGATGGTGACGGATGACGCCGGGCGCTTCGATCAGACAACTGGCATGCACCACGCAGCCCACCGTTTGCGCGGTGGGAATCGCGGCGGCGATCGCACCGTCAGGATCGATCGACTTCAGCCGCTTGCCGGCGAAATCGCGGCCAAGTCCGTCGCAGAACCACCATGGCACGCCGTTCATTGCGGTCAGCACGGTGGTCCGCGAATCCAGCAGCGGCGCGATATGCGCGGCCACCGACGCCATGGCCGGCCCCTTCACCGCCACCACGACGAGATCCCGCACGCCCAGATCCGCCGGCTGTTCGCTCGCCTTCACCGGCACGGTGTGCGTCACGCCACCTTCGATCAGACGCAAGCCGTGCTGCCGCAACGCATCGAGCGTCGCACCGCGCGCCACCACGCTCACGTCGTGGCCGGCCTGCGCGAGCTTCACGCCCATCCAGCCGCCGATCGCACCCGCACCGTAGATTGCTACTTTCATCGATTCAATCCTTGCTTTGATTCCTGAGCCTGGCTTTGCGTTAAGCCTTGCGTTATTGCTTGCACTATTCCTTGCGTTATTTCTTATAGCTCGCGTCGATGCGATCCACGCGCCGCACCAGCGCGTCGAACACATCCTGTCCCGCACCGTGGCGCGGATCGAACTGCAACGAATCGCGCGAGCAGCGGATCGCCACATCTTCCGGCACCGGCCGCGCGCGGCCCATCGAGAAGGTGGCCATCTGAATTTCGCACGCGCGGTTGAGCGTCCACAGGATAGCGAAAGTCTGCGGCAACGTGTGGCCCCATGACAGCAGGCCATGGTTGCGCAGGATCACCGCCTGTTTGTTACCGATATGCTCAAGCAGGCGCGGCCCTTCTTCCGCATGCACCGTAATGCCTTCGAAGTCGTGATACGCGATACGGTCGTGCAACTGCGCGCTATAGAAGTTGGTCTGCTCCAAACCGTTCTCGAGGCAGGCCACCGCGACGCCCGCCGTGGTGTGCGTGTGCATCACGCAGTGCGCATCGGCCAGGCCTTCGTGAATTGCCGCATGCACGACGAAACCCGCGGGATTCACCGGATACGGCGAGTTGTCGAGCACGCGTCCCTGTGCGTCGATCTTCACGAGATTGCTCGCCGTCACTTCGCTGTAATGCAGCCCGAACGGATTGATCAGGAAGTGACGCTCGTCACCGCTGACGCTCGCCGGTACGCGCAACGTGATGTGGTTGTAGATCATCTCGGTCCAGCCGAGCAGATCGAAGATGCGATAGCACGCTGCCAGTTGCACGCGCGCCTGCCATTCGTCGGGATGCATCGCCGCGGACTTCGGTGGGCTCGCCGGTTGTACTTCGAGAATCGTCATCAGGGTCTCCATTGTTATCGTCCACCGAGTCGGACGCGCGGCCGTTGCGCGTCGCAGCGCTTAAGCGCCTGCCACCACCGCCGCGATCGACGACGCCACATAGCCCGCGTTGCGCGCATTCAATCCGGCGACGCACATGCGCCCCGAACGCAGCACATACACGGCATATTCGCTGCGCAAACGCTCGACCTGCGCTTCGCTCAGGCCCGTGTAGGTGAACATGCCGCGCTGCGCGACATAGCGCGCGCGCATCACTTCATCGACGCGGCCGGCGAGGCCGTCGTGAATCGTGCCGCGCATGGCCAGAATCCGTTCGCGCATAGTAGCGAGTTCCGCTTCCCACGAAGCCCGCAAGGACGCATCCGACAGCACATTGGCAACGAGCCGTGCGCCATGCGTCGGCGGATTGCTGTAATTGGCGCGCACCGCCGACATCAACTGGCCGAGCACGCGCGCCGCCTCGTCCCGGCTCTTGCACACCACGCTCAATGCGCCGCAGCGCTCGCCGTACAGCGAGAAGTTTTTCGAAAACGAATTGGCGGCGATCAACGGCACGCCCGCATCGGCGAGCAGGCGCACGCAGGCGGCGTCCTCCTCGAGGCCCGAACCGAAACCTTGATAGGCCATGTCGACGAACGCAATCAGCTTGCGGCGCTGCAATACGGGCACCAGTTCCGCCCATTGCGCGGGGCTCAGGTCGACGCCGGTCGGGTTGTGGCAGCACGCGTGCAGCAGCACGATGCTCTGCTCCGGCAAGCGGCCAATCGTCTCGATCATGTCGGCGAAACGCAGGCCGCCGGTGTGTTCGTCGTAATACGGATAAGTGTTGACCGTGAGGCCCGCGTTTTCGAACACCACGCGATGATTTTCCCAGCTCGGATCGCTGATCCATATCTGCGAGGCCGGGAAATAACGCTTCAGAAAATCCGCGCCGACTTTCAGCGCGCCCGAACCGCCAATGGTCTGCAAAGTGGCGATGCGGCCCGCCGCACGCGCTTCGTGATTCGCGCCGAACACCAGCGCCTGCGCGGCGTCGCGGTACAGCGGCAGACCCGCCATCGGCAGGTAGGAGCGCGGCCCGATCGCGCCGAGCAGCGCGGTTTCGGCGTGCCGCACGGCGTCCATCACCGGCAGCTTGCCGGCGTCGTCGAAATAGATGCCGATGCTCAGGTTGACCTTGTTGGGCCGCGGGTCGAGTTGAAAGTCCTCGTTCAGGCTCAGGATTGGGTCGCCCGGATAGGCGGGAATGTGGTCGAACATGGCAATTCCTTGAGTGGAGCCCCGCTTGGGCAAGACGAAAGTCTAAGCGGGTTCCCTCCTCGCGTCGACCAGCACGAGTGTCGGCCAACGGCTCGTCACATACAATCAATCGTTTTTTCACGATTAGTAAGTTTTTCTTTAGAATCGCCTGATGCCACTTACGCGCGTCACCATCCGTCAGTTCGAAGCCTTCCTCGCCATCGTCGATTTGCACAGCATCGGCGCGGCGGCGGACCGGCTCGGGCTGACCTCGTCGGCGGTCAGCCAGTTGCTGGCCGAACTGGAAACCGAACTGGGTTTTCGCCTGTTCGACCGTACGACGCGGCGCGTCAACCTGTCGAGCGCGGGGCAGGATTTTCTGTCGTCGGCCGAATCGGTGCTGCGCCATGTGCGCGCCGCCGCCCAATCCGCCGACGACATCCGCAATCGCGCCGCCGGCATCGTGCGGGTCGGCGCGCCGCTAGTGCTCGCAGCGACCGCGCTGCCGGTAGCCATCGCCGAATATGCGCGCGACAAGCCGAAGGTGGTCGTACGCATTTGCGACACCGTGGTCGAGCAACTGGTGGAACGCGTGGAAAGTGGCGACGTAGACGTCGCAATCGGCCCGGATCGCCAGAGCGGCACGCGGGTGCGTTGCGATCCGGCTTTCGCGAGCCCATGGGTGATGTGGTGCGCGGCAACGCATCCGTTGAGCGCGCGGCGCCGGGTGCAGTGGCAGCATTTGCGCGACGTGCCGATTGTGGCCACCGGCCGCGATCACGAGCGCGCTGTCGAACAGATGCTGGCGAATCTGCCGGTGGAAGCGCGCATCATTCCGGTGGACGTGGTGGACAACGTCACCACCGCGTTCGGCCTCGCTTCACAGGGGCTTGCGGTCACGCTCGCGCCCGCCTATGTCGCGCCGCTCGCGCGAACCTTCGGTCTGGTGATGAAGCGCATTGTCGATCCGGAGACCATCCGCGAGGTATGCGTGTATCGCTCGACCGAACGTGCGCTGTCGCCACCGGCCGACGGCTTCGCGGAATTCATCATGCCGTGGCTGAAGCGCTGGGATCGTGAGACGCAGGCCGATGGACGGGCTAAACGGGGGTGATTGTCGAGCCGGGCGCGATTGCATTCCGGCTGTTCCGCGCGAGCCGGTCGACCGCGGCGCCGCGAAGCGATGGCTGCAACTTCGGCGCGCCGGGTTGGAACCGTTCAGGCTCTCTCAGGAACGCTCAGTTGCACTCAGGCAGCAGAACATAGCGCGAACAATTGGCGCTGGCTGGAAATACCCAGCCGGGCGTAAGCGCGCTTCTGATACGTAATCACGCTAGTGGCCTTGATCCCCATTTGCGCGGCGATCTCGGCCGCATTGGCGCCTTCCAGCGTGCCGCGCAGCACGTCGATCTCGCGCGGCGTCAGTGTCGGGCAGGCCCGTCTCACGCGCGCCAGCATCGCGGCTGCCGTACCTTGCTGATGCTGGCCATTGAGCGCGTAATGGCTTTTCGCCGCATGCGCGAACAGGTGCGCCACGCTCTCCACATGCTCCAGTTCACCCGGTTGAAACATGCCATAGGCGCGGTCGCGATACAGATTGATCGACAGCCAGACGCTTTCCATTGGTTGCAGAAGCAACGATAAGCGGTCGGACACGTTGGGCTGCGCATAGCAGGCGGCGCGGTAGGCTTCGTTTTCGATTTCTTCGCTTTGCTGCTGGTGCAGCACTAACGCCTCATGCGGCTGCTTCGCTTGCGGACGGCCGATGATGGCGCGATTGCCGTCGAGGGCATAGAAGTGCGTCGCGTAGTGGTCGGCGACATTGCGCAGAAAGCGGCCGCCCCGATGGTCGGCGGCGGAGACGGTACGCGGCCGCGCGTCGAACTCATAGGCAAAAATCGTGCACTGCGAAACGGGCAGCGCGTCGCCGACGGTTTTCAGAATACTTGCAGCAAGCGCGTCCGGGTCGGCATGCGAGATCGACATGACGAGGTCGGTAACACGCGAGGTATTGATGTGCCCGCTGCGGGGCGGTGTGGATACGCGCCAGGAACGCATGATAAAGGCGAGCTTGCCAAGCTTGGGTTTCGGTCCGGCAAGCGTAGCACAACGGGGCGCGAGCCAATGTCGAACGGGACCCGGCGTGGCAGCGGTTTCTGGAAGCGCGGGTGGCAAAACAGCGCAGTCTTCTGCCACGCGCCAGCCCGGTTGATTGACAATGGGCGGGGTTAGCGGGTCCACTGCGCAACGACCGTAGCCCGGCCGTCGCGAAAGACACCGGCTATCGCGCCTTGCAGCAAACCCGCGCGTCCATCAGAAGCGATAGTTGATCGAGATATCGGCTACACCGGTGGCCCTGGTGTGCGTAATTGGACTATTGCCCGCACTGCCGACCAGTTGTTCGAATGCGCCGTCGGCGGTGGCAAACCAGTGCTTGTCGAATAGCCATACCATACTGACGCCGAACCCTACCGACTTGAAACCCGCGCTCGCGTGATACTGCGAATATTGCGAGTGCGCCGCCTGATTCTGGTTCACACCATACCAGGCATTCATGTAGTTAGAATCCGCGAGCGTCACGTTCGGCCCGGCGAACCAGAAGAATTTCTTGGAGCTGCCCGGCAACGGCATATAAGCGCCGAGATCGCCGATCCAGCCGTTCGAGCCGCCGAAATAGCGCCGGACATCCGCGCGCAGCACGAGCGGGAAATCCTTCGACACGACATATTCCCCGGAGAGTTTGAGGCCCGGCGCGGGATTGATGTTGCCGAGTCCGTTCAACTCCTGCTGATCGTCATGCGCGCGGCGCCCGAGATCGTAGACGGCTGCAAGACTCGCACGCCAGTTCTGCCCTTGCGCGAAGTTGACCCCGAAGCCCTCGCCGCTCGAAAGGAAGAACAGGTCCTTGTAACGCACGTCGACGCTTGGACCCGCCATCAGGTGATACCTGTCCGAGCCTTCGTAACGCGGCTGGAACGACGTCGCCGCGCCAACACGCACCTGCCAGTCCGGAATCTCCGGTTGCCACATCTTCTGCAGCGGAATGCCTACGGAATACTGCCATTCGCCCAATGGCGAAGGCGTTTGAGCCTGCGCCGAGCCCGGCAGAACGCCGATACCACCCAGGGTCACGGCGACCAGAGACTTTGCCGCGATACTTGTTCGTTTATTACGAATCTTGCCGATTCGCTTTCTACGGCTGTTCAACACCAGAAGCCTCCGTTCTCGCATATCGCGAAGGGTTTAGGTTCTCGCCCGGACTCCAAAACGGATAACAAACGCCCGGGCGAATGCCGCATTTACTACGCGCAGCATGTAATTCTTTCAGCAAACGACACGCCTTGTCTGACAAAACGCAGTGTTCGGACCCGATGCCGCCCCGTCAATTGCGCCTTGGTACGAACCGTGACCTGCGGAAGATTTGTCGACGCATGCTGCTGTGCAAAATGCGGGCCTGGTCGCTGGAGGACCGGTTCGGACAGGGACAATGCAAGGATGGACCGACGGATGCTGACAAGCATGCCGTGGCGATGGTGACAGGCAGAATACAGCCACAAAAAAACGTCCGGCGCCGCGCGACACGGCGCCGGAACAGGAAGATTGCCGCCCGCGCGGCGTTTGCGTTGCTACTGCGCCGCTTCGACCAGCACGGGTTTGTCGCGGTAGAGATTCGGGAACAGACGCTTCAGATTGGCGATCTTCGGCATATCGTTGATGGCGATATAGGCGGAGTTCGGGTGCAAGGTCAGGTAGTTCTGATGGTACGACTCGGCCGGGTAAAAGCCCTTGAACGGCTCCGTCTTCGTGACGATCGGCGCCGGGAAAGCATGCGCTTTGTCGAGTTGCGCGATGTAGCTTTGCGCGACATGCCGCTGAGTGTCATTGAGCGGGAACACCGCCGAACGATATTGCGTTCCGCTGTCCGGCCCCTGGCGGTTCAACTCGGTCGGATCCTGAATCACCGAGAAGTAGACCTGCAACAACTGCCCATAGCTGACCCTCGTGGGGTCGAACGTGACCTGCACGGATTCCGCGTGGCCCGTGTCGCCGCCGCTGACGGTTTCGTACTGCGCCGTGTCGCGCTGACCGCCCGAATAACCCGCGACCGCCTTCGTGACGCCTCGCACGTGCTGGAACACGCCTTGAACGCCCCAGAAGCAGCCGCCCGCGAACACGGCGGTTTCTTCGTGCGCGCTCGTGGCGGAGACCGGTTCGTCGAGCGCGGGCGGCGCAATGACAACCCCGGCTTCCGACGAAAAGGCCACGCGCTGCGCCAGCAGCAGCGCCAGCGCGCCGAGCCCGAGCGAAAGCGCGATGGCCGCGCCGCGCGAGCGGGCCGGTTTGCCGATGATGCGTTTCTCGATGTTCATGATGTCCGTCCTGATTCGATCAACTGGTACCGCGCGCAGCGGGCGTGAAAGTGAGAGCGAGGCCGTTCATGCAATAGCGCAGGCCGGTCGGTTTGGGACCGTCGTCGAATACATGCCCCAGATGGCCGCCGCAGCGCCGGCACAGTACTTCGTCGCGCGTCATGCCGAACGACTTGTCGGTCCGCGTGATGACCGCGTGATCCAGCGGCTGCCAGAAACTCGGCCAGCCGGTGCCGCTATCGAACTTCGTTTTCGACGAGAACAGCGGCAGCGCGCAGCCGGCGCACGCAAACGTGCCGACGCGGTGCTCGTCGTTTAGCGGGCTGCTGAACGGCCGCTCCGTACCCGCCTCGCGCAGCACGCGGTACTGCGCGTCTGTCAGGCGCTTGTGCCATTCGGCGTCGCTGTGCGCGACCTCGTAAGCCGCCGCGGCGCCCAACTCCGCCGCGCGTGCGGTGCGCCACGCGGCGGTGCTGCCCGCGAGCGACACCGCGCCGATTAACCTGAAGAAACTTCGTCTGCTGCAAGCCATGATGATCGTCCCGGAAAGTCCGTACCGTTCACCCGTTCAGGCGCTGAACGCGCCGCCCGCGAGTGGTCCCGACACTTAGTCGGCCAGCCACGGTGTTTATGACAGCATGCGCGTCTTTTTGCGTGATGGCGGTGGTTACAGCGGAAATTTCGTGGTCGACAGAATCTCCTTGAGCACCATAAAGGAGCGGATTTGCCGGACGCCCGGCAGATAGAGCAACTGCTCCGCGTGAAGACGATTGAAGCTCTCGCTGTCGCGCGTGCGGATCGTCATGAAATAGTCGAATTCACCGGTCACGACGTGACATTCCATGCAGCCCGCCACCTTCTGCGCGGCTTTTTCGAACTCGGCGAACGACTCCGGCGTGGACCGATCCAGCACCACGCCGATGATCACCAGCATGCCCGCCCCGGCCGCCTTCGGGTCGATCAACGCGACGACGCCGCGAATCAGGCCCGACTCCTTTAGCCGCTCGACGCGCCGCAGACAGGCCGGCGCACTCAGTTTGACTTTGGCCGCCAGCGCCACGTTCGAAATCGACGCGTCGGTTTGCAATTGACGCAGGATCGCCCGGTCGATGCGATCGAGCGCGTGGAGCGAGTCGGCTGGCGCGGTTGCGCTTGGGGCGGCGGGCACCTCGGCGGTAACGGATCTGCCACGAACTTTTATTGTGCTCATTGGTTCCTGATCGGTTTTTTATTAGGTCATATTCGATTGAATATTTTAAAAAGTATGCTGGAGAGAATTTATTTGCAAGCTCATTTCGAGCGCTTTTCCCTACCATCTGGATAGCGCGGCGGCTTGCTGCTCGCGCCGAACCTACCATTTCGGAGCTGCCATGAACCTGCAACGATTCGCACGTTACCCCCTGACTTTCGGGCCCACGCCGATCCAGCCGCTGAGGCGTTTGAGTGACCACCTGGGCGGCAAGGTGCATTTGTATTCGAAGCGTGAGGACTGCAATAGTGGTTTTGCGTTTGGCGGCAACAAGACGCGCAAGCTTGAGTATCTGATTCCTGAGGCGTTGGCGCAGGGGTGTGACACGCTGGTATCGATTGGCGGCATCCAGTCGAACCAGACCCGTCAGGTCGCGGCGGTTGCCGCGCATCTGGGGATGAAGTGCGTGCTGGTGCAGGAGAACTGGGTCAACTATTCGGACGCCGTATACGACCGGGTCGGCAACATCCAGATGTCGCGCATTCTGGGCGCTGACGTCCGGCTGGTTTCCGACGGGTTCGACATTGGTTTCCGCAAGAGTTGGGAGGACGCTTTGGCGAGCGTGCGTGCTGCGGGCGGCAAGCCATACGCGATCCCGGCCGGCTGTTCAGATCATCCGCTGGGCGGCCTGGGGTTCGTCGGCTTTGCTGAAGAAGTACGTCGGCAGGAGGTCGAACTCGGTTTCAAGTTCGACTATATCGTGGTGTGTTCCGTGACGGGCAGCACCCAGGCCGGGATGGTGGTGGGTTTCGCTGCCGACGGCCGTGCCGAGCGCGTGATTGGCATTGATGCATCTGCGAAACCTGCGCAGACGCGGGAGCAGATCATTCGAATCGCGAAGCAGACTGCGGAAAAAGTGGCGCTTGAGCGCGACATTACGAGCAAGGACGTGTTATTGGACGAGCGCTACGGCGGCCCGGAGTATGGCTTACCGAACGACGGCACGTTGGAGGCGATTCGCCTGTGCGCGAGACTCGAGGGCGTTCTGACTGATCCGGTGTACGAAGGAAAATCGATGCACGGCATGATTGACATGGTTCGCAACGGCGAATTCCCGGAGGGCTCACGCGTGTTGTACGCGCACCTGGGTGGCGTCCCCGCACTGAACGGCTACAGCTTCCTGTTCCGAAACGGGTAAAGAGGAAAACGGACGAGGGGTCATAGAAATACGCATCGGCGCGCGCAGCGCCGCCGGAGGTATGACTGCCTTGTCACTAAGGCGGAATGCGCGAGAACACAGATTCCAGATGCACCACTACCGTGGCTGCGCGGGGGACCCGCTTATGAGCTGGCGGTGTAAAGCCGCTTTCTTTTGCCTACTTTTCTTTGCGGCAGGCAAAGAAAAGTAGGTGCCGCCCCGCACAGGGGCAACGCTAATAGACCACTAACAAAACAAGGAAAGGCCAAAAGAGCAAAAAAAACCAGCTCACCCCCTCAACCCCTCCCTCAAAAACTCCACAAAAGCCCGAATACTGACCGAACTCTGCCGATGCTGCGGATACACCGCATAAACAGTAGCCGCCGAAGGCAAAAACTCATCAAGCACACTCACGAGCAGCCCACTCCCAACGGCCTGAGAAACAATAAAATCAGGAAGCCGAACAATCCCAAGCCCGGCGATGGCAGCATCGCGAATCAACTCTCCATTATTGGCCCGCAGCGGCCCATGCACCTCAAACCCTTTCAAAACCCCATCCACAACAAAATCCCAACTCACAACCCCACCATGTCCATACAACAGGCATGAATGCCGCGCCAGATCGGCAGGCCCAACCGGCGCCCCACGCCGCCGCACATACCCTGGACTACAACACACCACCATCCTCACATCGACAAGCTTCTGCGCGATCAGCGTCGAATCCGGCAACGTGCCGATCCGGATCGCCATATCGAACCCCTCACCCACCACGTCGACGGTGCGATCGCTCAACTCCATATCGAAGCGCACCTCCCCATGCTCACGCAGGAAACTCGCCACCAACGGCGACAGATGCGTCATCCCGAACGACATCGGCGCACTGACCCGCAGCAACCCACGCGGCCCCGCGCGCCCCGCCGACATAGCCTGTTCCGCATCTTCCACCTCGCCGAGGATGCGCCGCGCGCGCTCATAAAACTCCTGCCCGAGTTCGGTCACGGCCAGTTTGCGCGTATTGCGGATCAGCAACTGCACGCCAAGCCCTTCCTCCAGCGCCATCACGCGCCGGCTGACGAACTGCTTGGACAGCGCCAGCCGCTTTGCCGCCGCGGTGAAGTTATGAGCGTCGACCGTGGCGACGAAGATCCGCATGTCATCGAGTTGCATCGTATTGTCCACCTCATCGAGACACTGTTTCCTATTTACACCCGATTATAACCATCCTGATTGACCTAAACTGTCGTTCATGGATCGCGGCCAAACATCTGGCCGGATCGTCCACCAGAACCAGGAGAAACACGATGCTCGATATCAGACACGCCAATCAACGCGGCCGCGCGGAACACGGCTGGCTCAGCTCGCGTCATACGTTTTCTTTCGCGAACTATCACGATCCGAAACAGAACGGCTTTTCCGACCTGCTCGTGATCAACGACGACCGCGTTGCACCGGCTCAGGGTTTCGGCAAGCACCCGCACCGCGACATGGAGATTTTTTCGTACGTGCTGGAAGGTGCGTTGGAACATAAGGACACGATGGGCACCGGCTCGGTGATCGTGCCCGGCGACATCCAGTTGATGAGCGCGGGAACCGGCGTCGCGCATAGCGAATACAACCATTCGAAGAGCGAGCCGGTGCACTTCATGCAGATCTGGATTGCGCCGGCAAAGCAAGGCACCGCGCCGCGCTACCAGCAACGTCATTTTGGCGCGGACCAGAAGCGCGGCGTGTTGCGTCTCGTGATGTCGCCGGACGGTGCGGACGGTTCGCTGGTGCTGCAACAGGATGCCCGGGTCTACGCCGGTCTTCTGGACGGTGACGAAACTGCACGCCTCGAACTGGCCAGTAATCGCTATGCTTATATTCATGTGGCGCGCGGCAGCGTCACAGTGAACGGCGTCGAGCTTGGCGAAGGCGACGGCGCACGGGTCCGCGACGAACAAGCCTTGACCTTCACAAACGGTCACGACGCGGAGGTGTTGGTGTTCGATCTGCGCAATATTGAAGTGTCGGAGTTGTGGGCTTAAGCGGTTCAGTGAAACGAGCCGATTAAGCGGCAGGCTTAAGCGTGGCTCGCTGCGCAGTTCGCGGCGAGCCGCCCCCTTTCCTTACCTTTTGAGAAAAATCATGCGCTATACGCTATTTGAAAACCAGAAAGACGCCGTTGTTCTCGTCGCCCGTATCCTGTTGATGGTGTTGTTCGTGATCTTTGGCTGGTCGAAGCTGACCGGCTTTGCCGGCACCGTCGCCTATATGACGTCCACCGGCGCGCCGGTTCCGGAATTGTCGGCGGTCATCGCGGTGGTGATGGAGTTTGTGGTCGGCATCGCGCTGCTGGTGGGCTTCTACACGCGCCCGCTTGCCCTGCTGCTGGCGCTTTATACGCTGGGCACGGCGATCATTGGCCACCACTTCTGGAACATGACGGGCGCCGCCCAGTACGAAAACATGATCAACTTCTACAAGAACATCAGCATCATGGGTGGATTGCTGCTGTTGTGTGTGACCGGAGCCGGCAAGTATTCGATCGACCGCCGTTAGGACCACAGTGCGCGTGTTCCGCAGGCCCAGCAAAAAAGCCGCCCCAATTGCCCGGGCGGCTTTTTATTTGCATCATCAAGCGGTGCGCGCTAGCCGGCAAACTGCGCCAGCACTCGCTCACGAATGGCCGGCCGGATATTCGACTGCGCCATATTGCCTTGATAATGCGCGACCACACGCGGGTTCATCACGCGAAACCACAGTGGCGGCACGTACGCGAGCATGATCATCGTCGCGTAACCGGAGGGCAACTGCGGCGCGCCGTCGAAATGACGCAGTGCCTGATAAGAGCGCGTCGGATTCGCGTGGTGGTCGGCGTGACGCTGCAACTGGTACAGAAACAGGTTCGTCACGATGCGATTGCTGTTCCACGAGTGCTGCGGCTGGCAACGCTCATAACGGCCGCTGGCGAGCTGTTTGCGGCCGAGCCCGTAGTGCTCCAGATAATTGACCACTTCGAGCAACGAAGCGCCATACACCGCTTGAATCAGCAGAAACGGAATCACCGTTTTGCCGAACAACGCAACCATCGCGCCCCACAGCACCGCCGTCATCGCCCATGAATGCAGCACTTCATTGCGCCATGTCCAGGGCGACTTGCCAAGGCGTTCGAGCCGCTGCTTCTCCAGGCGCCACGCCGACGCGATACTGCCGAATACGGTGCGCGGCAGAAAACGCCAGAACGATTCGCCGTAGCGCGCACTCGCCGGATCGGGCGGCGTTGCCACGCGCACATGATGTCCACGATTGTGTTCGACGAAGAAATGACCGTAAGCGACCGGCGCCAGCGTGATCTTGGCGAGCCATCTCTCGAAGCCGTCGGTCTTGTGGCCCAGTTCGTGCGCGGTGTTGATCGACACGCCGGTCGCGGCGCCCAGCGAGAGCGCGAAACCGAGATAGTCGTACCACGTCAGCGCGTGCGTGCCGACGATCCACAGTGAGCCGAAGAACGACACATATTCGATGAAGGTGGCGAGATACACCACCCGGCGGTAATAGCGCTCCCGTTCGAGCCTGGGAACGACGTCTTCCGGTGGATTGCTCGGATCGTCGCCGATCAGATAGTCGAGCACCGGAATAATGCCGAACACGAAAATCGGCCCGAACCACCAGAAGATATGCCAGCCGGTCTGCAACGCCAGATTGGCGGCGTGCAGCGGCAAGGTGATGGTGAGCGCACCGAGCAGCCACAAATAGCGCTTGCCGTCGACCCACCGGGCGGGGGCTGCTTGCGATATTGCCATTGTCTCCCTCCTTGTTTTATGTCGCCTGGCGGCAGCACGCTGTGCGCTTGCGAACCAGTACGCCTGTCGGCGGGACGCGCCCGACCCCCAGATTTATATGGCCTGAGCGGTGGGATAGCCAAGGAATTGGCCCAGGTGGGAGGCTCCAAACAAAGGGGCGCTCAACGCGGCAGGAAGGATGGGCGTCGAGCGGGTGAATGAAACGGGCGTTTGCCTGTTTGCTGCAGTGCATTTCGGAGCGTCGGCGCCGCCGTCACGCGAAAACGCGTGCGATCGAAGCCGCATTCACGCGAATCCAGACCGACCACAAACAAAAACGGCGGCCCGCAGGCCGCCGTTCTCTACTCACACAACGCTTATCAAACTGCCGCTTCAGCTTCCGCCTCGCTGACCACTTCGTCTGCGTCGCTGTTGCGGATCAGGTGATCGAACGCGGAAAGCGACGCCTTCGCACCCTCGCCTACGGCAATCACGATCTGCTTGAACGGAACCGTGGTCACGTCGCCGGCCGCGAACACGCCCGGCACCGACGTGGCGCCGCGCGCATCGACGACGATCTCGCCGTGCTTCGACAACTCGACCGTGCCCTTCAGCCATTCGGTGTTCGGCACGAGGCCGATCTGCACGAACACGCCTTCGAGTTCGATGCTCTTCGTTTCGCCCGAGCGCAGGTCCTTGTAGACCAGACCGTTGACCTTCTTGCCGTCGCCGCTGATCTCCGTAGTCTGTGCCTGCGTCACGATGGTCACGTTGGCGAGACTGCGCAGCTTGCGTTGCAGCACTTCGTCGGCACGCAGTTGCGCACCGAATTCCAGCAGCGTCACTTCACGCACCAGACCCGCGAGATCGATCGCCGCTTCGACGCCCGAGTTGCCGCCGCCGATCACCGCCACGCGCTTGCCCTTGAACAGCGGACCATCGCAGTGCGGGCAGTACGCCACGCCGTGGTTACGGTACTCGCGCTCGCCCGGCACGTTGATTTCGCGCCAACGCGCGCCGGTTGCCAGAACGATCGTCTTTGCCTTCAGCACCGCGCCATTCGCCAGACGCACCTCGTTGATGCGGCCCGGGATCAGCGCTTCGGCGCGCTGCACGTCCATGATGTCGACTTCGTAGCTCTTCACGTGCTGCTCGAGCGCCATCGCGAACTTCGGTCCTTCGGTTTCCGTGACGGAGACGAAATTCTCGATCGCCAGCGTATCGAGCACCTGGCCGCCGAAGCGCTCGGCCACCACGCCCGTGGCAATGCCCTTACGCGCCGAGTAAATCGCCGCGGCCGCGCCGGCAGGGCCGCCGCCGACGATCAGCGTATCGAACACCGGCTTCTTTTCCAGTTCCTTCGCAGCACGCGCACCGGCATTGGTGTCGAGCTTGGCAAGGATTTCCTTCACACCGCTGCGGCCCTGGCCGAACACTTCGCCGTTCATGAACATGGTCGGTACCGCCATGATCTGGCGCGCTTCGACTTCGTTCTGGAACAGCGCGCCGTCGATCGCCACGTGACGGATGCGCGGGTTGAGCAGCGCCATCACGTTCAGCGCCTGGACGACTTCCGGGCAGTTCTGGCATGACAGCGAAAAATACGTTTCGAATTGATAGTCGCCGTCGAGATTGCGGATCTGTTCGATCACCGCGTCGTCGAGTTTGACCGGATGGCCGCCGACCTGCAACAGCGCGAGGACGAGCGACGTGAATTCATGCCCCATCGGAATACCGGCGAAACGGATGCCCGTTTCCTTACCCGGCTCGCCGATCGAAAACGACGGCTTGCGCTCGCTGTCGCCGCGGCGTTCGATCACGGTGACGCGTTCCGACAACGTCGCGATATCGTTCAGCAACGCCAGCAGCTCTTGCGATTTCGCGCTGTCGTCGAGCGAAGCAACGATCTCGATAGGTCTGCTAACCTTCTCGAGGTAGGATTTCAACTGAGTCTTGAGATTGGCGTCCAGCATGGCTTTCGATTCCGTGACGAGGGGTGTTGGGTCCCGCGCTGTGCGCATCCGGATAGGAGCGCGCAGCCCGGAGACGTGCGAACCGCGGTAAGACGCGGTCCGCACGGCGATGCGCCGTGAGGCGCTTACTGCCAGAGGTCTTTAGACCTTAGATCTTGCCGATCAGGTCGAGCGACGGGGTCAGCGTTTCAGCGCCCGGCGTCCACTTGGCGGGGCAAACTTCACCCGGGTGAGCCGCGATGTATTGCGCAGCTTGCACCTTGCGCAGCAGTTCGCCAGCGTCACGGCCAATGCCGTTGTCGTGGATTTCGGCCAGCTTGATCTCGCCTTCCGGGTTGATCACGAACGTGCCGCGCAGTGCCAGACCTTCTTCTTCGATCAGCACGTCGAAGTTGCGCGAAATCGCCAGCGTCGGGTCAGCCAGCATCGGGTACTTGATCTTCTGGATCGTGTCCGACGTGTCGTGCCAAGCCTTGTGCGTGAAATGCGTATCGGTCGACACGCTGTAGATTTCGACGCCGAGCTTCTGGAATTCGGCGTAACGGTCGGCCAGGTCGCCCAGTTCGGTCGGGCACACGAAGGTGAAGTCAGCCGGGTAGAAAACGAAAACCGACCACTTGCCCTTCAGGTCTTCTTCAGTGACGGTCTGGAAATCGCCGTTGTGATATGCCTGCGCCTTGAACGGTTTGACTTGACTGTTGATGATCGGCATTTACTGAGTCCTCTTTCTGAGTGGTTGGAAAGTGGAGTCAGTATGTCAGACACTGCTTAATAGGTAAAGTGGTGTGTTTCAATTATTTTGATAGTTTATTACTATTTGAACGGCTGCCGGAGGCTATTGCAGCGCATCAATCTTCCGGTAAATCCTTCATCAGCCGCCAGAGGGTTGTGCGGCCGATGCCCAGCGCCCGGCTTGCTGCGGCGCGGTTGCCGCCGGCCTGTTCGAGCGCGCGTTCGAGGTCCCGACGGCTGGGTGAACGACGGACCGGACTATCGCCGGTGAGCTCGGCATGATCCATCGCGCCGTCCCCGTCTGCGGCCACCTGACGCATCCGCCCGAACTCAGGAAACACCGTTTGCAGGTCCTGCCACTCGTCGCCGGCCGCATTGTTCAGATAAATAGCGGCGCGCGCGAGCAGATTTTCCAGCTCCCGCACATTGCCAGGCCATGCATAGTGCTCGAACAGGGGCATGAGAAAGCTCAGCACCCGCTCGAGCGAGGTCTCCGATAGCCCGTATTGGCGCGCGCTGCGCTCCAGCAGGTGCCGCGCCAGTTGTTCGACATCGTCGCGCCTGTCGCGCAGCGGCGGCAACGCTATCTGAAGCAGATTCAGACGAAAATACAGATCAGCGCGAAACACGCCCTGCGCGACCAGTGCGTGCAGATCGCGATGTGTGGCGGCAATCACCCGCACGTCGACAGGCGTCGCGCGCCCGGCGCCGAGCTTCATCACTTCACGCTCCTGCAACACGCGCAGCAGCCGGCTTTGCAGCGCCGGCGGCATCTCGCCGATTTCGTCGAGAAAAATCGTGCCGGTATGGGCGATTTCGAAAAGGCCCGGCTTGCCGCCGCGGCGCGCGCCGGTAAACGCCCCCTCCTCATGGCCGAACAACTCGCTTTCGATCAGCCCTTCGGGGAGCGCCGCACAGTTGAAGGCAACGAACGGGTTGCCGCGCCGCCGGCTGGCATTGTGGATGCCCTGCGCGACCAGTTCCTTGCCGGTGCCGCTTTCGCCGCTCAACAGGACGGTGGCGTCGTGAGCCGCACCCGCGCGGGCGAGCCGCCGCACCCGTTCGAGCGCCGGCGAGTTGCCGACCAGATCGTCCAGATGGTGCCGTGCGACCAGGTGTTTGGGCCGTTGACTGGTGCGTAGCGAGCGGTCGATCCGCTGCGCGACCAGCGCGTCCTGCACCGTCAGCACCGAGCCCGAGCGCAGGCCCTGCTCGACGATCGGCATACAGTTGACGATCAGCGCGCGGCCGCCGATCTGCTCGATTCGCTCCTCGACCGGCATGCCATGTTCGAGCGTCCCGCGCAGCAGCGGGCCAACAGCTCGTGTCAATTGCGCCGCAACGTCCTGTTCGCGGTCGAGGCCGAGCAGATCCAGCATTGCCGGATTGATGGCTTCGAGCTGGCCGGCATCGTCGAAGGCGGCCACGCCGTCGCGCAAATGGGCGACGATCGTGTTCAGGCGCACCCGCTTCGATTCCTTCTGGCGGCTCACGCGCGCCAGTTCAACGGAGCGCTCGAACGCTTCTTCGACCGCGCCGAGCGAGTACAGAAAAACACTCTCCATGCCGGCTTGCTGGGCGAAATCGCAGGCCATGCCAGGGCCGATGATTACGCTGCAGCCCTCGGCCGCCAGATTCGCGACAGCCAGCCTCACTTCGTCGATCGAGCGATAGGCGCGCTGCTTCAGACCGATGTTCAGCCATGCGCGCAGGTCCGCGAGTTCGTGCGAGATGGTTTCATGCAGGACGAGGCCGATCTGCGCGCCCGGCCAGCTCGTGGTGGCGCGGGTGATCGCGCTCAGCACGTCGAAACCGTTCACCTTGACCATCACCACCGGGACGCTCAGGTTGTCGCGCAGGTAGGCGCCGTTCGATCCGGCGGCCAGTACCACATCGACCGAACCCGCGTCCACGTAGGCCTGCAGGGTCGTAACGGCAGCGCCGTAGCCTTCACGGACCGAAAAGAACCTGGCGCGATCGGCATAACGCGGCGCGACCGTCTCGCAAACCGATTGCAAGCGGCTGATACTGACCAGAGCAACACCTGGCAGGCCCGGTTGAGGACCGGCAAGAGACGACGTGAAAATAGACACTGCAGCGCTCCGTTCACAACTGGAACGTTCCATGAAACGTTTCATGGAACACACCAGCATTCTGCCATGAACCGGGCCTCTGCTCCCGCTCAGCCTAAGCTACTGATTGTGCGGCATTAATTCCAGGACCCGGCGAATGGCATGGTTCCTGCGCAGTCAGGCCGAGCTTCTATCACTTACTTCCCATCTGGAGACATACCGCCATGAGCACTTCCGCCACCCGCCGCGCCGCCTTCCGCGCCAAAGTCAATCAACGCCAGGGTCTGCTCGTGCCGGGCGCCTTTAACGCGATGAGTGCACGCGTGATCGAGGACGCCGGCTTCGAAGCGATTTACATCACGGGCGCGGGCGTCACCAACATGTCGCTCGGCCTGCCCGATCTCGGCTTCATTGGCCTCGCCGAAGTCGCCGAGCATTGCGCGCGGATTCGCGACGCGGTTGCCCTGCCGCTGATCGTCGACGCCGACACCGGCTTCGGCAACGCGCTGAACGTACGCCAGACCGTGCGCGTGCTGGAGCGCAGCGGCGCCGACGTGATCCAGTTCGAAGACCAGATCATGCCGAAGAAATGCGGCCACTTCGCCGGCAAGGAAGTCGTCAGCACGAGCGAAATGGTCGGCAAGATCCGCGCGGCCGTCGATGCCCGCGAAGACGGCAATCTGCAGATCATGGCCCGCACCGACGCGGCCGCGGTCCACGGCATTGAAGACGCGATCGAACGCGGTCATCGCTTTATCGAAGCCGGTGCGGACATTCTGTTTATCGAAGCAACCGAATCGCTCGCCGATATCGAGCGCCTTCCAGGACTGTTCGACAAGCCGCAACTGATCAACATCGTGATCGGCGGCAAGACGCCGGTGCAATCGCGTGAAGCGCTCGCCAAACTCGGCTACGGCATCGTGCTGTACGCAAACGCGGCGCTGCAAGGCGCGGTCCTCGGCATGCAGCGCGCGCTCGGCACGTTGAAGAGCAACGGCCGCCTCGATGAAGACGCTACGCTGGTCGCGCCGTTCAGCGAACGCCAGCGCCTCGTGAACAAGCCGCTGTACGACAAGCTCGACAAGGAGTACGCGGCGAAGGATTGAGCGGCAGTTCACCTGCTGGCGAAGACCGAACTGTTTCCGGCACCCATCCGCGCGCTCGCCGTCGGCTTGCCTTACGCGCTGACCGCTGCGATCCTCGCAGGTACGACCGGGTTTGTTGCGTTACGATTCGAGGCTAGCAGCCATGAGTCGTATCTCGACTGGTACGTCACCGTATGGTCTGCGATCCTGTTGATCGTCTATATCCGGATGCCGGAAACACGTTTTCGAAAGGTAGTCGCAAAAACATGAAGTCAACACGCGCTCTGAGTACGCGCCGGCGCGGCGGCGTCAGCGAATCCACACGCGGTGCGATGAGGAAGAGCTCATGACCGGCGGTGGCGCACGCAATTCGCACGTCGGCTGGCTGCCGTACATTGTGGCCGCCACCTTCTTCATGGAGTATCTCGACACCACGGTAATCGCCACAGCGCTGCCGCAAATGGCGCACTCGTTCGGCGTCGGACCGAACAGCCTGAGTCTGGGCATGACGGCCTATATGCTGGCGCTGGCGATTTTCATCCCGGTGAGCGGCTGGGTTGCCGACCGCTGCGGCTCGCGCACGGTGTTCGTCAGCGCGATCGGCGTGTTCACGGTGGCTTCGGTGTTGTGCGGCTTGTCGCAGAATGTGGCCGAATTTACAGCCGCGCGGCTGCTGCAAGGCATGGGCGGCGCGATGATGGTGCCGGTCGGCCGCCTGATCGTGGTCCGCAGTACGGAGAAGAGCCGCATGATGCAGGCGATCTCGACCATCACATGGCCGGCGATTGCCGCGCCGGTGATCGGGCCGCCGGTGGGCGGCTTCATCACCACGTATGCGAACTGGCGCTGGATCTTTCTGTTGAACGTGCCGTTCGGTCTGGCCGCAATGGCCATTGCGCTCGCGCTGGTGCCTAACCTGCGCGGCACCGAACGCAAACCGCTCGACGTCGTCGGGCTCCTGCTGAGCGCCACCACGCTGACAGCGATTTTGTACGGCGCCGAACTGGCGAGCCAGCCCGGCGAGAATCCCTGGGTGGCCGGCGCGGTCATCCTCGGCGGCTTGTTGATGGGCGTGCTGGCGTTCCAGCATGCGAAACGTCACCCGCATCCGCTGATCGACGTCTCCACGCTGAAAATCCCGACGTTTTCCGTGACGGTGGTCACCGGCTCGTTCACCCGCATCGGCATTGGCGCGGTGCCGTATCTGATGCCGCTGCTGTTCCAGGTGGGTTTCGGCTTGTCGGCATTCAAGTCGGGCCTGTTGTTGCTCGCGAGCGCGCTCGGCAATCTCGGCATGAAGGCCCTGACCACTCGCATCCTGCAACGCTATGGTTTCCGCATGGTGTCGATTATCGACGTGACGGTGGCCGGCATTTTCATCATTGCCTGCGGGCTGCTGACGCCGAACGTGCCGCTCGTGCTGGTGTTGTTCGTCGTGTTCATTTACGGCGTGGCGCGCTCGATGCAATTCTCGACGCTTGCCACGCTCGCCTACGCCGACGTCTCACAACCGCAGATGAGCGCGGCCAGCACGCTATGGAGCGCCGCTGCCCAGATGACGATCGGTCTGGGCATTGCCTTCGGCGCCGTTTCGTTGCGCGCGGCAGCGGTCTTCAATGGCGAGACAAGCGGCCACGTTTTCACGCTGGACGATTTCCGTCTGGCGTTTCTGTTTGCCGGTGTGCTGACGCTGGTGTCCGTGACCGGTTACCTGGGCCTCGCGCGCAACGCGGGACAGAGCATCGGCGGCGGCTCGCGCGGCGTCGAGGGCCCGGCGAAAAGCTGACGACAACGCGGGCCGTGAAGCGGCAATGGAAGCGTGAATAGAGACGTAAAGAGAAACCGCGCTGCCGTGCCGGCACTGCCTCCTTTGATTGCTTAACCAGAACACGCGGAGAGACGCGATGCCAGCGAACGAGCTGACAATTTCAGACAACAAGGCCGATCTCGACATCGAGATGATCTATGCGTTCCTCTCCCAGCAGACCCCATGGGCGAAGGGCATGCCACGCGAGACGTTCGACCGGGCGATGGCCGGCTCGCTCTGTTTCGGCGCGTATATCGAAGGCAGGCAGATCGCGTTTGCCCGCCTGATCACAGACCAGGCGACCTTCGCCTACCTGTGCGACGTCTTCGTGCTGCCGGCCTATCGCGGCAAGGGATACGCTTCGGCGTTGATGAAGCACGTATTTGCCAGCCCACAGTTGACCGGTTTGCGCCGGATCGTGCTGGTCACGACCGACGCTCACCACGTCTACGAGCCGCACGGCTTCAAAGGACTGACGACGCCGGAGCGTTATATGGAATTGCACAATCCGGACGTCTACAAGACTGCTTGAGCGAAGCGCGGGCGGCCGGACGCCGGTCCGGGCGTCATGCGGCCGAATAGCGGAAAAATCGCGCTCCCCGTGCATCGCATTGCTTGCGCGTCAGCCGTAGGCCCGCTCGCGCATCCACTTCGTCATGATCCATTTGTCGCCGCCGAGCACCGGCGCACCGCCGTGCAAGGTCAGCGGATCGAGTTGGCGCTGGCCGTTCATATAGCGGAAATACACCGCGCCGCCTTGTCGCGCCGCGACCGACATTCCCGCTTCCGGGAAAATCGTTTCGCCGCCGTCGGGCACGTCGTTCAGATAGATCACGAGGGTTGCCACGCGCTGGCCGCCCTGCGCGGTATGAACCGCGCTGCCAGCCTGATCGGGCGGAAAATAGTCGAAGTGCGGACGATATTCGCCGGTCGTGCCGTAATGCAGGATCTGCAGTCCCTCGCCGTTTTCAACCGGCCAGTTCATCAGACTCGCTATGCGCCGGTCCAACCGCTCGATGAACGCGTCTTCCCCGCGCTGGTACCAGATGCCTTCGCTGGTGCGGTTACGGATTACATCTTCCTTGCCGGTGGCGGGATTGACCGTAGTCGAGCGCTTCAACCGATGCCGCGAGCGTTCGATCATCTCGTTGCATTCTTCGGGCGACAACACATCCGCGAACACGATTACCTGCGGCCGCTCGCAACGCATCAGCACGCGGACGTCGCGATCGTGCGCGCGGATCACATTGCCGCGCGCAACCGGCGGCGTGTCGTACTGGTAGGTTTGCGGCGCGGCTTTCGCCAGCGCGGCCTCGATCGCACCCGGCGGCGAGCCCCCCGCGTCAACCGGGTCCTTGCCAAACGCCCTGTGCACTTCCACGCGCGCGGCTTCCGTGGCGAAGCCGGCCTGCACCATCGCGTCGATCATCGAGTCGATGCTGCAACCGCGTGCCACATTGCTGCTCAGCCACGCTTCCCACGACGCATCCACTACCGGCATAGCATTCCCCGCTTGTTCAGATCACGAAATACTGCATCAACTGGCCGGGCCATAGCAAGTCTGGATGGAGCGAAGCGGGTTGATGTCCGGCTGGTCTCCGGTTGATCTCTTAAGCGCTGCGCTGTCTGCGGCGATAGAGATCGAGGCCTTTTCTTGCCTGTGCGCTAATTGCGCGCTGCACGAAAGGGGTCCAGCCGAGCAGCACACCTTTGACGCCTAAAGCCTGACGGGTCCACCGCCAGAGGTCGAACGCATCGCGATGTTCGACGATGCGACCCTCGCGAAACCTGAAGCGGGCGTCGATGCGGTTGACCACTGTGCGGCCTGTCTGACTGAAAGTGTAACGGGCCACCCAGTGAGCGCGACCATTATGCTCATCGGCTTCGACACCGTCGAACGTCAGCGAGAAGTCCTGCGCCCGCGCCACCAGCATGCGCCACATATCGCGCGCCTCTTCGCCGCGCAGCTCGCCAAAGGCCGGATCGCTGAAGGCCACGTCGTCGGCGTAGCAGGCGGCCATGGTATCGGCGTCGCGCTGCTGGAACGCGGTGTAAAAACGCTCGATCAGTTCGGTATTGGGATGGCTCATTTGAAATGGCTCATTGCTCGTGCTGAAGCGTTGCCGACCGTGGAGACGATCCGGAAAAGGAGCGCGCACCAGGACTTGAGGCGCGCAGGCAGCATACGATAGCGGAAAACGGCGCGGCCGGGGTGCGGCCTCTGTAACACTCGCGCCGCCTTTCGTTATATCCTGTCGAATATCACGGTATGCTTCGTGAAGCGCGGCTCGCCCGTCGCCCGCGCACGATGAAGCGAAACAAGCCAGCAGGAGCCAGCAGCGGTGCGTAATCCAGTTACAGCGCAACTTACAGCGGGACCCGCAGCGCCATCCACATCGCGACCGATCGTGCGGCCCACCTCGGCCAACCCTTCGGCACGCGCTCCGAAGGATTTTTCGTCGACCATTGTTGCGGTCAAGTCGACGTCCGAACGAGGCCGCGCCGAGTTAATCCGGGATGTCGTCGATGCTTACCGGCGCCTTTATGGCAGCGTGCAGCGCTTCGTGTCGATGCTGACGGACGATCGCCTGAACTTCGCCTCGGTGGGCACCTCGGGTTCGCACTCATTGAACCAGTTGCTCTCGATCCTCGCCGACGAGGCCAGGGCGGCGGCGTTCGTCCGCCTGCGCGAGCTGAAAGCGTCGATTGAAGAAGCGCGCTCGGCCGAGCAGCTTCGCGACGCGATTTTCTCGGACATCTATAGCAACGATCTGGTCGCGTTGCGCAAGGTGGTAGCGGAACTCGAACGGCTCGACACAGCCTTTATCGGCCTGTGCGTCGGGCACGTGCTGGATCGCCATAGCCACAAATGAACGTTTTTATTTGCCCAGCGTTATATCTTTTCGAATATATCGAAGGCGACGCTTGCGTGACGTGCATGACCGGCATGTCGAGCACGCAGGCTCAGCCAGCCTGACGCCAGAACCGGATTCGAGGTCCTCATGCACACGCCCCCGTTTCGCCTTGCCCAACCCTCGCGTCTCAAGCTGTCCAGCGACGAACTGGCCGGCACCGGCTTGCGCGCGGCCGATCCGTGCTGCACGCCCGCCAAAACGTCGTTCTCGAACGCCAAACGGCGCGCGCGCCTCGCCGAGCTCGACGGCCAGTTGCATTGTTCGATCATCGGCACCTGTCTCAGCACACATGAGCTGCGCAAGCTGGTGCCTAAGTTCACTACCCTCGACAGCCGGGACGCGAGCGATCTGGAGATTCATCACTCGGCGGTCGAACTCGCGATCGATGGCGGCGCGGGCGCCAAAGCCCTGCACAAGTTGCTCGACGAGCGCTATGCGGCCGCGATCCGCCGCTTCGACAAAGCCGCCGACGAGGCCGAACTGCAGAAGCTCTGGGACGAAGCGCTGAAAAACGGCGACATCCCACCGGCTTACTGGGCGTTGATGACGCATCCGTATGCGAACCTGCACATCCGCCAGAAAGCGTTCGGCGAACTGCACATGCTGTCGCATCTGGTCGGCGCGGCGAATCGCGCGGACATTCGCAGGCTGGTTGCGCTCGAAGCGGAAAACGCCGAACTGAAAGAGAAAATCGAGCGGCAGCAAGCCCGTTTGCAGGAAATCAGCAGGCAGCGCGATGCGTCGATCGCCGCGCTCAATGAGCAGATCGCGCAGCTCACCGCGCTGACCGCGCGCCAGATGCCGACGGACCCCACGGACCCCACGGACCTCGAAGCCGAAGTGTCCAGACTGCGCGACAAACTGGCCGACACCGACCAGTGGGTGGCCCTGCATACCAGCCGCCGCGAGGCCGCGGAGCAGCGGGTGCTGCAGGAGCGAGGCGCGGCGCTGGCGTTACGCAAGAGCCACGATCAGGCGCTGGCGCTCCTCAAACTGGTGCAAAGCGAATGTGATGCACTGGAGCGCGCAACGGTGGATGCCGCCCAAGGCCATGGCGCCGCCCGGACGCGGCAAGCGAGCCTGGACAGCGTACGCGGCAAACGGGTCGTGTATGTAGGCGGCCGCCCCGGCTCGAATGCCGCGCTCAAGCGGCTGGTGGAAGCCGCCGGCGGTGATTTCGTGGTGCATGACGGCGGCGTGGAAGATCGCAAGGGTTTGCTTGCCGCTGCGCTGCCGGGCGCGGATATCGTCGTGTTTCCGGTGGACTGCGTCGATCACGATTCGATGACGACGCTCAAGCGGGTATGCGAGCGCCATCAGATCGACTACTACCCGTTGCGCACGGCGAGCGTGGCGAGCTTCGTCGAATTGATGGACCGGCTGCGGCCCGAGCATCTTGCCCAGTTAGGTAATCCGCCGCCCTCGGCGTTTTGCCTGCGCCACGGTTGAGTTGCCGGTGGTAAGAGGTAGCCGCCAGCCGCTTACGCTTAAACCCGGACACTGAACCGGATAGCACTCCGACGCTTACGGGCGGATCAACCGGGTCAACTCGGCAATCTGTTTTGCGCAGCTTCGTTGCGCCTCGATTTCGACCTCGCGGTACAGACGAATAATGTCTTCGCCCACCGGCGTCAACGTGCAGCCGCCGCCGCTTTGACCGCCCTGCTCCGAATGGGTAGCGGGCACTTTGAGCGAGCGGTTCAACTCGTCGATCAGCAGCCATGCGCGCCGGTACGACATGCCGAGACTGCGCGCCGCCGCCGAGATCGAGCCGTGTTCGCGCACAGCTTCGAGCAGTTCGACTTTGCCGGGTCCGAGCGCAACAGCGTCGCCGCTCAGAATACGCATTCTGAAGCGCACTTCGGGGCGCGGTTTCGCGGATTTCGTCGCGGGTCTTGGTTTGGTTTTCGCGGTATCAGCCATGCGCGAAAGGATACACGAACCGCCTCGCCCTGCCACCCACGCTAAACGGCCTTCAATGGCGGCCGGGAAAGCAATGCCCGTAGTCTTCGCAACCCGGACAACCTGGAGCCGGGCCGGGCTCAAGCCCTAACGAAAGCGCGCGTTGCCGGGCAAGGAATTTCTTCCAGCGCAGATTGTCGACATTCAAGGCTACGAGCTTCGGGAAATAACGCGTCAGCATCCAGGTGACCTCTTCGCGGCCCGCAAGACCGAGGTCCCGCCACAGATGATCGGGCCGCAGGCATGCGTGCGCGATGATCGAAGCAAGACAGAGGGCGTCGTCCGCGTCGACGGTGCCGCTGGCATACGTGAGCAGGAGCGCGCGCAACGTGTCGACGAATGCCGCGTGCTCGCCGGTGTCCACCGGTGGCAACGCGGATAGCGGCGCAAGCGCGGCCGCATGTGCGAAGTGCCGCGCCACTAACGCGTGCCATGCCGGCTGCGGCAAGCCCAGCAGCGCGAGTTCGTGACGCACGTCGCGCACGGCAATCAGTCTGGCGAACAGTTGTGTATCGGGCGAGGCGGCGTCCGTCGCCCCAGCCAGCCACCTGGCCGCGCGCTCGGCAACCGGCGCATCGAGCGGCGTACGCAGCGGCGCGGTGCCGGGCACGGCACCTCCGACAGCAGGCGAAAGCGGTTCGTCAGGCATGGCGGCAACGCAATGATGAGCAACGGACCATGTTACGCCAGTCGCCCAGATCGCCTACCCCAACGGCCTCAAAACATGCGCCTCGATACGGGCGAGTCGTTTGACATGGCGTGGGGCGGGCAGAATGTCCGAACCGGAAAACAGAATCGGCGCGCCGTCTTCGGCGTCGAGCGCGCGGCCGCCGCATTCGTATGCGACCAGCACGTTCTCGCCGATCGGGCTGTTGAACAACTCATGCCATGAAAACGTCACAACGTAACCATCGTGTCCCACGGCCACGAATACCGTACGCTTGAACTCGCCCGGCACCTCGTTCGGCAGGCCCGCTTCCGAGAGCAAGGTCGTCAAACGCACGCCGCGGTATGGCTCGACGCTGCGGATAAAACGGTTCGTCGTATAGCAGCGCAGGTCGAAGGGCGTGGACAGCACGCTTTCGTACGCCTTGAGCCGCTCGAGGTCGAAAGACAACGGGCGCTGAAATCGTCCGCACAGGACGAGCGCGCTTTCGACGGCGGGCGCGGCAATCACATTCACACTATTCATATGCGTTTATCTCCAGCGTTTCGTGTCCGAGCGGCTTGTTCGTTCGTTATGTCCGTGTGTATATTACGCTGCGATGATCGCCATGGGGCAAAAATGCGTCGGTACGCGCCGGCAGCACGGACGGCACCCGCTACGTGCGCACCTTCCCGCTCAATTAATCGATCGGACCAGGCGCGCAACGACGCACAACGCAAGGCGATGACGTCGTAATATATCGCTCTTAATAACGCATCGGGGTTAATCGCATGATTCGCAAGCTGCTGGCATCTTTCGTTGTCGTCACGGGCGTGGTGACGGCCGCGCCCGCCTTCGCGCAGGACAATACGGTCAACGTGCTGTACGCCGGTTCGCTCGTCAATCTGATGGAGCGCAGCGTCGGACCCGCCTTTGAAAAGGCGACCGGCCAGCATTTCCGTGGCTATGCAGCGGGCTCGAACAAGATCGCCAACGAAATCAAGGGCAAACTGCGGCGCGGCGACGTATTCATCAGCGCCAGCCCGAAAGTGAACACCAGCCTGATGGGCGAGGCGAACGGCAATCATGTGACGTGGTATGTGAACTTCGCCGAATCGCCGCTGATGATCGGCTACAACCCGCAAAGCAGATTCGCGGCGGACTTCAGGAGCAAGCGCTGGGACCAGGTGCTGCAGGAACCGGGCATCCGCATCGGCCGTACCGATCCGAAGCTGGATCCGAAGGGCGCCTTCACTGTCGAGATGATGACGAAGGCCGCGGCGCTCTACCATCAAGCGGATTTCGTCGAAAAAACGCTGGGCGACGCGGAAAATCCCGCTCAGGTTTTGCCTGAAGAAACGCTGGTGGGCCGCCTGCAATCCGGTCAGCTCGACGCCGGCTTTTTCTACTCGACCGAAACCTCCGACCTGAAAATTCCGGCGCTCCGTCCGGCGCCCGAATTGCAGGCTAAAGCAAGCTACACACTGACGATTCTGAGCGACGCCCCGAACCGCGACGGCGCGAGCAGCTTCGTCGACTTCCTGCTGAGCGCGCAAGGCCGCGCGCTGCTCAAGCAACACGGCGTCGACGTGATCAAGCCGACCATTACCGGCGATGTACAGGGAATGCCGCCTTCGGTCCAGGCCGCGATCGACGCGGCACAGTAAGGTGGCAAAACAGCTGGTAAACCGGTCCGCCGCGCGACCGCTGCTGTGGCTGGCGGCGCTGCTTGCCGTCTATCTGTGCGCGCCGTTTGTCGCGAGCGTGCCGCAACTCGGCGCGGCCGACTGGGCGAATGTCGACTGGCGCGCGGTGTGGTCGGCGGTCGGCATCTCGGCGGCGAGCGCCAGTGTGGCCTCGCTCGTGATTCTGCTCGGCGGCGTGCCGCTCGGCCATCTGCTGGCACGGTCGAACTCGCGCAAGATGGCGCTGCTCGGCTTCGTCGTGCAGTTGCCGCTCGCCTTGCCGCCGCTCACGAGCGGCGTGCTGCTGCTGTTTCTGCTCGGCCCGTATAGCTGGGTCGGCCAGTTCACCGACGGGGCGCTGACGGATTCGTTTGCCGGCATCGTGCTCGCGGAAGTCTTCGTGGCCGCGCCCTTCCTGATCATCGCCGCGAAATCGGCGTTTGCCGCCGTGGACCCGGTGCTCGACGACGTGGCCGCCACGCTCGGTCACCATGCGGGCAGCCGTTTTTTCCGCGTGATGTTGCCGGTCGCGTGGCCGGCGATTCGTGCAGGACTCGCGCTCGCGTGGTTGCGTGCGTTCGGCGAATTCGGCGCAACGGTGATGGTGGCCTATCACCCGTACTCGCTGCCGGTGTATACGTACGTAGTATTCGGCGGCCAGGGTCTGCCGGCGATGATGCCCCTGCTGCTGCCAACGCTCGCCATTGCGATTGTTTGCGCGGCGCTGTCGGTCTATAGCGTTCGGCAGAAATCCGCACTCGAACAAACCGAAAACGGCGACGACGCGCCGGAACCCGGCACGGATCTCACCGCCAGCCGGGGCGAGACCGCCGGCCGGCGTCTCGCCTTTCATCTGCAACGCCGCCTGGGCGCGTTCGAACTCGACATCGCATGGACACCCGCGACGCGACGGCTCGCGATCATCGGACCGTCGGGCTCCGGCAAATCGCTGGCATTGCGCCTGATTGCGGGGCTCGAATCCAACGCATCCTGTTCCGTCCGGCTCGGCGCCACCGATTTGAGCCCGCTGCCGCCCGAGCGCCGCCAGATCGGTTATATGCCGCAAGACTACGGTCTGTTTCCGCACATGACGGTCGCGCAGCAACTCGCGTTTCCGGTCGACGCCGATGCCGCCAGCGCGCGTTACTGGCTCGATCATCTGGGCCTCGCGCAACTGGTCGCGCGCTTGCCGCATCAGTTGTCGTTCGGTCAGCGGCAGCGTGTGGCGCTGGCCCGGGCGCTCACGCGTCATAGCGAATTGCTGCTGTTCGACGAGCCGTCCGCGGCGCTCGATACACCGCGGCGGCGGCGTTTGCAGCAGTCGTTGCGAGCCTTGCAGCGCGAGATAGCCGCGGTGACCATCATCGTCACGCACGATCCCGACGAAGCGGCTCTCCTCGCCGACGAAGTGCTGGTGGTCGAACAGGGCCGCGTGTTGCAGGCGGGTGCCATTGCCGCGGTATTCGAACAGCCGGCTTCGATGCGGGTCGCCGAACTGCTGGGCTTGCACAATGTCGGCGAGGGTTCGGTGACCGCCCCGGGTCGGATCGAGATCGGCAATGGTTTGACAATCGCAACGGCTCACGGCGACCAGGAGATTGCCGTTGGGCAACGCATGATGTGGCGCATCTCGTCGCACGCCGTGCATCTTTGTCCCGATGGCGCGCATGCCGGCGTGGTCGAGGCGGTTGAATTACGGCGCGGCGAGCGGTATGTCAGGCTGAATATCGCGGGGGTACGGTTCGATATCGCCAACGGGGACACCCGCCTGCGCGAAGGAAGCCCCTGCCGGATCGATATTGACGATGCTGGCGTGTCGGTCTGGAAGCTCAGTTGACCCGCGGCTAATTCTCGCCCGCGTGAGCCCGCTTCCTGACGTCGGAAAACGCGGTGTCCACGAGCAGTTTTCCTGAATCGAAAACGGTGACGAGCGCCTCGTCCCAATCGCCTTCAACGGTGCGCTCGTCCCACGCCACCGGCAGCGTCGCCGTTCGATACTCGCCGGTGTGACGATTCTGCAGCAAGGTAAGCCGCCCTTTCATCGACCGCTTGCCGGCATCCGTAACCGGATCCTTGTGGACGTCGTGCCATGCATCGCCAAGCCGGATGGCCGAACACTTCATGGCAAACCGCTGCGTATCGCGGTTGATCTGCTGCAACAACGCACCGCCCATGCCGAACACAATGTTGTCCGCGGCAAAGCCGGCCTGATCCATGCCCGCAAGGATCGCTTCGATCGAGTCCGGATTCACACCGTCGCCCTGAATCACGCGGACGTTATTGAGCACGCGCCGCCCCTTGCCGTTCACCGTCGAACCGAACGAAGCCTCGAGTGCCTGCATGGTTTGCAGAACGATCGTCAGCGGATCGCCGGAATCCGGCCGGATCACCAGCGTGCCGCCCGAGTCGAGCACCGCCTGCTTCAATTCCGTGCCCCATACCTTGAGCGCGGCAAACAGGTCGTAGGAATCGGAGACCACCGACACGATCGCCCCCGGCTTGCCGAACTTCGCGATCATGTTGCGGAAGGCGTCGGTTTCCCGCTCGCGCCCCCATGACGTGATCGTGCTGTGCTCGGCGGCCGGCACCGAGAACGCCGCCATCGGCTCGTTGTAGTAGTGGTTCGCGGCAAGCACGCCGAGCACCGTATCCGAACCCATGAAACTGACCAGATGCGCGGAACCGCCGATCGCCGCCGACTCCGCGCTCGACACGCCGCGCGCGCCGAAATCGTGCAGCTTGAACGGCAATTGCGTGAGGTCGTCGCTACTTTTCTCCAGCCAGGCGCGGATCGTTTTGCGCAGATGCCAGCTTTGCGTCGCGACCGTGATCGGATACCACACGCGCAGCAGCATGGTTTCCAGATACGAGGCCAGCCAGAACACCTGCGGATCGTCGCACTCGACCGTCATCAGCACATTGTGCGTGGGCACGACCGAGCCTTCCGGCACCGCGCGAATCCGCGCCGGCAGATAGCCGCCGCGCTGCTCGACGATGTAACGCCAGCCGGCTTCGTTGAACGGCTCGCCGTGCGCCGTGAAAAACGCCTTCGCCTGGTCGATCATGGCCGCCGTAATCGGGCGGCACAGATACTCCTTGATCAGCATCTGCAGGCCGAAGAACAGCGTGCGGTCATAGCGGCCGCCGCGCGATTCGATGTATGAAAACATCGCCGACGCCTCGGGCGGATATTGCAGATAGTGCGACGCCTTGTAGGAATCCGTGTTGAGGATCGGATTGGACAGGATCGACGCCATGTCGTTGAACGGGTTGATATCGCTTTGCATGGGTGACGTTGCGCTGATGCGGCTCTCTCAAGGGTAATCGGACCGGCCGGGTATTTTGCCGCTTACGCCGTAGCCCAAACTACACCATACATCGTCAAAACACGCCCGGAATCACCCGGAACCGCACCTTACCCCGGTACGCCCGATACAGCTCGTCTTCGGACAGCAGCCGTTCCTCCCGCACAATGCGGCCAATCTGCAACGCAAACTGGCATCCGTAGACGATCACGTTCTGAATTCCGAAGTTCGCCAGCAAAAACCCGATATCCGTCAGGAAATACCCCAGGTACATGGGGTGACGCATGAACCGGTAAGCGCCGTGGGAGATCACCCCGCGATTGGCGGGCAAGATGCCAAAGGACCGGCTCAGCGACACCTTCGCAAACATCTGCCAGAAGATCCCCAGCAACTGCAATGACGCACCGGCCAGTTCCGGAATGAGCTGGGTTCCCGGCGACAGCCGCACGGCCAGAAAATAGAAGGTTCCGCCTACCGAGCAGATGAACGCAAAAGGCGTCCAGTCACGTTTGATGGGCACCCGCGCAAACAGCGACAGGCCGAGAGTCATGAACGCGCTCACCACGAGCAGCAACAAGGTGATACGGGTGGGCGCAACAAGCCATTGCCTGACCGCCGCATAGGTAAAAATGCTCAGCATGAACCCCGCGGCGACACGCGCGGCGATTTCGACCGCCGCCTCGCGCCAGCCGCCGGCCGCCATCGCGCGGTCTTCCCCGCCGTATTCACCGCTGCCCTCACCGCTGCCCTTACCGCTACCCTCGCCGCCGACGCGAGCTGCCGCGCTGGCCGGCTCGCCGTTCGCGGCATTCTCGAGAGAAGCCTCTCTATCGACTTCCCCCGAGCGTGTGGTTTCTGTCATGCGTCACTCACTTCGATCTGCGAATTATTTTTCAAGTCTGCTGCATGAAGATTTCTGCTCCACCCGTGCCGCAGCGTAGCAGTCGCAACGGGCCGATGTCCATATCATGCCACGCGTCATGCCACCCGCGCCCGGATTCAGGCCGGGCGTGCGGGTTCCAGCGATCGGCCTGGTTCAGTGGCCCGGCTTCAACTGCGGCGGCACGTTAGGCCGCGCAGCGAACAGGCGGCCGAGCATGCCTTTGCGGGGCTCGGCGATGGCGGGCCACAGCATGTCGGCGAGCAGGCAGATGCCGCGCGCCAGCGCGCTGTCGTGGGCGGTGGTGACGAGCGGCACGCCGCGGTTGAGCGCCTCGTTGACCTGCTTGTCGTCACGCGGAAGCTGGTGCGCGACCTTCGCGCCGAGGGTCTGTTCGAGGGTCGGCAGATTGATGCGAGCGTTCTTGTCGTATTGATTCACCACGACCCGCACCTTGCTGGGCGGATAGCCCAGTTCCCTGAAAATATCGAGCATCCGGCGGCCACCGTGCAGGTACAGCGGATTTTGCCGCACGACCATGCAGATCGCATCGCTGTGATCGAGCGCATGGATCGCCAACGGATTGAGGCTCTGGCCGATGTCGATCAGCACGGCGTCATAGCGCTCGCGCACCAGCGCGAGAATCTGCTCCAGTTGCGCGGGCAACATCGCGGCCGCCTTGAGCGGATCGCCGGCTCCCGCCAGCACGTCGAGGTTCGCGTGGACGTGCATCACGCAGGTATCCAGCAAAGCGGCGTCGAGACAGTCGATCTGCAGGCATAGATCGGCGAGCGTCACCGGCGGCGGCTTGTCGGCGAGGAGCAGGCTCGCGTCGGCGAATTGCTGACTGAGGTCGATCAGCAGCACGCGCCGGTTACGCTGCGCGGCCAGCGACCAGGCGAGATTCACGGCGATCAGCGTCGTGCCGCTGCCGCCCTTGCACGATGCCAGTGACACGATCCGCCCGGCACGACGCACGCCCGCGCTTTTCTTCCCGGCGATATGCGTGAGCGCCGCGGCAATCTCATACGCGTCCAGCGGCCATGACAGCACGAGCCGCACGCCGACGCGCATTGCCGCGGTCAGCAAGGCCGCGGACGGCGCCGGCGTGACCAGCATGCAATACAACGCGGGCGAGCAGGCCAGCGCCTCTTCGACACCGTGCAACTCGCGCGCGCTCAGATCGACGTCATCGACGATCAGCAGATCGGCGCTTCTGATTTCACGGGCATGTACGCGCAATTGCCGCGCCGTGCCATAAGCGGTGCGCAAACGGAATACCACGCCGCTTTCTTCGAGGCGCGCGACGATATGCGGCGCGCGCTCCGCGCTGGACGAAATCAGAAAGATGTCGATCATGTCGGGCCTCCGCCGAACTGAAGCCTTCCGGTGGGTAAGGCCACGTCAATCCCGCTCCACTTTCAGACGTCGTCGTCGGAATCGGCTGGGTAGATGGCTGCGCCCCGATCGTGATCGCGTTCGGGCAAAACCGGAATTTCATAGATCGCTTCGCGTAACACGTCGCGCTGAATCTCGGCCTGAGCCTTGCGTTTGATTGCCTCGGCGATCACCAGCGTGAGCAGATCGGCCGACGGCGCGGCGATCAACGACTGCTGTTGCGCAAAGTGCCGCGAGTAGAAGACGCCGGCGCCGTACGCCGTGTTCTGGTGATTCAGCCGCAATGCGGCCGGCTTGCTGATCGTTTTCATGACACCCCCGAATGAAGAGCCATTGCAAGGCCATCTCCAGGTAAGCCGTGCCCGCCTTGATGCGCGGGCACGGCGCCCAGTTCTCCTCGTAGCGTGTGCCCCTCTGTGGAGACTCAGGCCATTCCTCCCCGCTTCGTCGCGCCGGCCGTACGGACCGTGCGCTGCCCCTTCCCCGCTGCCGCTTCCCTATTCTTTGCTTCGCATGCCCGTAATCTGCCCGAGCACGGTATCTGTCGCTATGACGATCAGCCTCGACCGTTCACTTTCAAATCCGTTCAGTTCGACGGATAAAGTGGCGAGGTCAATGCTTCACGTCGTCCGGTGACGGAATGACCGATACTTCGTATCGCTCATTCGCCCCGTTTTTTTGACGTCCGTTTTTCAGTGGCCCCGCCGCACCCTCGTAAGACACATTGGCTTCCCCGGCCGCGCTTACGAAGACAAGTTTTGCCGCTGGGCTCCAGTTGCTGTTTCCCCGTGCATCCGGAGCCAGGCGGCAATCAATCTGCTTGTGAGGCTCCTATTGCAATGGCTGTGCCATGCATCATCAATCCCTTGCTGGATGGAGTATTTGCTGCAACGCACCGCGCCAGGCCGGGTCACGCGGCACAGCTTGATTCGGATTTGACACGCGCCGGATTCAACGGCTAACGCAAGGCGGAAGGATCTACCTGCGCAGGCCATCGGCGCATTTTTATCGGCCCCTTTCCGGCCACGCTTTGCGGCGTGCACCGGTCAAATATGCCGACGCTTCGGGCCACAAAACGGCTTTCGCAGCCGCTGCCCAAAATGTCGCAAGCTTGAGACGCGGTAATGCCTGGAAATTCGACGACGCGTCATTTATTGCATGATTAACAGCATGAGATTTGCGGTCACTATGTGGTCTTACACTCACAGCCGGGGTTGACCTGCTATTTTTGAACGGCACGCCGATACGTTCTGGTGCGAAAAACGCTTCCTGATCCGGAATTGTTTATATGGCGCTCCAAAGCGCTTTCGCATATCGTTAGGCCATGCGCCACTTAGAGCGCCTGTGCCAGGCCACCGAGGTAATAAACGGCTTTTTGTGATTCGGGGATGAAATAGTCAGGCAGTTTCAGCGGTGAACACTTATTCTGCTGCCTGTCCGAAATGCAGCGCCCTGCGGCTCACGCCGCTCCAAGTCCCCGTCATTGCCGCTACCGTGAATTTGCCACTGCCGGTCTGTCCAATTCGTCGAAAGCCGTTCTGAGAGAAGCAACGATCCGGGGGTAACATGAATACGATTAGCGCACCTGTCGACAGCGAACGCACCGTTCTGTACGTGTCGAGCGCGCCCGATCAGAACCTTGCCCACTTCCTGGCCGCATCGGGCTGGCAAGCAGTGCACGCCAAAAGCACGGCGATCGCCGAGCGCATGATCGAGCGCGCCAATATCAAGGTCGGCCTCGTCGAATTGCCCACAGACTGCACGTCCCAATACCTGTCGGCTCTGGCCTCGTGCATGCGGCGCGTCGAAACCAACTGGGTCGCGCAAATCGCGCCGGGCCAGTCGGAGAACGAACTGGTTAGCCGCTTTATCCTCGATTACTGCTTCGATTTCGTGACCCGGCCCTGGTTGAACGAACGGCTGGTGTTCGCGCTCGGCCATGCGCACGGACTGTCGAGCCTCAGGCACGCGCCGGTCGTAACGGAACCCTCGCTCGGCCGGCACGGCATGGTCGGGCAATGCGAGGCGATGCAGCAGTTGTACCGCCGGATCGACAAATGCGGCGTGACCGATGCGCCGGTGTTCGTCGCCGGCGAATCGGGCACCGGCAAAGAACTGACCGCACGGGCGATTCACGAGCGCTCGCCACGCGCGGGCCGGGCGTTCGTCGCGATCAATTGCGCCGCGATTCCGCCGAGCCTGCTGCAAGCCGAACTGTTCGGCCACGAACGCGGCGCCTTTACGGGCGCGTTGCAACGCAAAATCGGCCGGATCGAAAGCGCCAATGAGGGCACCCTGTTTCTGGACGAAATCGGCGACATGCCGCACGAGTGCCAGGCGGTCCTGCTGCGTTTCCTGCAGGAAGGCACCATCGAACGGCTGGGCGGCAGCGGACCGATCAAGGTCGACGTGCGGGTGATTTCGGCAACCCATGTCGATCTGGACCGCGCCGTCGACGACGGCCGTTTCCGCTCCGACCTGTATCACCGCCTGTGCGTGCTGCGGCTCGTCGAGCCGCCGTTGCGCGAGCGCGGCGGCGACATCAAGCTGCTCGCCAACTACGCGCTCAGCATGTACCGGCAGGACGGCGCGCGCAAACTGCGCGGGCTGTCGAGCGACGCGATCGTCGCCATGTCGAACTATCCGTGGCCGGGCAATGTGCGCGAGCTGATCAACTGCGTGCGCCGCGCGGTGGTGATGAGCGAGGGGCGCTTCATCACGGCGAGCGACCTCGGCTTGCCGGAAACCGACAGCGGGCCGGCCGTGACGCTCGCGGAGATCCGCAGCAAGGCCGAGAAGGACGCCATCGAGCACGCGTTGCAGCGGCATGGCTACAAATTGTCCGACGCCGCGGCCGAACTCGGCATTTCACGCGCCACGCTGTATCGCCTGATGCATGCGAACCGGCTGCATCAGGAACCGGCGGTCGGGCGTGCGCCGAATGCCAACGGCGGCACGGATGCCGACGAGGAGGCGGAGCGGCAGGCGCCGTATCTGGTTTGATTTTGCCGGCCGCCTGAATGGGCGAAGCTGCGTAAGTCTGGCGGCCCGGGCCGGGTGCGCCGGACGCGCCGGGCAGGATGGTTATCGCAGTCCGGCGCGCCAGAAGTCGTAACCGCCTATCGGATCTCCGCTGGCGTTGCTATGCTGAAAGCCGTTCATCCACCCGGGAGTGGACTTGGCCGATCAGCACGCTCCGGCGCTTGCGCGCCGCCCTTCCTCCGTCCTTCCGGCCCAGGCGAGTCCGTGCGACACGCTTGCCATCCACGCTCAGCCCCTCGGCCTCGGTCCTCCCTGCCGGCGCAAAAAGCTCGTGCTTGCCGCGACTATCCTTGGTTCGAGCATGGCGTTCATCGACAGCTCCGTGGTCAACGTCGCGCTGCCCTCGATCCAGACCGAGCTGGGCGCGAGCGTCGCGGCCATCCAGTGGGTGGTCAACGCCTATCTGCTGTTTCTCGGCGCGTTGGTGCTGGTGGGCGGCTCGCTCGGCGATACGCTCGGCCGCCGCACCGTGTTTATCGCGGGAATCGGCGTGTTCACGCTGGCGTCGATTGCTTGCGGCCTGGCGCCGGACGCCCGCGCCCTGATCGCGGCGCGCGCCGTGCAAGGCATCGGCGCGGCGCTGCTGGTGCCGAGCAGTCTGGCCATTATCGGCGCGGTGTTCGACGACAAGGAACGCGGCCGGGCAATCGGCACCTGGGCCGGCGTCGGCGCGATCACGTCGGCGCTCGGACCGGTGGCGGGCGGCTGGCTCGTCGACGCGTTTTCGTGGCGGGCGATTTTCTTTCTGAACGTACCGGTTGCGTGCGCAACCATCGCGCTGGCAATCATCGCCGTGCCGGATAACCAGCGCAGAGACGAGCCATCCGGCCCCGCCGCGGCGCTCAACCAGCCCGCGCCGTCCAGACTCGACTGGCGAGGCGCGGTGACAGCCACCGTAGGACTCGCCGCGCTGACCTACGGCCTGACCATCGCCGCGGCGCGCGGTTTCGGCGACCACCGGGTGCAGGCTTTGATCCTTGCGGGCATGCTGGTGCTGGTCGGCTTTGTCGCGCTAGAAGCGAAGTCCCCTGATCCGATGATGCCGCTCGACGTGTTCCGTTCGCGCAACTTCACCGGCGCGAACCTCGTCACGCTGCTGCTGTACTTCGGCTTGGGCGGCGCACTGTTTTTCCTGCCGTTTACGCTGATTCGCGCCTATGGCTACAGCGCGACGCAAGCCGGCGCCGCACTGCTGCCGGTGCCGGTCACGATCGGCGTGTTATCGCGTTTCACCGGCGGGCTGACGGGCCGTTACGGCGCGCGGCTCCTGCTGGGCGTCGGACCTGCAATCGCGGCGCTCGGCTTTGCCATGCTCGCGCTGCCCTGGGCAGGCGGCGAATACTGGCGCGGCTTCTTTCCTGCGCTCGTTGTGCTCGGACTCGGCATGACGATTACGGTCGCACCGTTGACGACCACCGTGATGACCTCCGTACCGGCCGCGCGCACCGGCGTTGCGTCAGGCATCAATAACGCCGTTGCCAGGGTGGCGAGTCTGCTGGCGATCGCCGTGCTCGGGATCGTGTACGTGTGGTCGCACGACGCGGCGCTCGACGCGCGGCTCGACGCGTTGCGTGTGCCCGACGCGGCACGCCAGATGGGACGCCTGGCGCAAACGGGCCTGGCGCAGGCAGGTAGCGATGCGGGGGCCGCGCCGTCCGGTGTTGCGCAAAGCCCTTCGCATGCCGAAGTGAACGCGGGAATGACCGAGACCCGGACCGAGACCCGGACCAAGACCGGCGCCCAAACCCAGGCCCAGACCGAGGCGTTGGGTGCGGCGCTGCGGGCGGTGGCGCTGGTGTCGGCGGCATGCGCGCTGGCCGGCGGGTTGCTCGCGGCGTTGACGATCCGCTCGCAACACGGGCCCTAGCGAGGCCGCGCTATTTTCATCGACAGTTCAGAACGCGGTGAAACGTCGTGGTCAGCCGGTCGCCATACTGGCAACTGGTTACCTCAGACCATCACTGCCACCCGATCGGGAGCCTGCTCATGACAATTACCTGCTTCATCCGCTATCAGATCGACCCGTTCCAGCGCGAAGCCTTCGACGAGTACGCTCGCAACTGGGGCCGCATCATTCCCCGCTGCGGCGGCCATCTGATCGGCTACTTTCTGCCCCATGAAGGCACCAACGACATCGCCTGGGGCCTGATTGCATTCGACAGCCTCGCCGCCTATGAAGCCTATCGGGCGCGTCTGCGCAGCGATGCGGAAGCGCGGGAAAATTTCCAGTTCGCGCAGACGAGGCGCTTCATTCTGCGCGAGGAGCGCACCTTCACTGAAGTGGTCGAAGGCACGCTCGGGGTGGCGGCATCGGGCGCGGTGGACGCAACGGAATAAGCGCCGGGTACGCCGGCGGGTTCGCGACGACGTGGTCGTCGGTGTTGGTGCCAGCGACGGCATCGTCCGACAGGCAGGCTTTTTGCTGGCGGACGTTACAATCCGGACCATCTGGCCGAGCTTTCGCATGGCCACCGAAAGCCGTCACGGATGGAACTTGTACGATCAATCCCGTGTCGGTTCAAGGTCACGCCGCCGAACCGGTTCACGCGTCCCGGCACCACCGTCCGAAGCTGGTACCCCGCTTTACACCCTATGCGCAAAATATTTCAAGCCTGGCTTTTCCTTTTTCTCATTCTGAGCACCGCGCCGGTCTTTGCCGCCGCGGTGCAACCCGCCGCCGCCTCCGGGGCATCCGCCGCCGCGCTTACCCTGACGCCCGAACAGGCCCGTCAGGCCCTCAGCGTCCTCAATGACCCCGCCCGCCGCGCGCAAGTCAGCGACACCCTCCGGGCGATCGCCGCCGCGGGCGCCCTCAGCGCTCCCCCTGCCTCAGCGGCAACCGCGGCTTCAGCGCCGGCTGCGGCCAGCAGCGCCGCCGCGCTCGTTCCAGCCGCATTCCAGTCCAATGGCCTTGCCTCGCAACTGGCGCGTCAGGGCGCGCATTGGGCCGTGCGCCTCGGCGCATCGCTGCGCACTTCGCTCGCCGCGCTGCTTGACGTCGCCTCGGTGCGCGCCTGGTGGCATTGGCAATCGACCAACCCGCAAGCGCGCAGCATCCTGGGCCAGGTGACGTGGTCTCTGCTGGCGGCGCTGCTGCCCGCGTTCGGAATCGAATGGCTCGCGCGCCGCCTGCTGCGCCGCGCCTACAAGGCCCTCGCCGCACGGCGCGAACAGGCGGCCGACGACGCCAACGCACCGCCCGCCGATCCGCCGGGCGCATCCGCCAGCACGCCCACGTCCTCGCCCACCAGCGGCAAAGCCATCGAGGCCAAAGGCAAGCAGCACGCCGCGCATCACTGGACGCTCCTGCAGCGTCTGCCGCGCGCGCTGCTGACTGCCGTGCTGCGCCTGTTGCCGCTGGCGATATTCGTCGCCACGGCAAGCGCGCTCATGTCGATCTTCACCACCGACGGCACGCCGCAGGACCGCGCGCTCGATTCGATCATCGACATCTATGTACTGTGCCGCCTGATCGTGATCGGCAGCGGCTTCTTCCTGCAACCTACCGCGCCACGCCTGCGTCTGTTGCGCATGGGCGATACGTGGGCTGTTTTCTTGCAGCGCTGGATCGTGCGGATCGTTGCCGTGGTCGGCGCCGGTTCGGCGATCGCGGAGATCGCGCAGTCGCTCGGCCTGAACGATGCGGCGCATCTCGCGCTTATGAAGGTGGTCGCGCTCGCCGGCCACATCATGATCTCGATCCTGATCCTGCGTTGCGCAAAGCCGGTCGGCGACCTGATCCGCAAGCGCTTCGCCGCGAGCAAGTCGCTGGAAATGTTCGGCCACGCCCTCGCCGACGCATGGGCGTGGTTCGCCGCGTTTATCGTCATGGCGCTCTGGTTCATCTGGGCGCTCGACGTGCAGAACGGCTATCACACGCTGCTGCATCTCGGCGGCATTACGCTGGCGATCCTGGTCGGCGCGCGGGTCGTCGCGATCGTGATTTTCGGCGCCATGGCGCGGCTCTTCAATGTCCAGGGCGATACGGCAAAGTCACTCGTGCAGGAGCATGCCTACCGCTATTACCCGCTGCTGCGGCGGATCGTGTCGTGGATTATCGGCATCGTCACCGCACTCGCGCTGCTGCAGGTATGGGGTGTCGACGTGGGCGAGCTGTTCCAGACCGGTTCGATCGGTCATCGGCTGGCTTCGGCGCTGGTCACGATCGGGGTCGCTGCGGGGATCGCGCTGGTGGTGTGGGAAGGCGCCAATGTGGCGATCGAAAAGCGGCTGGACCGCTGGACCACGAGCGGCGACCTGGTGCGCGCCGCGCGTCTGCGCACGCTCCTGCCGATGCTGCGCAGCGTGCTCTTCTGCGTGATCGCGCTGGTGGTGGTGCTCACGGGCCTGAGTGAGATCGGCGTGAACATCGGCCCGCTGCTGGCAGGCGCGAGTATCTTCGGCGTGGCGCTCGGCTTCGGCTCGCAAAAGCTGGTGCAGGATTTCATCACCGGCATGTTCCTGCTGATGGAAAACGCCATGCAGGTCGGCGACTGGGTCACGCTCGCGGGCGTGTCCGGCACGGTCGAGTATCTGTCGATTCGTACCGTGCGGCTGCGCGGCAGCGACGGCTCGCTCTACACCGTGCCGTTCAGTTCGGTGTCGACAGTGAACAACACCAATCGCGGACTCGGCAATGCGGCGGTGAAAGTGAATATCGTGTTCGGCGAAGATGTGGATCTGGCAATCGCCACGCTGAAGGAAATCGGCGCCGCGCTGCGCGAGGACGAGAAATACAAGGACGGCATCCTGTCCGACTTCAGCTTCTGGGGCGTGGATGGCGTGGATGGCTCGGCGGTAACGCTGGCCGGCCAGATCCAATGCCGCGACACCGCGCGCTGGGGCGTACAGCGCGAATTCAACCGGCGCATTCTCGATCAGTTCAGCGCGCGCGGCATCGCCATCGCGAACCCGCAACGGCATTTGCTGACGTGGGACCCGGACAGCGTGGCGGCCAAAGTCGAATCGAACGGCGCGCCGGATGACGCCCCCAAGGCCGCACCGGAAGGCCCGGCGCCGGCAACGCTGGCAGCCGATACCTCGCTGAAAACGGCGGCCGCCGCGAAAGCCGACTCAAAGACCGACGCGAAGCCCGACGCACCGCTCGACGATCAGCCGCCGGCCGACCCTAAACCGGCCGGTGACCCAGGAACGCCAGCAAATCCTGGTTCAACCTCTCCGCATGCGTAAAGTACAGACCATGGCCGGCGCCTTCGTAGACGTTCAGCGAAGCACCTTCGATCAGCGCCGCCGTGGGCCGGCCGGTCAATTCGAGCGGCGCTGAGGCGTCGCGGTCACCCTGCACGACCAGCGACGGCACGCGGATGCGGGTCAACTCCGCGCGAAAATCGGTGACGGTCTGAACGCGGGCGAGTTCGAGCATGGCCTGATGCGAGGTTTGCAGCATCATGCGGATCGTCCAGTCCAGCGGTGCGCGCGACGTGCCCGATCCGAAGTAAAGCGCGGCATTGGCCTCGATCCAGTCGGGGAAAGAGCGCCTCAGCGCAACGCGGCCTTGTTCGAAAAGGGCGGCGTCGATCCCGTTCGGGTTGTCTTCGGTTTTCAGCAGATACGGCGTGGCGGCCGGCGCGATGAACGCAACCCGTGCCACACGTTCCGCCCCATAGCGCGTCAGGTAGCGCACCACTTCGCCGCTCGCGATCGAATGCGCAACCAGCGTCACGTTGCTTAGATCGAGCGTGCTCAGTACGCTATCGAGATCGGCGGCGAGCGTGTCGAAGTCGTAGCCGCGCCCCGGATCGCTCGAACGGCCGTGGCCGCGGCGGTCATAAGCGATGCAACGGCAGCCGAGGCGCGACAGCGGCTCCATCTGATAGGCCCACATGTCCGAATTCAGCGTCCAGCCGGACAGGAACACGAGCGGCGTGCCATGCCCCCAGTCGCGGTAGAAAAGACGCGTATGGTCCGCGGTGCGGACGGTGTTGGGTTCGTCTGTGAGATACGGTGCGGTTGCGTTCATGAGAGCCTCTTTACCTGGAGTCGCTGGGTCGGAATCGTTGTGCCGTGCCGCCACTTTGCCTGGCGGCGGTACGCAGGTCGATTACCTGGGAGGTAAAGAGATCGGCTTATGCCGATGGCGCGCCTGTTGCGCCTGTTGCGTTTATTGCCTCTATTGCACCTGCCACCAGCGCGGCAACAGCCGGCGCACTTCCGGCCGCCGGTAGCGGTCGTCGATCAGATGCACCACGCCCTGATCCTGCTCGGTCCGGATGACCCGTCCCGCGGCTTGCACGACCTTCTGCAAACCCGGATACAGATACATGTAGTCGTAGCCATTGCCGAACTTCGCGTCCATCGTGCGGCGCATCTGCTCGTTGACGTCGTTCATTTGCGGCAGACCGAGCGTCGCGATGAAGGCGCCGATCAACTGCTGCCCGACCAGATCGACGCCCTCGGAAAACGCGCCGCCTAACACTGCAAAGCCGACACCCTGGCCCATGGTGCGAAAGCGCGCGAGGAACGCATCGCGTGCTGCCTCGTCCATACCCGGTTCCTGCGCCCATACCGGCAGTTCTGGATGACGCTCGCGCATCAACCCCACCACCTGCTGCAGATACTCGAAGCTGCTCAGAAACCCGAGATAGTTGCCCGGCTGCGCCGCATATTGCTTTGCGATCAGCTCGACGATGGGCACGAGCGAACGCTCGCGGTCGCGCCAGCGCGTCGATACATTGGCCGCCACGCGCACCTGCAACTGCTCGGCGCGAAACGGCCCTTCGACCTCGAGCCAGTTGGTCTGCTCAGGCAGACCCAGCGTGTCGCGATAGAAATGATGCGGATTGAGCGTGCCGGAAAACATCACCGTGGTGCGCGCGGCAGCGTAGCGCCCGGCGAGAAACGGTGCGGGAATCACGTTGCGCACGCACAGCGTGGCGTTGGTCTTGTCGCGCGGCGCGTAGCGATCCGTGCTGAGCGTGATGTCGAAAATCGAATGCTCGCCAAACTGCTCCGCCAGCGCGACGAAATGCATGGCGTCGAAGAAGAACCGCAATGACGCCTCGTCGATAGAAAGCGGCGCTTCGGCCAACTGGTCCGTCACTGCGCCGATCATGTTTTGGGCCGCCGCAAGCAGCTTGCCGGGTACCTCGGCGTAGACCTGATAGGTGGCGGTCTGCGCGCGTTTGACGGCGTTCCATTCGCGCTGAAGCCGTTCAAGCGGCCTCTTCAGGGTTGCCGGTGCGGTTTTGCGGGCGAGCCGGAACGCCGCCTGGTCGAGCGACGCGCTGTACATGCGGCGCGCCCGCTCGAGCAGATTGTGCGCCTCGTCCACCAGCACGCCGACGCGCCACTGATTAATCTGCGTGAGCGCGTACAGCATCGCACTGCTGTCGTAGTAGTAGTTGTAATCGCCGACCACCACGTCGGACCAGCGTGCCAGTTCCTGCGCCAGATAGTACGGGCAGACCTCGTGCGCGAGCGCCGCTTCGCGCACCGACATGCGGTCGAGCTTCGGCCCGGCCAACGCCGCGCTGCGGGCTGCATCGAGCCGGTCGTAGAAGCCGCGCGCGAGCGGACAGGACTCGCCATTGCAGGCTTTGTCGGGATGCTCACAGGCTTTGTCGCGCGCGACCAGTTCCAGCGTTCTGAGCGGCAACCGGCTGGCGGACGGCGCGGCGCTCCGATGCAGCGTTTCAATCGCATCGAGGGCAAGCGCGCGGCCCGGCGTCTTCGCGGTGAGGAAGAACACGCGGTCGATCTGGTCCGACGCGCACGCCTTGAGCAGCGGAAAAATCGTCGCCAGGGTCTTGCCGATGCCGGTCGGCGCTTGCGCCATCAACGGCGTGCCGTCTCGCGCGGCACGATACACCGACACCGCGAGTTCGCGCTGCCCGCTACGGAACGTGCCGTGCGGAAACTGCAAGGCGCTGAGCGCAGTATTGCGCGCCGCGCGATGGGCCTCTTCCTGCACGGCCCAATCGAGAAAACACTCGCATTGCTCGACGAAAAAAATCTCCAACTCACGTGCACTGTGTGTTTCGGCCAGCGACGTTTCCTTCTGAGTGCCGATATCGAAGTACACGAGCGCGACCGTCAATTCGGCGAGCCCGCGAGCACGGCATAGCAGATGGCCGTACACCAGCGCCTGCGCCCAATGCAGGGTGCGGTGATTGGCGGGCATCCGTTCGAGCGCGCCGCGATAGGTCTTGACCTCTTCCAGCCGGTTCGACACCGGATCGTAGCCGTCGGCGCGGCCACGCACCGTCAGGCCACGATGCGTGCCGCTTAGCGTGATCTCGGTTTCATAGCCGCCCGCGCGCCGCCCGGCCACCGTCACGTGGCCCGCCATGCCCTCCAGCGAGGTGGGAGCGGGCGTGAAGCGCAGATCCAGGTCGCCTCGCCTTGCGGTAAATTCGCACATCGCCCGTACGGCGACCACGTAGGTCATATGACACCCTCGTTCGCGGCACCCGCGGTGAGGTTTTCGGGAGCCGCTTTCGGAGCCGCTTTCGGAGCCGCGTTCCGAGCCGCTGTCGTGACCGCCGTCGCCGCCTCCCACACCGTCGTTGTCCCGGCCACAGCGGCATCATCATCGGCCCAGCGCACATCGAGTACGCGTACCGGCATGCCGTGCTGCGCGCAGTACGCGAGCCAGCGGATCTGGTTGTCCTGCAAGCGGTCGCCGGGGCCCTTCACTTCGATCAGCTCATAACGGCGCTCGGCCGGCCAGAAACGGATCAGGTCAGGCAGGCCTGAGCGGTTGCCGCGGATATCGCGCAGCAAACGCTCGAACCAGAGTTTCAGATGCACGGCCGGCAGGCAATCGAGCGCCAACGTCACCAGTTCGTGCGTCAGCAAGCCCCAGAATACAAACGGCGATTGCAGACCCGCCTTGCTTTGCAGATGCCGCAGAATCGTTTCGCGATAGGCACTGCTGTCGAGTTGCGCAAGACAGGTGGCGAACTGGTCCGCGCGGCGCGCATGAAAATCCGGCGCATGCAGATCGGCCGGCCCGCGCTGGAACGGATGGAAGAATGCCCCGGGCACTGCCGCAAACACCGGCTCCCAGCACAGCAAACCGAACAACGAGTTGATCAGCGCGTTTTCGACGTAATGAACCGGCGCCGACTCGCAAGTCAAATGATCCCGGGCAACGTATTCGACCGGTTGTGGCGCCTCCGGCCTCGGCAACACCAGTGTGCCGCGCTCGACCGGCCGTGCGGCAGGCACGCGCGCCACCCGCTCGCCGCGCTTGCGCCGCAACCGCGGCAGCATGCGCGCGACACGCTGCATTTCCTCTTCGCTTTCAGGCGCGGCAGCGGCTTGCGAAGCGAGCGCGAAGGCTTCGTCGAATCGTTCGCTGCGTTCGAGCACCCGCAAGCGCCGATGGCGCGCGCCTGGCCAGGCACAGCGCTCGTAGACGGCCAGTGCGGCGGCCCAGTTCCATTGACGCTCACAATGCTGGCCTATACGAAACAACAGTTTCGCGCGCCGCGTTTCGAGCCAGGGATTCGAAATTTCGATTGCGGCAATCGCGGCGACGAGTTCGTCGATCACGGCGGCTTCAGCGTCACCCGCGGGCAGCCATTCGAGTGCTTCACGGCAGGCCTGCAGCGCAAGATAGACGTCCACGTCCGCGCGTCGCTGGAATGCGCGCGACGACGGCGCGAACGCAACCTTCTCGTACTGAAACACGCCGAGATCGGCAAGCACGAACTCCGACCAGTCCTGCTGGAGATTGCCGAAGAACATCAGGCGCAGACGCTCGCAGAGCGGCGCGACGGCGACATGGAAAACACGGTCGGTGGTTTTGCTATGCCATGTGGACAATGGATACGCGGTAACGCTTTGTTCCTCGCCTTCGTCTTTGCAGTCGGCGAACAACGGCCGCAGCGCTTCGAGCAGATCGGGTTTGCGCAAGCCCTTCGCGCCTGGAATCAACGCGATGGCGTCCGCAAAGATCAGCAGCAACTCGGGACGGGTGGTGAGCGCAAAGAGATCGTCGAGCGTCAGGCGCGGTTCAGTGTCGACCCAGCCGAGCGCCGCGAGGGGAGCAACGGCTTCGAAGGGACAGCCGATCTCGTCATAAGAAAGACGGCTGGCGCGGAACAGTTCGCCCTTGCGCATCAGCATGCGAACTAGCAACGCACGCGAAGGCTGCGGCAAAGCGGCGAAATCGCGCAGAAAACCGTGTTCGTGCGCGTCCAGCAGATCGTCGTAACGCTCGGCGAGCCACGCGAGCGCGCGCTCGAAGTTCAACAGGTAGTAAGGGGCATCAGCGCGGAGGTCTGACGGAGCATCTATTGCCACGGGGTTTTGACGAAACCTGTATGTTTATACAGTGATGATAGCAAAAACCGTGGAAGAACCAGCTAACCCACGCCTTATTGAAAGTGGTGCGAGGTGCAACGGTTCTCAAAGCGTTGCCAGAAGCTTCGACGCCGTGGACTTGAACACTGCGAAGGCCTCTCCGAACGTCGGCCTCATCGCTCCATAGACAAGCGGCAGCAGCACCTGCTCATACTCACGTTTCGTCTGCGCTTCTGTTTCCGCAGTCGCGAGAGCCGCGGTCATGGATTGCTTTGGATCGTCGACAAACGCGGCGTGATGGTGAAACTCTCCGCGATCGTACTCGACACAGTCTTTAAAGTGGGCAGCCGCTCGATCGACGAACGCCGCGTTCGAGCCCACGATGCAATAGGTGTCGTAAATGTGGCGCACCAATGCCTGATCCCACTTTTCCCGCACGCCGGCTCTGTGTTCCGCGTGACGGCGCAAAAACGACAGGACTTTTTCCGCGAGTGTTTCTTCGATAGCCACACACGGCATACGGATCGGCGCCCTTTCGCGGCCCGCCAAACGGTCGATCAGATAGCCGATAGGTTTTTGCACAACGGCAAAGCTCGGCGTACGCACTGTAAATTCGAGGCTTAAATGAGGTCGTAAGCTGGTGTGAGCGGTATAGCGCGTGTTGTAACGCCAACCGGACGCGAAGTAACGGTTCGCGTTAAGAGCCCGTTTTTCTTCTTCGACGAAGTGGAAGCCCAGTGCCTTCATCGCGTCGATTACAGCGTTTTTCAGCTTGCCAAGATGAGTCTTCACGCCGCTTTGCGTGAACCCGTGATCGGCATTCAACACCACTTTCAGATCGACGTCTTCGGACATCCGTTCGATCAGCCCATGCGCCTTGGACAGGCTCGTACCACCGCAAAAAACGAACTGAATGTGCCGATGCTGAAGTTTCGCCAACGCATGCAAGGCGTCAGTGACGTGGATATCTTTCTCGAGAACGAAGGCAGAGAGGTTTCCGGCCAGCCCTTCCGCGGTAATCGAATCAATAAGCTCTTTCTGTTCTTCTGAGATTATTTTCATATTGAACAGTTTTATTGCCGAAACCTAATTTCCGTACGATGCGGCGATTGCCGGTGTTGATTACCGTGCCGGCCGGCAATTGAGTCGTTTCACCCGCGTTGTACAACTCGACTTGCCTGCTCGGGTAGACCTCGACACCCATCCTCGTCAAGGCTTGCTCGGCTAGAACCTCAACCGGCTGAACCGGGATCGGTACGCCTGACAGGACACTACGCTTGGCTTTTGCATACACGCCAACGCCGAGTTTAACGATGACCCCACTGTCGAGCAGTTTGCGAAGCGCCCGGCCAAGCTGGGCCTCGCTACCAAGACGGGCAAGCTCGGTCCGCAGGAACACATCGGACTCCCGCCTGGCAATTGCTATCTTCAGCCGGTCTTCGAGGACCATGACAAACTCCGCTCATACAGTTGACCTAAATCAACATGCAACCCAATGATTATAATAACAAAAATTGAACAAATATCGATCATCGAGTTAGTATAACACGTGCCCGGGTGAGATCGGGCGTCGTCCCCTGGAGCCAGGCCCGCACCAGATCCCTTACGACCCAGCCACCCACACCACCGTCAACGACCTCACCCCCTGCGCGCCGCGAATCAGCACGCCTTCAATATCCGCCGTGGCCGAAGGGCCTGTAACCAACGCGGCAAAGCGCGCGTCGCGAAAGTCATCGCGTCGGTACACGTCCTGCAAACCGTCAAGTAACTGCGCCGGATCGAGCAGCACCACCAGATGCTGCACGATGTACCCCAGCGCATTGACGCCATACTCGCGCTCGCTGAACCACACCGAACCCGTTTCAGCGACACCGAAGCGCGCCCGCACCACGCCCACCTCGACGTCCTGCAATGAAGCCGGCTCGGTTTCCGCCGTGATCTCCCGCGTGCCGGGAACCTCGGAGGTCGCCGAGGCCACCGACGCTGCGTCGCCGAACCGCTCGCGGATCAGCGCCAGCACGTCACCCGCGGCCGACACGTCGACGCACGTGCCGCCCATCGCCTGCAATGCAGCGGTGAAGCGCGCCCGCAAATCCCCGCCCAGCGAAGCGAACAACGGCACATCGGGCCGTGGACGCGCCGGCGGTTGCGCCTCGCGCACCTTCGCCAGAAAAGCTTCACGCGTTGCCATCGCCACCTCCACGATTCTTCTTGTACCAGGCGTGAAAGGTCAGCTTCGGCGCCTCCGGCAACTCACGCTGCCGGCCCCAGATATTGAGCGGGTTATACAGCACGAAATTCGGCAGCCGCCGCAGTGCGCCTCCCATCGACGACACCGTCGCCCGATACAGCGTCGGACTCGCAAGCAGACGCCCCGCCATTTTCAACACTTCCTGCTTCACGAACGGCACCTCGTGACGCTCGGCGATCACCGTGCGCCATTTGTAGATCTGCTCGTGAATATTGATCTTCACCGGACACACATTCGTGCAACTGCCGTTGAGCGTCGACGCGAACGGCAACGCGCTATAGCGCTTCAGATCGAAAGTCGGATTGATGATCGCGCCAATCGGCCCCGAATACGTGCCGCCATACGACAAACCGCCGCTGCGGCGGTACACGGGGCAGGTATTCATACACGCGCCGCAACGAATGCATTTGAGCGAGTACCAGAAATCCTCCATCGCAAGCCGCTCCGAGCGGCCATGGTCGACGAGGATGAAATGCATCTCGGTGCCCGGACGCGGCGCGCGAAAATGCGAGGTGTATTGCGTAATCGGCGAACCGAGCGCACTGCGCGACAGCATGCGGATGAAGACGCCGAGATCCGACACCTTGGGAATCAACTTTTCTATACCGATCGACGCGATATGCAACGGCGGCACATTCGCCGACAGGTCGGCATTGCCTTCGTTAGTACACACAACCACTGTGCCCGTCTCCGCCACAGCGAAATTGCAGCCCGTCATGCCGGCGGTTTTGCCGGCGACGAAATACGGCCGCGTGTTCGTCCGCTGGCTTTCGGCGAGGTAATGAATATCGCTGTTGTTCGGATCGGTGCCGATGGTGCGGCCGAACAGTTCGGCCACGTCGGCGCGTAATTTGTGGACCGCGGGCACCACCATGTGGCTCGGGTCCTGGTGATCGAGTTGCTGGATGCGCTCGCCGAGATCGGTTTCCATCACCGTGATGCCGCGCGGTTCGAGGTACTCGCGCATCTTGCATTCGTCGGTGAGCATCGACTTGCTTTTGACGAGCGTGGTCATGCCGCGCTCGGACATCAGCTTGTGAACCAGCGCGTTGTGTTCTTCCGCCGTCGCGGCCCAATGCACCACAACGCCGTTGGCTTCAGCCGCGGCGGCGAACTGCTCGAGGTAGTCCGACAGATGCGACAGCGTGTGTTCCTTGATACCCGACGCCAGGTCGCGCAGCGTCTCCCATTCCGCAATGCCGTGCGCCTGCGCATCGCGCTTCTCGCGCAAATCCCACAGACGTTTATCGTGAAACGCGACGTGCTCCGTCTTTTTGATGAAAGCGCCCGCGGCTTTCGCGTGATCGATCCGGCTCATGCGCGTGCTCCGTTAAGGACCTGCGCGATATGAATGAAGCGCGCATCGGCTTTCATGCGTTCCGCGCAACCTTGCTGGTGCATCAGGCACGACATGTCGCCCGATACGATGTACTCGGCGCCCGCATTGAGATGATCGCGGACTTTGTCCTGTCCCATGCGGACCGACACCGGCTCCTCGGTCACCGAGAAGGTGCCGCCGAAACCACAGCATTCGTCGGGCCGCGACGGTTTGACGAACTCGATGCCCTTAACGCCTTCGAGCAAGGTGCGTGGCTTCGAAAACGGCGTCGCGGCGATCTCCGAAACCGATGCTTCCTTCAGATGCCGCAACGCGCTACAACTGTTATGCAGCCCGACGCGATGCGGAAACTCGGCCCATGGAAACTCGCGCGCGCCGACCACGTCGTGCAGAAATTCGACGAGCTCATAGGCGTTGGCACGAACCTTCGCGACTTCATCGGTCTGCGCGATCGCGGTCAAATGCTCGCGCACGTGATGGATGCAACTCGCGGACGGCCCGACGATGTAGTCGTAGCCGGCGAAGTTGCGCGCGAACACGCGCTCGGCGCCGGCGGCCTCGGCTTGCGCGCCGCTGTTGGCCATCGGCTGGCCGCAGCAGGTTTGCTCCTGCGGATAGTCGACCTCGATGCCGAAGCGTTCGAGCAATTCGAGCGTGGCGATGCCCACCTCGGGGTAGAACGCATCGATAAAACACGGGATAAACAGGGCGACTTTCATAAGCTCATTGAAAAGAAAGGCGGCGGCCGGCGATTCATCCACTCTAGTGCTGGAATCGTCGCGGCGCAGGTGTTTTCCGCCGACGCCATGCGTCTGGCCGGTCAGCGCGGTCGCTCGTCGTGAGCATGCATTGTGAGCACTCAGTCAGACTGGTCATGTTGGTCTGACCATGAATTATATAAGGAGCGCACCGCACGGTGTCAACCGGAAATCAGAGCAGGAAAGAGTTGAGTGGGTCGACAGGAAGCGCGCAGGCGCGCAATGCGCCGCTCGCGAGGCGAGCGCGCATGGAATTCGAAAGCTCAGATAAACCGGAACATCAGACGCCCGGCGGAATCAGGAAATCACGCTCGGCGCAGGTTTCGTCGCGTCGTCTTTGTACATTTCACGCACAAAGGTCAAATGCCGCTCGGCGGCCTTGCGCGCCTTTTGCGCGTCACGCGCGATGACCGCGTCATAGATGGCCTGATGCTGACTCATCAACTGTTTTTCCATCGCCTCGTCATAATCGATCAGGCGATGGTACTGGCGCATGCCTTCGCGAATCAGCGTATGGATGCCGTGCATCACATGGGCAAGCGCGATGTTATGCGTAGAGTCGGCAATCGCGAGGTGAAACGCGGCGTCCAGTTCCGCCAGGTTCACGCGATCTTGCGACTGCGAGCCAGCCTTCAACGCTTCGAATGCTTCGGTAATTTTCTGCAGATCGGCCGCCGTGGCACGTTGCGCCGCATACACGGTCGAAATCGATTCGAGACCCTGGCGCAGTTCGAGAATATCGGCACTGGTACGCGGATTCTGCAGCAGCAGTTCGGCAAGCGGCTTGGAAATGATCGGCGCGGTGACGTCGACAACCGTAAAACCGCCCCGCCCCGACGTTTCAATATAGCCGTCCGCTTCCAGCCTGATCAACGCCTCCCGCAACGACGGCCGCGACACGCCGAGTTGCGTGGCCAGATCCCGTTCGGCCGGCAACCGGTCGCCCGGCATCAGTGCGCCGTCCGAGATCAGTTGCTTGATCTGGTCGGACACCACGTCGGAAAGTCGTTTGCGCGTGAAGGACTGGATCGGGAGAAATGGCATGGGCGGCGCGGGTGAAGAAGTGGACGAATTATACCGTTCGCCGACGTTGCGCCATTGACGAAGTTAGCTCGCACCCACCGCATAGAAGCTCGCCAGATCCCGCTTGAGGGTATGCAACGCGGCATCGTCGAGATAGATCATGTGGCCGGTCGGGTAGTAGGCGATACGCACGTTGGCATGCAGTTGCGCATCGACGCCCAGATGCGCAAGCGCGTACTCGGTTGCATAGAACGGCGTGGCAAGGTCGAAATACCCGTTCACCGACATCACGCGCAAATGCGGGTTCTGCCGCATCGCTTCAGCGAGATCGCCCGCGGCGTACGGCTCGTTCAGGTGTTCTCCCCACCACTCGCGATGCTTCCAGTCCCATTGCGTCAACGCCTCGTTGTTGAAGACGCGATAGCGGTCCGCGGGCGTGAAGTGCAGATCCTGCGCCAGATGCTGATGAAGCGCGGCATCGAAAGCGCTCGACACCCCGGCCACCGACGCATCGAAATCGGGATGCTCGGACACGCCGTCATACTCGATCCCTTCAAAACGCGCATCGAAACGGCCGACGCTGCGCGATCGATCGCGCAGCAACTGATCGCGAAAGCGCGACGGATAGAGGCGCAGGCGGCTTCGCTTCACATAATCGACGTCGAGTCCGGTGAACTGCGCGACGCGCGCGGCAATCTCGTCGCGCTGCGCGTCCGGCAACGCGTCGCCCTGCGCAAGCGCTTGCGCATAGGGGCCTCGGGCGAACGCGCGGGCTTCGTCGAGAAAGGCCGGCAGGTTGGCCGGCTTCGGCACGATCTTGTCGTGATACCAGGCAACGGCCGCGAAGCTCGGCAAATAGCTTTCGCTCTGGAAATCGGAGCCCGGTGAAAACGCCGCGGAATCGAGCACCGAGGACATCAGGATCACGCCATTGAGCGAGATATTGCTTTGCCCCAGCTCATACGCGAGCATCGCGGCGCGCGCGGTTCCGTACGATTCGCCGAGCAGATATTTCGGCGAATTCCAACGCTGGTTGACCGTCAGGTAGCGATCGATGAACTGCGAAAACGCGGCGAGGTCTTTATCGACACCCCAAAAGTCCTTCCCCGTACCGTGCCCAACGATTCTCGACAAGCCGGCCCCCACGGCGTCGATAAACACCAGGTCGGTGGTGTCGAGCAGACTATCGGGGTTGTCGTCCAGCACATACGGCGCGGGCGGCGTGTTCGCGGGACTCGCCGTGCGCACCCGCTTCGGACCGAACGAACCGATCATCAGAAACACAGTGCCCGCACCCGGTCCGCCGTTGAAGAGGAAGGTGACGGGACGCGTCGCGGGATTTTTCGTAGCCACGGTATAGGCGATATAGAACACGCTCGCATTGGCCTGGCCGCTATTGTCACGCAGCAGCAGGTTGCCAGCGGTCGCGGTGTAATCGATCTTGCGGCCGCCGAGCCGGATCGAATGCTGCGTCGCCGTGGCGTTCTCCGGCGGCACCGGAATCGCCGGAGTTTCCGGCTTGGCCTTATGCGGCGCGTTGTCTTCCGACTCGTTCTGACTGGCGGCGGCAACCCGTAGCGGACGGCCAGGGCGTGCAGGATTGGCGCCAGGCGCCCTGACTGGCTGACCGTTCGCATCGACGGCCTGACCGGCTGTTCCCGCCTGGGTACCCGGTATGCCGGACGCGCTCGCCGGACTGACCGGCAACGCGGCTGTTCCCGCGCCGGCGGTGGCAGCGGAAGGTTCGTCCAGTTCGGCTGCCACGCACATCTGGCTGAACGCAGCGATAACGGCGAAGACGAGCGCCATCGCAATCAGCGCGGCCGCCACGGATCCGGCCATCAATGACCGGCGCAACACGAGATAAAAGCGAATGGCCATGCAGTTTCCGTCCGCAAGTCGATAGGCGCCGATATTCCGGCCGTCCAGACTAAGACGAACTCGGCGAACGATTCTTGACGCAAGCATGAACGACGTCAATCGAAAACGGGCTCTAACGGGCTTTAACGGACTCTAACCGGCTCAAAAAAGCCCGTCCCCTGCACCGCGTTGCTTCTTCGAGGAGAAACGAAAGCAATTCGAAACAGTTAAGAAAGCCGACCATTTATCCTGCCCCCCGCCAGCGGTCCACCTGTGTCCGAGCTTTCATCAGCGTTCTTTGCGCCCGCGTCCGCCTACGCCCGCTTGTGCGCCGGCAATCCGCCGACGAATGCGGCAATCCGCTCGCATGCATCGATCAGGCTCGCTTCGTCGACTACGAAACCCAGCCGCACGAACCCGTTCGCCGTTTCGCCGAACGCACTGGCGTCGAGCAACGATACGCCTTGCGCCCGAAACAGTTGCCAGGTGAAATCGACCGTGTGGAGACCGGTGCCGCTGACATCGACCATCATGAACATGCCGGCTTCCGGCAACAGGCAACGCAAACCCGGCACGTGGCGCAACCGTTCGAACACGACGTCGCGACGACGCCGGTATAGCTCGCGCATCCCGGCTACGATCGGCGCCTTGTTCTGCAGAGCCGTCAGCGCGGCCTGCTGGATGAAACCCGGCAAGCCATAGAGCATGGCCAGCGCGAGCCGCCCCATATGCTCGATCAGGAGAGCCGGCCCGATTGCCCAACCCACGCGCCAGCCTGCCATGGCATGCGATTTCGACAGGCTGCCGAGCGTCACCGTGCGCTCCGCCATGCCCGGCATCGCGGCGATACTGACGTGCTCGCGCTCGAACGTGAGATCGGCATAGACCTCGTCGGACAGCACCCACAGATCATGCCGGCAGGCAAGCTGCGCGATGCGTTCGAGGTCGGCACGCGGCATCACCACGCCGGTCGGATTGCAGGGTGTGGCAAAGAAGATGGCCTTGGTGCGCGGCGTGAGCGCCGCCTCGAGCGCGTCGCAGTCGAGGTGAAACGCCCGCGCGGAGTCGACCGGCACCGGCACGAGCGTGGCGCCCGCGGCGCGCACGCAGGCCTCGTACGTAAGATACATCGGCTCGGGGACGATCACTTCGTCGCCTGCTTCCAGCAGACACAGCGAGGTGGCAAACACGCCGTTCTGCGCCCCCGCCGTCAGAATCACGTTGGCCGCGCTCACGGCGCAACCGGTGGTGCGCACATATTCTTCGGCAATCGCCGCACGCAGCGGCTCACGCCCCGAGACGGCGCTGTAATGCGTATCGCCGCCGCGCAACGCCTCGATTGCACGTTCGACGATCGGCGCGGGTGTCGCGAAGTCAGGGTCGCCCACGCTCAGCACGATCACGTCTTCACCGTTGGCGAGCGCCTGCTGGGCAACACGGTGGATTTCCCACGCCGACGTGCGCCTGCCTTGCAAACGCTCGACCAGATTCGAGTACTTCATTGACTCATCCCGTTTCGACTTGACCCGCCAATGTAATGGGGCACGCGCGAAACGTCCAGATACGAAAAAGAGTCACGCGAGCGGTCAGTCTCGCGCGACTCTACGGTGAATCCCGGCTTTAACGGCAGTGAAGAACGTTCAGACCTGGCGGCGCAGTTCGGCCGGCGGCACTTTCATCAGATGGCGGTACTTGGCCACCGTACGCCGCGCCACCAGCACGCCCTGATCGGCGAGCATCTTCGCGAGCGTTACGTCCGACAGCGGGTCCTGCGTGTTTTCCGCGGCGATCATTTCCTTGAGCAGCGCACGCACGGCCGCGGCCGAGCAGGTGCCGCCGCTTTCCGTGCCGAGTTCACGCGGGAAGAAGTGCTTGAACTCGAAGATGCCACGCGGCGTAGCCATATATTTGTTGCCGGTCGCGCGCGAGATCGTGGACTCATGCAGACCGAGCTCTTCGGCCACGTCGCGCAGCACCATCGGCTTGAGCGCGATTTCACCGTACTGGAAGAAGGCCTTCTGATGCGCGACGATGCACTCGGCCACGCGCTGAATCGTATCGAAGCGCTGCTGCGCATTGCGGATCAGCCAGCGCGCTTCCTGCAATTGCTGCGCGAGCGGCGAACGGCTCGCACCGGCCGACTGCGCGAACAACTCCGCATACATGCGATGGATGCGAGCACGCGGCTGCACGGCCGGATTGATCGACACCACCCACTTGTTGCGCACCTGGCGCACGATAACGTCCGGCACCACGTAGTTGTCGTCGGTACGGCCGTAGCTGTTGCCCGGCTTCGGATCAAGCTTGCGCACCAGCGCGCAGGCCACGCGCAATTCCGTAGCGCTACAGCCGATCTGCTTTTGCAGTTCAGCCTGTTCGCGACGCGCGAGACGTTCGAGATGATGCTCGACGATTTGCTTCGCCACATCGCGTCCCGGTGTATCCGCGGGTAGCGCGTCGATTTGCAGCGACAGGCACTCGGACAGCGAGCGGGCGCCGAGACCGGGACGGTCGAGCGATTGCACGAGGCGCAGCGCGACCAGCAATTCTTCTTCCGTCAATTCAGGCGTAAGGTCGACACTTTCCGCAAGCTCGCTCAACTCCTGACGCAGATAACCATCGTCATCGAGTGCCTCGATGATGAAACGGGCCACCGCGCGGTCGCGGTCGTCGAGTCGGTACAGGCGCAACGAGTCGTGCAGTTGCTCACGCAAGGTCGGTTGGGCGCGCGCCCATTCCGCGGGATCGCTGTTTTCCGAGTCGCCGTTCTGGCGCGACGAACCACGGCTGCTGTAGTCACCCGTGTAGTCGCCCGAAAACTCGCCCGAAAAATCACCGGGCATATCGTCTGGCCCCGCGCTTTCCATTGTGTCGCTGCCGCTGCTTTCAGCCAGCGGTGATTCGGACTCGGCCGCGGCGACCTGGTCCGTGGCGGGCGTAGCGCCAGAGTCTTCGCCTGGCGTTGTAGTGGCGAGCGCGACGTCTTCCGTGTCGGTCGAGTCGTATTCGAGAAACGGATTGGTATCGAGCGCGGTGCGCAACTCCTGCTGAAACTCCAGAGACGACAACTGCAACAGACGCACCGATTGCTGCAGACGAGGCGTGAGTGCGAGAGACTGCCTTGTGCGTAGTTCAATTGACGGCATTGTAGTGAGGTCCGGTTATTAGCTGAAAAATCGTACGTGACCTCTATAGAGCAACTGTCATACCAGCTTCCCCAACACGCTGTTTTTTCTAAGTTTTGCGTTTTCAGGCCCGCCGATTGCGCAGGCGCCGAGCCCCATTTTTACAAGTACCCGGCAATTTCCGGTCCTATGGCCGGTGCGGCGCCGGCCGGCGGACCGTACCGGCGTGTCCTCCTATTCTTCAGCCTAAATGCATGGGCGGTAACGGCTTTTTCCGGCAGCGCGCCATGCTGCGGCGGGCCAGGCACATACCTTGCGGATGAACTCGGTGTGGACGGGCGCAGCTCGTCGCCAGCAGACGATCGCAGGCAATGACTGCATCTTTGAACGCATCCTTCATCAATACCCAATGGAGAAACCATGAAGACTATTCAACTTCTGAAAACCGCCGGCAGCATCGCTTGTGTTGCATTCGCACTGAACGCTACGGCGCAGACCAGTGCATCGGCCCCGTCGGCAGCATCCGAAACCATCGGCCAGCACGTGGACGACGGCACCATCACCACCAAGGCCAAGGCTGAACTGCTCAGCGCGAAGAACGTCAAGTCGACCCACATTCACGTGAAGACCCGCAAGGGCGTGGTATGGCTCACGGGTTCCGTGCCGACTGCCGACGACAAGGCTGCGGCAGGCGAAGTCGTGAAAGGCGTCGATGGCGTCTCGAGCGTGAAGAACCATTTGAAGGTCGTCGCGGAATAAGCGCGGACGATTCTCCCGCTGGAATGCAAACGGCCCGACAATTTGTCGGGCCGTTTGTGATTAACCGCGTCTACGCTTGAACGAAACCGTGTGCATTGCTCGCTTCACTCAAGCATGCTTCTCACTGAATTCGTTGAGCGGTTCAGGCGTTTTGCGTGGATCGAAATCGGCCCACCGCCCTTGCTGCCAGCGCCCGCTCGCGCGCTCGATCGCCGCGCCCCCTGCTTCGCGCAAGACACGAGCAGCGTCGAACTGATTGTCGGGCGACACATGAACGGCGACCAGCACGCCGGAGTCGCGCGACTCCTCGTGAAACGCCACGTGATGGCCGGTATGACCGCGTTCACGCGTGCGCAACATGGCGCCGATCAGCGAGCCCACGTAAGCACCGACACCCGCTGCAATTAGCGACACGAGCAGCGGCGCCGAGAAAGTCGCAAATATACCGACGCCGACTACCGCCCCCGCCACCGCTCCAATGGTGACGCCGATACCCGCGCCTTTCGGCGCTTCCTTCGCGGCCGGGTCGGTGCCAGTATCGCCGCCAATCGGGTAGCGTGCGTGCTGGCCGCGCGGATTGACAAAAAACAGCGTGACGTCTTCTTCGACGAACCCCGCGTTGAAGAGTTTTTGCGCCGCATCTTCAGCAGCGGGGAAAGTGGTGAAGCGTGCTGCGACGATGAGTGACATAAGGCCTCCTTGCATCGTTAAGTCGCGTTTCGCGGACCTTGCCGCCGCGCGGCCTTTTGCGCTGCACAAACGCGCGCAGACGGCAGGCATCTATCAGAACTACGCGGCAGAACTACGCGGCGGCGCCGCGATCGGGTTCCATGCCTTCCACCCTGAACAGTCCACTATGCAACACTACGCCTTCCCCACCGTTGCGGTCGAGTGCTTCCGCGCAAACCGAACGGATACGGTTGCGGCCCCGGTTGAAGGCTGTGATCAACGCGGATTCGAGCGCGGAATCGGCGCCGAAATGGTCTTCCAACGCTTCCGCGCTGATCGCGCAAGCCACCGTTTCGCCGTCGACGCGCGCCATGAATTGCACGGTCAGATTCGCGCCGTCGAAGACCGGCGGGTCGTCGGGAAAAGTAATGTGCATAAGGGAATCCTCATAGGCCGGACGCGGCAGGGTCGCGCTCATGACGAACCCTTCATTGCGCCGGCGAGTTGTTGCGCCATCGCGAGATGATGTCTGATGGTCGGCAATGCATGCGCGGCGGCCGCCTTCAACTGCGAATCGGTACCGCTCTGGCTCTCCTGCTGGAACAGATCGACCGCGCGCTGGTGCGCCTCAAGGCCAATCTGCTCGACGTAGGCCTGATCGAACTCGCGACCCTTAAGCGTCTGCAGTTTGCCGACCAGCGCGGAGTCGGCTGCCGGCGTCACGGTGAGCCCCTTCTTCGCGACGAGCGCGGCCATGCCGTGCGAGAGTTTCGTATGGTCGGCGATCATCTGTTGAGCGAATTTCTTGACGCGCGGATCGCTCGAGTTCTTGAGCGCAATCCTGCTTGCCGCGATCTCGGTGGCGTCGGACTGCGAGGCATCCTGCACGAACTGCTGGTCTGCCGGCGAAAGTTGAGTGGCGCTCGTGGGCGCGTCGCTCGCGGGAGCGTCGCTGGCTTGCGCGTACACGGTGCCGACCGACGCGGCGCCAAACCCTAGCGCAACGGTCATCACTTGTAGGGAATACCGGAATTTCATGCATTTTCTCCCTGGTCAACCTGTCTATCGAAGCGGGCCGGCCAACCTGGCCGCCAATCGCGTGCTGCCGTGCACGGTGCTCTCCACGCTGTCGTCGAAATACATAGCAAGCTACAGAGCAAATACAGAGCAAGCCTTATGCCTTGTGATGCATCACTCGCCGCAAATCGAAGGAATGCTGGTTGCTCAGTTCTCCCTACATCGAAACGTAAAGGAGAAACGTCATGGCCAACCAGACTCAGACCCAAGGCGCACGTATCGTAGGTAAAGGCAGTGAGACCGCCGACGGTCCGGGCCCCGAGGTGATGGCAGCCGCCACCCTCGACGGCAACAAGGTGATCAGCAGCGACGGCGAGGACATCGGCAAGGTCAAGGACATCATGCTCGACGTCGGCTCGGGCCGCATCGCGTATGTAGTCCTCTCGAGCGGCGGCTTTCTGGGCATCGGCGACAAGCTGCTGGCCATTCCGTGGCGTGCGTTGACGCTCGACACGCAGCGGAAGTGTTTCGTCCTCGATATGACGGCCGAGCGTGTGAAAAATGCACCGGGGTTCGACAAGGATCACTGGCCGGCGATGGCTGACCAGACCTGGGCCACCTCCGTGCATCAGTACTACGGCAGCGAGCCTTACTGGGGACCCGCCCCGTATCATCGGCGCGACGACGTGGGGGTTGGCGACATTCCGGCGGCTTCGTCGGATGCGCCGGAAGCCGGCGGCGTAAAGCTATAGGACGGGAGGCAAAATCATGGCCGCGAGGAAAGCCACCGGCAAGACCAGCAGCAAATCGAAACGCCCCGCCACGGGCGGCAAGTCCGGGCGTCCGCCACGTCAAAGGCATGCTCGCGCGCATGCGGCGCATCGCGCGAAAACCGCCAGCCGAAGCCGCGCCAGGCAGCCGCAGAAGTGGTCGCATCACGTCATGGAGACCAGCGATGCGATGGATATCGAGCACGATATTTTCAAAACCGGCAGCGCGGAGTCGATCGCCGAATCGCTGAAACGATCGTCGACGCGAAGCCGCCGCCGCAAGGGCACGCCGTTCCAGTCGGCGATGTCGATGCTGAACTTCTATATCAATCGTGCAGGCAGGAATCTGCCGAAAGCGCGCCGCGACACCTTGCAACAGGCCAAACGCAAGTTGCGCGAGGCGTTCGGACGCTCACTATGAGATGACGCGTCCTGATGCTTAACTTTCAACCGGCCGCGCATGCTTCGTTAGCATGGCGGCCCCTGCCTGCATGGTCACACACGGAGTCGTCAGAACGGAGTCGCTAGAATACGAGTCCTTGCACGCTGCAACAGGTTCCTTCCGTTCGATGACCGCTCCCGACAACTCAAGACGCGCAGAACGCGCGAATGCCGCCAATTCGCTGTTTGCTTTTCTCAAGACGCTGCCGCTCGGCGACCGCCTGACCGAAGGCGGCGTGATGGCCGCGCAGGCGGTGGCCGGCGCCAGCCTCGCTTTCGCTATCGGCCGCTGGCTGCATACCGAACAGGCATTCTGGGCTGCGATTACGGCGATCGCGGTGAGCCAGCACAGTTATATCGACACCCGCAATCTCTCGCGCGATCAGTTCATCGGCGCGATGGTCGGCGGCATTTGCGGCCTCGTCGGCGCAACGCTCGGCGGCGGCAATCTCGCGGCTTATGCGGCCACCGTCGCCGTGGCAATCCTGACCTGCTGGGTCGTGAACGTCGGCAGCGCCGCGCGTTTGGGCGGCATTACCGCGACCATCATGCTGCTGGTGCCGGGCACCGGTTCGCCATGGGACAAGGCTCTGCTGCGCCTCGGCGAAGTCACGCTGGGCACGATCTGCGCGCTGCTGGTGACTCTGATCATGTCGTCGATCGAGAAACGCTGGTTCGGCAGACCCGGGAAGACTTAACCCTTAACCGGCATTCCGCTCGCTCTCATGCGGTTGACGCCGGTAACGTCCCGGCGTCACACCTACGCTCTGCTGGAACGCCTTGCCAAACGCGGCTTCCGATTGATACCCCACCGTCTCGCCGATCTCCGCCGCGCTACGCTGCGTGCGCCGCAGCAGGTCGCACGCAATCGTCATGCGAATCCGCGTGAGAAAGTCCATCACGCTCATACCCGCGCGCTCGTTAAAGTGGCGCGCGTAAGTCGCGCGGGACATCGCGGCGATCTCACCCAGTTCCGCGATCGTCCATGCCCGCTCGGGCACGCTCAGCATGTTTTGGACAGACGCACCGAGGCGCGCATCGGCCAGTAGAGCCAGCACGCCAGGACTGGATGCATGCCGTTCCCCATGCATGCGCAGGGCCATTGCGAAGAGTGCGAGGCTCAGTGCGGTGACGATTGCAAGCGCGCCGGGCTGACGCCGTTCGGCTTCGGTACGCACCAGCGTAATCACCGTCTGCAGCGCGCCCAGTGTTTGCACGCCGCCAAGCGACACATGCAACGGATCGGGCAGCGCGTCGAGCAACAACGCGGAGGAACCGGGCGCGTAGACGAACCGGCCGCACAGAAGATCCAGATCCACGCCGAGGTCGCACTCGCCGCTCGAATCGCGCGTGTCGCCGCCATTGCCGCCATTGCCGACGGGATTGCGTGCCGGGTTGCATGCCGCAGGGCAGGCTTCGTTGACGGCGTGACTGCGCTCAGCATCGCGACCATCATTGCGGCGCACAGGCAGCATGCCGTCATGGCTCAATGTGATCGGTGCGCCGCCGCCAGCCCGGTCGATATCGCGCACCCGATGCGCGGCGCCGCGTGGAAACAGCATGAAATCCCCCGCGCGCAATTCAAGCTGCTCGCCACTCGCCGTCTCGACGACGCAGGCGCCGTCCAGCACCAGGTGAAAAGGCGCAATTCCCGCCTCCATGGGCGCATGATCGACGTCGAAGCCGCCGCTGAACAGGCAACGCAGGTCGAGGCTGGCTTGCGGCCTGGCAAGGTCGATCAGCCGGCTAAGGGTATCCATGAGACGATCGCGCTAAAAGTTGAGCGAATCGAGTATTCAGGATGTCGCGGCACAGCGCAATACTTTGTCTCACGGCACCGGCACCCGCCGGCTTGCCCCCAACCAAGGAGCTCTGTCATGTTGAACTGGATCGATTACCGCAAGGAACTGTTCGGCCGTATCGGCGAGATCGCCAAAATGTCGCCGGATACGGTGAAGGGTTATCAAACGATCTCAGCCGCGGGTCAGAAGGCTGACCTGCTCGGCGCGAAAACGCGCGAACTGATCTCGCTGGCGGTCGCGGTAACCGCACGATGCGACGGCTGTATCACCGTGCACACCGCCGAAGCGCTGAAGCACGGCGCGACCCGCGAAGAAATCGCCGAAGCGCTCGGTGTCGCGATCGCGGTGAATGCGGGCGCCGCGATGGTGTACTCGGCGCGCACCATGGACGCCGTGGCCGCTTATCAGGCGGACCAGTCACCCGCGGCGTGAGGGAAGCCGCAGCTTCCCATACGCCTCGCACGGGCTAGAGCGGATGGCGCGCTTCTTCAAGCTGTTTGCGGCGCGCCTCGCCCTGGCGCTCCAGCATCCAGCCCGGGTACTCGGCCGGCAATACGCTGACCTTGTCGAGTTTCGCCAGTTCGTCGGCGTTCAGCGTGACACTGGTCGCCGCAATGTTGTCGTCGAGTTGCTCGATTTTCTTCGCCCCGACGATGACCGTGCTCACCACGCGTTGATGCAGCAGCCACGCGAGCGCGATCTGCGCCACCGAAACGTTCTTCGCCTCCGCGAGATCGCGCATCACGTCGATGCAGTCGTAAGCCCGCTCGCGATTGACCGGCGGAAAATCGAAGGTGGTGCGGCGGCTGCCTGTTTCGCCCTGCTGCTCACGCCCATATTTGCCGCTCAGCAAGCCTCCCGCGAGCGGACTCCACACCATCAGCCCAAGCCCCTCGCTGCGCAGCATCGGCACGAGTTCGCGTTCGAGGTCGCGTCCCGCCAGCGTGTAATACGCCTGTAGCGTTTCAAAACGCGCGAGACCGAGACGCTCCGCAATGCCCAGCGCCTTCACGATTTGCCACGCGGCCCAGTTCGACACGCCGACGTAGCGCACGTGGCCATGCTGAACCAGCGTGTCGAGCGCGCGCACGGTTTCCTCGATCGGCGTGGCCGGATCGAAGCCATGGATCTGGTACAGGTCGACGTGATCGAGTTGCAGGCGCTTCAGGCTCGCCTTGACACCGTCGATGATGTGATAGCGCGAAGCGCCGCGTGCGTTCGGAAACCCGGCCGTTGGACCGAACACTTTGGTTGCGACCACAACTTTGTCGCGCGGCACTTTAAGGTTCTTCAGCGCCTGGCCTGTAATCTGTTCGGACAGTCCTTCCGCGTAGACGTCGGCGGTGTCGATGAAATTGATGCCGGCATCGAGCGCCCGGCCGACCAGCCGCTCCGCGTCCCCTTGCTGCAGATCGCCAATCTGCTTCCACATGCCTTCGCCACCGCCGAAGGTCATCGTGCCCAGGCATAGCTCTGAAACAAACACACCGGTACGGCCTAACGGGTTGTATCGCATCGTCGAGACTCCATTAAAAGATTCGTGGTTCGATGAGCCCTACAGAGTACTTCACCCGGCAAATTTCCACAGCGCGCGACACGTCGTACAAGCAGCCACCGAACGGACGTATGTTTCAAATTCATTACAGCGAGACGTCACTGTTACCGCTGAATGTTTCGCCTGGAAAAACAATCCGGTCCCTGGTGAGCCAGTCGCCATGCGGGTCTCCGGCAAACGTCGGCGATTTGCAACATATTCGTCAGTTATGCCAGGGGCATTTGGAAAGTTTCGGTAAGACGTGTATAAGTCGGACCATTCCGCTCGTATGGTGCAGTGCCTTTCCCAAAAGGACCACGCGTATGAAGAAGAAGAAAAAGTTTGGAATCGGCCTGGGCAGCGTCGTCCTGCTCTCCAGGGCACTCACCCCTTCCGCGATGGCCGCGTGCAGCAATACCGCGCCGCCGAGCGGCACCACAGTCTCCTGCTCGGGCAGCGGCCTCCCCGCCGTCGTCGCGCAAACCGGCAGCACCGGTGTGACGATCAATGCCGACAACACCGCCTCTGGCAACTTCGTACGCAGTGCCACCCCGGTCGTCTTCAGCGTCGACACCAACAGCACGATCACCAGCAGCGGCACTTTCTCGCTGACGGGCGGCGGCGGCACCGGCACCGCGCGCGGCGCCGTGCTGCTCGGCGTGAACAACGGCAATCAGATCACCAACGCGAACGGCGCCAGCATCACCACGAGCGGCGCCTATAACGACGGCATGGCCGCCAACGGCAGCGGCAACACACTGACCAACCGCGGCTCGATCACGACCAGCGGCCCCAACGCTTACGGCATGACGGCCGCGTGGGGACAAACGAACGTCGGGCAGTCGAACAACACGCTGATCAACAGCGGCACGGTGACGACCTCGGGCAGCAACGCACGCGCCGCATCGATTCTGGGCGGCAACGGCACCATCAACAACAGCGGCACGCTGTCCACCTCCGGCGCGAACAGTCCAACCGCTTATCTGCAAGGCAATAACGACCAGTTGATCAACAGCGGCACGATCACCGCGAGCGGTGCCGGCTCCGATGCGGTGTTCTCGAATACCGCGGGATCGAGCTTCGTGGCAACGATCCAGAACCTCGCGGGCGGCAGCATCATCAGCCAGAACGGCTCCGGCATCCGCACGCTCAATGGCAGCAGCACCATCACGAATGCGGGACTCGTGCAGAGCGGCATCGGCACGGCGATCACAATGGGCAACGGCAACAACACGCTGATCCTGCAGACCGGCTCCGTGATCAACGGCGCGGCCGACGGCGGCGCCGGAGGAACGGCCACGGTGATCCTGCAAGGCTCCGGCACCGCATCGAACGCGTTCACCAATTTTCAGACCTTGCTGATGCAAGGGGCGCTGTGGAACTGGACCGGCAGCGGGACCTTCTCGCTCGCGCATGTGCAAACCGGCACGCTCAATCTCACCGGTACGCTCGGCGCAAGCGCGACGGCGCTGGTCGATAGCGGCGCGACCTTGCAGGCGAATGCGCAGAACCTGCCCGCGAGCGTCGCCGACAATGGCCTGGTACGCTTTGCCCAGGATAGCGCGGGCACCTACGCAGGAACGATCAGCGGCACCGGCGCGGTCGATAAAACCGGCGCCGGCGTGTTGACGCTCGCGCCGACGGCGACCACCGGCAACACCTACTCGGGCGGTACGACTATCGATCAAGGCGGAATCGCGGTGGGCGCGGACAATGCGCTCGGCGCGAACACAGGTGGTCTGACGTTCAACAGCGGGACCTTGCAATTGACCTCGAGCTTCGACCTCGCCGGCACGCGCGCAATAACACTGGCAGCGGGCGGCGGCACCATCGACACACAAGCGTTCAACTCCACACTCACGCAGGCCGTAAGCGGAAGCGGCGCCTTGACGAAAGCCGGCAGCGGCAGTTTGCTGATGACCGGCGTGAGCACCTATAGCGGCCCCACCACGGTCGCCGCGGGCAGTCTCGCGATCGGCGACGCTAGCCATGCGAACGCCGCGCTGACCGGCGGCGGCGCCACCACGGTGGCCGCCGGCGCGACGCTCGGCGGCTATGGCAGCGTGACGGGCGCCGTCCAGAACAATGGCACGCTGGCGGTGGCGAATGCACTGCCCTTGTTGGCCAGCGAGGGGACCGGCGCGTTCTCGATCAACGGCTCACTGCTCAATGCAGGACTCGTGCAGATTGGCGGTCCGGCCAGCGCCGGCGTCGGCAATGTGCTGAACGTGACGGGCAACTATACCGGCCAGAATGGCACCATCGGACTGAACACCGTTGTCGCCGGCGACGGCGCGGCGTCCGATCGCCTCGTACTGAGCGCCGGGACGGCCAGCGGTTCGACCCGTCTGCAAGTCACGAACATCGGCGGCCAGGGCGCGCAAACGATTGCGGACGGCATCGAGCTGGTTCAGGCGGCCAACGGCGCCACCACGGCTTCGAGCGCGTTCACGCTGGCCACACCGGTGAAGGCCGGCGCGTACTCTTACTACCTCGCCAAAGGCGGTGTGAGCGGCGGTACAACGGACAACTGGTATCTGCGCAATACGGTCGCGCCACTGCCCACGGCTACACCGGGCGAGCCGCCTGGCACGCCCGGCGAGCCCCCGGTCGCCGAACCCGGCGTGCCGGTTGCAGCCGAGGGCACACCGCCCTTGCCGCCCCCACCGCCGGCCGGCTCGGCCGCCACGCCGCTCTATCGCGTCGAAGTGCCGATCTACGCCGCGGCGCCCGGTGTCGCGCGCGAACTCGGCCTGATGCAGATCGATACGTTTCATGACCGCCAGGGCGATCAGGCCTTATTGAGCGAAAGCGGCACATTGCCTGCCGCATGGGGCCGCGTATGGGGCGGTCATAGCGTGTTGAGCCAAAGCGGTACGGCAAGTCCGCAATTCGACGGTTCCGTGTACGGCATTCAGGCCGGCCAGGATCTTTACGCGGATCACGGCGCGAGCGGCCAGCGCAACCACTACGGCGTGTTCGTCGGTTTCGCGCGGGCCACCGGCGACGTCGACGGCTTTGCGCTCGGTATGCCCAATCTCGCGGTGGGCCACCTTGCGATCAACGCGTATAGCCTCGGCGGTTACTGGACGCATGTCGGCCCGAGCGGCTGGTACACCGACGCCGTGCTGATGGGAAGCTCGCTGAACGTCGATCCGCGCTCGCGCGACGGCGTCGGCACGACGACGCACGGGAATGCGGTCACCGGTTCGCTCGAAGGCGGCTTGCCGATTCCGCTCGGTGCGGGCCTCTCGCTCGAACCGCAGGCGCAACTCGTGTGGCAGCACCTTGCGCTGTCCGATTTCAACGACGGGGTGTCGAGTGTCGGCTTCAATAGCGGCAATACTTTTGTCGGACGAATCGGTGCGCGCCTGCAAGGTCAGTTCGATGCCTTCGCGACAGCATGGCGCCCTTATCTGCGCGTCAGCCTCTTGCGCGAATTCGGTGCCGACGACAAAGTCACCTTCGGCGGAGGAACCGTCATGCAGGGCACGGTCGGACAAACCGAGGCGCAGCTCGGCGGGGGTGTGGTCGGCAAATTCAGTGCGTCCGGCAGCGTGTTCGCGACGCTCGGCTGGCTGACGAACCTGGGCGGCGCGCATCAGAGAACGATAACCGGCGACGCGGGCGTGCGCTGGATCTGGTAGTTTCCGCATAGCCAGCCAAGCGCTACCGGTGCGGCGCGGCACGATCCGCGCCGGTAGCCATTGCCAGCGCGCTTCACACCTTCCTCGCCACCCGTCGGCCCTCGGCAAAGCCGGTAAAAACCTGCCAGACTGAGCGCTGATCTTCGCAACAGGCCGGCGCTTGCCGTCCTCTGGATATGGCACGCCGCGCCCCCATCTATGCCAGCATGACTTCGGCCTCGACATCCGCGACCGCCTTGCGCGCGCACCCTGATTCCGCCAGCTTCGATCCGGCCTCGCGGACGGCGCCAGACGCCGCTGCGCGTCCCGCCTCCGGCCTTTCAACGGCCACTGTGCTCGATGACTTCCATCCCGCGGTCGCCGGCTGGTTCCTGAAGACCTTCCCGGCGCCCACTGACGCGCAGGCGGCCGCCTGGCCGCAGATTCGCAGCGGCCGCTCAACGCTCGTCGCCGCGCCCACCGGTTCGGGCAAAACCCTCACCGCCTTTCTGTCCGCGCTCGACGAACTGGTCCAGCAAGGCCTCGCCAACGGCGGTGTCCTGCCCGACGAAACCCTGGTGGTCTACGTCTCGCCGCTCAAAGCACTTTCCAACGACATCCGCATCAATCTGGAAGTGCCGTTGCAGGGCATCGCTGCGGAACTCGACGCGCGCGGCTTAGCGCCGCTCGAGATTCGCACCGCCGTGCGCACCGGCGACACTACGCAACAGGAGCGCAACGCGCTGAAAAAGCGCGCGCCGCATATTCTCGTGACCACGCCGGAATCGCTCTACGTGCTGCTCGGTTCGGATTCCGGCCGGCGCATGCTGTCGACGGTGCGCACGGTGATCGTCGACGAAATTCATGCGCTCGCCGGCAGCAAGCGCGGCAGCCATCTGGCGCTCAGCCTCGAGCGGCTCGACGCGCTGTGCGAGCGGCGCTTGCCGCGGATCGGACTGTCGGCGACGCAAAAACCGGTCAGCGCCGTTGCGCGCTTCCTGGTGGGCGGCGCGAGTATCGAAAGCCCCACTCCCGCGGATTGCGCGATCGTCGACGTGGGGCACATCCGCGAGCGCGACCTCGCGCTCGAGATTCCGCCCGTGCCGCTCGAAGCGGTGATGCCCAACGAAGTATGGGAGCGCGTCTACGACCGGCTCGCCGAATTGATCGCAATGCATCGCACCACGCTGATTTTCGTCAACACGCGCCGCATGGCCGAACGCGCCGCGCGTCATCTGAGCGAGCGCCTCGGTAAGGACGCGGTCGCAGCACACCACGGCAGCCTCGCGAAGGAACACCGTTTCGACGCCGAGCAGCGCCTCAAACGCGGCGACTTGCGGGTGCTGATCGCCACCGCCTCCCTGGAACTGGGCATCGATATCGGCGACGTGGATCTGGTCTGCCAGATGGGTTCGCCACGCGCGATCGCGCCATTCCTGCAGCGCGTGGGGCGCTCGGGCCACCACGTCGGCGGCATGCCGAAAGGCCGGCTGTTTCCGGCCTCGCGCGACGATCTGATCGAATGCGCGGCGCTGCTCGATTGCGTGCGGCGTGGCGAACTCGATGCACTGCGGATCCCGCGCGCGCCGCTCGATGTGCTCGCCCAACAGATCGTGGCCGAGGTGTCGAGCAACGAACTGAGCGAAGACGCGTTGTTCGACATGGTGCGACGCGCGGCCCCCTACGCCGAACTCGAACGCGAGCAATATGACGCCGTGCTGCGCATGCTCGCGGAAGGCTACACGAGCCGCAACGGCCCGCGCGGCGCCTATATTCACCGCGACGTAGTGAGCGGCACGCTGCGCGGCCGGCGCGGCGGAAAACTGGTCGCCGTGACCTCGGGCGGCACGATTCCCGAGAACGCCGACTATGCGGTGGTGCTCGAGCCGCAGGCGATCAATATCGGCACCGTCAACGAGGATTTCGCGGTCGAGAGTCTCGCGGGCGATGTGTTCCAGCTCGGCAACGCGTCATATCGCATTTTGCGGATCGAGAGCGGTCGCGTGCGAGTCGAGGACGCGCAAGGGCAGCCGCCGAATATTCCGTTCTGGCTGGGTGAAGCGCCGGGGCGCAGCGATGAACTGTCATTCGGCGTGGCGCGCCTGCGCGAAGAGATCGAGCGTCGGCTTGCCGGGAACGCGGACGATGCCGGTATCGATACCGATTCCATGGCTGAACGCCTGCAGCACGCGATCGACTGGCTCATCGATACCCTCGGTCTCGACGAAGCCGCCGCCCGCCAGATTGTCGACTACCTCGCTCGCGCACGGGCCGCTCTCGGCGTGCTGCCGACGCAAAACACGCTGGTCATGGAGCGCTTTTTCGACGAATCAGGCGGTACGCAACTCGTGATCCACACGCCGTTCGGCAGCCGCGTGAATCGCGCGTGGGGGCTCGCCTTGCGCAAGCGTTTTTGCCGGACCTTCAACTTCGAACTGCAAGCCGCCGCCACCGAAGACGCGATCGTCCTCTCGCTCACCGGCAGCCATTCGTTCGTACTCGACGACGTATGGCGCTATCTGCATTCGAACAGCGCCGAGCATCTGTTGATCCAGGCGCTGCTCGACGCACCGCTGTTCGGCGTGCGCTGGCGCTGGAACGCCACCACCTCGCTCGGCCTGCCGCGCTATACCGGCGGGCGCAAGACGCCGCCGCAATTGCAGCGCATGCGTAGCGAAGATCTGCTGGCAAGCGTGTTTCCGGAGCAAGCTGCGTGCCTGGAGAACGTTGTCGGCGAGCGTGAACTCCCGCGCCATCCGTTAGTGGACCAAACCGTCGACGACTGCCTGCACGAAGCGATGGATAGCGACCGCTGGCTCGCTTTGCTGCGTCGCATCGAACAGGGCGACGTGCGGTTGATCGCCCGCGATCTGCCGGCGCCCTCGCCGCTTGCCGCCGAAATCCTCAACGCAAAACCGTATGCCTATCTCGACGACGCACCAATCGAAGAGCGTCGCACGCAAGCGGTACTGAACCGGCGCTGGACCGATCCGGCCAGCGCCGACGACCTTGGCGCCCTGGACGCCGACGCGATCGACAGCGTACGCGGCGAAGCATGGCCGCAGGCACGCACCGCCGACGAGATGCACGAAGCGCTAACGGGCCTCGCGTGCATCACCGGAACCGAAGCGGGTCACAACGAAGGCTGGCCGGCGTGGCTCGCGTCGCTTGCCGAATCCGGCCGCGCGACCCGCCTGCGGTTCGGCGGCGACGACGTGCTGTGGCTACCCGTCGAGCGCCTGACCTGTTTCCAGGCGCTCTATCCGGACGCGCCGTTCGAACCGCCGCTCACCGCCCCGAAGGGCTTCACCGAGACCTGGAGCGCCGACGACGCCCTGCTCGACGTGTTGCGCGCGCGGCTGACCGGTTTTGGCCCGCTGCCTGTGCAGGCGATTGCGCAAGCGCTGCGCTTGCCGGCGGCATCCGTCGAACAGACCTTGCTGCGCCTCGAAGCGGAAGGCTACGTGATGCGTGGCCGCTTCTCGCCGGGCGCAAGCGAGGAAGAATGGTGCGAACGCCATTTGCTGGCGCGGATACACCGCTATACCGTGAAGCGCTTGCGCCGCGAGATCGAGCCGGTGGAACGGCACGACTTCATGCGCTTTCTATTCGAGTGGCAGCATCTGACGCCGGACACCCGCAGTGAAGGACGTGAAGCGTTGGCCGCCGTGCTTGAACAGATGGAGGGTTTTCAGGCGGCTGCGGGCGCATGGGAAGAAGACATTCTGCCGGCACGCGTGAAGGCGTACGCAAATACTTCGCTGGACGAACTATGCCGGGCCGGCAAGATCGTCTGGACCCGTCTGACCGAACGGGCACGCGGCGCGGCGGGGCCGGTGCGCAGCACGCCGATCGTGTTGCTGCCGCGCGCTCAGGTGCGTGTCTGGAGCGCGCTGATCGATCCGTCAAAGCAGCCGGAGCTATCGGCGCGGGCGCAGCTCGTTTATGACACGTTAGCGCAGCACGGCGCGATGTTCTTCGACGAATTGCTCACTGAAGTAAGCGGCTTGCGGATGGAACTGGAGAACGCATTGGGCGAACTGGTCGCAGCAGGCCTCGTGAATTCCGATAGTTTCGCTGGCTTGCGCGCGCTACTCAAACCTGCCGCCAAACGCAGTACGTATTCGAGCAGCCGCCGTGTCAGGTCGGGTGCATTCATCGGAGGAATGGACGACGCGGGACGCTGGGCGCTCGTCAATCGGCAAACCGTTGCCGCCGCGCCGGAAACTTCGCCCGCGCGTCGCCAGCAGTTCGCGCCCGAGACACTCGAACACATCGCGATGACGCTGCTGCGCCGCTATGGCGTAGTGTTCTGGCGTTTGCTCGAACGCGAGGCCGAGTGGTTGCCGCCGTGGCGCGATCTGTTGCGTGTTTTCCAACGGCTCGAAGCGCGCGGCGTGGTTCGCGGCGGCCGATTTATCAATGGGCTCGCCGGCGAACAGTTCGCATTACCGGAAGCGATTCCATTGTTGCGGGAAGTTCGACGACACGCGAATGACGGTGTATTTGTGTGCGTCGCCGCAACTGATCCTTTAAATCTCGCGGGCACTTTGCTGGTCGGCGAACGGGTGCCTGCTGTCGCCGGAAATCGGATTCTGTATCGGGATGGTGTTGTTATCGCGACACTAATTGCGGGGGCATTCTGGTTTGCCCCTGACGTGGAAACGATTCCCGCCGAACGGGAGCACGCACGAAGCCTGCTGGCGCGGCGATTCTAAAGCGATTTTGATTCGATTCTGAAACAAATTCTATGCGTTTTCGCGAGCTTCGCACGCATATGTGGCGCAACAAAAGTTTAAAGACAAAGCCCATTCGGATCGTTAATGTTTTATGGGCCCGAATATCAGTTGCTTCGCTACAATGAGGCAAGTCTTTAAGTATGATGAGACTGTTTGCCGCCAATCCACCTTCATGGTGGGGCCCATCGGCACACCGCCCAGGGATCTCATGAACGACGACCAACACGATCAGGTGCTTTTTGCGCAGTTCGGCACAAGCAGCCCTTGCTGGCGTTTGTCGAACGACAGCAACGCATTGGAACTCACGCCGGTCAGCGGCGACGTGCCGGCTAACGTCGCAATTCCGCTGAATCCCCAGCAGGCCTCGCAAATCCGCTGCCTCACCGGCATCACTTCGCACCTCGTTCTCGACGTGCGGCTGTTCGGCGAGCCGCTGCGCCTGCACCTCGTCGGAAAAAAACTCGCCAGCAATACCTGGGCAGGCACCGCTTCGGCCTACGACGATACGGAGTCCGTCGCACGCGATCTGGTCCATGGTCTGTCGTTCGCCGAACAGGTCGTCTCCGAAGTCAATTCGGTTGTGGTCATCGTCGACAAACACGGCCGTATACAGCGCTTTAACCGCCTTGCCGAGGAGCTCACCGGCGTCAAGGAAGAAGACATTGTTGGGCGCAATGTGTGGGCGTTGTTCATGAGCACTGAATCTGGCGCGGCATCGAGCCAGAACATCGCGGGCTTCTTCAATCGCGGCGTCTCGTACGAAGTCGAGCGGCGCGTGAAAACCCTGCGCGGCGAACGGCTCTTTCTGTTTCGCAACAAGTTCGTTCACAGCGGCAGCGGTGTCGACGAACAGTTTCTGATCTGCTCAGGCACCGACATCACCGAAGAACGGCTTGCGCAGGACCGGCTCACTGAACTGGCGAACACCGATTCGCTCACCGGCCTCGCCAATCGCAATGCGATCCAGGACAAGATCCGGACTGCGATAGAAGATGCGGCGCCAGGCGAATCGGTCGGCGTGCTGTTCCTCGATCTCGACAACTTCAAGAAGGTCAACGACCACTACGGCCACGTTTTCGGCGACCGGTTGATCTGCGACGTGTCCTCGGCGATCCACGCCTGCCTGAACGAAGGCGACGCGCTCGCGCGCCTCGGCGGCGACGAGTTCATCGTGCTCGCCACCAGGTGCACCGCCCACGATCTCGAAGCAACCGCGCAACGCATTCTCGAACGCCTGCGCACGCCGTTTAGCCTGGGGCTCGTCGAGGTCTACACCGGCTGCTCGATCGGCATCGCGCTATATCCGGAGCACGGCGACAACCTCGAATCGCTGATCCGTTCCGCGGACACGGCAATGTACGTCGCCAAAGACGAAGGCAAGCGCACCTATCGCGTGTTCTCGCCCGACATGAACCGCAAGGTGGCGGAGTACATGTGGCTCGATACCAACTTGCGGCGCGGCCTCGAAGAAGGCCAGTTGACCCTGCACTATCAACCCAAGCTCTCGCTCGCCACCGGCGTGGTGCAAGGCGCGGAGGCGCTGGTGCGCTGGAACTCGCCCGAGCGCGGGCAGATCATGCCGGCGGAGTTCATCCGCTATGCGGAGGAATCCGGGCTCATCGGCGTGCTCGGCCGCTGGGTCATGGAAACAGCCGCGCGGCAAGCCGCCAAGTGGAAGGCCGACGGCTATAACCTGCGCATCGCGATCAACGTGTCGGCACGGCAACTGGTCGATACCGCCGTGGTGCGCCATTTCAGCGAAGCGCTGCAATGCGCGAATCTCGATCCCTGCCTGATCGATCTGGAGCTCACCGAGAGCTGCCTGATCGAGGACGAGGCGGCGGCGATCGATCTGATCACGCAGTTCCGCCAACTCGGCGCACAGGTTCATCTGGACGATTTCGGCACAGGCTACTCGTCGCTCTCGCAACTGGGCCGCATTCCGCTCGACGTCATCAAGCTCGACCGCAGTTTCGTCCGCTCGATCAATGCCGACACCAAGGCGCAGGCCCTGGTGCGCTCGATGGTGGCGGTCGCGCAGGAACTGAATTTCAAGGTGGTCGCCGAAGGCATCGAAACCGAGGCCGAAGAGGTGTTCATGAAGGGGCTGGGCGTCGACTACGTGCAGGGCTTTCTGTATGGTCAGGCCATGCCGGCCGCGGAGTTCGAGCGCTGGTTGCAGGATAGGCAGAAGCTCAGGCTGATTGCCTGAGCTTCCGCGCAACCGGTGGCCCACAGGAAGCGCCCCGCCCCGAAAGAAGTTCCCGTGAAGTATTGGCGGCCCGCGCCCGCTGCGGTTCGCCGTCGTCGAGACGCGGATCGATTCAGGCGAAATTGGCCGCACTGGAAGCTGTCTGGCGCAAATTTGAAGTACGGCGATTTTGCAGCATCACCAGCCGCTCCATGAAGGCCAAGTCCTTCTCTTCGATCATGAAGGCGGCATTCACCCAGTCCTCGGTAATTTCCATCAGTTCGGCGCGCGAGAGTTGCAAGACGCGCTGACGCGCCCGCAGCATCGCGCGGATTCCGTTCATCTTCGGCTTGAGCGTGTCAATGAACGTACGCGTCGCCATATAAGCGTCGCCCGGCTCGAACAGATGGTCGACCAGCCCCTTGCTGAAGTGCCATTCCGCCGTATGCGATTCGCCCACGCCGATCAATTCCTCGGCCAGACGCATGCCCACCTTGCGCGCGACCAGCGAATAACCGCCCATGCCCGGGAACAGATTGAATGCGATCTCCGGAAAACCCATGCGCGCATCGTTCTGCGCCAGCACGAAATGGTGCGCGAGCGCCGCCTCGAAGCCCCCACCCAGTGCCGTGCCCTCCACCATGGCGATCGAAATCGCTCCGGTGTCGAAGCCGCGTGCCGCCGCATGCACACAATCGACACAGGCTCGCGCGTACGACAGCAGCGACTGACGCTTGCCCGAGCGGATCGAGTCGGCAAAGAAATCGAGGTCGCCGCCGACATTGAACATGGTCGGAATCAGCGAGCCCGTCACCCAGAAATCGATCGGCAGGCCGGATTCTCGTGCTGCCTGCGCGAGACCCAGAATGTCATGGACCAGTTCGAGATTGAAACAGGGACGCGGTTGTGCCCGCAGCATCATCCACATGATGTTGCGGCCTTCTTCATAGTAAGCCGAGATTTGCGACAAATTGCCGGCCTCGAGGAACGGACGGCAGGCGTGGTGATTATGTAGATTCATTTTGAATGATCCTTTTTAAGGTTAAACATTGGCATTGCAATGCGAGCCTAAAGCAGACCGGAATCGGATGGGAGCGGGGTAACCAACAGATGAATGCAACAGGTTCCCGGAGCACCGCCGGACGGGGCTCTGCGGGAAGGCAAAATACCGGAAAAGAGGATCTATGGACGCAAACGCTTGCGCACCGGAGTTGGGCGAAATTAGGCGTGGATTGGACAGCCGGTCACGATAAATTAGCGAACGAACGGTGTCTGGATTTCGTGCCGGATTTGAAAGAAAAAGAAATGGCTTTCGATTAGGTAATGCAATCGAAAATAGTGTTTGCAGGCGATTGCTTTCTGATTTGTGACCTAACAGACGGACTATTCAATACGCATAATAAAATGCGGGCGCCTCATGGCGCCCGCTGATTTGCCTGCAATGTTATTGCAAGAAAAGGGAAAGCAAAGTCCTGGTCAAGGTGCTGCCGCGATCACCTGCGCCACGGCCGCCGTCAGTTTCTTGCCGTAGGACACGTGCAGAAACTCGTTGGGTCCGTGCGCGTTCGACTTCGGCCCGAGCACGCCGCACACCATGAACTGCGACTTCGGGAAGCCTGACTTCAGCACGTTCATCAACGGAATCGTGCCGCCCTGCCCCATATAGGCGACGTCCGCGCCATAGTGTTCGCGTGACGCGTCGTTAAGCGCGCTAGCGAGCCACGGCGCGAGTTCGGGTGCGCTCCAGCCGCTCGCCGCGCCGGCGTCCGGTTTGAAGGTGACCTTGGCGTTGTACGGCGGATCGAATTCGAGCAGCGCCTTCAGTTCTGCGACGGCCTTTTCCGCTTCGATCATCGGCGGCAGGCGCAGCGAGAGTTTGAATGCCGTGCGCGGACGCAGCACGTTGCCCGCGTCGGCGAGCGCGGGCAAACCGGCCGCGCCGGTCACGGACAGCGAAGGACGCCACGTCGAGTTGAGCAAGGCTTCCTGCGGATCGGTGGTGGTGGGCAGCACCTGCCGGCCGTCCTGGCCACAGGCCCACGGCAGCTTCTTCCAGACGTCGTCGCCGAGAATCCGGGCGGTCGCTTCCGCTTCGCGCAGCCGGTCTGCCGGGATCTGAACGTGAAAACCCTTCGGCAGCAAGGTGCCGTTGGCGGAGTCTTCGAGACGGTCGAACAGTTGCCGCATGATGCGGAAGCTCGACGGCGCAATGCCGCCGTAGCCGCCCGAGTGAATTCCTTCGTCGAGCACCTGAACTTCGAGGTCGCCCGCCACCAGTCCGCGCAGCGACGTAGTGAGCCACAGCTGATCGTAATTGCCCGCGCCCGAGTCGAGGCACACCACGAGACCGACCTTGCCGAGCCGTTCGCGCAGCGCGTCGACGTACGGCAGCAGATCGTAGCTGCCCGATTCCTCGCAGGTCTCGATCAAACCGACACAGCGCGGACGCTCGATGCCCTGCCCGTCGAGCGCCGCCAGCGCCGTGAGGCTCGCGTAGATCGCGTAGCCGTCGTCGGCGCCACCGCGGCCGTAGAGCTTGCCGTCTTCGAGCTTCGGCGTCCATGGACCGAGGTCGTTGCGCCAGCCGTCGAATTCAGGCTGCTTGTCGAGGTGGCCGTACAGCACGATGGTTTCGTCGCTGCCCGAGCGGGTCGCGGCCGTTTCGAAAAAGATCACCGGCGTGCGGCCCGGCAAGCGGACCACTTCAAGTTTCAGGCCGCGCACGGGTTGTTGCTCGGCCCATTGCGCCGCGTCGGTGATGACGCGCTCGAGATAGCCGTGCTTGACCCATTCGGGATCGAACGCCGGACTCTTGGCCGGCACGGCGATGTAGTCGGTGAGCGCGGGCACGATCTCGTCGTTCCATTTGCGGTCTACGAATTCGCGTAGCGTGTCCTGGTTGATGCGCTGAGTCTGCTGGGTCGTATCGTCGGAGATCATGGTGGAGTGGTCCGTGGCGGATCTGTTCTGTCGAAGCATCCATGATAGTCCTGATGCGCTGTGCACTGAACCCCTCGGCCTACCTGCATGTTTCGCGGCGGCTCTGCGCAAACAGGACAATCGCGCGACAATCGGGGATACATCGCGTCCTGAGGAGCCAGGCTATGGGTGGCAACGTCGTGATTCAGGTCATCGCCGCGGTGCTCGCGCTGGCGCTGTATTTTCTGCCGAGCATTCTCGCCGACCGGCGCAAGCGTCATGACGTGCTGACGCTGGCGCTCTTCAATGCGTGCCTCGGCTGGACCGGGTTCGGCTGGCTACTCGCACTCTACTGGGCGATGCAGCCCAACCCGCCGAAGAACGTGGCCGGTGAAGTGATAGAGACGCGCAAGATCGTGCGGATGCGGGCGTTTTCCTCGGCGCTTCTGGTGCGTGTGCAAAGGCGCGCCGCGGCGCGTGAGCGCCCGGAAAACAAACAGCCGTAGTTCAAAGCGCAAGCGTGCGCAGCAATCGCAGCCGGCCAGTTAGCGGCGTGTCTGCTGCCGCGCGTCATAGCGTTCACGGGCAGCGTCGAGTTCGGCCGCGTTGTTCTCGGCCCAGTCATCGAGCGCCACCAGTGCGTCACTGAGCGTTCGCCCCAGCTCGCTGAGCCGATACTCCACGTGCGCCACTGCGCCCGGCTGCTCCTCGCGGATCACCAGACCGTTGCGCTCGAGTTCCTTGAGCGTCTGCATCAGCACCTTCTGCGAGATGCCGCCGATCTTGCGCAGCAACGCGTTATTGCGCATCGGACCGGGCAGCAGCGCCGGCATGATGAGCAGTGTCCATTTTCCCGCGATCAGTTCGAGCGCAAGGCGCGACGAACAGGCCGCGTCGAAAACGTCGCCGCGATAGGCTTGTTCGGCCGATGTGAGGGACGCGCTGGCGGACTCGGGGAATGCCATGGTTACCAGTGGGTAAGTAATGGTGAGCGCATCACTATAGCTCTAAGCTGGCCGCTCATTAACCACTTACCGATGGGACTCATGATGGCATGGCTTATTCTGCTCGCCGCAAGCGCGGTCGAAATCCTGATGGCGCTGGCATTGAAATATGCAAATGGATGGACACGTTTGTGGCCGAGCATCGGCGGCGTTGCGGCCGCGCTCGGCAGCGTATTCTTACTGACGCTGGCGATGAAACACCTGCCGGCCGGTACGGCTTACGTGGTATGGACAGGGATCGGATCGCTTGGCATCACGGTGCTTGGCGTGGTGCTGTTCAACGACCCGGTTTCGGCACCCCGGGTGATTTGCATGACGCTGATCGTGTTGTCAGTGGCGGGGTTGAAACTGATCGACGGATAAGCCGGCTCGCGGGGCTAGTGCTAGTACGTGCCTCTGGCTGCTTCTCTCAAGCCGCCCGGCCGATCTTGCCCCACGTCACCGAGCCGGCCGGAATCGAGCGCGGTTCAGCCCGCACGCTCTCGTGCGCGAACATCTCGCGGCGCAGTTCGCCCTGTTCGTCGAACCACTCGCAAATCAGCCAGTCGCCAGGATTGAGCGCCACCGGCCCTGCGTAGGTCACGGTCATGCGCGGACCGCCTTCTTTTAACGTGACGACGTCACCGACACTGAAAGGGGCGGCTGGCGGTGTTTCAAATGCATCAATGATAGCGGTCAGCATATTCAATCCCTACGGAACCCGTTGCGCGGAAATAGTTATGGCCTGGTGCTTTGCAACATCGAACTGCCGAAGGAAAACCCCAAAGAGCTCGCCAAGATTAACAATCCGAATTAATCGCGGCAAGCGCTTTTTATTGATACCGTTTTCATAGGCGCTGGAATGGGTTTTCCATACCGGCAGCTAAGGCAAGACTCGCGAAAACCCGGCAGATCAAGCCAGCAGGCCGTCCCAGCAATCCATCCACATGCAAAAATTACTCTGGAAAACCCGAATCTCAAGTAGAAAATGCGGGTTGCATTTGTCATATTTAATGCATGCCTGACAAGCCGATCCGGGTTTATTCCAATCAGCCTTAAAAGCAGAATTACCAGTGAACAAAAAACTAGCCGGTAAATCTCACACCACGAACCGGTTGGAGCGAGGGCATAAAAGTCGGCGGCGGCTTCAGTTGAAAACGATTCCCGGCCGGTTATTTTCAAACCGGCTGCGCGGCGGTCCGGCGCAAAGCGAGTTGCTGATGCCGTACCAGCAGCACGCTCAATCCGATACACACGAACATCAGACACGCATTGATCGCGAGGCTGTACTGGAACGCGTGCGCGTAGGCAGCGGGTGTCTCGCGGCCGCCGATCACACCGAAAAACGCACCGCTGATGGCCGCCGTGCCGAACGCCGAGCCGATCTGCAAGGTCGACGACACCACGCCCGACGCGAGTCCCGCCTTCTCCGGAACGACTTCCTGCAGAACGATGCGCATGATCGACGGCAGCAGCAGGCCGTGACCGACCCCCGCGCATACCAGCCCGCAATAGAACAGCAGATCCGGGGTGGCGGCATGCGTCGCGGACCAGCCGGTAACGGTGAAACCGACCGTCATCATCGAGAAACCGAGCGCCAGCACATGGCCGCCGATCCGCTTGACCACCGCTGGCGACGTCAGCGGCCCAATCACGAAGCCGATCGCGAACGGCATGATGGCCATGCCCGAGGCCAGTGGCGACCAGTGCAGGCCGGTTTGCAGGAAGATTCCGTAGGTCAGGAAAAACGCGCTGTTGCAATAGAACAGAAACGCGAGCACGAGACCCAGCGCGAAGGCCGGGTTGCGGAACAATTGCAAATCCACCAACGGATGGCCGCCGCCGCGTTCGACGCTCCGCTCGGTCGCCACGAAGAGCGCGAACACGGGCACGGCAAGCGCGAACATCACGAAGGTCCATGCCGGCCAGCCGGCTTCGCGGCCGTGCGTCATCGGATAGATAACCAGCAGCAGCACCATCGAGAGCAATGCGACGCCCTTCAGGTCGATGCCGGTCTGCGTGGCCGGCTGATTTTCCGGCACGAACTTCCAGGTGCCGATGAAGGCCGCGATGCCGATCGGAATATTGATGAGAAAGATGATGCGCCAGTCGAGCCCGAACGGATGATAGGTAATCAGCGCGCCGCCGCCCAACTGGCCGACGATCGACGACAGCCCGAAGACGAAACCATAGAGGCTCATCACCTTGGTCTGCCGATGCAGCGGGACGACCGCGCGGATGGTCGCGAGCACTTGCGGCGCCATGACCGCGGCCGCGATGCCCTGCACGATCCGCGAGATCACCAGCATGTGACCGCTGGTAGCAAAACCGCACAATGCCGAAGCGACCACGAATGCCGCCATCCCCGTCATGAACATGCGACGCCGTCCAAACAGGTCGCCGAGCCGTCCGCCGGTGATCAGCAGCACGGCATAAGCCGACGCGTAGGCGGACACGACGAGTTGCAGTTGCGCGTCGGTGGCGTTCAACCCGGTGTGAATCGACGGCAGCGCCAGGTTGACGATGAAATAGTCGAGCGGCGCGAGGAAGGCACCGACGAACAGCACGGCGAGCGCCAGGCCCGGACGCTCGAAGCCGGCCGCCGCCTTCCCGGAGACGGCGGCCGCGCGAGCGGCAATCGCGCCGGCACCAGGACAGACGGCAACGGTCCCACCCTCCGCCCCCGCGAGTGCCGCCGGAGCGGGCTTGATAGGATCTTTATTCATGACTGTTCGTTCAAGAATTAGGCAAAAAAATTAGACGAGCGCACGCATGGCGACGTCCACGATTCCAACCAGCGCATCTTCCGTATGGGCGACTCGCCCCAGCACACGCAGCCCTTGCATCACGCACAGCAGGAAATCGCCAACGGCTTTTTCGTCGAGCGTGGAATTGAAGGCGCCGCTCGCCTGCCCGCGAATCACCGCCGCCGCCAGCAAGGTTGCCATGCGCCGCTGAATGGCGGCGACGCGCATACGCAAGGTCTCGTCGTCGCGCGGCATCTCCAGCGTGGTATTGGTGATGAAGCAACTGCGCTCGCCAGTCAGCGCGCAGGCAACCCGGGCGTAATGCAGCAAGGCGTTACGCAATGCCTCGTCCGGCGGCACTGGTGCATTGAGCCGCTCGGCCAGCCGCGCGACCGAGCCTTCCGCGTAATGATCGAGCGCGGCGAGCATGATGCCGTGCTTGTCGCCGAAGACGCCGTATAGGCTGCCGCGCAGCAGACCGGTGGCCTTGCAGAGGTCGTCAATCGAGGTGGCATGGTAGCCGTGATGCCAGAACACCTGGCTCGCGTTCGCCAGAACAGTATCCGTATCGAACTCGCGCGGCCGCCCACGGGGCGCTTCGCCGCCTTTTTTCACGGATTGCTTCCAGTTGCCAGATTGCTTCATGAAGCGGATATTATGACTAACCGTTCAAGAAAGCAAGGCAAGTTTGGATAGCGGGACGGTCCGGTAAAAATTCGCGCGCGCCTGTCGCCATCTACCCTCACTCGCCGGTCTGCTTACCCCACTTCTGTTCGGCGGCCGTGAAGAGCTGGTTGATCTCGTTACCGCTCGCGGCCTCCTTCGTGTAGTTGAAGGTGCCGTGATCGCGCATTTCATGCGCCGCGCGGAGAAACGCGCCCAACGCCGCGCGCGCCAGCGAACCGCCGACGCTGACACGCCGCACGCCCAGCGAACGCAGATCGTCGAAACTGAGCAGCACGCCCTGCAGCCCCATCAGCACATTGACCGGACGTTCGAGTGCGTCGACCACCGCGGCGATCTCTTCCCGCGTCTTGAGGCCAGGTGCGTAAAGCACGTCCGCGCCGGCCTCCTCATAGGCCCGCAAACGCCGGATCGTATCGTCCAGATCGGGCCTGCCCACCAGATAGTTCTCGGCGCGCGCCGTCAGCGTGAATGGAAACGGCAAGCTGCGCGCCGCAACAACCGCCGCACGCACGCGCTCCACCGCGGCTTCGAACCCATAGATCGGCTCATCCGCGCGACCGGTCGCATCTTCGATCGAACCGCCGACCACGCCCGCCGCCGCGGCCTGCATGATCGTTTCGGCGCAATCTTCTGGGGCATCGCCGAAACCATTTTCCAGGTCGGCGCTGACCGGCAAATCGGTCGCTGCTGCGATGTCGGTGAGATGCGCCATCATCTGCGCGCGGCCCACCGCGTTGTCGGGCCGGCCGCGCGAGAACGCATAGCCTGCGCTACTGGTGGCGAGCGCCTTGAAACCCGCCAGCGCGAGCAGCCGCGCGGTGCCGATATCCCACGGATTCGGGATGATGAAGGCTTCGCCGGCTGCGTGATAGGACTGGAATTGCCGTGCTTTTTCGGTTTGTGTTGTCATTGACGATCCCATCGAAGACGGCGACCGGCCTCTCGCACTCGCGCGCGGCCGGAACGTCGTCATGTTCGTTAGATTACAAATGAGTGAGATGCACGGAACGCGGCTGCCGGCGGCAAGGTGCCCCCTGCCAGCCGGCGCTGCACGGATCTGCCGTGCACAAATCGCGTGCTCAGGTTTCGAGCTTCGCGTCCATCGTGATGGTGGCGTTCAGCACCTTGGACACCGGGCAGCCCGCCTTGGCGTCCGCAGTGGCCTTTTCGAACGCGGCTTTGTCGCCACCCGGGATTTTCACGGCCACATCGAGATGCACCGCGGTAATCGTAAAACCGCCGCCGTCCTTGTCGAGCGTGACGGTTGCCGTGGTGCCGATACGCTCGGGCGTGATGCCGGCCTTGCCCAGTTCCGCCGACAATGCCATCGAGAAGCAACCCGCATGCGCGGCCGCAATCAGCTCTTCCGGATTCGTGCCGATGCCGTCCGCGAAGCGTGTGGAAAACGAGTACTGGGTTTCCTTGAGGACGCCGCTGTCGGTAGAAATCGAGCCTTTGCCGTCCTGCAGGCCACCTTGCCAGACTGCTGATGCCTTGCGCTTCATCGCTCTCTCCTGTTTGTGCCCTGCTTCGTGCCGCTCCTCAACCCTACGTGATGCCGCCCGCAACGGTCCAGCCCGGATTTTCGTGGTATCGGCATCGGTCGCGAGTCGCCCGCAAGGATTTCCCTCGAGGGCGTGCCGCGCGGCGCGAGGGGCGCGGGCGTGGACCGGACTTCATGATAGGCGCTTCCGTGTGCCAGTGTCGTGACGGCAACGGCTTACGGTTCGAAAACGCGCGGAGCAAAACCCGGCGGCGAAACCTGCGCCCCCGCCACCCCCGCCGCCGCTATTCGGCGAAGGGCAAGCTCTCCTGCCCCACGGCGCGCATGTCGAACACATTCAGCGTCATTGCCACCAGGGCATAGTAGCCAAGCAATCCGACAAGATTGATCACCACCTGATGGCCAAAGCGCTCGACCGCCTTTGCATAGGTAGCATCGGACACGCGTTTGGTATCGTAGAGTTCACTCGCGAAATCGTGAATCAAGGCGTCATCGGCGTGAGCGAAGGACGGGCGATGCCCCAGGCGGATCGCCTCGGCATCGGCTTCGGCTACGCCCGCTTCCAGCGCGATCGGATAGTGGATGTACCACTCGGCCTGCGCCTGCCAGCGTGCCGCGGTCACCAGAATCGCCAGCTCCGACAGGCGCAACGGCAAGCCGGTGCGATAGCGGCAGAACGCGCCGAGCCGTTGCGCCTGCTGCGCCAGCTCCGGACTGTGAATCCAGCCCAGAAACGGCCCGTTCAGGTTGCCGCGCGGACCGGACAATATCTCGTCAAGAACAGCCTTCTGTTCGGGCGTGGCATCGGTCAGTTCGAAGTGCGGCAAGCGCTCGGTCATGGCAAATCTCGTAGAAATAGAAAGGGCGTCAGATGGCGGCCAGTGCGCCTTCGATCGCATCGGTGAGACGGTTGACGATCTCGTCGATGTCGCGCGCCGTGCAGATAAACGGCGGCGCCAGCAGCACATGATCGCCGATCTTGCCGTCGACCGTGCCGCCCATCGGATACACCATCAAGCCACGCGCGAACGCCTCGCGCCGGATCGCCGCATGCAGTTTCAGCGACGCGTCGAACGGCGCCTTGGTGGCGCGCTCGCGTACCAGTTCAACGCCGACAAACAGGCCCCGCCCGCGCACGTCGCCGATATACGGATGCCGCGCGTAGTGTTCGCGCAAGCGCCCACGCAACTGCTCGCCGCGCGCCTGCACGTTCGGCAGCAGCCGGTCGTCAGCGATCACGCGCTGCACTTCGAGCGCCGCGGCGCAGGCAGTGGCGTGGCCGATATACGTATGCCCGTGCTGAAAGAAGCCCGAGCCGCCGACAATCGTCTGGTAAATGCGCTCGCTGACCAGCGTCGCGCCGATCGGCTGATAGCCGGCGCCGAGCCCCTTGGCAATGGTCAGCAGGTCCGGCGCGACGCCGTCTTCCTCGCAGGCATACAGGTAGCCTGTGCGGCCCATGCCGGACATGATTTCGTCGAGAATCAGCAGCACGCCGTAGCGATCGCACACGGCGCGGATCTTGCGGAAATACTCGCGCACCGGCGGCACCGCGCCGGCCGTCGCACCCACCACCGTTTCGGCGACGAATGCGGCCACCGTGTCCGCGCCGAGCTCCAGAATCTTCTGTTCGAGTTCATCCGCGAGACGTTGCGCGAACTGCTCTTCGGTTTCGTCGGAGCGCTGCTCGCGATAGGCGTAACACGGGCTTACGTGATGTGCTTCGATCAGAATCGGCAGAAACGGCTCGCGCCGCCACGCATTGCCGCCGATCGCGAGCGCCCCCAACGTGTTGCCGTGATAGCTCTGCCGACGCGCGATGAAATGACGGCGTTGCAATTCACCCTTCTCGACGAAGTACTGCCGCGCCAGTTTCAGCGCCGCCTCGATCGCCTCCGAGCCGCCCGACACGAAATACACGTGTTCGAGCCCTTGCGGCGCGCTCGCCACCAGGCGCTCGGCGAGTTCCTCCGCGGCCTGGGTCGTGAAGAACGACGTGTGCGCGTACGGCAATTGCTGCGCCTGGCGCTTGATCGCGTCGATCACGCGTTGATTGCTATGGCCCAGGCACGAGACGGCTGCGCCGCCTGAAGCATCGATGTAGCGCTTGCCGGTGGAATCGATAATTTCGATGCCGTCGCCGGCGATCGCGACCGGCAGTGACTGCTTCGGCGAGCGATGGAATACGGTAGACATGGTTTTCCTGTTCCTTTCTATGGGCGACGGCGGCTCAGGCGCGCAGCGGCGCGGGCTGCAAGGAGGAGACGACAGTCTCGAACGCACATTGACCTTGTCGATAAACCGTCATCGAAACACGGTCGCTGCCGATGTCGAAAAGCGCTGTGGCGAGCGTGTTTTCGTCGTCGGGATCGAACGGGTCGTCGCGGTAGATCGGCAAGCCTTCAGGGGCGCGATCCTGCAACATATTCAGCAACGCGGCGGGATTGATTGGACCGGCGTATGTGCTCAGCAGATGCTCGACGCGAGCCTGCCGGTCGCGTGAAGAATCGGTGACGATTTGCGCCTCGGCTTCGCAGCCGGCATGAATCAGATGATTCGCATGACCGGCGATCGCGGACACCGTCTGCATGGAACAGCGCTGCGCGCTGACTTCGACGCTCAGAAGACGCTCGTCGCCCGCACAGCCGAGCGTGTGATGAAAACCGCTCGCGGCCGGCGTGCCGCGCAGAATGGACAATGCTTCGTCGAGCGAGGCCGCATCGAGCACCGCGCGCGCGAGAATCATTCGCGGCACGCCGGCCGCAGGCAGGCGAATACGCAGGTTGTTGATAGCCTGTACGAGGCCCGCGCGGTTGGCCGCGAAGGTGTGGCCCGGCAACGATCCCGGGTAGTAGAAACTGACAAAGCCGGGCTTGCCGGCAGGTTGAACCTCGACCAGCGCGCAACGCTCACGCAGAAACGGATCGCCGTCTTCGTTGTGCGCGATGAAACGCGCATTGCCTTCGACTGCGGCTAACGTCGTGCAACCGTCCGGTGCGTTGTGAATCAACTCGCCGCGGCAATTCCACAAAAAGATATCTTCCGCCGACCAGCCCAGCCCTGCCGCCATGCCGTCGAGTTCGGCCAGCAGCGCCGGGAAATGTGCGTGAGCCGCGGCGCGTAGTTGCTGCACGAACGGCTCGCCGCGCCAGCGCCGAACCGCCCGCCACGCAATGCTTTGCTCCATGTATGCGGCGAACACCGGCCTCGCGAGTTCACCCAGCCGGAAGCCGATGTCATACGGCTCACCGCTCACCTGAAAAAGACTCAAATCCTGCCTGGACGCCACGGTTCGCACCTAATCAACAATCGGTACGTATTTATACTTCCAAACAACATTTGTTGTCAAATTGCGTGTCGGCGAAACAAGCGGAGCGGGCCTGCTTCGAACCACGCGGACCTGCGCCTCGCTCAAACGACGAAGACGAAGAACATCAAGGCACGTATGCGCCTTTGTCATGCAGCGATTGTTCTGCAATGCCGAGTTGTTCGACGGCCCCTGCCCCTTCCAGCGCGAGCAAATGCGCGACCAGCGATTCGGAAATCGCCGTGGCTGCCACCAGCGAAGGAAAGAACGACGGGCTTTCGTGCGAAAAAATCAGCACCTTGTCGGCGTTCAACGCGATCGGCGAGACCGCGCTGTCCGTGATTGCGATCAGCTTGCTGCCCTTTTCCAGCGCGGCCTCGGCGACACGCGCCGCCTCGACGGAATAAGGCGCGAAACTGATGACGATGGTAGCGCTGTCACGCGCCACCGTACGCAGTTGCATCTCGAGCGTGCCGGCTTCGCCGTTGAGCAGCGACACGGAGGGGCGAAACAACCGGTAGCCGTAGACCAGCCCGAACGCCACGGCATAACAGGAGCGAAAGCCCGCGACGTGCACGTGCGGCGCGCGCCGCAGCAGACGCGCCGCTTCCACGATCACGCGACTGTTATGCGCCGCGGTGACTTCGAGATTGTGTTGTTGCGCGACCAACAGGTCGTTAGCTAGCGCATCTTTCGATTTGACGAGCGAACGCGCGCGGCTGGTAAGCGGCTCGGGCCGCGTACGCACGCGCGCGACGAACAGGTTGCGCAATTCGTTCCAGCCGGGAAAACCCAGCTGTTGCGACAGGCGCACCAGCGAGGCCGGTTGCACCTGCGCCCGCTCGGCTACTTTGCGCATCGACGAGACCGCGACTTCGTCAGGATGGTCGAGCAGGAACGCCGCGCCCATCTGGAACTGCGGACTCAGTTCGGAGAATCGCGCCCTGATCAGGGCGGCGAGCTGGTCAAAACTGTCTGGCATGCGATGGTCCGGGTAACCGGCCGATAAAGATGACAACAAATGTTACCACCCGGGGCATCGCAGCCAACAGCGGATTCAGCGAAGATCCAGCGTGCGCCTCCTCGCGAAGGCGCGTATCTACAGAAGCGCAACTACCCGCACGTCACCCTGCTCGGCCGCCGACGCGACCACCTTGTCACCGATCCGCCGGAACGTGATCGATACCGACGAATCGCCGACTTTCAGGTCGCCGACTTCGAGCCAATCGATACCCTCAGGCAGCATGGGCTGTTCGATGATGACTTCACGCCGCTCCGCGTCGATCGTGATGCCGAGACAGGCTTCGAGCATCATGAACGGCGAACCCGCCGCCCACGCCTGCGGCAGACAGGCAACCGGATAGGCGGTGGGCGGCTCGCCGCGCCGCCGCGGGAAACCGCAGAACAGCTCGGGCAGGCGCATGTCGAAATTGACCGCGGCCTGGAAGAGCGCCTGCAGCAGCCGCACGGCCGCCGCCTTGCCGCCGTAGCGTGACAGGCCGCGCGCGCAGAGCGCATTGTCGTGCGGCCAGACCGAGCCGTTGTGGTAGGCCATCGGATTGAAGCGCGCCTGGCTCGCGGCCAGCGTACGCACGCCCCAGCCGGTGTGGAACAGCGTGGAGTCGAGCTCGCGCACCACCGCTTCGCCGCGCTCGCGCGAAGGCAGACCGAAGGCCAGCAGGTGGCCCGCATTCGACGCCATGACGCGGCACAGCTCGCCGTGGCCGTCGAGCGCGATGCCGTAGAAGCCGGACTCTTCCATCCAGTACTTTTCTTCGACGCACTGACGGATTTTCCTCGCGCGCTCGCTGTATTGCTTTGCCTGATCGTGCTGGCCGCGCAGCTTCGAAAAGTGAGCCATCGTGTCGAAGGCGGCACTCGCATAGGCCTGCACTTCGACGAGCGCGATAGGACCGTCGGGGAAGCGGCCGTCGGCGTGAAAGACTGAATCGTGGCTGTCTTTCCAGCCTTGATTGGCGAGGCCGCCGTCGGACTCGCGCTGATAGTCCAGCAGACCATAGCGATTCTTGTCGCACACGCCCGCGACCCATTGCGCCGCGCGCTCCAACGCCGGCCACAACTCGTCGATCAGCGCGAGGTCGTTCGTGCGGGCTGCATAGGCGCCGGCCAACACGATGAATAGCGGGGTCGTGTCGACGCCGCCGTAGTACAGCGCGAATGGCACTTCGCCGGTGGCGGCCATTTCGCCCTTGCGCATCTCGTGCATGATCTTGCCGGGCGCGGCATCGCGAAACGGCGAATTCTCGCGCGCCTGATGTTCGGCGAGAAAACGCAGTACGCCCGCAGCCAGCGTTGGTTGCAGCCACAGAGTCTGCAGTGACGTGATGACCGCATCCCGTCCGAACGGCGTCGAGAACCACGGGATACCGGCGTAGGGGTACGGCCCCGTGGCGAGATCGGTGGTCAGCAGGCCCAGGTCGGCCAGCGAACGGTCGATCCACGCGTTAAAGAGCGGATTGCTCGAACGCACACGCGCGGTGACGCGACGCCGTTCCCGCATCACCAGGTGGGCGTCGACCAGTGCGGCGCGCACGGCCGCGCGCCCGACTCGTGGGCGTTCCGCGTCGATCTGCGACAGATGGGCTTCACTCACTGCGTGCGTGGGTTGTGCGACTTCCGCGGCCGGCTTGTCCGCTTGCGGGACGACCTGCACCGAGACGGACAGATAGATCGACACGCACGCTTGCGCGGGCAGCTTGACGGTGTAATCCGCGCGATCTGCGAAGAGCTTGTCCGGTTCCGGCGAGAAGGCGATCTGCACATTGCGCGCCACGTCATCGAGACCGATATAACCGAGCAGCACCTCGCGGTTCTCGACACGTGCCGGCTCGACACGACCCTGTTTGTCGCGCTTGAGGCCGCGCACTTCGAACATGTCGCGGAAATCGCTGGCAAAGGAGATCGACAGCGGCACGACTGCATCGCTCGTGCCGTAGTTGGTGAGTTCGATGGCTTCGTTGAGCACGGTGCCCGAGAGCACGCGTACGCGTTCGACGTGGATCACGCCTTCCGGCGTGCTGTCGCCGCCGAGCGGCGGCAGCGGGCGATTGGTCAGATGCGCGGTGAACGAGGTGTTGTCGCTGCTGACGCTGCCTGACAGCAATGAGGGCGCGCGGCCGCCGAAGGTGAGGCGCAATGAGGACAGAACACGGGTGTCGTTGACGAACAGGCCGTCGTCATGGCCGGTGATATCGCCGAGGGGGTCATTGACGATGAAGGTGTCGCCGGACTTCAGCACGTGCTGGGTAGCGCTCGCGACGTTGAGGTTTTCCGTCGGGATGAATGCGCCGTCCGGCTCGGGTTCGTGGTGGTCGATTCCACCCGAGTGGGATAGGCCGCCGAGGGCTTCTGGCTGCTGCATCAAGGGCACTCCTGTGGTGATCGTAGTCGGTGTGGGGGTCGCTTTCGCGGGTCTGGGGGTGGGTGCGCGGCTGCGCGGCTGCGCGGCTGCGCGGCTGCGCGGCTGCTTCCGATTGTAGAAGGTCTGCACGCGTCAGACGAACTTATCACACGAGAGTTTCGGTTTTTGGTTTTTTGTTTTTCCCTCGCCGGAGGCGGGTCTGCTCGGTGGGTTCGCTGCTGAGATGGTATTTTTTTGGGGCTTTGGCCTTTCCTTGATTTGTTAGTGGTCTATTAGCGTTGCCCCTGTGCGGGGCGGCACTTACTTTCTTTGCCGCCGCAAAGAAAGATAAGCAAAGAAAGCGGCTCACACCGCCAGCTCATAAGCGGGTCTCCCGCACAGCCACGGTAGTGGTGCATCTGGAATCCGTGCCCTCGCACACTCCACGCCGTTGACAAAGGACTCATCAGCTCCCACTCCGCACTGCGTGCGTCGCGGACGGGTCTGCCAGGGAAACCCGGGGGCTTCGTTTCGTGCAGCGGGGGCCCTCGGCGAAGCGCTCCCGCCATGATTGGCGCCCCCTGCTTCATAGAAGATGTCTGTGCGACGCTTTTCGCCGTGCGATCGCGATCGCTGCCGCGGCTGTAGCTGCAGCAGCGAAGCAACGGCAAGTCATGGAACGGAGGCAAACGCGAGAGCAAAACGACATCCCGGATCAGCGACGCAACAGCAAATCGGGGAACGAGGACAACCGGGAGAATGAAACGCAACTCGGTGGCAGCCATGCAACGCCGAGTCAGGAAACGGGGTAATGAGGAAACGGGGTAAATGAGGGAAGCAAAAACCCGGCGAGCGGTTTTATGAAGTGGGTATCGGCGCGCGCAGCGCCGCCGGAGGTATGACGCCCTTGTCACTAAAGCGGAATGTGCGGGAACACAGATTCCAGATGCACCACTACCGTGGCTGCGCGGGGGACCCGCTTAAGAATTAGCGGTTTGAGCCGCTTTCTTTTGCCTACTTTTCTTTGCGGCAGGCAAAGAAAAGTAGGTGCCGCCCCGCACAGGGGCAACGCTAATACACCACTAACAAAGCAAGGAAAGGCCAAAAGGCCAAAGCACCAAAACCCCAACAACAGACCAGCCCACGCACCCTGCAAGGAAAAAGCCAAAACCCCAGATCACCAACAACCCCGCCGACCAGGCGGCCTACCTCTTATCGAGCGCCCGAGCCTCGCGCTGAGTCTCCCCCACGAACAACTGCCGCGGCCGCCCAATCTTCTGCTCCGGATCGGCAATCATCTCATTCCACTGCGCAATCCACCCAACAGTCCGAGCCATCGCAAAGATACACGTAAACATCGCAGTAGGAATCCCAAGCGCCCGCTGCACGATACCCGAATAAAAATCAACATTCGGATACAACTTCCGCGACACGAAGTATTCATCCTCAAGCGCGATCTTCTCAAGCGCCATAGCAAGCTTGAACAGCGGGTCATCATGCAACCCCAACTCTTCAAGCACCTCGTGACAGGTCTCACGCATCAGCTTCGCGCGCGGATCGTAATTCTTGTAGACACGATGACCAAAGCCCATCAGCTTCACACCCGAGTTCTTATCCTTCACCTTCGCAATGAACTCAGGAATATTGTCGACCGAGCCAATCTCCTCCAGCATATTCAGCGCGGCTTCATTCGCGCCACCATGCGCCGGACCCCACAAGCAAGCGATGCCCGCCGCGATACAGGCAAACGGATTGGCACCCGAAGAACCCGCCAGCCGCACCGTCGACGTCGACGCATTCTGCTCGTGGTCCGCATGCAGAATCAGAATGCGGTCCAACGCGCGCACCAGCACGTCGTTCACCTCGTACTCCTGCGCCGGATTCGCAAACATCATCCGCATGAAATTCGCGCTGTACGACAGGTCATTCTGCGGATAAACGAAAGGCTGACCCACGGTGTACTTGTACGCCATCGCCACCAGCGTCGGCAGCTTCGCAATCATGCGAATCGCCGATACGTCACGATGCTGCGGATTGTTGATGTCCAGCGAGTCGTGATAGAACGCCGACAATGCGCCAACCGCCGCCACCAGAATCGCCATCGGGTGCGCGTCACGGCGAAATCCACGAAAGAAGAAATGCATCTGCTCATGCACCATCGTGTGCTGCGTCACCGTGGTGACGAACTCCTCCTTCTGCTGCGCATTCGGCAATTCGCCCTTCAGCAGCAAATAGCACGTTTCAAGGAAGTCGGCGTTCTGCGCCAGATTGTCGATCGGATAACCGCGATACAGCAGCTCGCCTTTGTCACCGTCGATATACGTGATTTCGGAGTTGCACGCCGCCGTGGACATGAAGCCCGGGTCGTACGTGAACTTGCCAGTCTGAGCGTACAGCTTGCGGATGTCGATGACATCCGGCCCGAGCGTGCCCTGGTAGACAGGCAAATCAATCGTCTGATCGCTGTCGGAAAAGCTCAGCGTTGCGTGTGTCTTCGAGTTCATCTACACGTTCCTTTTACTTTCACATCGCACACGTGCCGGCATGCCCGATCGTCGGATCACCGCTTGGCATGCTCAGGCTCCGCTTCGCATTCTACGGTCCGAAAGAGCTTAGATTGCGACGATTGACCGCAACAATCCATCTCGACTGGCGCAACATTCATTGCACAGAAAATAAGCACCATCGCCGGAAACATGCGCAAATAACCGGCGAGTACACGGCCTGAGAAAATGCTGCAACCGCTCGGCACCGTTGCCAGCCAAATGAGGTTAGCGCGCTTACTGCAACAATGTTTTGCGGCAGTCAAGCTGCGCAAGCCCCGTCGCTCTGCGATACTGAAGTCGTGTTTTGCTTCCCCTGCAAACACGTCGCTGTCTTTGGCCCGCCGTCCTACGGCGGGCCTTTTTAATCAGCCAGAAGAACAGGAAGGACCAGATGAACGCCTCTCTCGAAATGCTGTTTCCGGATCACGTCCACAACGAAGACAACGTGGTCACCGCACTGAATCATCAGGACATCGTCGTGGCTTTGTCGGCAGCACTAAAAGCGCAAGACGTGGCGGTATTGCATATGCTTTACCCGCGCACCGACGCGCGTACCCATCGCAGCCTCGACGCACTGGTGAATGTCCTGCATGGCCATGGGCTGCATGAAGTCGCGGATCTGATCGCGCATGAAGCGCACTATCTGCTGTTCAAAGATCCGGTCAAGGCATGGAAAGCCTTCCACGAGATTCGCAACGACTCACTCGCGATCGGCGTGCACCTCTATTACCACGGTCTCGTCGGCGAAGCCGCGGAACGTGCACTCGATAAAGACGCGCATCGCAAGGCCTGAACCGCACCAGGCGATCAATTGAAAGCGCACCGCCCCCAATACGCGGGCGAGTGCACGACGCGCTCATCGCGCGCTGATCAAACGTCCACTGAGCGAATGAACTCGTCGACGTAGCGATTGAATGCTGCCGGATGCGCGAGATTCATTCCGTGCGAAGCGCCACGCACCGTTTCGCGGCGCGAATCCGGCAGCCAGGTTTGCAGTGCGGTCGCCGTGCGGCGAAACATGTCGGGACTCTTCTCGCCGTCGATCAATAGCACCGGGCAGCGCACCTCGGCGGCCTGCTCGGGTACGTAAGCGGGCAACGGGTCGCGGAATTGACGCGCGAGCGTGTGGGCGTTGTCGGTCGCCATCCGGCGAAAGCCTGGCGTGCTCATGGCCCAGAACCCGGGCCGGCTCACCGAATCGACAAACAGCTGCAAGCCCGCTTCCACCTCCCCTGTTTCGATCAGTTGTGCGGCTTTCGCACGCAATGCATTGACGGTTTCCGGCAAAGTCGCGGGCGGGCGGCCAGCGATCTGCAACGGGCCGCCCGGGTCGGCCAGCGTCAACGTGCGCACGTACTGCGGATGACGCCGCGCGAAATGGAATGCCACGCAGCCGCCGCGCGAGTGACCCACCACGTGCGCCGGCCCGGCGCCGAAACGATCGATGAACTCAGCCACATCGTCCGCATGTTCGCTCCAGCTGAACGGCTGGTCGGGCTCCGTATCCGTCACCGGCCAGTAATGCGTGAGGCTCACCGAGACGCAGCGATACTGCTTCGACAAACCCGCCAGTTGAGGTTGCCAATAGCGGTAATCGCACAGCGAGCCATGCACGAACAGCAGCAGCTCACCTTTCCCGGCTTCCACATAGGGCATGCGCAGGCCGCTATGCAGTTCGATAAAGGACGGAGAGGCAGAGGACGAAGCGGAAACGGACTGATTCACAGGTGGGTTCACGGACAGCGCGGCGACGGCTGAACCTGTCAGCGGCGACGGCTAGAAATGGATTCGAAGAAGAAAGCGGAGTCGCATCCCTAAAATTGGGATACGACGCGTATTGTCACACAGCCGTTGAATATCCGCTGAAGCTCGTTCGGCGCGCGGGGGGCAAATCACGCCGAATCACGTCGAGTCGATTCACTCGTAGGCGTTGTCATCCAGCAAACCGGCGGCCGCTGCCGCGCCCGCGCCTCGCACCGCGCAAGTGAGCGGTTCATCGGCGACGCGGACCTCGAGTCCGAGATCGCTGGTCAGGCGGCGGGCCAGATTGCCGAGCAGCGCACCGCCGCCGGTCAGGACGATGCCGCTATGCGCGATATCGGTCACCAGTTCGGCCGGCGCCGTTTCAAGCGCACGTTTCACCGCGCCGATCACCTGACGCAACGGCCCCTCGATTGCATCGGCGATATCGTGGTTGCTCACCTGAACCGTACGCGGCAAGCCGTCGTCGACGCTGCGCCCGGTTGCGTTCATATGCTCGAGCGGCACGTCGCGTACGGCCGAACCGATGCCCTTCTTGACGTGTTCAGCGGTTTGCTCGCCGAGCAGCACGCCGTACAGGCTGCGCACGTAACTGACGATCGCCATGTCGAAACTGTCGCCACCCACGCGAACCGAGCCGCTATAGGCGAGGCCGCCGAGCGAGATCACGCCGACTTCGGTCGTGCCGCCGCCGATGTCGACCACCATCGAGCCAACCGCCTCCGACACCGGCAGGCCCGCGCCAACCGCCGACGCCAGCGATTCGCCGATCAGACTGACCTTCCACGCGCCGGCTGCCACCGCCGCTTCCTTGATCGCGCGGCGCTCGACCTGGGTTGCCCCCGCCGGCACGCACAGGGTGAAGGCCGCGCGCCGGCTGAACAGCGGCCGCGGGCGCGCCATGTCGACGAATTGCCGGATCATCTGTTCGGCCGCGGAGAAATTGGCGATCACGCCGTGCCGCATCGGCCGCACGGCTTCGACGTTGCCCGGAGCGCGGCCAAGTAACTGGCGCGCTTCGGTGCCCACGGCCGCCACACGTTTCTGGCCGGCGCCGGACTCTTTCTGGAACGCCACGACGGACGGCTCGTTCAGCACGATGCCGCCGTTGTCGGTATAGATAAGGGTATTGGCCGTGCCGAGGTCCACCGTCACGGAATGACGGAACAGTCGATCGAAAATCGGGTAATGCGGCGTCGGTCTGGCCATAGGAAGGCTCTGATGTGTCGTTATCCGCCCTTGCTGGGCAGTCTGAAAATGCGCCCCCGGTTACCCGAACCGCTTGGCACGCCCAGTCGGGCGTTGCGCGATCCGCGCGGCGGGGGTGATTTTCATACCAATGAGCAGTTAACGGCAAGCAAATCAGAATCTTTAGGGCCACTTTTCAATTCCGGGCGAGTCAACCGCGCGGCAAAGCACCCAACGCATGCTCCAGCGCCTGCTTGCCGAGCTCGACACCGTCCGCGTTTATCGTGTGACCAATGCCCGGCAACGCGTAGGCGTCGACCGCGTAACCGGCGCTGTTGAATGCGTCCGCGGCGTATTCCAGCTCCTGGACCGGGATCACTTCGTCTTCCTCGCCGTGCACGAGCGTGAGCGGCGTGCGGTTCTGCGCGACGATCACCGAGGCGAGCCGCCCCGAGTACGCGACCACGGCGGCCGCGCCTTCCGCGCTCGTCGCGACGTGATGCATCGCCATGATCGAACCCTGCGAGAAACCGACCAGCGCAAGGCGATCGAAAGGAAGCTGCCAGTACGCCAGTTCCGCCTCGAGTACGCGCCGCAAGGCCGGATAGGCGGCAGCGACACGGGTTTCGCGATTGCCTTCGTTGACATCGCGCAGGCTGAACCATTGGCGTCCGCCGAAGCCGCCGTCAAAGGCCTCGGTGCCGTCGAGCGAGGTGAACGCCACGTCCGGCAGGCTCTCGCTCCAGATGTCCGCAAGCGGCATCAGATCGCGCGCATTGCTGCCCACGCCGTGCAACAGCACCACCAGCGCTCTCGCGGGCGTGGCCGACGGCGCGCGCCGCCAGCCGTGTTCGAATTGCTCCCAGGCCATAGTCAAATCCTCTCTTCGTACTCGCTGTACTTCCGGTTCGTGTCCGCGCTTCCGTGTTTCAGCACGTGTGGCCAGCGAGGCGGCGACGTGCAGTCCGCCGCGGCGCCTCAGCCGGGAGCATACGCTGCCGGAACGCTTCCTGCCGTCCGATCTGCGTGCTTCGACTACGCCGGAACGTGAATGCAGGTATGCTTTTGTGGGCATTCGCGCAGCCGCCCGGCTCACTGCCTGGGCAGAGCATCACGCCGTATCAGACATCCGTTGCACCGCAATCCGGAGAATCGTTTTGAGCCAGCCCTCTTCCGCGCCTGCCGCCGCGCCGCCGGCACCACCGCCGCCGCTACAAGGCGGCAAACTGGTTCTGGCGACCATCGCCGTCGCGCTCGCCACCTTCATGAACGTGCTCGACACGTCGATTGCCAATGTGGCGATTCCAACCATTTCGGGCAACCTCGGCGTATCGGTCGACGAAGGCACCTGGGTTATCACGGTGTTCGCCGCCGCCAATGCCGTCTCGATTCCGTTGACCGGCTGGCTCACGCAACGCATCGGCCAGATCAGGTTGTTCGTCGGCGCGATTCTGATGTTCGTGCTGGCTTCGTGGTTATGCGGCATTGCGCCCACGCTGCCGATCCTGCTGATCGCGCGGGTGTTCCAGGGAGCGGTGGCCGGCCCGCTGATCCCGCTTTCGCAAGCGATTCTGCTCGGTTCGTATCCGAAGGAGAAATCGTCGACCGCGCTCGCGCTGTGGGCCATGACGGCCACCGTCGGCCCGATTGCGGGTCCCGCGCTCGGCGGCTGGATCACGGATAGCTATAGCTGGTCGTGGATTTTCTACATCAATATACCGGTCGGCATTTTCGCGGCCGGCGTCACGTGGATAATCTATCGCACCCGCGAATCGCCAACCCGCAAGCCACCCATCGACGTGGTCGGGCTGGGCCTGCTGGTGACATGGGTCGCGTCGCTGCAGATCATGCTCGACAAGGGCAAGGATCTCGACTGGTTTTCGTCGCCGGTAATCCTGATTCTCGGCATCACCGCGTTGATCAGTTTCGCGTTTTTCCTCGTATGGGAGCTGACCGAGGAGAACCCGATCGTCGATTTGCGGCTGTTCACGCAGCGCAATTTTCTCGGCGGCACGATCGCGATTTCAGTGGCGTACGGCGTGTTCTTCGGCAACCTGGTGTTGCTGCCGCAATGGATGCAGGAGTATCTGAACTACCGCTCCGTGGATGCCGGCCTCGTCACCGCGCCGCTCGGCGTATTTGCGGTGATTCTCGCGCCGATCATGGGCCGCGTGCTGCCGCGTTCGGACGCACGTATCATCGCGACGCTCGCGTTTGTCGGCTTCGCGATTGTGTTTTACATGCGCTCGAAGTATGTGATCGAAATCGACACGTGGCACCTCGTACTGCCCACGCTGCTGCAAGGCATTCCGATGGCGCTGTTCTTCGTGCCGCTGACGGCGATTATTCTTTCCGGACAGCCGCCAAACAAGATTCCGGCCGCCGCCGGGCTGTCGAATTTCGCACGCGTGTTCTGCGGCGCGGTGGGCACGTCGATCGCCGGCAACGAGTGGAATAACCGTACGGTGCTGCATCATGCCCGGCTCACCGAGCAGGCCAGCGTCAACAACCCGCTGTTCAACCAGCAGATCGATTCCACCCAGTCGCTGCTGCAACTGAATCCGCAATCGGCGCATGCGCTGTTCGATTTCACGGTGAACACGCAGGCCGCGATGATGGGCCTGAACGACATCTTCTATGTGTCGGCGATCATTTTCATTCTGATCATTCCGCTGATCTGGATTACAAAGCCGGCCAAGGGTGGCGGCGGTCCGGGTGCGGCGGGCGCGCACTGATTCCGGGCGACGGCGCTGCCGCGCGGGCAGGCACGGCGGCGCTACGCCGCATCACCAATTCGCAGCAGGATGCCAGTAGAATCGCGGCTTCAACGGTCCGAGCCCCAATGAACTACGCATCCATCCTCGAACAGATTCATCGCGATCTTCAGCCGTATCTGGGCGCCGGCAAGGTCGCCGATTACATTCCCGAACTCGCGAACGTCCCTGCCGGGAGTTTCGGCATGGCGATCGTCACGGCATCGGGTGACGTATTCCGCACCGGCGCTGCCGACACGCGCTTTTCCATTCAGAGTATTTCCAAACTATTCGCCTGCACGCTCGCGTTCCGGCTGCTTGGCGACGAACTTTGGCAACGCGTCGGGCGCGAGCCGTCCGGCAACGCCTTCAATTCACTGGTCCAACTCGAAGCCGAACACGGCAAGCCGCGCAATCCGTTCATCAATGCCGGAGCGTTGGTCGTCACCGATGTGTTGTGCCGCCGTTTCGTGCAGGCCGAAACCGCGCTGGTCGAATTCATGCGACGGCTGACAGGCGAAACCAGCATCGACTACGATTCGCGCGTCGCGCTATCGGAGTTGCAGCACGCGCACCGCAATCGCGCGATGGCGCATTTCATGGCGAGCTTCGGCAACATGGAGATGCCGCCCGAGGTGGTGGTCGATGCTTATTGCCGGCAGTGCGCGATTTCGATGAGCTGCGTGGAGCTGGCGAAGGCGGCGCTGTTCCTGACCAATCATGGGGTGGTGCCCGCCACCGGCGAGCGGATTCTCGACACCAGTTCCGCGAAACGGCTCTCCGCGCTGATGCTCACCTGCGGCACCTATGATGCGGCGGGCGATTTCGTCTACCGGGTCGGCTTGCCGGCGAAAAGCGGCGTGGGCGGCGGAATTGTCGCGGTGCTGCCGGGTGAGATGGCCGTATGTGTGTGGTCGCCCGGACTCGACAGCAATGGGAACTCGCTCGCGGGCGTGCTGGCGCTGGAATGGTTGACGACTTATACGGGGCGGTCGATTTTTTGATGCCGCCGAATAAACAATTCGTCGTGAGCGAGGTTGATTGTTTTCTTTGGCGCCGGGTGACCCTTCCACCGATGGATTGATGTAAAGGGCACGCACAGTCCGGAATTTGCGGGTTGGCGATTGGCCTCGGCCGCAAGACCTCCCCCAACGTCAGCTGAATGCAATCGCTAATGGTTATCCGGTGGATGATTGCGGTCTTCATTGCCGCCGCGCGCCTCGCCGCCGCGCTCACCGGACGGACCGCCCGGGTGCATGGGAGCCTGTCCTTGCGGAGCGCCCATCATGTGCCCGGGCTGCTGCGCAGGCCCATGCGAGTACCCCGGCTGCGGTGGCGTCGGCCCATGCGCATACCCCGGCTGGGGTTGCGGCGGCGGGCCGCCGTGCATGACCGGCCGCGGATTCACAACCGGACCGCCCGCCGCCGGCGGACCACCATGCGGCGGAGGAGCGCCCCGCATCGGCGGCGGGTGATTCGCCCAGCGGTCCCGGTCGTGATACCAAGGCTGGCCGCGATAGTAATGATCCCAGTAAGTTCCGAACGAGAACGCCACGACCGGCAGTCCGATCTGCACGCCGTAAGCCATGATCGGCACCTCGCTCCCCTGGTACGGATAGTCGAGATATCCGCCGTAGACCCAACCACGCAGTCCGGGCGCTTCGACGTCGCACCAGCTGTAATCGGAGACGCAACCGTACACGGTGAGCTGAGCGCTCGGGGGCACTTGCGCCACCACCGGATAGTCCCCGGACGGACCCGCATAAACGTCCACAGGCTGATTCGTATACGCCAGCGATTGAGCGAATGCAACGCCGGACAGCGCCATCAGGCCGATGCCTCCCGCGACGATTCGAATGACGATTTTCTTTTGCACGATGCCTCCCTCGCAAAGAGTGGTCCATACATGACGTGCTCTATTCGTCTCGTCGCGATAAGCGCGCCTCGGCAGCAGGTCCACCTTACTTGGACAAGACCGGGGGCGTTTGAATTGCACCCGTCGGTCTGCGCAATTACGGTTTGTCAGCGCTCTTACATTCAGCAATTTTCACGCTTCATTGCTCGTTCACTAATCTGAGCGATATGAAGCTGCCGCAAGCGTTGAGCGTGGTAACGGTGACTTTGCCCAATGCCATGCTGAAGTAAAGCAGCGCGGCAATCGCACCGCCCCGCACCGCCCGCACTCAATCCGCCGATATACGGTGCGTACCGCGAGACACTCCCTATCACTCCCGTTCCATTCGTCCCCCTGCCGGCGCCGTCAGAAAATAAGTTTGACAAACTATCTTTAGATATATATCTTACGACACATCTTAAGACATAACCGGAGTACCCAAGATGCGTCATCACCCTCATTTTTCCCGTTCGCGCGGCGCCGACGACGGCTTCTTCGCCGGACATGACCGCCCGTCGCTGCATGAGCTTTGGCACGCCTTCGCCCGCCGCTACGAGCGAGCCGGCGAGCGCGGCAGCGAGCGATACGAAGAAAGTTTCGAACGCCGTCACGGCAGCCGCGGCGCCTGGCACGAATCTCACGGCGACGAACACGGCCACGGTCGTCACGGACACCATGGCGAGCGCAACGATCGCCGCGACCGCGGCGATCTCGGCGCCTCCCACTTCGGCCGCCATGGCTACGACCGCTTCTCGTTTCACGCAATGTGGCACGCGATCGGCCGGGGTCACGAACATCGTGGGGGTGGCCGTGGCGGACGCTTCGGCGGCGGCCCCGGAGGCTTCGGTGGCGACGGCGACGGTTTTCCGCGCGGCCGCAAATTCAGCTCCGAAGATCTCCAATTGCTGCTGCTCTCGATGATCGACGCCCAGCCTAGCCACGGCTACGAGTTGATCAAAGCGCTCGAAACGCGCTCGAACGGTTTCTATAGCCCGAGCCCCGGCATGGTCTACCCGGCGCTCACCTATCTGGAAGAACTCGGCTACGTCACCGTGCAACTCGAGGGCAACCGTAAGCGCTACGAACTATCGGCAACGGGCCGCGAATATCTGACCGCCAATCGCGACCGCGTCGAGTTGATGCTCGCCAAACTGGCGCATATCGCCCGCAAGATGGATTCCGTGCGCCGCGCGTTCGCCGGCGAGGAGCCGGCCGACATCAGCGAAGGCGGCTGGTTGCCGGAACTGAGCCAGGCACGCCGCGCGTTGAAGCATGCGCTCCTGCGCCGCGACAACGTGCCGGCCGACGAGCAACGCCGCATCGCTGCAATTCTGATGCGCGCGGTCAACGAAATCGAAGGTGAAGGTGACGGCAATCCTGGCAACGACGCAACCAGCGGCGAACCGACCGCTTGAGACTACGCGATCTGCCACTCGCGCGAGGGCGCCCATGCCCACCTTCGCGCGCCAATCCAACCACGAGGAATGACACCCTTATGCTGACAAATGACAACCGCGCCGATCTGGCCGTCCATCGCGTACGGCATCCGCTGAAGTTCCGTCTGTTGCAGGTCAAAAAAGTCCACGCGCTGAATCCGCATCTGATTCGCGTCACGTTTACGGGCGAGGAGCTGCACGACTTCGTCTCCGCTTCGTTCGACGATCACATCAAGGTGTTCTTTCCCGAACCCGGTGCCGACAAACCCGTGCTGCCGGAAGCCGGCCCCGACGGTCCGGTGTTTCCCGCCGGCCAGCCGCGGCCGATCGCCCGGGATTTCACACCGCGCCGCTTCGACGCCGAGGCGCGCGAACTGGATATCGAGTTCGCCATGCACGAGGCCGGCCCGGCGGCAACATGGGCGGCGCAAGCCAAAGCGGGCCAGTATCTCGGCATTGGCGGCCCGCGCGGCTCGCTGGTCATTCCGACCGGGTTCGACTGGCATCTGCTGATCGGCGACGATACCGCGTTGCCCGCCATTGCCCGCCGGCTCGAAGAACTGCCGGCCGGCGCCCGAGTCGCGGCGGTAATCGAAGTGGCCGATCCATCAGCCCAGATCGAATTCACGACGCAAGCCGAACTGCATATGGTCTGGCGCCACCGCAGCGAATCGGCCTATCGCGGCGAGGCCTTGCTGCAGGCAGTACGTGAGATCTATTTGCCCGAAGACGGCGAAGGCTACGTATGGGCCGCGGGCGAATCCGCGACGATGCGTGCGGTGCGCTACCACCTGTGCACCGAGCGCGGTATCGACAAGTCGCGGATTCGCGCGGCCAGCTACTGGAAACAGGGCGCCGAAGCGGTACACGAATCGCTCGACGATTGACGATCCACAGCGTGCGTGCAGCGGATGGCGTACGTCGGTCAAACCGGGTGAGCGATGTGAGCCATGTGAGCCATGTAAGCCGGGTCAACTGCGGGGCCGCGCGAAACTGGATCGCACGACAAGCGGCGTGCCCCGAACAACAAGACAAGGAATTGACCGATGTACTCCATTAGCACTAAGCACGAGCGCCGCTTACTGTGGCTGCTTGCGCTGACGCAGTTCACCATCATCATGGACTTTATGGTGATGATGCCGCTCGGCCCGCAGATCATGCACGCGTTCAGCATCACACCCGCTGCATTTGCAACGGCCGTGTCGGCGTATTCGTGGTGTTCGGGGCTTTCGGGCCTATTCGCGGCGACCTATATCGACCGCTTCGACCGGCGCCGGCTGTTGCTGACCGTCTATGCGCTCTTCGCGCTATCGAACCTGGCGTGTGCGTTGGCCACCAGCTTCCCTCTCCTGCTTGCTGCGCGCGCATTTGCCGGCATTACGGGTGGCGTGCTGGGTTCGGTGATCATGGCGATTGTCGGCGACGTGATTCCGGTGCAGCGCCGCGGCGCCGCAACCGGCACGATCATGACGGCCTTTTCATTGGCCGCGATCGCCGGCGTGCCGGCCGGCGTGATGTTAGGCGCGCATTTCAACTGGGCCGCGCCGTTCTATTTGCTGGTGGTGCTGTCGCTGCTCGTCTGGGTAGCGGGCTCGCAACTGGTGCCTTCGCTTACCGAGCACCTGAGCCGCCGTCAGCCGGCGCTTGGCGAGGTGCTGCCTGACTTGTGGCGGATCTTGAGCAACCCGCGCCATATGAATGCGTTTGCGCTGACCTTCATGATGATGGTCTCGCACATGCTGGTGATCCCTTTTATCTCACCGGTACTGGTTGCCAACCATGGGGTGGCGCCGGCGCAGTTGTCCTGGCTGTACATGGCGGGCGGCGCAGCAACATTCTTCACTTCGCGCCGCGTGGGCAAACTTGCTGACCGGTTAGGCACACGCCGCGTATTCCGGATAGCAGCGCTACTTTCGTTCCTGCCCGTCCTGTTCGTCACGCATCTGCCGGATCTGCCGTTCTATGTCCTGGTCATGTTCTTCCCGTTTTTCATGGTGCTGATGTCCGCACGCATGGTACCGATGCAGGCACTCCTGACCACCGTCCCCGAGTCAAGCCGCCGAGGCGCCTTTCTAAGCGCCAATAGCGCGCTACAGGCTCTGGGCACGGGATGCGGGGCATGGATCGGCGGTCTGATGCTAAGCAGTTCACCGACCGGGCAGATCGTGGGGTACGGAACGGTCGGCTGGGCAGCGGTCGCCGTCGCGCTGGTCGCAGTATTTTGGATATCGCGAGTTCACGGGGCACAAAGCTCATTGCCGCCAACCACGCCATTGGGAAGCAACGCAGTCGGCGAAGGCTAGAGAATCCGAGACAACAGGTAAGCCGGCGTCCATCCCGGAGCACCGCGTCGGCGCGCGCGGTGCAGCCGGAAGAATGAAGGCCTTGTTATCGGGGTGAAATGGCCGAGAACACAGAAAAAACTGCTAATCCGGCTCACCCACCAGAGCCCGCCGCGCGGCCTCTCCCTTCGCAGAAGACGCATAAAAAACCCGCGCCCTGCCAATAACGATCTTCAACATGGCAATCACCGGCACGGCGAGGAAAATCCCCGCCACACCACCCAGTTGATCCCCCGCCAGCAACCCGACAATCACGAGAAAAGGGCTCACCTCCACCCCTTCACTCATCAGATAGGGATTGAGCACATAGTCCTGAAACAGTCTGTACAGCGCAATAAAAATCACCAGCCAAAGCAAATGCGCATACCCGCTGAAAACGGCCACCACCAGCGTAATGGCCACCGCCGCCAGCGGCCCGGCGAACGGCACAAACTCTAGCAACCCCGCGCTAACCGCCAGCAAAAACGCGTACGGCACACCCAGCAACGAAAAAACCGCCCCGTAACAGATCAACGTCGCGAGCGACAGGAACAACAATGCCCGTACATACTTCGACAGGAGCACATTCAGATCCGTGACGATCTCGCCCCACAGCACACGATGCCGGTCCGTCAGCAGATCAAGAAACGCATCACGCATCTGCGGGCCTTCCTTGATGAGCAGAAAGCTCAGAATAGGAATCAGCACGAGGTAAATCAGATTGCTCGCTGCATGCATCACGCCGAGACCGACACTGCGCGCCATCGGCGCGGCCTTGTCGGAACCGGTCTCGATCTGCCCGCGCACGAAATCCACAATCCGCTCGCGCAGCGGCTCGAGAAAATGCGGCAACGGAAGACGGTTAGGCACGTCGGATTTCATCAGTTCGGGCAGTTGCGCGAACAGACGGGTGGCCTGATCCTGCAGTTGCACACCGAATAGCGAACCTGCCACCGCGATCACCGCGACCACCACCACGAACACCAGCGCAATCGAGGCAACCCGCGGCACGGGGCGCGGCCGGAAGCGGTCGACGAAATCGACCATCGGGTAGATCAGATAGCTGAAAAAAACCGCGAATACGACCACTAACAATGTGGACGACGCGGTATAGATAATGAACAGCAGCAGCGCAATCAGAAACGCAGTCCAGACTTTCCTGGCTGTGCAGACGTCGAATCCCAGCATTAACTTTCCTCGAACAGACGGCGAACCCGGCGCCTGAAAGCCGCCGGGAACATCGGACAACCAGGCGCCCGCCAAGGCTAAAGACGCGCGCTTCGCGACGCCATGCACCACGCGTCGCAAAGCGCCGTGATCCGGCTTACATCAGCTTGCCCAGCAGAAATCCGACGCCGAGCGCAATCAACAACGCACCGAGCGGATTGTTGCGAGCGGTCTCGGCGACCTGCTCGACGCTGTCGCCATACTTCGCCTGAGCCTTACCGGCGAGCTGGCGGACCTTGCCCTCGGCCTGCAGGTCGACGTCGCCGGTCAGACCGCCGACCGCGTCCTGCACCTTGCCTGCCGCATCTTTCACGGTTCCTTCGATCTGATTTGAATTCATCATCGTTCTCCTTGAACAGAGTGAGCAAGCAGTCGCCCGCCGCAGCGGGCGCTTTACGGTTGTTGCCGGATTACTTCTTCACGCGGTCACGGACCGCGTCCGCAGCTTCGCCGACTTTCGACTGCACCTTGCCGGCCAGTTTTTCGGCCGCGCCCTCGGCCTGGGTCGTCCGGTTGCCGGTGACTTTGCCAATCGCTTCCTTGACGGAGCCCTTGACCTGTTTCGCCGCACCTTCGACACGATTCTTATCCATGACGATTTCCTTGAAAGGTTAGGTTGTGCACCAAAGACGTCGAGCACGTCGCGTCAGAAAAGCCTGAGCGCTTGCCCACGAACACTCGACGCAGGAACTCATTGTCCAGCTTCACCGCATCTGCCGACAGGCGCGAATGCACCGGATCGCCTGGTGCATTTGAACCGCACGCCCGCGCGCCTGAACCCGCGAGCCGATCTGCGCCGCTTCGTCCGGCAGCGGCCCGGACGCATCTGTGTAGCACGCTTCGTTCCCGGCCACCTCGCCTGCGAGTGAAGCGCAATGGAAATCCGCCTAAGCCGTCTTCGAACCCTTACGGCGCGGCGCTTTGGCGGCTTTGCCAGGCGCGAGCCCGAAGTGGCCACGGCTTTGCGCCCACACGATCGCCTCGCCCCGGCTATGTACATCCAGCTTCGCATAGATCGTGGCGACATGGTTGCGTACCGTGTTCGGCGCGAGCCCCAGCTCTCTGGCGATTTCCTTGTCCGCGAGACCCGCGCACAAACAGGAGAACACATCCCGCTCACGCGCGGTCAGGTCGGCGAGATGGCCGCCGGCGTCGGGCGCGTTCGCGCGCCGCACGTTGACCAGTTTTTCAATCAGCGTCTGGCTGAACCAGGAGGCGTCCTGCATGACGGTTTCGATCGCCGTGACCAGTTCCATTTCGGAACGCTTGCGCTCGGTGATGTCGAGCAAGGTCATCAGCACGCAATCCTTGCCGTGAATGCTGACCGCTTCAGCCGACACGAGGCAGTTCAGCATGTCGCCCGCGTGATTGCTCACCTGGAATTCGACGTTGCGCAGGCTGCCCGACTCCTGCAACGCCGCGCCGATACGCTCGCAGGCGTCGCCGTTCCACAGTCCGCTCCGGTCCAGCGGCTTGCCCAGCAGTTCTTCGGAGGAAAAGCCGGTGGTCGCGGTAAAGGCATCGTTGATATCGAGCGTCATGTAGTCGTCGGCGACGAACAGCGCGGTAGGCACCGGCGTCATCCGGAACGACTTTGCAAAGCGCTCCTCGCTCTGCCGCAGCGCGCTCTCGGCGCGTTTGCGTGGTTCGAGATCCATGAACGTGAACAACATGCACGCTTCTTCGCCGATGTCGATCGGCTGTCCCGCCACCACCACGAACTTGTTGCCGCCTTCCGGCAGGCGCAGCAGCGCCTCCATCTGCGGAATCGTCGCGCCTTCGCTGAGCCGTTCGATTGCCAGTTCGCGCTTCTCCGCGCCTTCGAACACATCGAGTTCGTACACGGAGCGGCCTATGACGTCTTCGCGCACATAGCCGGTCATCTCCAGAAAGCCCTGATTGACCTTGATGTAGCGCTGATCGCTGAGGCGGCAGATGACCGCCGGCGCGGGGTTGGCGTTGAAGGTCTTCTCGAAACGCTTTTCGGCGCTCGCCCATTCGCTTGCATCGTGCAGGATCAGCGCAAGGCAGTCGGGCTCGCCGCGGGCGTTGGTCAGCACGAGGCTGCGCACGCGGTGCACCCAGTTCACTTCATCGTCATGCGCGGGGAAAACCTCGACCACCACGTCGCTGAAACACTCGCCCGCCACCACCCGTTCGATCGGGTAGCCGCCTTCCGGCAGCGGGTGATTGTTGCGGTAACGCAGCCGGAAGCGCTCGCGGTATTCGGTGACGTCCGCGCCCAGTTGGGCGACTTCGGTGATGCCGTGCATCTGCAGCGCGGCCTGATTGGCCCAGACGATGGTCTGGTCCGGTTCGACGAGGATCACGCCCTCGGTCAACCCCGTAATGATCTGCTGCAACTGGCGACGGTCGGTCTGGGTGCGCAGCACCTTGTCGTCGGCTGGCGGCGGGGCGTCGTCCAAAGCGTCGGTCGACAGCGGTGGAGCGGGCGCGGCGGAGGGTGTTGCAGTCATTATTGTGGACGTGCGGGAAGCACGCGAGAGCCTGTCCAGACGCCAGAATCGCCCAAAACGCGCCGCGGCGCCAATGGTCAATGCACCAGGCTTACTGGTGCACTTGCACCAGGTGCTGCACGCAAGCAGCAAAAAGCGCCCGCCTTCGCCGCATGCTGCGTGGCAAGCGTGGCGGGTGCTGGTTACCGCAGGCGTTGGACTTCAGCCGTCTTCCGCTCCCAAGGCGGCCAACGGATGGCTCTCCCGCTTCCACGGCGAAGCCAGAAAATGCCTGACCCGTTCCGGCCTCACTTCCGCGAGTGTCGCGGGCGCCCAGCGGCTCTTGCGATCCTTGTCGATCAAGTGGGCCCGCACGCCTTCGCAGAAATCGCCTTCCTCGATCACCCGCCTGACGATGCCCAGTTCCATCCGGAAGCACTCCGCGAGGCTCATCTGCCGGCCGCGCAGCAATGCCTCGCGCGCGACATACAGCATCGTGGGCGAATGCCCGGCCAGCGCGTCGTAGGTAGACTGCAGCCACTGCCTCACCTCGCGCGGCGGCTCGCGCTCCAGATCGTGGCGCAACGTCGCGACAATCCGCTCGACGCTCGAACGCCGGTCGAAGTGTCTCAGGATCAATTGGGTAAACGGCCCCAATGCGGCGTGGGGAATGATATTGCAAGGCGGCTCGAACACGCCGCGCAACGCACCCATCAGATCCCCCGCGTGCGGCATGCGCTGCAGGCGCTCTTCGAAAGTCGCAAGCCAATCGGCCGGCACGCACAGATCAGCGAGTTGCAGGCGCAGCGCATCGGCGCCGGACAAGGTCGCACCGGTGAGCCCGACGTAAAGTTCGACTTCCGCCGGCATCACGCTCAGGAACCGCGTCGCGCCAACGTCGGGCAGGAAGCCGATGCGCGTTTCCGGCATCGCGACCTTGCTGCGCTCCGTGACAATGCGCAGCCGCGCCCCCTGACCGAGCCCCATGCCGCCGCCCATCGAAATACCGTCGAGCAAGGCGACCACCGGCTTCGGAAACCGGTGCAGCGCATAGTCGAGCCGGTATTCGTCGACGAAAAACGCCAGCCAGCGGCTATCGCCATTCTTCGCGAGCCGGTGCACCTCGCGCACGTCGCCGCCGGCGCAAAAACCTTTGGCGCCCGCGCCTTTCAGCACGAGGGCAACGATGCCGTCGTCGGTACGGCAATGTTCGACCAGTACGGCAAGCTCGCGCACCATTGCATGCGACAGCGCATTGAGCGCGGCAGGCCGGTTCAGCGTAATGATCGCCACACGGTTGACCACGCGAAACAGAATCTCGCGCTCCGCTTCCGCGCTCGTATCGGCTGTGACGCTCTGCAAAGCGCTCATCGACGGGGCTCCTGCTCGACGTTGGCGACCGGTTGGAGCTGCCCTGCGTGCTCAACCTGCGTCACCTGCCAGCGTGGCGCGCGTTTCTCGAGAAACGCATTGACGCCTTCACGCTGATCGGCGCCGTCGAACAGATCGACAAAGCGTTCCCGCTCCACCGCGAGCGCCGCCGCGCGCGGCACGCCGTCGCGGCCCTGATGAATCAGCGTCTTGCTGAAGCCGACCGCCTGCGGGCTCAAGGTCGCGACACGCGCGGCCATGCTCAGCGCAACCTCGCGTGCCGCGCCCTTGTCCACTACTTCTTCGACGAGACCGATACGCAAGGCGGTCGCCGCATCCACCCGTTCGCCGGTCAGGATCATCCGCTTGGCCCAGCCTTCGCCGACCAGCCAGGGCAACGTCTGCGTGCCGCAGCCGCAGGGCAGCAGGCCCACCGCCGTTTCAGGCAGCGCCATCACCGCGTGTTGCTCGGCGATGCGGATATCGCAGGCCAGCGCGCATTCGAGCCCGCCGCCCATCGCATAACCGTTGATCGCCGCGATCACCACCGGCCGCGCGTTCTGCAAGGTTTCGAACGCCGTGCCGAAGCGCGTCGCCGCTGTGCGTGCGACCTCGCGATTGCCGTCGGCGAACGTGTTCAGATCGGCGCCCGCGCTGAAGAACTTGGGACCGTCACCGCTTATCACGATGGCCCGCACGCGCGCTTCGCCGTTCAGACGTTCGACGGTCTGCTGCAACATCAGCAAGCCATCCGGCGTGAATGCGTTCGCGGGTGGCCGCTTGAGCGTCAGCAGCGCGACGGCGCCGTCGTGGGCGTAGTCGAGTTCGATCATGACGCGTCCCTGCCCTTGCTGCCCTTGCCGTCTTTGCTGTCGTCGCGGTAGAGCTTGATCACCGCGGAAAAGTCCAGCCGTCCCGCGCCCTTCGTGCTCATCGTCTGATAAAGCTGTTGCGCCAACGCGCCGAGATAGACCGGTTGACGCGCGAATTTCGCGGCGTCGGTGGCAAGCCCCAGGTCCTTGAGCATCAGATCGGTGCCGAAGCCGCCGGTATAACCGCGCGTGGACGGCGCGGTTTCGATCACGCCGGGCATCGGGTTATATGTGTCCGAACTCCAGCAGCGGCCCGTCGAGGTATTGATGATGCCGCCCAGCACTTTCGTGTCGATGCCGAGCGCCTCGCCCAGCGCCATCGCCTCGGCCACGCCGGCCATGGTGATGCCGAGCACGAGGTTGTTGCAGATCTTCGCGACCTGGCCGGTACCGGTGTCGCCGCAATGCACGATGTTCTTGCCCATCGCCGACAACACCGGCTTGACCTGCTCATACGCGCTCGCGCTGCCGCCCACCATGAAGGTCAGCGTGCCGGCCGCCGCGCCGCCGGTGCCGCCCGAAACGGGCGCATCGACGAAGGTGTTGCCGTGTTGCGCGGCCAGTTCGGCAAACGCCTTCACGCTGGCCGGGTCGATGGTGCTCGAATCGATGATCGGTACGCCTTTCGCGATTCCCGCGAGCACGCCATCCTCCGCGGTCAGTACGCTGCGCACGTGCGCGGCCGCGGGCAGCATCGTGATCACGGATTCGACGTCGGTCACCGCCGCTTTCGGCGAAGCGGCCGCATTGGCGCCCGCCTCGACGAGCGCCTGCACCGCTTGCGCATTGAGGTCGAATACCTTGACCGTGTGGCCCGCCTTGAGCAGGTTGAGCGCCATCGGCGCGCCCATGTTGCCGAGTCCGATAAAGCCTATTTTCATGGTGTTGTCTCCACTGGACTGAATGGCTCAGCGCAAACTGATGGTCGTGTTGACGCCGTCGTTGACGGTGTCGTCGTCGAACCAGCGCGCGGTGACGGTTTTGGTCTGCGTGTAGAACTGCACGACCTGTTTGCCGTACGGCCCGAGGTCGCCGAGTTTCGAGCCGCGCGAGCCGGTAAAGCTGAAGAACGGCACCGGCACCGGAATCGGAATGTTGATACCGACCTGGCCGATATCGATCTCGCTCTGGAATTTGCGCGCCGCCGCGCCGCTTTGCGTGAAGAGACCCACGCCGTTGCCGAACGGATTGCGGTTGACGAGCGCGATCGCGTCGTCGAGCGTCGCGGCATTCAGCACCACCAGCACCGGGCCGAAAATTTCCTGGCGGTAGATCTCCATGTCGGTGGTGACGTCGGTGAAGACGGTCGGGCCGATAAAGTTGCCTTGCTCATAGCCGGGCACCTTCACGTCGCGGCCGTCAAGCGCGTGCGTCGCGCCCTCTTTCACGCCCTGTTCGATCAAGCCGAGAATGCGCTGCTTCGCGGTGCGCGAAACCACCGGGCCGATGTCGGTATTCGGCTCGCTACCCGCGTTGACCTTCAGCGTCTTCGCCTTGGCGACGAGATCGGGCAGCCATTGCTGCGCCGCGCCGACCAGCACGACCACCGAAGTCGCCATGCAACGCTGTCCCGCCGCGCCAAACCCGGCGCCAGCCAGAGCGTTCAAGGTCTGCTCGCGGTTCGCATCGGGCAGCACCACCGCGTGGTTCTTCGCGCCCATCATCGATTGCACGCGCTTGCCGTGTTCGCTGCCAAGGCGATAGACATGCGTGCCCACCGCCGTCGAACCGACGAAGGAAATGGCTTTCACCAGATCGTGCGTGCAGAGCGCGTCGACCACGTCCTTGCCGCCGTGCACCACATTCAGCACGCCCTTCGGCACGCCGGCTTCAAGCGCCAGTTCGACCAGTTGCATCGTCGACAACGGATCCTGCTCGGAAGGCTTCAGCACGAATGTATTGCCGCAGACGATCGCCATCGGAAACATCCACAACGGAATCATCGCGGGGAAATTGAACGGCGTGATGCCGGCGCATACGCCGATCGGCTGGCGCAACGTGTAGGTATCCACGCCGCCTGCGACGTTCTCGGCGAATTCGCCCTGCTGCAAGGTGCCGATCGAGCAGGCGTGCTCGACCACTTCAAGCCCGCGGAAAATATCGCCTTCCGCGTCGGGAATCGTCTTGCCCTGCTCGGCGCTCAAGGTCTTCGCGATACGCGGCGAATGCTCGCGAATCAGCGCCTGAAACTTCAGCATGATGCGCATGCGCGCGCCGACCGGCGTGTCCTTCCACGTCTTGAACGCAGTGTGCGCCGACTGGATCGCCTCGTTCACTTCATTCGCGGTAGCGAACGGCACGCGTGCGAGGACCTCCTGGGTGGCCGGATTGACGATGTCACGCCACTCGGTGGTTTTGGATTCGACGAACTCGCCATTGATCAGCAGCTTGACGGTGGGGACCTGGTTCGAAGCAATTGTGTTCATGCTGGAACTCCTGTGCAGTGGCCATATCGGTGGCCGTATCGGTGACCATGGACGGCCCTATGAGGGCCAACCGGTGACTGGAAACAACGAATCAACGCAGATCCGGGAAGTCCTCTTCCCAGTACTCGCCGGGCAGGCGCGCGGGCTCGGTTTCGCGCTCCATTTCGCGGCGCCGCAATTCGACGCGGCGGATCTTGCCGGAGATGGTTTTCGGTAGCTCGCTGAATTGCAAACGGCGAATCCGCTTGTACGGCGCAAGCTTTTCGCGTGAGAACGCGAACACCGCGCGCGCGAGTTCGGGGCCGGCTTCATAGCCCTGCCGCACGGTGACGAACGCTTTAGGCACAGACAGGCGCAGCGCGTCGGCACTCGGCACCACGGCGGCTTCGCCGATCGCCTCGTGTTCGATCAGCACGCTTTCGAGTTCGAACGGGCTGAGCCGGTAGTCGGACGATTTGAAGACGTCATCGGCGCGGCCGACGTACACGTAGTAACCGTCATCGCGGCGCAGCGCGACGTCGGACGTATGGTAGAAACCGTTGCGCATGGCTTGCGCGGTGGCGTTGGCGTTGTTCGCATAACCGGTCATCAAACCGAGCGGACGTTCGGCCAGCGGCAACGAGATTTCGCCTTCGGTGACGGGCTGATCGTCGGCATCGAGGAGCTCGATCCGGTAGCCCGGGAGCGGTCGGCCCATCGATCCCGCCACCACCGGTTGGCCGGGCGGGTTGCCGATCTGGCAGGTGGTTTCGGTCTGGCCGAAACCGTCGCGAATCGTGATTCCCCACGCATGCCTGACGCGCTCGATGATCTCCGGATTCAGCGGCTCGCCCGCACCCACGATCTCGCGCAGCTTCACCGGATAGTCGGTCAAATGTTCCTGCACCAGCATGCGCCAGACCGTGGGCGGCGCGCACAGCGTGGTGACGTTGAAACGCACCAGTACGTCGAGCGTATCTTTCGGCACGAAGCGCGGAAAGTTGTAGACGAACACGCAGGCCTGCGCATTCCACGGCGCGTAGAAGCAACTCCACGCGTGCTTGGCCCAGCCCGGCGAACTGATGTTCCAGTGGATGTCGTTCGGCTGCAGACCGATCCAGTACATCGTCGACAGATGGCCGATCGGGTAACTCTGGTGGGTGTGCTCGACGAGCTTCGGTTTGGAGGTGGTGCCCGACGTAAAGTACAGCAGCAGCGGATCGGTGGAGCGCGTGACGCCTTCCGGCGTGAATTGCGGCGATGCATCATAGGCAGCGGCAATGTCGATCCAGCCGTCGCGCGGCGTGCCGACCGAGATGCGGGTCAGCGGCACGTCGAGCGCATCGAACTTGGCGAGCTCCGCGCTATCGACCACCACGAACTGCGCGCCGCCGATCTGCACGCGGTCGCGCACGTCGTCGGCGGAAAGCTGGGTCGTGGCGGGCAATACGATCGCGCCGAGCTTCATGGCCGCAAGCATCACGTCCCACAGTTCGACGCGGTTCGGCAGCATCAGCAACAGGCGGTCGCCGCGCCCCACGCCGAGACCGCGCAGGAAGTTCGCCATGCGCGACGAGCGTTCCGACATCTGCGCGAAGGAGAGGCGCAAGCCGTCACTGGCCAGATCGTCGACGATCCATAGCGCCGGGTTGTCGTTGTCTCGCGCGATCACGTCGAAGTAGTCGAGCGCCCAGTTGAATTCGCCTGGCGCCGGCCATGCGAATTCGCGGTAGGCGCGGTCGTAGTCGGTGCGATGGCGCAATAACAGGTCACGCGCTTCGAGAAAACCCTTCGCTACAGTCATCGTCGTCTCCATTGTCGGCCGGTGTGAGCGCTTTGGCGCCTCGTCCGATCCCATGCTGATGGCGCGCTATGCGCTCTGCTTTTAGCTTCTGCTTTTTTTGTCCTGCTTTGCCCTGCTTTTTGCCCTGCTTTTTGCCCTGCTTTCGGGCTATTTTGCGCTCAAACGCCGTTTGCTTCGCGTTTAAACCTGGCGCGCAATGACCATCCGCTGCACTTCACTGGTTCCTTCGTAAATCTGCGTGATGCGGGCGTCGCGATAGTGGCGTTCCACGGCGTAGTCCTCGAGATAGCCATAGCCGCCATGAATCTGGATCGCCTTCGAGCACACATCCTCGGCGATTTCCGACGCGAACAGCTTGGCCTGCGAGGCCTCCGACAAACACGGCAAACCTTCCGTGCGCAGCCGCGCCGCATGGTGCACGAGCAGACGCGCGGCGTTCAGGCGCGTGGTCATGTCGGCGAGCATGCTGGCGATAGTCTGGTGGTCCTTTAGCGCCTTGCCGAACTGGACACGTTCGCTCGCATAGCGGCGCGCGGCATCGAACGCGGCACGCGCGATGCCGACCGCCTGCGCCGCGATACCGATACGGCCGCCCTCGAGATTCGACAACGCGATGCGCAGGCCTTCGCCCGGTTCGCCGAGCAGATTGGCCTCGGGAACCGCGCAATCCTCAAGCGAGATGGGACAGGTGTCCGAGGCGCGAATCCCTAGCTTGTGTTCGGGTTTGCCGACGTTGAAGCCCGGCGTATCGGTCGGCACGATGAAGGCCGACAGGCCACGCTTGCCGCGTTCAGGATCGGTGACGGCAAACACGATCGCCACATTGGCGCGCGAGCCGTTGGTCACGAACTGCTTGTTGCCGTTGAGCACCCATTTGCCGTCGCTGTGCACGGCACGGGTGCGCAGATTGTTCGCCTCGGAGCCGGCTTGCGGCTCAGTCAGGCAGAACGCGCCGATGGCGCGCCCGGTGGCCAGGTCCTTCAGATAGCGGTTCTTTTGCGCGTCGGTGCCGAAGTTCAGGATCGGCCCGCAGCCGACCGAGTTGTGCACGCTCATCAGCGTGGCACAGGAGGCGCAGCCCGCGGCAATCTCTTCGATTGCGAGCGCGTAAGCCACGTAGTCGGTATAGGAGCCGCCCCACTCGGACGGCACGATCATGCCGAGGAAACCCAGCTCGCCCATTTGTGCGACCACGTCTGCCGGCAGCAAGGCATCCCGATCCCATTGGGCGGCGTGCGGCGCGAGGCGCTCAGTGGCGAAGTCGCGCGCGGCGTCGCGGATCATCCGCTGCTCTTCGGTATAGAAGCTATCCATGGCTCAATCCTGTTATATGCATCGAGTCGCGGCGGCGAGGCTGGCTCGCCGGGTGTCTCCGGGCAATGCGTCCCGCGATCGATTCAGTTCAAGTGTAGGCAAGCCGCTGGACAGGTTCGATGCTCAGCCCGATCATTCTGTTTGAGCGCATTTGCCATGCCTGTATCATGAAAGGCCGGAGCAGGCCGACTTTTCGGGGGATCGGCGCTTCGTTCCAAGGAAAATGTTGAGCGCGTTTGCCAGACAGCCACGAGAAACATGAAGAACTTCAAGAATGACAGAGGCACGATTTCCGTCAGCCTGGTCGAAGAGGCTCTGGCGTTGGCACGGGCGCGCGGTTTCGATGCGCTGCCGCTCGCCGAAGCGGCCGGCATAGCGGCCACCATGCTGGCGTCGCCGAAAAGCCGGGTTTCGGCGGCGCAGTACGGCGCGTTATGGGCCGGCATCGCCCGCGCGCTGGACGACGAATTCTTCGGTCAGGATTCGCACCGCATGAAGAGCGGCAGCTTCATCGCGATGACGCAGATGGCGTTGAGCGCACGTAACGGCGCGCAGGCGCTCAAGCGGGCGGTCGGCTTCATGCAGCTCGTGCTGGACGATCTTGGCGCACGGATCGAGACGGACGCGCAGCGCGTGCGGCTGCGCTATGTCGAACGCGAAGGCGCGAAGCCGCCCGCCATGTTCGCTTACGCGACCTACTTCATCCTCGTCTACGGCCTGTTGTGCTGGCTGGTCGGACGCCGCATTCCGCTGATCGAGGCGCGTTTTCGCTGCGCCGAGCCGCCTGCCGCGCACGAGTACCGTCTGATGTTCTGCGACGACATGGCGTTCGATCAGGCCGAGTCGTACGTCGACCTCTCGACGGCGTTTCTCGAGCTGCCGGTGATCCAGACCAGCAAATCGGCGAAGCCCTTTCTGCGCGATGCACCCGGCAGCTTCATCGTCAAATACCGTAATCCCGGCTCGCTTACCGCGCGGGTGCGCAAAATGCTGCGCGCGCTGCCGATGGCCGGCTGGCCCGCCGCCGACCAGATGGCGCTGCGCCTGAATGTCGCCGAAGCGACGATGCGGCGCCATCTGAAGCAGGAAGGCTATACGTATCAGTCGATCAAGGACGACTTGCGGCGCGACATCGCAATCGGCGAGTTGCAGGACAGCGGACGCACGATTGCCGACATCGCCACCGCCGTGGGTTTTGCCGAACCAAGCGCGTTTCATCGCGCGTTTCGCAAGTGGACCGGCATGCGGCCGGGCGACTATCGACCGGCGCATGCGGATTTCACGCGCCGCACGGAATCGGACTAAGCTGTAAGGAGCAGGCAAGCCTTTTTGGGGTAGCGGCCCGCGCCGGTCGATACCCATCGGCATGGCGCGGCAGCCGTCAGCGATGAGCACGTATCCACGTCTCCCGTTCCGGCAGTCTGGTCCGCGCGCCGCGCTTATCCGTGGCGGCGTCGCGGGCCGGTTGATGCGCGGCATGACCGCGTTCGGCGCCCTGTTGGCGCTCGGCTTCGCGTTGTGCGAAAACGCACCGCCGGCTTTGGCCGCCCAAGCCAGCATCGCGCCTGATAGCGTGGTCGTGATTCCTGTGAATGGCGCAATCAGTCCGGCCAGTGCCGACTTCATTGTGCGCAGCCTGCAGCGCGCCGCCGACCAGCGCGCGCAACTCGCCGTACTGCAACTGGATACCCCCGGCGGGCTGGATACGTCGATGCGGCAGATCATCAAGGCGATTCTCGCTTCGCCAGTGCCTGTCGCCACCTTCATCGCCCCGAGTGGCGCGCGCGCCGCGAGCGCGGGCACCTATATCGTCTACGCCAGCCATATTGCCGCGATGGCGCCGGGCACCAACCTCGGCGCGGCGACGCCGATCCAGATGGGCATCGGCGGGGCGGAACCGCCGGCGGGCGGCGGTATGCCGGGTCTGCCCGGCGGCGGCGCACCCAAAAGCGAACCCGGCGCCGCTGCGTCAGCCGGCCCGGCGAACGCCGCCAGCGCAGCCACGCCGGCCAGTGCCGCCCTGCCCCTCGACACGCCATCCACCGAGTTGCGCAAACAGGTCCACGACGCGGCCGCCTATATCCGCGGCCTCGCCCAGTTGCGCGGCCGCAACGCCGTCTGGGCCGAACGCGCCGTGCGCGAGGCCGTCAGCCTGTCGGCCGGCGAGGCGCTCGCGCAGCACGTGGTCGATCTGAATGCGCGCGACATTGCGGACCTGCTACGCCAGGTGAACGGCCGCACGATCAGCACGAGCCGCGGCGACGTCAGGCTGAACACTGCCAACGCGCCGGTCGTCACGCTCGAAGCCGACTGGCGCAGCCAGTTCCTTGCGGTCATCACCGATCCGAATGTCGCGCTGATGCTGCTGATGATCGGCATGTACGGCCTGTTCTTCGAGTTCGCCAATCCGGGCTTCGTGCTGCCGGGCGTGGTCGGCGCCATCAGTCTGCTGATGGGGCTGTTCGCGATGCAGATGCTACCGATCAACTATGTTGGGCTCGGCCTGATCTTTCTCGGCATTGCCTTCCTGATCGGCGAGGCGTTTCTGCCGACCTTCGGCTCGCTCGGCTTCGGCGGGGTGATCGCGTTCGTGATCGGTGCGCTGATGCTGATCGATACCGACGTGCCCGGCTACGGCATTCCGCTGCCGCTGATCGCGGCGGTGCTCGTGTTCAGCGTCGCGTTTGTGTTCGGCGTATCGAGGCTCGCGTTGCGGGCACGACGCCGGCCCGTGGTGACCGGCTCCGAAGGGCTGATCGGCAGTCTCGGCGTCATGCTCGACGCGGTTCCGCTGCCTGGGGGCGTAACTGAAGACGTAACCGCAAACGCAGACGCAAGCGCAGCCGCAAGCGCAAGTGCGAATGCAGCGGGAATCGCCACGACCAACGCCACCACGGGCGGCACGCTGGCCGGCTGGGCGCAGGTGCAAGGTGAGCGCTGGCGGGTGTCCAGCACGGCCCCGGTCGCAGTCGGTCAAGCGGTGCGCGTCACGGCACGGCGCGGACTGACGCTGACCGTGGTGCCCGCGGAAGTACAACAACAAGGAGAAGACACATGATCGGTTTCACATTTGGCTTCAGCAGCATTCTGATTCTGCTGGTGGCGGTACTGATTGCATCGTCGATACGGATTTTTCGCGAGTACGAGCGCGGCGTGGTGTTCATGCTCGGACGCTTCTGGAAGGTAAAAGGGCCGGGGCTCGTGCTGATCGTCCCGATCGTGCAGCAGGCGGTGCGGATGGATTTGCGTACCGTCGTGTTCGACGTGCCGCCGCAAGACGTCATCACGCGTGACAACGTGTCGGTGAAGGTCAATGCGGTGGTGTATTTCCGCGTCGTCGATCCGGAGAAGGCGGTGATTCAGGTCGCGCGCTATTTCGAGGCGACCAGCCAGTTATCGCAGACCACGCTGCGCGCGGTGCTCGGCAAGCACGAACTCGACGATTTGCTGGCGGCTCGCGAGCAATTGAACGCCGACATCCAGAAGGTGCTCGATGCGCAGACCGATGCGTGGGGTATCAAGGTATCGATCGTCGAGATCAAACATGTGGACATCAACGAAACGATGATCCGCGCGATTGCCCGGCAGGCCGAAGCGGAGCGCGAACGGCGCGCCAAGGTGATTCATGCGGAAGGCGAACTGCAGGCCTCGCAGCATCTGCTGGAGGCGGCGCAGACGCTTTCGCGGCAACCACAGGCCATGCAGTTGCGTTATCTGCAAACCCTTACGACGATTGCCGCCGACAAGAATTCGACGATCGTCTTTCCGCTGCCGATCGATCTGCTGAGCGCGGTGCTGGACCGCTTCAGCAAGCCTTCGCCTCCCTGAGACGAGCGGCACGCGGCGTCAATCGGGGCCGCTTTGAAGCGCCGGATGAAACGGTGCATTACGTTCAACCGGCTTAATCGAAAAGCTTACGAAAATTAAAATGCGGGGATTGTTTTTAACCGCTCCATAGGAGCCAATCATGAAAATCGTTTCTTTAGTTGGACTCGGCGCGCTATTGGCCGCCGTTGGCATGAGCACCGCGTTTGCGCAAACTTCACGGCCTTACGACCCGTCGGCGCCGCTCACGCGTGCCCAGGTGAAAGCCGATCTGGCCGACTGGCGCGCCGCCGGTTACGACCCGCTCGACTGGATCGACTATCCGGACAACGCGCAGCGGGCCGGCCGCATTGTCGCCGCGCGTCGCGCGCAGCGGCAAGGCGCAAGCATGACCCAGTAACCGGTCTCACCCCAGCCTTCAAACGGCAAGCCGGCCGCCCGCGACTGCAACGGTTGCGGGCGATGCCGGCGCGGTGTTCCTTACCGCTGCGCAGATGACGCGTCTGGCGCATCTGGCGCGTCTGTAAGGCATGCCTCTGCCGTCGCCCTCCTCGCAAAACCCTCCCTCCCCGCCGCAACGCCGCAAGCCTGTTTGCCACCCCGCGCCGCGCCACGCCGCGCGCCGACAAGGTATCATCACGCCCCTTCAGTGCAGCCTGCCGTCACGCAATCTGGGCGGCGCCGCCAATCATGACTACAATCCGCCGGTAGGCCTGGCTGCGTGGCGCATCAGCGATCAGACCCGTGTCGGACGGTGCGGTCGCCATGCGCGTGGCCTGCTCATCTGCTGCGCATAGCCCGTATCAACCACAAGAAACGCTTTTTGAACAACGAGAGACCCGCCACATGGACTCCATAAAACGATACTTTGGCTTCGACGCCGCCGGCACGGACCTGCGCACTGAAGTGCTCGCAGGGCTGACAACCTTCCTGACGATGGCCTACATCATCTTCGTCAACCCGGCGATTCTCGGCGACGCCGGCATGCCGAAGGACGCCGTTTTCGTCGCGACCTGCATCGTCGCCGCGCTGGCCTCGCTGATCATGGGCCTCTACGCGAACTACCCCATCGCGCTCGCGCCCGGCATGGGCCTGAACGCGTACTTCGCGTACACCGTCGTTAAAGGCATGGGGTTCACCTGGCAAGCCGCGCTCGGCGCGGTGTTCATCTCCGGCTGCCTGTTCCTGATCGTCACGCTGTTTCGCGTGCGTGAAGTGATCGTCAACGGCATTCCACATTCGATACGGATTGCCATCACCGGCGGTATCGGCCTGTTTCTCGCGATCATTTCGCTGAAAACGGCGGGCGTGGTGGTCGGCAATCCGGCCACCCTCGTCACGCTCGGCGATCTGCACAACCCGCATGTGATCCTCGCGGTGATCGGCTTCTTCGCGATCGTCACGCTCGACTTTCTGCGGGTGCGCGGCGCGATCCTGATCGGCATTGTCGGCGTGACGGTGCTGAGCTTTTTCTTCGGCGGCAACCAGTTCCACGGCATCGTCTCCGCGCCGCCGTCCATTTCGCCGACGCTGTTCCAGCTCGACATTCGCGGCGCGCTCTCTACTGGCGTGCTGAACGTGATCCTGGTGTTCTTCCTCGTCGAACTGTTCGATGCGACCGGCACCCTGATGGGCGTGGCCAATCGTGCCGGACTGCTGGTCGAAGGCAAGATGTTCCGGCTGAACCGCGCCCTGCTCGCCGACAGCACGGCGATTCTGGCCGGCTCGATGCTGGGCACGTCGTCGACCACCGCGTATATCGAAAGCGCGTCGGGCGTACAGGCCGGCGGCCGCACCGGTGTGACGGCGATCACCGTCGCCGTGCTGTTCCTCGCGGCGCTGTTTTTCGCACCGCTCGCGGCCGTGGTGCCCGGCTACGCGACGGCGCCGGCCCTGCTGTACGTGTCGTGCCTGATGCTGCGCGAAATGCTCGACTTGCCGTGGGACGACGCCACCGAAGTCGTGCCGGCCGCGCTCACCGCGCTGCTGATGCCGTTCACCTATTCGATCGCCAATGGTGTCGCGTTCGGTTTCATCTCGTATGCCGGCCTGAAACTGCTGACTGGGCAAGCACGCAAAGTGAAGCTGGTGGTGTGGATCATCGCGGCGATTTTCCTGTTCCGCTATTTCTACCTCGGCAGCGAATAAGCACGACGGCTTCTGGCACGCAAGCCGGGAACCGGTTCGGGACAAAACAAAACAAGACGCGGCATGGCATGGCAGCGCTCAATGCTCAATGCGCAATGCGATGCCATGTCGCTCCCGGCTGAGAGCACGGCGATAGCGCCACGGTGTTTGGCCACGGTTCGGTCTGGATCAATAATCGTTTCCCTGAAGGCGTCCGTTCAGCTCTGGCACCCTTTATCATCCGATGATTGATAAAAACCAACGATCTGGTCACAGGAGTTCCCTGCATGTCCTACCACCGCGCCTCGGGCCGTTATACGACGCCCGCGATCTTCTTTCATTGGGCGATTTTTCTGCTGGTCGCGCTCGCCTATCTGGCAATCGAAATTCGTGGGCCAAAAGGGTCGGACAGCCGGGCTTTCTGGAGCAGCGTGCATCTTTGGGCCGGCACCCTGGTGCTGGCGTTAGCGGTCCTGCGCCTGCTGTGGCGGCTTTGGGCCGGCGCACCCACGGAACTCACCGGCAACCGGCTGCTCGCGTTTCTGGCGCGCGCCGCGCATCTCGCCCTATATGCTTTTATCTTCGCGCAGCCGCTACTCGGCATCCTGATGATCAATGCCGGCGGGCATCCGGTCACGCTCGCCTGGATCAACGTCAACTACACGCTGATCGGCGCGGACCCGGTCGCCAAGCCATTGCTCAAGACCGCGCATGTGTGGCTCGGCAACGCGTTCTATTGGGTGATCGGATTACACGCGCTGGCGGCGATTGCACACCATGTCGTGTTCAAGGACCAGACGCTGCGGCGAATGGTTTAAGCCGGCGCCGGGTCTTTGGCGCACGCGCTCAGTTGCGCCAGTTCGCTTCATAGAAGCGCACGTAACCGCTTCTCAGCACCAGACATTGCGCCCGTGTTTCCGACAGCAGACGTCTCGTCGCTGCTTCGATCCGGGCCCGGTGCGCGTCGAATGCGCCGACCATGTCTTCCAGACGCGGCGAGGCGGCGCCAAAGTGGTCTTCCAGCGCCTCGGCCGTGATCATGCATTCCACCCTTTGCCCATCGACCATTGCCGGAAACGCCAAGGTAAGTTCGCGACCTGAATATTCAGGGGTTTCGTTCGGGAAGAGGATCTGCATGGGATTCACCTGAAAGGTTGGGTGCTGCGCATGAATCGGTCGGTACTGCGCACGCTGGTTGAGTCTGGTCGCACTTGCAGCGCTTTTTCCCCCTGGTCGGATGCCGGTAGTGCGGGTCCGTCGCCTCACGGTTGCGAGCACGCCGTACTTCGCGCCTCGCGGAGGTGATTGGATTCACTGTAGACGAGTTCGGGCGCTGCGCAAGTTTTCCTTTTTGTTTGCTTGATTTTGGTGCCTGACGTGCTGTTTTGAGGCACCGCCCCCATCGCGTGAACTGGTTTTTCCTGCTGCGGGGGCTTTCGCTCCGCTCCCGTTTCGTCCTGTAATATCGGTGTTCAGCCGCAAGCACGCATCCACCCCGTATGCTGCACTGCGCAACGCAATGGCGGGCAACGCACCTGCCGGGTCCGATAACCGGAGACATGCTTTGACTCATCGTCCTGCCACGCCGGCCGCCGTCGGTCGTCCAGATGTCATCGCGCAGGCTCACGCCCGCTCGCTCGAAGTCGGCTTGCGGGCGTCGGAAACGCCGGACTTTCAGCCGCTGCGCCGCGTCGCGCTGCGTGAGCTTGTCGAGCGCAATCAGTCGCTCTATACGCACGCGCTTCCCGTCATGGAGACCTTGCACGCGCAGATTGTCGACACGCAAAGCATGGTGCTGCTTACCGACAATCACGGCGTGATTCTCCACAGTCTCGGCGACAGCGACTTCATCGAAAAAGCCAATCGCGTCGCGCTGTGCCCGGGCGTGTCATGGGCCGAAGCGGATCGCGGCACGAACGCGATCGGCACCGCGCTCGTCGATGGGCAGCCAACCGTCGTGCACGCCGGCGAGCATTTCCTGCACGCGAACCGGATCCTGACCTGTTCGTGCGCGCCGATCGCCGATCCGTTCGGGCGCACCATCGGCGCGCTCGATGTCAGCGGCGACACGCGCGGCTTCCACAAGCACACGCTGGCGCTCGTGCGGATGTCGGCGCAGATGATCGAAAATCACCTGTTCTCCAATCAGTTCGCCGACGCCATTCGTGTCCACTTTCACGCACGCGCCGAATTCATCGGTACGCTGTACGAAGGACTAGCCGCCTTTGCGCCGGACGGCGTGTTCCTGTCCGCGAATCGCAGCGCGCTGTTTCAATTCGGCCAGCCACTCGCCGAGCTGCAAAGACAGCGCTTCGATGCGCTGTTCGGTACCGCGTTCGCCCGGCTGCTGCAACAGATCGCGCGCGCGCCCGGGGAAAGCGTCGAGTTGACCTTGCCAAGCGGCGTGCGGGTGGTCGCACGCGGTGAATTTGCCGCGCCACGCTATGTGGCTTCGGCGGAAGCCCTGCCTGACGCGGCGCGTGCGTCCGCGTCCAATGGCGCGCGCGCGACGGGTGGTCGTCCGTGCGAAGCAACGCCACCCACACCGCCCGCGACACTCGAAACGCTCGATACCGGCGACCCACACGTCTCCGCCATCCTGCGACGAGTCGCCAAGCTGCGCGGCCGCGACATTCCGATTCTCGTGCTCGGCAAAACCGGCACCGGCAAGGAATGGCTCGCCCGCGCGATCCATCACGATTCGCCGCGGCGCTCCGCGCCGTTCGTTGCGTTGAATTGCGCATCCTTGCCCGATACGTTGATCGAAGCAGAATTGTTCGGCTATGAGGACGGCGCGTTCACTGGCGCAAAGAAACGCGGCAGCGTCGGCAAGATCGTGCAGGCCGACGGCGGCACGCTTTTTCTCGATGAAATCGGCGATATGCCGCTCGCCCAGCAAGTGCGCCTGATGCGTGTCCTGCAGGAGCGCACCGTCGTGCCGCTCGGTGGCACGCGGGCGATTCCGGTCGATCTGCGCATCGTCTGCGCAACCCACCGCAATCTGCGCGAGATGATTGAAGCCGGCACCTTCCGCGAAGACCTGTATTACCGGATCAACGGCCTCGTCGTCACGCTGCCGGCGCTGAGCGAGCGCAGCGATCTGGCCGTGCTCGTCGAGCGCATGCTGGCCTTGCAGGCGGATGGCGAGCGTTTGCCGCGGCGTGTATCCGATGAGGTTCTGGAACGGTTTGCGCAATGCCGCTGGCCCGGCAATCTGCGGCAACTGGCTAACGTGCTGCGCACCGCAAGCATCATGGCCGAAGGCGCGGAGCAGATCGAACTGGAAGATTTGCCGGAGGATTTTCTGCAGGATTGCAGGGATTCGATGGCCGACCTCGCCGCCCAGCCGTTGGAGGCACACTCGACCCACTCAGGCAATGCTAACGGGGGTGATGGGCGTGAACGACAGGCCGCACCCGTGCATGCATCACCCGCCCGGATGGAAGACTGGCAGGCCACCTTGATCGCGCAAACGCTCGAGCGGCTGGACGGCAATGTGTCGGCTGCCGCGCGCGAGTTGGGACTGGCGCGAAATACGGTGTATCGGTATCTGCGGCGCGGGAACACGACGCATTGACCCGGCGCCGCCGGATCATGGACGCCCGGCAGCGTGCTGCAAGCGCGTAGCGTGTAAAGTGTGGCTCAATCTGTCACCCGCTCACACGATGTCCGACTCCACCCGTCCGCCTCTCGTTCGCGTCGAGCCGCTCGGCCAAAGCTTCGAAGCGCCCGATTCGCTCACGATCCTCGAAGCCGCTGGCTTTGCGAATCTCCGCCTGCCGCGCTCGTGCCGTAATGGCACGTGCCGCACCTGCATTTGCAAAATGACGGCAGGACGCGTGCGCTACACGATCGAGTGGCCCGGCCTCAGCCGGGAAGAAAAAGCAGAAGGCTACATCCTGCCGTGCGTGGCGATTGCGGAAACCGACGTGGTGCTCGAAGTGCCGGATGCGGTCGAGTTACAGGCGCACGGCGAATAAGCTCGCAGCCGGCCTCAACGGCCGTTGCCCATTGCGCGGGCGATTTTCTTGTCGGTGTTGTACTGGCTCAACGCATACACCGACCAGATCGCGGCCGGAATCCAGCCGATCAGCGTGATCTGCAAGATCAGGCAGATGATGCCGGCAAACGGCCGGCCAATCGTGAAGAACTGAAACCACGGCAGAATGATGGCAAGCAATAAACGCATTCAGATTTCCTGTTTGTAATGACCTGGCGGCGGCGCACGCTCTTTGGCAAAGATCGCGCTTGCGATCGCCTGAGCAAGTCCGTCTAGTTGATCGGCGCGAAACGCGGCACCTTGGCGCCGTCGATTTCGACCAGCTCGAAAAATACCGAAGCCGGACGCGTCCAGATCGTACCATTGCTGGCTTTGTACACGATCATCGTGACCGTTGGGTCGGACTCCAGCGTGGCCTCGCAAATCAGTTCGTAAATGCCGCCTTTGTAATGCCGATAACGCACCATTCAACTGCTCCTGTTCCGGTCGACGGAATGTGTGTAGACGACCCGGCGCCCTCCGAAACAGAGCACGCGGTCTTGTTGCGGCCGTTATTTTAATCCGTTGCCGGGACGTAAAAATCACGCGTTGAGACTCGCGCGGCAAGCGATCTACAGTCGCGATGCGCGCTCAAAGGAACCAGCGGTATTCCCGCGCGCTCACCTCGTTCATAAAATCCAGGTGGTCCTGCCGTTTGTTCTCGCAGTAGACCATGACGAACTCCTCGCCCATCCCCGCGCGCACCACCGGATGATCTTGCATCGCGGCGACCGCCGTGAGCATGTCCTTCGGGAAGTCGATCCCGCTCGCGCGGTCTTCATTGAGCGGCGCGATGGGCTCGCGGCCGGCGTCAAGGCCGTGCTCCATGCTGGTGAGTATCGCGGCCAGCACGAGGTACGGGTTCGCATCGGCGCCCGCCACACGATGTTCGATGCGCAGGTTGCGATCGTCCGATTCGGGAATGCGAATACAGGCGTCGCGGTCTTCAAAACCCCAACTGCCCCGGCTCGCGGCATTCGCCTTCCAGCCGTAACGGCGAAACGCGTTGTGATTGGCAGCAAAGACCGGCATGCAATGCGGCAACAGCGCGAGACACCCGGCCACAGCGTGGCGTAATGGGCGCTGGCCGTCCGCCGCCAGCAGGTTGTTGCCGGCCTCATCGTGTAGACTCACGTGCACGTGCATGCCGCTGCCCGGCGCCTGCAAATAAGGCTTGCTCATGAAACTGGCGCGGTAGCCATGTTTCATCGCCACGCCGCGCGTGCTGCGGCAGAACAGGGCGGCCCAGTCCGCGGCGCGCAGGCCATCGTCGTTGTGGGCAAAGTTGATCTCGAACTGCCCCGGTCCCAGTTCAGCCGTGATTACAGTAGCTTCCACGCCCTGCTCGCGTGTGACTTCGACCATTTCATCGAGCACCCCGGAGAAGCGCGACAGCCGTTCGATATGCATGTTCGGCTGGTCGTCCCTGTCGTCACAGAATGGATCGCGCGGGAACTGCGGCAGACCGTCGGCGAGCCGGGCGTCGAACAGGTAAAACTCCAGTTCGAAGGCCACGACCGGGCGAATGCCGCGCCGCTCGAAGCGTTTCAGCACGCGCGCGAGGACCTCGCGCGGTTCGAACACGATGGGCGCCGCGGTGCCGTCCGAGCTGATCAACATCTGCCCCAACAACTGACTTTCCCATCGCACGGGTTTGAGGGTGCCGGCAATCAGGCGGCGCACCGCATCCGGGTCGCCGTCGTTGAAGCAATAGTCGCCAATCGGGTACAGGCCGCCCTGCGCACCCAGCAGAATGCAGTTCTGCGGCAGTTTCAGCAGACTGCCTCCCGCGACCTTCTCGAGCATCTCCACGGGGTACCGCTTGCCGTAAAAGTGCCCGGGGATGTCGAGGCAAATGAGGTCGACGTAGCGCACCTCGGGATAGGCCGCGCGGAAGGCTCTCACTTCGCTAAGCAGATCAGCGCTGGGGGACGTCATGGTGTTGTCCTTCTCACGCGCAAGCGCGAGGGTTGAGATTCAGTGCAAAGTTGCGATGGATCGGGGCCGGCAAGTCAGTGCCGTGATGGGATGTTAAATTCACCGTGGTCGCTTATCACGTTCATTGACGATGTCAGTAATTAGCAATCCAGATTTTTGTTCCGCATCAGGTCGATGCTTGATCGAGCGGGCCGCCGCAATGCTAGGTGAACACCCAAAGCACCCGTGTCGGTTGATCGGAGAGGTTGGCGTAGCGGAACCGGGCGTGCGCCGGCACCTGAAAGCCGTCGTTAGGACCCAGGGTTACGGGCTGCGCCTCGTCGTCCAGCCAGATGGTCAACTCGCCCTCAAGGACGAAACCACCTTGCTCGTCGCTGTCGTTCAACGGTTTGTCGCCGCTGCTGGCGCCGGGCGCCAGGTGGCTTTCCAGCATCGAAAAGCCCGCCGACATGTTCGGCGACACCAGCACGTCGGTCACGCCCTCGGCGTAATAGAGGGTGCGGCGTTCATCGGGCCGGGTCACCCAAGGCAGCGCTCGCGGCTTGCTCAGGTTGTAGAAATACGTGGTAGGTACGCCAAGCGCTTCACCGATGGCAGTCAAATCGCCAACGGTCGGACGCGAAAGACCACGCTCGATTTGCGAGAGAAAACCCACTGAGCGGCCGATCTTTTCCGCCAATGCGCCCAAGGTCACTTTCTTATGCTTGCGCAGGTCGCGAATCAGTATCGCGAGACCTTCGATTTCTTCCTGCTTGTTCATCTTCCATCCCCTCTCTCAGGCTCTCTCAGATTCTGTCGCGCAGACGGTACCAGGTCTTACCCATGACCTCCAGCGGCGCCGCCAGCAACGCGCCGCCGGGAAACGGCGGATTCTCGATGGACAGATACAGATCCAGCAGATCATCGTCGCCGAGGATCGCGTCGGCGACGGCCCGGGCCGCGGCGAGCGTGGGAAGCACGCCGTGCCCCGAATAGCCTTGCAACCAGTAGCGCTCGCCTTGCCGGCCGATATCGGGTGTGCGTTTCATGCTGATATCGATATGTCCGCCCCAGGCAAACTCCAGCTCCACCCCACGCAATTGCGGGAACGCCCGTTCGAGGTAAGGCCGGGTGGCCGCGGCAATATCCTTGGGAATGCCGCCCGCGTACGTGCAGCCGCCACCGAATAACAGACGGTTGTCAGGACTGAGGCGAAAGTAATCGGGAACGAACTGGTTGTCGATCACGCAACTGTTGCGCGGCAGCAGCGAACGGGCCACCTCCGCTTGTAACGGCGCCGTGGCCACCTGGTAAGTGCCGACCGGCAACATGCGCCTCGCCAGTTGCCGGTCGAGGCGGTCGATATACGCGTTGCAGGCGAGGACCAGTACGTCGGCACGCACCGCGCCCTTGTCGGTGCGCGCTACATAGCCGCCGAGCCCGCCCGGCGTCTCGCCGTAATCCAGCACGCGGCTCTGCTCAAAGATACGTCCACCGGCCTGCTCGATCGCCGCCGCCAGACCCTGGGCCAGCTTTAGCGGGTTCAGGTGGCCCGCCTCGGGATCGTAGAGCGCAGCCTGGTAGCGCTCGCTCGCAATCCACGCCGGCATCTCCTCGCGAGAAATGAAGCGCATCCGGTCGTAGCCCCATTTCTCCTCGGCCTCCCGCTGCGCCTGCTGCAGCAGCGCAACGCGGCGCGGCAGCACCGCCGCCCACAGACTGCCGGCGCGATAGTCCGCATCGAAGCCATGCCGCTGCGGCAACGCCCGTATTTCTGCGGCGGCCCAGCACATGCTGTCCCATAGCCGCTGGGAACGTTCCAGCCCCAGCGCCGCTTCCAGCGGCGGCATATCGCATGACCAGCCGAGCAGCGCCTGACCGCCATTGCGCCCGGAAGCCGCCCACGCCACCCGGCTCGCCTCCAGCAAGATCACACGCTTGCCCGCCAGAGCGAGGCGTAGCGCCGTGTGCAAGCCGCTGAAACCTGCGCCGACGATCAGCACGTCGCAGTCCAGGCGCCCTTCAAGAGCCGGACGCAGCGGAATCGGGCCAGGATAAGTGCGCGCGTAGTAGCTCGCGACGTGCTCGGCGGACTGATGGAACATCTGCGCTGCCCCGTGAAAAATTAGCCAAATAATTTCATGAAAAAATAGCAGTTATTTTTCACGATGGCAAGCAGACAGTAGAACTGTCGTATCGCGCCGGACCATCCGGGAGCACGATGAAGCGCGTCACACGGCGTCGATTTCAGGCGTCGATTGGAAGCAGCGTGAGGTGCGAGGATGCACGCGCGACGCCACGTTGATATCCTGCATCCGGTGCGGGGTCTCTTCGTGATGGATCTGCCCGACGAGATTCCGGCCGGCAAGCGCGTATTTCAACGCCGGGTGTTTCAGCCAGATGGTCCATGGATAGACAGTGAGGACAAAAATGACTCTCGCGATCGCAAGCGCCATCTCGGACGCAGACGCGCCCAACTATGTCGTCAAAGTCGATGCGGGCACACACAGCCTGCTCGGTGATGAAGGGCCGCGAGAAGGCGGCCAGGATAGCGGCCCGGCGCCGTTCGAATTCGTGCTCTCGGGTCTCGCGGCATGCACGGCCGCCACGCTGCGGATGTACATGCAGAGAAAGGCCTGGCCGGGCGGCCGGATCAAGGTCGACACGGAATTGCACGTCGAGCGCGACGGCGGTCAATTCATTCGGCGCACCGTCTCGGTAGAGGGCCCGCTCGACGATAGCCAGCGCAGCCGCCTCGCCGAGATCTGCGAGAAAACGCCGGTCACCCTGTTCATCAAACGGGGCACCCGGATCGACACGACCATGCAGTGACGCTCAGCCGCCCTCTTTCATCTGCTTCAGAATCTTATAGACGGTGGCGCGCCCCATGGTCAGCACGGCGGCCACATAATTCGCGGAACTGCGGCCGCGAAACGCGCCTTGCGCGTGCAGCGCCTCGACGATTTCCCGCTTGTGCTCGCGGGTGAGCGCATTGATGCCGATTTGCCGCTCGCGCAGCCAGGTGTGCAGGAACGTGTTGATGCGGTCCTGCCAGTCGTCGCGGAACAGTTCCTCCGCGGGCGCGGCGCTCAGATTGCCGCCCTTGATGAACAGATCGAGCGTGGAGCGCACGTCTTCGAACACCGCGATGTTGAAGTTGACGCACAGCATGCCGGCCGGCTTGCCTTCGTCGTCGAACAGGATGTTGCTGACGCAGCGCATACGCCGGCCGTCCCAGTTCAGCTTCTCGTAGGGCCCGATCGTCCGGCCCCGCGCCGCATAGTGGACTTCATCGAGCACCGACGGGCCGCCGACTTCGAGCTTCGACAGGTTGTTCACGAGATACGCGATCGTCTGGTCGCGCAGGTCGTGAATCACGACTTCGGCACACGGGTAGAACAGCGCCGCGATACCGTCCGCGATGGATGCGTAGCGCTCCAGCAGCAGATCTTTCACGGGAGAGACGGTTGTCTTGCGCATTGATGAATCGCAGTGTTCGAGGGATGCGGCGCCGCTTGTGCTCCGAAGAGCCAGGCAAGGCGCCGGGGTTATGGCCGTCAGGCGCGGCAAGCACAACGCTGCCCGGCAGCGAGGCGCAATAACATGCAATAACGCGCCATTGTAACGACCCCACTCGACGACCGCGACCGCCACGGCATGAGGACTGCGCCGCGCGGTTTTATTGCGGGGCCGCATCGCGCGCAGCGCTTTGATGGGCGTTCAACCAGACGATTTCCCCGGGTTCCCGTTGTTGCATCCGCACCGAAGCATTTTTGTCCGCGTGGCGGGCGCTTTTTTTTCGTGCGATAAAAGAATCCACCCTTTCACGGAGCAACAGATGGCCACGCTCGAAGCATTTCGCGCCGTGCTCGATGATGAAGGCACGCCGGAAATCATTCGCAACCACATCATCGATTCCCTGCAATACACGCTGCGCAATCACGGGCAGATTTTTACGTCGAAGGAAGTCGAATGGCTGGCCGGCTGGGACGACGCACGCATTCCGCTCGCCGCTTCACGCGAGTTGCAGAAGCGCGTCGCCGAAACGACCCGCTGAGGCCCGCCTTTATCCTCCCGGCGCTGTCTCGGGCGCGGGGCGCCGGTCCGCTGCCGGCGCCCCGTCCGCAGCAGCCTTTTCTCGCCCAACGCCCCGCCAGTTGGGCGGTTTGCCCGCGCACGGAACTTTTTGCTATCCAATTAGCCCCATTTAGTGCATCATATTGGAATAGCTGTATTCCGCATCCGTAACACCGGCAGTATCAAGCACAGTTTCAATTGGCGTCTCCGCACCACCCCCGACTGTTCGACCGCCGCCTGTCGGCGATCCCGTCACTCCGGCAATGCGCCGCCTGCATTCGCCGTCGCGAGTTGTGCAGCTGAGTAGTTCATTTACGCGCCCGATGTCTGCGCGACATCAGCGTGTTTCTTCTCCATCGAATCCGCGATTTTGCGCGGCCGCGCTCATGCCCTTGCCATTGGGCCTGTGCCAACCCTTTTTCCATGGCGGCGCGCCCCAAGGTGCAGCGCTGCCCGGCCTGTTGTGCCGCGCGTAACACGCGTGACACGGGGGCCACGTAATACAGGACACGTGCTTCATGAATTCAGCTGTCAAGACGTACAAGGGTTACGAAATTCACCCGCTCGTCTATCCGCGCCGCCCGGCGGACGGTCAAACGAGCCGCAATCCGGACGCAGGCTACGACGCGTCGGTGCGCATCTGCCGCGTTGGCGCCAATCCGGCGGCCGACGGGCGTGTGTTCCGTCTGCAGTACCTGTTTCCGTTCGACGGCACGGGCAAGGCGCGCATTGCGTGCATGGCCCACGCCGAGCAATTGATCGACGGCCGCGTAGACGGCCAGTCCGTCGCCGATCTTTGAGCGGTACTATCAGCGAATCTGCTGGTGCCGCAGCAGTTGGCCCGAAAGCCAGCTGTCAACCGTATCAGATGTTGCGCCGGGCTTGACCGCATGGCCAACACCCACTTATCCCATCGACCAGGAGTTATGCATGGCGAAAGAAGAACTGCTTGAACTTGACGGTATCGTCGACGAAGTACTTCCGGACAGTCGTTACCGCGTGACGCTCGACAACGGCGTCGTGGTTGGCGCTTACGCATCCGGGCGCATGCGCAAGAATCACATCCGTATTCTCGCGGGCGACCGCGTGACGCTGGAACTGTCGGTTTACGATCTGACCAAAGGCCGGATCAATTTCCGTCACAAAGACGAGCGCGCCACCGGTGGCGGCGGCGCACGCAATACGCAATTCCGTCGCCGTTAAGACTGGCGGCACGCTGACCGTTCAACGACCTGCTTCGTGGTCGGTCAACGCGTGGTGAACTGTTGTTGTCTGGTTGTTCGCGAAGCCTTTCGCGCGCCTTCTCCGGCTTGAATCATCGACTCGAGCCTGAGCGGCGCGCCTCGGCGCCGCACACGTCACGCCCTCTTTATCTGCGCTTCCCAGCGCTTTCCGTGCCTTCCTACGCCCCGAACACCGCAACGAGATCCTCTCCGGCGGCGCTCTTGCGCACCTGCTCGACCACCCGCTCCTCCAGTTCCGACAGATGCTCGCGCATCGCCGCGAGTGCCGCATGCAGGTCTCCCGCATCGAGCGCTTCAATAATCTGCCTGTGCTCGTCCGCCGAGCAGGTCGAGCCCTTCGACGGATCGAACAACGCCTTGTAAAGCTCGGTCTTCGCGACCAGTTGACCTACCAGGCCAAGCAATTCCGTACCACCCGCGAGCTCGGTCAGCAATACATGAAACTGGCCCGCGAGCCGCACGGATTCGTCGACCGCGCCCGCTCGTGACGCCTTCTCCTCGCCACGCACATGCGCGCGCAGGCGGCGCTTGTGAGCCGCACTCAAACTCCCGCACAAAGCCGCGACTATGCCGGCCTCGACGATCTGCCGGGCGCGATACACCTGCCGAATATCGTCTTCCGACGGCGACGGCACAAACGCGCCGCGATTCGCCTCGAGCACCAGCTTGCCCTCGAAACCCAGCCGCGCGAGCACCTTGCGCAACGCGCCGCGCGTGCAACCAAACGCGGCAGCGAGATCGCGCTCGACCAGTTGCGCACCCGGCCGCAAACGGCCTTGCAATAGCGCCGCCGTAATCGACGTGTAAATGCGCTCTTCGATCGTGACCGCGTCGTCTTCGATCACGGTGTGAAGAGGCGTTTCTGTAGCGGCAGACGATGCACTTCGGGAACGTGGGGCCATGAATTCAGTAACGGAAATGGAGCGATGTCGCCGGGCATTGTAGCGATGGCGTGCGGCCAGCGCCATGTGTTCACGGCGCGGCTACACGGCAGCCTATACCGGGAATCACAAAAAATGGTTAACCATTTAATGATACTATAGTTGACCAAAATAAGTCTCGGATGAACTTTTCGTTCTCTTCGACACGCTGTTCCAGCCATGCCGCCAAAGTCGCGCAGCTTTTTTGCGCTTACCGGCAGCGTCCACCTCTCGCCTCCAGGTCCATTGTGAATTCGCACTCCAGCGCCACTTCAGCCCGTACCGACGCCATCCCTGCATCCCAAGCGCTGACGTGGCGTGATGCCTTGTGGCTGGGCGTGATCGTGGTGATCGGCATCAACCTGCGGCCCTTGCTGACGTCAATCAGCCCATTGATGACGACGATCCGTGCGGCAACCGGTCTGAGCTTCTACGGCGCGTCATTGCTGACGAGCCTGCCGGTTGTCGCGATGGGCATCGGCGCGTTCGGTGCCGGCGCGCTGACCCGTACGGTCGGCGAGACGCGCGGTGTCGCGCTCGGTTTGCTGGCGATCGGCCTGGCTTGCGGCGCGCGCTGGGCGACGGCCGCAAGCGGCGCCGGCCTGTTGTTCACGGCTGCGCTGGCGGGCGTCGGTGTCGCGGCGATTCAGGCCCTGCTGCCCGCGGTCATGAAGCAGCGCTTCCATACGCGGGTACCGTTGGCGATGGGCGTCTTCTCGGCATCGATCATGGGTGGCGGCGGACTGGGGGGGCGCCTGAGTCCATGGGTGAGCAACGCGATGGGATCGTGGCATGCAGGGCTCGCGGTATGGGCTATTCCCGCGCTGATCGCACTGATCTGCTGGTTGGGTCTGAATCTTCGGTCTGCGGCCGGGGTTGCAGCACAGTCCGCTGTCACGCGTCCCGTGGCGCCTCTTTTGTGGCGCAAACGGCGCGCGTGGACACTTGGCCTCTACTTCGGCATCGTCAACGGTGGCTACACGACGCTCGTCGCGTGGTTGCCCGCGTTTTACCAGCAGCGTGGCGTGAGTGTCACGGATAGCGGCTCGTTGCTTGCCAGCATGACGATGTTTCAGGCAGCAGCAGCCTTATTGCTTCCGCTGGCCGCAGCGCCATTCCGGGACCGGCGGCCGTGGCTGGTTCTGGGCTTGTCCGCCCAATTCGTCGGCTTGCTCGGGTTGATCCTATGGCCCGATGCGGCGCCATTGGTCTGGGTCGGCGTTGCCGGCGCCGGACTTGGCGGGACGTTCTCGTTGACGCTTGTGACCGCCATGGATCATTCGGCCGATCATCGCGTCGCGGGAAAACTGGTCGCGTTCACTCAGGGTGTCGGGTTTATCGTCGCCGCTGTCGCGCCCGTTTTTGCCGGCATCGTTCGCGGCTGGAGCGGCGGGTTTGGGGCTGCATGGATCATGCTCGCCGTCAGCATAGCCGCCATGATTGCAGTCAGTTGCCTGTTCTCGCCTCGCAGTTACGCGCGGTGGTATTGATCGGCGCATGCGTTCCCTTTCGCTGCTTGCCCGGCCGGGCGTCATCGCAAAACTGGCCGCCGGCATGACGAGTGCGGGCTGCGCTACAGGTGTGGCGTGGCGTGATGTAGCGCCCCGCTTCGGTGCACACCCCACGGACGCACCGCGCAAGTGCAGCCGCGTTTACCGGCACCGCAGATAAGCCCGTGATTGCGTGAGCTTCGCCGTGATTGGCCGGCACTGGCATACAGGTTGCTTTATCGATTGTCAGCCGTCGATAAACCCTCCCCCATGCTGCGTGTTCTTCTCGTTACCGATACCGACAAGCCGATAGGCGATCTGCGCGACGCACTCGCACGACTTGGCTACGAGATGCTGGCCGGCACGGCGACGCCGCAAGCGCTGCACCGCGTGGTGCAGAGCGAACGGCCGGACGTCATCATCATCGATACGGAATCGCCGTCGCGCGATACGCTCGAACAGCTCGCGGTAATGAATGCCACCGCGCCACGCCCGGTGCTGATGTTCAGCCACGACGCGAACCAGCAACTGATTCGCGACGCGGTCGGCGCTGGCGTCACGGCCTATCTCGTCGAAGGTCTCGCCACGGAGCGGCTTGCGCCGATTCTCGAAGTGGCGCTCGCACGCTTTGCGCAGGAGTCGCAGTTACGCGAGCGGCTCGCGCAAGTCGAAAGCGAACTCACCGAACGCAAGCTGATCGATCGCGCCAAACGCCTGCTGATGGATCAACAGAAGATCACCGAACACGCTGCGTACGCCAACCTGCGCAAACGCGCAATGAACCAGGGCGTCAAACTCGCCGAAGTCGCGCGTGCTGTCATCGCGTCGGCGGAATCGCTCAAATGAAGCGCCGCTCATGAACTCTGCCGCCTCCGCCTCCTCCTCGTCCGTGCCCGCACCGCTCGAGAAAACTCATCTTCGGCTCGGTTTCGTCGCACTATCCGATGCCGCGCCGCTCGTCGCCGCCAAGCTGCTCGAATTCGGCCATGCCCATGGCCTGACGCTGGAGTTGTGCCGCCAGCCTTCATGGGCCGCCGTGCGCGACAAGCTTCTAAGCGGCGATCTCGATGCGGCCCACGTGCTCTACGGTCTCATCTACGGTGTGCAGCTCGGCCTCGGCGGTCCGCAAACGGATATGGCCGTGCTGATGGTGCTCAATCGCAACGGCCAGGCGATCACGCTGTCAACGCGCCTCGCCGATGCGTTGGCCGAACACGGCAGCTTACCGAAAGCGTTGGCGACGCTCGGCCGCAAGCCGGTGTTCGCGCAGACCTTCCCCACCGGCACGCACGCAATGTGGCTGTCGTACTGGCTCGCGTCGCAAGGCGTGCATCCATTGCGCGATACCGAGAGCGTAGTGATTCCACCGCCGCAAATGGTCGCCGCGCTTTCCGAAGAGAAGCTCGACGGCCTCTGCGTCGGCGAACCGTGGAACGCAATGGCGGAAGCGAACGGTGTCGGCAGAACGGTCGCCTATACGAGCGAGGTGTGGCCCGATCACCCGGAGAAGGTGCTGGCATGCCGGCACGATTTTGTCGACGAGAATCCGAATACCGCCCGCGCCCTCGTGCAGACGATGCTCGAAGCATGCCGCTGGCTCGACGGCGCCGAACATCGCGAGGAGATCGCACACTGGCTTGCGCGGCCCGAATTCATCGGCATCGATGAAGCGTTGATCGCAGCGCGCTTAGGCAACGAAATCGCTGCATCGGCGCCGCATGGCCTGCCTGTACGGTTCTTCGAAAACGGCGCGGTGAACTACCCGCGCGCCGCCGAGGGTGCCTGGTTTCTCACGCAGTTCGAACGCTGGGGCATGATCGACGCGCGCGCGGATTACGCGGAAATCGCGGCGCGAATCAATCAGACGCAGTTGTATCGCGAAGCAGCGGCACGCGTTGGCGTAGCCGTGCCTCGCGACGAACATGTTCAACGGCTCATCGACGGCAAGGTGTGGGGTAGCGAGACGGTCGCCACGGCTTACGCAAGGAGCTTCGCGATCCGCGCATAGAGAGCGCTGCGGTGATTACGGCGTGGTCATCACGCGAGCGCGGCCTCTAACATCGGAAACCGCACGCTGACCACGAGACCACCACCCGGCGCCTCACTCAACGCGATCGACGCGCCGTGCACGCGTGCAATTTCCCGCACGATAGACAAGCCCAGCCCGCTACCCTCGACCGCTTGCGTCGCCTCGCTACGATAGAAGCGCTCAAACACCGCATCGCGCTCGCCGACGTCAATCCCCGGTCCGTTGTCGATCACCTGCAGCAGCGCCTGCCCGGCTTCGCATGCAACGCGCACGGTAATCACCGCCCCGTCGCCGGAATAACGAATTGCGTTATCGATCAGGTTGCCGACCAGTTCCGCCAGCAGATCGCTCTGCCCCATCACCTCGATACGCATGTCCTGTTCGAAGCCGAGATCGATGCCGCGAGCGCGCGCGACCGGCGACCAGTCGAGCGTCACACTGCGCGCAACCTTGTGCAGCGGCACAGCGCCGTGCTTGACGGTATATCCGCTGTCCGCGTCGAGCCGCGAGAGCGACAGCAGTTGCTGCACGATGCGCACCGCCTGCTGCACCGCGCGATTCAGCCGCCGCAAATGCACGCCGTGCCGCCGGCTGCCGATCGAGGCTTCTTCACCGCCTTCGATATCGCGCAGCGCAAGCTCCGACTCGGCCTGAATGATCGCAAGCGGCGTCTTCAACTGATGCGCGGCATCGTTGAAAAATCGCCTGCGCGACAACTGCATCAACTGCGTACGGCCAATGTACTGATTGATCGAATCGACCAGCGGCGCGACTTCGCTCGGCAGGCCCACCGTATCGAGCGGCGTCGGATCGTTCTCGGCACGCGCGGCGACTTTGGCCGACAGGCGGTTCAGCGGCCGCAAGCCGCGCGCAACCCCCAGCCAAACGATACCTAGCGCGAGCACCACCAGCAGGAATTCCTGTTGCAACGAGCCGATCAGAATTTCGCGTGCCAGCGCCTGGCGCTGTTCGATTGTTTCGCCGACCCGCACCAGCACCACGCGCGTTTGCGCGCTCGGCACGTCGTGGACCGGCAGCCGCAGCATCGCAATACGCAGCGGGCGGCCACGAAACATGTCGTCGTAAAACTGCACGCTGTAGAGATCGCCAGACGCCTTCGTGCCTGCCGGCAAGTCTGGATAACCGGTCACCACCCGGCCACCCTCCTCGCGAATCTGATAGTAGATATTGCCGCCGCCGTTCGATTCGAACATCTCCAGCGCCAGATACGGCAAATCGACTTCGATCTGGGCGTCGCGCAAACGGATGCCGTCGCGGATCGAGCGCAGCGAAAACTCCAGCGTGCGATCGAAGGCCGCGTGCGCCGCGTTCATTGCGCGTTGATACGTGAGCCACGCGTCGAAAGCGAGTAGCAAAAGCAAGGGCAGCAACAACCAGAGCGCGACGCGAACGCGCAGATTCGGCCGCGTCATGCGTCTTTCGCTTCCAGCAGATAGCCGAGCCCGCGCAACGTCACAATGCCGACCGAACTGCGTTCGAGCTTCTTGCGCAAACGGTGCACGTAGATTTCGATAGCATCGGCATTCACCGATTCGTCGAGCCCGAAGATTTTCTCCGAGAGTGTGTCCTTGTTGATCGCGCGGCCGTTGCGCAGGATCAGCACCTCGAGTACCGACCGTTCGCGCGGCGTCAACGCGAGCGGCTCGCCGTCGAGCGTGAAGCCGCGATCGACACTGTCGTAAAGCAGCGTGCCGCACTGCGCGTGCAGCGGTTCCTGACCATGACTGCGGCGCAACAGAGCCCGCGCACGCGCTTCGAGTTCGGTGAGTGCGAAGGGCTTGGCGAGGTAGTCGTCGGCGCCGAGATCGAGGCCGCGCACGCGCTCTTCCACCGAACCATGCGCGGTCAGCATTAATACGGGCACCGCGTTGCGCCGCGCGCGCAGACGGCGTAACACTTCGAGGCCGCCGAGCTTGGGCAGACCGATATCGAGAATCACCAGTGCGTAGTCTTGCGTGCGCAAAACATGGTCGGCGGATTCGCCGTCGTGCATGCAATCGACGGTGAGTTTCGCGCTGGTCAACGCGTCGGTCAGCGAGCGGGAAAGGATCGGATTGTCTTCAACCAGCAGCACACGCATAAACAGAATCCCAGGGAAATCCATGAGGCGGATTCGACCATTGTGACGCATTTCTTTCGAAAACTGAAAGCATTCAGAAAGCACGCTTCTCTTACCATTCGCCTACACAAAACAAACACAATGTTTTCTGGAGGAAGACGTGCAAATCTCTTTGAAGTATCTCGCCGTAGCGGTTGCATTCGCCGCAAACTCAGCGTGGGCGGCCTTTCCGGCCGGTTATCCCAGCGACTACCAGACCACCGTCGACGGGGCGAAGAAGGAAGGCAAGCTGATCGTGTATTCGGTCACGGACACCGCCCTCGTGCGCCCGCTCATCAAGGATTTTGAAAGCTTGTACGGCATCAAGGTCGAATACAACGACATGAACAGCACCGAGCTGTACAACCGCTACATCAGCGAGAACGCGGCCAGCAGCACCAGCGCCGACGTGCTGTGGAGTTCCGCGATGGACCTGCAGGTGAAGCTCGTCAACGACGGTCTGATGGCCAGCTACGAATCGCCCGAAGCGAAGCAGTTGCCGCAATGGGCGCAGTATCAGAAGCAGGCATACGGCACCACCTACGAGCCGCTCGCGATCGTCTACAACAAGCGCCTGCTGCCGGCCGGCGAAGTGCCGCAAACGCGCGCCGATCTGATCAAGCTGCTGCAAAACAAGCCCGATCAGTTCAACGGTAAGGTCACGACGTACGACATCGAAAAATCCGGTGTCGGCTTCAACTATCTGACGCAGGACGCGCGCGTCAATCCGCAAGTCACCTGGGATCTCGTGAAAGCCATGGGCGCAACCGGCCCGAAGCTGCAATCGAGTACCGGCGCGATGATGGAACGCATCTCGTCGGGTGAAAACCTGATCGGCTACAACATTCTCGGTTCATACGCGCTCACCAAAGCGAAGAAAGACCCGTCGATCGGCTACGTCTATCCGAAGGACTACACGCTGGTGGTGAGCCGCCTCGTTACGATTTCGAAGAAGGCGCAAAGCCCTAATGCCGCGAAGCTGTGGGTCGACTATCTGCTGTCGCAACGCGGTCAGACCTTGCTCGCAAACCAGGCGAGCCTGTTCTCGATTCGCGCGGACGTAGACGGTGAAACGTCGATGGCCGGTCTGACGAAGCAGCTTGGCGACTCGCTCAAGCCGATCCCGATCGGCGCCGGCCTGCTGGTGTATCTCGACCAGTCCAAGCGGCTTGAATTCCTCAAGCAATGGCAACAGTCGATCAAGCGTTAAGCCTCGACTGACCTGACGGCGCGCGCGCCGAAACGCGCGGGCGCCCTACCTTTCCTGACTACCTGTCGATATGCGGCTTTTACGCTGCAGGGGGACACTCATGCTTTCCACTAGCGCAACCGGACACCGCGATGCCTCACCACGCGCGGCCGACGGCGGCACGATAGGCGCGCTGCCGCGCGGCGGTCTGCAGCCATTTGCGGGCTTGCTGCGCTGGCTCGTCGTCGCGGTGCTGACCGTCGCGGTGGCGCTGCCGCTCGGCTTCATTCTGCTGCAAAGCGTGCTGAACGCGCCGTTCTTCGACGCGAAACGCACATTCGGTCTGGCCGGTTTCGAATTCATTTTCAGCGACCCCGACTTCTGGTCCGCGCTGAAGAACTCTTTCATCATCGCGGGCGGGATGCTGTTCATCTCGATCCCGCTCGGCGGCATTCTGGCGTTCCTGATGGTGCGCACGGACTTGCCTGGGCGCCGCTGGCTCGAACCGCTGCTGCTCACCCCCGTATTCGTTTCGCCGATGGTGCTTGCATTCGGCTACGTGGTCGCGGCCGGCCCGGTCGGTTTCTATTCGGTCTGGTGGAAGGCATTGTTCGGCGCCGCCGAAGCGCCCTGGAGCGTGTATTCGGTTCTCGCGATCACGATCATCGTCGGGCTCACGCATGTGCCTCACGTGTACCTGTATTCGTCGGCGGCGCTGCGCAATCTCGGCTCGGATGTCGAAGAGGCGGCGCGCGTCGCCGGAGCACGGCCGTTCCGCGTCGCACTCGACGTCAGCCTGCCGATGACGCTGCCCGCGCTGCTGTTCGCGGGCGTGCTCGTGTTCTTCCTCGGCTTCGAAGTGTTCGGCCTGCCGCTCGTGCTCGGCGACCCCGAAGGCCATCTCGTGCTGGCGACGTACCTGTACAAGCTCACGAACAAGCTCGGCGTGCCGTCGTATCACCTGATGGCCGCGGTCGCCGTATGCATCGTCGCAATCACTTTTCCGCTGGTGCTGCTGCAACGACGCTTGCTGAAGAGCGCCAACCGCTTTGTCACGGTCAAGGGTAAAGCGGGACGTCAGACCGTGTTGCCGCTCGGCGCATGGCGTTGGGTTGCATTGGCAATCGTCGCGCTGTGGCTGCTGCTCACGGTGTTCGTCCCGCTCTCCGGCATCACGCTGCGCGCGTTCGTCACCAACTGGGGCGAAGGCGTGAATCTCGCCGACGTGCTGACGCTCGCGAACTTCACCGAACTGTTCGAACAGGACAACCTGGTTCGCGCGATTCTCAACACGCTCGGCATCGGCGTGATCGGCGGCGCACTGGCCGTGGGTTTCTATTCGCTGGTCGCCTTTGCGGGCCATCGCCGCAACGACTGGGCCGCGCGCCTGCTCGATTACCTCGTGCTGCTGCCGCGTGCGGTGCCCGGCTTGCTCGCCGGTCTCGCCTTCCTGTGGATCTTCCTCTTCGTGCCCGGCCTGAAGGAATTGAAGAACTCCATGTGGAGCATCTGGATTGCCTACACGGTCGTGTGGCTCGCGTACGGCATGCGCCTGATTCAAAGCGCGCTGCTGCAAGTCGGACCCGAACTCGAAGAAGCGGGCCGCAGCGTCGGCGGAACCCGCGCGCGCGTCAGTCTCGACGTGACGCTGCCGCTCGTGCGTTTCGGCCTGCTTGCGGCATGGCTGCTGATCTTCATGATTTTCGAGCGCGAATACTCGACCGCGGTCTATCTGCTCTCGCCCGGCACCGAAGTGATCGGCGCACTGCTGGTGTCGCTGTGGGCGACCGGCGCGGTCGATCAGGTCGCGGCGCTTTCTGTCATCAACATCGCGATGGTCGGCGTCGGACTCGGCGTCGCCCTGCGCTTCGGAGTGAAATTGCATGGATAAGCTCTCGGTCGACAACCTGTTTCTCAGCTATGGCGACAACCCGATTCTGAAGGGTGTGTCGTTCGACCTGAACCCCGGCGAAGTGGTGTGCCTGCTCGGCGCATCGGGCAGCGGCAAGACCACCCTGCTGCGCGCGGTCGCGGGACTCGAGCAGCCCTCCTCGGGCCGTATCGAACTGGACGGCAAGGTGTTCTTCGACGGCACCGCCCAAGTCGATCTGCCGGTCGAACAACGCTCGCTCGGTCTCGTGTTTCAGTCGTATGCGCTATGGCCGCATCGCACCGTGGCCGACAACGTCGGCTATGGCTTGAAGTTGCGGCGCGTATCGGCCGCTGAGCAGAAAAAACGCGTGCAGTCCGCGCTCGACCAGCTCGGCCTCGGCCATCTCGCCGCGCGTTATCCGTATCAGCTTTCCGGCGGCCAGCAACAGCGTGTGGCGATTGCGCGTGCGCTGGTCTACAACCCGCCCGTCATTCTGCTCGACGAACCGCTGTCGAATCTCGACGCCAAGCTGCGTGAAGAAGCGCGCGCCTGGTTGCGCGAACTGATCGTTTCGCTGGGTTTGTCCGCGTTGTGCGTCACGCACGACCAGACGGAGGCGATGGCGATGTCCGATCGCATCCTGCTGCTGCGCAACGGGCGCATCGAACAGGAAGGCACGCCGGCCGAACTGTATGGCGCGCCCCGCTCGCTCTATACCGCTGAGTTCATGGGCAGCAATAACCGCATCGACGCGCGCGTCGCTGCGGTCGACGGCGAACGCGTGACGCTGGCCGGCGACGGCTGGCAATTGCAGGCTCAGGCGCGCGAAGCGCTCAGCGCCGGGCAAAACGCACAGGCCGTGATTCGCCTTGAACGTGTGCAGGTCGCCGATGGTCCGGGCGCGAACCGCCTCGAGGCCGACCTGATTACCTCGATGTATCTCGGCGACCGCTGGGAATACCTGTTCCATTGCGGCGATCTGCGCTTGCGAGCCTTCGGCCACGTGCCGCGCGCGGCCGGCCGCCACTGGATTGAATTTCCCGCCAACGACTGCTGGGCGTTCGCGCAGGCGAGCTAACAAGTGTCGATGGACCTGGCAGCACCGCATCCCCAACCGAAGTAAAAAAACCAAGCACAGGAGACTGTTGATGAAGTGGAGTATGAAGAAGGCAACCCTTGGCATGACCTGCGTCGGCCTCGCCGGATTTGCAGCAACGGCGCATGCGCAATCGAGCGTGACCTTGTACGGCATCGTCGACGCGGGCGTCGAGTATGTGAATCACGCGAGCAAGGACGGCGGCGCCGCGCGTCTCGTGTCCGGCGGCAAGAACACTTCGCGCTGGGGCCTGCGTGGCGTCGAGGATCTGGGCGGCGGCCTGAAGGCGGTCTTTCAGTTGGAAAGCGGCATCAACATTGCGAACGGTCAGTTCGACGACGGCCCCGGCGCGATCTTCGACCGCCGCGCCACGATCGGCCTGAAAAACCGCTTCGGGCAAATCACGCTCGGCCGCAATTTCACGACCACCTATGACTACATGCTGCAGTTCGACCCGATGGGTTACGCGCCGAACTACTCATGGGCGACCTCATCCACGGCGACGGGTGGCCGCAAGGACGGCTTGTTCTCGCGTTCGGCCAATTCCGTGCGCTATGACGGCACATTCTCCGGTTTCAAATTCGGCGCCATGTACGGCTTCGGCAACGTGCCGGGCAGCATGAAGTCGAGCTCGAAATATGACTTCGGGCTGGGCTACGAGAATGGTCCATTCGCCGTGGTCGCTACGTTCGACCGGCAGAACGGCGCCAACGACAGCGTGACGCCCGCGGACACCACCAACTACATCCAGGGCATTCACGCGGGCTTGAGTTATGACTTCGGCGCGGTGAAGGCGATGGCAGGCTATCGCAACTATCGGCGTACCTTCCACACCGCCGCGCCGACGTTGCGCAGCGATATGTACTGGCTTGGCGGTCAATACGACGTGACGCCGTTCTTCTCGCTGTTTGCCGCGGTCTATCACCAGGACATCAAGGATGCGAGCGACGCCGATCCGACGCTGATCTCCCTGCGCGGGCAGTACGCGTTGTCAAAACGAACCGTGCTGTATTTGGCGGGCGGTTATGCCATGGCCAAGCATGGCAACGCGGTCAGCCTGTCGCGCGATCTGACCGGCGCCGCGGATACGCAAGCGGGTGTAACGGCGGGGATTCAGCACCGGTTCTGATGCATTGACGCGGGTAAAGCAGAGCGAGGCGCGCCGAAGGTCAATCCATAGGCGCGCCTCGCTCGTCTGGTTTTAGATAGCTCTATCTCATTCGATCGCCTAGAATAAATCGAACACACTGAACAGGCGCCGGCGTCGTTATCGAATTCGCGCCCATGCGCGCAGGAGACATGCCATGTCACAGACAAGCCGCGATACCCCCGAAACACCGCGCCACGGTCTGCTATGGTTCGTTGCATTGTGGCTGCTCGGCGTCGGCGGCACGGCACTCCTCGTGCTGCCGTTTCATCTTCTGGTCGCGGCAGCAATCCATCACGCGCATTGACACTTTTCCCGGCGCTGGCGCATCCGTACCGGCCGCAACTCAAGACCGCCCAAGCGTGGTCGGCAACTGTCCAAGCTGCCGGAATACCGATAACCAGTCCTCCAGGTGCCACGTCTTCGCGATCAGACTTCCGCGCATCTGATGGAAAGAGTGAATCGCGAAACTGATGTGTCTGGAACTGGCAGCAATGCCAAGTAGCTCCCCGGTTTGCGTGCCGCTGACCTCCGCACGAACGCCTACCCGGTCCCCATGAATCAGCACGTCGAGAATCGCGATTTTCATATCCGGCAACGCTGTGGCAAGGGTCGCGAATATGGGCACCATCTGGTCGGGTCCTGGCGCCACGCCGACGGGCTCGGGAACATATTCCCAGTCCGGGGTCACCACCTTTCGTAACAAGGGGACGCTTTTCTGCTCGAAGGCGCGATAGAGCCCTTCAATCGCTTCACGGGTGACGGCTTCGTCGGTCGGTACAGTCATGTCCGGTTACTCCTGAAGATTGCATGGCGCTCGCGATCAGGGTAGCGGTTTGCGGAAAATGGTGCCGCCATAACCGAGCACGATATTGTCGACTTCAAACGGTGACGCTTCTTGCGCCTCGAGGATAAATGCCACATGGCCGGCACTCAGTTTGCTGGTTATCGCGGCGACCAGGTCGTCATCGAACGCGTCCTTGATTGCGTGCTCAGCCAATCCACCGCTCGCTCCGATCGTGAAGCCAAGGATCGACCCGACCGGCCCCCCGAGCATTCCGATCAGACCGCCAGTTAACGCACCGATCACTGTGCCCCAAAACGGCCGGGTCTGCTTGTCGAGCAAAATCAGCTTACCTGTAGCGTCCTTTTGAACCAGTACGCCGCTCTCGATTTTGAAACCAAGGTCTTTCTCCTCGAAATTCCTGAAATCCCGGCCCGCTCTTTCGGCAACGTCCACGCTGTCGAAAACTGCAACAATCAATTGCTGTGCCATTTGATAGCTCCTCGTATCGGCAACGGTGTCTATCAAAGATAGTGATTTTCGCAGCGCGTGCCATCGGTTTATTTCCGATGCATGGCATCGGTCGAAGTGAGCATCGATCTCCGCGCGCACTCTGCCGAGAATGTCCGGCGTGCAGTTGTTCAGCATCGTCACAATCAGCCGTACCCGCGTGGAGACCTCGCGCTGTGTCTGACTCAGGAGATTCAATTCCAATGGCGGCAGGTCGACACCCGGCAGAATGCGGACCAGCCGCCCGTCCGCGAGCGCCTCGACGCACGCCGGCTCTTCCAGCACGCCGATGCCCGCACCCGCGAGGATCATTTCATACATGGGCCGCCAATGACTCGTCCTGATCGCGGTGCGAATCGGCACGCTCTCCACCACCGTCGCGACGTGCCTGAGCGGCAACTGGTCCGTGCCGAACGTGCCCTGCACCCGGATGAACGGATGCTTCACCAGTTCAGACGGCTCGGCAATCGGACCGTGCTGGCCCAGATAGCCCGGCGCGGCAACCAGCACGCGCCCAACCTGACCCAACTGACGGGCAATGAAAGCCCCTTCGCCCAGTTGCCCAAGACGAAATGAAATGTCCACGCCCTCCGTCACCAGATCGACGATCCTGTCGTTCAGAACCAGTTCCAGCTCCAGTTGCGGATAGGTCTCACGCACCCGCGTCAACACCTCCGGCACGATCGTTTCGCCGAAGCAGTGCGGCGCCGCGATACGGATCGTGCCCCTGAGCTCCTCGCCGTCGTTCGACACCTCGGAGACCGCCTGCTCCACGGCATGCAGGATCCGCTTGCTGCGCTCATAGAACGTAAGCCCTTCAGGCGTGCAATTGAAAGCCCGCGCGCTACGCAGCAGAAGCCGGCAGCCCAGATACTTCTCGAGCCGCTCGATGCGCTCGCTCGCGGCCGGCTGACCGATATTGAGGTCTCGCGCCGCGCCGGAAATACTCCCGCGTTCAACCATCCTGACGTAGATGCGCATGGCTTCGAGCAGATTCACCGTACTCAACCTCCATTCGCAATGCGAATTAATTGACGTCGCCTTCTGGGCCACAATAGCGAAGCCTGTTCGGATGGTAACGGCATGACAGGAGAATAAAAGACCGTCGGACCCAATATGAAGTATCGAAACAGACGCAGAGAATTACGACAGAATAATGTCGAAACATATCGGCGCCCAATCACGCCTGACACCGCATTGGCACAACGCCGGCTGACTCAGCCCGCGCAACGCTATCGAACCGTCATTCGGCCTTCTCAAGGCCGCGTGCGAACTCGTTGAAGACCTTCACGCACTTTCCATAAAGTGCCTCGGCGGTATAACATCCCCGGGTGTATAGCAAACAGAAAGCATTCGCTCCACTCCTGGAATCCGTGACGGTTTATCCATAATCAATCCGATGCCTAAAGACGACATCCCAGAACCGCAAGCCGTATGTAATAACATTACCCGTAGCGCGATCTTCATCGTCGCGACCCTCAAGGATGGTCAGGACCCCGCTGAACAGGTGCGTGCGTGGTGCGGCGACGTTGCCGCCCTGGTGCGCTCGGTGGGCAAGCGCGTCCCGTCCGGCAACCTGTCGTGCGTGGTCGGCTTCGGCTCCGACGTGTGGGACACGCTGTTCGGCGCGCCACGCCCGGCGGCCCTGCATCCGTTTCGCGAATTCGGCTCGGGTGAACGTCGCGCCGTGAGCACGCCCGGGGATATCCTGCTGCACATCCGCGCGGATCAGATGGATCTCTGCTTCGAACTCGCCACGCAACTGGCGGGACGGCTCGGCGATGCGGTCACGGTGATCGAAGAAGTGCACGGATTTCGCAACTTCGATCTGCGCAGCATGGTGGGCTTCGTCGACGGTACCGAGAATCCAGAAGGTCGCGAGGCCGTGGACTTCACGCTTATCGGCGACGAGGATCCGGAATTCGAGGCCGGCAGCTACGTCATCGTGCAGAAGTACCTGCACGACATGACCGGCTGGAACGCGCTTTCGGTCGAGACTCAGGAGCGCATTATCGGCCGCACGAAACTGTCCGATATCGAACTCGACGAAGCGGTCAAACCCACCTGTTCGCACAGCTCGCTCACCACGATCACCGAGAACGGCGAGGAAGTGAAGATCCTGCGCGACAACATGCCGTTCGGGCGCCCCGGCATGGGCGAGTTCGGCACCTACTTCATCGGCTATGCGCGTTCGCCCGAACCGATCGAGCAGATGATGGAAAACATGTTCGTCGGGCGGCCGCCGGGCAACTACGACCGGCTGCTCGATTACAGCCGCGCGGTCACGGGCAACCTCTTCTTCGTGCCGTCGGCCAGCTTGCTCGAGGCGCTCGCGGATCGCGATCCGCAAACTGCCGCCGTGGTCGCGCCAGCGCCCGACTCCTCTTCATCCGCAGGGCCGCGTCATGACGGCTCGCTGAATATTGGCTCTCTCAAGGGAATCTCTCAACATGAATAATCTGCATCGCGAGCTTGCCCCCATCTCTCATGCCGCCTGGTCGCAGATCGAAGACGAAGTGGCTCGCACCTTCAAGCGCAGCGTTGCCGGCCGTCGAGTGGTTGACGTCAAGGGCCCTGGCGGAACCGAACTATCCGGCGTCGGCACCGGGCACCAGATCGCGATCGCCGCGCCGCAGCCGGGCGTTGTGGCGAAGCTGTCCGAGGTCAAGAGCCTTGTCGAGTTGACCGTGCCGTTCGAACTGCAGCGCGAAGCGATCGACAGCGTCTTGCGCGGCGCAAAAGATGCTGACTGGCAGCCCGCGAAGGAAGCCGCAAAAGAACTCGCCTACGCCGAAGATCGCGCGATTTTCGACGGCTATAAGGCCGCGGGTATCGGCGGCCTGCGCGAAGGCTCGTCGAACCCGGCGCTCGCGCTGCCGGCCGACGTTGCCGCTTATCCGAACACGATCAGTAACGCGCTCGAAGAACTGCGGCTTGCCGGTGTCGACGGTCCCTATTCCGTGCTGCTTGGCGCCGACGCCTACACGGCACTCGCCGAGGCGCGCGATCAGGGTTATCCGGTCATCGAACACATCAAGCGGATTGTGAGCGGCGACGTCATCTGGGCGCCCGCGCTGGCAGGCGGCAGCGTGATCTCCACGCGCGGCGGCGATTTCGAACTGCACCTTGGCGAAGAGCTGTCGATCGGTTATTCGAGCCATACCGACACGGTAGTGCGCCTCTATCTGCGCGAGACGCTGACCTTCCTCGCGCTGACGAGTGAAGCATCGGTGTCGCTGACCCAGGCCGAATGACCCAGGCCGAATGAGGCAGGCCAAATAAGGCAGCCGGAACATGCGCCTGCCCAGGCCCGGATCTACTTCATTTTCCGGGCCTTTTCGAAAGCCTCGTCGATCGTGCCGACCATGTAGAACGCCTGCTCCGGCAGGCTGTCGCATTCGCCGTCGACGATCATCTTGAAGCCACGAATCGTTTCCTTCAGCGATACATATTTGCCCGGCGTCCCCGTGAATACTTCGGCGACGTGGAACGGCTGCGACAGGAAACGCTGGATCTTCCGCGCACGCGCCACGGCGAGTTTGTCTTCCGGCGCCAGTTCGTCCATACCCAGAATCGCGATAATGTCGCGCAGTTCCTTGTACCGTTGCAGCGTTTGCTGCACGCCGCGCGTGATCGAGTAGTGCTCTTCGCCGATCACGTTCGGGTCGATCTGACGCGAGGTCGAATCGAGCGGGTCCACGGCCGGATAGATACCCAGCGAAGCGATGTCACGCGACAACACGACGGTTGCGTCCAGGTGGCCGAAGGTCGTAGCCGGCGACGGGTCGGTCAAGTCATCCGCAGGGACGTACACGGCCTGAACCGATGTAATCGAACCGGTCCTGGTCGACGTAATACGCTCCTGCAGCTTACCCATTTCTTCAGCCAGCGTAGGCTGATAGCCCACTGCTGACGGCATACGGCCAAGCAGTGCCGACACTTCCGTGCCTGCCAGCGTGAAACGGTAGATGTTGTCGACGAAGAACAGCACGTCCAGACCTTCGTCACGAAAGTATTCAGCGATCGTCAGACCGGTCAGCGCGACCCGCAGCCGGTTGCCCGGCGGCTCGTTCATCTGGCCGTACACGAGCGTCACCTTGTCGAGAACGTTCGAGTCCTTCATCTCGTGATAGAAGTCGTTCCCCTCACGGGTCCGCTCGCCAACACCGGCGAACACGGAGTAACCACCGTGTTCCTTAGCGATGTTGTTGATCAGTTCCATCATGTTCACGGTCTTGCCCACGCCGGCGCCACCGAACAGGCCAACCTTACCGCCCTTGGCAAATGGGCAGATCAGATCGATAACCTTGATGCCGGTTTCGAGCAGTTCCGTCGACGGCGACAACTCCTCGAATGCCGGCGCCTTCTGGTGAATCGAACGCGTGTGCTCGCTATCGATCGGCCCTGCTTCATCGATCGGACGCCCCAGTACATCCATGATCCGGCCTAGGGTTGCCCTCCCGACCGGCACGGAAATCGGGTGACCGGTGTTCTTTACCATCAGGCCCCGGCGCAAGCCGTCCGACGAACCCAGACAGATGGTGCGGACCACGCCGTCGCCCAACTGCTGCTGGACTTCGAGTGTGAGGTCCGAGCCTTCCAGCACCAGCGCGTCGTAGATCTTTGGAATGTGCCCAGGCGGAAACTCCACGTCGATAACGGCGCCGATGCATTGCACGATTTTGCCTTCAACCATCGTCAAACCTCATCGCGTTTTGCGGAATCGAGCAAACAGGCAGCGAATGCCGGAAGCTAAATGAGCGAGCTGCGTGAATGAATTGCGCTGCCTATGAAAGATAGTCCTTCCCGTCAAACTTGCCACTTGTTCTTCCCGATTCCTGCTATCGGTTGAGGAATCGCCTATCCGGCCCACACGCTAGCCAAACTGGAAACAGCCTGAGCCGATATTTAGAATCGGCGCGCGGAGGATGTTTCCACCTGGCAAGTTGCTCGATAATCCAGCGGAGTGACTTCGCCGGGAAAACAGAAGCTGACCCGCTCGTCGAGGGCTCAGGCCCGCAACGACGGTTTCAGAATCGCGGACACCTCATCGTCGGGAAGTACTTCGAAGCGATTTGTCACTTCGCCGCAATCGACGTGCACTCTTTCCAGAATTTCCGACGTGTACTTTCTCAACGTCGTCACCATCGTCCGCACCCTCGGCGGCACCGGACGTTGCGCCTGCGTCAGTACATTCAGATCGAATGGCAGCACTTCGAATTCCGGCAGGATGCGAACCAGCCGCCCGTCCGCGAGCGCCTCGACACACGCCGGTTCTTCCAGCACGCCGATGCCCGCACCCGCGAGGATCATTTCATACATGGGCCGCCAATGACTCGTCCTGATCGCGGTGCGAATCGCCACGCTTTCCACCACCGTCGCGACGTGCCTGAGCGGCAACTGGTCCGTGCCGAACATGCCCTGCACCCGGATGAATGGATGCTTCACCAGTTCAGACGGCTCGGCAATCGGACCGTGCTGGCCCAGATAGCCCGGCGCGGCAACCAGCACGCGCCCAACCTGACCCAACTGGCGGGCAATGAAAGCCCCTTCGCCCAGTTGCCCAAGACGAAATGAAATGTCCACGCCCTCCGTCACCAGATCGACGATCCTGTCGTTCAGGACCAGTTCCAGCTCCAGTTGCGGATAGGTTTCACGCACCCGCGTCAACACCTCCGGCACGATCGTTTCGCCAAAGCAGTGCGGCGCCGCGATACGGATCGTGCCCTTGAGCTCCTCGCCGTCGTTCGACACTTCGGCGACCGCCTGCTCCACGGCATGCAGGATCCGCTTGCTGCGCTCGTAGAACGTAAGCCCTTCGGGCGTGCAATTGAAAGCCCGCGCGCTACGCAGCAGAAGCCGGCAGCCCAGATACTTCTCGAGCCGCTCGATGCGCTCGCTCGCGGCCGGCTGACCGATATTGAGGTCTCGCGCCGCGCCGGAAATACTCTCCCGTTCAACCACTCTGACGTAAATCCGCATGGCTTCTAGCAGATTCATGGTGCCCATTCTCCCTGTGTACCGATTTCGCATCATCCGAATCCGTTCTTACGCATCGCAAGGCCCCGGCGTGGGGACCTGGCAATGTGTATTCGATGGAGAACAGAGTAAGGCCGGGCAGTCGCTCGCAGAGTGCACAAATCGGACCGGCTCCGGCCAGTACAGTTCTGCTACGATCTCGGCACCAGCCGTGCGGCACAGCCACGCAAGCGCGCATCAGCCGGCGCGGAGACCGGCACGGATGCGGCGGCAAAACGCTAAGGGAATCGTCCGATGAATCTCTACGAGAAGCTTGCAGACGATATCGAGAAACTGATCCGGCAAGGCGTGTACGGGCATGGCGAACGCCTGCCGTCGGTACGGCAGACCAGCCAGCAGCATCGGCTGAGCGTGACGACCGTCATCCGCGCCTATCTGCTGCTCGAAAGCCGTGGTTTGCTAACAGCGAGACCCCAGTCGGGCTATTTCGTCAACTTCCGGGGCGACAGCAGCGAGCGGAAAGCGCTCGAGCTCCGGCCGTCGAAACCGATCCCGATTTCGTCGCCGGTCGATGTGAGCCGCCTCGTGCTGTCCACCTTGCGCTCGATCGGTGTCGACGACGCCGTGCCGCTCGGTTCGCCCTATCCCGATGCCACGCTGTTTCCATTCGAAAAGCTCAACCGCTACGCTTACGACGCGGGCCGGGGCAAGACCCGCTGGGGCGTGACGGATGCGCTGCCGCCCGGCAACGCGGCACTCATGCGCCAGATCGCGCGTCGTTACCTCGAGAACGGCATGGCGGTCGATCCGAACGAGATCGTCATCACGGTCGGCGCGACTGAGGCGATCAACCTGTGCCTCCAGGCGGTCGCGAAACCCGGCGACGTGATCGCGGTCGAGTCACCGACGTTCTACGCGATGCTCCACGCGATCGAACGGATGGGCATGAAAGCGATTGAAGTGTCGACGCATCCGGAACACGGCATCGATATCGAGGCACTGGCCGCGATTGTGGAATCGCAGACCATCGCGGCCTGCATGATCATGCCGAACTTCCAGAATCCGCTGGGCTTTCTGATGCCCGATGAACGCAAGCGCGAACTCGTGCAACGCCTCACGAAGTGGGACATTCCGGTCATCGAGAACGGTGTCTACAACGAATTGCACTATGACAGCACGCACCCGAGCACGTTGAAATCCTTCGACACGAAGGGGCTGGTGCTGCACTGCGGCTCGTTCTCGAAGACCCTCACGGCAGCGTACCGGATTGGTTGGGCGCTGCCGGGCCGGTATCGCGACAAGGTCGAGAAACTCAAGTTTCTGAACACCCTGACTTCTCCGTCGATTCCGCAAATGGCGATTGCGGAATTCCTCGAGCGCGACGGCTACGAGCATCACCTGCGACGAGTCCGAAAAGCGTATGCGCAACAGGCCAATCTGATGAAGGCCACCGTCGCGCGTTTCTTCCCCGAAGGTACGCGCATGTCCAACCCGGCCGGCGGATATGTGCTGTGGATCGAACTGCCGCCCAAGGTCGACGCCATGCGGCTCTATAAGCTCGCGCTCGATGAAGGCATCACCATCGGCCCGGGCTACATGTTCTCGGTCTCGGAGACGACCTATCGGAACTTCATCCGCCTCAATTACAGCAGCGCCTGGTCGAGCGAGATCGAACAGGCGGTGATTACCGTCGGCAAGCTGGTTGCGAGGTGCGCCCGTTAGCACGGGCGCGTCGATGAGCGCCGCTAGGTCAGTTGGTACGAGCGCAGCGGTTGCACCTCGGCGGGCAGTTCGCAGCCGCATAGTTCGAGAACCGAGCGTTCGATATTGCGGGTTATCGCATCAAGCGCCAGCGCATTCGGCGCAAGCGAAAAGGGCTCGGCGACTTCGCTGGCGATCGCTTCCAGCGCAATCAGCGTATAGGAAATGAAAACGCAGAGCAGCGGCGTGAAGAACTCCGTCGAATCCACAAGACCGAACGGCAGCAACACGCAATAGGCGTAGACGGTACGGTGCAGCAGCACGCTGTAGGCGAACGGAATCGGCGTGGATGCGATCCGTTCACAACCACCCACGGTCTTTCCCAACTCGTCGATCTGCGCGTCCAGCATCCAGAGCTTCGTGTCCGAGATCAATCCGCGGACCTGCAGATCGGCCAGATTGCGACGAACGTCGTTGAGCAGCGCAGTCGGTTTGTAGCAGGTGTGCTGCAGTGCCTCGGCTCGCGTGCGTCCGAGCAGTCGAACGAGGTCCGGCGTCGGATCGGTCCCACGCAATTGATGCTTCAACGCGTACACGGCCGCAATCAGGGTATGGGCCATTTGCACGTTGTGATCGCCGCGCGGCACGTAGCACAGCATCTGTGAAGTCAGCGAGCGCGCTGAGATCAGCGTGCTGCCCCAGAGATGGCGCGCCTCGTTGAAGCGCTCATAGCTTGCGTTATTGCGGAACGCGAGAAAGATCGCCAGCGCGAGGCCAAATAACGTGAACGGCGCCGTATTGAGCGGGATCTTCTCGCCGAAAATGCGCCCGTGCGTCAGCACGGCAAGACTGCTGACAGCCCCCATAAAAACCAGTTGAGGAATAATCGACTGCAATACAGAACCGTTCCAGATAAACAGCAGCCGGAACCAGTTTTGCCCTGGCCTCACAATCATAACGTGCTCTTGTAATAGTCTGCCTGCGCCGTCACCCTCAGTGGTAGCCGGCGTCCCCTTCGCGCACCTTGCCCCGGAATACGCGGTACTGCATGACGTTGTAGACGAGAATGACCGGCAACACGATCACCGTGCCGACCAGCGCGAACAACTGGCTCGAGTGGCTCGACGAGGCCTCCCAGATCGTCAGCGAAGGCGGCACGATGTTGGGCCAGATGCTGATGAGCAAGCCGCTGTAACCGAGAAAGCACAGCCCGAGGGTGAGCAGAAACGGGGTGGCTTCGTGCTTCAGACGCACCGAACGGAACACGCCCCACACGCAGGCAATCACAAGAATCGGCACCGGCAGGAACCAGCCGAGATTGCCGCTGCCGAACCAGCGATGCGCAACTGCCGGCAATCCAATCACGGTCCAGAGACTCACAATCATCATCGCGCCAAGCAGAACGCTCACGAGCGGCCGCATCAGTTCGCGCATCTTGCGCTGCAATTCGCCGTCCGTCTTCAGGATGAGCCAGCCGCAGCCGAGCGTCGCATACGTAGTCAGCACACCGATTCCGCAGAACAGGCTGAACGGCGAGAGCCAGTCGAACGGTTCACCGGCGAAGCGGCCGTCGACGATCTTGATGCCTTGCAGCAGCGAGCCCAGCACGATGCCCTGGCAGAGCCCCGCGAGCGCGGAACCGCCAATGAAAGCGAGGTCCCACGCGTGCTGGGTCCTGACGGCCTTGGCGCGCAATTCGAAGGCCGCTCCGCGAAAGATCAGACCCACCACCATCAGGATCAGCGGCAGATAGTTGGCCGGCAGCAGCGTCGAATAAACCACCGGAAACGCCCCGTATAGCCCGGCGCCGCCCAGCACAAGAAAGGTCTCGTTACCGTCCCAGACCGGTGCGATGGTATTGAGCATCACCTGCCGGTCGCCCTTCCCCTCGAAAAACGGAAACAGCAGGCCAATGCCGAGATCGAAGCCGTCCAGCATCACGTAGATGAAAACACCGAGTCCGATGATCGCGGCCCACACAACAGGAAGATCGATCTGCATGGCGTCACTCCCCTTCCAGTGCGTCGAGCGGGCGATTACGCAGCACCGGATGCCGGCGTGACTTGCTGCGCTCGAGATGCTCCTCCGGTCCGCGCTTCATCATCTTCATCATGTAGTAGAACCCCATGCCGAACACCAGGAAATACACCAGCACAAAGATCAGCAAGGAAACGCCTGCCTGCTGGGAACCGATCGGCGACACCGAGTCCGCGGTGCGCAGTACACCGTAGACGGTCCAGGGCTGGCGGCCGACCTCGGTCGTGATCCAACCCGCCAGCAGCGCCACAATGCCGGAAGGTCCCATGCACAAAACGAAACGCTGAAACCAGCGCGTCTCATAGAGGCGGCCACGCACTCTGAGCAGCAGGCCCAGTAGCGCGGTCAACAGCATCAGCATGCCGAGACCCGCCATGACCCGGAAGGTCCAGAACACGATCGGCGAATAGGGACGATCTTCGGGAGGAAACTCCTTGAGGCCGCGAATTTCTCCATTCCAGCTATGCGTCAGGATGACACTGCCCAGATGCGGGATCTGGATCGCGTATCGCGTCACCTCGGCATTCATGTCGGGCAGGCCGACCAGATTGAGCGCCGTGCCGCCTTTCTCGGTTTCCCACAGCCCTTCGATCGCGGCGATCTTGGCCGGCTGGTACTCGCGCGTATTGAGGCCGTGCGCATCGCCAACCACAATCTGTATCGGCGTCAGGAACAGCAGAATCCACAATGCCATCGAAAAGCTGCGTGTGACCGGTTTGTCGCGCCGGCCCTGCAACAGATGCCACGCGCCGCACGCGGCCACGATAAAGCCCGCGACAATGAAAGCGGCGATCGTCATATGCGCGAGGCGATACGGAAACGACGGGTTGAAAATCACCTTGAACCAGTCGACGGGCACGATCCGGCCATTCTCGATCGCGAAACCCTGCGGCGTTTGCATAAAGCTATTCGACGCGAGAATCCAGAAGGTGGAAATGAGCGTGCCCACCGCCACCATGAGCGTGGCAAAGAAGTGCGAGCGGGGACTGACGCGTTGCCAGCCGAACAGCATGACGCCGAGAAAACCGGCCTCGAGAAAGAACGCCGTCAGCACTTCATAGGTCAGCAGCGGCCCAGTGACGTTGCCGGCAACGCTGGAAAACCCACTCCAGTTGGTGCCGAACTCGTAAGCCATCACCACACCCGAGACCACCCCCATGCCAAAGCCGACCGCGAAAATCTTCGACCAGAACAGAAACATGTCCTTGTAGGCCGCGTCACCGGTCAGCAACCAGCGCCACTCCAGCACGGCGAGAAAACTCGCCATGCCGATGCTGATCGCCGGAAAAATGATATGAAACGAAACCGTGAACGCAAATTGCAGCCTGGCGAGGTGAAACGCGTCGAAGATATCCATGTCATGCTTCTGCCGGACGCACAACATGAACGGGAACAGACTTGTACGAAGGCGTGCCGCTCTCCTTGTCGATGAAGTCGAGCGGCACCAGCACGTTCGCCTCCGGATAGTAGGCCGCCACCGAACCCGGCGCGATGTTGTACGCGATCGCCGTGATCCTGTTCAGACGGAGCTGTCTGTTTGCCGAAACGGTTTCGATGTCGACCAGATCGCCATGTTCAATTCCGCGCGCCGCCATATCGTCCTCGTTCATGAACAGCACGTCACGCCGGCCGAATACGCCCCGGTAACGGTCGTCGAGCGCGTAGATGGTGGTGTTGTACTGGTCGTGGCTGCGGATCGTGATGAGGCGCAGCACATTTTCAGCGCCGAGAACGTCGGCATCTTCTTTCACGCCGCCATACACCGAGAACATCGCCTTGCCGGATGGCGTGGGCCACACGCGTTCGGTTGGAGGAAGCGGCATACGGAATCCTCCCGGCACTCTGATCCGCGCATTGAATGCCTCGAATCCCGGCACGGTTCGCTCGATCAGGTCCCGGATCCGGTCGTAGTCCGCCACCAGGTTCGACCACGCCACCTTGCTGTCCGGTAAGGTGGCGCTGGCGATCCCGGCGATGATCGCCGGCTCGGAGAGCAGATGTTCGGACGCGGGCTTCAGCTTCCCCGACGAAGCGTGAACCATCGACATGGAATCCTCGACCGTAATGGACTGCCGGCCGGTCGCCTGGATATCGAGCTCCGTACGGCCCACCACCGGCAGCACATACGTCTCCTTCGCCACCAGCAGGTGCGAACGGTTGAGCTTGGTGCCGAGGTGAACGCTCAGATCGAGTTTGCCCATGGCCGGAAAGGACTGCCCGGAATCGGGTAGCGCCACCGCGAAGTTTCCGCCCAGGCAAATCAGGGCCTTGGCCGTGCCGTCGATCATCGCCTGCATCGCCTGGACCGCATCGTGACCGTGCGCGGCGGGCGGCGTGAAACCGAATACGTCTTCGATCTGTTTGAGAAAGCTTGCGGACGGCTTTTCCGTGATACCTACCGTGCGGTTTCCCTGCACGTTCGAGTGTCCGCGCAAAGGACAGATACCGGCGCCGGGTTTGCCGATGTTGCCGCGCAACAGCAACAGGTCGGCGATCAGACGGACATTGGCGGTGCCCTTGTTATGCTGGGTAATCCCCATTCCATACGTGACAATCGTCGCGTTGGATTTTGCATAGGCGAGCGCCACTTCGTCGAGATCTTCACGGGTGAGTCCGCTCGCCTTCTCGATATCGTCCCATGACGTCGCTTCCAGATCGGCGGCAAACGCTTCGAAGCCCTGGGTATGCGTCGCGATGAATTCATGGTCGAGGACCGTCTTGCCCTGCTCCGCGTCCATCTGCAACAGCGCTTTCATGATGCCCTTGAGGGCGGCCGCGTCGCCGCCCGCGTCGAGCTGGAAATAGGTCGAGGCGATTCGGGTCGAGCCGAAAGTCGCCATCTCGACCACGCTCTGCGGATCGGCGAAACGCTCCAGCGCACGTTCGCGCAGCGGATTGAACACGATGATCGGCACATTGCGCCGCGAGCATTCGTGGAGCGTGCCCATCATGCGCGGGTGATTCGTTCCGGGATTGTGGCCAATCGAGAGAATCAGCTCGGTCGTGTCGAAATCGTCCAGCGACACCGTGCCCTTGCCGATCCCGATCGACTGGGGCAAGCCGACGCTGGTCGGCTCGTGGCACATGTTCGAGCAGTCGGGAAAATTGTTGGTGCCGTACTCCCGGGCGAACAATTGAAAAAGGTACGCGGCCTCGTTCGATGCCCTGCCCGATGTATAGAACTCGGCCTCATTGGGCGAAGACAAGCCTCGCAGAACCTCGCCGATGCGGGCAAATGCGTCCTCCCATTCAACCGGCCGGAATTTGTCCGTGGCGCGGTCGTAGACGAGCGGATGGGTCAGACGGCCGAGATCCTCCAGTTCGAAGTCCGTTCGTTGCAGCAGCGACGACACCGTGTTGTCGGCGAAAAACTCCGGCGTCACCCGCTTCGTGGTCGCTTCCCACGTCACCGCTTTGGCGCCGTTTTCGCAGAACTGGAAGGTGGACTTGTGCTCCTTGTCGGGCCACGCGCAACCCGGACAATCGAAGCCGTCAGGCTGATTGGTCCGCATCAACGTAATCGGCGCCTCGATGTTTTCCATTTGTGTGCGGACGGCCTGGGCAGTCGCTCGCAGCGCCCCCCAACCTCCAGCGGGCCCGTCATACGGCCGGATTCCCGGAACTTCGCGTCGCGTGGTCATTTGAGACTCCATGAGCCGCCGCAGGAAATCTGCGGGCAGCTTTACTTGGGGTTACGCCGCGTCACGGCGTAAGGCTTGAATGGAATTCAGTCTAGTTGCGTTGAGGCGCTGCGAAAGATACAGATCGAGCCGCAGCGGGCGTGCACAGTTCACGCACATGAACACCGCCCCCGCCTTCGATCAGGCCGGCAACCCGGCACACCGCCGACAATGACGCGGCGGTGCCTCCCTGCCGGATATGCACCTCACTCCTTCGATTCGGCGCTCGCAGTGGGTTCCGTGCTGCTGGCCTCTTTCGACGTCTTTTTCTTCGCACGTCCGTTGGCCGCCTTGCCACCGGCCGTCTTCGATTCAGCAGGAGCAGCAGGTGCCTCGCTCTTGTTGAACTTCACTTCGTCGCTGTCCTTGTCGTAACTGACGTCGACGGTGTCGCCGGATTTCAGGGCGCCGCCGAGAATCTGCTTGGCGAGCCGCGTTTCCAGTTCCTGGCGAATCTGACGCTTCAACTCCCGCGCGCCGAACTCCGGCCGATAGCCGGCATCGGCGAGGTGATCGACAACCGAGTCGTCTATCTTGAGGGTAATGTCCTGCGCGGCCGCGGTGCGCACCACGCGTTCGAGCTGGATCTGCACGATCGAACGGATGTTGTCGCGCGAGAGCCCGTGGAACACGATGATCTCGTCGATCCGGTTCAGGAACTCGGGGCGGAAATGACCTTTGAGTACGTCCATCAATTCCTCGCGAATCGCTTTCTCGGTCTGACGATCCGCTTCGGGTTTCTCGAGGTTGCCCATGATGATCGACGCGCCGAGATTGCTGGTCGCAATGATGATCGTGTTGCTGAAGTCCACCACGCGGCCCTTGCCGTCGGTCAGCCGCCCGTCGTCGAATACCTGTAGCAGCACGTTGTTCACGTCCGGGTGGGCCTTCTCGATCTCGTCGAGCAAAATCACGCTATACGGGCGCCGCCGCACGCGCTCGGTCAGTTGCCCGCCCTCGTCGTAACCCACATAGCCCGGAGGCGCGCCGATCAGCCGCGCAACCGCGTGACGCTCCATGTATTCGGACATGTCGATACGAATCACCGCCTGCTCGTCGCCGAATACCGTTTCCGCCAGCGCCTTCGCCAGTTCGGTCTTGCCGACACCAGTGGGTCCAAGGAACAGGAAGGTCGCAATGGGCCGGTTCTGCTGGCCGAGTCCCGCACGCGACAGGCGCACTGCGTCGCTCACGGCAAGCACCGCGTCCTCCTGGCCGACCACGCGCTCGCGCAGCTTCTTCTCCATGTCCAGCAGCTTCTGACGCTCTTCCTGAGTGAGCTCCGTGACCGGAATGCCGGTAAGACGCGACACCACTTCAGCAATCGAGGCAACTGTCACTTCGAGTGTTTCCGAGCCGGTCTTGCGCTGCCACGCCTCCATTTGCTCGTCGAGCTTCGTCTGCTTCTCGCCGATTCGTGCCTCGAAATCTTTCGCTTCATCGAAGCGCTTGCGGGAGGACGCATAGTCCTGCTCACGCTTCAGTTGGGAAATCTCGGCTTCGAGTTCCTGAATCGCCGCCGGCCGCGAGGTCGCGCCGATGCGCACACGTGCCGCCGCCTGGTCAATCAGGTCGATGGCCTTGTCCGGCAAAAAGCGCGACGTAATATAGCGATCGGAAAGTTCGGCTGCGGCAACGAACGCGTCGTCAGCAAAGGTTACCTGGTGATGCGCTTCAAGCTTGTCGCGAAGGCCGCGCAAGATGACGATGGTTTGCTCCACCGTCGGTTCCGGCACCAGCACCGGCTGAAAGCGCCGTTCGAGCGCGGCATCCTTTTCGATGTACTTCTGATACTCATTGAGTGTCGTGGCGCCGATCAGACTCAGCTCGCCACGCGCCAGCGCGGGCTTGAGCACATTCGCGATGTCGAGGCCGCCCTCTCCGCCGCCTTGCCCGGCACCCACGATCGTGTGCAGTTCGTCGATGAACAGAATCAGTTCGTCCTGCTTCGCCGTGACTTCATCGATCAACTGCTTCGCGCGTTCCTCGAACTCGCCACGGTATTTCGCGCCCGCCACCATGGAGTTAATGTTGACCTCGACGAGACGTTTGCCGCGCAGGACTTCAGGCACGTCGCCGTTGACGATGCGCTGCGCCAGCCCTTCGACGATAGCCGTCTTGCCGACGCCCGGCTCGCCGATCAGCACGGGATTGTTCTTCTTGCGCCGTGCCAGCACTTCGATCGTGCTTTCGATTTCCTGCGCACGGCCAAGAACCGGGTCCAGCTTACCCTGACGCGCCATGGCTGTGAGGTCGCGCCCAAACTTGTCGAGCGTGGGTGTGCCGGTGGGCGTATCGACGCGGCCGTCCTCCGCGCCCTTACCCACGACCTTCACGACCTTCTGCCGCAAGGCCTCCGGCGTCACGCCGTATTTCTTCAGCAGCGTGCCCGCAATACTATCGGGCACGGCCGCCAGACCGATAAGCAGATGCTCCGGGCCGACATACGAGTGCCCCAGATCGCGCGATGCCTGGAACGCATACTGGAAGGCCTTTTTCAAACGCGGCGACACGGTCATCTTGTCGACCGGTGCGTCGGGGTCCGCCGTTCCCGTTTGCGCGTGCTGATCGATATAGCCCTTGATGTCTTGCGGCGAGAGCTTGAGCTCCTTCAGAAGCGCGGTGCCCACGTCGGTATCCGCCAGTACGTACAGCAGGTGCTCGGTATCGAGTTCGTTGCGACGAAGCTCGTGCGCTTTCTCGGCGGCGCCTTGCAATAATTCGAGCGTTTGCTCACTGAAAGCATCGGTGGCATCGACTGATTCGCGCGGCACCTCGGCGGCGAATCCGGCATCTTCGTCGTCGTGTTCGGCGCCACTGCCCAGGCCGCCGAAGAAGCGCGACAGGCCGCCGCCCCCGAGCAACGAGTCGAACGGGTTGAGCATGCTTTGGTGCCGCATCAATTGACGGTAATCGTAGTCGCAAATCGACATGGTCTTCCGTTCGCCGTTTTGCACAACGGTCACTCGGGCAACAGCGGGACGGGCGTTACAGATTTCGCAGAGGGCTGGCATCGTAGACTCACCTTTTCGGTTAAAACATCCGGCTATGTCAAAGGTTATAGAACGCGTCGATGTGAATTGCGAACACGCCGGAGCCGCCGTCCACGGTCCGTTTGTTTTGTTCAATAAGCGAGGAACCGTGATAGCGATGGCCCATCGGACACCGCATGTCCTGAGATTCTTTATCCCGTCCGTTTTTGACGAGCACTGTCTGAAAAGTACGGATCGGTCATGCCAGATTCATAAACATGATTAGCATGACGAAACTCGGAATCCGTATCTGGATTCTATGAGCGGCTCATGCAGAAGGGAATATTGGCTTTTCCGATGATAGGCATTGGGTGGCATCCGCCCCGACGCGTTTCACCCGGATGGTCCGATTCACGGACGTGCAGCGGCGCGCAGCGGCATGGTGCGCTGCGCGCCGGGTTCTACTGAACTTTATGAATCGCTATTGAGCGTGCAGCCGGTACTACCGCGCGCCGGCGGAAGTCATTGCCGTGCCTCGCGGCGGCCTTGCTCTTCAACGGTCAGGATCGCTTCCGGGGCGACTTCGAGACGGGCTTTCGGTATCGGCTCACCACTTTCATCGGAGAGACCATAGGTACCCTCGTCGATCTTCTGCAGCGCGCGTTCAATATCGCCAATGCGCTGGTCGTTCACGTCGTGCAGCGCCTGGTTGACTTCGTTCTGCGCCATGCCTTGGGCTACGTCCTCCGACTCTTCGGCCTCGTCGCCATGCTGCTCCTGAGCGGTGCGTTCGTCAGCGGTCGTCTTCTCCTCTCCGCCCAACAGTTCGCGGCGCATTGCCTCGAGACGTTGACGCTGCTGCGCAATGAACTCGTCACTCAAATTGACCTGCTGCTGCGGCATGGTTTTCTCCCTGACCCCATGCGGCTTCGCACAAGACCGGTCGTTGCCTGCATCCACCGAAAGACTGTCATGCGACAGCGCGCTTTCATCCAGCCTAAGGCTAGGATAGTACTAATTTGCAAGGATCGAATTGCTATCTCGACGCAGGCATGGAATCGCGCGTCGGACAAACTCACCCACCCAGTTCCTGAAACGCGTGCCCATTGGCCTCCAGCCCCTTCAGGATGTCCGGCGCGAGCTCGCTCTCCCACACATGGCCGTCGAATTGCCATTGGCTCGTGTCGACCAGGTCGGGCAGTCCCGCGCCCTTGCGCACATAGAGCCCGAGTGTCGGCTTCTTCAGGTTGACGTAGAAATCGAATTCCTGCATTGCAACACCTCATGCGAGAGTCGGCGGACTCAACTATCGTCGACGTTGTCCGCGTAATGGTCGATAACGACTTTGCACTCGTCCACCACGACCTGAAGGAACGCAGGATCATTTCTCTCGACCCAGCGCTCCACATGAATAAAACGTTCTGTTCCCAGATCGGCAATGCGTTCCGGGTCGGCGGTCGTGACATCGACCGTGACGACGCCCCGGTTGGCTTGCAGTGGTGCGCTCGTTGCGGAAATGAGAAACCGCCGATATGAGAATTCATTCTGCGCCATACAACCTCCTGCTACTGGATGATATGAGGGCCTGCCATTCCTTCGTACCGGAAGTCTATGAACAACTCATGACCCTGTGAACATGGCTTTTTCCGATGCCAGCTATTGGTCGACGCGGTCTGCCGGTCTGTCGCTGAGTTGCGATATCTGCGTGTTACAAGCCTGGAATTGCGGCATGATGACGCCACGGCGTCCGTAAGAAGAAGCATGCATGCCGGATTGCTGACAGCTAACGATCATGAACACGGCAAAGGAGAAAACGATGCCAACAGGCTCTGTTTCGTACGGCGAGTTTGAGATTACCGTGCACCCTGAGCGTAACAAGCTCGGCGCGTGGATCGCAAGTGTCAGTGTGAGCCGGGGCGGTCAGACTGTCATCGACGTTGTGCCCATGACCGTTCAGCCGGAATGGCTAACCGAGGAGGAGGCCGTGAGAGACGGGGTTGAATGGGGACGCCGGTATATCGATCGCGAATTCAACACGCCGCAGTCTCGCTCCTGGGTCGCCGAGCGTTCGCATGCGGAAAACTGGTTCCGTAATACCGAGGAATCCGATGGCTCGGAAACACGCGTGAGTGACACGTAGAGCCCACGGGGCAGGCTCCAGGGCAATCCTGGCCGCGCCGTGTGAATGCCCTGGCTTAGCGCGCCACGGCTCGCCGGTCAGTGCTTTCGCCCGAGATGTGCTTCGATTTGCCTGGCATTGAGCGTCGACAGGTCCTCGCTAACCTGCTCGAATATCAGCCGGCGTGTGTCCTCGCTGAGATTCGCCTTGACCATGCCGAGGAATTTGGGCTCGATGGCAAGCCTCAGCCGATTGTAAAGCTGGTGAAGCCGGCCGGCTTCCAGATAATCTGAAACGCGCTTTGCGAATTTCTCACGGTCTTTTTCCGTGAGCATCGTGCCGGTGTATGCGGTGTTGATGAGATCTTCTTTCTCCTGCAGAGCGAGCGTCAATCCTGGCGTCTGGAAAACCCGCGCGCGACCGCCGTCAGCCACCACAAGCCAGGTCATATCGCTCATCATGCACCTCCAGGCAGGGATTTATTCGCAAGTACGATAGCAGTTCGAGCGCACGACGCCCACGCCCGGATCACCGATTCATAGTATAGGTCTCAAAGTTCACGCTGAAGCCGCTTGTACACCTTCAAAGCGGCTTTCGGTTTCGATCGATCGGCCGGCCTGCATATCCCGTACCAAACGGAGCGCGCGCTGTCTGGCGAACCGGGCGCCAATGCGCGGCATGGTGGCGCCCGGCTCGCTAATCAGAAATTGAAGTTATCGATATTGCTCGCATCGAACGTGGTCGGCGGTCCGAGAATGATTTCGCCCTGCGGTCCAATTGTGCGCTTGCCGAGCTTGCCGGCATCGAACGATTCGCCTTCCTTGCCGGTGATCGTTCCCGAGCACAGCGCGGCCGCCGCATAGGCCGCCAGATAACCCAATTGATTCGGGTCCCACAACTGGAACGCCTTGACCGTTCCGTTCTTCACGAACGCCCGCATCTGGTTCGGCGTGCCCAGCCCGGTCACCTGCACCTTGCCTTTGCTCGACGACGACGAGATATAACGCGCCGCCGCCGCAATGCCCACCGTAGTCGGCGCGACGATCGCCTTCAGATTCGGATACGCCTGCAGCAAGCCCTGCGTTTCGACGAACGACTTCTGGTCGTCGTCGTTGCCGTATGCGATCTTCACGAGCTTGATCTTCGAATATTCGGGCTTCTTCAACTCCTCCTGCATCCACTTGATCCACGTGTTCTGATTGGTCGCGTTCGGCGTGGCCGACAGCACGGCGAATTCGCCCTCGCCGCCCATCAGCTTCGCGACCAACTGGATCTGGCCTCGACCGATGCCCTCCGCGTTCGCCTGATTGACGAATAGCTGACGGCCCTCAGGCGCCGTATCGGAGTCGAAGGTCACGACCTTGATGCCTTGCGACATCGCTTTCTTCAGATAGGGCACGACCGCATTCGCGTCGTTGGCCGCGATCACGATCGCGTCCTGCCGCTGCGTAATCAACGTGTTGATGTATTGCACCTGCGACGATGCGCCCGCATCCGACGGCCCCACTACCTTGCCCACGCCGCCGAATTCCTTGATCGCGGCCATGCCGCCGTCGTCGGCAATCACTTCATACGGGTTGTTGATCTGCTTCGGCACGAAGGCAATCTTCAGGCCGCTTTTCAGACCGGCAGCGGATGCCGCGCAACTGATCGCGACGAGAGCGACGCAGAGCGCGGCCTTGCCGGTGTGACGTAGAGGATTGAACATGAGGCGTCTCCTGCTTTGTTGTTGGACGAATGGCTGTCCGGGTTGTCGGTATTTGGTATTCGGTATTTCTTCTGGAGCCGGTTCAGGAAAACGTTATGAGGATGCAGCGGACTTCGCGATAAAACGCCGGTCACGCGCCGCCCGCCAGCGGGCAACCAGGTTGGGAATCAGCACGGAGGCCAGTAACAGCACGCCGGTCACGACCGTCAGCGTTTCGCTCGACACGTCGTCGAGCGTCAGCGCGTTTTTCAGCACGCCGATAATCAGCAGCGACAACAGCACGCCGAACATCGAGCCGCGTCCACCGAAAATACTCACGCCGCCGAACAGCACCGCCGCGATCACCGACAATTCGAAACCTTCGCCGTTATCGCCGCGGGCGCTGGTGAAACGCAGCGTATAGACCACGCCGGCCAGCGCGCTCATCGCGCCTGACAGCACGAATAGACGCAGCCGGATCTTCGCGACTTCGATACCGGAGAAAGCCGCGGCGGTCGAATTCGCGCCGATTGCGTAGAGGCTGCGGCCGAACGCGGTGGACTGCAGCAGCACGGTAAACAGCACCGCGCCGACAATCACGATCGCAAAGGGCAGCGGAATGAAGGTCGGGCCGACCGTATTCATGCCGAACGCCGTATAGGCCGGCGGAAAATCGGCCACAGCCTGATCGCCGAGCAACACGTAGGCGAGGCCCCGGAACAGCGCCAGCGTGCCGATCGTGACCGCGAGCGAGGGCAGATTGAGCCTGACGATCACCAGACCGTTCAGTAGACCCGCCAGCGCGCCGGCGATCAGAACGAGCACGATCACCACCGGCATCGGCAGGCCCATGTGCCACAGCACCCCCATCAGCGCACTGGAGGCGCCTAGCACCGATGCCACTGACAGATCGATTTCAGCGGCCACGATAATCAGCGTCATGGGCAGCGCCATCAATGCGATCTCGGTCAGATCGGCGAGAATATTGCTGACATTCGCACCAGTGAGAAACACCGGCGACAACCATCGCCCGAGCGCAAGCGACAAAGCCAGCACGACAACCAGCAGCACTTCCCATTGCAACGGCGTTTCGCGTTTGCGCGTGAGCAGCGCGGAATCGGGTTTAGCCATGATCGCGTTTCCTCATCATGCGTTTGGCGACGGAGCGGGCCAGCAAGGTATCGGCGGTAATCGCGGCGACGATCAGCGCGCCCTGAATGGCCTGCTCCCAGAATGGCGAGACGTGCAGCACGACCAGCGCGATACTGATCACACCCAGCACGAGCGCGCCGAGCGTAGCGCCGAGAATGGTGCCCACCCCGCCGGTGATCGCGACGCTGCCCACCACGGCGGCGGCAACCACCTGCAATTCGATGCCCTTCGCAGTGCTTGCGTCGACGGTGCCGAAGCGCGCGAGCCACAACGCGCCCGCAAAACCCGCAATTGCGCCCGACAGCAGAAAACCCGCCATCACGCGACGCTCGACGTTGACGCCGGCAAGCCGCGCCGCCTCCGGGTTCGAGCCGATCGCGTAATGCTCCCGTCCGCCGCGAAACTGTTTCAGATAAACGGCCAGCCCGGCCAGCACGACGAGCGCGATCAGCGCGAGCGTCGGTATGCCGAAGAAAGTGCCGGTAGCGAGACGGGAAAACGCGTCGGGCAAACTGGTCGCGTTGATCTGCCCGCCGTGTACCCATGCATAGTCCGCGCCACGAAAAATGTAGAGCGTGGAGAGTGTCGCCACCAGCGAGGGCACCCGCCCCACCGCAACGAGCAACGCATTGATACTGCCCGCCACCAGACCGATCGCGAGTCCGGCCAGCAACGCAACGATCACCGGCATCTGCGGAAAGGCAACGTACAGGCTGCCGACCGCATAGGCGCTGATGCCGACCGTCGAGCCGACCGACAGATCGATATGCCGCATCAGGATCACCACCGTCATGCCGGCTGTCAGCAAGCTGATAATCGACACATTCAGCAGCACGTCACGCAGATTCTGCAGATTCAGAAACTGCGGCTTCGCGAGCCCCGTGCCCACAATCAGCAGGATCAGCACGACAAACAGCGTGGTCTCGCGGCTCTTCGCGAGGCCCGCGATAAAACCGCCGGGCGCGCTGCCGCTGCGCCTCGGAGCCGGCGCCTGAACGGGTGCGGGATGGGTGGAAGAGTGGCGCATCATGCCGCGTGCCCCAACGGAGGAAGCGGCTGACCGAGCGCGGCGCCCATGATGCGCTCTTCGTCGGCTTCGGCCCGCGCGATATCGGCGCTGATACGGCCCTCGTGCATGACCAGTACGCGATCGGCCATGCCGAGCACTTCCGGCAACTCGCTCGAAATCATCAGCACCGCCATGCCGTCGCGCACCAGTTCGGCCAGCGCGCTATACACCTCGGCTTTGGCGCCGACGTCGATGCCGCGCGTGGGTTCGTCGATGATGAGCACCTTGGGATGAGTGGCCAGCCACTTGCCGAGCACGACCTTCTGCTGGTTGCCGCCGGAAAGCGTGCCGACCGGCGCATTGGGGTCGCCCGCCTTGAGACGCAAGCGCGTGCCCCACTTATCGGCCAACTGTGTTTCGCTGCGGGTGGAAATCAGGCCATGTTTGACGAGACGTCCGAGCACCGTCATCGAGGCATTGCGCGCGATGCTCAGTTCCAGCGCCAGCCCTTGCTGGCGACGGTCCTCCGGCACCAGCGCAAGACCCGCGCGTACTGCCGCCGCCGGACTGCCCGCGGCGAGCCGCTGCCCGCCGATCGAGATCTCGCCCGAGTCGAGCGGATCGATGCCGAAGATCGCGCGCGCCACCTCGCTGCGCCCCGCGCCAACGAGCCCTGCCAGCGCGACGATCTCGCCGGCGCGGACCTCGAACGAAATGTCCTTGAACACGCCCACGCGCGTGAGTCCACGCACGGACAGGCGCACTTCACCCGGCGGGCGCTCGGCCTTCGGATAGAACGTTTCCAGATCGCGGCCCACCATCTTCGCGACAATGGCTTCGGTGGTGAGATCGGCGGTCAGGCCGTCGAACACCTTTGCGCCGTCACGCATGATCGTGACCCGTTGCGTCAGCGTGAACACTTCGTCCAAGCGGTGTGTGATGAATAGAATCGCGACATCGCGTTCGCGCAGCTTGCGCACGATGGCAAAGAGCCGCTCCACTTCAGGCAGCGACAAGGCGGCGGTCGGTTCGTCCATGATCAGCACGTTCGCGTTCAACGACAACGCCTTCGCGATCTCGATCACCTGCTGATCGGCAATCGACAGGCCACGCACCAGTTGATCCGCCCGTAGATCGACCCCGAGCGAGGCCAGCAAGCCGTCCACTTCGCGCCGCATCGCGTCGTACTGAATGCGGCCGATCCGGTCGACCGGCTGCCGTCCCATGAAGATGTTCTCCGCAATCGAAAGATCGAAGAACAGCGTCGGCTCCTGATAGATCACCGCGAGACCCGCGTCGCGTGCTTCGGCAGGTGTCGCGAAGCGGCGCGCCACGCCGTCGACGCGCAATTCGCCGCTATCCGGCTGATGCACGCCCGCCAGAATCTTCACGAGCGTCGATTTGCCCGCGCCGTTTTCGCCGAGCAATGCATGCACTTCACCCGGCCACAGTGCGAGGTCGCCGTCGGATAACGCGCGGACCCGGCCGAACGATTTGCTCGCGTGCCGTAGTTCGAGCCTGGGCACAGCGGATGGGGATGGCTGCACTACGTGTCTCCTTCTTTTTTGCTTGCGGGAATGCGTCGGACGCGCCCGGTACGTCAAATACGATAGATACGCTCCGCGTTGCGGCAAAACAGTGCTGCTTTTTCAGCATCGCTCGCACCGTCGACGATCGACGCATACGCGTGCCACAAATCCTGGTAAGAGCCGAACAACCGGTCGACCGGGAAATTCGACGCGAACATGGCGCGCTCGACACCGAACGTATCGATCGTTTCGAGCACATACGGCCGCAAACTCTCAACCGTCCACTGATGATCGAACATGGCAAGCCCGCTGATCTTCACCGCGACATTCCTGCACCCGGCGAGCAAGCGCATACCGTCGCGCCACGCGCGATAACCGGCGACACTGCTGCGGTCCACGAACATGCCCGCATGGTTGACGATAAAAGCCGTATCGGCATGGGCGCGCGCCAACTCCGCCGCCGCTTCCATCTGCGACGGATACAGTTGCAGATCGAACGACAGGTCGTAACGGCGCAGCAACGCAAAATGCTCACGCCACTGCGGCTCACGCATGAAATGACGGCCCACGTAATCGAACAGCTTGTTCTCGTGCACGTTCAGGATCTGCCTGATGCCACGCGTATTGCCGAACGACGCATGTGCGTCGAGTAGTTCCGCTGCATTCGCCGCGGACAGATCCACTGCGGCGACAATCGCATTCGGCATGCCGCGCGAGCCCGGACGCTCCGCAATGGATTGCAGCCAGCGGGTTTCCTCAACGGGATCGGCGGGGTCGTGATTCGCTTCCACGTGCACCAGTTTCAACACTTCGATATCGGCCGCCTCACCAAGCAGATCGTCGAGCAGATAGTCGTGCTTCAGCGCGCGCGCATCTCCCACGAACGACACGCCCGGGTTTTCCAGCCACGGATAGCGGTGCGTCTTCAGGTCCCACAAATGGATATGCGAATCGACAACCTGCATGCAACATCCTCCACGCCAGGGTCCAGGCAAAATCAGCTAAGTGAACTCAAATGAAAGACCGGTTCGAGCGGTTGCTGAAGCGGCGTATGGTCGGAGGCCGTGTGCATGATGTCGGCCATGTAATCCCACCATTTGCGCATCACGTCGAGTTGCGGCAGCGCATTCATCGTGTGATTCGTGGTGCGCGTCAGAACCGCGAACAGGTGGTTCGATTCGGCGTCGAAGAAAATCCGATAGTCGTGCACGCCGGCGTTGTGCAATGCATCAACAAGTTCAGGCCAGATCTGCGCATGACGTCGCTCGTATTCTTCGCGCATGCCGGGGTTGAGCACCATCCGGAAAGCGATTGTTTCCATTGCGGCCTGTCTCCCGTCGTATCCGGGCGCTTTCCCTGAGAAGCGTGGAAGCGTCCGATACGACTATAATTCCTGCGTCGATAGCATCTCAATCCGTTGTTGGGATTGGGCGATCCACAAACCGAATCGCACCGGAACCATGAGCCAACACTCAGCTGCCATCGCACTCGTCAATCGGCTCAAGTTCAAGCACCTCGCGCTGCTCGTCGCGCTCGACGACGCGCGCAATCTCCATCAGGCCGCCGAGGCGATCAATGTCGCGCAACCCAGCGCGAGCCGCATGCTCGGCGACATCGAGGAAGCGTTTGGCTTCCTGCTGTTCGAACGCAACGCACGCGGCATGACGCCCACGCCGCTCGGTGTCGTCACGCTGGCCTACGCGCGCCGGGCACTCGCCGAGCTGACCCGGTTTGCCGAAGACCTCGAGGTCAAACGGCGCGGCGGACATGGACAGTTGACCGTCGGCGCCATCATGGGCGCCGCGCCCGATCTGCTGGCCATGGCAGTCGCCGCCCTGAAAACCGAAAGCCCCTTGCTGAACGTGCGCATTCTCGGCGAAACCAGCGACCAGGTCGTGCAATTGCTGCATCGCCGCGAAGTCGACCTGGCGCTCGGGCGCCTGACCAGTCCACTGCAGCACAACGACTTCAGTTTCGAGCCGCTCGCCCGCGAGACCTTGCTGCTGGTGGTCCGTTCGGTGCATCCGCTGGCGCAGCGCTCGCGCATTAGCTTGCGGGAGCTGATCGACTGGCCGTGGGTCGCGCAACCGGTCACCAGTCCGGCACGCGTGCTGTTCGAAGAGGAACTCGCACGCGCCGGCCTTGCGACGCCGGTCAATCTGACCGAGTGCGCGTCGATTTTCGCCACGCTGCAATTGCTCGAAAACTACGACGCCGTGGCCATGCTGCCCGAGTCGGTCGTGCGCGATCATGTGCGCGGCAAGCTGCTGGTCGCACTGCCCCTTGAAATCGGCAAGAGCCTCGCGGGGTTCGGCATTCTCACGCGCAAGGAGGAAGCCCTCGCCGATCCGGCACTGCGCTTTATCGAACTGCTGCGTGGCTTCTCGCGCAAGCTGAAACGCGACGATTCCAGCACTGCGATCACCGAACCTGGGACCGCATCCGCGCCGGTTAGCTGAAGTCGGCATCGTCGCGTCGCTGCCGCGCTTCACTGCAAGTTGACGAACAGTCCGCCGTCCACCAGCAGCGCGGCGCCTGTGACGTAGCGGGCGCGGTCGGAGGCGAGAAATACCACGCAATCGGCGACATCCTCGGGACGGCCCAGGCGGCCCAGCGGAATGCGCTTCTCGAAGTAGGCTTTTTTCGCTTCGTCGGCGAGATCCTCCGCGTTCAGATCGGTTGCGATCGTGCCCGGCATGACCGAGTTGCAGCGAATGCCGTACGGCCCCAACGCTACCGCGCAGGACTGCATCAGCGAATGCACGCCCGCTTTGGTCGGCGTGTAATGCGTTTGCATGCCGCCGCCCACCAGGGCGCTGATCGAACTGGTCGCGACGATCGCGCCGCCCGTGCCCTGCGTTTTCATCTGCTGCGCGGCGGCCTGCGTGACGTAGAACGCTCCGTTCAGGTTGACGGCCACCGTCGACTCCAGGATGTCGGGCGGCATGTCGAGAAAGGCGTGGAACGGGCAGATGCCGGCATTGCTCGCGAGCACGTCGACCCGGCCGAACGCTTCGACCGTTCGGCGCACGAGTTCCTGACCGGTTTCGCGCGCGGCGACATTGCCTTCGACCGCGATCACGCGCCGTCCCAGTGCTTCGATTTCACCGATCACTTCCGCGACGGCCGAGCGGCGTCCGTACGATGCGTCGTTATCGCCCCAGTAGTTGATCGCCACATCCGCGCCTTCGGCGGCGCATGCAACCGCTATCGCGCGGCCAATGCCCCGCGAACCGCCGGTGACGATCACGACCTTATCCTTGAGCAACACGTTCCTCTCCTGTTGGCTGAATCAGTACGATGTCGTGCAGATCGAAATCGAGGCGGCATCGCCTTTCTCGCGCATCCAACGCGTTCAGCGTGGATAAGGCCGCACCAGCGCGCATTCCGGATTGAGCCGCACGCCGAAACCCGGCGTGTCCGGCACTTTCATTCGCCCATTCACCGGCACCGGTTCATCGAGCAGCAGCGGCGTAAACATCGGCACCACTTCATCCGCTTTCGGCGCCATCATCAGAAACTCGGCGAACGGCGAGTTGTGCCGCGTCACGACGAAGTGATAGCTATAGACCGACGAACCATGCGGCACCACCATCACATTGTGGGCATCGGCAAGCGCGGAAATCTTGATGAGTTCGGTGATGCCACCGCACCAGCCCACGTCCGGCTGGATCAGATCGCAGCACTGCATTTCCAGCAGCATGCGAAAGCCCCAACGCGTCGCTTCATGCTCGCCAGTCGACACCATCATGCCGCGCGGCACGTTGCGGCGCAGTTCGGCGTAACCCCAGTAGTCGTCCGGCGGCAGGCACTCCTCGATCCATTTCAGACCGTACTCATGCGCCGTCTGCGCGAGGCGCGTTGCATACGGTACGTCGAGACTCATCCAGCAGTCGTACATCAGCCAGAAGTCGTCGCCAACCCGGCTACGCATCTCGGCGAGTTTCTCCAGATTCTTTCGGAGACCCTCCTCGCCTTCCGCGGGACCATGCTGCAACGGCAATTTCCCGCCGATGAAACCCATCTCCTTCGCGAGATCGGGACGCGCGCCGGTGGCGTAAAACACGAGTTCGTCACGCACGGGGCCGCCCAATAGCTGGTACACCGGCTCCTTGCGGACCTTCGCGAGCAGATCCCACAACGCGAGATCGACACCCGAAATCGTATTCAGCACCACGCCTTTGCGGCCGTAGTACAGCGTTGAGAAATACATCTGATCCCACATTTTCTCGATGTCGGTAACAAGCTGGCCTTCAAGAAAACGTGCGAGATGTTTTTCGACGATGAAGGCGCCGATCTCACCGCCCGTTGTGACCGCGAAACCGACCGTGCCGTCGCTCGCTTCGATCTCGACGACCAGCGTGCCGAGCACATTGATACCGAACGACTGGCGGCTCTGACGATACTCGGGGTAACGCGCCATCGGTGTGGCAATGTGATCGTCGATCCAGTGTCCGTCGGGTTGATCGTGATAATCCGCCCCGCCGCCGCGGACGATGAAGGCACGCACGTGCCGGATAGTAGGCATGGCCATGAAGAGGGCTCCGTTGTTGGTGCGTCTGACGCGCAGCCGAAAATGCGCCTAGCGGGCGCGGTGCAGCAAGTGCTGGAAAGACCCGGATGAATGGGCGCCGTCACGTCGCAATAGCGTGCCGATCATGAGCGCCGCGAGCAGACTCGACACGCCCAGTACGATCAGCCCGGCCGAGGTTGAGGAAAAGGTCCGTTCCGCGGCGGTGCGCAAGCTGGGCGCAATGAATCCGCCAAGGCCACCGAGCGAATTGATTAGCGCGATGCCACCCGCCGCCGCCGCGCCCGTCAGGTAGCGCGTTGGGAAAGTCCAGAACAGCGGTTGCGCCGCGATAAAGCCGCTGGCCGCGAAGCACAGCGCGATCAGGCCGATCGACGGGCTATGCGCGAGTCCCGAAGCACCGATGCCGAGGCCCGCGAGTACCAGCAGCGCGACCGCCCAGCGCCGGTGTCCGCCGGTACGGTCGGCACGACGCGGCACGTACCACGTCACGGCCAATGCACACAGCCACGGCAACGCGGCAACGAGGCCCACGCGCAAGCCGACCGTCGTACCGAGCAAAGCGGCTACCTGTTGCGGCAAGTAGAAGATCACCCCGTAGACACTCATCTGGATCAGCAGATAGATCGCCGAGAGCAGCAACACCCGGCGATCCAGCAGCGCGGCGAGAATATGATGCGGCCCATGAGCGGATGCGGCGCGCGCATCGTCGTCGAGCGCGGCGCGCAAGGTGCTGCGCTCTTGCGCGTCGAGCCAACCCGCATCTTCGGGGCGATTGTCGAGATACCAGAACGCCCACACGCCGACCATGGAAGCCAATACCCCCTCGATCAGAAACAGCCACTGCCAGCCGGCCAGACCCAGCATGCCGTGCAGGTCGAGCAATGAGCCCGACAACGGACTGCCGAAGATGAACGCCAGCGGCGCGCCGAAATAAAACACGCCGACAGCTCGCGCACGCGCCGTTTGCGGAAACCAGTGGGTCAGGTAATAGATCACGCCGGGGAAGAAGCCTGCTTCGGCGACACCCAGCAGGAAACGCAGCGAGTAGAAAGCAGTCGGCGTGTGCGCGAGACACATGGCCGCCGAGACAAGCCCCCAGGTCACCATGATCCGGCACATCCAGGCGCGCGCGCCGACCCGGTGCAGCAGAAGATTGCTCGGTACTTCGAACAGGGCATAGCCCACGAAGAACACGCCCGCGCCGAACGCAAAAGCCGCGTTGGACAAGCCAGTATCATGCTGCAACGCCTTCTGCGCGAAGCCGATATTGGCGCGATCGAGAAACGCCAGCACGTACATCAGCAACAGAAACGGCAACAGCCGGCGCATGACCTTGCTGTTGATCGCCTCCAGCGAAGCGGGCGAATGCGGATTCATGTCGTCTCCTTCGCAGAGCATGCGGGTCGCGCTCTGCGTTTTTTACTCTTGCACTACCACGGCCGCCGCTCAGGTCACCCGGCGATAGCTCAGTAAGTGGCGCGGCCGCCGGACAGATCGAATACCGAACCGGTGCTGAACGCGCAGTCCTCGGAGGAGAGCCAGAGAATCAGCGACGCCGCTTCTTCCGGCAACAGAAACCGGTTCATTGGAATCTTCGAGAGCATGTAGTCGATATGCTGTTGCGACATCGAATCGAAGATCTCTGTTTTGGCCGCGGCCGGCGTGACCGCATTGACGAGGATGTTCTTCGTCGCCAGTTCTTTGCCGAGCGATTTGGTCAAACCGATGAGTCCGGCTTTGGACGCGCTGTAGTGCGAGGCGTTCGGGTTGCCCTCTTTACCGGCCACCGAGGCGATATTGACGATCCGCCCGTAGCCTTGCTTGAGCATCTGCGGCACGACCGCGCGGCAGGTGAGATACGGGCCGATCAGATTCACGTCGATCACGCGGCGCCAGACCTCGGGGTCCAACTCCCACGTCGTGCCGTTGCCGCCGGTGATGCCGGCGCAGTTGATCAGCACGTCGATCGCACCATGCGCCGCGAGTGTTTGCGCCACTGCCTGAGCGACCGATGCCTCCTGGGTGAGTTCGACCGTGACGGCCGTTACCTTGCCCAGTTCGCTGAGTTCTTGCTGACTGCGCGCGAGCCGCTCGGCGTCGATGTCCCACAAGGCGACCGATGCACCCGACTTCAGCGCTCGTTGAGCCACCGCGTAGCCAATGCCGCGCGCGCCGCCGGTAATGGCGACAACACGCCCCTCCAGATCGATTCGGTTCATTGCTGTGCTCCTGCGGCATGCCTGAGAGGCTTGCCTTTCAGTTGTTGTATTTCTGCTGTTCGTGCTGCGTTTGCTTTCGTTCAGTCAATATACGAGCGGTGCGATACGCCAACAATCCGTGTATTGGAGGAGGTGATAACAAAAGCGAATCGGTGAGTGGGCGTGTTCAGGTTTGGCGTCGGTTCGTAGGCGTCATCCCAGCCTCCGGTTAGACTTGCTTTCAGCCCAACTTGCGACGAGGTTTGCGACGTGACCGATAGCTCAGAAATCAAAGCGCTTCTGTTTGATGTATTCGGAACAGTCGTCGACTGGCGCAGCGGGGTCGCGCGCGACCTGCGCCCTTTCCTCGGGCGGCACGCAGCACACATTGACGCGTATGAGTTCGCGGATGCATGGCGGCGTCGGTATGTGCCCGCAATGGGCGAGATACGCAGTGGCCGCCGGCCGTTTGTCCGGCTCGACGTACTGCACCGGGAAAACCTGCTCAAGGTGTTAGCCGACTACGGCATCGACGTCGGTTCGATTCCCGCGGATGAACTCGACGCCCTGAACCACAGCTGGCACCGCCTCGACCCGTGGCCCGATTCCGTCGAGGGTCTCTTGCGGCTCAAGCGTCGCTTCATGATCGCGCCGCTTTCGAACGGCAATATCAGGCTCATACTCGACATGGCAAAACGCGCCGCACTCCCTTGGGACGCGATTCTCGGAGCGGAAGTCGTTCGCGCGTACAAGCCTTCGCCGCAGGTCTACCTTGAAACAGCCGAGATCCTTGGCCTCGAGCCTTCGGAGGTGTGCATGGTCGCCGCTCACAATGGCGATCTGGCAGCGGCACGCCAGTGCGGCCTCAAAACGGCGTTTGTCTTGCGGCCGACCGAGCATGGTCCCGCGCAGAAGAGCGACCTGCATGCCGAGCAGGCCTGGGACTTCATCACGACGGATTTGAACGACCTGGCTACGCAAATCGGTTGCCCGACTTGAGGATTCGGACCTGCAAACAGTTGCTTATTTACAGCCACGCCGGATCGAGCCCATGCAAGGCCTTTAATCGCACGCGCGCCGATCAGATGCGCTCTTCAGACGCCACGCACGAGGACGATCACGCGTCGCCCTGCCCGTCTTTTCCAATCACTACGCTTGTGTTTCGCTCGATGCGTACATGGCGTTGCGGATGATCCTACAGATACTTCGCGCCGGGCGACGCGGAAGCGGTCATCACGGGAGCGATCCGGGTTCGACGGGCGGCCACTAATCCGTGCACGCCGGACACGCGATCGCTTTCGCCGCGGCCGGCTGTTCGCTCCGCCCAAAACTCACGAGCGCGGCGAGCCCCAGTAGCGCCAGCGTGCTGCCGAACAGAAAGTCGGCGGAGATGCCGACGTGGTCGACCACGACGCCGCCAATCAGCGATCCCAGCGCAATGGCAACCTGAATGATGCTGACAAACAGCGCCGAGCCCGCTTCCGGCGAGTCCGGCGTGGCGCGTTGAATCCAGATGCTGAAGCACAGCGGCAGCGCCCCGAACGAAACACCCCACGCGAGAACGAGCGCGGCGACCCCCGGCTGCGATTGCTGCAGGAGCGGCATTGCCAGCAGCGCGAACATGAGCAGGGACACCATCGCGCCAACCGATAGTTTCAGGTTGCGCGTCACCGTCGACGAAACGGCGAAGTTCGAGAAGAAACCGATAATGCCGAAGCCTAGCAGCAACCACGTGATCGTCGACATCGTAAAACTTGCATTGCGCAGCAGGAACGGCGTGATGTACGTGTACGAGGAAAAGTGCGCGCCGAACACGAGCCCCACCATCAGCATGCTTCTACGGGGATGCGGCCGGCGCAATAGCGCCACCAGATCGTGCAGTCGCAAGGCGGCATTCGACGGCAGGGACGGCACGAAGAAAAACTGGGCGACGAGCGCGACCGCGACCAGTCCGCCCGTCGCCATGAACGACGCGCGCCACGACGCGAAGCTGGCGATGAACGTGCCGAGCGGCACCCCGATCACCGTTGCGCAGGTCACGCCGGTGAGAATCGTCGCCATCGCTCTGGCCGAATCCTTCGGCCGAACAAGACGCGCCGACGCTGCCGTCGCCAAGGTCCAGAATCCGCCCAACGCGGCGCCGAGCAGCGCGCGTCCGACCAGCATGAATAGAAAGTCCGGCGCAAATGCGGAAATCAGATTCGACGCCAGCAGCAAGGCCGTGAGCAATAGAAATACCCGCCGGCGATCCATCCGTCCGGCCACCAGCATCAAACCGGGCGCGGAGATGGCAGCAATGACACCCGGCACCGTGACCATCAATCCGGCGGTGCCGGGCATCACGCCCAGATCCGCCGCGATGCGCGGCAGCAGCCCAACGGGTAAAAACTCCGTGGTCACGAAGGCAAAAGCACCGATTGCAACGGCCACGACAGCAAGCCAGGAGCGCAGGGACGACGACGCCCCATCGTCCGGCGAGGCCGTGCTCGCCGGCAGATTATCTTCCATCAACATAGTATTGTTTGCGGGTAACTAAACAACGGTGGGATTAGAGCAGTTGCACCGGACTAATCAATTCCCGAACGGCAAATCATGAATAAAAAGCAGGCGATATTGGCCTGCCGATGATTGCAATTGGAAAGACAGCGGGTGAAACCCTGAATAGCGCACACCTTAACATCGTATTAAATCGCTCGCTGACGACCCCGGAAAATTGCAGTCGGCCGTGTGGGTATTTCGATCGGAGCGAGGCAGCGCGAATCGGAAACAGAGGCGGTGTGCTGCTTCCCACCGCCTCCTGAACGGCCGTCGCGCTATCGGCGATTATCGGCCGACTACTGGCCCGACTACTGGCCGAAATAGACCCTGCATAGCGACCCGGACGAGCACGGCCGCCCCTGCCGGCCTTCCGCTTGAGCCGTGCCCGCGGCCACGCCGCCATAGGAGACGTTCTGCACCGGCTGGGCGGCCGGCAACGTGGTTTCACCGAACGACATGTCGGTGGTGTCTTGCACTGATTCGTTTGCGTTCTGCATCAACACCCGGTTCGGCGCGATTTCATCCTGCTGGCTGCCCGAGGCACCGGCCGTATTCGGTGCCAGAAAGAGAGCGGCGCTTGCCAATGCCATCAATAAACGTAGTTTCATGTCCAGACTCCTCGAATCCGGCGCAGCAACTGTCATCCCCTTCAAAAAGAATTGATCCGCGAAAAAACGTCCTATCGCCAGATCGACCTGACGGACGGGCGAATGCCTATGCGGGACTGCTGCGGCGAGTCACCGAACTAAACGAGTAAGTAATTGCCAAACCTGCGACGGGTTCGGGCGTGCCGGAAAGTGCCGCAGTGCGCGAGCGGCACGTGTGGCTTGCCGGAATCGGTCGCCGCCAGGCTGGAAACGCAGATTGTGGTTCTGCAGTTCCGTTATAGGTCGGCCACTGCGGATTTCAAACCCGGCGCGGCGACCTGTTCGCACCCCGATCAACAACATGCGACAACAAAATCAATCGGGCTGGCGCGTGATTTACCCGAACAGTGCGTTATGATGGTGGAATAACGCACAAATCAGCAGCCCACGCGAAACACCGGCGAAAGGCGGAGTGCGGGCGTGAGACAGGCGATTCGCAATCAATGTATCGTCATCACCGTTTTTTCCATCGCGGTCGCAAGGCTTACCCAGCCGTACCTGCCGCGCGGCGCAGCGCTTGAATATTGACTGATTGGCGCGGCCAGCCGTATAGGCGGGCTCGCTGGGCATAGGCAGTAACGCAATTTATGAGGCACCGTTTTTACGCTGCCAGCAGGATTTCCTTCGATCAATAACCTTACCGCGGGCGGACCCCATTTACATGGGCTCAATGCTGTCGCGGCTCCCCCTTGCAATCTGCAACTGACAGAACGCCACACGCTTTAGAAGGACGAATATCTTATGGACGAAAGGAAGAGAGATAGCATGATTGCGTATCTCCGCCATCGCATGGAAGAGTTTGGTATCAAACCAGAAGACCTCGCCGCCGTGCTGGCGGCCGAACCGAAGAGGCAAGCCGCCGCGCGTTACCGCAGCGCAACCGGAGATAGCTGGGATGGCCAGGGAGAAATGCCTCAATGGCTTAAACAGGCAATTAGCGCAGGTCAATCAATTGACCACTTCGAATTATCGGCCACGCCGGCACCTGCCCCGCAGCCGAGAAAACAGGTGGATTGGGTAAACGACCCGTTCGCCGGCAGCCCGCTTGCGCGCCAGACCAACCGCTAAGCCGTCAGATCGTACCGCTCACGCAAGCCGGCGCCTCCGTGTTCACGGCAGTCTCCCGCGCCGCCGCGAACTGCGGCGACTCGATGAATGCGCTGACCTGCCGCACGATTTGCCAGAACACCTTTTCAAATACGCGGACCTGCTCCGGCTCAGACAAGCCGTTGGCAAGCGGATCGGCAAAGATCCAGCGACTCAACGAGGGCTCACCCGGAAAGAGCGGCGCATGGTGACCGGCGACGCATTCGTCCATGGCGATGACGATGTCCATTCGCGGCGCCCACTCGCCGGTGAACTCCAGCCAGCTTTTCGGGCTGAGCACGCCGAGGTCCGAAATTCCCGGCCGCAATTGCGCGATCGCAGTCGGGTGAACTCGCGCGGCCGGCTCCGGCCCCGCGCTGAATACGTCGAACCGGTGTCCCGCCAGTTCGCGCAGTAAAGCTTCGGCAATGATGCTGCGTGCTGAATTCTCTCGACAGAGAAACAGCACCTTGTATTTTCTGGTCACGCTCACCCCGTACCTGTGTTCTTTTTCTCTCTGTCGGATTCTGCCGCAGCAGTCTTGCGCGTTGGTGACACTTCCATGACCTGGTTTGTCGCACGGCAAGAATGCTTTCAGTATGCTGTCAACCGCGCGCCAATCCGGCGGCGCTCGCGATAACTGGATTCTTCAGAACCGCAAGCCGTTCAGGAACTGGAACCAGAGTCCGCCCAGCACCCCGGCAGGGTGGGCGTCACCGGCGTTTTCTTCGCGCTTGCGGGACGTGCCGTGGTTGACGGGGTCAGACGGCGTGCCTCGCCTGACGGCTGCATCATCCGTGGCTTGTGCTTGTGCCTGAGCCGTAGCTGCAACGTCGGGAGCCTCCGCTGCGTTTGCTGCTGCCTCGGCGGCAGCTTGCGCCCTCTGCGCCTCACGGCGCGACGCCTGCAAAGCCGACACGCTGTCGGCGATCTGCGCGGCACGCAACGCCTCGCATCGACGCCCCAGCAGCACGCCGAACAGCACGTCGCGATTGTGGCCCTCGTCGGCGAAACGCATGGCAAGCAACACCATCTCAGCATAGGCCGCTTCGTCCGCGGCCCGCGCCGCCGTCTCGCATTCGGCCTGCGCCTTCTGCTGGCGTGCGCGCTGCGCTTCCCAGCCGCGCATCTGCTCGGCATAGACCGTGTCATACACCTTGCGCTGCGCGGCGTCGGAGAGGATCGCGTACGCGTCCTTGATTTCCTGGAAGGTGGCGCGCGCAACTTCCTCGGCGCCGCTGTTGCGATCCGGATGCCATTTCATCGCGGCCTTGCGGTAGGCCTGTTTGATTTCTTCGCCGGTGGCGTGCTTGGGCACACCGAGCATGTCATAGAGGGTTGCCATTGCTTGCTCGACCTCGCGGGGATTCGCTTCGCGGACCATCGTAGCATGCGAAAAACGGCTTTATCGTGAAGCAGCCGGCGCTTCTGTCACCGACCCTGCAGACAAAAAAAGGCCCCGCTACTGACGCAGCGAGGCCAAATCCCATGTCAAGGAGATGTCATGGAGGAGACGGCTCAATCATAGCCGTGCGTCATCGCACCCCCAAACAATGGTTCGCCATATGCTTATCCCGTGCGGCTTCAACTGCATTGCACAGGATGGCGCAGCGGGTTCCGAGCGAGTCCCTCAGTGGATCCCTAACTGGATCCCTAGGTGGGTTCGAAGCCGCCTTCGAGGCCTTCGTCAAACAGGCCGCCGAGCCGCCAGTTACCCCGCCCGGTTATATCGTTAGAACAAAAAGTCGCTTCGCCCGGCTCGCCGCGCTCATTAAGATAACGCTTCAAAGTCCGGTTCGCCCCGGTTCGTCTGCGCGCAGCCCGGCGCCAGCGTCCCGTGAGCCGCTACCGAAGGAGTATTTCGTTGACCAGTTTCGATCATCAGCGCCGCCCACTTGTCATCGGCATCGGCGGCACGACACGCGCGGCGTCGTCGACCGAGCGCGCACTCGGCTTTGCGCTGCGTGGCGCGCAAGCCGCGGGCGCGAATACCCGGCTGTTCGGCGGCACCTTCCTGCATAGCCTGCCCCACTACGCCCCGGAAAACCCTCAACGCACCGACGAACAGCTCGAACTGATCGAGGCCGTGCGCCATGCGGACGCGCTGATCATCGCGACGCCCGGCTATCACGGCGGCGTCTCGGGTCTCGTCAAGAACGCGCTGGACACGCTCGAGGAGCTGCGCGCCGACGAGCGGCCGTATCTGGATGGCCGCGCGGTCGGCTGTATCGTCACCGCGTATGGCTGGCAGGCCGCCGGCTCGGTGCTGACCTCGCTGCGCTCGATCGTCCACGCGTTGCGTGGCTGGCCCACGCCGTTCGGCGCGGGAATCAACACGCTCGAAACGCGTTTCGACACCGTCGACACCTGTTCGGACGCCAAGGTCGTCGATCAGCTCGCCACGGTCGGCCAGCAGGCCGCGCAATTCGCGCTGGCCTTCAACGCGCATCGCACGCCGACGGCCGCGCCGCTCGGCCAGGCTGCCAGGGAAGCACAACCCGCCCGTTTGCTGCACGCGGTTTAAGCGCGCCGCGTATGACCTCGTGGACCGCGCCTCGCGGTCCACGAATTCTGCAAGAATCCTCTGCGAACTCCCGTCGGCGGCCGATTTCTTCGACCCGCCGCGCCCGCTCCGTTCCAAACCGTGCGCCACATAACAGACCATCCGCGAACAAGGCTGGATAGTGTCTTTACGCTTGGCGACTATGGACCGATCCAGCCTCCTGAAGACCGTTCCAGAACGTCGCTGATTTGCTTACGAGGAAAGATTGGTTCACCCGCTGCGCGGCGCGGCCTACGCTTGATCCTGCCCGCTGACTCACCGGTTGCCTGACGCACAGGGTTGCGTCCCGCCTGCCGGCTCCCTGGCAACACACGCGGGCACACTCACTGCCACGACCATGAATTCACATATCCGCTACAAAGGCTACGAAGTCGCACCGGCTGCGCAACAACTGCCTAATGGCCTGTTCGCTGCCAATCTGACTATCGAGAAAACCACCGCAAGCCAGGGTCAGGCCTATTCGTTCGACGCGCTCGACTACTTCTTCGACGAAGAACATGCGCTCGCCTATGCGTTCCGTTGGGGACGCATGTGGATCGACAGCCGGAAATAAGCCGCTAAACAAACCGGCAAAGCGGCAAACGCAGGCCTTCAGCACAGTCCTTATTGCCTATTGCTCATTGCGACACCTGACTCGGTTTTGAAACGGCTGTGCCAGAATAGACGACACCTGAGTTCAAGGAGTCGCCTGCAATGACGTGGACCGTCGATCAACAGTTAGCTTTAACCGCAACCGAAGCAATCGCCGCGATCCAGTCCGGGCGCCTCAAAGCCGCAGACTATATAGCGACGCTGCTCGCGCGCGCGGCATCGCTGTCGAGCCTCAATGCGCTCACCACGCTCGACCTCGATGGTGCACTGGCCGCCGCGCAGCGCATCGATGCATTGCCGCCCGAAGCAAAAGCGCAGTTGCCGCTCGCCGGTTTGCCGATCGTCGTGAAAGACAACATCAATACGGCCGGCCTGCAGACCTCGGCGGGCACGCCCGCTCTGGAGGGTTTCGTCCCGAAGACGAACGCGCCTTCGGTACAGCGGCTTCTCGATGCCGGTGCAATCGTGCTCGGCAAAGCCAACATGCACGAACTCGCGTTCGGCATCACCAGCACGAATCTCGCCACGCACGCCGGGCCGGTGCGCAATCCGTACAACCCCACCCTGATCCCTGGCGGCTCGTCGGGCGGCACGGCCGCCGCGATCGCCGCGCGCATTGTGCCCGCGGGTCTCGGCACCGACACCGGCGGCTCGACCCGCATTCCGGCGGCGTTGACGGGCACCGTGGGGTTTCGCCCATCGGTCGGCAACGGTGGCGCCGAGCGGCGCTATCACGACCCGAATGCCGTCGTGCCGATCAGCCACACGCGCGATACGGTAGGACCGATGGCCCGCACGGTTGCCGATGTCGCTCTGCTCGACGGCGTAATCACGGGGGCCGGGCCGTTGCCCGTGCTTGCCTTGAATGGTTTGCGCATCGGTTTGCCCGCGCCGCTCTGGGACGGGCTCGAAAAACAGGTGGAAGATGTCGCACGCGCCGCGTTGCGCCGTCTCGAAGCAGCGGGTGTCACCTTCGTGCCTGTCGCGATGAGCGAACTGGAAACCCTGAACGGCCTGGTCGGCGGTCCGATCGCAGTCCACGAGGCACGTGAGGACGTGCGCGCCTGGCTCGTCGCCAACGATGCGCCGGTCAAGACCGTGGCTGAACTGGCGGCCCGCATTGCGAGCCCGGATGTGCGCGCGATCTACGACGACGTACTCGCCGACGTGCTCGGCGACCGTTACGACGCGGCACTGCTGCAGTGGCGGCCGCGTTTGCAGCAGTACATCGCAGCGACTTTCGCCGATGAGCGTCTCGATGCGCTGCTGTTCCCGACCACGCGCCTCACCGCGGCGCGCATCGACGACCTGAACGGTTCGTCGAGCGTCTCGATCGACGGCGCCGCGCCGATCGATACGATGGAAGCGTTCCTGCGCAATACCGATCCGGCCAGCACGTCCGGGATTCCGGGCTTGTCGCTGGCGGCCGGGCTGAGCGCCGCCGGCCTGCCGGTCGGCCTGGAGCTGGATGGCCCGCTCGGCGAGGATCGGCGGCTGCTGGCAATTGGCGTCGCGGTCGAGCAACTGCTCGGCGCACTGCCGGCGCCGGCGCTCTGAGGGGCAGCCTGAAGATGCCTCTCAAGGATGCCGTTGAACACACCGCTCAAAAACTGCCGATCCGAGTGCTGCTGACCAGTAGGTCAAAGCCGGCGCGTCTTCGGCAAACGATTCTGCGAACCGTCGCGGCATTGGCGCTCGCCTGCACCGCCGCGGCCTGCGCGCGCCTTGCCGCAATCGATTCGAATGCGCTCTGGAAAATCGTCGATGTGCGTTGCGTGCCATCGCAACAAGCCACCGGCACACCGGGCCAATGTACCGTCGTCAATCTCGACAAACGCTACGCGATCCTGAAGGATATCGTCGGCCGCTCGCAGCATCTGCTGATTCCGACCGATCGCGTCACCGGCATCGAAAGCCCGTTCATTCTGGCGCCGAACGCGCCGGACTACTGGGACGACGCATGGACTTCGCGGCTTTACGTCGAGAAGTCCGTCAAGCGGACCCTTCCCGACAATCAACTCGGCCTCGAGATCAATTCGCAATTTCGCCGCTCGCAGAACCAGTTGCATATTCATATCGATTGCATGCAGGGCAAGATCAGCGACGCACTGGCACGTCACGCGCAGGACACTCCCGGCGAGTGGCATTGGGATACGCTCGACGGCCAGCGCTACCGGATCATGCGCGTCACGTCCCTCACTCAGGCCGACAATCCGTTTCGCATCGTTGCGCGTGACAACCCGAACAGCCAGGCAATGGCGATGCAAACCGTCCTCGTGACCGGCGCGGGGCCATCGGCGGCACAGGACGGCTGGCTCATCGTGAATAGCGGTCTGGATATCGACAATGGCAGCGGCACGGCGGAAGGTTTGCTCGATCATGCTTGCCGCGTGGCGGACGGTGGTTAAGCGCCGCGTGCCCGAGGTTCGCAAAGCGTTCTGGGCGCCACGCAGCGTCGGGCCGCATTGCGTAAGGGCCCGCGATGTGTCCCCCGGCTTTTGCATCTATATGCAGATGCATTGCTGAACAAAATGGTTCTAGTGCTGCCAATTGGTCCGTAGGATCGGTCTAAACCTGAATTCCGACCGATCCAGCCGATGGCGACATATCTCGACGACACGCAACGCAAGGCACTCGCCCACCAGGCCGCAAGCTGGACATGGCGCACACAATGGCCGACGTGGCTGCTGATCGTCACGATTTATGGAGCCTGGTTCGGCGTAGCGATGCACGCGCACGCGCTCGGCCTGCCGCTGACGACCGCGCTGCTGGCGCTGTTGGGCGCCTGGTACATGTCCCTGCAGCACGAACTGCTGCACGGTCACCCGACGCGCTCGCCGCGCCTGAACGCACTGCTAGGCTTCGCGCCGCTGGCGGTGTGGTTTCCGTACAGCGTCTACCGCGATGCGCATCTTCAGCATCACGACGATCCGCATCTGACGCGCCCGGAGCACGATCCCGAAAGCTATTTCGTGAGTCAGCCTGTGTGGCAACGCGCCGGTTTTGCGATTCGTGCGCTGCTGACCCTGCGCAATACGTTTGCCGGACGCCTGCTGGTCGGCCCGGCTTTCGCGATCGCGGCAACTGGCGCGGATGCGCTCGGCAAAATCAAACGTGGCGATTGGCGTGACGTGCCGATGTGGCTTGCCCATCTGACCGCGTTAGCCGCACTGACGGTATGGCTGCAGCGCGTCTGCTCAATCCCGGCGTGGGTCTTTATCGTCGGTGCGGGTTATGGATCGTTGTCGCTCGGTTCGATCCGCTCGTTTCAGGAACACCGCGCGGCACATGCTTACGAACATCGCACCGTTATCAACGAGGCTGCGTGGTTCTGGCGGTTGCTGTTTCTGAACAACAACTACCATCTGGTGCATCACGACTTGCCGCACGTGCCGTGGTTCGCGCTCCGGAAAGTCTATGAAACGTCCCGCCAGCAATACATAGAACGCTCAGGAGGCTTTCTGGTAAAGGGTTACAGCGAATGGCTGAAACTTTATATGTTCGCTTCGGTTGCGCCTCCGGTCCATGGAGAGCTATCCGGTTTGATCCAGAGTAATCTAAGGGCTTCCGACGATTTTGCGGGTCGATCGTGGGTCAAATTCATGGTAGTTTTCCGTCGAGGAGAACTCCCTGAAGCTAACCTACCCGCTACTGCTGAACGCCAAGCCGCAAGACAAGCCCTATAAGATTCGCGACCGCGATTCCATGTATCTACGGGTGTCGGTCGCGGGTTCGAAGGTGTGGAAATTTGACTACCGATTGGATGGCAAGGATTGCAGTTACACCCTCGGCCGATTTCCCGATCTCTCTATCGCGGACGCTCGTCAACTTCGTAACGCTGCAGCCAGCCTTGTCGCGTCCGGGGTTCATCCAAAGGCACACGAAAAGCATCTTCAACAGCAGAACGTTGCCCATTACAAAAACACGCTCTGGCCGGTGTGTGAGGAATGGCTGAGCGACAGCCGAGGGAACTGGACCGCGTACTATCACGGTCAAGCCACGCGCTTCCTTGCACGCTACGTGAAGGACTCGCAGCTCGGTGCAATGCCAATTCGCGACATCACAGTGGCGCACCTGTATGACCTGATCCAATCGATTGCAAAGCGCAAAACTCTTTCAGGCGATGAACGCAAGGCCGGGGGCCCTCCTCACATCGCAATACGTTTGCGCCAACACCTGGACGCTGTATTCAGACGAGCGATTATCAGCGGACGAGTAGACTCGAATCCTGTCGCAGCACTCAAGCCATCGGATGTTGTAACGCTTCCGCCTACCCGACACAATCGAGCGTTGGAGGCTGATGAGCTCAAGCACGTGCTGGCGGCGTTTTCGGTCACCCGACAATTGGATTAGTTGAGTTTTGTCCTTCGGTCCAAGCTGCGTCGCGTTTTCTGCTCGCTTGCGTTCAGACCGCCTTCGGATGTAGCGCGGACATCCTATTCCGCCGAATTGCGGCTGTCGTTTCGGCGCCCAGCAGAAATACAAGCGCACAGAAATACAACCACATCATGAGCACAGCAAGCGAGCCCGCGGCGCCGAACGCGTTCGCCGTTCCAGCATGCGACAGATAAAAGCCAAACAGATATCGACCCGCTGTAAACAGGACTGCAGCGAGGGCTGCACCGGCCAGCGCGTGCCGAAATCTTACGGACACGTCTGGCAGCCACTTTATCAATGCAGCAAAGCCTGCCGTCAGAGCTACGAACGCAAGAATTGATTGCAGCACAAGGGCGAAGACTACGACGGGCTTGTCGCCAAAAATGGCGTGTCCAGCAAATTGAATCGCGGCATCCAGCACCAGCGAGACGACCATCAGAAATCCGAGTCCCATTGCCAACCCAAAGGACATCAGGCGCGCGCGAAGTAACAGGGCGAAGCCTTCGATGCCAGATTTTCGCTCGGCGTCAAACACGACATCAAGAGCGGTGTTGAGCGAAGTGAATGTCGCAGAAGCGCCGACCACAAGCAACAAGACTGAGATGACTGCAGCCACCCCTTTTCCCTCGGCGTAACGGGCATGGCTGACGATGTCCTGCATGGCTGCAGCTGCGTCGGAGCCGAGTATGCCTTTCATATGCGCAAACAACTCCCCGCGTGCCGCATCCGCCCCAAAAAACCAGCCTGCGACCCCAAGCACGATTAATAATGTCGGGGCTAAGGAAAATGCCGAGTAAAACGCGATGCTCGCGCCTAAGGTCATGCAGCGGTCCGACGAGAAGCGCAGAACTATCTCCTTCGCTTCATCAAATTTACCTTTTTTCCTTGGCTTGCGGACCGTCTCGCGAGGATGACCAGCGAGTGACATAAACTCTCCCGGGAAGCAGCGCAGGGGCAACACTGCGGCCTTGACGAAGGAGCAACCCTCGTACCACCCGACGGGTCGACGCGCGTATTCTCGCAGCCGAGATGTCTGGTTCAGTCGCCACTAACCGCACGCGTGCGGCCGGTACAAAACTTGCTGTGAACGATGAACCTTATCCTTCGGGAGAACGATATGACGAACGACGCCGCCAGCGGTCCAACCGATGAAATTGCTTCTATGCCGGACACGTCCAGCCCGGCGTATGCAAGCGGACACCCCGTCACAAAAGTTTTCGACGCGTTCGCCAGCCTGGTAACTCGATGGGCGGGCTCGCCCCTCGCATTCTGCCTGGCTGTCGCTGTTGTTGTAGCGTGGGTATGTTGTTGTAGCGTGGGTAGTAACCGGCCCGCTGTTCCACTATTCGGACGGCTGGCAGTTGGTGATTAACACCGGCACCACCATCATCACGTTCCTCATGGTGTTTCTGATTCAGCAAAGTCAGAACAAGGACAGTGTTGCCGTTCATTTGAAGCTGAACGAGCTGCTTGCAGCAAACCACGCGGCCAGCAATCGCTTAATTGGTATCGAAGATGCGTCGGAGGAAGACCTGCGCCGCATAGCGAACGGCGTTGTTGCAGAAATCCGGGCGCTTCCAGCTTGACTGACGTTTACCTACAACGCTCGGGTTGACCAGGATGTTAACTTCGCATCGAACTGCGTAGATTCTCGATTTTTTCCCCGAGAAGATGCGC